>Ga0308159_1000066_pt1 | contig 437750 bp, 363 predicted proteins | sample PhyCR1_FD_201040 | JGI IMG/M metagenome (GOLD analysis project Ga0308159, IMG submission 201040) | Phyllosphere microbial communities from UC Gill Tract Community Farm, Albany, California, United States - DLSLC.R1 | ecosystem: Host-associated > Plants > Phyllosphere > Unclassified | place... | reverse complement strand
TGGATTTGCAGGCTGCCGGCCAGCTTGGGATAGCGCGAAGCAAACTCGGCGCCGGCGCGGCGCAGCATGCTCAGTTCGCGTTCGTAGTAGGGCAGCAGTTTTTCCATCGTGGCATCCAGGGCAAGCGGGGGATTCGCAGCGGCGTTTGAACCGCGCAGGATGTCGATGATGGCATTGCTGCCGTTAGGAAATTTTGATTTACAGCAATGGCTGCTGGATGAGCGAACTTTTGCCATAGCCAGTGCTCAAACCTAGTCCGAGCAAGAACAGAGGATGCGATGGAACCACTGACGTTCGGCCTCAGCCCCACCCTGCGCGACTGGCTATGCACGGCATTTGCGCGGTTCCCGCAAGTCGAACAGGTACTGGTATACGGATCGCGCGCCACCGGGCTTTATCGCCCTCAATCCGATATCGACCTGGCCGTGGTGGCGCCCACCATGTCGGCCCGCGAATTCTCCCGGCTATGGATGGCGTTGGACGATTTGCCCATCCTGTTTCGGCTCGATGTCTCGCTGTTGCATGAGGTGACAAATCCTGCCTTGCAACGCGCCATGATGGAAGAAGGCATTCCACTCTACGAGTCCCATACCCCATAGCCACAGCGCTTGTCTTAGAATGGCTACATGAAAGCCGAAAAATCCCTCGCCACCTACCGGCGGCTGCGCCAGCAGCCGTTGTGGCGATTGCTGGCCGCCGGTAGCGGACCCACTGTGCTGGCCATGCTGCAAACCCATTTGTACGACACCGAGCGCCGCCTGCCGGCCTCGATCTTTCACGAGCGCATCGCGCGCGACCTCGAACACTTGCGCAGTACGGGGGAGGACTGGCCGCAGACGGCGCAGGCCTATGTGGCCGGCTGGCTGGCCGAAGGCTACCTGGAGCGGCGCTACCCCAGCGGCGCCAGCGAGGAGGAATACGAGCTGTCCACCTCCACCATCGAGGCGATCCGCTTCACCGCCGGCCAGGTCAAGCCGCATTCGGCGGCCACCGAAACCCGGCTGGGCCTGGTGATCGACGCGCTGGCGCGGCTGGCCGAGGATACCGACGCCGACCGCCAGCGCCGCGTGGCACGGCTACGTGCAGAACAGGAGCGGCTCGAGCGCGAGATCGCTGCCATCGAGCAGGGCGTGCTGCACATCCTGCCCGAGGCGGCGGCGCTCGAACGCACGCGTGAAATCATCGTGCTGGCCGATGGTCTGGCTGGCGACTTCCGCCGCGTGCGCGACCAGTTCGAACAACTGAACCGCGACCTGCGCGCACGCATCATGGAAAACGAGGGCAGCCGGGGCGATGTGCTCGATTCGCTGTTTGCCGGCATCGACCTGATCACCGACAGCGAGGCGGGCCGCACCTTCTCCGCCTTCTGGCGCCTGCTGACCGATCCCGAGCAGTCGGCCACGCTCGACGAAGCGCTCGATCAGCTGATGGCGCGCGATTTCGTCGGCCAGCTCGACAGCCAGGAACGCAAATTCCTGCTACGTTTGACGCCCACCCTGCTCGACCAGGGCGGCATGGTGCACGACGTGCTGCAATCGTTCGCGCGCAGCCTGAAAAACTTCGTGCAAAGCCGCGAGTTCCTCGAACAGCGCCGCCTCACCCAACTGCTGCGTCAGGCCCAGCTGGCGGCGCTGGCCATCAAGGACGAGGTCAAGGCCACCGATACGCTGCACTATTCGCTGGCCCTCGCCAGCAGCCGGCTGTCGTCGCTATCACAATGGATGCTGCACGATCCGGCCATGCAGGCGCTGCCGTCAGCCATGCAGGTCGGCGAGGCGGCGCCGATCGACCTGGCCTCGGTGGGCGAACTGGTGGCGCAGTCCGAGATCGACTTCCGCAGCCTCAAGTCGCAAGTGCTCACGGTGCTGGAGCTGCGCTCGCAAGCCTCGGTGGCCGACGTGCTGCGCGCCCATCCGGCAGAACAGGGCCTGGGCAGCGTGCTGGGCCTGCTTGCGCTGGGCAGCCGCCACGGCTTGGCTGGCGGACACACCGAAACCGTGGACTGGATAGGCGGCGACGGGCAGGCGCGCCGCGCCAGCATTCCTGTCATCTATTTTTTGAAGGAACGTGCCAATGAACTCGCCTAGCGACATGGCAAGCGGCGCCGAAGCCACGCCAACCACCGCACTATTCCAGAACGACAGCGGCCAGTTGCCGCTCGATACGCGCCGGGCGCTGGTGCAACTGCTGTCCGGCCCGGCACTGGACGGCCGCCGTCACGCCAAGCTGTGGCCGGTGCTGCTGCGCGACGAGCTCGCCATCCGCCGCCAGTTGGCCGAGCTGTTCCTGGAACTGGTGATCGACCGCGACACGCAAGTGGCCTTCACCCGCCAGGCCGATACCGGCGACCTCGAGGCGCCGCTGCTGCTGCGCCGGGCGCAACTGACCTTCATCGATTCGGTGCTGGTGCTCTACCTGCGGCACCGCCTCACTCAGGCCGACGCCCATGGCGAACGCGCGGTGGTGGCAATCGACGAAATCGAAGAAAACCTGGCGCTGTACGAAAAGGCGGCCAGCACCGACCGCGCCGGCTTCAACAAGCGCATTCACGCATCGGTGGAAAAGGTCAAGAAACACAACATCCTGCAAAAAATCCGCGCCAGCGACGACCGCTACGAAATCTCGCCGACGTTAAAACTGCTGTTCTCGGCGGAAGAAATCGCCACCCTCACCCTGTTGTACCAGCGCATGGCCGCCGGCGACCTCGGCAAGCAGCCCGATGGCAGCGCAGAAGATGATGCTGCCAACGGAGAAGGCGCATGAACGCCCCGGTGCGTCCGGCGCTGCTGACCTCGCGCGAGCAGTTCCGCATGACACGGCTGCAAGTGTATAACTGGGGCACTTTCAGCGAACTGCACGAGGTACCGATCAGCGAACGCGGCTTTCTGATCGTGGGGCGCTCGGGCGCCGGCAAGTCCACCCTGCTCGACGCCTTTTCCGCCCTGTTGGTCCCGCCGCGCTGGGTCGATTTCAACGCTGCCGCGCGCGAGGCCGACCGCACCGGCCGCGACCGCAACCTGGTCAGCTATGTGCGCGGCGCCTGGGCTGCCCAAAGCGACAGTAACTCGGGCGAATACGCCACCCGCTACTTGCGCCAGGGTACCACCTGGTCGGCGCTGGCCCTGCACTACCGTAATCCCATGGGCCAGGACGTGGTGCTGGTCCAGCTGTTCTGGCTGCGCGGCAACGCCAATGGCAATACCGACGTCAAGCGCTACTTCCTGGTCCTGGAACGGCCGTTCGACCTGCGCGAGCTGGGCGACTTCGGCAGCAATAATTTCGACGTGCGCAAGCTCAAGCAGGCACTGCCCGATGCCTATGCGACTTCATGCTCGACAAGCCGGAAACCTTTGCCGTGGCCGACCGGCTGGTGAGCGAATTCGGCGAGCTCAACGCCGCGCACCAGGCGGTGGTGACGGCACGCCGGCAAGTGCAAGTGCTGGCGCCGGCCAGAACGCTTCACGAAGAAATGCGGCGTCAGCAGGCCACGCGCAACGAGCTGAAAGAACTCCAGGAAGGTATGCATAGCTACCGCGAGCGCTTGCGCATCGGCCTGCTCACCGACCACCTGGCGGCGCTGGCCGTGGAGGCGGACGGCTACGCGGCCCAGCTGCAACGCCAGCGCGATACCTTCGACAACCGCAGCGCCGCCCTGCGCGACCTGGAAAGCCAGCGCCGCGAAGCGGGCGGCGACCAGATCGCCCACTGGGAGAGCGAGAAGGCCAGCCTGGCCGTGCAGCGCGCGGAACGCATGCGGCGCCGCAAACTGGCGGTCGATGCGTGCAACAAACTGGGCTGGACATTCCAGTCCTCGCCGCAAGCGTTTGCCGAACTGCTCGGCAACGCGCGCGACGAAATCGCGCAATGGGAGGCCGCTGGCGCCGCGCAGGAACCGCTGCTGGTACTCGACCGCCAGCGCACCGACCTGGCGGCGCAACACGCCTCGGTGCTGCGCGAAATGACGTCGCTGCGGCGCCAGCCCTCGAATATCCCGGCGCCGATGCTGGAACTGCGGCACAGCATCGCCAGCGCCATCGGCGTGGCCGAAGGCGCGTTGCCGTTCGTCGGCGAACTGCTCGACGTCAAGCCCGAAGAGTCCGACTGGCGCGGCGCGGCCGAGCGCCTGCTGCACGGCTTCGCCTTGGCGCTGCTGGTGGACGAGCAGCACTACAACGCGCTGTCGCAACATATCAACGGCGTCGATCTGGGCCGGCGCCTCGTGTATTACCGCACCGGCGTGCGCGAAGCGGCAGCACCAAAAGTGCTCAAGCCGGGTTCGCTGGTCCCCAAGCTCAACGTCAAGGACGGCCCGCATGCGGCCTGGCTCAAGGCCGAGCTGCGCCAGCGCTACGATTACGATTGCGTGGAATCGCTCAAGGCGTTCCGGGCGGCGCCGGAGCGGGCGCTCACGCGCGAAGGTCAAATCAAGCACAACCGCACACGCCACGAAAAGGATGACCGTTATTCGGTGGACGACCGCCGCCAGTGGCTGCTGGGCTTTGACAACCGCGAGAAACTGGCCCTGTTCGAACTCCAGCACCGCGAACTGCAGCAGCAGCTGGAACAGCTCGATGCCGAGATCGCCAGCCTGCGCAAGCAAATGGAAAACAGCGCCGCCCGCCTGATGTCCTGCAACACGCTGGTCAACCTGCAATGGCAGGATATCGACGCCCTGCCGCAGACCGAGCGTATCGCCGCCATCGAGCGCCAGCTCAAAGCCCTAAACGACAGCAACACCGTACTGCAACAAATCGAGGGGCAACTACGCGAGCAGGCCGACCTGGTCGACAAGGCCGCCACCTCGGTGCGCGAGACCGATATCCGCCACCACGGCGTGCTACGTGAAATCGACAAGCAAGGCCAGCGGCTCGAACTGCTGCAACAAGACCCCAGCCTGATTGCGCTCACACCCCACCAGCAACAAGGCCTGGCCCAGCGCTACGCCGCCCTGCCCGACCCGGTGGTGCTGGACAAGGTGGATCACGCCGACCGCGCAGTGGGCAAGCAGATCGGCGACGACATCGGCTCGTGCAACAAGGAAATCGGCAGCTGCGAAAAGCAGATCGAAGCAGCGTTTGCCGAATTCATCCGCGAATGGAAGGGCGATTCTGACGGCCTCGATGCCACCCTGGCGGCCGCCTCCGACTTCTTCGCCAAGCTGGCGCGGCTCGAAACGGACGGCTTGCCAGCGCACGAGCAGCGCTTCTTCGAACTGCTGCACACGCAAAGCGACCAGAACCTCACCGCACTGAGCAGCTACCTCAACAACTCGCGCAAGGCCATCCTCGAGCGCATGGAGCTGGTCAACGACAGCCTGCGCCAGGTGCCGTTCAACCAGACGGCCGAACTGAGCACCTATCTGCACATCGCCCCCAGCGACCGCCAGTTGCCCGAGGTGCGCGAATTCCGGCAAGCGATCCAGCAGGCGCTGTCGAACGCCTGGAGCGACGACCGCGACTCGGCCGAGGCGCGCTTCGTGGTGCTGCGCCGGCTGGTGGACGACCTGGCCAGCCAGGAACCGGCCAAGCGGCGCTGGCGCGAAGCGGTGCTCGACGTGCGACTGCACGTGGAATTCATCGGCCGCGAGCTCGATGCCGACAACAACGAAATCGAAATCTACCAGAGCGGCGCCGGCAAGTCGGGCGGCCAGCGCCAGAAGCTGGCCACCACCTGCCTGGCGGCGGCGCTGCGCTACCAGTTGGGCGGCAGCGACCACGCGCTGCCGGTCTATGCGCCGGTGGTGCTGGACGAGGCCTTCGACAAGGCCGACAACGAATTCACGGCGCTGGCGATGAACATCTTCGCCAACTTCGGCTTCCAGATGATCGTCGCCACGCCGCTCAAGTCGGTGATGACGCTCGAACCGTTTATCGGCGGCGCCTGCTTTGTCGATATCCGCGACCGCAAGATCTCGGGCGTCCTGATGATCGAATACGACGAGGAACGCCAGCGCCTCGACCTGCCCGACACCACCCGCGCGGAGGCTACGCTTGAAGCTTCCCGATGAAGTGCGGCTATGGTTCGCCCGCCGCTACGCCAGCCTGCACCGGCAATGGCTGTTGGCAGCATTGGACGCGCCGACCGGCCAACCCTGGCAATTGCCGGTCACGCTCGGCATCCCCACCGAAGCGGCAGCCCTGCCCCAGCCGCAGGCAGTGCGCGCCTGGGCCGATGCCTGGCGCCACTGGCGCGGCCCGGGCCAACTGGCGTGGGTCGAACGCCGCTGGAAAATCCTGGGCGCCCAGCAACTGCCGGCCACCCTTCTGTTGGACGACCTCGACGCCGCTGCCGGCTGGATCGGGGAACGCGAACGCTGGGAACGGGCACTGGCGCGCGGCCGGCACTTGCTGCTGCGCTGGCCGCCGCTGCGCACCACCCTGCCACGCCTGTTCGACACGCTGGCCGACTCTCCGGACGCCGATTTCCAGCGCCTCCAGGACGTACTGGACTGGCTGAACACGCACGATGCAGCCGGCCTTTACCCGCGCCAGTTGCCGCTGGCCGGCATGGACAGCAAGTGGTTCGAAGCGCGCAGCGGCGTGCTGGCCCTGCTGCTGGGAGCGCTGCGCGGAGGCCACGCCGCCACTACTGCTACTGCTACTGCTACTGCTGCGCAAGCGGATGCTGATGCGGCTACAGTTCGTAGCGACATTTATACTCTGGCCGGCCTGCGGCGGCCGCCTGCCACCATGCGCCTGCGTATCCTCGACCCCGCACTACGCACTGTGGTCGGTGGCCTGGGCGATTTGACCGCGCCACTGGACATGGTTGCCGCGCTGCCCTGGCAACCGGCGGTAGTACTCATCGTGGAAAACCTGCAAACCGGCCTGGCCTTGCAGGATTTACCGGGAACGGTGGCAGTGATGGGACTGGGTTACGCGGTCGGCCACCTGGCCGGCGTGCCGTGGCTGGCGCAGGCGCGGTGCCTGTACTGGGGCGATATCGATACCCACGGCTACGCCATCCTGCACCGGGCGAGAATGGCGATACCGCACCTGCAATCGCTGCTAATGGACGAGGAGACTTTGCTGCGGTTCGCGCCGCTGTGGGCGCACGAGGCGGCCCCGGCGGCAGCCGAGGCGCTGTCCGCGCTGACGGCGGACGAACATGCGGTGTACGATGGCTTGCGCAGCCAGCGCTGGGGCCAGGCGCTGCGGCTCGAACAGGAGCGCATCGCCTGGAACGTGGCGTGGCAGGCAATCCTTACTTCGTCACACGCTCCCACCCCTCGCGCACCGCATCCTTGAATTTCTCCCAACTCGACTGCGGGTGCTTAGCCTCCCAGCTGCTACGCAAATCGGGTTCCGCGCTTTCCCACGGCTTGTCCCGGTAGCCGGGGTTGCCGGCCATCGATTCGCCGTGGCGGTAGGCAGGGTCGTAGTCCTGGAAGGTGCCGCCAGTGTACGAGTAGGTCTTCTCCCAGTGCGAACGGAAGTAGGCCGGGTCGCCGGAACTGTCGTCGCCGCGCAGGATGTTGAGGCTGTCCTGGTTGGGTGTGGCCACGTCGCGCGGGTAGATGCGCATGCCGCTGCGCTGCACGGTCGGCTCCACCGAGATCGGCGGCGCCAGGCCTTCGATCACCGGTGGCAGCTCCTCGCCGCGTTGCAGCGAGCCGGTGGTGGCGAGCTGCTCGGTGCGGACGAAATCGACCGCCTCTTCGCGCGGACGGATGCCGTGGTATTCGGGCACGGCGGTCTGCTGCGAGTTGAGCGTGGTCTGCTGCATGCCGGTGCCGCTGCGCAGCGCGTCAGCGCCGGTCCAGCCGCTGGCGCGCCACATGGTTTCGTGCTCGTCGATGTCGATCGGGTTGAAGTCGTCGATGATGTCGGCGGCGCGTTCGGCGGTTTCCTGGCTGGTGGTGTTGATGGTCAGTACCACGTGGCCGCGATTCAATGCTTCCGCATAGATGCTGCGGTCCGCGTGCTCGCGGCCCAGCAGGTCGCTGAACATGGTCTTGATGCTGCCGAGGATGGATTCGTCATCGTTGATGTGATGGGTGCCGGCAACGCCGACGGAATCGCTCACACGGATGGTGTCGCGGTCATAACCGCTCAGTATCAGTTCGTCCTTGGCACGGTTGGCTTCGGCACTGGTTTCGAAAACGGCTGCGAGTACGTGTGTCATGATGGTCTCCCTGGGTTTAGACGCATGAGTTCGGTTGCAATACCAGTCTACGTGTTACGGCTTGAGTTTAGCGCTCGTTTGCCAAGAAGTAAGCACGTTTTACATCGCGCGGACGGGCTTGCAGATTTGCACCTTCGCTGCTGCGAAGGCGCCGTGTTTTATGCCGTCAGCAGTTGTTGCTGCAAGGCCTTATTGAAGGCCGGAATGTCGTCCGGCTTGCGGCTGGTAATGAGGTTGCCATCGACCACGACCTCGGCATCCTGCCACGCCGCGCCAGCGTTGCGCAGGTCACCTTTCAGGCTGGGCCAGCTGGTCAGCTTGCGGCCGTCCACCAGGCCGGCGTCGATCAGGGTCCACGGACCGTGGCAGATCGAGGCGATCGGTTTGCCGGTGGCGCCGAAATCGCGGATGAAGCCGATCGACGGTTCCGACAGGCGCAGCGCGTCCGGATTGGCCACGCCGCCCGGCAGCACCAGCGCGTCGTAGTCGCCGGCGTTGGCGTCTTTGACATCGCGTTCCACCGCGAACTGGCGCGACGCCGTCAGGTGCTCGAAGCCCTGCACCTGTTCGCCCTCGGCTTTCGGCGAAATCAGCGTCACCTCGGCGCCATGTTCTTCCAGGAACTGGCGTGGCTGCTCGTACTCGACCTGTTCGACGCCGTCGGTCATCAGGATGGCGATGCGCTTGCCGGACAAGCTGCCGTTGTTGGGCGTATTCATGAAGTCCTCCGTGAGTGGGATAGGGCCTATCAAGATGCCACGCTCTACCCGCCACGCCTGTGCGGGGACGAACATTGCGGGCGCCTTGCGGCGCCTGGGCCGCTATAATCGCGGGATGTTCATGCTTCGTGGAAAAACCATGCCTGTACGCTTCCCCTCCCTGATGTCTGCCGCGCTGCTGGCCTGCGCGTTGCCGACGGCTGCGGCAGGCGAGCTGGTCATGGTTGCGCCGCAGGAATCGACCATGCCGGTGGCGCGCTACGAGCATGGCGCGCTGGCAGGCGGCATGCTCAAGGACGTCGGTGACGCGCTGGCGCAGCGCCTGGGTCGCCACGCGTCGTACGTCACCGCATCCAACAAGGACGTCAAGCCGCTGCTGTCCGACGGCCGCGCCGACTTGCTGTGCCACGTGATGCCGGCGTGGATCGACGGCGACTACCAGTGGACCTCGCCGCTGTTTCCCGATGCGGAAGTGATCGCCGGCCAGCGCGATGCAAAACCGCTCGCGTCGCTGAAAGACTTGCGCGACAAGCGCGTGGGTACGGTGGTCCACTACCGCTATACGCGCATCTCACAAGTGCTGGGGCCGCATTTCGTGCGCGTGGATGCGCCCACCATGGAGCTGAACCTGCAAGCGATGGTCAAGGGCACGGTGCCGTACACCATCCTCAGCGAAGCCACGCTGGCTTACCTGCGGCGCAATAACACCGCCCTCACGGTGCAAACGCAGCTGGTGTTCGCGGCCTTCAAGACCCACTGCGCGGTCTCGCGCAAGAGCCGGGTACCCTTCAGCGACATCAACAACGCGCTCGACGACATGGTGCGAGAAGGCATGATCGACCAGATCGTCGCCCGCTACCGCTAAGGCTGGCTGTTTTGACCTGGATCAAGGATTTTCATGCTCTGGATCAATAGACTTCTTCTCGTTACTTAATGACGATAAAAGAGGAAGTAAACATGAGCAAGCTGATTGCAGCAGCCGTACTGGCAACCCTGACCTTGAATATTGGCGCCGCGCTGGCGCAAGAGAGCCCCTGGCAAGTGCGCGCCCGCGCGGTGTACCTCGATCCGGCCGACAAGTCGGCGCCGGTGGCGGGCGTGGGCGCGTCGGACCGTATCACCGTGAGCGACAAGACCATTCCCGAAGTCGATATCTCGTACTTCTTCACGCCCAACTGGGCAGCCGAGCTGGTCCTCACCTATCCGCAAAAACACGATGTGTACCTCGATGGCGGCAAGATCGGCACCTTCAAGCACCTGCCGCCGTCGCTGCTGCTGCAATACCACTTCACCAACAGCACGCCGCTCAAGCCCTACCTGGGCGCCGGCATCAACTACACGCGCATCTCGAGCGTGAACCTGCTGGGCGGCGGCGCCGACCTGGAGAACGACAGCTTCGGGCTGGCGGTGCAGGCAGGCGTGGACTACCAGCTCAACACGAACTGGTCGCTGAACTTCGATGTGAAAAAAGTGCAAATCCGCAGCGACGTGTTCATCGGCGGCGCCAAGGCCAGCCGCGTGAAGGTCGATCCGGTGCTGGTCGGCGTGGGTGTTGGTTACCGATTCTGATGCTTGTGGGCATGGGGCTATAATGGTGTTTCCACGTTGCCGTCACCAATGGAAACACGCCCATGCGCAAGACACTGATCCTCCTGATGCCGCTGCTGCTGACGGCCTGCGTCGATGATTCCGCCTCGTACTTCGTCGATGGCAAGGCCGGCAGCCATGCGCTGACCGTGCACCGCGCCCAAAAATACTTCTGGAGTAATGTCACCACGGTCGAGCTGATCATGCAGCGCCTGCCCGACTGCATGCGCCGTTTCGAACTGACCGACCTGCCGGCCGACGAAGTGGAAATCGAAGTGCTGTCCGGCGGCGACAACGTCTGGACCCTGCGCTCCGGCAGCGAACTGTGGCAGGTGGAATCGCAGACCTGCACCATGTATCCCGACGTCAAGGGCGACGGCGGCGAACTGATCGGCGTGTTCCGCGACGACGGCGGCGGCAAGTTCGTGTTCGAGGAGGCGGTGCTGGAGCCGGTTCCGGTAACCCCAGCACCAGCACCAGCACCGGCGCAATAAGCTAGCAGCTCAGGGCAACGCGCTGCGGTACCGGGCGCGTACGCTTTGCCACCACCGCACCACCCTCCCCACCCAGCCTGAACCGGCTCACCAGCTCCGCCAGGTTCCCCGCCTGCTCCTGCATGCTGCCCGCCGCAGCGGCCGCCTGTTCCACCAGCGCCGCGTTTTGCTGCGTCACCGTATCCATTTCCGTGATCGCCATGTTGACGTGACCGATCCCCGTGCTCTGCTCGCTCGATGCATCGGTGATCGCCGCCATGATCTGCGTGACCTTCGAGACGCTGGCCACCACCTGGTCCATCGTGGTGCCGGCCTCGGCCACCAGCGCGCTGCCGGCGCTGATGCTGTCCACCGACGAGTTGATCAGTTCCTTGATCTCTTTTGCTGCTGCTGCCGACCGTTGCGCCAAGTTGCGCACCTCGGACGCGACCACCGCGAAACCACGACCCTGCTCGCCGGCACGCGCCGCTTCCACCGCCGCGTTCAGGGCCAGGATATTGGTCTGGAAAGCAATGCCGTCGATCACCGAGATGATATCGACGATACGGGTGGCCGAAGCATTGATGGTTTCCATGGTCTGCACCACCTGCGACACCACCTTGCCGCCCTGCGCCGCCACGCTCGAGGCCGACTGCACCAGGTTGTTGGCCTGCACTGCGTTGGCGGCGTTCTGGGTCACGGTCGAGGTCAGTTCCTCCATCGAGGCGGCCGTCTCTTCGAGCGAGCTGGCCTGCGATTCGGTGCGGGCCGACAGGTCCATATTGCCGCTGGCGATCTCGCTCGAGGCGGTGGCAATGGTGTCGGCGCTGCGGCGGATGTCGCCGATGGTGTCCGACAGCCGCCCCTGCATGGCTTTCATGGCGGCCAGGATGCTGTCCTGGTCGCCGGCGCCGGTGCGGATCTCGGCGCTCAGATCGCCCTCGGCGATGCGGCGCGCCACCTCGCCCACGTAGGCGGGGTCGCCGCCGATCGAGCGCCGCACACTGCGGTTGACCACGCTGACGATGCCCCACAGCAGCGCATACACGGCCAGCAGCAAGCCGCCCGACCTGGCCAGCGAGGCGCGGAAGGCGCTGTCGATGTCATCGGTGTACACGCCGGTGACCAGGTTCCACTCCCACGGCGCGTAGCGCTGCACGCGGCTGAGCTTGGGTACCGGCTCGGTCGTGCCCGGCCGGGTCCAGTAATAATTGACGAAGCCGGAACCCTCGGGCGAGGAGCCGGCCGCCAGGATGTCGCGGTACAGATAGGTGCCATGGGGATCCTTGACGTCACCCACGTCCTTGCCGTCGGTCTCGGCCTTGAACGGATTCATCAGCGAAACCGTGCCACGGGTGATGGTGATGTAGCCATCCTTGCCGTAGCGCAGTCCACGGATCATCTCCAGCGCCTGCTTTTGCGCATCGTCCTTGCTCATCGCGCCGGAGGCGGCCTTGTCACCGAATTGCTTGACGATGGAGAGGCCGGCGTCGTCGATATGGCGCAGCTCGTTCTTGCGTTCTTCGAAGCGCAGCTCGCGCGTCTGGAAGGCGTGGACCACGAAGATCACGGTGATGCACAGCAGGCTGCACAGCAACGGCACCCACAGTTTTTGCTGGAACGACAGTTTGTTCATTGCAGGTCTCCTTTTTTGTTTCTTTAGAGAACAAGAATACAGAAATGGTTCCTGTGCAGCGGATAAATAAAGTAGGGGTGTTGTTTAAATGCGAGGCTGTTGAAAGCCATAAGAAAGGTTGCTAGTAGGTGCACATAAGAAACAAAATCTGTCAGAATGGCGATAACCTATCTTAACAATTGTGCTTTTTATGAAACTCCTTCTGTCGGCGGCGCTGGCGGCATTGTGCATTTCATCCAGCCTGGCGGCCACGCCTGCATCGCAGACCGTGCAGCCGTCGCCGGCAGCGCGCCGCGCCATCGACAGCGCCAGCTGGCTGGCCCATGTGACCACCTTGTCGTCCGACCAGTTCGAGGGCCGCGCGCCCGGTTCGCCCGGCGAAAAAACCACGACCGACTACCTGCAACAACAATTCAGGCAGCTGGGACTGGCGCCCGGCAACCCGGACGGCAGCTATGTGCAGGCGGTGCCGCTGGCGGCCATTTCCAGCTACCCCACGCTCAGCTACAGCATCGGTGGCAACTCTACCCAGCTCAAGTTCGGCGACGACTACGTGGCCTGGTCGGCGCGTGCGCAAAAAGAGATCGATGTCCATGGTTCCGAGCTGGTGTTCGTCGGCTACGGCATCCAGGCGCCGGCGTTGCGCTGGGACGACTACAAGGGTATCGACCTCAAGGGCAAAACCCTGGTCATGCTGGCCGGCGATCCGCCTGGCGTGAAAGAGTTCGGCACGGGCGCCGGCAGCTACTACAGCCGCTGGGCCTACAAGTTCGAGATGGCGGCCCGGCTCGGTGCGGCCGGGGCGCTGCTCATCCACGATCCGAAGACGGCCGGCGCCTCGTACGAGGTGCTGCGCAACACCTGGACCAACGAAAACTTCTTCCTCGACAGCAAGGAACCGAACCCGGACTTTCCGCTGGTGCCGGGCTGGTTGCAGCACGACCGCGCCCGGGCGCTGGTCAAGGCCGCCGGCTTCGACCTCGACAAGCTGACCAGGCAGGCCGGCAAGCGCGACTTTCACCCGGTGCCGCTGGGCGCCACGCTCAATTTTACGGAAGTGAACGCCTGGCGCACGGTTGCCACCAGCAACGTGGTGGCGCGCATCGAAGGATCGGACCCGCAGTTGAAGCACGAAGTGGTGCTGTACAGCGCGCATTGGGACCATTTCGGCCTCGACGACACTCTGCCCGGCCCGCGCGCGCAGCAGATCTTCCACGGCGCGCTCGATAACGCCGCCGGCGTGGCTGCGCTGCTCGAAATCGCCAAAGCGTACCAGGCGCTGCCGGTACCACCGAAGCGCACCATCGTATTCCTGGCCACCACTGCCGAGGAACGCGGCCAGCTCGGCGCCCGCCACTACGCGCGCCAGCCGCTGTATCCGTTAAAAAACACGCTGGTGAACCTCAACATCCACGGCCTCAACGTCTGGGGCCGCACCAGCTCGGTCCTGCTGCGCGGCATGGGCAAGTCCAGCGCCGACGATATAGTCGCTGCCGTGGCGCGCCGCCAGGGCCGCGCGCTGCGCCCGGAAGGTCCGCTCGAATTCGGCAACATCTACCGTGGCGACCAGTTCGAATTCGCCCGCGCCGGCGTGCCGGTGGTCGCCCTGGGCGAAAGCCCGGACTACGTCGGCCGCCCGCCGGCCTGGGGCAAGGACAAGCTGATGCGCTACCACGCCCAGATTTACCACACGGTGCACGACGTGGTGGACCCGAAATGGGATTTACGGGGCGCGGTGCAGGACATGAACCTGCTGTTCGAGGCGGGATACCAGTTCGCGCAGGGCAAGGACGGTCCCGTGTGGCGCGAAAAGGCCGAATTCAAACGCTAACCGGGCTTGTGCGCCGCCAGCAACCTGGCCGCAATCGACACCACCACCGGCGACTCCGGCCATTCATCCCCCGGCCCGAACCACCGCGCATCCGCGATCTCGCTGTCATCGAGGCGGATTTCGCCCTCGAGGTAGTCGGCAGTGAACGCGATCATCAGCGAATGGGGGAACGGCCACGACTGGCTGGCGAAATATTGCAGGTTGTGTACCCGCAGACCCACTTCCTCGTACACCTCGCGGTGCACCGCTTCCTCGATCGATTCGCCGGCCTCGACGAAACCAGCCAGCGCGGTATAGCGCTTGTACGGTGAATTGGTGTGCATCGCCAGCAACACCTGGTCGCCCTTGCGGATCAGGACCATCATGGCGGGCGAGATGCGCGGGTAGGCCATCATGCCGCAGTTCGGGCACTTGTAGCAGCGCTCGCCCTGCAACTGTGCCATCGGTGTCGCGCAGACGCCGCAATAGCGGTGGGTGCGCGCCCATTCGGCCAGCTGGAAGGCGCGGCCGGCCAGTCCCAGGAAGCCATCGTCCAGCACCCCGAACAGCGAACGCAGGCCGTGGTAGCCGTGCTCCGCGTCCGGCACCAGCGGCGCGTCGAGCCAGGCCAGCTGGTAATAAACGCCTTCCCACAAACCCAGCGCATGGATGCGTTCGGGGGCAATCGGCAACGCCGCAACGATGGCGGGCGCCGGCAAGCCCAGCGTGGCGTTGTTTAGCAACAACTCTCCGCGGTGGAAGACAAAGGTGCGCGGCGCGTCGGCCGCTTGCGGGCGGATCAGGGGTTCGAAGGTGGCGGGCGTAGACAGCATAAGGCGGGCTCGGTAACAGGCGGGGTCCCATCTTACCGCCTTTCAGATTTGCCCATCGCCATCCCCCGATCAGGCAGGGTTTTACATTGTTGCTTCACGGCCAAAATGTGACCATGTCCCTGCGGCGAAACGGTATGATAGGTGAACACTTGCGCCGTCTTTTTCTCCATCTGACCTGCCTTCATGACCACTCCTGCCCCTGCCACCCCCGCTTCCGTGACGAACACCCCCGCCAGTGCGCTGGACAATGTGATGGCGCTGGCGGCGCAAGGGCGGCTGGCGATCGCCGACCTGTTTGGCGCGGCGGCGGTACTGACCGAAAGCGGCCAGCCGCAGGTGGCCATCGCCCTGTACCACACCTGGATCGCCCACAGCGACACCAGGCTGATCTATGCAGCCTGCTTCAACCTGGCGGTGCTGCTGTCCCAGACCGGCGACGACGTGGGCGCCGAGGCCGCCTTGCGCCAAGCCATCGCCAACAATGCCAATTTTGTCGAGGCGCGCCTGAACCTGGGCAGCCTGCTCGAGCGCACCGGCCGTCCCGATGCGGCGCTGGCCATGTGGCAATCGATCCTCGATGACGGCCTGGTGCCGGACATCAAAACCACGCCCGCGCTGTACGTGCAAACCCTCAACAACCTGGGGCGCCTGCTGGAAATCCGCCGACGCTACCCGGAAGCGGAAGCAATGCTGGCGCGCAGCCTGCACGTCGATCCGCAGCAAGCCAACGTGATGACGCACTGGGTGCACCTGCGCCAGAAGCAGTGCGCCTGGCCCGTGTACAGCGGCCTCGAGCACATTTCGCAGGCCACCATGCTGGAGGGCACGTCGGCGCTGGCCATGCTCAGCGCGTCCGACGATCCGGCCATGCAGCTGGCCGCCGCGCGCCGCTTCGTGGTGGAAAAGGTCAACGCCGCCGTCGCCCCGCTGACCGGCGAACACGGCTACGACCACGCGCGCCTGCGCATCGGCTACCTGTCGTCGGACTTTTGCTCGCACGCGGTCTCGATCCTCACCGCCGAGCTCTATGAACTGCACGACCGCAACAAAGTCGAGGTCTATGCCTTCAGCTGGAGCCGAGAGGATGGCTCGCCGCTGCGCGCGCGCGTGGTCAAGGCCATGGACCATTACATCCGCATCGACCACCTGACCGACGAGCAGGCCGCACGCGCCATCCGCGCCCACGAAATCGACATCCTGGTCGACCTGCACGGCCTGACGCTGGGCGCACGGCCCAACATCCTGGCCTACCGGCCGGCGCCGGTGCAGATGACTTACCTGGGCTTCCCCGGCAGCACCGGCCTGCCCGGCATCGACTACGTGGTGGCGGACGAATTTTTGATCACGCCGGAAATGGCCGAGCATTTCAGCGAAAAGCCGCTGACCATGCCCGACGCATTCCAGATCAACGACCGCCAGCGCCCGATCGCGCCCACGCCCACGCGCGCCAGCGTCAACCTGCCCGACGACGCCTTCGTATTCTGCTCGTTCAACAACAACTTCAAGTTCACCGAGGAGATGTTCGCCAGCTGGATGAACATCCTGCGCCGCGTACCGAACAGCGTGCTGTGGCTGGTGGCCGATTATCCCGAAGTGCGCGACAACCTGTGGCGCTACGCGGAACAAGCCGGCATCGACCGCCGGCGCCTGATCTTCAACAGCCGCGCGGTGCCGGCCGAGTACCTGGCGCGCTACCAGCTGGCCGACCTGTTCCTCGATACGTATCCGTTCAACGCCGGCACCACCGCCAGCGACGCCCTGTGGGCCGGCCTGCCGCTGATCACCCGCACCGGCCGCACCTTCTCGTCGCGCATGGCCGGCAGCCTGCTGCGCGCGGTGGACCTGCCGCAGCTAATCACCGACAACCTGGCCGACTACGAGGAACTGGCCGTGGCGCTGGCCCACGACCCGGCTCGCATCGCCGCCATGAAACGCCAGCTGGCCACCAACCGCCTCAACTGCGCGCTTTTCGACAGCCCGCGCTTCGTGCGAAACTTCGAGGCGGCCTTGCAGCGCGTGGCCAAGCCGGCCGCGCCGCGCCTGCCCGCGCCGGCGCACGCCGTACGGCCCTCGCCGGCAACCGTGCCGGCCAGGCTGGACCAGATCCCGTTCATCACCGTTTCGCACAATGCGCCGCAACAGATCGACACCTTGCTGGCCAGTGTGCGCCGCTTCCACAGCAACCGCGTGACCATCATCGACGGTTCCAACCCGGACGTCGCCGAGCGCATCCGCGCCATCGCCGCCCGGTACGACAATGTCGAGTTCATCGCTTTTGGCTACGACATCGGCCACGGCCCCGGCCTGGCCTGGGCCATCGAGCACCTGGGCCTGTCGGGCGAGGCGCTGCTGCTCGCCCCCGACGTGGAGCTGGTCAACGACGGCCTGCTGGCGGCATTGCACGCCGAGCTGGCGCCCGGCATGTATGGCGTGGGCGCCATCCACGCGGTCAACGAACTCGGTTATGCCCGCCCCGACGGCGCCTTGCGCTACCTGGATCCGGCCTGCCTGCTGGCCAACCTCGACGTGGTGCGCCAGTGGCCGCTGCCGATCAAGCACGGTGCGCCGCTGATCGCCGCCATGCTGGCCCTCGACCACGGCGGCAATCCGGACCTGATCAGGCACCTCGACTGGGTGCGTGCCGATCTCGCAGGCGGCGCCGGCGCCCACACGCCCCGCTTCCTGCAGCGCTCCGCAGCCGGTGCGGTAAAGCCGGTCCTGGCCCACCACTACGACCTGCCCGGCGCCGCCACCACGGTCAATGTCGATCTGCTGCAATTCGTGCCGGCAACGGCGCGCAAGCTGGTGGAAGTGGGCTGCGGCGACGGCACGTTCGCGCGCGCGTACCGCCAGCGCAACCCGGTCTGCAACTTCACCGGCATCGAAGCGGAACCAGGCCCGGCCCAGGCCGCCCGCCAGCATTGCGACTTCGTGTTCCACGACCACATCGACACCACCGGCGCGGCCTTCTGGGACCACGTGCGCGGCGCCGACTGCTGGATTTTGGACCAGTCGCTCGAGCACATGGACGACCCGTGGAGCCTGCTGCAAAAAATCCGCACCAGCATCGCCCCCGGCGGCAAGATCGTTGCCACCATCAACAACTTCCAGCACTGGAGCACCCAGGCACGGCTGAACGCGGGCGACCTGCGCTACGGCGCCGATGGCCTGGACAAGTCGCGCAAGCGGGTATTTACGCGAGGCACTGCGCTCGACCTGTTCCAGCAGGCGGGTTTCCAGGTCAGCGGCGGCAGCGCCCGCATCATCGACGAGCCGGCCCGTGAAAAGTACCTGGCGGCGATCCGCCTGATGGCCGGCGCGTCGGGCATCGATCCGGTACAGGCGGTGGAAGATGCGCTGCCGTGGCAGTACATCGTGACCGCTGTCGCGGCCTGAGACCAGAGCAAGAACAATACAGGAGATCATCATGGCCCATTCTGACACTGCCCGCATCCACGACGGCGCCACCATTGCCGCCAGCGCCACCCTCGGCGACTTCGTGGTGGCCTACCCCGGCGCCGACGTCGGTGCAGATTGCCGCGTACGCGGTTTTACCCAGTTGTGGCCAGGCGTGCGCCTGGAAGCGGGCGCCGACCTCGGTCCCGGCGTGACCCTGGAGGCCCCGGAGTCGCTCGAATCGACGCAAGCCGGCGACAGCATCGTCATCGGCGCCCAGGCCCGCGTGGGCGCCGGCGCCCTGATCTCGCGCGGCGTGCGGCTGGGCCAGGGCGCGGTGATCGCGCCCGGCACGGTGGTGGCGCAGAGCGTGCCGCCGTACGCCATCGTCAGCGGCGCACCGGCGCGCGTGACCGGCTACACCCAGAACGTCAGCGGCTCGCCGGCGCTCGACTGGCACCGCCGCGTCAACGTCCCCGAAGAACCGTCGGTGGTGGCGCTGGAGGTTGCCGGTGTGACCGTGCACCGCTTCAAGTTCATGCACGACCCGCGCGGCGACCTGTCGGTGGGCGAGTTCGAACGCGAAATCCCGTTCACGCCCAAACGCTACTTCCTGGTGCTCAATGTACCCAGTGACAAGTCGCGCGGCGAGCACGCCCACCGCGAATGCCACCAGTTCCTGGTGTGCGTCAAGGGCAGTTGTGCCGTGGTGGTCGACGACCTCGAACAGCGCTGCGAGGTCCTTCTCGACTCGCCCGACATCGGCGTCTACCTGCCGCCGATGACCTGGGGCATCCAGTACAAATATTCGAGCGACGCCGTGCTGCTGGTATTCGCCTCCCATTACTACGCGGCCGACGACTACATCCGCGACTACGACGAATTCGTCGCCGCCAAGCGCGGCGCCGACCAGGAGACCACATGAACATTCCCTTCCTCGACCTCAAGGCCATCAACCTGAGCCAGCAAGACGATATCGAACAGGCCATGCGGCACGTACTGCATTCGGGCTGGTACATACTGGGCCAGGAGGTCGCCACCTTCGAGCAGGCGTTCGCCGCCTATTGCGGCACGCGCCACGCGATCGGCGTGGCCAACGGCCTCGACGCGATCTTCCTGCTGCTCAAGGCCTACGGCGTGGGGCCCGGCGACGAGGTCATCGTGCCAAGCAACACCTACATCGCCACTTGGCTCGCTGTGACGCACTGCGGCGCCACGCCGGTGCCGGTCGAGCCGGTCGAGGGCACCTACAATCTCGACCCGGCGCGGGTGGCCGCCGCCATCACGCCGCGCACCCGCGCCATCGTCCCGGTGCACCTGTACGGCCAGGCCGCCGACATGGACCCGCTGATGGCGCTGGCCGACCAACATGGCCTGAAAGTGATCGAGGATGCGGCCCAGGCGCACGGCGCGCGGTATCGCGGCCGCAAGGTCGGCGCGCTGGGCCACGCCGCCGCCTTCAGCTTCTACCCGGGCAAGAACCTCGGCGCGCTCGGTGACGGCGGCGCCATCACCACCGATGACGACGCGCTGGCACAGGCGCTGCGCACGCTGCGCAACTACGGTTCGCAAAAGAAATATCACAATGAAATAGCCGGCTACAATTCGCGGCTCGACGAGCTGCAGGCAGCGGTGCTGTCGGTCAAGCTGCCGGCGCTGGATCAGCAGAACGCCGCCCGCGCCGCCATCGCCGCCGTCTACAACGCGCAGCTGGCCGACGTGCCCGGCCTGCGCCTGCCGCAGGTGGCGCAGTGGGCCGAGTCGGCCTGGCACCTGTACGTGGTGCGCCACGCCCGCCGCGATGCGCTGGCCGAGCGCCTGGCCGCCGCCGGTATCGGCACGATGGTGCACTACCCGTTGCCACCGCACCTCCAGCCGGCCTACGCCCCGCTGGGCCTGGCCGAAGGCAGCTTGCCGATCGCCGAGGCCATCCACCGTGAAGTGCTGAGCCTGCCAATGGGCCCCACCATGACGGTGGCACAGGCGGCGGAGGTGGCCGCGGCGGTACGCGCCGCCGTCGCCGGCCTGTAACGCACGCCGGCCAGCGCCTGCCGGACGGTCGCTGCGGCCGGCGGGCCTAGCTGGCCTGATCCGGCGCTGCTGCGCGCTCGACCGTCACCGGCTGCGGCAGGAAGCGGCGGTAGCGCTGCTGCGCGGCGAGGATGTGCTCGTGACTGAGCTCGAAATGGTACGACGCCTCCGACTCGCGCACGCGGCGCGCGCCGAACAGGCGCTCGTGGAAGGCCCAGACGTTGCGGTTCTCGCGATTGACCTCGAAGTGCGAATCGCGAAACCCCAGGTGCCCGAGCGCGTAGTCGTAAATGATCAGCGCCGATTCCATGGCGGTATCGACAGCGGCGCCATCGACGATGATCCAGCTGCCCCATTCGAAGCTGGCGCCGCTGGCGTTATACAGCCGCACCGTGCCCAGAGGATTGAGGTCGCGGTCGCAGATGATGAAGTAGGCCTGGCCGCTGCCGCGCTGGTATTGCTCGATCCACGCGGCCTGGCGCGCGACATCGTCGGCCACCGGCGACAGGTAGGCGTTCTTTTTGGGATCGAGCCGCAGCGACAGGATGAAAGCGGCGTCGCCGGGCTCGACGTCGCGCAGGATCAGCTTGTTGCCGGTCAGGCGCGCAGCGGGATAAATCACGGGACTCGCTTGCATGGGTAACTCCTGTTCATACGGTGTCCGCTACTATAGCGCAGCGACAATTATAGTGGCGTCAAAGTTGGCGGCCATGTGATAATCGCCGTAAGTTTTTACAGTGAGAGCGTCGATGAAAATCACCACCGTCATTCCGGCCTATAAATCGAAATACCTGTTGGAACTGCTGGGGGCACTAGCCCAGCAGACCGAGCCGGCCGACGAGGTGATTTTCTCCGACGACAGCCCGGACCAGAGCTTCACCGCCATGCTCGCCAACGAACAGCTGCGCGACATCGTGCGCAAGCTGAACATCACGGTGCTGCCCGGGCCGCGCCGTGGCGCCTACGCCAACTGGTCGCAGTGCATCAACGCTTACGGCGGCAAGACCGAGCTCGTGCACATTCTGTGCGACGACGACATCATCTATCCGCAGTTCTACGAACGCCACCGCTGGGCCCATCGCCACGGTACGTTCAGCAGCACCGTCAGCCGCCGCTGGACCGCCAGCGAAGTGGGCCAGCCGTTGCTGGGCGGTCTGAATATACCGGACGAAATCGCCAACCACCCGCAGCGCCTGGTGCCGCTCGACAGCGGCGTGGTCTTTGCCACCACGGTGGGCTGGTCGCGCAACTGGTTCGGCGAGGTGTCCAACACGGTCATGCGCGCGGAAACGGCCAACCTGATCGTGCAGCGCGGCGTCGGAGGCATTTCGATGGCGGGACTGGAAGACCTCGGCGCACTGACGGTCGGCTCGATCGCCAACCCGCTGTGCTTTATCAACGAGCACCTCGGCTTCTTCCGCCAGAGCCCGAACCAGAACTCGGCCAACGGCAATTCGGCGGTGATGAAGTGCGCGATCATGTCCTACCTGGGCCTGGCGCTGACCGGCCACCGGCTGGGCAAGCTGTCGCGCGAGCAGATGCTGGCCACCATCGGCACGGTCGGCTCCAACGTGCTGCTGCACTATGCCAGCCAGCCCGACACGGCGGAAATCCGCGCGCGGCTGCCAGCGCTGATGGCCGGCGAACCCGATTCCGAAGAACCGTTCCTGGCCGCCTGGCGTGACTTCGTCACTGCCCACGGCCACTACTAAAAAACATCAACCGATGCTGATCTCGCGCATGAACACGCGCGGCAGGTCGTAGCCATCCCACACCGGACCGAAATCGAGCGCATGGCCGAAAGGCACCATGCGGTCGATGCCGGCCAGCGGCGCAGCGGTTACCAGCGCCCGCAATTCCTCGCGCGTCACGCCGGTATACGACAGCGTCTGCACGGTGCGGTTGAGCAGCGGGCGCAGCGCGTCCAGGTCCGGCAGCGCGCATTCGAAGAACAGGCCGGCGCCGCAATGGTGCTGCACGTGCAGCGCCGGTGCGGCCAGCCAGGTGCGCGTCAGGTCGTTGCTGGCGGCTGCCATGATCTGGCCGCCGTGCTCGATCGCCAGGCCGTCCTGCGCCAGCAGCTTGCTGACGTAGTCGATGTCGGCCAGCCGCGCGTGTTTGGCGGCGATGACGGCCTCCACGCGCGGCCAGAAGTCGGCGGCGGCGGCGCGACCCTCGGCGTCGCTGCCGAGCCACAACACCATGCGCGGCGACGAGCAGGCCATCTGGTCGAACCAGTAGGCGTCGTTGTAGAACGCCGTCGCCAGCGCCTCCTTGTCCTTGTCATCGCTGGCGAGCCAGCGCTGCGCGTGCAGCAGCGCCAGCGAATACTTGTTGCTGAAGGCAACCTCGCTGGCGGTCGGCGCCAGCGGCACCGACCGGATCTGTTTTACCGTGTTGTCGCCGCCCCAGATCACCCGCACGTCGCACACGGCCGACAGGCGCGCGGTCACGCGGTCGTCGGGCGCGTAGCGCAGCAGCAGCGTGCGCGCCGCAATGGGCGCGTGCTCGGGCCTGGCCAGCAGGGTGCCGATGGCCTCGACCAGCACCTCGGCCTGCGGCGACGGCTTGCTCGACAGGCGGACAATGTTGGAATTGCCGCTGAGCAGGGACAGGAACCACGAATAGACGAAGATGGTATCGACATTGCCCGGCGCGATGTGGAAGGCGACGCCGCGCGGCACCAGCAGCGCGGCGCCACGGCGGCGCTCCAGGTCTTGCCGCAGCCGCTCCAGGTTGGCCTTGCGCATCCAGTAGCCCAGCGCCACCAGCTCCGGATAGGTACGGCTATGCGGCGAGCGCATCAGCACCGCCGACAGGCCATCGACCAGTGCCACCGCCTCGGGAGAAAACGGCGCCAGCGGCACGGTCCTGGCCAACTGTTCCGGCGTCGGTGCGTTGGCCAGCAATGCCTGGTAACCCTCTTGTTCTGCAATCACGTTCATGCTGCCTCCGCCGCGCTCGGGCGCGGGCTCTCGTGGGTATCGCTGCAGCCGCGTACCTCGGCACGGGCCACACGACCGTGCACGCGCAGCGTGTGGCCGAGCCGGCCGCACGGGCAATCGTCGACGCCGAGCAACTCGCCCACGTCCTCCGTCAGCAGGCTATGGCCCGGATAGCTGTGCGGCAGCACCGACAGCACCTGGATCAGGCCGCTCTGGCCCGGGGGCAGCACCTGCCAGGTACGGGCGTCGCGGATCAAGACGTCGGCGAACACCGGCGCATGCAATCGGCCGGCCTCGCACTCCATGAAGATCGAACCGACCTGCTCGACCATGCCGTAAAAATTGTGCACGCGGTCGATATGCAGGACCTCGCCCAGCGACTGCTTGAATTCGTCGTTGCCGACCGCCTCGTCCTGCAGCTTCTTCCAGCCGCCGCTGTGGATCAGCACGGCGTTCTCGAAGCGCGGCGGATCGGGCAACGCGCGCAGCGCCTGCAGCAGGTATTTCCAGACCATGAAGGTGAAGCCAAACAGGAACACCTGCTTGCCCCGGTGGCGCTCGATGAAGGCGCGGATCGCCTCGACGTCGGGCGTCATGTCCTCGTCCCGCAGCGCGTAGGTGTGGTCGCGGCCGAAGTTCGACAGGCCGAGGATGCCGGCGCCGCGCGCCGAGAACGACTGCCGGTTCTTGATCACGCCGGGATGGTCGATCACCAGCATCGGCAGGCGCGCCTTGCCGAGGAATTGCTGGACGATGCGCACCAGCGCCCTGGTCTGGGCCTGCGCCGTATCGCGGTCGAGCACGATGCGCGACACCTGCTGCGACGTGGTGCCCGACGACGTCAGCACCTTGAACACCTGCTCCGGCGGCACCGAGCTGAGTTCGTAGCGCTTGAACAGCTGCACCGGAATGAACGGCAACTGTTCCAGCGCGTACTGGCGCCCCGGCGCCTCGCCGCGCGCAGTCAGCAACTGGTCGTACGGCGCGCAATGCCGGCGATGGTGCGCAGTGAGCGCGCTGAGGGCGGCGGCCATGCCGGCGGCCTTCTCGGCCTGCGCCACGCCATAAGGCGGCAACTCGAAATAGCTGCCGTCGGCAGCGCTGCTGGTGATATCGGTGCTCATCGGGTTTTCTCCGGGATGGGCGGCGCCAGTTGCTCGAGCAGCGCCGCGTATTGCAGCTTGCCGGCCGACGACAGCGGAAACGCGTCCACTGCCGCCACCCGCAGCGCCGAGTGGTGCAGGCGGTACCAGCCGGGCAGCAGCGCCGCCAGCGCGCTGGCCTGTTCGGCGTCGCCGCGCAGCGCCACCACCATCAGGTCGTCGCGCCCGGTCACGGCCACCTCGTAGCCCCTGGCGCGCAACTGCATTTCCACTTCGTCGAGGCCGATGCGATTGCCGAACACCTTGATGAAGCGGCTGCGCCGGCCGCGCACGTAGTAATAGCCGTCGGCGTCGCGCTCGGCCAGGTCGCCGGTCAGCAGCACGCCTTTGTTGCAATCCGGTGCGGCCAGGTCGGCCGCGCATTCGGCATAGCCGAGCATGACGTTGGCGCCCCGGTAGCGCAACTCGCCCACCACGCCGGCCGCCGCGATGACGGCGCCGTCGTCGGCCACCAGTTCCAGCGTGCCGCCGGGGATGGCGATGCCGATCGCGCCCGGCTTGTCGAGCAGCCGCTCGGGCGGCACGTAGGCGATGCGCGGTGCCGCCTCGGTCTGGCCGTACATGACGATAAAGCGCTGGCCGCGCGACTGCGCCAGCGTGGCGTACCATGCCACGTGCTGCTCGGCCAGGCGGCCGCCGGCCTGCGTCATGGTGCGCAAGGTCGGCAAATCCATGCGCTCGAAGCGCAACTGGCGCAGCAGCGTGTAGGTGGTGGGCACGCCGGCCAGGCTGGTGGCGCCGGCGGCACGGAAAAAGTCCCAGAAGCCGCGCCCGGTCACCGGTTCGGCCGTCAGCAGCACGGCCGCGCCGCGCGCCAGGTGGCTGTTGAGCACCGACATGCCATATGAATAATGGAAAGGCAGCGCCATGATCGGCCGCTCGTTCTCGTCAAGATCCAGGTAGGTGGCGATCGACTCGGCGTTGGCCTGCAGGTTGCCCATGCTCAGGCGCACCAGCTTGGGGGCGCCGGTGCTGCCGGAGGTGGACAGCAGCAAAGCGACGTCGGGATGAACGTCGGCGGCAACGGCGCCACTGCGCGCCTGCCAGTTGCCTTCCGCGCCCCACACCCAGCCGATGCCGTAGTGGCGGTACAGCCGCTCGCGCAACTCGGGCGCCAGCGTGCTGTCGATCAGCAGCGCCGGCTGGCCGCGCCGCAGCGCGCCAAGATAGCCGGCGACAGCGGCGACGCCGTTGTCGGCCTCGATGGCCACGACCGCGCGCGCCGATGGCGGCGCATCGGCACGAGCGTAGACGGCGTCGGCCAACCGCGCCAGCGCGGCGTAGCTGACCGCGTCGGCGCCGGCCAGCAGCAGCGCCGGGCGCTCGCCGTGGCGTTCCAGTCCGGTAGCGAAGTTCAAACCAGCATCCCTCCGTCGACGCCGATGACTTGGCCCGTGACATAGGCGGCCATCGGGCTGGCCAGGAACAGCGCCACCTGCGCCACGTCGTCGGCGCTGCCGATGCGGCCCATGACGATGGCGGCCTGCTTCGCAGCGAGCTTGTCGGCGCCGACCGACTGCGTCAGCTCGGTGTCGATCAGGCCCGGCGCGATGGCGTTGACGCGGATCTGCTGCGGCCCCAGCTCCTTGGACAGCGAGGTGGTGATGCCGATCACGGCGGCCTTGCTGCCGGCGTAGGCCGACTGCCCGGCGTTGCCGCGCACGCCCATGATCGAGGTGATATTGATGATGCTGCCGCCGCCGTTGCGCGCCATCAGGCGGCTGGCGTATTGCGCGCAGTACAGCACGCCGAAGGCATTGGTCTGGAAGGTGCGCTCGATCTGGTCGGGCGTGACCATGCCGATCAGCGCGTCTTCCATCACGCCGGCATTGGCCACCAGCACGTCAAGGCGGCGGGCCTGCTTGAAGACTTGCTGGAAGGCATCGCGTACGCTGTCGGGACGGCTGACGTCAAGCAGCACGGTATCGATGCGGGGGTCGTTGAGTCCTTCGGCCTGGAGCACGTCGAGGATGGCCTGGCGCGCCTGCGCCAGCGCTTCGGGATCGCGCCCGGACAGGAAGACATGCGCGCCGTGCCGGGCGTACAGGCGGGCGGTAGCAAAACCGATGCCGCGCGCAGCGCCGGTGATCAGGGCGACCTTGTGTTGCAGTAGCATCTATAACCTCGAAATAAGCTGTAAAAACCGCTAGAACATTTTACCGCAAGCCTGGTGGACGACCTTGGGCATTCCTGAAAACAATTCTCCTGTCCGGCGTAGCCGGGGGCATGACCATGCCGTATGATGATGGCTGCCGTCACGGCCTGCCACTTTCATCCAGACACCTATGAACAACACCGAAAAACTTCACGCCGCATTCGCCCAGTCGCTGCAAATCGACACCAACCTGATCACCGACGAGATGGCCTACAACCAGCAACCGGAATGGGATTCGGTGGCCCACATGGCGCTGGTGGCGGAACTGGAAAGCGTGTTCGACATCATGCTCGACACCGACGACATCCTGGCGATGAGCTCAGTCGCCAAGGCGCGCGAAATCCTGCAAAAATACGACGTCGCTTTCTAAACGCCCCACCGCCCGGACCTGACTGTCAAGCACCGGGCGGCGGCCTGCATTACGGTTCGCGGATCGACTCGTCCAGCGCCCGCGTGAGCGGGTACAGCAGGTACGACATCACGGTGCGCTGGCCCACCACGATTTCCGCCGAGACCGTCATACCGGGCAGCAGCTGCGTGCCCGGCGCCACCTTCTTCAATGCCCCCGTGTATGGAATCCGGCTCAGGTAATAGGTGTCGAGGCCGCCGCCGTTCTTGTCGGCGGTATCGCGCTTGAACGAGTCCTGGCTCACCGTGCGCACCTTGCCCTCCAGCATGCCGTGCTTCATGAACGTGAACGCATCGACCTTGATGTGGGCCGGCATGCCGGTCTTGATGAAGCCGATATCGACCGAGTCGATCTGCACTTCCGCCTCCAGTTCGGCGCCCAGCGGCACCAGCGTGAACATCTGTTCGGCCTCGCGGATCACGGACCCCACCGAGAACTTGGCGATTTCCAGCACCACGCCGTCGGCCGGCGCCACCATCTGCACCATTTTCAGGCGCTTGTCGGCCTTCGACAGCTGCTCGTTGATGCCGTCGCGGTCGCGCGTGGCGGACAGCAGATCTTCCATCGCCTTTTGCCGCCAGCTGCGCTCGAACGCGGCGCGCTCGGCCTGTACCGACGCCAGTTCGCTGGCCATCTCGACCGCCTTGTTGCGCTGCATGTCCATGTCGCGCTCGACTTCCAGGCGGCGGTCGCGCGCTTCGAGCAAGTGCATCTTGGCGCCGAAGTTCTCGGCGACCAGCTGCTCCTGCATCGCCTCCACTTCGCGCAGGGATTTGACGCGCTGGGCCAGCACCACCTGGTCGTGCTTGTTGGTTTCCAGGCCGGCGCGCAGGCGTGCGATGTTCTGGTCCATCTTCGACTTTTGCGCTTCGTAGTTGCCGCGCCGTTCCAGCGACAGTTGCTGCTGCAGGCGGGCGTCGTCGCTGCCCGCCTCGGTGCTGCCGGCCTTGCCGCCCAGTTCGGCACGCAGGCCGGCGGCCTGGTTGTTCAGGCTGTCGAGACGGATGCGCAGCTGGCTTTCATCGGCTGCGCTGAAGGTGGGGTCGAGCGTGGCCAGCAACTGGCCCTTCCTGACGATTTGCCCCACCCGCACGTCGATGCTCTGGATGATCGACGTATCGAGCGGCTGCAGCACGATATTCGGCAGCGGGTTGACCAGGCGGCCGTGGGCGATGACGACCTTGTCGATCGGCGAAACGCTGGCCCAGACGATGAAGCCGACCAGCGTGAGCACCAGCAAATGCAGGGTCAGTTGCACGAAGCGCGGCAGCGGGCCGCGCTCGATGGCGTCGGCGTCCGGCAGGAAGTCGATCTCGGTCTGGTCCTTTTGCTGGCGGACCTTGCCCGGATTTACAGGTGGCTTGTTTGCTGGTTCCATAAATGCTGGTAAGTGTCGCTACGGGTAAGCAGTTCTTCATGCCGGCCGGCATCCACCAGGGAGCCTTGCTGCATGACCATGATTTTGTCGGCATTGACCAGCGTGGACAGGCGGTGCGAAATCATCACCACCGTGCGGCCCACCGCGATCTTCGAGAGATTTTTAATGAAGATCGCTTCCGATTCCGGGTCCAGCGCGGAGGCGGCCTCGTCCAGAATAAGAATGCGCGGGCGCGCCACCAGCGTACGCGCAATCGACAGCCGCTGCTTCTGGCCGCCGGACAGGTTGGAGGCGTTCTCTTCCAGGATGGTGTCGTAGCCCTGGGGCAGCCGTTCGATGAATTCGTCGGCGCCGGCCGCGACCGCTGCCGCCACCAGTTCCTCGAACGGGGCGTCGGGCTTGGTCACCGACAGGTTTTCGCGCACCGTGCCGCGGAACAGGAAGTTCTCCTGCAACACCACGCCGATCTGGCGCCGCAGGTGCGACAACTCGATTTCGCGCGCATCGATGCCGTCGAAGCGGACGATGCCTTCCTGCAGCGGGTACAGCCCCTGGATCAGCTTGGTCAAGGTGGTCTTGCCGGAGCCGGAGCGGCCGACGATACCCACCACCGTGCCCTGCTCGATGGTAAAGCTGGCCTTGTTGAGGGCCAGGTTCTGCGCACCGGGATAGCGGAAGATCACGTTGTCGAACCTGATCTCGCCTTCCAGCTGCGGACGCAGGCCGGTGGCGCCGGCGCGGCCTTCCGGCGCGCGGTTCATCACCTCGCCCAGCATGCGCACCGACAGCGCGGTTTCCTGGTATTCGTTGACCAGGCCGACGAGCGAAATGAGCGGCTGCGTGACGCGGCCCGACAGCATCTGGAACGCGATCAGCGCACCGACCGACAGGGTGCTGTCGAACACGTCGGCCGCGCCCACCACGATCAGCGTGACCGGCAGCAGCTTGCCGAGGAAATCGGTGACGGCATTGCCGGCGATCGAAATCTGTCCCACCCGGAAGTGCATGGTGATCGCCTCGGCCGAGCGCTGGTCCCAGGTGCGGCGCTGCGACGGCTCGATCGCCAGCGCCTTGACCGTGCGCATGCCGTGGATGGTTTCCACCAGCATGCCCTGGCGCTGGCCTTCGGCCGTGTACAGGGCGTTGAGGCGGCGCTGGAAAGTCGGCACCATGGCCAGCACCACGCCGCCGATCAGCGCCGCGAACAGCAGCACGATCAGGGTCAGCTTGAACGAGTAGCTGAACAGGATCGGAATGAACACCAGCAGCGAGATCAGGTCGAGCGCGGTGAAGAACAGCCGGCCGGTAAGAAAACTGCGGATCTTTTCCAGCTGCTGCATGTGGCGCGTGATGACGCCGGCGCTGGTGGTCTCGAAAAAGTCGATCGGCAGCGACAGCAGGTGGCCGAACACGCGGCGCGTCAGGCGCATGTCGATTTTATTACTGGCGGCGAGCGTCAGGGTCTGGCGCAGGAAGCCGAACAGCGCGTCGAACACCAGCGCCATGGTGATGCCCACGGCTAGCACCTGCAAGGTCGTCACGCTCTGGTGCGTGAGTACCTTGTCGATCACCAGCTGGAAGAAGATCGGCGACGCCAGCGCCAGGATCTGCATGGCGATGGCGGCAATGAAAATGTCGCGGAACGCCGCCTTCTGGCGCAGGATTTCGGGAATGAACCAGCGCAGGCCGAACGGCTGGTGCGGGTCGGTAAACTTGTGCTCGCGCTTGACGAACAGCACCTCGCCCTGCCAGCGCTGCTCGAACTCGGCGCGCGCGACCATGATCACGGTGGCGTTGGCCAGCGCCGGATTGAGTACCGCCACCTGGTCGGGGGCGCCGTCCTCGCCCGGCTTGACGCCGACGATGATGACCATGTTGCCGCTGACCAGGCGCGCCATCAGCGGGAACACGCCGCCCTGGGCCAGCAGGCGCGACCAGGTCAGCTTGTCGGCCTTGGCTTTCAGGCCGATCTCGGACGCCATGCGCAGCAGCATGCCGTTGCCCGGCTCTTCCGCGCGCAGCGCGTACTCGTCGATCAGGCGTTCGGGGTTGATTTGCAGGCCGTGATGCTGTGCGATCGCTGTCAGGCACTGTACCGCGGTGTGGGGAAATTTATCTTGCATAGGGCCTGGTGGGAGTGGGGAACCGGAGTGATACCAGCCTTGGAATTCTACCCGCCAAGGTGTTGCTTCGGGGGATTTTGTTGTTTGGAAGCACAACCCATTTTACATTTCTGTTCGACGGATGAAATCGCTGCGCGCTCCGAAAAAAAAGCGGCAAGACCCGCAGGTCTTGCCGCTCTCATGGTGCAACTACGTCAGCTTACTTGGCTGCCAGGATGCCCTGGCCATGGCCGCCTTGCAGCGCTTTGAGGCGCAGCGAGTCTTCGGTGGCCGCCTGGTGGGTCGAGGCGGTCAGCTTGTGCTCGAAGTTGCCGATGGCGCTGGCCATGGCGGCCACTTGCGAATTCACGCTCGATGGCAGTTCCAGCTTGGCCGTGTTGGCGGTGCTGGTGGCTGCCGCGTCAAAGCTCGACAAGGCGCTCGACAGGCTGCTCACCGACGAGGTCAGGCTGCCGGCAGTCTTGCTGCTGTCCTGGAACCAGACGTCCGCTGCCTGGTGCACGGCGCCGTCGGTGGTCTCGAAGGTCGAGACCATGCCGATCAGGTTGCCGTTATCGACGATGGACGTTTTCTGCACGTCGAGGTTCAGCTTGGCGATGTTGAGGTCGGCCAGCGACTTCAGTTCATCGGCCTGGCTGACGCCGTCGGCATTGCCATCGACCCACACGCGCAGGTTGTTGAACTGGGTGTCCTTGGCATCGATTACGCCGTCGCCGTTGGCATCGAGTTCGGCCAGCGCCTGGTAGCCGTTGGCCGCTTTCTGGCCGTTGGCCAGGGTGGTGCCTTCGCCGAACAGTTCGCTACCGTCGTTGATCACGCCGTCGCCGTTGCGGTCCAGGACCAGCAGGCCATCGCCGCCACCCACCCAACCGACGTTGGATTTGTTACCGCTGGCCAGCAGATCGAACTGCACGCCGGCCGACAGGTTGAGGGTGTTGATGCCGTTGCCGTTCAGATCGAGAACGATAGGGCTCGACAGTGGCATCGCTGCTTGCTGGTCGGCCGTGATCGCCGCTTTCAGCGTCGTCGTGGCGTACAGCGCATCGACCTGGGCCATGGTCAGCGCCTTGATCTGGTCGGTGGACAGTGCCACGAACTGGTCGGTGGTCAACTTCACGAACTGCTGCGTGGTCAGCGCCGCCAGCGACGCGGTTTTCAGCGCCACGATGTCGGCCGTCTCCAGGGCAGCGATGCTGCTGGTGGACAGCGCGCGCAGCTGGGTGCTGGTCAGCGCGTTGATCTGGTCGCTCGACAGCGCCACCGCTTGTGCAGTGGTCAGGCCGGCGGCCAGGGCAGTGGTGCTCAGGCTGGCGATCTGGGTCGTGGTCAGCGCCGCCAGCTGGACGGTGGTGATGGCAGCGAGCTGGTTGGTGCGCAGGGCGGCAACCGCTTCCGTTTTCAGCGCGTTCAGGTCCTGCGTTTCCAGTGCAGCAACGCTGGTGGTGCTCAGCGACGAGACCTGCAAGGTGCTCAGCGCAGCGGCCTGGCTGGTGCCCAGCGCAACGATCTGGTCGGTCGTCAGGCCGTTGGCCACTTGCGCCGTGGTCAGCGCGCCCAGTGCCGCGGTCGTCAGGCTGCCGATCTGGTCGGTGGTCAGTGCACGCAGCTGGGTGGTGGTCAGCGCGGCAATCGACGTCGATTTCAGCGCGTTCAGGTCGGCCGTTTCCAGCGCGGCAACCGCGTTGGTGGTCAGTGCAGCCACTTGCAGCGTGCCAAGTGCGCCAGCCTGGGCCGTGGTCAGCGCCACCACCTGGTCGGTGGTCAGGGCACGGATGCCGGCGGTGGTGAAGGCCGCCAGCTGGGTGCTGGACAATGCTGCCACCTGGTCGGTGGTCAACGCGGCGATCTGCGTCGATTTCAGCGCGGCAACGCCAGCGGTGGTCAGGCCGGCCAGGTCGGCCGTTTCCAGCGCAACGATGCTGGCGGTGGACAACGCACCCACTTGCGCGGTGGTCAGGCCAGCGACCTGGCTCGAGCTCAACGCCACGATCTGGTCGGTGGTCAGGCCGTTGGCAATGTTGGCCGTGGACAGGGCCGACAGCGACGCGGTGGTCAGCGCCTGCACTTGCGCGGTGGTGATCGCGGCCACTTGCGCCGAGGTCAGGCCGGCAATGGCGGCGGTTTTCAGCGCGGCCAGGTCGGCCGTTTCCAGCGCCACGATGGCGTCGGTGGTCAGGGCGGCGACTTGCTGCGTGGTCAGCGCGTTGGCGGCGGTGGTGCTCAGGGCCACGATCTGGTCGGTGGTCAGGGCGCGGATCTGGCTGGTGGTCAGCGCGGCCAGGCTGGCGGTTTTCAGCGCGGCGAAATCAGCCGTCTCCAGCGCCACGATGGCGTTGGTGGACAGGGCTGCCGCTTGCGCCGTGGTCAGCGCGTTGGCCTGGCCGGTGGTCAAGGCGACGACCTGGTCGGTGGTCAGCGCGGCGATACCGGTGGTGGTCACGGCAGCCAGCTGGGTGCTCGACAAGGCAACCACCTGGTCGGTCGTCAGCGCGGCAACTTGCGCCGTTTTCAGTGCTGCGACGCCGGCGGTGGTCAGGCCGGCCAGGTCGGCCGTTTCCAGCGCAACGATGCTGTTGGTGGACAAGGCGCCAACCTGGGCCGTGGTCAGGCCGGCGATCTGGCTCGAGGTCAGGGCGACGATCTGATCCGTGGTCAGACCGTTGGCGATATTGGCCGTGGTCAGGGCGGCCAGGCCCGTCGTGCTCAGACTCTGCACCTGGGCCGTGGTCAGGGCAGCGACTTGCGCCGAGGTCAGCGCGGCGTACGAAGCGGTGTCCAGGCCACGCAGGTCGGCCGTTTCCAGCGCGACGATGGCGTCGGTGGTGAAGGCGGCGACTTGCTGGGTGGTCAGCGCACCAGCGCCAGCCGTGGTCAGCGCAACCACCTGGTCGGTGGTCAGGGCGCGGATCTGGTTGGTGGTCAGCGCGGCGACTGCAGCGGTTTTCAGCGCGGCGAAGTCGGCGGTTTCCAGCGCCACGATGGCGTTGGTGGACAGCGCAGCGACTTGCTGGCTGGTCAGCGCACCGGCTTGGGCCGTGGTCAGGGCAACGATCTGGTCGGTGGTCAGCGCAGCAGCGCCGGCGGTGGTGAAGGCAGCCACCTGGGTGCTCGACAGGGCCACCAGCTGGTCGGTGGTCAGGGCGGCCACTTGCACGGTGCGCAGGGCGGCGATATCGGCGGTGGACAGGCCGGCCAGGTCGGCCGTTTCCAGCGCGACGATGCTATTGGTGGACAATGCCGCCACTTGCGCGGTGGTCAGACCGGCAACCTGGCTCGACGACAGGGCAACGATCTGGTCGGTGGTCAGGCCGCTGGCGATATTGGCCGTGGAGATGGCCGACAGCGCAGCGGTGGACAGTGCTTGCACCTGGGCGGTGGTGAGCGCGGCCACCTGCGCCGAGGTCAGCGCGGCGAACGACGCGGTTTTCAGTGCCGCCAGGTCGGCCGTTTCCAGCGCGACGATGGCGTCGGTGGTGAACGCGGCCACTTGCTGCGTGGTCAGCGCGGCAGCGCCGGCGGTGCTCAAGGCAACCACCTGGTCGGTGGTCAGCGCACGCACCTGGTTGGTGGTCAGCGCGGCCAGGCTGGCGGTTTTCAGCGCAGCGAAGTCGGCCGTTTCCAGGGCGGCAATCGCGGCGGTGGACAGGCCGGCCACTTGCTGGCTGGTCAGTGCACCGGCCTGGGTGGTGGTCAAGGCAACGATCTGGTCGGTGGTCAGCGCGGCAGCACCGGCGGTGGTCAGCGCGACGATCTGGTTGGTGGACAGCGTCACCAGCTGGTCGGTCGTCAGGGCGGCGACTTGTGCCGTTTTCAGGGCGGCGACACCGGCGGTGGTCAGGCCGGCCAGGTCGGCCGTTTCCAGCGCGACGATGCTATTGGTGGACAACGCGCCAACTTGCGCGGTGGTCAGTGCAGCGACCTGGCTCGAGCTCAGCGCAACAACCTGGTCGGTGGTCAGGCCGTTGGCGATATTGGCCGTGGACAGCGCCGCCAGCGACGCGGTGGTCAGGGCCTGTACCTGCGCGGTGGTGATCGCGGCCACTTGCGCCGAGGTCAGACCGGCGATTGCGGCAGTTTTCAGCGCGGCGAAATCGGCCGTTTCCAGCGCCACGATGGCGTCGGTGGTCAGGGCAGCCACTTGCGCGGTGGTCAGCGCGTTGGCGGCGGTGGTGCTCAAGGCCACGATCTGGTCGGTGGTCAGGGCGCGTACCTGGTTGGTGGTCAACGCGGCCAGGCTGGAGGTTTTCAGCGCAGCGAAGTCGGCCGTTTCCAGGGCGGCAATCGCGGCGGTGGACAGGCCGTCCACTTGCTGGCTGGTCAGTGCGCCGGCCTGGTTGGTGGTCAGAGCAACGATCTGGTCGGTGGTCAGCGCGGCAGCGCCGGCGGTGGTCAGCGCGACGATCTGGTTGGTGGACAGGGCCACCAGCTGGTCGGTCGTCAGGGCGGCGACTTGTGCCGTTTTCAGGGCGGCGACGCCGGCGGTGGTCAGGCCGGCCAGGTCGGCCGTTTCCAGCGCGACGATGCTGGCCGTGGACAAGGCACCCACTTGCGCGGTGGTCAGACCGGCGATCTGGCTCGAGGTCAGGGCGACGATCTGGTCGGTGGTCAGGCCGTTGGCGATATTGGCCGTGGTCAGGGCGGCCAGGCCCGTCGTGCTCAGGCTCTGCACCTGGGCCGTGGTCAGGGCAGCGACTTGCGCCGAGGTCAGCGCGGCGTACGAAGCGGTGTCCAGGCCACGCAGGTCGGCCGTTTCCAGGGCGACGATGGCGTCGGTGGTGAAGGCGGCAACTTGCTGGGTGGTCAGCGCGCCGGCGCCAGCGGTGGTCAGTGCGACGACCTGGTCGGTGGTCAGGGCGCGGATCTGGTTGGTGGTCAGTGCGGCAACACCGGCGGTTTTCAGCGCGGCAAAGTCGGCCGTTTCCAGCGCCACGATGGCGTTGGTGGACAGAGCTGCCACTTGCGCGGTGGTCAGCGCATTGGCCTGGCCGGTGGTCAGGGCAACCACCTGGTCGGTGGTCAGCGCGGCGACACCGGCGGTGGTGAACGCTGCCACCTGGGTGTTCGACAGGGCAACTACCTGGTCGGTGGTCAGCGCGGCAACTTGCGTGGTTTTCAGGGCAGCGATGGCGGCGGTGGAGAGACCGGCCAGGTCGGCCGTTTCCAGCGCGACGATGCTATTGGTGGACAACGCGCCAACTTGCGCGGTGGTCAGACCGGCAACCTGGCTCGAGCTCAGGGCGACGATCTGGTCGGTGGTCAGGCCGTTGGCGATGTTCGCCGTGGTCAATGCAGCCAGGGCGGACGTGCTCAGGCTTTGTACCTGGACGGTGGTCAGGGCAGCAACCTGGGCCGAAGTCAGCGCGGCAAACGAGGCGGTATCCAGGCCACGCAGGTCGGCCGTTTCCAGGGCGACGATGGCGTCGGTGGTGAAGGCGGCAACTTGCTGGGTGGTCAGCGCACCAGCGCCGGCCGTGGTCAGTGCAACCACCTGGTCGGTGGTCAGCGCCTTGATCTGGTTGGTGGTCAATGCGGCGACAGCGGCGGTTTTCAGCGCGGCGAAGTCGGCCGTTTCCAGCGCCACGATGGCGTTGGTGGACAGCGCAGCGACTTGCTGGCTGGTCAGCGCACCGGCTTGGGCCGTGGTCAGGGCAACGATCTGGTCGGTGGTCAGCGCAGCAGCGCCGGCGGTGGTGAAGGCAGCCACCTGGGTGCTCGACAGGGCCACCAGCTGGTCGGTGGTCAGGGCGGCAACCTGCGCGGTTTTCAGGGCGGCGATATCGGCGGTGGACAGGCCGGCCAGGTCGGCCGTTTCCAGCGCGACGATGCTATTGGTGGACAATGCCGCCACTTGCGCGGTGGTCAGGCCGGCAACCTGGCTCGACGACAGGGCAACGATCTGGTCGGTGGTCAGGCCGTTGGCGATATTGGCGGTGGAGATGGCCGACAGCGCAGCGGTGGACAGTGCTTGCACCTGGGCGGTGGTGAGCGCGGCCACTTGCGCCGAAGTCAGTGCGGCAAACGACGCGGTTTTCAGGGCGGCCAGGTCGGCCGTTTCCAGCGCGACGATGGCGTCGGTGGTGAACGCGGCCACTTGCTGCGTGGTCAGCGCAGCGGCGCCGGCGGTGTTCAAGGCAACCACCTGGTCGGTGGTCAGCGCACGCACCTGGTTGGTGGTCAGCGCAGCCAGGCTGGCGGTTTTCAGCGCAGCGAAGTCGGCGGTTTCCAGGGCGGCAATCGCGGCGGTGGACAGGCCGGCCACTTGCTGGCTGGTCAGTGCACCGGCTTGGGCGGTGGTCAGGGCAACGACCTGGTCGGTGGTCAGCGCAGCAGCGCCGGCGGTGGTCAGCGCGGCGATCTGGTTGGTGGACAGGGTGACCAGTTGACCGGTGGTCAGGGCGGCCACCTGCACGGTGCGCAGGGCGGCGATGTCGGCGGTGGACAGGCCGGCCAGGTCGGCCGTTTCCAGCGCAACGATGCTGGCGGTCGACAGCGCGGCCACTTGCGCGGTGGTCAGACCGGCAACCTGGCTCGACGACAGGGCAACGATCTGGTCGGTGGTCAGACCGTTGGCGATATTGGCGGTGGAGATGGCCGACAGCGCAGCGGTGGACAGTGCTTGCACCTGGGCGGTGGTGATCGCGGCCACTTGCGCCGAGGTCAGCGCGGCAAACGACGCGGTTTTCAGGGCGGCCAGGTCGGCCGTTTCTAGCGCGACGATGGCGTCGGTGGTGAACGCGGCCACTTGCTGCGTGGTCAGCGCGGCGGCGCCGGCGGTGTTCAAGGCAACCACCTGGTCGGTGGTCAGCGCACGCACCTGGTTGGTGGTCAGCGCAGCCAGGCTGGCGGTTTTCAGGGCGGCGAAGTCGGCGGTTTCCAGGGCGGCAATCGCGGCGGTGGACAGGCCGGCCACTTGCTGGCTGGTCAGTGCGCCAGCCTGGGTGGTGGTCAGGGCAACGATCTGGTCGGTGGTCAACGCGGCAGCGCCGGCGGTGGTCAGCGCGGCGATCTGGTTGGTGGACAGGGTGACCAGCTGGCCGGTCGTCAGGGCAGCCACTTGCGCCGTGCGCAGGGAGGCGACACCGGCGGTGGTCAGGCCGGCCAGGTCGGCCGTTTCCAGTGCGACGATGCTGGCGGTCGACAGCGCCGCCACTTGCGCGGTGGTCAGGCCGGCAACCTGGCTCGACGACAGGGCGACGATCTGGTCGGTGGTCAGGCCGTTGGCGATATTGGCCGTGGAGATGGCCGACAGCGCAGCAGTGGACAGCGCCTGCACCTGGGTGGTGGTCAGGGCGGCCACTTGCGCGCTGGTCAGCGCGGCGATCGAGGCGGTTTTCAGGGCGGCCAGGTCGGCCGTTTCCAGCGCGACGATGGCGTCGGTGGTGAAGGCGGCAACTTGCTGGCTGGTCAGGGCATTGGCGGCGGCGGTGGACAGCGCGACGATCTGGCTGGTCGTCAGGGCCTTGACCTGGGCGGTGGTCAGGGCCGCGATCGACGCGGTCTTGAGGGCGACGAAATCAGCGGTTTCCAGTGCGACGATGGCGTCGGTGCCAAAGGCGGCGACTTGCGCGGTGGTCAGCGCGCTGGCCTGGCTGGTGGTCAGTGCCACGATCTGGTCGGACGACAGCGCACGTACTTGCGCGGTGGTCAGGCCGCCCAGGGCGCTGGTGGTGAGGGCGGCGAAGTCCTCGGTGGCCATGCGCGAAATGGTGCCGGTGGAGATGGCGGCTATTTGCTGCGAACGCAGCGCAATCACCTGGTCGGTGGTCAGCGCCACAATCTGATCAGACGTCAGATCCGTGAAATTGGAAGTCCCCAGCGCAGCGATCTGCGTGGTGGAAATTGCGGCAACGTTTTGCGTGCTTAAACCGGTGAAATAGCCCATTGTAATTCTCCTAAAAGAAGGCGCTGATTCGATGTCTGTCCAAAAGTTAACGACGGCCCTGTCCGTCGTCGTTGGCCTTCGTCAGTGGCAATATGCCGTTTTATTAATATGTATTTACAACCAACCCGTGACTACCGTCGCAACAAGGCGCTCGTATCGTTCTTTACGTCAACAAAAATGTTAACTTTAGCAAACGGTACGAGCTTTTTTCGTTGCGCAATATGCAAAAAATATTACTTGTCTAATTCACCACAAGAATCCGGGGGCAAAGCGCCCAATGTAAAAGACCGCCGGCGGCATGGTTACAGGGCGACCGGCGCGAATCTTCCACTAAGTAAACTTATTCCCGTCAGGAAAAATATTCCGATACAGCTTGATCCATTGCGCATCCAAAAACATAAGTCTTTGAATCAAATAGGCTTTTTTCAACCGCTGGGGAGCTGACCAGCTACCCGGAACGCCCGAAGTAGCGCGAAGTATAGCCGAGTTACTTGCTGAAAAGAATTTATTTGATGCCGTGTCTCGTTGCCGCAACCAACTTTTCAGCAATATTTAGGGGGCAATAAAGATGCAAAATCGACTACCTTGCATTACTTTCACAGAATTAACCTTGATTAATGGCAATAAAACATCGTTTTCGTAACAGTATTTCACTTCTGTAACTTTGTGAAATGATGCTTTGCATTAATATTGTGACAGTGCAATGACTTGCCGTTGGGCGGGGGTCAGCGTGCTGAAGACGCTGGAGGGGATCGGTGACGCAGGCGCCAGGCCAGCACCACTGCGGTGACGGCCAGCAAGGCCAGCGCCACCATATTGAGGACGAACACGCCGTGGCCGAACCGCGCCACCAGGCCCAGGCTCACGCCCGCCTTGACGCTGAACTGCCAGCTGCCGTCGTAGGGGAAATAACTGCCCACCTGGGGCAGGTAATAAAGAATGCCGCCGATTAGCCCGCTGATCATGCGCTTGAGCGAAAGCACCGCCGCCAGGAAGCCGAGCATGGCCACGCCGAACAGCACGGCCAGCGCGTCGCCATACTGCGGCTCGCCCAGCAAACCGAGGCTGACGGCCAGCGCCAGCGCACTATTGAGTAACAATACCCGCGCCAGCCATTTTTCAAATTCCTGCATCTGGTGATCTCTTCAATAAGGCCGCGCCCGGTGCGCGCCGCAGATTGTACCGTTTGTACCGTGCCGCGTGCACCGGGCTAACTTCAGCCAGCCTGCCTGCTGCGGCCATGTACCAGGCGATACAACAATGGCAATACCAGCAGGGTCAGGGCAGTGGACGACAGGATGCCGCCGATGACCACCGTCGCCAGCGGGCGCTGCACCTCGGCGCCGGTGCCGGTGGCCAGCGCCATCGGCACGAAGCCCAGCGATGCTACCAGCGCCGTCATCAGCACCGGCCGCAACCGACCGAGCGCACCCGCGCGGATCGCCTGCTCCACCGTCAGGCCATCGTCGCGCAGCTTGCGGATGAACGAGATCAGCACCAGGCCGTTGAGCACCGCCACGCCGGACAGCGCGATAAAGCCCACCGCCGCCGAAATCGACAACGGAATGCCGCGCAGCGCCAGCGCGGCGATGCCGCCGGTGAGCGCGAACGGGATGCCGCTAAACACCAGCAAGCCATCTTTCATGCTGCCGAACATGGCAAACAGCAAAATCAGCACCAGCGCCAGGGCCAGCGGCACCACCAGTTGCAGGCGCTGCGACGCCGACTGCAACTGCTCGAACTGGCCGCCCCACGCAGTCCAGTAACCGGGCGGCACCTGGACCTGGGTGCGCAGCGCGCTTTCCGCCTCGGCCACGAACGAGCCGATATCGCGCCCGCGCACATTGGCGCTGATGACCACGCGGCGCTTGCCATCCTCGCGGCTGATCTGGTTGGGACCGGGCGCGATGGTGAAACTGGCCACCTCGCCAAGCGGGATGAAGTTGACGCCAGCCGCGCCCCTGGGCAGCGGCACCGGCAGCCGGCGCAAGGCTTCCAGGTCCTGGCGCTGCGCGTCCGGCAGGCGCACCACGATGTCGAAGCGGCGGTCGCCCTCGAACAGCGTACCGGCCTCGGTGCCGCCGATGGCGGTGGCAATCGTGTCCTGCACGTCGCCCACGTTGAGGCCATAACGCGCGGTTTTCTCACGGTCGATCTGCACGGTCAGCATCGGCAGGCCGGTGGTCTGCTCCACCTTTACTTCGGCGGCGCCGGCCACGCTGCCCAGGGTGGCGGCGATTTTCGCGGCGGTGTCGTTCAGCACCTGCGTGTCGTCGCCGAACACTTTGACCGCCACGTCGCTGCGCACGCCCGAGATCAACTCGTTGAAGCGCAGCTGGATCGGCTGCGAAAACTCGTAGCCGTTGCCGGGCAGGCGCGCCAGCGTTGCCTGGATATCTTGCAGCAGCTCGTCGCGCGTTTTACGGGGTTTCGGCCACTCCGACTGCGGCTTGAGCATGATATAGCCATCCGAAATATTCGGCGGCATCGGGTCGGACGCGATTTCCGCCGTGCCGGTGCGCGCAAAAATGCGGTCGATCTCGGGGTACTTGTTCTTCAGTGTGACCTCGATCTGTTTTTGCATTGCCACCGACTGCGTCAGGCTGGTGCCGGGGATGCGCAGCGCCTGGATGGCGAAATCGCCTTCGTTCAGGCTGGGCACGAACTCGCTGCCCAAGCGCGTGGCCAGCAGCACCGACAGCACCACCGCGATGCCGGCAAACGCCAGCACCACCGGCGTATTGGCCAACACCCGTTCCAGCACGCGGCCATACCAGGCGCCCAGCTGCTTCTGCTCCTTTTCCACCACGTTGTCGCCGATGAACAGCGCCACAGCGGCTGGAATGAAGGTGATCGACAGCAGCATGGCGCCGGCCAGCGCCATCACCACCGTCAGCGCCATCGGGTGGAACATGCGCCCTTCCACGCCGGTGAGCGCGAAGATCGGCAGGTACACGACCATGATGATCAACTGGCCGTACAGCAGCGGGCGGCGCGCCTCCTTCGCTGCCGCGAACACCTCGACAAACCGCTCGGCGCGGGTGAGCTTGCGGCCCGCCTGCGCCTGCGCGTGCGCCAGGCGCCGCACGCAGTTCTCGACGATCACCACCGCGCCATCGACAATGATGCCGAAGTCCAGCGCACCAAGGCTCAGCAGATTGGCGCTGACCTTGAAGGTGACCATGCCGGTAAAGGTAAACAGCATCGACAACGGGATCACCATGGCGGTGATCAGCGCCGCGCGGATATTACCGAGGAAGACAAACAGCACCGCGATCACCAGCACCGCCCCTTCCAGCAGGTTTTTCCTGACCGTGTTGATCGCCTTGTCCACCAGCACGGTGCGGTCGTACACGGTGATCGCTTCTACTCCGGCCGGCAGGCTGCGGTTGATCTCCACCATTTTCTGGTCCACCGCCTGCGATACGGCGCGGCTGTTCTGGCCGATCAGCATGAACACCGTGCCGAGCACCACCTCGCGGCCGTTCTCGGTGGCGGCCCCAGTACGCAGTTCGCGCCCGATCAGCACCTCGGCCACGTCGCGCACGCGCACCGGCACCCCGCCGGCATTGGCCAGGATGATGGTGCGGATGTCGTCCAGCGACTGCACCTGTCCCGGCGCGCGCACCAGCAGCTGCTCGCCGCGCTTTTCGATGTAGCCGGCGCTGGCGTTGCCATTGTTGCGGTTGAGCGCCGCGACCACGTCGTGCAAGGTCAGGCCATACGATGCCAGGCGCTGCGGATCGGGCGCCACCTGGTACTCCTTGGCGTAACCGCCGATGGAATTGATCTCGGTCACGCCCGGCACGTTGCGCAGCTGCGGCTTGATGATCCAGTCCTGGATCTCGCGCAGGTCGGTGGGCGTGTACGGCGTACCGTCGGCCTTTTTGGCGCCCTCCTTCGCTTCCACCGTCCACAGGTAGATTTCACCGAGGCCGGTGGAAATCGGCCCCATCGCCGGCGCCACGCCGGCCGGCAGCTGGTTGCGCGCCTCCTGCAGGCGCTCGTTGACCATTTGCCGGGCGAAGAAAATATCGGTGCCATCCTTGAAGATGACGGTGATCTGCGACAGGCCGTAGCGCGACAGCGAGCGGGTTTGCTCGAGGTGCGGCAGGCCGGCCATTACGGTCTCGAGCGGGAAGGTCACGCGCTGCTCGGTTTCCAGCGGCGAGTAGCCGGGCGCCGACGTGTTGATCTGCACCTGCACGTTGGTGATGTCGGGCACCGCGTCGATCGGCAGTTTTTGATAGTTGTAGATGCCCAGCGCCGCCATGGCGGCGACCACCAGCATCACCAGCGACCGCTGGCCGATGGCGAATTGAAACATACGTTCGAACATATGGTCTCCGGTCTTAGTGGGTGTGCTCGGCGCTGTCTTTGCCCAGCTCCGCCTTCAGCACGAAGCTGCCGGTGGAGACGTAGCGCACGCCCGGCTTGAGGCCGGCCAGCACTTCGGTCATCTTGCCGTCGCTGCGCCCCAGTTTCACCGGCTGCGCCAGGAATCCCCCCGCTGTTTCGACGAACACCACCGGCTTTTCCTCGACCATCTGCACCGCGTCGGACGCCACGGCCACCGCCGCATCGGCGGCATTGGCGTTACGATTGGCAGACCCGGAAAGCACATCGACCGTGATGAACAGGCCCGGGCGCCAGGCGCGGTCCGGGTTGGCCAGCGCCACGCGCGCCTTGGCGGTGCGGGTTTGCTCGCCCAGCAGCTCGCCCACGTAAATGATCTTGCCCTTGGCTTCGGCGGCAAAGGCGGTGGCCTTGACGGTGACCGTCTCGCCCACCCGCATCAGGTTGAGGTCGCGCGGCGGCACGGCAATTTCGGCCCATACCGTGGACAGGTCGGACAGCGTGAACACGATGGCGTCTTCCTTGACCGCCTCGCCCTGCGCCAGGTGTTTTTCCATCACCACGCCGGAAAACGGCGCGCGCAGTTCCAGTCGGTTGAGGTTCTTTCCGGAGCCGGAACCGGGACCGGAACCGGACCCAACGCCGGCGCCAATGGCGCTGAGCTTCTGGCGCGCATTCTGCACCGCGATCTCCGCCTCGCTCATGGCTTGCTGCGCCTGCAGATAATCCTGCTCGGCCGAGATCTTGTCCTGCCACAGGCGTTTTTCGCGCTCCAGGGTGGTCGATGCCAGGGCCAGGCGGCGCTGCGCCGACAACAGCTCGCTGCGCTGGTCGGACAGGCCGCTGCTGGCGATCACCGCCAGCACCTGCCCTTGCTTCACGCTCTGGCCCAGGTCCGCGTGCACTTCCATCACCACGCCGGCCAGCTTGGGCACGACGTGGGCGGTGCGGTCTTCATTAAAACGGATTTCGCCCGGCAGCGACGTCACCACGCTGATTTTTGCCGGTGCGGCGGCGGCCAGCACAATGCCGGCGGATTTTACCTGGGCGGCGTCGAGGACGATTTTTTCCGGGCCCTCTTCCTGGGCGTGCGCGTGTTCGCCCGCAGACGGCGCTGCGGCCGCCCTGGCCGGTGCGGTTGCCGGAGCTTTTTCCTTGCCATCGTGGCCGTGGTCGTCGTGGGACTCGCCGGCCTGTTTCGGCGCCAGGATCCACGCGGCCAGCAGCAGGCCGATAACCGCCATCACGGCGATGATGATTTTTTGTCGCTGATTCATTGTTCTGCTCCGAGTATGCGGGTGATGCTGGCGTGGGCGCGGTGCGCCTGGGCCAGGGCGTTCAGGTATTGGGACCGGGCGTCGAGCAGCGTACGTTGGGCATCGAGCACGTCGAGGAAGCCGAACTTGCCGTTTTCAAAGCCGGTCGTGGCGGCGGCGTAGGCGCTTTGGGCGCCGGGCACGATGTCGGTGCGCAGCGCCAGCGCCTGCTCGCGCGCCAGGTCGAAATCCTCGCGCGCCTGCGCCAGGTCCGAGTCCAGCCGCAGCGCGGTCGATGACAGTTCATCTCTTGCCTTGTCCACCCGGCGCGCGGTCTCCAGTACATTGCCCTGGTTGCGGTCGAACAGCGGCAGCGGCACCGAGAAGCCCACGATCAATTGCGAGCGGCCCAGTTCCTCCGAGCGCTTGCTGCCCAGGTTGAGGGTGACGTCCGGTACGCGCTTGGACAGCTCCACCTGCGCCAGCGACTGCCGGCTGGCCAGTTCCGAGCGCGCCAGCGCCATGGCCGGCGCCTGCGCCAGCCGGTGGTGCAGCATGGCCGGGTCGGGCAGCGCCGGCAACTGGTCGATATCGCCATCGGCTTTTTCGAAACGTGGCGACGGGTTGCCCCACATCGCCGACAATTTTTTTCGCGCCACCGCCAGTTCGCTGCGTGCGCGCAGCAGTTCCAGCGTGACCGAGGCGGCAGCCACCTTGGCCCGCGTTTCCTCCACCGGCGAGACCTTGCCGGCAACCACGCGGCGGCCGGTGGCTTGCGCCGCGCGCTGCGCCAGTTCCGACGATTCCTGCGCCAGGCGCAGTTGCTCCTGCGCGGCCAGCACGGCAAACCAGGCGTCGATCACATTGGCGCGGATCTCGGCCTGGCGCGCAGTGAGCGCGGCAGCGGCGCTGTCGCGGCCACGTTCGGCGGCCTGGACGCGGGCGCTGCGCTTGCCGCCCAGTTCAAGCGGCTGGCTGATCAAAAACGTGGTTTCGCGGACGTCGTCGGCACGCTTGCGATCGACACGTTCGACTTCGAGCGTGGGGTTGGGCAGCAGGCCGGCCTGTTGCACGGCGCCGTCGGTGGCCGACAGCTCGTGGCGGGCGGCCGACAGGTCGGCATTGGCGTCGGCCGCCAACGCCAGCGCGGTCTGCAAGGTGAGCGGCGCGGCCGGCTCCGATGCGGGCAGATTGAAAGCTGCGGCCAGCGCGAACGCCGGCCATGCCGCTGCACAGAGCGGCAGGAAATACTTGACCATCGAATTCTCCAGAATAAAGGGAAATTCGACGAGACGGTGGCGTCAGGGGGCTACAACGAACGTCTCGTCGCCTAAGCGACAAGACGCCAATTGGGCCGGGGCGGCCCTTCGGCAATATGGGATAGATACTGGGGAGTGAGCAGCGGCGCATAGCCGCTGGCGGTGGCCGGGGCGGCTACGCCATGCTCGTCGAGCACCGAGGCCTGCACCGCGTGGTGGCAGACTTCGCAGTCGCTGTGGGCCTTGGTCTTGCCCGGCTGCTGGTCATCGCCATCGTCGTCATCGTCACCGGCTTGCGCCTGGTGCTGGTGGCCGTGGTGGCCGAAATGCGTGGCAGGATGCTGCTGGCTGCTTTCCTCGTGCTGGCAATAGACGGCCGCCATCGACCAGGCGTACTGGATCGGCAAGATGGTCAGCAGAAAAATGAGCAGGAGTTTTTTCACGCGATGATTGTAGCAAACAACTCGATGCAAGAATTTTTTTCATCCGGCAGCCCGCTTGTAACAAGCACGTCATATCCAGTCATTACCCTATGGCCTCCTTCATCCGCCCTGGACTCGACATGCAAGTTTCGCCCCGCCCGCTCATCCTCGCCCTCAGCATCGCCGTCGCGCTCAGCGCCTGCGGTGGCACCTACCATGAAGGCCCGCTGGTCATTCCGGCCGCACCGGCCGACCAGGGTGCGGCCGATACAGCGCCGGTACCAAGCGTGACCGCGTTTGTCGACACCATCGCCACCAACCAGCGCGGCGACGCCCGCTATGCCACGCTCGAAACCAACGCCGGCGTGCGCGTGCTGGCCGGCATGCTCGACATCTGGACCCCGCTCACCCAGCTGGTCGATGCAGGCCAGACCGCGCCGGCCGTGGGGACCTTCCCTGCCGTCGCCGCCTCCGCCTGGACCGGCGTGCCGAACGATGGCACCAACGGCGGCACCATCCGCAACGCCACCGTCCACAATTACAATATCGATTACGTGGTCAAGGCCACCACCGCCCGCACCGCCGAGCAGACCACGCTGGCCTACTTCGACGACCGCCGTGGCAAGGGCTACAGCGTGACCGATGCCATGGGTCCGCTGACCACCGCCTGGCGCGCCTCGACCCAGCAGACTACCACCATCAATAACGTGCCGGCCGACGCCACCACCGTGCTGTACAACGACGGCGGCAACAACAACGGCGTGGGCGGCACTGCCAACGCCAACTTCGGCACCGTGGTCGATTTCGTCAACATGGTCGGCGCCAACGGTTCGACCGAACCGGCCAAGCGCTTCTACAAGTATGCGCGTCCGTTCCGCTGGAGCAGCGCGGTGCAGGTGGTGCCGGCGCTGCTGCCAGCGCGTTCGAGTACCCCGGCCACCGACGGCGGCTTTACCAGCGGCCACTCGGCCGAAGCGATGCGCAACGCGCTGGCAATGGCCTACGTGGTGCCGGAACGCTTCCAGGAAATCTTGAGCCGTGGCCTGGAGCTGGGCGAATCGCGCATCCTGGCCGGCATGCACTCGCCGCTGGACGTGTTGAGCGGCCGTATCCACGGCGAGGCTGTCGTCGCCGGCAACCTGGCCGACCCGGCCAACCAGGCCCTGAAAGCCAACGCCTATGCCCAGGCCCACACCACGCTGATGGCAGCCACGTCCACCACCGCCACCACGTACGCGTCGTTTGCGCAATCGGGCACGCTGAGCACCGACCGCTTTGCCGACTACGCCACCAACAAGGCCAACTACATCCGCCGCAGCACCTACGGCTTCCCGCAAATCGCCAGCACCACGGCAGCGGCAGTGGTGCCGAAGGGCGCCGAAGTGCTGATCGAAACCCGCTTGCCGTATTTGAGCGCCGAGCAGCGCCGCGTGGTACTCAAAACCACCGCGCTCGCTTCCGGCTACCCGGTAATGGACGATGCTGAAGGCTGGGGCCGTTTGAACCTGTTCGCGGCAGCCGACGGCTATGCCGCTTTCAAGGGCAATGTCGTGGTCAACATGGATGCATCGAAGGGCGGCTTCAACGCGGCCGACCGCTGGCGCAACGACATCAGCGGCACCGGCAAGCTGGTCAAGCAAGGCACGGGCGCGCTGAAACTGGGCGGCAACAACACCTGGACCGGCGGCACCGAGCTGACCGCCGGCATCCTGGAAGCGATCTCGAGCACCGCGTTCGGCGCCGGTGACGTGTATGTGAGCGGCGGCACCCTGGTCGCCAATGCGGCGACCCCGGTCAAGGCGGCCAAGTACACCCAGCTGGCCGGCGCCACTGTGCTGGAAATCAACGCCCTGTCCGCTACCCAGGCCGGCCTGACCGTGGCTGGCGACGCCACCATCGGCGGCGGCTCGCTGAGCATCAAGTTCCCGGGCAGCTACAAGCCAAAAGCAGGTGACACCATCACCGTGCTCGGTGCTGGCCGCCTGCAAGGCACGTTCACCACCATCACGGTGGCGGGCTTTGCCAAGGTGACGCCAACCTATAGCGGTACGACCCTGACTTTGACGGTCGCCAACTAAGCGGCGCCAAAACGGTATGATAGGGGCGTGTTGCACGGTGTGCAGCACGCCCCTTTTCTATCGGAAGCCCTGATGAACAAAGACGACCTGACCGCGCATCCGCAAGGCGAGTTCTTCAACACCCAGGCCGAACGCTTGCAGGCGGACCTGCAAAATTTTACGCGCCAGGTGGCTAGCTGCGACAAGCTGATCCGCATGGCGAATATCAGCCTCAACCAGATTGACGACCGCATCGCCGCAGCCGCCCAGGTGGAGGCGCGCGCCGCCGCCATCGTGGAAGTCAGCGCCAGCGAAGCTTCGCGCGCGGCGACCGAAGCGGCCACCAAGGCCGTGGCGGCGTCGGTCGCGCAACTGACCGCCGTCACCAGGCAGGCCGAGCACGTCTGCAGCGACCTCGAGCGCGCCCACGGCCGCGCCGCCTTGTGGAACGCCGGCTATATCGCCTGTGCGCTGGCGGCCTGCCTGCTGACCGGGTATGTGACGTACCGCATCGGCAAATCGGCCGCGATCACGCCCGACATCGAGCGCGCGCTGGAGGTGGCCGAGCAGCACGAAACGCTGCTGCGCAAGGCCACCGACAAGGAAAAGAAGCAGATCGCCGACATCATCGCGCGCAAGCCAAAATCGAAGTAACCGGCCTTTGAGACGGGAGATGGCTCACCCAGGGTGCGTTGCACCTCTCCCAAAGTGATGACTATTTTCCCTCCACGGTGTCCTTTCTCACGCTCGCGGCCCACGTTCGCTTGACCGGCCTCAAGCTGATCCGCAGACTCGATGGTATGGCACCGGCATTCCGCCGACCATCCCTTCCTCTATCGATCATGACACCGACACCACTTGCCGCGCGCTGTTCTATTGCCTTGCTCACCCTGGGCGCTCTCTCGATTGCGGGCACGGCCGGCGCCGAGGAGCGGCACCTGGCGGCGATGCTGCAAAACGATGTCTTTGCCGGCACCGATGGCGGCGGCTACACCAACGGCCTGGCCATCGCCTACGTGCGCAGCACGGCACCGGGCGAAACGGAATTGGCGCCGCACTGGCTGCTGGCGCCGGTCGCGCCGTTCCTGGCGGTGGGACCGGCGGCGATGACGTCGGTCTCGCTCAACCAGGTCATGATCACCCCGCGCGACATCACCACCAGGGAGCCGAACCCGATGGACGCGCCGTACCTGGGCGCGCTGTGGGTGCGCGCGGCGCAGGTGTCGGTGCAAGGCGACGTGGCCGACATGTTCAGCCTCAATCTCGGCATGATCGGACCGGCATCGGGCGCACGCCAGGCGCAGACCTTCATCCATCGCATCACGGGATCGACCCGGCCCGAGGGGTGGGACAGCCAGGTCTCGAACCGGCTGCTGTACGGCATCGAGCGCTACCGCGCGGTGCGCTTTGCCAGCGGCGACGGCGACAGCGCGGCGCCTTCGCTGGACGCGATCGTACTTGGCGGCGCCGAGGCCGGCAATATGTTGTCGTCGGTAGGCGGCAGCGTGATGCTGCGGTATGGCACGTCGCTCAAGCGCAGCTATGCATCGTCGGTGCGGCAACTGGCGCGCAGCGGCGACCCCCTGATTTTCGGCCGCGGCTGGATGGCCTACCTGGCCGTGCACGGCGACCACTTCTTCTCGCACGCCGGCATCAGCAACGACCTGCCGCCCGGCGGCACCCGCGCCGAACTGCGCGAATCGCAGGTGATCGGCCAGGCCGGCATCGCCTATGGCTGGGGCGACTCGTCGCTGTCGTTCTCGCTGCAAAACACCAGCGCACTGACCACGGGCAGCGGGCGGCGCAAGGCGTATGGTTCACTGACCTATACCACGGCGTTGCGGTGAGCTTCTGACTTGCCACGCAAGAAGGGCCCGATCTTCGCGTAGATCGGGCCCTTTTTGCTTGAGGCGTAGCACCCGGCATGCCGGGCAACCGCATGGCTGCTTACTCGCCCTGGACTTTTTCATCCTCGTTCTTGGCATCCTGCATCGCATCGGGTTCCAGTTCCTCGGCCGAGCGGTTCAGGTGCACGAATACGCCCCATGCCGCCAGCAGGATACCGACGCTGCCGATCAGGGCTGCCGCATAAACCAGCTCGCTCAAGTCGTCATGCACGGCGTGAAATGTCGCCACCAAACCCTCGATACCGAGCGCCACGACCACCACCACGAAAAAGCGCGACAGGAAACGGCGCACGCGGGTGGGCGCGCTGATGTCGGCATCGCGCACGACTTCTTCCTCGACGATGGTTTCGGCAATCTGCAAGGCCACCACGGCGGCGGCCAGGATGCCGATCGCCTCGATCACGTCCTGGGCAGCTGTCAGGCCGGGTTCACCGGCCGACATGGCTTCCCAGCCGATCTGGGCGCCGATCACGATCAGGCATATGCCGCCGGCGGCGAACAACAGGGCGGTGAGGGCGTGTACCACGCCAAAGGCTAGCATCAGTTTTTTCATGGGGTGTCCTGGAAATGAAGAAAATACGGGAATCGTCCTCATTGATTCTAGGGGCATCCCTGTCCACACTATGTTCGCTGTAGAACACAACTGGTTTCTTGCCGGCTACTGTCTTGCTTATTGTTGCAGCAAGGGGCTGCTGGCGGCAAATTCGGCCAGGTGTTCGAGCAGCACCCGCACCCGCGCCGGCAGGTAGCGGCGCTGGGTCCAGACCGCGTACACGTGGCGCGGCTCCGGCATCCATGCGGGCAACACCTGCACCAGGCTGCCATCGGCCACTTCGAGCCGGCTTTGCAGCAAGGGACACAGCAGGATGCCCAGTCCCGCATGCGCCATCTCGACGGCCAGCCGCATTTCGTTGACGCGCAGCCGCGCCTGGGCCTGCGGCGAAATCACGACTTCGGCGCCGTCACCGGGCCGGCGCAGGCGCCAGGTACGCAGCGGCTCGGCCACGATCAGATCGTGCTGCGCCAGTTGCGACGGGTCCTGCGGCACGCCCGCGCGCGCCAGGTACGACGGCGCCGCCACCATCACCAGCCCGGCGCTGCCCAGGCGCCGCTGCATCAGCGACGAGTCGTCGAGCGCACCGACGCGTATCGCCAGGTCGGCGCCGCTGGCCACCAGGTCTTGCAGGCGGTTCGACAGTTCCAGTTCGAGCTTGATGTGCGGGTACCGGTGCATGAAGCTGGCCCATGCCGGTGTGAGCAGGCCGCTGGCAAAGTTGACGGGCGCCAGTACCCGGATCGTGCCCGAGATATCGGACAGGCTGGCGTCGAGCTGCTGCGTGGCCTGGCGCAGCGCCTGCACCAGCGGCCGGCACCGCTCGTAGTACTGCCAGCCCTCGGCGGTAGGCTGCAAGCGGCGCGCACTGCGGTTGAGCAGGCGATAGCCGAGTTCACTTTCCAGTTTTTGCAGGCGCCGCGTGACGGTGGCCGGCGGCAGGTTTTCGCGGACGGCGGCAGCGTTCAGACTGCCCTCCTCCACGATGGTCACGAACAGGGCTAGGTCATCGAGCATGATTGCATTTCCGGAATTTGAAATTGAATTTATCGGTCTAGTATAGATAGTTGCAAGCGACTACGCTGTGTTTTTCAATTCAAGAAGGAGATGCAATGTCCGATATGTTCCGTCTGCGCCTGGTGTTTGCGCTGTTGATGTCCCTATTGATGTCGTCGATGATGAGCGGCTGGGTCACCTGGCTCAACATCGGGCTGCATCCCGACTTTTTATCGCGCTGGCGGTATGCCTTCATGGCCGCGTGGCCAGCGGCGTTTACGGTGGTGATGGTGTGCGGACCGCTGGTGCATGGGGCGAGCCAGCGGTTGGCCGTGCGGTTGCGGCGGGGGTAAAAATTTTAGGAATTTTCGAGGGAACCAATGCACTTGGCGCAGGTCGAACAGGGCAAATAATGCAAGCCGACCTGCTTTGATCATGGCGCATCCCTCTAAACGAGCTCTTGAATATATCCAGCGCGTGGAAACCATGCAGTGGGCAGAGTTGCGTGCGCTGTGGCTGGCTATCCAGGTCGGCGAGTTGTCGGAATGGGAACCAGGCAAGGCGCTTGAGCATCTGGTGGTGCGGGCTTTCCGATTATCGGGGTTGGAAGCGGAGTATCCTTACGACGTGCCAGCGAGTGGTCGCATTTTTGAACAAATCGACGGGATTGCTCATTGGGATAATCTGGCATTTTTGATTGAGTGCAAAGATACCCGGCGTGTCAAGACTGCGGTCTTCGCAAAGATAAAAGGCCAGCTAGATCGACGGCCTCCGACGACCTTCGGCATGGTTTTTACCACCGGAACAGCTACCACATCAGCGTTAGTGTCCGTAGCGCTTGCAATCCCGGTCCGCACACTAATATGGGAATTTGGCGATATTGATGCGGCCATAGCAGCTGAAGACTTCAGGGGCATATTGAGGCACAAGTATCATAAACTCTGCCGTTACGGGTTAGGGTATGGATCGCCAATCTACGGCAGCTTGAAAGCTAAGGAGAAAAGCTTATGACCACTACAACTGTATTTGTCGCTGAAAAAATCAGCGACGCTACTCTGCTGAGAAGCTTGTTGAGTATTTCCATTCCCAAACTCGACATGGAATTTTATGCGGCACAGGGCAAGCTCGGTCTGGCATCCTTGGCCGGCAACATCGCTGTCGATTTACGCTGCGCCATGATGATCATAGGTGATTCCGATAGGCTCGCTCCTGACGAAGCTGAGCTATTCGAAGGGCAACACCGTGTATTGATAGAGCATTTGCTACCGTCAGAACTAGTGGGAGTATTTTTGTTCACCCCCAGTCTGGAGCAAGTCATCTCCGATACTCTCGAGATAGACGTTAAGGATGCAATTACGGCAGACAGGCTATCGATGATTGAAGCGGCGCTTCTCGAATCAAATGAGGTGGAGTTAACCGCGCATCCCCAGCTGGCCGCCTTTCTTCGGGCGGTATTAAAATTGCGGACAGCAATGACGCTCCCCATGGCCGAGGCGGAGCAACCAACTACTTACGAACACGCGATGTAACTCCCATCACTACCCAAACTTCAATTCCAGCCCAAATAATCCACCAGTGAGCTACAACTACCGGTGGAGCTTACCGAGTACCTGATCGGCCAGGTGATGCAAAGCGCCGGCCGTCGGTTTGCCCGCATCGCGCGCGCGTCCACCGCCACCATGAACGATTACGCCGCCCCCAAAACGCTGCACATCGCCCGCAAGCTGCTGTCGCTGCTGGGAAAAATCCAGGTCACCGATGACGACGACAATGTCGTGTACGAAGCCGCCGCCCAGTGGCGCTGGTTCATCCGTCCATGGCGCATCACACAAAACGACCGCGAAGTGGCGGTGGTCAGGCGCAAATTCCTGTCATTCGCCCCCACCTGGTACGTGCATACCAATGACGAAAATTTCGAGCTGCGCGGCAAGCTGTGGAGCTGGCGGCGGCAGGTGGTCGTCGTGGGTGGACGCTTTGACGGCGCTATCTTGCGCGGCGGCTTGTGGGATATGGGGTTCGAGCTGTCACGCCACGGTCAGGTCATGGCCAGGGCGCAGGCCAAGATCATGACCTTGCGGACGCGGCACAGCATCGAGTTGTTCGATGCCTCGCCGCAGGCGGAATTGTTGACGGTGATATTGATGACGACGCTGGTGGAGCAGAAGAGCGAGGAGAGCAGCTTGGGGGCGGCGGCGGATCCGTCGCCGCATGGATAAGCGCTATAGCGCAACTTGTTTCATGCAAGTACCTGACTTTTGGAAAAATGACTTACATTATCTCCATGCATGTACAACAGATGGCGCAACAGCTTGCTACCGGCTGGTTTCCTACCCATCAAGAAAAAAACCCCATAAATCAAAGACTTACGGGGCGTAGCTTGCACTTTATTTAAGACTGGGCTTCAGAACGGAATATCGTCATCCATATCCGAGAAATTCGGCGCCGGCTTTGGTGCCGGGCGTGGTGCCGGTGGCGCCATGGCCGGACGCTGCTGCTGAGGCGCTGCCTGGCGCTGTGGTGGCGCGTCGTAACCGCCGCCGCCGCCATTGCCACCGCCGTAACCACCACCGCCGCCAGCGCCACCACCGTAGCCGCCGCCGTCATCCATGCCGCCGGCGCCTTGACGGCCGCCCAGCATTTGCATGTTTTCAGCAACGATGTCAGTTGCGTATTTTTCAACGCCGTCTTTATCGGTGTACTTGCGGGTTTGCAGGCGGCCTTCGACGTAGATCGACGAGCCTTTTTTCAGGTACTGGCCCACGATTTCGGCCAGCTTGCCGAAGAACGAGATGCGGTGCCACTCGGTGGTCTCTTTTTGCTCACCGGTGTTGCGGTCTTTCGACTTGTATGAGGTCGCCACGGCAATGTTGGCGATTGCATCACCGCTAGGCATGTAGCGGATCTCCGGATCGCGACCCAGATTGCCGACGATGATGACTTTGTTGACTGATGCCATGAATAAAACTCCTGAGTAACAACGGCCGCGTGGGCAGGCTGTGTATGAAATCTAAACAGAGATTATAGACGAACGCGATGCCGGGCTACCACTTGCACTACCAATTTCAGCTCCCGTCCCCATGTAGCCTGTTCTGCGCCGAAGCCTGTTGAATCGACGCAAGCAAATACTGGTATTATATACAGTGTCAAGCCTCCCGCGCGTGATCCAGCGCAAGGACGGCGCATCTTTTCAAAGCCCGCTATGATGACGGGTTGATATCTAAGGGCCTACTCCATGGAACAGATCCGCATTCGCGGCGCACGTACGCACAACCTCAAAAACATCAGTCTCGACCTACCGCGCAACCAGCTGGTCGTGATCACCGGGCTGTCCGGTTCCGGCAAATCGTCGCTGGCTTTCGACACCCTGTATGCCGAGGGCCAGCGCCGCTACGTGGAGTCGCTGTCGGCGTACGCGCGCCAGTTCCTGCAACTGATGGAAAAGCCTGATGTGGACCTGATCGAAGGCCTGTCGCCGGCCATCTCGATCGAGCAAAAGGCCACGTCGCACAACCCGCGCTCCACCGTCGGCACGGTCACCGAGATTCACGATTACCTGCGCCTGTTGTATGCGCGCGTGGGTACGCCTTACTGCATCAACCATCCGGACCAGGCGCTGGCCGCGCAGACCGTGTCGCAGATGGTCGATGCGGTGCTGGCCATGCCCGAGGGGACGAAATTGATGGTGCTGGCGCCCGTGGTGGCCAACCGCAAGGGCGAGCATTCGGACCTGTTCGAGCAGATGCAGGCGCAGGGCTTCGTGCGCTTCCGCGTGCAGAGCGGCACCCATGAAGCCAAGATCTACGAAGTGGACGAGCTGCCCAAGTTGAAGAAAACCGAGAAGCACACGATCGACGTGGTGATCGACCGCGTGAAGGTCAACGCCGACATCAAGCAGCGCTTGGCCGAAAGCTTCGAGACCGCGCTGCGCCTGGCCGACGGCCGCGCCGTGGCGCTGGAAATGGACACCGCCGTCGAACACGTGTACTCGAACAAGTTCGCCTGCAACCAGTGCGGCTACTCGCTGCAAGAGCTGGAACCGCGCCTGTTCTCGTTCAACAACCCGATGGGCGCCTGCCCCGAGTGCGATGGCCTCGGCCACATCGAATTCTTCGACCCGAAACGCATCGTCGCCTTCCCCAACCTGTCGCTCGCTTCCGGCGCGGTAAAAGGGTGGGACCGCCGCAACCAGTTTTATTACCAGATGCTGTCCAACCTGGCCGCGTACTACGAGTTCGATCTCGATGTGCCGTTCGAGCAGTTGGCCAAGTCGGCGCAGGACGCGGTCCTCAACGGCTCGGGCAAAACCGCGATCCCGTTTACGTACGTGAATGAGCGCGGCCGTACCGTGGTCAAGGAACATACCTTCGAGGGTGTAGTCAACAACCTGGCGCGCCGCTACCGCGAAACCGATTCGATGGCGGTCAAGGAAGAACTGGCCAAGTTCATCAACGAGAAAAAATGCCCGTCGTGCGAAGGCGCGCGCCTGCGCATCGAGGCGCGCTTCGTGAAGGTCGGCACCGGCAAGCAGGAAAAGGCGATCTACGAGATTGCCGAGAAGCCGCTGCGCGAATCGCTGTCGTTCTTCGAGCAGTTGAAGCTCAAGGGCGCCAAGAAGGAAATCGCCGACCGCGTCGTGAAAGAGATCATCTCGCGCCTGCAGTTCCTCAACAACGTCGGCCTCGACTACCTGTCGCTCGACCGCAGCGCGGATACCTTGTCCGGTGGCGAAGCGCAGCGTATCCGGCTGGCGTCGCAAATCGGTTCTGGCCTCACCGGCGTGATGTACGTGCTCGATGAGCCGTCGATCGGCCTGCACCAGCGCGACAATGACCGCCTGATCGACACACTGCGCCACCTGCGCGACATCGGCAACAGCGTGCTGGTGGTGGAGCACGACGAAGACGCAATCCGCACCGCCGACTACATCGTCGATATGGGTCCGGGCGCCGGCGTGCATGGCGGCGAAGTGATCGCGGCCGGTTCGCTCAAGGACATCCTGAAAAACAAGAAGTCGCTCACAGCGCAGTACCTGAACGGCACCCGCAAGATCGAAGTGCCGGCCAAGCGCCACCAGGCCGATCCCGATCGCCAGTTGGTGATCACTGGCGCCACCGGCAACAACCTGAAAAAGGTCAGCCTCAAGCTGCCGGTGGGCCTGATGACGTGCGTGACCGGCGTGTCCGGTTCCGGCAAATCGACGCTGATCAACGACACGCTGTTCCCGGCTCTGTCGCGCCACCTGTACGGTTCGCAGACCGAGCCGGCGCCGCACGATTCCATCGCCGGCCTCGAGCACTTTGACAAGGTGATCTCGGTGGACCAGGCGCCGATCGGCCGTACGCCGCGCTCCAACCCGGCGACCTACACCGGGCTGTTTACGCCGATCCGCGATTTGTTCGCGACGGTGCCGACCGCGAAGGAGCGCGGCTACAGCGCCGGGCGCTTCTCGTTCAACGTCAAGGGCGGCCGCTGCGAAGCGTGCCAGGGCGATGGCGTGATCAAGGTCGAGATGCACTTCCTGCCGGACGTGTACGTGCCGTGCGACGTCTGCCACGGCAAGCGCTATAACCGCGAGACGCTCGAAGTGCAGTACAAGGGCAAGAACATCACCGAAATCCTCGATATGACGGTGGAAGACGCGCACGAGTTCTTCAAGCCGGTGCCGGTCATCGCGCGCAAGCTGCATACGCTGCTCGACGTGGGCCTCGGCTACATCAAGCTGGGACAAAGCGCGACCACGCTGTCCGGTGGCGAGGCGCAGCGCGTCAAACTGTCGCTGGAACTGTCCAAGCGCGATACGGGCCGCACGCTGTACATCCTGGACGAGCCGACCACCGGCCTGCACTTCCACGATATCGACCTGCTGCTCAAGGTGATCCACCGCCTGCGCGACCAGGGCAATACGCTGGTCATCATCGAGCACAATCTCGATGTGATCAAGACGGCGGACTGGGTGGTGGACCTGGGGCCGGAGGGCGGTGCGGGTGGCGGCAAGATCATTGCCACCGGCACGCCGGAGGATGTGGCCGCGAATGCGAACAGCGTGACCGGAAAATATCTGGGACCGTTGTTGAAATAAGGTAGTAAACCAAGACCCGCGCCTGCGGGTCTTTTAGTTTCACGGTCAGCGAACCAGGTCTTCCACCTGGTGGAACACGCGCTTTGGCCCCTGCGCCACCAGCGCATCGACGTGGTTGAAGCCCCACGCCACCGCGCCGAAGTCGAGGCCCGCCTCCGCCGCCACCCGCGCATCGCGGATCTCGTCGCCGATCAACAAGGTATCGGCTGCCGCGATGCGGGTGGCAGCGAGTACCTTGCGCACCTTGGGCAGCTTGCCGAACAGGCCCGCGCCGCACTCCACCTGGTCGAACAGCGCCAGCAACTCGGGCCCGAGGATGCGCTGCACGTTGGCGCGCGCATTCGAGGTGACGATGGTGAGCACCACGCCGCGCTCTTTCAACGTACGCAGCGCCGCCTCCACGCCGGCGAACAGCGTGATCGAATGCGCCTCGTCGCCGATGCGGGTGCGCATGAAGCGGGCGATGGCCGGAGTTTTCCAGAGCGGGATGTCGTGCAGCGCCATGATCTGGCGCGCATCGAGGCCGCGCAAAGCCTGGGCGTTGGCGCGGTCGAGCGGTTTGAACTTGTATTTGGCCGCCGCTTCGTCGAACACGCGTACGAAGCAGGGAAACGTATCGGCCAGGGTACCGTCGAAGTCGAAAATGATGAGCTTGCGGTTCACGTGGTCCTCGATGGCGTAGGAGTGGTCGGTTGAGCCGGTCAGCCGGGCCAGCATACACGAAAAAAAAGCGGCGCATGTTTCCATGCGTCGCTTCCGTCTCCACCTCAGGCCGGCTTATTTTGCCAGGCGCTTCTCCAGCTCGGCTTTCACCGCCGTCAATTCTTGCGGCAGGTGGTAGGCCAGCTTGGTGAACAGTTCTTCGTGCAGTTTCAGTTCTTCGCGCCAGGCATCCTTGTCGATCGAGGTGATGGTCTCGAATTCTTCAGGGGTGAACGGCAGGCCGTCCCAGTGGATGTCGCCGTAGCGCGGGGTGGTGCCGAAGATGTTTTCGACGCCGCCGGCTTTGCCTTCGATACGCTCGAGCATCCACTTCAGCACGCGCATATTGTCGCCGAAGCCAGGCCAGACGAAATGACCCTGGTCGTCGGTGCGGAACCAGTTGACGCAGTAGATTTTCGGCAGGGTGGCGCCGTCGATCTTGCCCAGCTTTTCGCCCAGGTTGAGCCAGTGCTGGAAGTAGTCGCTCATGTTGTAGCCCATGAACGGCAGCATCGCGAACGGATCGCGGCGCACGATGCCCATCTGGCCGGCAGCGGCAGCGGTGGTTTCCGAACCCATGGTGGCGGCCATGTACACGCCTTCCACCCAGTTACGCGCTTCGGTGACCAGCGGCACGGTGGTCGAACGGCGACCGCCGAAGATGAAGGCCGAGATCGGCACACCGGCAGGATCGTCCCAGGCCGCGTCGATAACCGGGTTCTGGGTAGCGCCCACGGTGAAGCGTGCGTTCGGGTGGGCAGCCTTGGTGCCGGACGCCGGGGTCCAGTCCTTGCCTTGCCAGTCCACCAGGTGATCGGGCGCCTGCTTGGTCAGGCCTTCCCACCAGACGTCGCCGTCGTCGGTCAGCGCGACGTTGGTGAAGATGGTGTTTTCACGCATGGACGCCATGCAGTTGAAGTTGGTTTTTTCGTTGGTGCCCGGGGCCACGCCGAAGTAGCCGGCTTCCGGGTTGATCGCGTACAGGCGGCCATCGGCGCCCGGCTTGATCCAGGCGATGTCGTCGCCGATGGTGGTGACTTTCCAGCCGTCGAAGGTGCCTGGCGGGATCAGCATGGCGAAGTTGGTCTTGCCGCAAGCCGAAGGGAAAGCGGCAGCCACGTAGTGCTTTTTGCCTTCCGGCGATTCCACGCCCAGGATCAGCATGTGTTCGGCCAGCCAGCCCATGCCATCCTTGGCCTGGTCCTGGTAACCCATGGTGGAAGCGATACGCAGCGCGAAGCATTTTTTACCCAGCAGCGCATTGCCGCCGTAGCCCGAACCGTACGACCAGATTTCGCGGGTTTCCGGGTAGTGGACGATGTACTTGGTAGCGTTGCACGGCCAGGCCACGTCGGCCTGACCGGCTGTCAGCGGGGCGCCCACGGTGTGCACGCATGGCACGAACTCGCCATCGGTGCCCAGCACGTCGTACACGGCCTTGCCCATGCGGGTCATGACGCGCATGTTGACGGCCACGTATGGCGAGTCGGACAGTTCCACGCCGATGTGCGCGATCGGCGAACCCAGCGGGCCCATCGAGAACGGCACGACGTACATGGTGCGACCGATCATGGCGCCGTCGAACAGCGGGTTCAGGGTGGCGCGCATTTCGTCGGGCGCCATCCAGTTGTTGGTCGGGCCGGCTTCTTCCCTGGTGGCCGAGCAGATGTAGGTGCGGTCTTCCACGCGCGCCACGTCGGTCGGATCGGACAGGGCCAGGTAGGAATTCGGACGCTTGGCTTCGTTGAGTTTTTTCATGGTGCCGGCGGCAACCATTTCCGCGCACAGGCGGTCGTACTCTTCTTGCGAGCCATCGCACCAGTAGATGCGGTCCGGCTTGGTCAGCGCGGCGATTTCGGTGACCCAATTGATCAGTTTTTGATGCTTGATGTAAGCTGGGACGTTCAGCGTTGCAACGCCACCCATGATGGGCTGATTCATACTACCTCCAATGCCAATTAAAATTCTTTCGGCAGGATCGTCGTCAATATCAGCTTGAATAAAGCTTGAATAGCCTGGCGCGCGGAAGCCCATCCGGGATGGGTCGGCGCCTCGGCGTATTCTACGGCGGTCTTGTCGTGGGACCAGGTTCCGTGAACCCGGCAGTGACAGCAAAATCGATGTTCGGCTGTTCATTTTTTGAGCGATTGTACACCGCTGGTCCCACGATTCAACAGAAATGTAGGAGAAATTGTTGACTAAAGTAGTAAGCTATTCAGCTTTTTGCAGCGCCCGTTATTCCGCTACGAATTTCAACCTAAGATCGGTTAACTGACATGAAAATCGCCATACTTGATGATTACCAGAACGCCAGCTCCGGAATAAAAAGTTATCAGATATTGAACGGACACGACGTAAAAGTGTTCAACAATACAACACGTGGCCTCGGCCAGCTGGCAATCCGCCTGGCGCCGTTCGATGCGCTGGTCTTGATCCGCGAACGCACCGCACTCAACCGTGCGCTGCTGGCCAAGCTGCCCAATCTGAAGCTCATTTCGCAGACCGGCAAGCTGGCCGGCCATGTCGATGTGGCGGCCGCAACCGAGCTGGGCATCGCGATTGCCGAGGGTGTCGGCTCCCCCACCGCACCGGCAGAGCTGACCTGGGCCCTGATCATGGCGGCAGCGCGCAAGATCGTGCCGTACGCGAACAACCTGCGCGACGGGCTGTGGCAAACCGCATCCGTCAATCCGCAATTGAACGGCCTGGGCTTCGTGCTCAAGGGCCGCAAGCTCGGTATCTGGGGCTATGGCAAGATCGGCCAGCTAGTCGCCGGCTACGGCCGCGCGTTCGGCATGCAGGTGGTGGTGTGGGGCAGCGAGACCAGCCGCAACAAGGCAGTGGCCGATGGCTACGCAGCAGCCGCGTCACGCGAAGCGTTTTTTGCCGAGGCCGATGTGCTCAGCGTGCACCTGCGCCTGAACGACGCCACCCGTGGCATCGTCACCGCTGCCGACCTGGCGCGCATGCAACCAACTGCGCTGTTCGTCAACACCAGCCGGGCCGAGCTGGTGGCCACCGGCGCGCTGGAACAAGCGCTCACACAAGGCCGGCCCGGCTACGCGGCGCTCGACGTGTTCGAATCGGAACCGCTGGCGCCAAACAGCGAACTGCTGCGCATTCCGACCGTGCTGGCCACGCCGCACCTCGGTTACGTGGAGCAGGACAGCTACGAGCTGTATTTCCGTCATGCGTTCCAGAACATCGTCGATTTCGAGGCTGGAAAGTTCGATGCGATTCACAATCCGGACTTCGAGCACAACGCGCGTAGCCAGAGTTAATCAGTCTTCTCAGGGAGGCCGGTAAGGTTGATGCGCGGAGTGGGCATCACATGCACCTTGCTCCATAAGCCGGCCCAGCCGGGCGGCCAAGTGATGTCCGGGCCGCTGTACGGCGGCAAGGTGGCGCGCACCGGCACCACCGGCACCGGCGGCATGTCGATCAGCGGCGCACCTGCGGGACGTTGCATGTCCAGGCTGTACATATAACCGGGCAGCAGCGCGTCGCACACGCTGGCGAACCAGGCGGTGTGGTCCTCGTCGCGGCCCAGTGCCTGCGCCAGTCCTTGCGGATCGAACTTGGCCAGCGCGTGGATCAGCTCCTCGGTGGTGGCGCCCGGGTTGTCCCCCCAGCCCATCACGGGATTGCTGTTGTAGTCGGCGCCGGAGCCGTACCAGCCTTCGCGCCACGAGCGCTGCATCCAGTCGCGCTTGCCGGTGAAGAGGTGCCAGCGCCAGTGCAGGCCGGACGGCTTGGGCCACGCATACAAATACAGTTTCTGATAACCGGCCTGGTGCAGCGCGCGCACCACGGCCATCAGCCGCGCGTGGGGCATGCGGTCGGGCGGCGCGCGGCGGAACAGGATGGCTTCGCCATCGGCGTACTGCACGGCGTCGGTCGATAAATTGAGGTCGAGCGTGCGCGCTTCGCTGCCGAAGCGCGCGGAAATCCAGCCGGTCAGCAAGTTGACGGCCGTGATCACGCCATAGCCGCGATGGCGATGAAAAATGACAGTTCCGGGTGCAAGGGCTTTCATAGACTATCCACGAACAGGGGCCTCAGGAGGGGCCCGCAAACAGACAATATAGGCATAGTACGCCGATATTTCCAGTGCGAAGACGGCGGTTTCGGGATTCTTTTTGCGCAGCGGTTTGGGTTATGATGCAGATCATTTTTACTGAACCGAGCTTTCACCATGACCCTGCGCATCCTCGCCACCGGCGGCACTTTCGACAAACACTACAACGAACTGAACGGCACCCTGGGCTTCGCGGACAGCCATGTGCCCGCCCTGCTCGAGCGTTGCCGCCTGACGGTGGACGTGGCGCTGGAACAGTTGCCGCTGATGGATTCGCTCGACATGGTCGACGCCGACCGCGAACGCATCCTGGCCTCGTGCCGCGCCGCCACCGAAAAGGCGATCGTCATCATCCACGGCACCGACACCATGCCGCAGACGGCCGCCGTGCTGGGACCAGCCGAGCTGGGCCAGACCATCGTGCTGACCGGCGCGATGATTCCCTATTCGATTGCAAACTCGGATGCGATGTTCAACCTGGGTTTTGCCTGCGCCGTGGCGCAGACCCAGCCGCCGGGCGTGTACGTGGCCATGAACGGCAAGATTTTTGCCTGGGATAATGTGCAGAAAAACAAAGCGGCTGGAGTGTTCCAGCCGCTGTAAGAGCAGAACGCTGGCCCCCCGCTGCGCGGGGCGCCATGTACATCAGGCCTTGGCTTCGCCGCCAAGAGCCTCGACCACATCAGCCATCATCTTGGCCAGCTCACCGGTCATCAGCATGAAGTCGCCGTCAAAACGCTCTTCGTCGTTGCGGGTGCTCGATTCCTTCTCCGCCAGCACGTCGAGCGCCTTGACGCTCTTGATCGCCAGCGATTCGGTCAGCACGAACGAGATCTTGCTGTCCCACGTCAGCGCCAGACGGGTGCACTGCTTGCCCGCTTCGATGTGGCGGCGCACTTCGGCCGGTTCCAGCGTGTGGCGCACGTAGCGCACGGCAGCCTTGCTCTCGCCGGTGGCGCGCAGCTCGGTGTCCATATCGACCGTGAAGCCGGCCGGTGCCTCGTCGGTTTGCAGCCATTCGGTCATCACGCCCACCGGCGAGCGCTGCACGCGCAGGCTTTCCAGCGGCAGCTTGTCGACCGCCTTCAACAGCAGCTTGATCACTTCGTCGGCCTTGGCCGGGCTGGCCGCATCGACCACCAGCCAGCCGTTGACCGGGTCGATCCAGGTCCATACATTGCCACGGATCGAAAAGGCGCGCGGCAGCAGCTCGTCGGCCACGCGTTCTTTCAGTTCCTTCATGGCCTTTTTGCCCGGGGCGAAGCCTTGCGCTTCTTCCATTTCGGCAGCGCGGGCCTTGGCCACCTGGTTGATCACGCTCGACGGCAGCAGTTTTTTCTCGGTGCCCAGCACGATCAGCATTTGCTTGTTGACCACGTGGACCAGGCCGCCGTTAGGACGTGGCTTGTCCCAGCCCTGGCGCAGCAGTTCATTGCTGCTGGCAGGAACAAACGCGTGCGGTTCGAGCGCTGCTTCCAGTTGTTCGGGGGTGTAGGCCCACGGGGCCGGCAGACGATAAATCTGAAGATTCTTGAACCACATGAGTGTTGCCTTGTCCTGAATTGAATGTACCAAAAGAGCGCCATTTTACACGGTGATGGCGGCGCGGAACCGTTTATGAGCTGAACAGGTCGCCCTGCACGGGCAGCGGCTTGTGCGTGGCTGCGCCCGGTACTTCGAGGGTGCTGGCGCGCACCCCGAGCAGGCGCAGCTTGCGTTGCAGCGGCACGCGTTTGAGGCACTCGCGCGCGGCCTGCAAGATGGCGGTCGCATCGGCCACCGGCTCGGGTACGGTGACGTTGCGGCTGACGATCTGGAAATCGTCGTAGCGCAGCTTGATGCTGATGGTGCGGCTCACGTAGCCCTTGCGTTTCAGGTCTTCCGCCAGGCGGTCGCACAGCGTGGTGAGGATGCTTGAGAGCGTTTCGCGGTCCTGGCGCGCGTGCAAATCGCGCTCGAACGTGGTTTCGCGGCTCATCGATTTACTCATGGTGCGGTTGGCCACAACGCGCTGGTCGATGCCGTGGGCAGCTTGCGACAGCCAGGATGCGTAATGCGCACCGAAGTAATCCTGTAGCATCCCTTGATCGGCCCGCGCCAGCTGGCCGATGGTCTCGATGCCGAGCGACGCCAGCTTGGCCGTGGCCTTGGGGCCGATGCCGTTCACCTTGCGCACATTGAGCGGCCAGATCCGCTCCGGAATATCATCGAAACCAAGGATGGTGATGCCGTTGGGCTTGTTCAGGTCCGAGCAGATTTTCGACAGCAGTTTATTGGGCGTGATGCCGATCGAGCAGGTCAACCCGGTGGCGTCGAACACGGCCTGCTTGATGCGCGCAGCCAGTGCATCGGTCTCGCCTTCCACATCGGTGAGATCGATAAAAATCTCGTCGATGCCGCGATCCTCGATCTGCGGCGCAATCGCGGCCACGGCCTGCTTGAACAGCCGCGAATAGTGGCGATAGTCCTCGAAATTGGCTGGCAATAAAATTGCATCGGGCGCCAGCTTGGCCGCCTTCATCATGCCCATCGCCGACCCGACGCCAAACGCCCGCGCTTCATACGTGGCAGTGGTGATCACGCCGCGTCCGACGTAGGTGCGCAGGCGGGCGAACTGGTGGCTGCCATCGGCCAGCAACACCGGCGTGGCGTGGCGCCCGCCGATCACCACCGGCTGACCGCGCAGTTCCGGGTAGCGCAACAACTCCACGGACGCGAAAAACGCATCCATGTCGAGGTGGGCGATCCGTCGTGGGGGTTCAACCATGCCGCTGCAAAGATTACTGTGAATACATACAGTATCTACGGAAACAGCAGCGGCTGCAACCCTATTGTGCCGAGGGTGCCTTCACTGCAACGACGACCAGCACCGCCCCTGCCACCAGGCTGGCCGCCAGCAGGTAGATGCCGCTGGCCGTGCTGCTGGTCGCATCCTTGATCGCCCCCACCAGGTACGGGCTGACAAAACCGGCCAGGTTGCCCAGCGAATTGATCATGGCGATACCGGCCGCCGCTGCCGCGCCGCCGAGCATGGCCGTGGGCAGGCTCCAGAAAATCGGGAACGTGGACAGGATGCCGGCCGTGGCCACGCTCAGGGCGGCCAGCGCGATCACCGTGTTGTCGCTGTAGGCGGTGGCGACGATCAGCCCCAGAGCACCGGCCACGCCGGCGCAGGCCGCGTGCCAGCGGCGTTCACCGGTGCGGTCCGAGTGGCGGGCGGCCGCCACCATCACCACCGCCGCAACGAAGTATGGAATCGCGGTGAGCAGGCCGATGTGGAATACGTCCGCCACGCCGCTGTTCTTGATCAGCTGCGGCAGCCAGAAGCTCACGCCATACAAGCCCATCACGAACAGGAAGTACACCAGCGCCAGCAGCCATACCTTGCCGCTTTTGAATACCTGCGCCAGCGGCAGGTGTTGCTGGCCCACGCGGTCCTCGGCGATGGCCGCTTCCAGCACGCGCTTGTCGTCGTCACTCAACCATTTGGCGTCGCGGATGCCGTCGTCGAGGTAGAACAGCGTCCAGATGCCAAGCAGCACCGACGGAATGCCTTCGAGCAGGAACAGCCACTGCCAGCCGGACAGGCCATGGTTGCCATCGAACGCCTTCATGATCCAGCCCGACAGCGGGCCGCCCACCACGCCGGCAATCGCCACGCCGCTCATGAACAGCGCCACCATGCGCGCGCGGCGGTGCGCCGGGTACCAGTAGGTCAGGTACAGGATGATGCCGGGGAAGAAGCCCGCCTCGGCCGCGCCCAGCAGAAAGCGCAGCACGTAGAAGGTGGTCACGCTGTTGGTGAACATCATCGCCGACGAGATCAGGCCCCAGCTGATCATGATGCGCGCGATCCATAGGCGGGCGCCGGCGCGCGTCATCAGCAAATTCGACGGCACCTCGAAAAGGAAATAGCCGATAAAAAACATGCCGGCGCCGACGCCATAGACGGTATCGGAGAAACGCAGGTCGGCCAGCATCTGCAACTTGGCGAAGCCCACGTTGACGCGGTCGAGATAGGCCGCCACGAAGCACAGGAACAGGAACGGCATCAGGCGCCAGCTTACGCGGCGGTACAACGCGTCGAGATTGTCATGCATGGTGGGCTTCCCGGTAGTGAATGCGGCGGCGCCCATGATAGGGCCTTCCCCGGCAATTTTCTAAATAATTTATAAAACCCCTTGCGGACATGCGAAACGCCCCTGTAGAATACGGCCTCGTTCAGCAGTTGTGACAAACGCTGATAAGTTTTCTGGGTGCTTAGCTCAGTTGGTAGAGCGGCGCCCTTACAAGGCGTAGGTCGGGAGTTCGAGCCTCTCAGCACCCACCAGGAAAACTGAAAAAACGAGAGGAGTGGTAGTTCAGTTGGTTAGAATACCGGCCTGTCACGCCGGGGGTCGCGGGTTCGAGTCCCGTCCACTCCGCCAACATTCCTTAAGGGTCCGAAGCGTTATGCGCTTCGGGCCCTTATTCATTTCCGCATCAGTTTCAGGCAATATGCTGGAAACCGATGAAGACGCTCCCCCATTCCTATCTTTCTTTCCGCCGCCGCGTGGCGCGCGCGGCGCTGGTGCAGTTTATTGCCAGCGTGGTCAACTCGCTTGAAATGGTGTTGCTCGCATTCGCGCCCGTCATGCTGGGCCTGTTCGCGTGCATCGCCCTGCCCGGCCTGCTGGCGCCCACGCTGCCGTGGTTCGAGGCCCTTGGCCTGCTGGTCGCGCAAATATTGCTGGTGGCCGCACCCGTGTGGCTGCTGCGCCAGCGCCTGCATCCGTTGGACGTGGCGCGCTGGAGCCGGGCGCTGCCCATCTCGTCGCGCCAGCAGTGGCAGGCGGAAGCGTCGGTTGCCGGCCTGATCGTCGGACCGGTCGCGCTCGCGCACGCGGTGTCATGCGCGGTGTGGTGGTACCAGTGGCCCGATTGGCTGCGGCCCGTGGCGCCGTTATCCTTGGCGTGCGCGGTGCTGTCGTTGTTGCTGGGATGGGCGTTGGCGACGGTGCTGTTGATGCAGCGGGCCCGCCCCGCTGCGCCGCGTGCTGCTGCCGTGGTCGTGGCCAGGGCGCCGGCGCATTACGCCGCACCACCGCGTGCGCGCGTGCCTGCACTGGCGTACTGGCGCCAGTTGTTCTGGCTGCCGTGCTGGCGCGGCGAGAGCGTGGTCGGCATCCAGCAGACCTGCCTCTTTCTCGGCGCCTTGCTCAGCATGGCGCTCTGGCTGTGGCGCCCGCCGCTGGTGGCCTGGATGCCGCCAGCCGTGTGGGGCGCCGGCACCGCCATGCTGTTGATACTGCTGACCGACCGGGGCGACAAGGCCGTGGCGGAACAAATTGCGCGCCTGCGCCCGGTGGTGGCCCAATGGCCGCTGTCGATGGAGCGCTTATTTACCAGCGCGATCTTGGCGACCTTGTTGCCGGGCGCAGTGGTCATGGCGTGCTTTGCCGCTGCGACGCTCGCTGCCGGTGCTGACGTTACTGTCGCTGCTGCTGGTACTGGCGCTGTCAATCTTGCTGGTGCCGCCGGTGTTGCAGGCCATGCGGTGGACGCAGGCATAGGCACGGGCATGAGCGCGGGTGCAGCTGGCGCCATTAGCCACGGTATGAACCACAGCCTGAGCCACACCGTCGCCCTGGTCTGGCTGGCCTGCGCCGGCGTGGCGCAACTGGCCATCGTCGGGCTGCGCACGCTCACTGCACGCGGCCGGGTGGCGCTGGTCATGGGCGCCATCCTTATCCTCACCGCCATCGGAAGCGAATTATGGAACTGACTGCCGTGCTGACCATCGACCAACTGAATTTCAACCATCCGGGCCGCGCGCTGTTTCGCAACTTCGATCTGCAACTGGGCACCGGCGTGACCTGGCTGCGCGGCGAAAACGGCGCCGGCAAGACCACCTTGTTAAAACTGGCAGGCGGCGCACTCGATGCGCACGGCGGCAGCATCAACCTCGACGGCATAGACATCGCACAGCAGCCGCTGGCCTATCGCCTGCAGGCGTTTTACTGCGGCGGCGACCTGCCGCAACTACCGTGGCTTACCGTGCGCGAACTGCTGGACCTGCACCTGTCGCTGTACCCGGCCACCGACGCCGCGCTGCTCGATGGGCAAGTGCAGGCGCTGCACCTGGGCGGCGCGCTCGAGCAGCCACTGACCACGCTGTCGCTGGGCCAGCACAAGAAGGTGCAACTGGCGCTGGCCCTGGCGCTGCCGGTACGCCTGTTGCTGATCGACGAACCGTTCAATGGCCTCGATGCCGATGCGATGGCACACCTGCGCCGCCAACTGGCCGATCCCGCACGGCTGGCGCGCCAGTGCATCGTACTCACCAGCCACCTGGAACCGGAACTGTCGCTGGCGCGCACGGTGCAGTTGTAACACCTGTGGCGCGGTGTACTACATCGCTAAAATATTTCACTCTGGACACTGCCACGATGACAAACAATGCGGCAAACCAGCGACAATAGTGGCTTGCCTTCAGTTCGCTAGCGGAGTTCGTCCCGATGTTCGGTTTCCTCAAGTCCCCCACCCTGTCGCCGCGGCTGTTGCAGCTCAAGGCCTCGCCGCTGTTCGACACGCTCACGCCGCTCGAACTGCAATCGATCGATGGCCTGATCCACGAGCGCCGCTACCTGGCCGATGAAATCATTTTCGACGAGGGCGAGGAAGGCCAGGCGCTGTACCTGGTCATTTCGGGGCGGGTACTGATCAGCCGCCTGCATCATGGCGGCCGCGAACTGGTGGCCGAGCTGGAACCGGGCGACTTTTTCGGCGACATGGCGCTGCTCGACAACGCGCCGCGCAACGCCCAAACGCGCGCCATCGACAACTGCGAGCTGGCCGTGTTCTTCCGTGGCGACTTCATGGGACTGATGGAAACCGATGCCGTCATCGGCTACAAGATCGCGCTGGCCCTGGCGCGCCACCTGGGCGGCCGCCTGCGCGAATGGATGGTGGGCGCCTCGCGCACCGAAGTGTTATGAGCGTGCTGGCCACCCATCAGCGCGCCGGTCCGGTCGTCTGGATCGGCATCGTCGTCACCACCTGCACGCTGCTGTTCCTGCTGCAGCAGATGCTGTTCCTGGCGATCCCGTTCCTGCTCGGCATCGTGCTGTACTACATCCTGCTGCCACCCATGCGCAAGCTGCTGCGCATGGGCTTTAGCCACAGCGTGGCCGCGCTGCTGGTGGGGCTGATGTTCGTGCTTGCCGTGGGGCTGGTCGTGTTCCTGATCATGCTGTGGCGCTCGGCACCGTCGGAATCGTGGCAGCATACCTTGTCCGTGTACCTGGCCGGCGGGCTCGATTTCGTGCGCCACACTACGCAGGCACTGGAGGAGCAGTTCCCGTTTCTCAAGCAGGTCAAGTTCGCGCGCAACATCAACAACCGCCTGACGTCGTTTACCGGCGGCTTCGTGCAGAAGCACCTGACCGACATCCTGGTCTCGGTCGCGGCATGGCTGCCGTCGCTGCTGCTGGCGCCGTTCCTAACGTTCTTCTTCCTGCGCGACGGCACGCGGTTCAAGAAGTTCCTCGCGCGCGCGGTGCCGAATGCGTTTTTCGAGCGCACCCTGTTTCTGCTGCACGAGGTGCACCAGACCGCGTACCGCTACTTCCAGGGCCTGCTCAAGCTCACCATTCTCGACACGGCGGTGCTGGCGCTGGGCCTGTGGGCGATCGGGGTCTCGTCGCCGCTGCTGCTGGGCTTTATGGCGGCAGTGCTGGCGTGGGTGCCGTACGTGGGTTCCATCGTCGGCTGCATGCTGGTGGTGATGGTCGCGTCCACCGATGCGCCCAACAACCCGATGGTGGCTTACCTGGCGATCGGCGTGTTCATCTTCGTGCGCCTGCTCGACGACTTCGTGTTCATGCCGCTCACGCTGGGCCGCAGCCTGCACATGCATCCGCTGATCACGGTCCTGATGATCTTCATCGGCGGTTCGGTGGCCGGCATTGCCGGCCTGATGCTGGTGCTGCCGCTGCTGGGCGTGGTCATGGTCATCGGCGAAACCCTGGGTCGCCTGATCACCGATCCGCGCCTGCGCGCCCGCCACAGCAACGCAATCCACCTGCGCACGCGGCAGGCCAGCGTGGACCTGGTCAATTAACTTCGGGGCGTAAAAAAAGCCCGGTCAGTGAACTGAACCGGGCTTTCTGTAATGCGCGGGAAGCTTACGCGGTCATCGCGTGCTTTTCAGCAGACTCTTCCACCACCTCGATATCCGAACGGATCAGGTGGTCGAAGGCCGACAGCGCGGCTTTGGCGCCTTCGCCGGTGGCGATGATGATCTGCTTGTACGGCACCGTGGTGACGTCGCCGGCAGCGAACACGCCGGGGATCGAGGTCTGGCCACGGGCGTCCACTTCAATCTCGCCGTGGCGCGACAATGCCACCGTGCCTTTGAGCCACTCGGTGTTCGGCACCAGGCCGATCTGCACGAATACGCCTTCCAGCTCGACCTTCTTCGCTTCGCCCGACACGCGGTCGTTGTAGCTCAGGCCGTTGACGATCTTGCCGTCGCCGTGCACTTCGGTCGTTTGCGCCGAGACGATCACCGTCACGTTCGGCAGGCTGCGCAGCTTGCGTTGCAGGACCGCGTCGGCACGCAGTTCTGCGCCGTATTCGATCAGCGTGACGTGCTTGACCAGGCCGGCCAGGTCGATCGCCGCTTCCACGCCCGAGTTGCCGCCGCCGATCACCGCTACGCGCTTGCCCTTGAACAAAGGACCGTCGCAGTGCGGGCAGTAGGCAACACCCTTGTTGCGGTATTCCTTCTCGCCCGGCACGTTGATCTCCCTCCAGCGGGCGCCGGTGGCCAGGATCACGGTTTTGGCTTTCAGTACCGCGCCGCTGGCGGTTTGCACTTCCACCAGCTTGGCGCCCGGCACCAGTTTGGCGGCGCGCTGGGTGTTCATGATATCGACGTCATACGACTTGACGTGCTGTTCCAGCGCCACGGCAAATTTCGGGCCGTCGGTTTCCTTGATCGAAATGAAGTTTTCAATCGCCATGGTGTCGAGCACCTGGCCGCCAAAACGCTCGGCCAATACACCGGTGTTGATGCCTTTGCGGGCCGCGTAAATCGCTGCTGCCGCGCCGGCAGGACCGCCGCCGACGATCAGCACGTCAAACACGTCTTTCTTGCTCAGCTCGGCCGCCTGGCGCACGCCGGCATTGGTATCGAGCTTGGCGAGGATTTCCTCGACATTGGTGCGGCCCTGGCCAAACAGCTGGCCGTTCAGGAACATCATCGGCACGGCCATGATCTGGCGCTCTTCGACTTCTTTCGGGAACACGCCGCCGTCGATGGTGGTGACCTTGATGCGCGGGTTGATCACCGCCATGGCGTTGAGCGCCTGTACCACGTCCGGGCAGTTATGGCAGGTCAGCGACATGAAGGTTTCAAATTCGTAATCGCCGTCGAGATTGCGGATCTGCTCGATGGTCGCTGCGTCGAACTTGATGGTGTGGCCGCCCACTTGCAGCAGCGCCAGCACCAGCGAGGTGAATTCGTGGCCCATCGGGATGGCGGCAAAGCTCACGCCGATCTCGGTGCCGCTACGGTTGATGCGGAAGGACGGCGTACGCACGCCGGCATCGGTGCGTTCGACCAGCGTGATCTTGTCGCTCAACTCGGCAATTTCGAGGAGCAGTTCTTTCATCTCGCGGGCCTTGGCGCTGTCATCGAGAGAGGCGACCAGCTCAAGCGGATACACCACTTTTTCCAGGTAGGATTTCAGTTGGGTTTTGAGGGTTGCGTCTAACATGATTATTTTTCCTTTTACAAATATTTAGGCGTATGCCGGGCCGGACGCCCGGTCCGGCATCGCGGTAACTACTTGTTTGCTGCGGTGTCGCTCAAGGGGTCAGCCTTGATTTAGATCTTGCCGACCAGGTCCAGCGATGGGGTCAGCGTGGCGGCGCCTTCGGTCCACTTGGCTGGGCATACCTGGCCTGGGTGCTCGGCAACGTATTTGGCTGCCTTGACTTTGCGCAGCAGTTCCGATGCATCGCGGCCGATGCCGTTGTCGTGCACTTCCATGACCTTGATCTGGCCTTCCGGGTTGATCACGAAGGTGCCGCGCAGTGCCAGGCCTTCTTCTTCGATCATCACTTCGAAGTTACGCGACAGTTTGCCGGTTGGGTCGCCGATCAGTGGGTAGTTCACTTTCTTGATGGCGTCCGAGGTGTCGTGCCATGCCTTGTGTGCGAAGTGGGTGTCGGTCGATACGCCGTACACGTCCACGCCCAGCTTGGCGAATTCAGGTTGTTGTTCGGCCAGATCTTCCAGTTCGGTTGGGCACACGAAGGTGAAGTCGGCTGGGTAGAACATCAGGACGGCCCACTTGCCTTTCAGGGATTCGTCGCTGACTTCGATGAATTTACCGTCAACATAAGCGGTGGCATTGAATGGCTTGATTTGGGTATTGATCAGGGACATAGTCGTTTCCTCGTTGGGTTGTGAATCATTGAGACGCCAGTGTATCGCCTTTTCGGCGATTTGCAAAATTGATTGTTACAATAGAATCGATTTGTTTTGACTATGACTGGCCAGCTTGGGCGCGCAGCAGGGCGTCGAATTCCGTGGCCGGCATCGGCTTGGCGAACAGGTAGCCCTGGCCGTAGTCGCAGCCGGCGTGCGCCAGCAGGTCGCGCTGCTCGGGCGTTTCCACGCCTTCGGCAATGACTTTCAGGCCCAGCTTGTGGGCCATGACGATGATGGCCTCGGACAGCGCCATGTCGCTCGACTCCGGCGCCAGGTTGCGCGTGAACGACCGGTCGATCTTCAAATAATCGATATCGAATTTTTTTAAATACGACAGCGACGAATAACCGGTGCCGAAGTCGTCGAGCGCCACCTGGATGCCGGCGTCGCGCAATTGCAGCAGCTTGTCGCTCACTGTGGTGTTGGCGTCGAGCAGCAGACCTTCAGTGATTTCCACCACCAGCGCCTGCCCGGGCAAGCCCAGCGTGCGCAGGTGGCGCAGCCAGTCGTCATACCCGACTTCCTCGCACTGGAACTCCAGCGGCGACTGGTTGACGCTGATCTGGAATGCCGGATCGACCTCGGCGCGCCAGCGCTGCGCCCAGCCGGCCGCCTCGTGAAACACCCATTGGCCGATTTCGAGGATCAGCCCGCTAGCCTCGGCCAGCGGGATGAATTCGCACGGACTGACCATGCCGCGCAGCGGGTGCTGCCAGCGCACCAGTGCCTCGGCCTTGTGGATGCGTCCGGTCGCCAGGTGGACGATCGGCTGGAAGTACAGCGCCAGCTGCTGGCCCTTGACCGCACCGCGCAGGTCGTTGGTCAGGCGCATGCGGTTGAGCGCGGCCACCTGCAACGCCTGGGTAAAGTAGGCGTAGCGGTTGCGGCCGGCGTTCTTGGCCGCGTACATGGCCTGGTCGGCGTGCTTGAGCAGGTCGTCGATGTCGAGCGCGTCGTCCGGGTACAGAGTGATGCCGATACTGGCCGACACGAACGCCTGTTCCTGTCCCAGCGCGAACGGCGAGCGCAGGCTGTCGATGATTTGCTGGGCAATGTGCGCCACCCGGTCGGTGCTGTCGAGCTCGGAGAGCACGACGGTGAATTCGTCGCCGCCCAGGCGCGCCACCGTGTCCGACTTGCGCACGCAGGCGCCGATACGGCGCGCAGCGTCCACCAGCAGGATGTCGCCGTGCTGGTGGCCCAGCGTGTCGTTCACTTCCTTAAAATGGTCGAGGTCGATGAACAGGATGGCCAGCCGCGTGCGGTCGCGCTGGGCGCGGATGACGTCGGTCTTCAGGCGGTCGAGTAGCATGCGGCGGTTGGGCAATTGCGTGAGCGGGTCGAAGTTGGCCTGCTGCCAGATCAGCGCCTCGCGCTGCTTGTCGGCCGTGACATCCTCGATCATGCACAAATGGTGCGGGTGGCCGCCGGCCTCGGCGACGGTATCGATGGCGGTGACCGACATGTCGATCCACGCCAGCACCCCGTCGGGCCGAAACACCCGGATGGTCGATTTGAAGGCGCCGATGCGCCCGGCCGTGAGCTGGCCCATCTGCGCCTTGCACTGGGCAATGTCGTCGGGGTGGGCCAGGTCGAGCCACTTCTGGCTGTGCAGTTCGGCCAGCGGCCGGCCCAGGATCTCGAGGTAACGGGCATTGACGTCGCGGTAAGCATAGGTGTTTGAGTCGACCAGCGCCATGCCCAGCGGCGAGGCTTCGAACATGGTGCGGAAGCGCTGCTCGCCCTGGCGGATTGCAGCCCTCGAACGGCGCCGCTCGCGCGCCAGCAAACTGAAATGCACAGCGCCCGCGACCACCACCAGCACCAGCACCGCACCGAGCACGCGGTACAGCCACAGTGCCGTCTTGCGGTTGTCCGGATCGTACAGGAAGCCGTCGAACCGGACCCCGGGCGGCAGCATGCCCAGGCTGGCGTAAACGTCGGCGATGTGGCGCCAGCGTTCGGGATTCATGTAGCCGATCTCGACCAGCACCGGCTGCACCAGCGCCACCATCTGGCGCGCCTCGTACAGCAGGTGTTCGCGGTCGTTGCGGCGCGAGTACTTGTCGAGGATCAGGTCCACCGTTTCCTCGTGGTGGCTCATCGCCCATTGCCAGCCGCGCAGGCTGGCCGCGCGGAATGCCCGCACCCGGGCCGGATTGGCGGCCAGTTCGCGTTCGCTGGTAAACAGGTTGTCGCCGTAGAAATCGATGCCCACCGAGCGCGGCGTGTGCAGGTCGTAGGCAAAGCCCGCACGGTCGAAGACATCGGGCTCGTTGGTGGTGTACACGCCCATGGCGGCGATCTTGCCGTCGATCAGGTCGCGCGGATCGTAGCTGGGTTCGAGCCGCTCGTAGCTGTCGGCCGGCACGCCCTGCTTGACCAGGTAGGCCAGCAGTTCGTCGGCATTGCCCATGCCGCTGGCCTGGGTGCCGAGCATCACGCGCTGGCCGCGCAGCCGTTGCAGGTCGGGCGGCTGGCCCGGCACTTGCGGCGTGGCCAGCGCAAACGCGGAATGCTGCAAGATCACGCCCAGCACCACCACCGGCCGCCCCGACAAGCGCGCCAGCAGCAGGCTGCTGCTGCCCACGCCATATTCGGCCTTGCCGGACACCACGTCGCGCTCGGCCTGGCTGCTGTCGGCGGCATCGAGGATGCGCACGTCGAGCCCGGCTTCGCGGTAAAAACCCTGCTCGAGCGCGGCGTAATAGCCGGCAAACTGGAATTGATGGGTGTGCTTGAGCTGGAGCGTGACGCGCTCCAGCGCCGTTGCCGGCGTGCAGGCCAGCGCCAGCAGTAACAGCGCGGCCAGCCGGTAATGAAGGTAGCTCAACAAGCGCAGCCCGGCCGGCGGTCCCTAGTAGGCAATCTGCACCGGCGCCGTCGCGGTGGCATTGGTGCCATTACCTAGTTGACCGTCGGTGTTCAGGCCCCAGGTCCACAGGCTCAGGTTGTTGCCGTCGGTTTGCAAGGCGGCGCTGTGGTTGGCGCCGGCTGCGACGGCCTTCCACGTTCTCAGGTTACCAACCTGCAATGGCATCAGGCTGCTGGCCACGGTCTGGCCCAGTTGCCCCTCGACGCCACGGCCCCAGGTCCACAGCGTGCCATCGTTGCGCACGCCGATCGAATGGCTGACGCCGCCTGCTACCTGGGTCCAGCGCGCACTGGCGTCGCTGACCTGGGTGGGCGACGATTGCAGGCTGGTGCTGTTGTTGCCCACCTGGCCGCTCTCGCCGGCGCCCCAGGCGAACAGCACGCCGTCGTCGTTGCGTATCGCCAGCGAGTGCCGGCTGCCGGCCGCCACCGCCGACCAGTTGGCAGTGCCGACCTGGGTGGGCACGCCCACCTTGGCGCCGGTCGTGCCGTTGCCCAGCTGGCCGTAGGTGTTGTCGCCCCAGGTCCACAAGCTCTGGTCGCTGCGCTTGATGGCAATGGTGTGGGCGTCACCCGCCGCCACCGCCAGCCAGCTGTCGGTGCCGAGACGCGTGGGCACCAGCAGATCGACGGTCTTGCCATCGCCGAGCTGGCTGGCGTAGTTGTTACCCCACACCCACAGCGATACGACTGGCGTGCCGGTGGTGGCGGTCGCCGTGCTCAGCGCCACCACGTGCGACTTGCCCACTGCCACGTAAGTCCAGTTCTTGGCAGTGCCGACCTGGGTAGGAACAGTGCGCGGCACCTGGTCGCCCTGGCCTAGCTGGCCAAACAGGTTGTTACCCCACGCCCACAAAGTACCGTCGGTGCGGATGGCCACGGCAAAACTGTCGCCCACGGCCACCTGTTTCCAGATGGTGCTGTTGCCGGCCACGGTGACCGGGGTGTTGCGCAGCGTGTTGGTGCCGTCGCCAAGCTGGCCCTGAATGTTCAGGCCCCAGCTGTAGAGTCTGCCGTCGGTCTTGAGGGCGATGGTCTGGTTGCCGCCAGCCGCTACCTGGGTCCACGGTGCGATCGAGGTCACATCGACGGAACCGGACACGGCCGCCACGGTACCGGTCGCCGGCAGGGTGGCGATCACGCTGTCAGTACCGATCGACCGGCCGCTGACGATGCCGGCGCTGGTCACCTGCACCACGGTGGAGCCGCCGGACTTGGTGGACCAGGTCAGGCCCGTGAGCGCCTTGGTGGTGCCGTCGGTATAAGTGCCGGTGGCGGTGTAGGTTTGGGTGGCGCCGCCCACGATCAGCGTGGTCGAGGGCGCGGTGATGGCAATGCTGCGCAAGGTGACCACGGCTGGCGTGGTGGTGCCGCCGCTGTCACCGCCGCCCCCGCCGCCACCGCAGGCGGACAGCAGCACGGCGAACAGGGCAAATAGCGGCGCCAGCCACAGGGAGCGGGAAGTGAAGTTTTTCATGTTAGTCCTGGGAAAGGTTTGCACCAGTGTAGCCCGTATAAGGGGGGTGGTATCAACCGAGCAGGCTGGTTTTCACAGGGTAATTACGCTGTTGGCGCAATTACGCAACACATAAAAAAAGCAGGCACCGGTGAGGGAGCCTGCTTTCAATTTACTTCGGTTTGGCTAGTTACTTGCGGCCGCGTGGCGGCGGTGCGGCGCCACGGGCCGGCTTGCCGCCCTTGGCTGGCGGTGGCGCCGCCTTCTTGACCTTGATGGTGTCGAGGATCGACGCGCGCACCTTGGTTTCCACGGTCTGGCGCGCCGTCAGCGAACCGGTCAGCGCATTGGCGCGCTGGCCCGGCTGTTGCGGAGCATTGCCCGCCACGATGCCGGACTTGGCACCACGCGGGCCCTTGGCGGTGCCGGGAATCGGCAGCGCCGATGCCGGGCCACGGCGGCCATCGGTATTCGGCTTGCTGTTGGCTTCGCCTGCCGACCAGGCCGGAATCAAATGCTTCTCGCCATTGCCGATCAGGTCGGCGCGGCCGAGCGCCACCAGCGCTTCGCGCAGGATCGGCCAGTTTTCCGGATCCTGGTAGCGCAGGAAGGCCTTGTGGGTGCGGCGGATCTTGCCGCTGCGGGCCGTTTCCACCACTTCCGAGTCTGCCGTCACCTTGCGCAGCGGATTCTTGCGCGAGTGGTACATGGTGGTGGCCATCGCCATCGGCGTGGGCATGAAGGTCTGCACCTGGTCGAGCTTGAAGTTGTTTTTCTTGAGCCACAGCGCCAGGTTCAGCATGTCGAGATCCGTCGTGCCCGGGTGGGCGGCGATGAAGTACGGGATCAGGTACTGCTTCTTGCCGGCTTCGAGCGAGAAGCGCTCGAACATTTCCTTGAACTCGTCGTAGGCGCCGATGCCCGGCTTCATCATCTTCGACAATGTGTTTTCTTCCGTGTGCTCCGGCGCGATCTTGAGCAGGCCACCGACGTGGTGCGTGACCAGTTCTTTCACGTATTCCGGCGAACGCACGGCGATGTCGTAGCGCAGGCCCGAACTGATCAGGATTTTTTTGACGCCCGGAATGGCGCGCGCCTTGCGGTACAGCGAGATCAGCTTGCTGTGGTCGGTGCCGAGGTTGACGCAGATCGACGGGTACACGCACGACAGGCGGCGGCAGGTTTCCTCGATCTTCGGATCCTTGCAGGCCAGCCGGTACATATTGGCGGTAGGACCGCCGAGGTCGGAAATGGTGCCGGTAAAACCCTTGGTCTTGTCACGGATGTGTTCGATTTCGCGCAGGATCGACGGTTCCGAACGGCTCTGGATGATGCGGCCCTCGTGCTCGGTAATCGAGCAGAAGGTGCAGCCGCCGAAACAGCCGCGCATGATGTTGACCGAAAAACGGATCATTTCCCAGGCCGGGATGCGGGCCTTGCCGTAGAACGGGTGCGGCGCGCGCGCGTAGTTCATGTCATAGACGCCATCCATCTCGTCCATGCGCAGTGGCAACGGCGGCGGATTGATCCACACGTCGCGCTCGCCGTGGGCCTGCACCATGGCGCGGGCGTTGCCGGGGTTCGACTCCAGGTGGAATACGCGCGACGCGTGCGCGTACATCACCGGGTCTTCACTGACGGTCTCGAACGACGGCAGCCGCACCACGGTCTTGGTGTGCTTTTCCTTTTCCATGGCCAGGCGGTCTTCGCGGCTCATGAAACGGATGGTCTTGACCACGCCGCCGGCGGGCGCTGCGGAGGGAGCCGGGGCCGGCGCGGCTTCCGCCACCGGCTTCGGCTCGACCATCGCTTCGTTTACCTCGGCACCATCGGCAGCCTTGGGCGCGTTGTCGGTGGCGCATGACGAGGTGTTTTGCTGCACCATCATGTACGGGTCGATCGGCGGATCGATCTTGCCTGGCGTATCCATGCGGGTGCTGTTGTGCACGCCCCATTCGTCGGTCGGCAACCAGCCGCCGGGCACCAGGAAGGCGGTGCCGCGCAGGTCGCGGATGCCCTTGATGTCTTCGCCGGCGGCCATGCGGTGGGTGAGGTCCACCAGCGCCCGCTCGGCGTTGCCGAAGATCAGGATGTCGGCCTTGGAGTCGAGCAGTACCGAGCGGCGCACCTTGTCCGACCAGTAATCGTAGTGGGCGATGCGGCGCAGCGATGCCTCGATCGAGCCGATCACGACCGGAATGCCCGGATATGCTTCGCGCGAACGCTGGGCGTACACGGTGACCGCGCGGTCCGGGCGTTTATTCGGTTCGCCGTTGGCGGTGTAGGCATCGTCGGAGCGGATCTTGCGGTCGGCCGTGTAGCGGTTGACCATCGAGTCCATATTGCCGGCGGTAACGCCAAAGTATAGGCGCGGCTTGCCGAGCGCGCGGAAGGCGTCGGCCGAATGCCAGTCCGGCTGCGAAATAATGCCGACCCGGAAGCCTTGCGCTTCGAGCAGGCGGCCAACCAGGGCCATGCCAAAACTTGGATGGTCGATGTAGGCGTCACCGGTGATCAGGATGACGTCGCACTCGTCCCAGCCGAGCGCGTCCATCTCCGCGCGGGACATCGGCAGGAAAGGCGCAACGGCAGCGCGGGCAGACCGCTTGGGAACGGTCGCAAATAAATTGGTAGGGGAGATCATATCGGACGGCATTGTACCGGAAATGCCTCTCCCCCGCTCACCGTGCGTGAGAAAAAATCTTTTACTATTCAATCACTTGTAGAGAAACATGCAGCGTTATCTCTACGCAAACAGTGTCAAATACCCATGTTGGACAGGATCCGTCCCAGCTCGCGCAGGGCCGGTTCAAGAGTCGGATGCTGGGCGGCGAACTTCGCCGAGATTTCCTGGGTACGCTCGGCCAGGCCGTACGTGGTGCTTTCTTCGACTTGCGGCACAGCGTTGATCGCGGCCGGCACGGTGGCCACACCGGCGACGGCAGGCGCGGCAGCGGCCATGCCGAGGCCCTGGCGGCGCGCCAGCAGCGACTGGATGTCGCCGTCGAGGCGCAGCAGCAGGCTTTTCAGTTCTTCGTCCACGGGGCCGGCCACGGCCAGCTTGCCTTGCAGGTCTTGCAGCGATGCTTTGAGATGACTGTCCATGTCTTGATCCTTGTTATTCAATCGGCAAACTTGGTGGCCTGATACAGTTCTTCCACCTGGGTTCTTGCCCACGGCGTGCGGCGCAGGAACTTCAGGCTGGACTTGATGCTGGGATCGCTGATAAAGCAGTTGATGTCGATCTTGCGGCCCAGTTGGTCCCAACCATAATGTTCCTGCAAGCGCGTGACCATCGCTTCGAGCGTGACGCCGTGTAAATCGTTACTCATAATTATTCCAAAAAACTTGGGGCTGGGGACGATTCTGACATAAATCGCGCCCAGCCCCGGTACGTTCGATAACGTTGATTACTTCTCGGTCAGACCACGGCGTTCCAGCAGCGGTTCAACCTTCGGATCATGGCCACGGAATTCGCGGAACATCTGCATCGCATCCATGGTGCCGCCCTTGGACAACAGCATCTTGCGGAAGTAGTCGCCATTCTTGCGCAGCATGCCGCCGTTTTCGTTGAACCACAAGACCGTTTCGGCATCGAGACGCTCGGCCCACAGGTAGCCATAGTAGCCGGCCGAGTAGCCGCCCGAGAACACGTGCGAGAAGTACGTGGTGCGGTAGCGCGGCGGCACCGGCGCGTAATCGACGCCGGCGGCTTTCAGCGCGGCGGCCTCGAAGCCCAGCACGTCGGTCGGGATTTGCGCTACGCCCAGCTGGTGCCATTTCTGGTCCAGCATGGCGGCGCCCAGGTACTCGGTGGTGCGGAAGCCTTCGTTGAATTTCTTCGAGGCGATCACTTTATCGAGCAATTCCTGCGGCATCGCCGCGCCGGTCTGGTAGTGCCTGGCGTAGTTGGCCAGCACCTTCGGCTCGGTCGCCCACATCTCGTTGACCTGCGACGGGAATTCGACGAAGTCGCGCGGCACGCTGGTGCCCGAGAAGCGCGGGTACTTGACGTTCGAGAACATGCCGTGCAGCGCGTGACCGAACTCGTGGAACAGCGTGCGCAGTTCGTCGTAGGTCAGCAGGGTCGGTTCGCCGTCGGCCGGTTTCGGCACATTGAGGTGGTTGGCCACCACCGGATGGGTGCCCATGAGCGATGATTGCGAGACATACGCATTCATCCAGGCGCCACCGCGCTTGTTGCCGCGCGCATAAAAGTCGGCGATGAAGATGGCCAGTTGCTTACCGTCGGCGTCGAACACGTCGAAGGTGCGCACGTCCGGGTTGTACACCGGCAGGTCCTTGCGTTCCTTGAAGGTCAAACCATAGACCTGGTTGGCGGCAAAGAACACGCCGTTGACCAGCACACTGTTCAGTTCAAAATAGGGTTTCAGCTGGTTCTGGTCGAAATTGAAGCGCTCGGCACGGACCTTGTCGCTGTAGAACGACCAGTCGTGGGCGGCCAGCTGGAAGCCGCCGTTTTCCTTGTCGATCACTTGCTGGATTTCGGCGCCTTCTTTTTTCGCATTGGCGACGGCCGGGCGGGCAAACGCGGACAGCAGTTCGTTGACGGCTTCCGGCGTGCGCGCGGTCTGATCTTCCAGCGAGTACGCGGCAAAGCTGGCGTAGCCGAGCAATGCCGCTTTTTCGGCGCGCAGCTTGGCCAGTTCCAGCACCACGGCGGTGTTGTCGAACTTGCCGCCGTGGCTGCCGCGTGCCAGCGATGCGGCCATCAGGCGCTCGCGCACGCTGCGGTTGGTCAGCACGGCCAGGTTGGCCTGGCCGGTGGTGTTGACGACTGGAATGGCGAACTTGCCTTCCAGGCCGCGCGCGGCAGCAACCTTGGCGGCGGCGTCGATGGCCTTGTCGGTCATGCCGGCCAGCTCTTCACGGGTATCGACGATCAGGGCCGAGGCGTTGGCTTCTTCCAGCACGTTTTGCGCGAACGTGGTTTGCAGCTTGGCCAGTTGCGAGTTCATGGCCTTCAGTTTGTCCTTGTCGGCGGCGGACAGCTTGGCGCCGGCGCGCACGAAGTCGGTGTGGTAGCGCTCGAGCAGGTATTTCGATTCGGCGTCCAGTTTCAGGGTGTCGCGCTTGTCGTACAGCGACTTGATGCGGGCGTACAGTTTGGGATTGAGGCGGATGGCGTCGCCGTGCGCGGAGCGCTTGGGCGAGAGGTCGCGTTCCAGGGCCTTGAAGGTATCGTTGGTGTTGGCGCCGGACAGGTTGCCGAACACGCTGGACACGCGGGCCAGCAGGCGGCCCGATTTTTCCATCGCCACGATGGTGTTGTCGAACGTGGCCGGGGCCTTGTTGTTGGCGATTTTCTCGATCTCGGCCGCTTGCTGGCGCATGCCTTCGGCAAACGCCGGCGCGTAGTCCTCGTCCTTGATCTTGTCGAATTGCGGATAGCCGTATTGCAACGGGCTGACCTTGGCGAACGGATTGCTCGCCGCAAGCATAGCCGCTGGTTCCGCGGTAGCGGCATTGGCAACACTGCAGATGGCAGCGATGCTGGCGGCGATGATCAGGTTGGTACGAATCATGGTTTCCCTTCGATAGAGTTGAATACCGCCCCCGTTTTCCGGGGACGGGCTACAGCTGAGGAATTACTTGCCGGTCAAACCACGGCGCTCGAGCAACGGCTCGATGACCGGATCGCGGCCACGGAAGTTGCGGAACAAATTCATGGCATCGTCGGTACCGCCGCGCGAGAGCAGCTTGCTGCGGAACCAGTCGCCGTTTTCGCGCTTCAGGCCGCCCTTCTCCTTGAACCATTCGACGGTGTCGGCGTCCAGTTTTTCCGACCACAGGTAAGCGTAGTAGCCGGCCGAATAGCCGCCCGAGAAGCTGTGCGAGAAGTACGTGGTGCGGTAGCGCGGCGGCACCGGTGCAAAATCGACACCCATGTCCTTGAGCGACTTCGCTTCAAAGGCCAGCACGTCGGTCGGGATTTGCGCCGGCGTCAGCTGGTGCCAGCGCTGGTCCAGCAGCGAGGCCGACAGGTACTCGGTGGTCTTGAAGCCCTGGTTGAATTTCTTCGAGGCGATAACTTTGTCCAGCAGCTCTTTCGGCATCGGCGCGCCGGTCTTGTAGTGCTTGGCGTAATTGGCCAGCACTTCGGGCCAGATCGCCCACATCTCGTTGACCTGCGACGGATACTCGACGAAGTCGCGCGGCACGCTGGTGCCCGAGAAGCGCGGGTATTTCACGTTCGAGAACATGCCGTGCAGGGCATGGCCGAATTCGTGGAAGGCAGTCGTGACTTCGTCGTAGGTCAGCAGCGTCGGTTCGCCCGCTGGCGGCTTAGGAATATTGAGGTGATTGGCCACCACCGATTTGGTGCCCAGCAGCGACGACTGCGAAATGTATTCGTTCATCCAGGCGCCGCCCTGCTTGTTGCCGCGGGCGTACATGTCGGCCAGAAAGATTGCCAGCTGCTTGCCATCGGCATCGAACACGTCAAACACGCGCACGTCCGGGTTGTACACCGGCAGGTCCTTGCGTTCCTTGAAGGTGATGCCGTAGAGCTTGGTAGCGGCAAAGAACACGCCGTTGATCAGCACGTTGTCGAGTTCGAAGTATGGCTTGAGCTGGTTCTCGTCGAAGGCGAAGCGCTGGGCGCGCACCTTGTCGGTGTAATAGGCCCAGTCGGCGGCGCCCACGGTGAAGTTCTGCTTGTCCGCATCGACCACGGCTTGCAGATCGGCGGCTTCTTTTTTGGCGTTGTTGACGGCTGGCGTGGCCAGTTCGGTCAGCAGCTTGTTGACGGCAGCGGTGTCGTGCGCGGTCTGGTCTTCCAGCGAGTAGGCGGCGTAGTTTTCGTAGCCGAGCAAGGTGGCTTTCTCGGCGCGGGCCTTGGCGATTTGCAGCACCAGCTGGCGGTTGTCGAACTGGCTGCCGTGGCTGCCGCGTTCGAGCGAAACGGCCATCAGCTTCTCGCGCACCTTGCGCTTGGTGAGCACGGACAGCGGCGGCTGGCCGGTGGTGTTGACCAGGGCGACGACGAACTTGCCATCTTTGCCCTGGGCCTTGGCGGCGGCAGCGGCGGCGTCGATCTCGGCGGCGCTCATGCCATCGAGTTCTTCGCGGGTATCGACCACCAGCGCCGAGGCGTTGATTTCCTTGAGCACATTCTGGGTGAAATTGGTTTGCAGCGTGGCCAGCTTGCCGTTGAGCTCCTTGAGCTTTTCCTTGTCGGCGGCGGACAGCTTGGCGCCGGCGCGCACGAAGTCGGTGTGGTAGCGCTCGAGCAGGTGCTTCGATTCGGCATCGAGTTTCAACGCGTCGCGCTTGTCGTACAGCGCTTTGACGCGCGCATACAGTTTTGGATTGAGGTAGATGGCGTCGCTGTGGGCGGCCAGCTTGGGCGACATTTCGCTATCGATCGCGTCGAGCTTGTCGTTGGTATTGGCGCCTTGCAGATTGCCGAACGTGGTTTGCACGCGGGTAAGCAGCGCGCCCGATTTTTCCATCGCCACGATGGTGTTCTCAAAACTGGCGGCCGCCTTGTTGTTGGCGATCGCGGTGATTTCCTTCAGGTGGATCTTCATGCCCTCCGCGTACGCAGGCAGGAAATGCTCATCCTTGATCTTGTCGAAGGCCGGGTACTGGAACGGCAAGGTGCTGGCGGTAGCCAGCGGGTTGCCTGCCAGTGGCGCGGCAGCAGCTGCCAGGACGGGTTGCGCAAAGGCGATGCCAAGCGCGGCGGCAACAAGCAACAGGTGGGGACGGGCCATGTCGATCTCTTTCATTAAACGCCAAGGGAATGCTGCAGCAGCGGGAGAGACCTCCCGATGCGCAGCGCACAAGCGTTCGATCATAGCAGGGCGGCAAGGTGAACGTCACGGGCAAAAATTGCTGCAGTGCAGTTGATCGGAACGCGAACCTGATTCCCGAATAAAGATTTGTGCATGAAAAGTTTTTACGAACAAAGCTGACGCGGGAACGCAACACGGACGTGAAAAAGTCGGCTTGGGTAGCGCTCCCATGCGGTGCGCCTGCTGCCGCTGCGGCAACTTGCCGGCCGGCTCCAGAATCGAATTTAATTTTGCTGGTTTCCCGTGCCGTTTTACGTGCGCCACGGCGCGCGATGGCAGTGCGGAAATAGCGATAAATAATATTCGCTTCGATTCCAGCGACTAATTAATTCCAGCAATCCGCCCATATCACAAAAGGGTGGAAATACGCGCTGCGCCACGGTTGAGCCACCTCATTCGTCTGATATTGACTGCCCCGGCTTTAAAAATCACCATGAATCGGCATTTCGCTCATTTTGATTTAGGGAGTCATTATCATGAACAATTTATTTTCACAGCACCAACGCGGCCAGGGCATGATGGAATACGTGATCATCGTCGCCATGATTGCCGTGGCCGCTATCGGCGTGTACTCGGTCTTCGGCCAAACCATCCGCAATCAGACGTCCGGCCTGGCCAACGAAGTGGCAGGCAAACCGGCCCAGGCCCAGATACAGGCCGCCGGCACCACGGCGCAAACCGCCGCCACCCGCGCCAATACCAAAAAAGGCATGTCCGAATATAACAAGGATAACGATGCCGGAAATTAATCAAGAAAATACCGTCATTAAATATTTACGTATAAATACGAGCCCATCATGCGCGGCCAGCGGCCCAAAGCGTATTCATCATGGCGCCAGCGCGGCCAGGCCATGGTATTTACCTTGTTATTCGGCATCGCCACCGCGCTGATTACCCTGATTTTATTTAATAGCGGCATATTGGCCAATACCAAGACCCGTTTGCAAAACGCCGCCGACGCCGGCGCCTACAGCGCCGGCGTCCTGCAGGCGCGCGATCACAATTTTTCCGCCTATCTGAACCGCGCCATGGTCGCCAACCAGGTGGCCGTGGTGCAAATTGCCAGCCTTAAATCGTACCTGGAAGATGCGGCGGCCACGCGCAAGCGGATGGATGGGGCGGTGTTAAGTCTCGAGGCCCTGCTTCCGGATAACAAGCCTGAATGGGAGTTTGCCGAGAACCTGCCGGTCGCCACGACCCATTCCGCCTTTTCTGCCTTTGCAGGACCGGCAGTCACCGGTCTCGATGCGCTGATCAAGGCGTTCGAGGTGGCGCAGGAAGCGCACCACGTCGCCACGGCAATCAACATGGCGCAGGTGGCGGACGAGGCCATCAAGCGCAACGACCCGCAAGCGCAGTTGACCTCCGGGGCATTCCTGGTCGGCCGCACCGCCTTGCAAGTGCATGCCTGGGGCAACGCCACCCGCCAGCATCGCGCCAACGATCCCTCGGCGGTTGCCGACCGCTTTGCCGACGTTACGGTCAGCAGCAATTCGACCGATGGTTTTACCCGCAACCGACCCTCCACGCCAACGGCGCGCTGGCGCTTCACGGAAGTCAAACCATGCAAGCTGCTGCCCAACCACGCCTACTCGAGTACTTTGTTTGCGTTTGCCCACGCGGGCGGCAGCTTCCTCGGCAGCGACAAAAAACGCTGGCTGTCGCTGGACGCCACGCTGGGCGGTGGCTTTGCCACATGCACATTCTGGTATCCGTGCTGGACCGGCATCTGCTACACCACCACGTCCTGGCCCCTGATCGACGACAACATCGTCGGCGGCTCCGGCGGTGCGTTGGCCGGCAGGAGCGGCGGCTACAGCGATGACACGGGTTACCGCAACAACCCTGCTGCCAGCGACCATTACGGCGCCGCACTGGTCTCGCCGCTCACGTTTGTGCCGGCAAGAATGCGATATGCGCAGGGGCCGGGCACATCGCTCGACACCGCCGGCGGCCTGCAAAATTACTACCGCGACGCACGCGATCCCACCATCACGCCCGCCGACCAGACACCGGAGCGCAACGGCGGCGCCTATGCCGTCACCATCGAAGCCGAGCGCACGGGCAGCACCATCCGCACCAGCGGCAAACTGCTGCCCGGCAGCGACGCGCTGCGGCTGCAAGACGGCATGCGCGGCGACACGCTGCGCGCGCTGGCGGCGGCGCAATCGTATTTTTATCGCAGCAAAGCCGATGGCGCCGGTTTGACGCGCGCCGGCTGGGCCCGCAGCGACGGCAAGACCGAAGTCGCCAACCTGTTCAGCCCGTACTGGCAGGCGCGCCTGAGTGATCGCAGTGTGGCAGACCGGAGCGCATCATGGGCCGCCCAGTGACCGGCCCGACCCGCCATGTAGCTGGCCGCCAGTTTGGCCAGGCCATGGTGGAATTCCTGGTGGCGGCCATGTTCGTGCTGGTACCGCTGTTCATCGCGGTGACCGCGCTGGCCAAGCTGGCCGATGTGCAGCACACCACCACCATGGCAGCTCGCTACGCCGCCTGGGAGCGCACGGTCTGGTATGAACCATCGGCCACCGGTTTCAATACCCTGCACGACCCCAACCAGAAATCGTCCGAGGAAATCAACAACGAAATCGCGCTGCGACTGATCCATGACCGCCAGGCCGGCGCCGTGATTCGCGCCACCGATCGCAGCGCCACCGCGTTCGATAACGGCAGCGACCCGCTGTGGCAAGACCATGCGGGCATGCGCTACCTCGACAACCGCTCGCAGGTAAAAGGCGACATTGCTGCTTTCAAGCCGGACACCGATATCGCCGGCGCCGTCATCGACACGCTGCACAACGTCAGCGTCAAGGGACTGCTCAATTTTGTGCCGCCGTTGCCGGTCGAATCGCTGGCGGTGGCCGACGTTTCGATCGACCGGGTAGCCAAGAACAGCGCAGCGTACCAGCGCCTGTGGTCCGACACACCGTGGCAAGGCATCGCCTTCACCGCCAGCGGCGCCATCCTGTCCAACACCTGGGCCGCCAACGCCCGCAGCGGCACGCGCGCCATGGTGGAAAAGATGGTGCCCACCGCCCAGGGGCTGGGCGCGCCGATCACGGCTGCCAGGCTGGCGATGTTGCCCTGGGACGGCGCCACCGCAACCATCGAGGTCGGCAAGGTCAGTGTCGACCAGGTGCCGGACGACCGGCTCAAGTAACCGTCACCAGAGAGGCTCATCGTGCCCACTATCGTTCCCCTGTTTGCGGCCGCAGCTATGCTGACCGGCAGTGCTGCCGGCGCTGCGCCGCCGGCCTTCACGCCCGAGATGCTGAACATGCTGCCACCGCCAGGGCTCTACCGCCTCGAAGTCGGCCAGGGCATCACCCGGCACCTGGATACACCCGTGACGATCACCGATCACAAGAATGGTGTCACCGGCACGGTCACGACGACCACCGACACCGGCGAGAGCCGCACGGTGACCACCACCACTGGCGGGCGCAGCACGACCTGCCGGCGGATGGGCCAACAGGTATTGCCCGAATCGGCCCCATTTGCCGCGCCACACGCCTGTAAAAACCTGTCTTTGACGCTCGACGGCAACACTCTGACCATGGTGGACCAGTGTTCCATCGGCCGCATGACCAGCACCGTGCGCAAGCTCAGCGACACGACTTGGGAAAACGCCTTTGACGTCGCCCAGCCGGTAGCCCTGCCGGGCGACGCATGGGGCGTGCCGGAATTGCTGGAAGCTACCGGCACGCCCGAGCAGCGTGAACAGGCCAGGCAAGTGCGCCGCATCAAAGCCGAACGCGATACGCAGGCGGCAGCGGACATTGCACGGGTACGCGCCGCATTGAACCGCGACTTGCAGACTGCCCGTACCGCCAAGGAGCGCGCCAGCGCGCGCAAGGCGATCGAGGTCATGGCAGGCATCGACGCCCGCCAGCCCGCCATTCGTCACACCCACACCGAACGCTGGACCCTCATCAGCAGCACATGCGGCGCGGTCAAACCCGGCCCCGCCGCGCCGGCCTTGCAACGGTGACCGGGAGATTGCCATGCCATCCCCTTCCTCATTACTTCTTCTCGTTCTCGGATGCTGCCTGGCTGCACCAGGCATGGCGCAACCGTGCCCGGCCGCCATTCCGCCCGGCCTCAGCACGGTACCGATTGCCAGCAACGTCGCCAGGGCCGGCCTGGGGCTCGACATCCGCCAGGTGCAAGGCAAGGAAGACCTCGCCACCATCTTGGACCGTACCGAACAGCAATGGCGTGCGGCCGGCCACGCCGTGCGGCGCGATACCACCGGCGGCTGGCAAGTGCTCTCCGCCCTGGGCGGCGACTGCCTGGTGACCTTGCAACTGGTGCCGCAAGGTAGCAAGGGGAGCTTTGGCTACCTGTCGCGCGGCCGCAAGGCAACGGCCTCCTTGCGCGCGGTGACCCCGGCCGCGCTGGGCGTACCGCTGCCGCCGGGGGCGACGCTGGCGTCATCGGTGGCCAGCAACGACGATGGCCGGCGCGGCGTGACGATGGCGCTGCATTCGCGCATGCCGGTGCCGCAGCTGCGCCAGTTTTACATGCAGCAGCTGGCCGCCGGCGGCTGGCGCGCCACCCGCGCGCACGACATCGACGACCGGCAGCACGGCACTGGCATGAGCTTCATCACCGCCCAGCGCGACCGGCGCCAGATCAGCATTGTCATCTGGCCCGACGGTCCCAGCCAGATCATCCTTACCGCCGTGGAGGCGCTATGAAATCGCTTGCTCATCGTGGTCCTCATGGCGGTCAGGCGATGACCGAATACGTGGTGGTGCTGCTGTTCGTGGTGGTGGCGCTGGTGGCGGCCGCGCATCCGTCGTCGCCGGTGCACGCGCTGGTAGCAGCGCTGAAGGAAGCTTACGCGGCCTATTCCTATGCGATTTCACTGAGCGTATGAGCCATGGCCTCCCCCACCAAGATCATTGCGCGCATGACGCACCCGGCACTGCTGCTGGGCCTGGCAATGGCGCTGGCCGCCGGCGTGGCGCTGCTGGCGTATTTGTACCTGCAGCAGCGCGAGACGGCCATCAAGAACGAGCTGGCCGAGCGCTCGCAGCAAAAGGCGCCGGTGACGGTGCGCGTGGTGGTGCCCAAGCAGGATGCCAAGGCCGGCACGCTGTTGAGCGGCAACCACTTCGTGGCGCGTCCGGTCGAGGACGACCTGGTCTATCCCGACACTCTGCTGGCCGATGATTTTCCGTCGATGGAAGGGTTGCGCCTGGCGCGCCCGGTCCTGCGCGGCCGGCCGGTGCAACTGAGCGACCTGCAACAGCCGGAAGTCAATGACGTGGCAGCCGTGGTGCCTGCGGGCCAGCGCGCGATGACCATCGATATCGACAACCTCAATTCCATCGCCCACACGCTGCGGCCGCAGCACCGGGTCGATATCTTCCTGATCTCGAAGGCGGCCAGGCCGCGTCACGAACGCGCGCCGGTGGACGAAAAATCGCTGGAGCAGGCCACGCTGTTCATGCAGGACATGGTGGTGCTGGCCACCGGCCGCGAGTTCCAGGAGCTCGACAACACAACCGGCCAGCAGGCCAGCAAGATGGCGCGCCCCGGCGAGGTGGAAGGCGCGCCGCCCGAGGAGCGCCAGTTCGATTCCATCACCCTGCTGGTATCGCCGCGCCAGGCGGCCAGGCTGATGGTGGGTCAGCGCCTGGGCAGCTTCCGCGTGGTCCTGCGCGGCAAGCTCGACCGCGAAGCGCTGACGCTGGCGCCGCTGCGGGGCGCCCACCTGATGCCTGCCGAGCGTGGACGCGACAGCGGCATCGAGTTCATTGTCGGCGGCGCCCGGGCCAGCGGCGGCATGCTGGCGCCGGTAGCCATGGCGCCGTCGGTGTTGCCGCCTGGGCCGACGTTCCCTTCGCTGTTCCCGCCTGCGCCGACGTCCCCTTCGCTGTTCCCACCTGCGCTGTCGCAGTCCTCGCCGTTGCCGCCCTCGCAGCTGCCGCAAATGCCGCCAACGCTCGCTAACCCCACGTCGCAGGCCGCGCCGCAGCAATCTGCGCCGGCTTCTCCGCCGCAGCCGATTCCCGCGCTGCGCGATACTCAACCAGGCAGGCTATGACATGAAACTCCACCGCATCCTGACCCTGGTCGCCAGCGCCTTGCTGCTGGCCCCCGCGCTGACACCGGCCCTGGCGGCAAAGACCGTCAAACCGCAGCGGCCAGCGCTCGACTACCGCGCCACCGAGCCACTGACGCTGGCCGCCGGCGACATCCGCCTGCTGCCCGTCGCCGGCAAGGTCGTGCGCGTGGCGCTGGGCAGCGGCAACCTGCTCAGCACCACCACCGTGGACGGCAAGCTGCTGCTGATCGCCGAACAGGTCGGCACGACCACGTTGCTGGTCTGGACCGACACCACCGTCCACGCGTGGCGGGTGCAGGTGGTGCCGCGCGATCTGCTTGAGGTGCGCGCCAAGGTCGATGCGCTCACGCGCGGCGTGGCCGGCGTCCAGGTAGAACAGGTGGGTGCGGAACTGGTGCTCGGCGGCGTGGCCCACAGGGACGTGCTGCAACGCCTGACCACCAGCCTGGCCGGCACGCCCAACATCGTCTTCAACGTGCGCGAAGACCAGGGCACGTCGCACACGCGCTCGGTGCTGTTCCGCCTGCATTTCGTGGAAGTGAAGCGTTCACTACTGGAACAGATCGGCATCAACTGGGCCAAGAGCGCCAACGGCCCGGTGCTGGGCCTGACCGGCGTGGCGCGCGCCACCGGAGTGTACAAGGACGGCCGCCAGCGCGAGGCCGGCGACGATTTGCTCGCTGCCGTGCCGCCGTTTCGTCAATATGGCAGCGCGCGCGACGGCGCCTTCCTCGGGCTGGCCACCACCATCACCTCGCGCCTGAACCTGGGCATCTCGAACGGCGACGTGCGGCTGCTGGCTTCGCCCGAGCTCACCGCCAAGAGCGGCGGCAAGGCGCGCCTGCAAGTGGGTGGTGAAGTGCCGATCCCGCTGGCCGGCGCCTTCGGCGCCACCACGGTCGAGTTCAAGCCGTACGGCATCATCCTGGCCATCGAACCGCAAATCGACGCGGCCGACGTCATCACCGCCAAGATTTCCACCGAGCTGTCGCAGATCGACCCGGCAGTGTCGGTGGCCGGCATTCCGGGCTTCATCACGCGCAGCACCGCCACCGAGGTGAGCCTGAAAGCCGGGGAAATGATCGCCCTCTCGGGCCTGGTCAACAGCGAAATGTCCACCGCCATCGACCGTGTGCCGGCACTCAGCCGCATTCCGATCCTGGGCCGACTGTTCCGCTCGGACGACTTCCGCACCAACCGCACCGAGCTGGTGGTACTGCTGGAGCCGGAAATCATCGCGCCCGGCGACGGCCTGGCGCAGCAATTACGCCAGCGCGGCGAGGCCCATATCGGCGCGTTCGGCGACAAGCTCGAGCAATTGCGGCAAAGCCATCCGCCATTCCCGGCGCCAGCATCATCCGGTGAGCCAGTGACGCCGGCTTCTGCACAGCAGCCGGTACCGTCGATTCCCCCGGCGCAGCCGCTGCAGGCGGTGCCGTCATTACCGTCGATTCCTCCAGCGCAGTCACTGCAGGCGGCGCCGTCACCACCATCGGTGCCTTCGAAGCCGCCGGCATCGGCCGCGCCACCAGTGCCGCAGCCACTGCTGCCACCGCAGCCGTAAAGGAGCCGCCATGCCCCCGATCATTTGCATTGAAGTCGCCCGGCGCGGCGAGCCTGTCGGCCAGGGCAGCAGTCCCGGTCCGCACTGCTTTGTCGGCAAGGACGAGGGTAGCGTGGTGCCGCTCACCGGCTGGCGCATCGGCCGCCGTCAACTGGCATTTACGCTCCGCGACGATGGCCTGCACCTGGCGGATGCCGGTGGCATGGCGCCGGTGCGCGTCAATGGCAATGACGTGCGCCAGTACGGCCCGCTGGCGGCCAACGACGAGATCGCGCTGGGCGACTACACGGTGCGGGCGCGGCTGCGCTCCACGCCCGATCCGGTCGCCGTCATCGACGGTGTGCCAGCGCCAGCAAGCAATCCGGCGCCGATACTGGGCGCGCTGGAAAATCCCGACGGCATGCTGCTGCGCGCCGCCCTGCACCGCAAGCTGATTGCCGCCATGGACCTGCGCCGCGTCAACGTAGCGCGCATGGCCGATGCCGAATTGCGGGCAGCCGTACACAAGCTGATCGAGGAGCTGATCGACACCGACGACACCTTCATCCCGCTGCGCGCGCTGCGCGACGAATTGCGCGACGTGGTGCTCAACGAGATCGTCGGCCTGGGTCCGCTGGAGGCGCTGCTGGCCGACGAGCAGGTCAGCGAAATCATGGTCAACCGCCACAACGATATTTTTATCGAACGCGACGGTGTGCTCACCCGCTCGCACATCTCGTTTTCCAACGACGCGGCGGTGCTGGCGGCCATCGAGCGCATCGTCTCGCCGCTGGGCCGGCGCATCGACGAAAGCTCGCCGATGGTCGATGCGCGCCTGAAAGACGGCTCGCGCGTCAACGCGGTGATTGCGCCGCTGGCCATCAAGGGCCCCGCGCTGACCATCCGCAAATTTTCGCGCCGCAAGCTCGGCACCGATGACCTGCTGCGCTTTGGCGCCCTCAACGAAGCGATGGTCGGATTTTTGCGGGTGGCGGTGCGGCTGCGCGCCAATATCGTGGTGTCGGGCGGCACCGGGTCCGGCAAGACCACCCTGCTCAACGTGCTGTCCAATTTTATTCCCGACAACGAGCGCATCGTCACCGTCGAGGATGCGGCCGAATTGCAGCTGAGCCAGCCCAACCTAGTGTCGCTCGAAGCACGGCCACCGAATATCGAGGGACGCGGCGCCGTCACCATCCGCGACCTGGTGCGCAACTGCCTGCGCATGCGGCCCGACCGCATCATCGTCGGCGAGTGCCGCGGTGGCGAAGCGCTCGACATGCTGCAGGCGATGAACACCGGCCACGATGGCTCGCTCACCACCGCCCACGCCAACAGCCCGCGCGACTGCCTGTCGCGGCTGGAAGTGATGACCCTGATGAGCGGACTGGACATTCCGATGCAGGCGATCCGCGAGCAAATCGCCTCGGCCGTCAACCTGATCGTGCAACAGACGCGGTTTTCCTGCGGCACGCGCAAGGTCACCCACATCAGCGAAATCAGCGGCATGGAAGGCAGCCTGATCCAGCTGCAAGACATCTTCCGCTTCGAGCAGGACGGCTTTGGCGCCGACGGCAAGGTGCGCGGCGGCTTCGCGCCCACCGGCCACATTCCTGACTTTTACCAGGACCTGGTCAAGCGTGGCCTGCCGGTCGATACCACCATCTTCAGCGCGGGGAGCTTGCCATGAGCCATGCGATTTCCCCCCTGCTGCTGGTCGGCGCGATTTTTATCGCCGTGCTCTTGCTGTTATGGCTGTTCCTGTACTTCGGCAGCCGCTGGCTGTCGCGCCGCCAGCAACGGCTGGCCAGCGCCGCCCAGAGCGACCTGGCCGGCATGTTCATCTTCACCGACGCCGAGCGCATTTTCGTGCTCAACCTGGTGATCGCGGCGGTGGCGCCGATCGGGGTGTGGCTGCTCACTGGCAACCTGCTGCTGGCCGGCCTGGCCGCCGCGCTGGCGCTGGCCGCACCGCAACTGCTGTTGCGCATCATCGGCCGGCGCCGCCTGCGCCGCTTCGAGCAGCAATTGCCGGACGCGCTCCTGATGCTGGCCGGTTCGCTGCGCGCCGGCGCCAGCCTGGGCATGGCGCTCGACGCGGTGGCCGCCGAAGCGCCGCCACCCGTATCGCAGGAATTCGAACTGCTGCAGCGCGAACTGCGCCTGGGCGCCGATTTCGCCGTGGCCCTGGGCGCGCTCGAGCGCCGCGTGCCGCTGCCCGACCTGACGCTGGTCACTGCCGCCATGGCGCTGTCGCGCGAAGTGGGCGCCAACCTGGCCGAAACGCTGGAGTCGCTGGCCAAAACCCTGCGCGCGCGGCTGCAAATGGAAGGCAAGATCCGCAGCCTGACGGCGCAGGGCAAGATGCAGGGCCTGGTCATGAGCGCGTTGCCGCTGCTGCTGATCGCGGTCCTCAACGTGATGGAACCGGAGGCGATGGCGCCGCTGTTCCACGCGTGGTACGGCTGGGCCACCATGGCCGTGATCGTCTGCACGGTGGGCGTGGGCTACCACTTCATCCGCAAAATCACCGCGATCGATGTGTGATCATGGCCCTCATCCTTCTTTCAATGCTGATCGGCCTGGCCTGCGCCCTGTGCGTGGCGGCGCTGGCCCATGGCGCCGTGCGCCTCAAGCGCCAGGTGCCCGCTGAGGACCGCGCCTGGCTCGATCCGCTGCCACACCCGCTACGCCTGCTGTGGCCGCTGATCCGCCTGCTCGACTACCACCTGGGCCACTGCTTCCCGCGCGCGCTGCTGGCCGGCCCCGGCGAGCAGTTGCGCCTGTCCGGGCTGCTGTACCTGATGAGCGCAGCGCAGTTCATCGCGCTGTGCGTGGTCAGCCTGCTGGGCTTTGGCGTGCTGGCCGCCAGCGTGCTCGCTGCCGCCGGCCTGTTCAACTGGGCCACCGTGCTGCTGGTGGCCATGGTGGGCTTCATGTATCCGCGCATGTGGCTCAAGGACGCGCTCAAGACCCGCCGCAAGCTGATCATCAAGGCGCTGCCGACGTACCTCGATTTCCTGCTGATGTCGGTGGAGGCGGGCCTGAACATGGCCGGCGCGATTACCCAGGCGGTGGCCAAGGGGCCGGCCGGCCCGCTCAAGAGCGAATTCGCCTTCGTGCTGCGCGACCTGCGCGCCGGCCTCACCCGCGCCGAGGCGCTGCGGCGCATGGAAGAGCGGCTGCGGCTGCCGCAAATCTCGAGCTTTGTCAGCGCCGTGATCCAGGCCGAACGCATGGGTGCGAGCCTGGGCGCCACCTTCCGCGCGCAGGCCGAGCAGCGCCGCGCCGAACGCTTCCAGCGCGCCGAGCAACTGGCGATGGAAGCGCCGGTCAAGCTGATCTTTCCGCTGGTGGCCTTTATTTTTCCGGTCACCTTCCTGGTGCTGATTTTCCCGATTGCGATGAAGTTCCTGCAATCGGGCGTGGATTTCTAGGTGCGGCAATGCTTACCCTGCGCTTTCACTCCGCTACCGGCGAACAGCTGCTTGACGTCGAAGTGGCCGCCAGCGTGGCAACGCGGCTGCGCGGGCTGCTGGGACGTGCGCCGCTCGCTTCGCATCAGGGGCTGCTGCTGTCTCCCTGCAATATGGTGCACACGGCAGGCATGCGCTATCCGCTCGACCTGGTGTTCCTGCGCCAAGATGGCTATGTGTTGCGGGTGGTGTCCGGCGTACGGCCCAACCGCCTGCGGCTGTGCTGGCGCGCGTGGTACACGCTTGAACTGGCAAGCGGCACGGCCGCGCGTTGCGGCATCGCGGCAGGCATGGCGTTGCCGGTAGGGAGGCGGCGATGAGCATCGTTCACCAGTCCGCACCTGGTCGTGTCGCCCGGGACTGCGGGCGCGATCGGTACCACCAGCGCGGCCAATCCGCCACCGAGTTCATCGTCATTTTCCCGGCGCTGGTGATGCTGGTGTTCGGCATCCTGCAAACGGCGCTGCTGTACCAGGGCCGCGCCACGCTCAACTACGCCACCATGCTGGCTGCCCGTGCCGGCGCCATGCACAACGGCGACGTTGGCGCCATGCGCAACGCGCTCGCGCGGGGCCTGGCGCCCCTGTTCGCCAGCCAGCCGGGCGCCACCGGCTACGCCAGGGCGCTGGAAAAAGCGGCGGCCGAAACCGCCGGCCCGGCCGCCCTGGCCAGCATCGAGATCCTCAACCCGAGCAGCGCGGCATTTGCCGACTTCGGCCGCGCGCGCCTGGACGGCGGCAGCGGCAAGGAACTGCCCAACGACACCCTGGCCTACCGCAGCAGCACCCCCGGCGCCAACGCAAAAATATCGGTCCAGGACGCCAACCTGCTGCACGTGCGCGTGACCTACTGCTTCCGCCTGCTCGTGCCGGTGATCGACCGCATCCTGCACGTCGCCTTCAACGCCAACGATCCCGCAACCGAGGGCGCCGGCCTGCGCAACCCGTTCGGCATCGGCGCCGAGCCCACCGCCCCCCACTGCAACAACGCCGCGTTCCCGGGCCGGCGCATCCATATCCAGAGCGAAGCGCTGCTGCGCATGCAGTCGCCATTTTTCGAAACCAACCTGGCCGGCTCGACCAAGCCCGGCCAACCGGGACCGGCCACACCGAACGACCCGGCCACGCCCCACGACCCCGACGATCCGGAGGCGCCAGTCGATCCGGGTGGGCCGATCGACCCGTCACCTGGGGAGCCGCCGCCATGTTTCTGACCCAACCACTGCGTCATGTACTGGCGCGCCTGCTGATCGTCTGGCTGATGTTGTGCGTACTGGCCGGCGCCACGCTGTCGGCGTGGGCGCAATCGTCGGGCGGTGGCGTTGTGTGGAAAATCTGCGAGCCGCCACCGATCTGTTTCGAGAGCAAGCAGGCCAAGGAAGCCTGGGCCAAGGAAGAGAAATGCCGATTTATCGAGGAGGTCTGCGAGAAGACCACGCCGGAGCAGGACAAGAAAGGCGCCAGCGAAGCGGACAAGAGTCTCTGGGGACAATTGTGGGACAGCGTCAAGGGCGCCCTCACCTACGGCTATGAATTCGTCAAGGGCCTGTACGCCGGTCTGAAGGACCAGATTGCCGACCTGACATACCTGTTCACCAACACGGGCGATGTCGTCCAGGGCCTGATCCAACTGGGCAAGGCATTTTTTGAAGACCCGAAAGGAACGCTGCTCTCGCTGGGCGAACTGCTCGGCCAGGAAGCCGTCGACGCCATCACCAAGGCCACCCAGTGCGGCGCCTACGATCTTGGCAAGGTCGTCGCAACCTATGTGAACCCGTACTTCGCGGTCAAGCTCGCGCAGCGCCTGACCAAGTATGGCGGCAAGCTGGCTGACGCCGCCAAGGATCTCAAACGCGAGTATCACTGCGCCAGCTTTGCAGCAGGAACGCTGATCTTTACCACTGGCGGACTGGTTCCGATCGAACAAATCACGGTCGGCCAGCAAGTCCTTTCGCGCAACGAGCGTAACTACATGGACCGGCCGCAGGCCGTTACCCATATCACGGCACGCCAGGCGAGCGCCTACCAGTTGCTGACCACGGAGGGGGGCACCTATCGGATCACCGCAGAGCACCCAGTCTGGCTGCAGGGCAGGGGCTGGACGCCGGCCGGACAAGTGCAAGTTGACGACGTACTTGCCGGTGAACGTCTTGACAGCCTGGTCATTGCTAACGAGGCGGTCCCGGAGTCAGTACGTGTCTACAACTTTACGGTAGCGCGTACAGCCAATTATTTCGCAGGGATGGTGCCGGTCTGGGTGCATAACGCCAGCCCTTGTGCACTCGAACTCGACTCGAAGCCATGGGCTGCCCTGAAGCCAAAAGAAAAAGGCTTTCGCGGAGAAGTAAGTGTTTACGACGAACTAACTGAAGGAGGTTACAAAACTGTGGGCAATTCGTTTGATCCAAAAAGTAAAAATCTCAACGATGCATTCGCGGATTGGGATGGTCAAACAGGTATCGACGGTATCTATCGGGATGCCAATGGGCGATATTTTATCGTCGAATCCAAGGCCACCGGCGGCACAAAAAAAGCGGACCCTGATGGATGTGTCGACAAGCTTTGCATCATGGCGACGGGCGAACGGCAAATGAGTAAGAAGTGGATTATTGCTCGGTTGGAAAAAGCTGTACCGGATGCTGTCGAGAGACAAAAAATTATCGACGGTCTGGAAAATCAGGATGGATCTGTAACCAGGCTATATGCGCAAACCGATGCTCACGGTACGTCGTACAACGTGATCAATGAATTCGAACCAGACAAAGTAACGATAGGAACAAAATGGAAACCATAGTCAATTACACACTGATGCGCGACCCTGCCGGCAATGTACTGCGGTACCAAAATTATTTCTCCGAATGGGATTCTTCGCAAATAAGACGGGAAAAATCATTTCCTGACCTGTCACTGCATTCAAAAGTGTCAGTACGTGAATCGTACCTCTTTAACGAACAAGATTTTTTGATCCGACTATTCGGCGCAGGGGCGGCTTTGCCGGACCTGGAACACTATGCAAGTGAGCTCACGCAACGGCTATTGATCAATGCTGACTATGTACGCCGTTACGGAGACAAACATAAAACCCATGTTTATCCGCTGGCCGGATGGGATCGAAGCTGCTTTGGCTACCTTGCTTTGACGCTACTGTTGACAAACAACCCAGCAACCACGCGCACCGTCCGCGAACTGGTTTCTCCGCGCAAGGAAAAGCTGGGCTACCTATTTGACTTGCTGCTTCACGCCTACGATCCCGCGCATCCGGTACAAAAAAAATATCAGCCCTACAAATATTCTGCTGCATGGATCGATCCCATCGTGCAGGTACTGGCGCTCGCACCGAAAGAGCGCTCCGCAGCGTTGGCCAGGCATATGCAAAATTGGCTGCGACTGATGCGTCCATATGGCTGGAAGCCGAACCTGAATACCGCTCCCGGCCACGATAATCTGTTCGGCGACTTTGCCTTTGAAGTTGCGCTCGCCGTCTGCGCCTACGACATCGACGACACCGCCTTCCGCGACCACCCCTACTACCCGCGCGATCTGGCCGACTACTACCGCCAGCACATCCGCCATAGCCGCGATCAGTGGCGGCCGCTGTACGTGGGCGCCGACTTGCCGATCACCGTGCCGCCCCCGCCCCAAAAAGCCGACCTCGCCAAAAGCAAACGCAAGAGCATCGCCCGCTGGGTGGAGCTGGTGGCCGACGGCGATATCGACGCCACGGAAGCCGTGCTCGACGCCACCGGCAAGCCACGCAAGATCCACGACCTGCAAACGCTGCTGCACAACCTGGCCGAAAGCGACCTCGCCATCTACGCCGACCTAAAAGATGACGAGACGCTCGAACAGCAGGCCAGCGACCTCAGCGAAAAACGTGGCCTGGAGCCGTTCGAGGGGCCGCCCGGTCCACCATACGGCCCGGCTCGTTGCGAGGCCACCTTGGCGGCCTGGAGCGCGTGGCTGGGCGAGCGCGGCTACCTGCTGATCGACATCGACGACAAGGACAGCGACTGGCACGCAATCGTCGTCAACACCGTATTCCACCCCGAGCTGCAACAACTAAGCGAGCAGCTCGGCATCCCCGTGCGCCTGCATGGCGCTGATCTCAACCCCACTTAGGAGCAAGACATGTTTGGATTTCTGAAAAAAGCCAGGTCCTTTCCCACGCCGCCTGCACTGCCGCCGCTCACCGCTGCCCAGCTGCGCCCGCGCATCAAGCATGTCGACTACATCAGGACGTTGCGCGAGGCGGGCGTGCCGCCGGACCAGATTCCCGACCATGTGCCGCTGTGCGGCGACTTGCTCGTCACCTACGCGTTCGACCTGCCCGACACGTTCATCATGGCTACGTCGAAGCTGCTGCACAGCGCGGGCATCGCCCGCGAAGACGCGCCACGCCTGGCGCGCGAAAACCTGGGCAGCACTCTGCCAACGGTCTCGTTCCAGACCCATGACGGTTGCGGGATGGCCATGACCGGCGGTGAGCTGGAAGCATCGCTGCTGGTGCTCAATGGACTGTGGAAAGTGGTGCAGCAAGACATCAGCGGCGAGTTGCTGGTCACGGCGCCGCGCCGCAACCGCCTGCTGATGTGCGACAGCGCCCACGGCCACGCGGTCGATGCGCTGCGCGCGCAGACCCTGAAATTTTCGCGCGAATTCCAGGACCAGCATTGCCTATCCAACCAGATCATGGTGCGGCGTGACGATACGTGGTCGCTATTCGCGCCCCACTAGGAGGCCGCCATGTCACTCAGCTTCGTATTGGGAAATCTGTTTGGTCGCGCACTGCTCAGCTTTGCGCTGGTATGGGTGGTCTGCTGGCTGGCGAGCCGGCTGGACTGGCGCACGGCGTTGGCGCGCAGCCGCCGCTGGTACGGCCTGCTGTCGGTCGCGGTGCTGACCTTGCTGGGCATGGGCTCGGCGATCGTGAACGCCGGAGGTGTGCGATGAACCGCCGTCATCACCTGGCCGCCTTGGGCGCATTGGCCTTGTGCGCGCGCGGTGTTCTGGCCGAACCGAAGCGCGCGCTGCGCCAGATGCAGATCCACAAGGTCAGGGAACTGGGCCTGGAAATCTGGGTGGAGAACCAGCCACCGTGGGACACCACGCTGTCCACGCAAACCGGGCGACCCACCTTCGTCGCACAAAGCCCGGACGCCTACCATCCGCCTACCGTCATGACGTATATGTCCTGGCCCGGTGCCAATAGTCCGGACAGCACGCTGTCCACCATGGCCACCACGGCGATCCGTGGCGCCAGCCAGAACTTCGGGCTGACGCTGGGCCAGGCCCGCGCCTTGCAGCCGGTGCGGGCCGAGTATGGCGTGCTGCGCGGTTTTGAAGCGGCATTCGACGGCACCGGCCAGGGCCAGGCGCTGGACGTGATGATGTTCGTGGGCCAGGCGCCGGGCAGGTTTCCCGTCGTGCTCAACATTTACACCATGCGCGGCAAGATGGGCAGCCTGACCGAGCACCGGCGCCGCGCCTGGACCAAGATCAGCTACCTGTGAGCAAGCACCATGCGCCCGCGCCGACGATCACACGCCGCCTGTCCGCCGGGGCTGGCTTCATGGGCTTCATTGGCATGCCTGGCATTGCTGGCGACGGGCGCGCATGGCGGCGAGGCGGTGCGCTACCGCGATGGACAAGGTATCGAAATGATTGGTGGCCGTACCACGGCTATACCCGACGCTGTATCGGTGCCGCCTGCCTTGGCTGCGAGGCAGGCGGCACCGTTGCGCCTGCAGATCACCGCGCACGAACAGCAGGCGCGCGATCGCGACCGGCTGGCCATCCTGCGCCAGGAGCTCGATGCGGAACTGGCCGCCTTGCAGGAAAACATTGCCCACAGTCGCAGCCTCGCCAACGAACCGCTGCAGCGTTCGCGCGAACAATTACGCCGGCACCAGCAGAACATCCGCGACCTCCATGCCGAGATTTCACGCACGTCAAAAGCTGCCGAATGATCTATCGAAATTTTCGACAATAGGACGCAAATTTTTCCGCTTTTGATTTGAGCATGATTCGAACATACTTCGTTTCAGCAGCGCAGAACACAGCGTAGTAAAGCAAACCAAACTATCGAATTTATTGAAAATCTTAGGAGAATATATTATGCCAACCGCCATCGCCCAACCAGGTCAAACTCTGCTGAACCCAAGCAACCACGCGCTGATCATGATCGATCACCAATCGCAAATGGCGTTTGCCACCAAGTCGATCGACATGGTGCAACTGCGCAACAACGTGGCGCTGGTGGCCAAGGCCGCCAAGGAATTCAAGGTACCGACGATTTTGACCACGGTGGCGGAAAAATCGTTCTCCGGTCCGATCTTCAACGAGATCAAGGAAGTGTTCCCGGATGAAGTGGCAATCGACCGCACCAGCATGAATACCTGGGAAGACCCGCGCATCGCCGACCGCGTCAACGCCATCGGCAAATCGAAAATCGTGCTGGCCGGTCTGTGGACCTCGGTGTGCATCGTCGGCCCCGCACTGTCGGCGCTGGACCAGGGATTCGAAGTGTATGTGATCACCGATGCGTCGGGCGACGTGTCCGACGAAGCGCATGAGCGCGCTGTCGAGCGCATGGTGCAACTGGGTGCCCGTCCGATGACGTCGCTCCAGTACCTGCTGGAACTGCAACGCGACTGGGCCCGTGGCGAAACCTACGACGACACCGTCAAAACCTCGATCGCCAACGGCGGTGCCTACGGCCTGGGCCTGATCTACGCCAAGACCATGTTCAACGCCTCCGAAGGCCACTGATCGGGCTGGCGCCGGACCACTGCATCACGAGCGCATCTGCGCCTCGATGCGGCGGTCCGGCAGGAACCAGACCATGGCGCAGATGATGTACAACGCATACGCCGCGCACACGTGCAGGTAGGCCAGCGGAATGGCCAGCAAGTACAGCACCACCGACACCGCGCCCTTGTATTCCTTGCCGACCGCGTTGGCAAGGATATGGTCGTTGGGATTACAGGAAATCAGGCATTTTTCCAGCACATAGTAGGCGACCGCTGCAAAAAACAGCACCACGCCATATAGCGCGACCGGCAACGGCGCCATCACGTTCTCGCCCACCCAGGTGGTGGTAAACGGAATTAGCGACAGCCAGAACAGCAAATGCAGATTGGCCCACAACACCTTGCCGTTGACACGCGCAGAGGCGTTGAGCATATGGTGATGGTTTCATCAGAGTTCAAGTCACCCATCACCGTGCTATAGTTCGGATATGGAAAATACTTATCTTTACATCAGGTACAGCACTGAAAAGCAGGAAAATGGCTCCAGCGAAGACCGTCAGATGGACTTAGCACGCGCTTATTGCCCGACACTGATCAATGACAAGGCTCATGTCTACTTCGACAAGGGAAAGAGCGCCTACAAAGGCGAGCAGCTTGCTATGGGTGGTGCGCTCAAGCAGTTCTATGATGATGTTGATAGCAAGGTAGTGCCATGGGGCAGTACTTTGCTCGTTGAAGACCTTGACCGTTTGTCTCGTGAAGGAATGTTCAAGGCATCCGACAAGCTGAGAGAGCTATTGCGCAAGGGGATTACGGTAGTCACAACGCGAGATAGAAAAGTGTACGAAGCTGGCGATCTGAAGTTCGCGGACGCCATCACGACATTGGTACGGCAGGAACAGGCGCACCAAGAGAGCGTTGTAAAGTCTAACCGGGTCGCTAGTAGCTACGTGAAACGGTATGCCGCTGCGAGGGGTGGTGAAAAGGTCAAGGTGCTACTTCCTAGCTGGATCGAATGGGTCAGTAGTGCCGAGTACAGGCTGAAAGAACCGGAAGCCACTGTTGTGAGGGAAATCTTCAATATGGCGGCGAAAGGTTGGAGCTACGCGATGATCTGCAAGGACTTGAACCAGCGCAACGTACCTACCTTCAGGGGCAAGGCCGGAGCCCTGTGGATTGCAACCAGTGTATCGGCCATCGTGAAAGGGAAAGCAGTCTTGGGCGAATACGCCCCGAACGATGGATTACCTCCATTACCGACCTACTTCCCTGCGGCTGTCGAGGCCGAAACGTTTGATGCCGCACAAGGAGCAAGGGCCATACGCAAGGGAAGCGGCGTAACTAGCTATAACCAAGCCCGGTTCAATGTGTGGAGCAAGATAGCAATCTGTGACATCTGTAAGCGCCCTTACCATTGCGTCCCGAAGGGCGGAATGAAGAATTTTTACTTGGTATGCTCTGGTAAGTTCGGCGGAAAGTGTACAGCGCAGAATATCCCTGCCAAACGATCCGAAGAGGTGTTTGTCGATGTCCTCATGAATGTGGTCAAGTCTGACTACTTCGTTGGTGACCAGGCGAAGGAACTTGCAGAAATTCGCGCTTTGGCAGGTCACATTGATACCGCACAAGTGCAGTACGAACGGCTGAAAAAGGCATTGACCGTAAGCGATGATCTTGATGAAGTGGTAGGCGCTATCAAGACAGTGAAGGCTGAAATTACACGGTTGGCAGTGGCGAAGCAGGAACGGGAATCAAAGCTCCTTGAACGAGAGTCGGTGGAGCGTAGCAGAACATCCATCCGAGCCAAGATCAACTTGGAGAGCCGGGACGGACGTATTGAAGCCAATACGCTTTTGAAAGGCCTAGGCATCATCGTAGAGGTTGGGCGTGGTACTGGCGGTGTTAGCTATACCGTCTATCAGGGCAAAGAACATAAGAAGCTCTTAGTCATGCACGATAACGGCAAGACCATCCGGGACGCTGCGTACACCAAGGATGTGGCCGTCCGTATCTATGAACTTGATGATACGCCATGGCCTGAGCTTGCCATTGATCGGCCTTGGGGACGGAATAAGCGGGAAGCGAGGGAGCCATCCAATGAGCCTGTACCAGATTGGGGCAGCTACGACGAGCCGGACTGGTACAACGTCACCAATGAAGTGCCGGACGAGTACACGCCAGAGGCTGATTCTGTAGCCTGATTTTCCACCAAAATTTTTGGAAGTGGGCCTGTGCGGGTGCACAAGTCACAAGGCCAGGAAATATCAGCAAGTGGTCCAGCATGGCTCAACACCGAAAACGTCTGACCGGATGGCCCTGCTGTCAGTCTCAAAATATCACAGGGCGGTGCGGATGGGGCCGGGAGGGGGTGCCATAGGGTTGGATGCTACACTATAACTTTATTGTGCATGATGGCAAATATGAGCGAAACTATGGCCCGCTACACCCTCGAACTCGATGCCCATTCGATCGACGATGAATTCGAACAGATTATTCTGAGGGACCACGATGTCAGGATTACAGATCGAAGTGGAGAACCGTGGTCGGTCGTGTTTGAGGGAACACGTGAGCAGCTTTTGGCTATGGTATCGAACCACTGGGGCGATACTATAGAGGTCAATGTTGAGGACCTTGTGCCAGTTGCGCAGTCTAACTAACAGCCAGCTTTCACAGCATGTTCAATTTGGCGGACCGTATCCAGTCGCACCACAGGATTAAGCCACTGCTGGCGCTGCTTTGAGGATGCGGTAGACGGAGGCTACGCCAATCTCACAAGATTTTGCAATGTCCTGCTTGCTTAGTCCCTTTGCATGAAGGGAGAGCACCTTAGCGGCTTTGGCCTGAGCAGTAGGAGCGCGACCGGAGTACTTGCCTTCGGCCTTGGCTGCTGCGATGCCAACTTTCTGTCGCTCCAACATGTTTTCACGCTCAAACTGAGCAATGGAACTAAACAGGTTGAAGGTCAAGCGACCTTGTGGTGTGGTGGTGTCTACGTTCATATCAAGAATCTGGATGGAAGCACCGGCAGCAGCTACGGCGGCTTCAATCTCAATCATGTGGATCATCGACCGTGCTACGCGTGACAAACTGGTGAATACGAGAACATCGCCCTTGCTCAACTTCGCAAGCACCTTCGCGAATTCAACACGGTCAGCCATCTTCACGCTGCTGATTTGTTCTTGGTAGATGGTTTGATCGGTGCAACCTGCTGCCTTGAGTTTAGCAACTTGGTCTGCGAGTCCAGCAACCTGCTCCACAGTGCTCGTCCTTGCGTATCCGTACTTGGTCATTGCGCTCCACTTTTTATCATTAGGGTTAAGATGCAGTGATATTATCATTAGATTCTAGAGTTTGCAATGGGTTTGATAGGTTTTCAATGGGTCATTGCCTACTACCAATTGATCCTGCCCTTGTGAGAAGGCGGCGCTAGCGATTGCCTACACACTTCGCCTACATGATAAAAATGCAAAAAGCCCTTGCGCGCATAAGAGCGGCGAGGGCTTTGCGAAATTGCTGATTGGGCTAGGCTAGGCGAGCATTTGAAATTACAAGCTGAGTGATGCGCAGCAAGTGTTGCGAATGTGCATTTACAAAGTGCTCCACATTCGTCGGTGTACTAGTAATTGAGGTAAGTCGCACCCTGTCAAAAGAGAGGCCCGCTAATCTTGAAAGGTGTCTAAAGATTTTCGCGGCCGTGACGTTATGCGGGGTCACGAAAGCTCGTACGGGAATAACTGGAGGTAGCTCGCGTATCCATCGCTGGATTCTTTCAAGTGCTAAGTCTGCAGTTTTGGTGTGCCAGTCAGTGCGACCACAGGCGCATTGCCCTAAAACAAACAGTCGGCCATGTCTTCTATCCAAAGTTTTCCATGCAACGAAATCCATACCTTCGTCTTTAATAGCTTCCAGATCGGCCTCAGCATCAATAGTAGGAGCCCATTCCCATTCACTGGTGTGCTCATTTAAATGGTCGATTACGTCCTTAAACGTCTTGATCGCTGAGTTTGCTGGGTATGTAGGGGCTCCTGAACGAAGGAATTTGCTGCCTTCGCCAAGATAATGGCAGACTGCATCGCCAGCTAATATTTCAAAATATCGAGCAAGCTCTACTAGCGGCCCAGTTGTGACATTCGGTGCGGTGCTAACGGCAAGGCAAAATTCATACACACCTGTACGACTCGGGGTATAGATGAGGGAGCCTTCGTCCAATTTGAATGGATAGTATTCACCGAGCAAGTCGGCGCGACGCTCAATCTCCTCTAAGATGCGTCCAGATATGGAGTCTAGTTCTACATCTGCCTTTATTTGTTCGTCGAGGCGAGTATCCTCATTGTTTTCCTCCAACTCAAGTTCTTCAGCAATTCTTTCATCGTGCATTGCTATAGCGGTGGCAACGACTGTTTGCTTAATCGCCTCGACCTCTGCCTGATCTGCATTGATAGCATCACTGGTAGCAACCACTCTCTTGCTCCAGCTGTAAGTGTCAATGACCTCACTCATCGTCATCGTCCTCATTGGTGATGGATTCGAGTGCGCGACGAATTTCACTTTGCTGTTTTCTGATAGATGTAAGTACATCCATAAGCTCAGTCGCCTCCTTCACCCCAACCTCATGCTCCCCAAGTAGGGCATTGGCAGTCCTGAGGCTATCTCTGGCAGTGAGCAGCTGCTCTGATACGCGATCTCCAACTGGCTTCGACTCTTCTTCGATCTCATCGACGGTATAGCCTTTTCTCAGCAGATTTCGTTTAACGGAGCTGCCTAGCGCGACAGCAAGCGAACCAATCTGTCGAGAGTCACTTATTGCGGGCTGGGTGTTTGTTTTTGTTTTGTCACCGAACATTGCCCGTAGCGTCAATGCTGCTTCGTCTAGTTTGTCTTTTGGAATAGGCTTCTGCTTGACGGCATCTGCTTTCAATGACAGCCACTCTCGTACCTGACTGTAACCAAGCAGTGTGTATACCCAAGAGAATGGATAATCGACATTGCTACCACGGCCACGTCGTGTACTGGTTTTCGGGTCAAAGAGTCCAGCATCTACTAGCTGATGCACAAATTGGTAGCCCTCTAACAGGCGTGCGATTGTTTTATTCTTGTCCCCGGTGACTTCTGCAATTTGATCCAAAGTCAACGTACTGGATTGTATTACGTGCGAAATCCAAGTTGCTTTTGCGAAGGAATCCCACGGCTGCGAAGAAACAATATGTCTCACGCCAAGATAGGAAAGTAATGCCTTTGACTCTCCTTTACCAAATTTGATAACAGGGAGTTTTTTATCAGATGCCCAGTCCTTTGCATGGCCTCTTGAGTGAAAGCTTTCTGCCTTCTTCCAATGTTTTTTAGCACGAGCGTCTTTGGCTAATATTAAACATGCGGCCAACCGTCGATTACCTTCTTTAACAATATAAGTAGTTCCACCGACTTTCTTTTCTACGATCAACGGCTCCGCATCAAAATATCCGTTGATGGCGAGAGAGCTTATTACATCATCCACACCAAATTGCTCAACGATCCAATCGACAACCTCGTTTTGACTCTTGAATTTTTCTGCGCTTTCACCAAAGCGTGGATTCTTGATGTCAAGTTCCAGCTCTGAGATAGCGAGTCGATCAACAGGCTTTTCAGGGAGTTGTGGGGCAGTAGCCATAATTACTCCTAAATTGCACAATTTCCTTGGTTAATTGTACATGTTATTTTAACAAACAGATTGTCCCTGAATCCTGATAAAAATGCAACTAGGGATGACTTTTAATTGCGCAGCATTGTACAATAGCGGGTTATGCTCTAGGCCTGAAGGCCTGAGTCGGGTTAAACCAAGTGGAGAATTGTATGCCAACAGCAGTGTCCCTGTTCACAGGGTGTGGAGGGTCGGATGCCGGGCTAGTAGCTCAAGGCTTCGATATCTTAATGGCTAACGACATAATTCCCTATGCGCGAGACACGTACCTGGCCAATCATCCTGAAACTGACTATCGCCTATGCGATGTCAAAAAGATAGAACATTTCCCAGCTGCGGATTTGCTCGTTGGCTGTTACCCATGCCAAGGTTTCTCGCAAGGGGGGGCTCGACAAGCGGACCGGCGCATCAATTATCTCTATCTTGACTTCGTGCGGGCATTGCGTCAAATCCAACCAAGAGCCTTCATTGTTGAAAACGTATCTGGGATGAAGAGCTCCACGTATCAGCACCTGCTGCACGATCAAATTGAGCAGTTCAGGACAGCAGGCGAACACGGCTATAACGTGACTTGGAGGTTGTTGAGCGCGGACGAATTTGGAGTGCCGCAAGAGCGTAAGCGCATTCTGATAGTGGGAATTCGTAGAGACCTTGGTGTTGAATACGAATTCCCTCAGCCTACGCATGGCCCCCTTGGTGAGTTGCCTTTCAAGACAATTCAAGATGCTTTGCAAGGCCTTCCAGATTGGCCCCTTGGAGAGTTCTGTGATGATCCGTTTCATTGGTATTACTTGTCTCGTAACCGGAGACGAGGCTGGCAGGATACATCAAAAACTATTGTGAGCCATATGCGACATATGCCGCTTCATCCTATCAGCCCGCCTCTGAGAAGAATTCATACGGACAGTTGGGTTTTTGAGACGGATGCTCCAGCTAGGCGGTTCTCTTATAGAGAGGCCTCGCGCCTTCAAGGTTTTGCGGATGATTTCGTTTTTCCTGAGACCGCAAACGCCTCTCTTGCTATGAAATATCGCGTCATTGGGAATGCGGTCCCTCCCCCTCTCTTTGCGGCCGTTGCAGGGAATTTGCCAGACATTTGGACTTGAACCATATTTGCGGAGTGACTAGGCAAGTGAATGTTTGCTCTAGCTACGACCTTATGTTGTAGGTACACGCGAGGCTGCGAAAATGCCGATGTTCCTTGATCCGTGTGGCCTACATTGGTGGCCAGTAAATTCTGCATCGACTTGGGCAGTCGAGCAGGTACTGAGGTGACCACCGACCTTGCCCAATCGAGCGACGAGCTTAGGGGCGAAGCATCTGCCAAAGCTCCATTCCGACCGCCTGAGCCAGCCTCTCCATGTTATCCACCGCAATGTTGCGCTTTCCAGCCTCGACCTGAGAAACGTAGGTACGATGAATCTCGGCCCGTTCTGCCAATCCTTCCTGCGAGAGTGACATTGCCTCACGGGCTAGACGTAAGCGCTGGCCGAAGAGAACACGTGCAGGAAGTTGAGTAGAGGTCGATGTCACCCACGAAGCGTGACTAAAAGCAGAATTTGAGTCTACAGAATCCGAGTAACATCTGCTATGCTTTTGCTATTACAAAACTAGGGGAAGTAGATGGCTTTGCTCAACACGACATGTCCGCAATGTGGTGCTCCACATGCGCGGAAGCTCTCGGTAATACATGCAGAAGGCCTGTCCACGGTGCAGACTGACATCAATACGGTCGGTACGTACAACACCATCGGACGGCAAAAAGTCACGACCAAAGGTAGTTCAACTGGGGTGCAGCAGACTCAGGCATCTAAGGACGCCACTTGCCCCGTCGTACCAGAGCCGTTCACACGTGGTTTGATGTTTAAGATCATCACAATCGTAACCGGAATCATCCTGTGCGTCGGCGGGTTCTTCAACGATTCCACGCCTATCGCTATGCTGGGCGTTGTCGCGATTATTGTAGCGTTCATCATTCCGGACACAGCCACGCCGGAAGAAATGTTGAAACATAACGAGGAAACAAAGCATTTGCGTGCAGCCAAGGACGCTTGGGCCAAGACCTTCCAATGCGGTTCATGCAATCATCGTTTCGTCCCTCCTGACGCATGAGAGATGAATCCTTAGAAGGGGTCTGGGTTTCGGGCAGATGCGAGGGCGGTGGCAACCACAGCTTCAAACCTGACTCGATCCGACGTGCGGATTGATTCAGCAGGTCTCCCCTTGTCTTGATGATCCGGCGTGACGGTGAAGCTATACTTCGCTCGTTTAGAGTAAAACACGAACGGTATGAAAAAGCCGTGCTGCGCGAGTTCGATAGTCCGCAACATGTCTGGCAGCGTCTTGAGGGTGCAGAACACCAGCCCAGCTTCCAAATACCGTGCGGCATCTCGTCTCGCCGGTGTTTTGTCGAAGCAGACTATGTACCGCTGCCAGCCGTGTTCCGCTTGAAGAGCAAGAACCTTGAACAGCGAGTGGTTGAATCCGTGGTCAAGGCAAGCGCGAGGGCGTCGGCGGTAGAGATAGCTTGACGTAGTGGAGTGACTTAGCCGCTCGAAACTCATGCGGCCAGTACATGCCTCGTACTCGGACTGAAGTGCGCTTCGGCTGCTCTCGTGCGTCAAGTGATGGTTCAGTTTCCCGGCTTTAAATTCCAAAAATGTGAAGCTACGATTCTGACTGCACAGGAAGTCGGGCTTGCCGGTATGTGGCTCGTCTGCTGCGTCTTGGTACGTGGAACGTAGCCCTGCTTTTTTGAAGTCGTCACATGGGCGAACTGGGAACGGGAGTATGGCAAGTTGGGCTGCTGCTGCCGCTTCAGCGGTAGAATTCATGGTCATGATTTTTCTTTCGGTTGTTGGTATGTTGAGGTGCGATGCCGTAGGCACCCAATGAAATTCATAGTACTTTTCGTGTCGCTTGCATTAGCGCATTAAGAGTCGATGATCGTCTTGAAACCCGCATGGGCTCTAGGATTTCTGATTATTTCTTTATGCATCAGTGCCGCATTAGTCTGCATTACCACTGCATCAACGATCAAAATGAGTCGTTGTAGGCGGCGGCGATGTCCATAGTTTCATTGTCGGTCAAGGGCGGTGCACGCCGCTGGCCCGATATGATCTTCTGCCAAAGGTCAATTTGTTTACCGCTATTGCAACCGTCCACTTCCCGTCGCTTAACATCGTAGCCAGCCTCCGTCAGTTTTAGTTTTAGCATGTCTACTGGCATATCTGGCAGTTGCCGTTCACGTAGGAAAGCGACAATCTGCCGTTGGTGGAATACGTTACGAACAGGCGGCGTTTCAGTGACGGTTTCGCCACCGACATTGATGTGACTCATTTCTTTCCCGCCCAAGAATTCAGCAATGGCTGTGTCGGCACTCGATGTGGACATGGTAACTAGCTGGCTTCGGGCCGCCGTCTTAACACATGCATGAGGTGTAAAATCCGCCGAAGCCAGGTCACGAAACCACCAATGGATTGCGGCAGCGTTAGCGGTGTTCTTCCAGAAGGCCGTGAAGCGTTCGTAGAATTCTTCCGAGTCCGCAAAGTCGTGCAAATGACTCAGGTACTCCGTGACGTAAAACCGCCGGTCGTCTGATCGCATCACGAATGGTCGGTGGCTGTTTGATAGTACGAATACACGGCTGAAGACATCACGCTCAAGAATGCTTTGCACACCTTTAATTTGTACGTTTGCAGTGTCGCGTGTCACCGCCAGCTTCAGGTCTTCATACGTATGTTTTCCAGCGGTCGCATCGTCGAAGCAAACCACAAGGTTATTGGGCAGGACTTCTGAGAACTGGCTAAACGCAGGGGCGTAGTCATTCTCGCTCCAAACATAGCGCCCCCCAAGTGCTGCCTTCAGCAGACCGATAAGACTACTCTTACCCGTACCGCTGGTGCCTCGCATGATCACACCCCACTGAGGGTGTCTAGCAGGGTTGGCAACGATATCGCCGCAGAACTGTAGAACGTGCTTCTTGTCCTCGCTGCTTTGATGGAACAGTCGGGATGCATAGTCGTCCAGCACCAGCTTTGCTTCGTCATAGTTCGTCGGACGTTCAGGCGCATAAGGCAGGTACGTATTGAGCAGAACATCGCCCTTCGAATCAACGAACGAACGCTGATCGACTGGTTTCATGGAGATTCCACACACGCGAACCAGCCCACCGCGAATGGCGCTTTCCAGCCCTGCCATGAACGGGGCGAACTGATCCTCGGGTAACCGTCGATCTTGATGGCCCTTTGACCAGGGCCTAAATTCGTAGGTCAGAGATGAGAGGTTCTGGGTGCGTCCTGATGCGGAGATAGCACGCGGGTAGTTGCCAGACTCGTCAATCACGTATTTGTAGGAAAGGTGTGCGATGAACGCCTTACGAATTTGTTTAGATTGATCGGTTAGTTGCGATGTCATGTGCGTCCTTGCGCGTGCCTCGTTCGGCCATTGAGATTAGAGACTGGATCACTTGCGATCCGCTTCGCTGCTGGGATGCGCATAGGCGCTGAAGTGCGAGCCACGACGATTCCGGCATGAATACGTACTGTCGTTGCAGGGCGATGCCTGCTCGGGTCACAACACGCTGTCGGGTGCTTCCCGCAACGGTCGTGGGGTGGTTTCTTTGGTACATTTTGATAATCCTTCTAAGTTATATCGACCCGGACGAGCGCAGCGATGCCGATGCACGCGAATGCGGACAAGCCGGTAGCGGCGAGAGCTATCTCGGCTGCGTTGTCAGGGTCAGGTTGTGTGGTGCGGATTCAGGGGTCGCAGACGCGCATTCCAAGGCATGGAAGGGCGGAGACATACGCGATGAAGTCGAATGCTTTTACTTTCCACATACGTACGGCCACGTAGGCGAAACGCTGTGTGCAGTCTAAAAGCGGGGTAATGCCAGTGCAGGCAGCCCGAGGTGGGATCGTTGCTTGCGTACCGCTTTACATCAATAAAGGTTGCTTCCGGTACCGAGGCCGCGTTGACGGATATAGTTTGCCACGTGCATTCGGTGCCACTCCAAGTTGCTCGGGGTGCGCAAGCCCTGTGAATTAAGGTCATTAGCTACGGCTCGTAGTGTGGAATGCGGCCTCAGTGCGGTCACAATTTGGTCGATCGTAGTGTAGTAGGCAGGGTCTTTGAGCGGCTTGCCGAACGGCGGCACAGGGTAGTAATAAGGCATGGGCATAGCTCCTAAGGTAAGGATTGATTTAATTTTGGTGGATTTGCTGCGGAGGAGGCAGAGTCGGTAGCGAGGGGAACAACGATTACTACGGAGACAACGAATTATACACCATGGCAACTAATACGTCAAGTTTTGGCTCTTTCAATGCAGATTTCTCTTTACAAACTGAAAAAACTGTGATTTTCTATTACTGCAAATACAGGTAGTATCTTCCTAAATACACCACTGTATCGTCGTTTGATTTATAAGAATCGCTAGTGGTCTAGCTCAACACTGATTGCCTTCACTGTCCTTCGAGACAGAGTTCACAAGTTAATGCCAACTCTGCTTGAACTTGCTCGCAAGCATGGATTCACGAAAGATTACTTGTAAGGACGTTCAATCCTGCGGTCAGGTATAAACCAGATGGCCGCGACCACCACGTACACGCCAAAACCCATCAGTGGATGCACACAAGACACAACGATGCCAAGCGCGTAAAGCAGCATTGACAGCTTGCCTTTGCGGTCTCGCCCAATAGCCTTCTCCAGTGCCTCGTTTTCTACTTCAAGACAGTGGGCAAGGATGAGGTATGCGAAGCTGGACATAAACAAAACGAAGCCATAAGAGGCTACGGTAACCGCAGAATAATCGTTCTCGCCCATCCAACCTGTTGCGAAAGGCATAAGCGACAGCCAAAATAACAAGTGCAGGTTGCTCCAAAGCACACCGCCAGTGATCCTAGTGACCACTTGAACGAGGTGATGGTGATTTGTCCAGTAGATTCCCACGTATATGAAACTGAGCACATAGCTCAGGAACACTGGGGCCAAAGGCCGTAGGGCTTCAAATCCATCTCCATGTGGTACCTTCAGCTCCAGCACCATAATGGTGATGATGATGGCAATCACACCATCGCTGAATGCTTCCAGTCTGCTTTTACCCATGCTTGGCTCCATTCGAGATGAATCCAAAAACATCAGGAAACAGTGACCATCCAGATGGGTAACTGCCACATCCATGCTTATTCCAGTAAATGCCCACGTACACAAAACTGAGCACATAGCCAAGCAACACCGGCGTCAACGCCTCCAGCGCCGCCAGCGTGGCCCCGTGCGGCACCTTCAGCTCGAGCACCATGATGGTGATGATGATGGCGATCACGCCATCGCTGAACGCTTCCAGTCGATTCTTGCCCATCTGTTTACCCTTACCACCGAAGTGCGACACGATGCGGCATTTTAGCGCCGAAAGTGACGGGAACTCCTATGTGTAAAGGCAGAGCTTTTGGAATATCAGGACTCAGATGAGCGTAACGTTAAGACCTATGGTGGAGCCGATGGTTGCCATGGTATCGATAGAGCGCATCAGTAGCGTTCAGTCTCGCGCAGTCGTCGGATAAGCTCACTGGCGGATTCAAGCTGCTCAGGCTGGGTCGCGCGAAAATCAGCCAAGCTCGGCAATTGAGGTTCGGACACGGTGGTGACCATGCGTGCCACGGCACGGCCGTCCCTGGTAATGGTGATCTCTTCTCCGGATTCCACCAGATCGACGAGGCGATCGAGCTGGGTCTGGGCTTCGGTGAGCGTGACGATTTGCATGATGTCCTCCGATGCGATTCGTCATTCAAGGATAGCACGCACATATGGGCAACGAGCGAGATATCCCGTGCAGCAATAAGCTACTGTGCGGAATCCAGCGTCACCCCCATCACCCCCAGCACCACGTCATTGGCCAGCGCCCGCACGGTGATCGATTGCAGCTGGCGCGCAGGGTCGAGCGGCACGTCGATGACGGTGGCGGCGCCGCCGGCGATGCGGCGGCCGTTGGCCGGGTGTTTTCCCGTGGCAGGGACCTGGGCGCGCGCGGTTTTCAGATCGACGCGCAGCGGCAGCTGGCCGCAGAACGGGAACTGGAAGTCGTCGATCAAATAATCCTGCTCGATCGGCCACCAGTTGTCAGGATTGCGCAATGCCAGGCGAGTGCTGGCGCCATCACGGTAAGTAACTTCGATCACACCGTTGTCGATGCGACTTTGCATGTGGTTGGTGGAGCCGGCCATGAGCAAAAAGGCGCGGCGCGCCTGGCCTTGCAACGGCACGGTGACCTGGCGCGGATAGTTATCCCACTGCGACGTGAACATGATGTTGGCGCCGGCCGGCGGCGTGGCGAAATGCAGGCCGTTCGGCAGCGTCAGCGTGCCGCCCAGGGCGCGCACGCCGGCGTCGTCGATCTCGGGCAGTTCCTGCACGTGGCCGGCCCACGCGCCCGCGCCCTGCGCTGGCAGCGCCAGCGTGGCGTACGGCGATCGCGGCGTCACGTACTTGCCCGGTTTGAACAGCTGCGTTACCTCGTCGTTGAACCAGGGGGTGAGATCGACGGTACGCGCCTGCACCGGCGCGCCGTCCAGCCACGACGGACCGCTGGCCACGCATTGCGCGGCAGCCACCGTGGCCGATGACGCTACCGTCTGCGCCGGTGCAGACGCTGTGGACGCTACAGCATCAGGTACTTGCTGCCACCAGGCGAATGCGCCCTGGCGGTAGCGCGTGAAACCCTCCTGCGCACCAGCGCCAGCCTTGAGCCTGGCCACCCGCGCATCAATGGTGGCGCCGCCCCACACGATCTCGATAGCGGCGCTGGCGCCGAGCGGCGTGTCGATCCGCAGGCGCGGCGCGCCTACCGCGTCATCGACATTGCGCCAGCGCGCCGGTTTGCCGTTCACGCGTACCGCCACCACGTTCGCAGCACGGGCCGGCAACTCAAACGCCAATTGCGGGAAACGCTGGCCGGCCTGGCCGATGGTCCAGCGTTCGCGCTGGCCGTGGCGGCGGTAAGCGACATTGACGTCCGGGTGCGCCAGGCTGGCGTGGTCCCACGCGTGCGGCAGGCCGGGACGCACGGTGAGCACCCCTGACAGCGCATCGGGCTGCACGCCGAACAGGCCTTCGACCAGCGTGCGCGCCATCACGCCGGCGCCGTCGGCAAAGTCGCGCTGCGCCTCGCGCCGGTAGACGTCGAGATAATTCATGGTGCCGATGTTGCCGGGGCTGATGCCCATGTACAGGCTGGCCAGCAGCGCGCCCTTGGTGATCTCGAACGCGGTTTCGCTGCGGCCAGCCTGCCAGTACGCCAGCGCCGTGTGCAGGTTTTCGCCCATCACCACGTTGTTGATCGACCATGAATAAGGCATCCAGTCGGTGGTGGGCAGCACGCGGTACGGGCGGTCGCCTGGCACGCCGGGGCCGCGCACGGGAATGGCGCGGCGGTCACGGTCCAGCGCCGCCGCCATGCGCGCCGCCTCGAACGGCGTCGGCACCTGGGCGTCGATGGTGTGATAAAAACTCCACAGCGCGTAGTGCGGGTGCAGCAGCTGGGCGCCCAGCGCATCGCGGTATTCGGCAAACGCGCCCTGCTGCGGCATCCATAAATGCGTGCGCATGGCCCGCCGGATGGCTGCCGCTTCGGTGGTGTATGCGGTGGCATCCTTGCCCAGCCACGTGGCGATGCGCGCGGCCATAGTGTTGTGCCAGGCATTGTAGGCCGAGGTGTGGGTGGCGCCGCCGCCGTTGTAATACAGGTCGTCGCTGGCCCAGATGGCGGCGTAGGCGTCGTACAACGGCAGTTGGTCGGCGCCGAACGGCCGTCTGAACAAGCGCCGTTCCCAGGCCAGGTGCCGCTCCAGTACCGGCCACACCGCTCGTGCGAGCGCTTTGTCGCCGGTCCACAGCAGGTGGCGCAGCAGGGCATCGATGAACACCAGGTTCATGTCGTAGTGCGAGGTACTGAGGTCGCCGTTCGAATGCAGCGCGGTCTCGTTGCGCGCCAGGTTGGTGGCTGCCTCCGGCGCCGGTATCTGCGCGGGGACCGGCGACGTGTTCTGGCGCCCGGTCCAGGCGTCGATATTGGCGCGGGCGCGGTCGTGCTAGCCCAGTGCATCGAGCGCGTACGGCCCGCGCCAGCCCAGCAGCTTGGTGCGCCACGCCACCGCGCCGTGCATGATGGCGCCCTGGCTGTCATCCCACACGGCATCGGCGGCGACGTTCAGCGCGCCCATCGCAGCGTTCAGGTAGGGGTCGGGCGTGTCGATGCGCACGCGGTGGCGCAGGCGGTCGAAATGCTGGCGGGCCTGGTCGAAACGCTCGGCCAGTTCGGCGGTCTGGAAGGCTGGCAGCAGACGGGCGGCGGCGCGGTCGGTATCCAGCGTGGCGGCGCCCACGGCGCGGTACACATCCTGCTCTTGCGCCCCGGCGCGCGCGGTAACCTGCACGGCGAGATGCACGGGTGCTGCCGCCAAAGCGATGCGGGCGACGGCCACTCCGGTCCCGGTCCCGGTTCCGGCTTCGGCATTCACATCGACGTCGGCGTTGCTGGGCGGCGCGGAGCCGAGCAGCGCGTCGAGGTGCTGCCACTGCGCCGCATCATGGCGCGTGACCAGTGGCGCTGCATTGACGGCGGCAGCGCCGACAGCGCCAGTGGTGGCAGCGGTGGCATTGGCAGCAGTGGCGACAGCGCCAGTGGCATTGGCAGCAGTTGCGACAGCGGCAGTGACATTAGCAACAATGACGGCAGCGCCAGTGGCATTAACAGTCGTGGCGTTGCCGCTACCTGCGCGAGACGCGGCAGTGATGCTGATGGTCGCATGCGGCGCCACCACCCGGAAGCCGTTGGCGCCGGGTTCGATACGCGCGCCGCGTGCTGCGTCAGGTGAAAACTGGAAGTACTCGCCGATCGGCACGGCCTCGGTGCCGATATCGCCGTCGCGCCGCCCGCGCTTGCCGTCGCCGGCGCCAAAGGCGACCACCAGTTGCGTAGCAGCCGGCAGGCCGGCGCCCTGCACTTTTACGCCCAGCCCTTCGGTGGCGGCGTAGGCCAGCGCGACGACCGAGATGCGCCCGCCGGCACCGAGCCGCGCATCGCGGATCTCGTAGTGCAGCTCGCCCGGTCGGTAGCGGGTGGTGATGCGGGCGGCGTCGTGCAGCCACAGGCAGCGGGGGCCAGTGCCGGCGGCCATGCACACGCCCAGGCGCAGGTTGCCGCCACGGCCGGGCAGGTACAGCGAAAACTCGGGCTTGTCGCCACCATCGACACGAAATGCACTGTTGCCGCCATAAAGCGGCCGGTTGAAGAATTCGGCGCCATTGTCGATGACGAAATCGTCGCCATCGGGGCGGTAGCGCAAGGGGCGGTCGGTGTCGCCCAGCAGGTTGGGAAAGCGCGACTGGGCTTCCAGCCTGGGCGGCTCGGCTGCGCGTGCGGACGCGTAGGGCGCCGCGCCGTGCACCGCGCACGCGGCCACCGCCATCGTCAACTGCATCGCATATCGTGTGATCATGGATCGCACGTTACCGTAAATAGCGCGGTGCGCGACGACCGCCGGTTCAAACAATCAATCGGATGAGCGGCGGCCTTACTGGTTGCTTACTGGTTGCTTATTGGTTGATATCTGGCTCCACCAGCTGCGCCAGTTGCACCAGCGATTCCTGCCAGCCCAGGTAGCAGCCCTCGAGCGGAATCACGTCGGGTATGCCTTCCTGCACCACGGTCAGCTCCACGCCGCACGACACCGCGCGCAGGGTGACGGTGGTTTGCATCTGGCCGGGCAGGTTGGCGTCGTCGAAGCGGGCGGTGTAGCGCAGGCGCTCGCAGGGTATGAGCTCGAGGAATTCGCCGCCGAATGCGTGGCTGGCGCCGGTGCCGAAATTGGTGAACGACATGCGGTAGGTACCACCCACCTGCGCGTCCATCTGCTGCACGGCGGCGACAAAGCCGAACGGCGGCAGCCATTTGGCCCATGCATCGGCATCGGTAAAGGCGCGATAAAGTTTTTCGGGCGTGGTGCGCAGCACCCGGTGGAGTTGAACGGTGTTGGCAGTCATAGCGATTCCTCCATGCGTGGTTGAAGAATTACACCAGTTCGCAGACGTCGCCGGTCAGGGTAACGCCACGGCCCTGCTGCTTGGCGGTGTACATGGCGGCATCGGCGCGTTGCAGCATGGCTTCGATGGTGTCGTCATCGGACAGGCGCATGGCGATGCCGGCGCTGTACGATAACTCGAAACCGAGTTTTTTCGGCGCGTGCTGCCGCAGCCAGTCGCGCAGGCGCTGGTCGTAGGCTTGTACCGCAGCCGTATCGGCGCGGTTGAGCAGTACGCAGAATTCCTCGCCGCCATAGCGGCAACACTGATCACCGGCGCGGCTGACGGCGCGCATCGCCTTGGCGAATTTTTGCAGCGCCAGGTCGCCCACGGCATGGCCCCGGGTATCGTTGATCTGCTTGAAGTGATCGAGGTCGAGCATCAGCACACCCATCGGCTGGCGATAGCGCACGCTCATGGCCAGGTCGCTGCCAGCCTGCGCCAGCCAGGCGCGGCGATTGAGGGCGCCGGTCAGGCCATCGACGGTGGCCAGGCGTTCGAGCTCGCGGGCGGCCTCGTCGCGGTGGGCCAGCAGCAATGCCGCCAGCGACAGCATCACGGTGATATTCGATACCAGCGAAAACACCATGTTGACCATGTGCGGGGCAAAAAAATTGGGGAACTGCTCGGTGTAGAACGCGCCCAGCACGCCGCGCCAGCCGGTGACGACCATTTGCGCCAGCAGCGAAATTACCAGCAGCCAGCGCCAGCGGCCCACGCGCACCTGCGGCCGGCGGCACAGCGACACCACCACCATGGCGATCTGCAGCGCCAGCAGGCCGTTGGCCCAGCCCACCCGGAACGGATAACTGTTGTAGCCGATGCAATAACCAACCGTGAGCAGCACCGCCACGATCACCGAAGCACGTACCTTGACTGCGCGCCCGCACCACAGATCGAAAGCGGCAGCGTTGAACGCCATGCCGCCGGCAATGGCGGCCATCGACAGCGTGGACAGCGTGCGGTCGAGCAGGCTGAACGGCGTGACCACGCAAGCGATCAAGAGCAGGATCCAGCCCACCGTGTGCAAGCCCATCCCGGCCTGGGCATAGCGCGCGGCCCGGTTCACCTGCCCCATAAAATAGGGCAACGCGACCGCCATGATTGTCAAATTCAGTGTCATGGCGACGAGCAATGAAGAAATATCTATCTGCATCGAGTCGTGGGGAGAAAGGGGTAGGCTGCGCAGGGGATTCGGCCCGCAGTATAGCGCACAACAGGCGGCCTCAAGCATCGTCGCGTGGACATTTACAACGATAAACCCTATGCTTGAATATTCACAATTGTGACATGAGGGTAACATCGATGGAGAATTTCGCAGAACAGCTGGAAACCCTGACACGCCAGGAGCAGGAACTGCAATTTACCGCTTTTACCAGCGATATCGCGCTGGCGCTGGGCCTGAAAGTAATCGAGATCGTGCGCCAGCGCGGCAAGGTCGTCACCGTCAATATCACGGTCAACGGCAAGGTGCTGTTCCACCACGCGATGCAGGGTGCGGCGGCCGACCAGGCCGACTGGATCCGGCGCAAGAACAACGTGGTGGAACGCTTCGGGCGCTCGTCCTACTTTATCGGCATCGACCACAAGCACCGGGGCGTGGCCTTTGATGAGATCAAATACCTGCCGACGCAGGACTACGCCGCACACGGCGGCGCGTTCCCGATCGTCATCAAGAATGTCGGGCTGATCGGCACGGTGACCGTCTCCGGCCTGCGCCAGGCCGACGACCATGCGATTGCCGTGGAGGCGTTGCGGTCGGTGCTGGTGTAAGGTTTTAGTAGTGCGGTGGCGGCTCGTGCGGCAGCTGGCCGCCGCCGTTTTGCGGTTGGGTGCGCACGTGCTGGATCAGGGCGGCGCATAGCTGTTCGAGCTTGTCGATCTGCTGCTGTTGTTCGTAGATGCGCTGGCCCAGCGATTCCACCAGGTGCTCCTGGTGGGCGATCTTGATCTCGAGGTCGATGAAGCGGTCTTCGGTATTGCTCACGGCGGTACTCCTGGCGGGAAAGCGGGCATTCTACAGCGGGGTTATGGCTGCGGCGTGGGTTTCGGGGTCGCCAACAATTCTTTCATGCGCGCCAGCCGCTCTTTCGGCGTGATCACTTCCGATTCCTGCGGCGCGGCCGTGCCTTCGTCGAGCGCCATTTCCTTGATGAACCGCGACGGGTCGCAATGCACCTGCTCACCGGCGCGCTTGCGCTTCTTGCACCACGTGATTTGCAAGGTACGCTGGGCGCGGGTGATGCCCACGTACATCAGGCGCCGTTCTTCCTGCACCCGCGCGGCAATGGTTTCGGCCGGCGCATCGGGGTCGCCCTTGTGCGGCAGGATGCCCTCTTCCACGCCGACCAGGAATACGTGCGGATACTCGAGGCCCTTGGAGGCGTGCAGGGTGGACATGCGCACCGCGTCCGGGTCTTCGTCTTGCCCCTCGAGCATCGACATCAGCGCGACCATTTGCGTCAACTCGAGCACGTTCTTTTCTTCGCCGTCGCGGTCCTTGCCGCCCCGGCCCCGTTCCTTGAGCCAGTTGACGAATTCCATCACGTTCTGCCACTTCGCCTGCGCGGCGCGCTCGTCGAACATGTCGTACAGGAAGGACTCGTAGTTGATCGCTTCCAGCATGTCGTCGAGCACCTGGGCGGCATTGTCGCCGCTGCCGCTCGGGCCCGGGCGGCTGGCGCGCGATTCGAGGTGATTAATAAAATTGCAGAAGTCGCGCAACGGTTTCAGCTGCTTATCGGCCAGCAAGCCCTCGATGCCGCCCTTGAACACGGCTTCGAACAGCGAACACTGCCACTGGCCCGAGAACGTGCCCAGCGTTTCCAGCGTGGTCTGGCCCACGCCCCGGCGCGGCGTGGTCACCGCGCGGATGAAGGCCGGGTCGTCGTCGGTGTTGGCCAGCAGGCGCAGGTAGCTGATGATGTCCTTGATCTCGGCCTTGTCGAAAAAGCTCTGGCCGCCCGAAATTGTGTACGGAATGCGTTCCTTGCGCAGCGCCTGCTCGATCACGCGGGCCTGGTGGTTGCCGCGATACAGGATCGCGTAGTCCGACCATTTGTTTTTGCGCTGGAAGTGGTCGGCCGAGATCATCATCGCCACCTGGTCCGCTTCCTGGTCGTCGTTGGCCATGCCCAGCACGTTGATCGGCTCGCCCAGGCCGTGTTCCGACCACAGCGATTTCTCGAACAGTTTCGGGTTGTTGCCGATCACCGCGTTGGCCGCTTGCAGGATGCGCGTGGTGGAGCGGTAATTCTGCTCGAGCTTGATCACCTCCAGGTCCGGGAAATCGGTCTGCAGGGTTTTCAGGTTTTCCACCGACGCGCCGCGCCAGGCGTAAATCGCCTGGTCGTCGTCGCCCACGGCCGTAAACATCGGCTTTTTGTTGATACCGGTGACCAGCAGCTTGACCAGTTCGTACTGGCAGGTGTTGGTGTCCTGGTATTCGTCCATCAGCAGGTAGCGCAGGCGGCGCTGCCACTTGTCGCGGATCGGCTCGTTATTGCGGAACAGTTCCACGGGCAGGCGGATCAGGTCGTCGAAATCGACCGCCTGGTAAGCCGACAGCGTGGCCACGTAGCTGGCATAGATGCGCGCCGATTGCGCTTCGTCCTCATCCTTGGCGTTTTGCAGCGCCACCATCGGCTCGATCAGGCCGTTTTTCCACAGCGAGATATCGGTCTGGATGCGGCGCACGATCTGCTTGTCGGTGGTAATGGCCAGATCCTGCACCAGCGAGCCGCAGTCGTCGCTGTCCATGATGGAAAAGCGGTCCTTCAACCCCACGCCGTTGGCTTCCTGGCGCAGAATTTTCACGCCCAGCGAGTGGAAAGTCGAGACTGTCAACTGCTTGGCCTGCTTGGGCTGCTTGAGCAGCTTGGCGATACGCTCCTGCATCTCGAGCGCGGCCTTGTTGGTGAAGGTCAGCGCGGCGATGGTGCGCGGGTCGTAGCCACGGTCTTCGATCAGGTGGGCGATTTTCTGGGTGATCACCCGCGTCTTGCCCGACCCGGCGCCGGCCAGCACCAGGCAGGGGCCGTCCAGATAGGCAACGGCCGCACTTTGCGGGACGTTGAGACCGAATGAGGGTTTGGACATGAACGCTAACAGGAGGGGTGAGAGGAGCCGCCTATTGTAGCAGTGGCGGCTTCTTGCCACCGGTAGAGCAGTTGAAATTGCCGATTGCGTTACCATCTGGGGCTGAACGCGCACTGGCGCCAACTGCTACAGGCTTAGCCATGAAATTTGAACACCTGATTGAAATCAACGACCCGCTCAACCCGCTGCTTGACGCCTTGACGATCGAACAACTGTGGAGCGGCCTGGTGCTGCGCGCAGAATCGCCAAAGCTGTTCGTGCCGCAACTCGACGAAGCCATCATCGACGAGCGCACCGACAACAGTTTCCGCCGCCGCCTGCGCTACGGTCAACTGGTGATCGAAGACCGCGTGCGCCTGGAGCCGTTGCAGCGCGTGGTGTACGACGTGCCGGCGCAAAACGAGATCACCGCATCCACCCTCACCATGAGCATCGAGCAGCCGACACCGGAAACGCTGTACGTGCGCTTCCAGTACGACGACGGCCACGACGCCGAGACCGATGCGGCCAATGCCATGTACGACGAGTTCAAACGTTCGGCGTACAAGGAGGCCGATATCGATACTGTGGGCATGATCCGCGAGCTGGCCACGCAAGGCCGCCTCGGCGCAACGCTGAACTGACGCACCAAACGAAACCTCCATAGCTGCGTTGCAGCGCCTCGCCGTACATTCGTACTGTCTTCGTTGCTGCGCCTTGCTCTGAAGGACTCGCTAGGCGCTCTACCTTACGGCGCCGGCGTGCAATCGACGCACGGATCGTCGTGCTTCGGCTCGTTGGCCAGCTCGTGCGCCAGGTGGCGCAGCGCCGTGCGCACGCCCTCCTCCACCACCGGATGGTAGAACGGCATGTCCAGCATGGCCGATACGCTCAGGCCCGCCTGCGCGGCCCAGGCCAGCAGGTGGCCGATGTGCTCGGCGCGGGGACCGATCATCTCGGCGCCCAAAAAGCGGCCGCTGCGGAATTCCGCGTACACGCGCAATAACCCCTTGTTCTGCAACATCACCCGGCTGCGGCCCTGGTTCTCGAACGACACCTGGCCCACCGCGAAGCGGCCCGGGTGCGAGTCGCACAATTGCTTGTAGCTGGCGCCGGCCGTGGCGATCTGCGGGTCGGTGAAGACGATGCCCAGCGGCGTGCGGCGCAGGCCGGGACGCACGTCCGGGTAGCGCGCGGCGTTGTCGCCGGCAATGCGGCCCTGGTCGGCCGCCTCCGGCAGCAGCGGCAGCTCGTCGTCGGCATCGCCGCCGATGAAGATGGCGCTGTCGCCGCACTGCATGGTGTACTTGTTATAGACCGGCACGCCGTGGTGGTCGCGCACCAGGCCCGTGTGCTCCAGGCCCAGTTTGCCCAGGTTGGGCTTGCGGCCGATCGCCGACAGCAGGTAATCGAAGTGTTCGGTGCGACTCTCTCCGTCCTTGTGCTCACTGGTGACAGTGACCTGTTCGCCATGCTGTTCCACCTTGACCACCTTGGTATCGAAGCGCAGGTCCAGCTCGTCCTTGAGCACCTTGCGCGCCACGCTCAGCACCTCGGGATCGCCCAGTTGCGCCACGCTGCCGCCGCGCCCGAAAATCGTCACCCGCACGCCGAGGCGGTGCAGTGCCTGGCCCAGTTCCAGGCCGATCACGCCGGCGCCGGCAATGGCGATCGACTTGGGCAGATCATCCCAGTAAAACACGTCATCGCTGGTGATCACGCGCGGGCCGGCGCGCCACTCGTCGGGCACGATGGCGCTGGAACCGGTGGCGATCACCACCCGCTCGGTCTCGACGATGGTGTGCTCATCGACCTGCAAGCGGGTGGGACTGAGGAAGCGCGCGTAGCCATGCAGCTTGTCCGCCGCCGGATAGTTGTCCACCGCCTCGGTAACGAAACCGACGAAGCGGTCGCGCTCGCTGCGCACGCGCGCCATCACGGCGCGGCCGTCGATCGTCAGTTCGCCGGCCTGGACCCCGAACGGCGCCGCTTCGCGCACCGCGTGGGCGGCGTCGGCAGCCGAAATCAGCAGCTTGCTGGGCATGCAGCCCACGCGCGCGCACGTGGTACCGAACACATTGCCCTCGATCAGCACGGTTTTCTTGCCGCCGCTGGAAGCGGCACGGTAGGCCGTCATGCCGGCGGTACCGCCGCCGATCACAGCTACTTCTGTCTTAATAGTTTTCATTGTATGCATTGCCTTGGGGCGGTTCCGATTGAAACACAAAATATTTGCTGTGCGGAAAAATCAATTAGTATTGCTTATTGTTTTAAAATTTTATAAGTACAGCTTATGGACCACCTCGATTATCGTTCGCTGGCCGTGCTCGATGCCGTCGTCAGCCAGGGCAGCTTCGAAAAAGCCGCCCTGGCGCTAGGCATCAGCCAGTCGGCCGTATCGCAGCGTATCAAGGCGCTGGAAGACGCGGCCGGCCGGCTGCTGGTCGTGCGCGGCCAGCCGGCCGTGGCCACCGGCCTCGGCCAGCGGCTGGTATCGCACCACCGCAACGTCAAATTGATGGAAGCGGCGCTCGATATCGATCTCGGCAACAAGATTAGCATGCCCGAGGTGGGATTGGCGGTTGATGCTGCCAGCCTGGCCACCTGGTTGCCGCTCAGTTTGCAGCCGTTGCTGTCGCCGCCCCGTTGCCAGCTCAATATCGAACAGGCCGACCGTGCCAAGGCCCTGCATCTGGTGCGGGAGGGTAGCGTATTTGGCGCGGTTGCGGCAGCAGGCCCGGACGACCAGCCGGCCGGTAGCGCCGGTCCGACAGTCACGCCGCTGGGGGTGATGCGCTACGTGTGCGTGGCCACCCCGGCGTTTGCGGGCCACTGGTTCGGCGACGGTTTTATCCTGGAAGCGGCGCAACTGGCGCCGGCCATGACCGTGGATGCCGACATGACGGCCGGCTTCCTGCGCGACGTGCTCGATTTGAAAGGCCCGTACCCGCACCACACCATGCCGTCATCGGCCGCCAGCCTCGAATGCATCTACGGCAGCCTGGCCTACGGCCTGATGCCGCTGCCGCAGGTGGCGCGCGCGCTGGCCGAGGACCGGCTGGTGGACCTGGCGCCGGGCCACCACGTGGACATAGCGCTCAACTGGCATGCATGGAAGCTCGATACGCCGTTTACGCGCATCCTCAGCGAGCAACTGGTGGCGACAGCGCGGCGGGTATTGTTGCAAGCATAGTCGTCTGAAAACAAAAAAGGCGCCTAAGCGCCTTTTTGCAGGATGAAAACTATCTCATGCAGGAATAAATTCATCGGTAACTTCTACTGGCTCCTTGAGAAGAGCGATCATTTTTTTTGTCCGTTCTTTCTCTGCCACGACAGTTTTGTCATGGGGATTGAAGGTATTCAAGCGTTTGGCCCAGGCTTCCCACGTTGAAAGTGGGGCGAACAACGACGGACTTTCGAGGAACATCATGATATTTGCCTTTCCTTTCTGATGGCTTCTTTGACATAGCCGAGCAACCAATTTTTACGGTCTTGCGACACTGATGCCGCAGAGGCTAACATGGATTGACCCAGCTGAAATTTATACATGATGATACCCGAGTAGTCAAGTGCAAGATTGAGCAGGTGCGGCGCCAGCTCTTCGCCAAGTGGACTGCCTCGCGCTGCCAGCTGCCGATAGGCCTTCACGAGTGCATTGGCCCCGTGCAAAACCATGTCGTGCCCATCGCGCCGCCGGTGCGATTCGGCCCAGTACCAGGAACCGTCATGCCCATGCGCAAATAGCTCCATCATGCCAGGCCGGGACACCAGGTGCAGAATATCGACCAGGCTGAGCGACATATCTTGCGGATGGTTGTGGTGGATGACCAGTCGGCCACCTCTGCTTTTAGCCCGTATCAAATGGCGCTTGGGCAGGCCAACCCGGTCTGGCGCCCGATCACTATGACGCACCAGTTCGCTACCGGTTTCGCCGCAGTAGCACAACAGATGTTCAAAGCCCGTGCGCCGTCCCATGGAGCACACATAGCATCGCGCGACCTTGTCCTTGTGGAATTTGACAATAGCGGCCAGCCCACACAAGCGGGACTTCACTTCTGGCTCAGCAATGTTTCGGCTATTGAACACCGGCGCACCCGTGGACGTTATCTTGAACGGTCCATTTTAATTGAACAAATCGCCAACCCGACAGTGACCAAAGGTATCGGAACGGGCTAGATATCGAGCGGGTCCACTTCCAGCGACCACTTCACCCTGCTGGTCTTCATTGAGCGCAGCATGTCCATCCATTGCTTCAGGAACGCCTGCAACTGCGGGCGTGATGGCGATTCGATCAGCAACTGCGCGCGGTCGACGTTGTGCACGCGCGTCATCGTCATCGGGATCGGGTCGTTGATGGTGATGTTGGGGTGGGCCAGGCAATCGCGGGCAATCGTCAAAAATTCCAGCGCCGTGGCCAGTTCGCGCGCCTCGGCGCGCAGCAGCGCCTGGAACAAGTATGGCGGCAGCGCCGCCTGTTCGCGTTCTTCAAGGAGCGCGGTGGCGAAGTGGTCGTAGTCGTGGTTGACCACCGCGCCGTACAGCGGGTGCTGCGGGTAGCGGGTCTGGATCAGCACTTCGCTCTCGCTGCCGTTTTCGGTGCGGCCGGCGCGGCCGGCCCGTCCCGCAACCTGCATCAACTGCGCGAACAGGCGCTCGCTGGCGCGGTAGTCCTGCGAAAACAGCGCGGTATCGGGATTGAGGATGCCGACCAGCGTGAGTTTTTTGAAGTCGTGGCCCTTGGCCACCATCTGGGTGCCGATCAGGATATCGACCTCGCCCCGGTGCACGGTGTCGAACGCTTCCTGCGCACTGCCCTTCTTGCGAGTGGAGTCGGCGTCGATGCGCAGCACGCGCGCTTCCGGGAAAAGCGCCTGCAATCCTTCTTCGACGCGCTGGGTGCCGCGCCCCAGCGGCTGCAGATCGACGTTGCCGCAGGTGGGACAATGGCGCGGGATGCGCAGCTCCAGGCTGCAATGGTGGCAGCGCAGCCGGTGTTCGGGGCGGTGCAGCACCATGAACGACGTGCAGCGCGTGCATTCGCTGATCCAGCCGCACGACTCGCAGCAGATCACCGGTGCGTAGCCGCGGCGGTTGAGGAACAACAGCGACTGTTCGCCACGCTCCATGCGCAGCTTGAGCGCCGCCACCAGTTGCGCCGTCAGGCCGTCTTTCGGCTTGTCGCGCTCCATGTCCAGCAGTTTCACCTGCGGCAGCACGGCGTTTTTGACGGCGCGTTCGCGCAGTTCGAGCTTGCGGTAGCGGCCCGACTGCGCGTGGTGCCAGCTTTCCAGCGATGGCGTGGCCGAGCCCAGCACGATCGGAATCTGCAACTGCCACGCGCGCCATACGGCCAGGTCGCGCGCCGAATACCGCAAGCCTTCCTGCTGCTTGTACGACGGGTCGTGCTCCTCGTCGATGACGATCAGTTTTAAATTCGGCAGCGAGGCGAGAATCGCCAGCCGGGTACCGAGCACGATGCGCGCGCGGCCCTGGTGGGCTGCCAGCCAGTGCAGCATGCGCTCGCCCTCGGACAGGCTGCTGTGCAGCGTGGCCAGCATCACGCCCGGGAACCGCGCGCGGATATTGCCTTCCAGCTGGGGCGTGAGGTTGATCTCGGGGACCAGGATCAGGATTTGCGCGTGCGGCTCGCGCATGAGCACCTGGTCGCACGCCTGCAAATACACTTCGGTCTTGCCGCTGCCGGTTACGCCGTACAGCAGCGTGGGGGTAAAACCGGTGGCGCCGCCGATGGCGTCGGCCGCTTCCTGCTGCTGCGCATTGAGCGGCGGCGGGTTGGCAGGCGTGGCGTCGTGCGGCGCCTCGTTTTTGGCCAGCTTTTTAATGGCCCGGTCGAGCGCCACCGTAGTGCTCACCCGCAGATTCTTGGGCAGGCCGGGCAGCGCCACCTCGCCCAGCGGACGCTGGTAGTAGTCGGCGGCAAAGCCGGCCAGCGCCAGCCATTGTGGCGACAACGGCGACAACTGGCTGCGCACGGCCAGCGCATCCTTGAGCTTGGCTTCGGGCACGTCGGTCTCATCAAGCACCTCCACGATCAGCCCGGTCACTTCGCGCGAGCCGAATTGCACCAGCGCCAGCTGCCCCACCTGCGGCCGCGCGTCGGCTTCGCAATGCCAGCGATAGTCGAAAACAGCGTTGAGCGGCGTGTCGAGCGCGATGCGCAAGATGCAGTGCGGAAAGAGATCGGTCATGTGCCAGATTTATGTGGATAACTTTGTGGACAAAGGAATCTTAACCTACAGAAAGTGGTGACATCACCCATGCTAGCGTCGGCAAACAGGGGAAATGTCGAAATTAAATTCCTTTAAAATCAACCACTTGGAAAATACACCATAGAGCGGCTTTTAAACCGGGTATTTATGCGCCGCTGTGCATAAGTAAAGTAATTAGCATGCCAGGCGGACTATAAACAGCCCCGGACAGTGACATTATCCCCAACCATGCGCTAAGTCCCGGTTTACTAAGACCTTTTATTTTTTATCCACAGTTTATGTGGATAACTTTGTGGAGAATGGCAAAATAACGTGCTCCACGATTGTGTGCAACATGGTACTGAAGAGCAACCATGCCTTTCATGACACAAAATTTACCTATAAAAATCAATCACTTGCAAGCGCATGCCCGGGACAGAAAATGGCAGTGCCTGTTATTTTTGCAGCAGAAAAAATTGTGCATAAGTCGGTTTGCTTGCCCGGGTGCACCAAGCAAAAAGGGCACGTCCCCGGAGGAAACGTGCCCCTTCGCTGGAACTTGCCTTTAACTGGCGCGTTGCGCCCGGCTATAGCTGTGCACCGCTTCCACCATCACCGAGACGCTTTCCGGCGGGGTGAATTGTGAAATGCCGTGGCCCAAGTTGAACACGTGGCCGTTGCCGTCCTGCGGCTTGCCGAAGGCGTCGAGCACCTTGTGCACTTCGGCCACGATCTGTTCCGGGTTGGCAAACAGGATGGCCGGGTCCAGGTTGCCCTGTAACGCCACCTTGTGACCCACGGCGGCGCGCGCGCGGGTGAGATTGGCGGTCCAGTCCAGGCCCACGGCATCGGCGCCGGTGTCGGCGATCTGCTCGATCCACTGGCCGCCGCCCTTGGTGAAGACAATGGCCGGAATCTTGACGCCGTCCTTTTCGCGCTTGAGCAAGGACACCACCTGGCGCATGTAGTCGAGCGAGAAGGTCTGATAGGCGCCATCGGCCAGCGCGCCGCCCCACGAGTCGAAGATCATCACGGCCTGGGCGCCTGCGTCGATCTGGGCGTTCAGGTAGGCCGCCACCGCCTGGGCATTGGTGGACAGGATGTGGTGCATCAGGTCCGGGCGGCTGTACAGCATCTTTTTAATCGTGTGGAACTCGCGCGAGCCCTGGCCTTCGACCATGTAGCACGCCAGCGTCCACGGGCTGCCCGAGAAACCGATCAGCGGCACCCGGCCATTGAGTTCAGTGCGGATTTGCGTGACGGCCTTGAACACGTAATCGAGCGAATCGAGTTCCGGCGCGCGCAGCGCCAGCACTTCGGCCTCGGTCTTGAGCGGACGCTCGAACTTCGGGCCCTCGCCTTCCACGAAATACAGGCCCAGGCCCATGGCGTCGGGCACGGTCAGAATGTCCGAGAACAGGATCGCCGCGTCGAGCGGAAAGCGGGCCAACGGCTGCAGCGTCACTTCGGTGGCGTAGTCGGGATTGGTGGCCAGGCCCATGAACGAGCCGGCCTTCTGGCGCGTGGCGCGGTATTCCGGCAGGTAGCGCCCCGCCTGGCGCATCAGCCACACGGGGGTGTGGTCCGTCGGCTGGCGCAGCAGCGCGCGCAGGAAAGTATCATTCTGGAGCGGGGCGAATTGTGGCATCGGTGATCATCAAATGGCGGCGAAAGGATTATTATCGCACTCCGGGTGCGCTTTCGCTGGAAGCTTGCCTCTTTGATCACCCTTTTTTGGAGACGCCATGACCGCCACGCCCACCATCGCCCCCATTGCACCTTATGGCACCTGGACCTCGACCATCGACGCCGCGCGCGTGGCGGCCGGCGCCACGCCCATGTCCGGCTTGCAGGTGGGCGGCGCGGACGGCAACGACATCTTCTGGCTGGCCGGCCGCGCGGCCGAAGCCGGCCGCAACACCCTGCTGCGCCACCACGGCGCCGAAACACAGGAACTGACGCCCGCACCGTTCAACGTGCGCACCCGCGTCCACGAATACGGCGGCGGCGCGTACCTGGTCGATGGCGACACCGTGTACTTCTCGCATTTTGCCGATAACCGCCTGTACCGCTTGGCCATCGACGCCGACCACGCTGCGCCGGTGGCGCTGTCGCAGGGTGGCAAACACCGTTTTGCCGACTTCGTGCTCGACCGCGCGCATGAGCGCCTGATCGGCGTGCGCGAACTGCACGCAGACGATGGCGACGAGCACGCGCAGCCGGTCAATACCATCAGCGCGGTCGGCTTCGACGGCGTTGAACAAGTGCTGGTTGAAGGCGCCGACTTTTACTCGTCGCCGCGCCTCGCGCCCGATGGCCGCACACTGGCATGGCTCAGCTGGGACCACCCGCGCATGCCGTGGCAGGGCACCACCCTGTGGCGCGCCAGCGTGAACCCGGACGGCACGCTGGCGGCCCCGGTGCAGGTGGCGGGCGGCGCCGAGGAATCGATCTGCCAGCCCGAGTGGTCGCCGGACGGCCTGCTGCACTTCGTCTCGGACCGCAGCGGCTGGTGGAACCTGTACCGCCAGGGCGGCGATCAGACAATCGAGGCGCTGTGCCCGATGGCAGCGGAGTTCGGCGGCCCGCACTGGACCTTCGGCAACAGCATGTACGGCTTCCGCTCGGCTGGCGAAATCATCTGCACCTATATCGACAAGGGCGTGAGCCGCCTGGCGCGCCTGCTGCCGGCCAGTGGCAAGCTCGAACCGCTCTCCAACCCGTACGAAGAAATCCGCGAATTGCGCGTGGCGCCCGGCTATGTCGCCATGCTGGCCGGCAGCCCGACCATTGCGCTGGAACTGGCGCGCATCGATTTTACCGAAGAAGGCGTGGAAATCCTGGCGCAGTCGATCGAGGATCTGCCCGACGAAGCCAACCTGTCGGTGCCGATCAACCTGGCGTTTGCCAGCAACGGCCGCACCGCCTACGCCTTCTTCTACCCGCCGCGCAATGCGCTTGTCACCGCGCCCGACGGCGACAAGCCGCCGGTGATCGTGATCAGCCACGGCGGCCCCACCGGCATGACCGTCAATACGTTAAAACTGGCCACGCAGTTCTGGACCAGCCGGGGCTTCGGCGTGCTGGACGTGAACTACGGCGGCAGCACCGGCTTTGGCCGCGCCTACCGCGACCTGCTGCGCGGCCAGTGGGGCATCGTGGACGTGGAAGACTGCGTGGCCGGCGCGCGCGCGCTGGTCGAACGGGGCCTGGCCGACAACGACCGCCTGATCATCCGGGGCGGCAGCGCCGGCGGCCTGACCACGCTGTGTGCGCTGACGTTCCACGACGTGTTCAAGCTGGGCGCCAGCTACTACGGCGTGTCGGATCTGAAAGGGCTGGACCAGGACTCGCACAAGTTCGAATCGCACTACAATGCCTACCTGATCGCGCCGCAGCCGCAGGCCGAGGCGCTGTACCAGGCCAGGTCGCCGATCAACCACACCGACCGCCTCAAGCGCCCGATGATTTTCTTCCAGGGCCTGGACGACAAGGTGGTGCCGCCGCAGCAGTCCGAAATGATGGTCGATGCGCTGCGCGAACGCGGTGTGCCGGTCGCGTACGTGCCGCTCGAAGGCGAAGGCCATGGCTTCCGCAAGGGCGAGAACATCGTGCGCACCCTGGAAGCGGAACTGTATTTTTACCAGCGCATGTTCGGCCTGCACGATGCAGCCGCGCCGGCGCCGGTTCACATCGATAACTTGCCCAACTGAGAATGACCGACACCACCTTGCAGCACGAATTCGATGCGCTGGAATTCAATGAAAAAATGATCCTGGCGCTGCTGGCGCTGATCGGCGAGCCGGTGGGACGCACCGCCATCCTCGACCTGCTCAAGCACGCCCGCATCGAAAACGCCGAGGGCAAGCGCTACACCGTGCTCACCCTCGACGACGCCATGCAAAAACTCGACCGCCTGGCCTTCATCAGCGTGGTGGTGGGACGCGGCCACGTGTGCAATCCCAAGCTGCGCTGGCCCGCCATCCGCGCCGCCATCGGCACCCATGCGCTCGACGACCTGTGCGCGGCCTACATGGAACTGGTGCCGCTGCGCCAGACCTGGGGCGGCTACGAGCCGCGCAGCTACCGCGCCGGCATGGCGCTCTTGCGCATGGGCCTCTTGCGCGGCCAGGCGCCGCAGCAACTGGCGCCGATCCTGGCGTTTTGCCAGAACAGCTACGAGGCGGCGCAACTGCATCCGATCGTGGAAATCTTCGGCCGCCCGTTCGAGGCAGGCATGCTGGCGCGCGTGCACCCGCTGATGCAGGACGATATCCTCGCCACCCTGCTGCACAACGCCCAGTACGAACCACAAACCGCGCCGGGCATTCGCGAATTTTGCGAACAGCACCTGCAACGCCGGCAGACGGCCAACGACACTGTCGCTCCGGCCTTGCGCATGGCGCTGGCGGCCGACGCCATCCTCGGTGGCCGTATCGACGACGCCAGGCGTTACCTGGACGGCACGGCCGGCCCCGACAGCCAGTTCCTCGCCAGCACCGTGGTGCTGTTGCAGGGTGCGGGCAGCGCGGCGCTGGCAGGTTTTGAGGTGGCACTGAAGACGCTGCGCCGCGAGACCGGTAAACGCAAGCAGCTGTTCGACGGCTTCGGCAGCTACCTGTATCTGGCCGCGCTGCTGCGCAGTCCCGACCCCAAGCACCAGAAAGGCGTGCAAGCCTACCTCGAGATCGCGGTACGCATGCCACAAAACCGGGGCAGCGCGATCTTCCAGCAGCTCGACCTGCTGCGCCAGGTCCGCGCCGGCACCATGACCGCCGACGCCATCGGCAACCTGGCATGGGACCCCGACCTGCAAACCCAGTTGTTCCAGTGCCTGCTATTCTACTGGCTGTCGGTGCCGCACCTGGGCGAGCGCAAGCTGCAGTTGCAGGAACTGTTCGAGCAATCGGACCGCGCCGGTTTTTACTTCATCGCGGCGCAGGCAGCCACCTTGCTGGGCCACCTGGGCAATGTCGGGATGTCCGAGCGCGGCGCCGCCCTGCGCGCGCGCCTGGCGCTGCCCGACCTGTCCACCTGGTTCGAGCGGCAGGAAGGCTGGCAGCGCCAGCTCACGGCGCTGATCAACCTGCAGCAACCCGAGGGCGCGGCTGTCGCTGGCGCCGGCAAGGCGTCGCGCCTGGTGTGGCTGCTCGAGTACCAGCCGCGCTGGGGCGTAACGGAAGTGACACCGGTCGAACAAAAACGCGATGCGCGCGGCATCTGGAGCAAGGGCCGCGCGGCCAGCCTGAAACGCCTGCGCTTCGAGACCGATGCGTTCGACTTCCTCACGCCGCAGGACGTGCGCGCCACCGAATCGATCACGGTATCGCATCGCGGCTACACGTCGAGCGGCATGGCCTATGAAGTCAATCCGCAGCGCGCGGTTGCCGCCTTGGTCGGCCACCCGCTGCTGTACTGGGCCGATGCGCCCGACATGCGGGTGGAGCTGCTGGCGGGCGAGCCGGAACTGTTGATCCGCAAAAGCGCGGGCAACCTCGAAATCCGCCTGCACCCGCCGATTCCCGACGACAGCGCCACGGTGATCGTGACCAAGGAAACGCCCACGCGCCTGCGCGTGGTCACCATCCAGGACGAGCACCGGCGCATCGGTGCCATCGTCGGCGACGCCCTCAATGTGCCGGCCCACGCCGAAGAACAGGTGCTGCACGCGATCCGCTCGATTTCGTCGCTGGTGACGGTGCAGTCGGACATCGGCGGCGCCGCGCCCGACATGGAGCAGGTGGAGGCCGACATGCGCCTGCACGTGCACCTGCTGCCCTACCAGCATGGCCTCAAGATGCAGATCCTGGTGCGGCCGCTGCCCAACGGCGCCTACTACGCGCCCGGCGACGGCGCCGACAGCGTGATCGCCGACGCCGGCGGCAAGCCGATGCAGGCACGGCGCCAGCTGGTCGAGGAGCGCGACGCCGAACGCGCGCTGATCGCCAAATGCCCGGTGCTCGAATCCGCCGAACAGGAACACGGTGAATGGCTGCTGGGCCAGCCGGCATTGTGCCTGCAACTGCTGACCGAATTGCAGGAGCTGCCGCCGGAGAGCATCGTCATCGCCTGGCCCGAAGGCGAAAAATTCCGCGTCACGGCCAAGGTGGAAACCAAGCAGGTACGCCTGGCCATCAAGAGCAACAAGGACTGGTTTGCCGCCAGCGGCCAGGTGCAGATCGACGAAGACAAGGTGATGGACCTGCGCACCCTGCTCGAACTGGTCCAGAAAAGCAAAAGCCGCTTCGTGGAACTGGGCGAGAACCGCTTCCTGGCGCTGGCCGACGAATTGCACCGGCGCCTGCGCGAAGTGTCCGCCTACGGCGAGCTGACCGAGGACGGCGTGCGCCTGCATCCGCTGGCGTCGTTCGCGCTGGAAGAACTGGCCGACGACGTCGGTGGCGTCAAGGCCGACAAGCTGTGGAAGGAGCACCTGGCGCGCATGGCCGAGCAGACTGTGTTCGAGCCGGTGCTGCCGTCCACCTTGCAGGCCGACCTGCGCGACTACCAGGTCGATGGCTTCAACTGGTTAGCCAGGCTCGCGCACTGGGGCGTGGGCGCCTGCCTGGCCGACGACATGGGCCTCGGTAAAACCCTGCAAGCCCTCGCACTCATTCTGTCACGCGCACCGGACGGCCCTACCCTGGTGATCGCCCCGACCTCCGTGTGCCTGAACTGGGTGAGCGAGGCGGCGCGCTTTGCGCCCACCTTGAACGTCAAGATGTTCGGCGCCGGCGACCGTGCCGACACCCTGGCCACCTTGCAACCGTACGACCTGGTGGTGGCTAGCTACGGCCTGCTGCAACTGGAAGCGGCGCTGTTTGCGGGCGTCAAGTGGCGCACCATCGTGCTCGACGAAGCGCAGGCGATCAAGAACGGCGCCACCAAGCGCTCGCAGGCGGTAATGGCCTTGAATGGCGACTTCCGCATGGCGTGCACCGGCACGCCGCTGGAAAACCACCTGGGCGAGTTGTGGAACCTGTTCCGCTTCATCAATCCGGGCCTCTTGGGCAGCATCGAGCAGTTCAACCTGCGCTTTGCCGCGCCCATCGAAAAGCCGCAGGACCACCGCGCCGAAGTGGGTGCACGCAACCGCCTGCGCCGGCTGATTCAACCGTTCATGCTGCGCCGGACCAAGTCGCAGGTGCTGACCGAACTGCCGCCACGCACCGAGATCACGCTCGAAGTGGACCTGTCGGCCGAGGAAACCGCGCTGTACGAATCGCTGCGCCGCACGGCGCTGGAAACCCTGGCGGCCGTGGAAGGTCCGGCGGAAAAGAAATCGATCCAGATCCTGGCCGAGATCATGAAGCTGCGCCGCGCCTGCTGCAATCCGAACCTGGTGTCGCCGGAACTGGGCATCGCCAGCAGCAAGCTGGCCGCCTTCGCGCACCTGCTGGCCGGCCTGCTGGAAAACCGCCACAAGGTACTGGTGTTCAGCCAGTTCGTCGATCACCTGGCGCTGATCCGCGCCCACCTGGAAGCCAACGATATCGGCTACCAGTACCTCGACGGTTCCACGCCGATGAACGAGCGCAAGAAGCGCGTGGACGCATTCCAGGCCGGCATCGGCGACGTTTTCCTGATCAGCCTGAAAGCGGGAGGTGTGGGCATCAACCTCACCGCCGCAGACTACGTGATCCACATGGATCCGTGGTGGAATCCGGCGGTGGAAGACCAGGCCTCGGACCGCGCCCACCGCATGGGCCAGCTGCGGCCGGTGACGATTTATCGCCTGGTGGCGCGCCACACGATCGAGGAAGGCATCGTCGATCTGCACCAGCACAAGCGCGACCTCGCCGACAGCCTGCTCGAAGGCAGCGATGTCTCGGGCCGCATGTCGGCCGGCGAGATGCTGAGCATGCTGCACGAGGGTCTGCAACGATAGTGCACTAAAGCCGAGAACTTCCGGCAGCGGGTATCGTCAAACCGGGAACGGCGCCGCCGGCGCCGCTCACCAGGAGATCGATATGAGCACGATTGCAGAAGTCATGAGCCGCGATGTGACCAGCGTGGCGCCCGACAGCACCATCCGCGAAGCGGCCGAACTGATGGACGACCTCGACGTGGGCGCCCTGCCCGTCACCGAGGGCAGGCGCCTGGTCGGCATGGTCACCGACCGCGACATCACCGTGCGCGCCACGGCCGCCGGCCTGGGGCCGGAAGAAACCTCGGTCAGCGAAGTGATGACCGAAGATATCTGCCACTGTTTCGAGGACCAGGACGTCGAAGACGTGATGCAGGACATGCGCGACATCCAGATCCGCCGGGTGCCGGTGGTCAGTCGTGACGACCATTCCCTGATCGGCATCGTCTCGCTGGCCGACCTGGCCGACATCGGCGCCGACACCGCCCCGGAGGAGACCGCAGCCACCTTGCGTGATATTTCTTCGCCCGAGCCGCTGGGCGGCGCGCGCACCTGACAGGTAATTCAGCCACTGGCCGGCCCCGCAGCCACCGCAGGCGCGGGCTGGCCGGCCCTGCTCCAGCATGCCCCACAGCATCCTGCGGCGAGGCGCCCGCCATGGGCCGGCGGTTGCCTGATATGTCGTCTTGTAACGAACGCTCTCAAGTGGGCCGATTAGTGATAATCTCCCACGCTTCGACTCGGCTCGCATGCGGGCCTTGTCATCTTTACACAAGGCTGCATAGACGATGATCAAGACAAAACTCGCGCTGGCGATGGTAATGGCGGCACTCGCCTTTGCCCCGGCCAGTGCTGCGACCCAGAAAAAGTCCGCGAAGACCACAAAGTCCACCAATAGCAGTAAAAACGCCAAGAAAAGCACGGCCAAGAACACCAGCAAAAGCACGGCCAAAACGGTCGCCAAGGCCGCTCCCGCAGCGGTGCTGGCCGAGCGCTGGCAGGACCGCCAGTTCGATGCGCTGAGCAACCAGTTCCTCAACGCCCAGTGGCGCATCGATTCGGAAAGCGCGATCTACGCCGGCAAGTACGACACCGCCGCTACCCTGTTCGTGCCCGACAAAGCCGGTATCGCCAGCGAACTGGCGTTCATCGACGAATGGCTCGAGCGTTTCGGCAAGGTCAACGCCAAACAGCTGGCCGCCAAGCAGCGCACCGACTTGCAACTGCTGCAAAACAAGCTCGAAGGCGACCGCTGGCGCCTGACCACGCTGCGCGAATACGAGTGGAATCCCGCCAGCTACAACGTGGCCGGCCCGCTCGACCTGATCCTCAATACCGAATACGCGTCCCGGCCGCAGCGCCTGCGCACCCTGCTCAAGCGCATTACCAGCATCCCGGCCTACTACGACGCCGCGCGCGCCAACATCGTCAACCCCACGCGCGAGCACACGCGCCTGGCGATCAAGCAGGCGCCCGGCGTGATAGCCGTGCTGGTGGAAGTGAACAAGGCGGCGCAGGCGTCGATCCTGAATGCGGCCGAGAAGCAGCAATTCACGCTGCGCGTGGATGCGGCGCTGGCGGCGGTGAACAACTACGTCACCTACCTGACCGAGCGCGAAAAGCTGATGGATACCAAGGGCCGGCGCAGCTTCCGCATCGGCAAGGAACTGTACGAGAAAAAATTCGCCTACGATATCCAGTCCGGCAGCACCGCCGAGCAGACCTATCAAAAAGCGCTGGCTGCCCGCGAAGACCTGCTGGCCAATATGGAGCGCGTGTCCGACGAGATGTGGGACAAGTACTTGCCCGGCGTGGCGAAACCGGCCGACCGCTATGCCAAGATCGGCATGATGATCGACAAGCTGTCCGAGCGCCATGTCGCGCGCGAGAATTTTGTCACCGAAATCCGTCGCCAGATTCCGGAATTACAGGCCTGGGTGATCAAGCACGACCTGCTCACGCTCGACCCGAACAAGCAACTCGAAGTGCGCGCCACCCCTGCCTACCAGGCCGGCGTGGCAGGCGCCAGCATCGACGCGCCGGGCCCGTACCGCCCGCAGGACCGCACCTACTACAACGTCACCCCGCTCGACGGCGCCACGCCCGAAGCGGCCGAGAGCAGCCTGCGCGAGTACAACCACTGGATCCTGCAAATACTCAACATCCACGAAGCCATTCCCGGCCATTACGCCCAGCTGGTGTACGCCAACAAGTCGCCATCGATCGTCAAGTCGATCTTCGGCAACGGCGCCATGGTCGAAGGCTGGGCCGTGTACGGCGAGCGCATGATGCTCGAATCGGGCTATGGCGACAACGCGCCGGAAATGTGGCTGATGTATTCGAAGTGGAACCTGCGCAGCGTGACCAACACCATCCTCGACTACAGCGTGCACGTGCTGGGCATGACCGAAGAACAGGCCATCGATTTACTGACGCGCCAGGCCTTCCAGACCCGCACCGAGGCCACCGAGAAGTGGCACCGGGTGCAGGTATCGTCGGTGCAGCTGACCAGCTATTTCAGCGGCTACAGCGAAATCATGGCGCTGCGCGAAGAACGCAAGCAGGCGCTGGGCAGCAATTTTAATCTGAAACAGTTCCACGAACAGTTCCTCAGCTACGGCAGCGCGCCGGTGCGGGTGATCCGGGAATTGATGACGAATAAATAAGCACCATGCAAAAGCCCCGCAGTGTCGCCACTGCGGGGCTTTTTACGTCTGCGTTACGGCGGTTGCAACGAGTCCGTGGCTAGGCGCGGCGTCGCAGGCAGTGCGCTAGCACGGCAAGACGCCGCAACAACGCCATGGGCTCGTTTCAACAGCCGTCAGGACTGTTTTTCTTCGGGGGCGGTAGACATCTTGACAAACATCGGAGCGACCAGTAAACCCAGCTCGAACAGCAGCCACATTGGAATCGCCAGCGAGAACATCGACATCGCATCCGGCGGCGTGACCACGGCAGCGATCACGAACGCGCCGACGATGGCATACGGGCGGATTTCCTTGAGCTTGGCGACTGTGACCAGGCCGGTGCGCACCAGGATCACCACCACCACCGGCACTTCGAAGGTGGCGCCAAAGGCCAGGCACATCGACATCACGAAGTCGAGGTAGTTCTCGATATCGGGCGTGACCGCGATCGACGTGGGCGAGAACTGGGCAATGAAGTGGAACACGCGGCCGAACACGAAGAAATAACAGAACGCCACGCCGGCCATGAACAGCAGCGACGACGAAATGACCAGCGGCGCGACCAGGCGCTTTTCATGCATGTACAGGCCGGGCGCGACGAACGCCCACATCTGGTACAGCACCCACGGCAAGGCGATGATAATGCCCAGCACGATGGTGACCTTCATTGGCACCAGGAATGGCGACGTCACGCCGGTGGCGATCATCTTGGAGCCAACGGGCAGCGAGTTGATCATCGGCTGAGCGATGAAGTCGTAGATTTGCGCGGGACCGGGCCAGAACATCAAGGCGGCAACCACCAGCACGACGCCGATGGCAGCCTTGACCAGCCGGTTGCGCAGCTCGACCAGATGGGAGATGAAGGTCTCTTCGCCTGTGTTTGGGGTAGTCATCAGTAAAACGAGTTCTGGATATTGCCGCGTGGGCGGAACCGGGCAACGCGGGCGGCGCCGGACGTGACGTGCAGCTTGCCGCCGTGGCGTTGCTTGTACCAGCCGGGCACCGCCGAGTTACGCACCAGCTTTTTGCGGCGGAACTCGCGCGCCTTGCGCGCCAGGTCGTCGCTGCTGACGGTGGAAAACGACGTCGAGGCCGAAGAGATATCTTCCATGGCCGGCGTATCGTGCCAGGCGTTTTGCACCTCGCTGAGATTTTCCGCGATGGAGTTTTCGACGTCGCTCTTGATGTTGTGCGCCGCTTCCTGCACTTCCTTTTGCAGGTTGCGCAGTTCTTCGAGCTCGATTTCGCGCGTGACTTCGGACTTGACGTTGTTGAGGTAACGCTGGGCGCGGCCGTACAGGTTCCCGGCCATGCGCGCCACCTTGGGCAGCTTTTCGGGGCCGATGACGATCAGCGCGATCACGCCGATCACCGCCATTTTAGTGAGACCGAGATCGATCATAAGACAGAAGCGTCAGCTCGCGCGGCCCGGCACAGCGGGCCGCTGCGGCTTACAGCTTGTTTTTCTCTTTGACGTCGACGTCGATGGTGCTCGGGGTGGCCGGAGGCGCAGGCGGAGCGACCGGCTTGTCCTCGTCGCTGCCCTTGACGCCATCCTTGAAGCCTTTGACGGCCTTGCCAATATCGCCACCCATATTGCCCAGCTTTTTGGTGCCGAAAATCAAAATCACCACGACCAGCACAATCGCCCAGTGTATCCAGCTCATCGAACCCATCTTATTCCCCTTGGCGGCGCAGCGCGCCGGTTAACCTGTTGATCCGTTTATTCAAAAACTGCCAGCGACAGTATACGCCAAGCGTCGCCCGTCATGTGTATGTCATGCAGCAAGCCTTGTGACCAGTTGTCAAGCTGGCAGCAGGTGCGAGTACTCGCTATCGCTCGCCGCGCCACGGGTGGGCGCCGCCGATCACGTGCATGTGCAGATGGTACACCTCTTGCCCGCCATCAGGTCCACTGTTGATGACCGTCTTGAAGCCGGCAACCGGCTGACCCTGGTCATCATAGCTGACCGCGCAACCGAATTCCCCTGCAAGACGGGGGGCCAGCGCCAGCATTTTGCCCAGCAGCGGGGCGTCGTCCAGCGTGCAGTCGGACAGCGTGGAAAAATGCTTTTTTGGAATCACCAGCAGGTGCACGGGCGCATGCGGGTGAATGTCCTTGAATGCGTACAGCTCGTCGTCTTCGTAGACGGCGGTGGACGGGATGGTCTTTTCAGCGATCTTGCAGAACAGGCAGTTTTCCACGGGGGCTCCTCAATCCTTGCGAGAATTCTTCTCTTCGATACCCGATACGCCTTCGCGGCGCGCCAGTTCGTCCAAAACTTGCTGCGGCTTCAGGTCGAACTGCGCCAGCAACACCAGCGTATGGAACCACAGGTCGGCCACTTCGTACAACACCTTGTCAGGCTCGCCAGAAACGCGTGCGTCCTTGGCGGCCATCACGGTCTCGGTGGCTTCTTCGCCGATTTTTTTCAGGATGGCGTCGTCGCCCTTGGCAAACAGCTTGGAGACGTACGAGGTGGCGGGGTCGCCACCGTTGGCCAGCTTGCGCGATTCCATCAGCTCGGCCAGGCGGTCCAGGATAGTGCTCATGATTGTTACCTTGTGCTTAACTCGATTTCGGTTTGGCGTAGATATCGCCCGGGTCTTTCAGGACCGGCTCGGCGTTGTGCCAGTCGCCGCCCTCGGCGTCGCCCTCGAATTTTTGATAGAAACACGAATGGCGGCCGGTATGGCAGGCGATGCCGCCGGCTTGCTCGATCTTGAGCAGCACCACGTCTTCATCGCAGTCGAGGCGGATTTCCAGCACTTTTTGCGTGTGGCCCGACTCTTCGCCCTTGTGCCACAGCTTTTTGCGCGAGCGGCTCCAGTACACGGCTTCGCCGAGCTCGACCGTTTTGGCCAGCGCGTCGCGGTTCATCCAGGCGAACATCAACACGTCGTTGCTGCCGGCCTCCTGCGCGATCACCGGCACCAGGCCGTTTTCGTCCCAGTGGATTTTTTTCAGCCATTTGGCCTTGGCCACGTTGTTGGTTGGGGTAGACATGAGTTTTTCCGCTATCTGCTTAATCGAGGCGCATCGGAATGCCCTGCTGTGCCATGAAGCGCTTGGCTTCCTGCACCGTGTGCTGGCCGTAGTGGAAGATGCTCGCTGCCAGCACCGCGTCTGCCTTGCCGAGCTTGACGCCGTCGGCCAGGTCTTGCAGGCCGCCCACGCCGCCCGAGGCGATCACGGGAATGCCGATGGCGTTCGACACGCTGCTGGTCAGGCCCAGGTCGAAGCCGGACTTGGTGCCGTCGCGATCCATGCTGGTGAGCAGGATTTCGCCTGCGCCCAGCTGTTCCATCTTGACGGCCCATTCGATGGCGTCGATGCCGGTAGCCTTGCGGCCGCCGTGGGTAAACACTTCCCACTTGCCGGGAGACACCTGCTTGGCGTCGATGGCCACCACGATGCACTGCGAGCCGTGCTTTTGCGAGGCGTCGAACACCAGTTGCGGGTTCGACACGGCAGACGAGTTCATGCTGACCTTGTCCGCGCCGGCATTGAGCAGGCGGCGCACATCGGCCACTTCGCGCACGCCGCCACCGACGGTGAGCGGAATGAACACCTGCGAAGCGACGGCCTCGATGATGTGCAGGATCAGGCCACGGTTATCGCTGGTGGCGGTAATGTCGAGGAAGGTCAGTTCGTCGGCGCCCTGCTCGTCGTAGCGGCGGGCGATTTCCACCGGGTCGCCGGCGTCGCGCAACTCGGTGAAGTTGACGCCCTTGACCACGCGGCCATCGGTCACGTCCAGGCAGGGAATGATGCGTTTGGCAAGCATTGATTAATCTTCCGGGTAGTCGGGCAGGTCGCCGCTCAGTTCGTCGGCACGCAGTTGCGCCGAGGCCAGGTCGATCGTGCCTTCGTAAATCGAACGGCCGCAAATCACGCCTTCGATACCTTCGTCCTGCACCGCGCACAAGGCTTCAACGTCGCCGATGTTGTGCAGGCCGCCCGAAGCGATGACCGGGATCTTGACCGCTTGCGCCAGCTTGACGGTGGCGTCGATATTGACGCCGCCCATCATGCCGTCGCGGCCGATGTCGGTGTAGATGATCGATTCCACGCCATACGCTTCGAATTTCTTGGCCAGGTCGATCACTTCGTGGCCGGACATCTTGCTCCAGCCATCGGTCGCTACCTTGCCGTCCTTGGCGTCCAGGCCCACGATGATGTGGCCGGGGAAGGCGCCGCAGGCGTCGTGCAGGAAGCCCGGTTCCTTGACCGCGGCCGTGCCGATGATGACGTAGCTGATGCCGGCGTCGAGGTAGCGCTCGATGGTGTCGAGGTCGCGGATGCCGCCGCCCAGTTGCACCGGGATTTCATCGAGGTCGTTTTCTTCGGCAAATTCCTGCACCACTTTCAGGATGGCCTTGACCGCGCCTTCATTTTTCGGCTTGCCGGCAAAGGCGCCGTTCAGGTCGACCAGGTGCAGGCGGCGCGCGCCTTGCTTGAGCCAGTGCAGGGCCATATCGGCCGGGTTTTCCGAGAAAACGGTGGCAAGTTCCATATCGCCTTGTTTGAGGCGAACGCAGTGACCGTCTTTGAGGTCGATGGCAGGAATGAGCAGCATGATAGGTCTGGGGTCTAGGGAAGTTAAGGTTAAGGGTTCCAGCGGACGAAATTACGGTACAGCTGCAGGCCCGCCGCGGCGCTCTTCTCCGGGTGGAACTGCGTGGCGAAAATATTATCACGGGCGACCGCGCAGCTGAACGGCGCGCCATACGTGGTCAGCCCGACGGTATGCGCGCCCTGCTCCGGCTGGGCGTAGTAGCTGTGGACAAAGTAGAAGTAGCTATTGTCCGCAATGCCATCCCACATTGCGTGAGACGCGTTTTGCTGCACTTGGTTCCAGCCCATTTGCGGCACCTTGAAGCGCGAGCCATCTTCCTGCAACTGGCCGTCGAGCTGGAAGCGCACGACCTTGCCGGGCAACAGGCCGAGGCCGGCGGCATCGCCCTCCTCGCTGCCATCGAACAGCATCTGCTCGCCGATGCACACGCCCATCAGCGGCTTGTTGCGCGCTGCTTCCATCAGCGCTTCCTGCACGCCCGATTCGCGCAGGCTGCGCATGCAATCGGGCATCGCGCCCTGGCCTGGCAGCACGATGCGGTCGGCGGTTTCGATGTCGGCCACGTCGCCGGAGATGAGCACGTTGGCGTCAAGGGCGACGGCGCGCAGCGCCTGCGCGACAGAACGCAGATTACCCATGCCGTAATCAACTACTACGATTTTTTTCATGATAGTGAAGTCTTACAGAGTGCCCTTGGTCGAGGGGATGGTGCCGGCGGCGCGCGGATCGAGCTCGGACGCCATGCGCAGTGCACGGCCGAAGGCCTTGAACACGGTCTCGCACTGGTGGTGCGCATTGGTGCCGCGCAGGTTGTCGATGTGCAGGGTGACCAGCGCGTGGTTGACGAAGCCGCGGAAAAATTCCAGGGTCAGGTCCACGTCGAAAGTGCCGATCATGGCGCGCGTAAACGGGATGTGGTACTCGATGCCTGGCCGGCCCGAGAAGTCCAGCACCACGCGCGACAGCGCTTCGTCGAGCGGCACATACGAGTGGCCGTAACGGACGATGCCCTTGCGGTCGCCGATAGCCTTGGCCACGGCCATGCCCAGCGTGATGCCCACGTCTTCCACCGTGTGGTGGTTGTCGATATGGATGTCGCCGGTGGCTTCCACTTCCAGGTCGAACAGGCCATGACGGGCGATCTGGTCGAGCATGTGGTCGAGGAAGGGCACGCCGGTATTGAGCTTTTGCTGGCCGGTGCCATCGAGGTTGATGGAGACGCGGACTTGCGTCTCGTTGGTATTGCGGGTGATTTCTGCGGTGCGGTTCATGAGGGGGCTCGCGAGGTTACTCAGGCTGCCAGCGACGCGGCGAAGGCATCGAGGAAGGTGGCGTTTTCTGCCGGGGTACTGACCGTAATGCGTAAACAATTGGCCAGCACAGGATGCATTTTACTCACATTTTTAATTAATACCTTGTGAGATAGTAGTTTGACGTTGGCATCGTCGGCATTGGGCACCCGAATCAAGATAAAATTTGCCGCCGACGGAAAAACCTCCACGCCGGGAAATTCTGCCAATGCAGCCATCAGATCGGCGCGTGCGGCGCGCAACGCGTGCGCTTGCTGGTTCAGCACCTCCACGTGGTCGAGCGCGAATTCGGCCGCCGTCTGCGTCAATACGTTGATGTTGTAAGGAGGCCGCACTTTATCGAACTGCTCGAGCAGTTTGGGCGCCGCCGACATGTAGCCGAGGCGTATCCCGGCCAGTCCCAGCTTCGATACCGTGCGCATCACCACCAGGTTGTCGAACTGCGGCAGGCGGTCCATGAAGGTCTGCTGGGCGAACGGCTCATACGCTTCATCGACCACAGCCAGGCCGAAACCATCCAACGCCTTGATGATGGCGACGATATCGCTTTCTGCGAACAGGTTGCCGGTCGGGTTGTTCGGGTACGACAGGAACACCAGCGCCGGTTTGTGCTCTGCAATCGCCGCCAGCATGGCCGGCAGGTCGAGCGTGAGGTCCGCTTTCACCGGTACGCCCACGTAGTCCATGCCCGCGTACTGCGCCGAGCGCGCGTACATCACGAACGACGGCGTGGGCGACAGCACCACCGCGCGGCGTTCCTGCCGGGCGCAGGCCATGCACAGGATCGAGATCAGCTCGTCGGAGCCGTTGCCAAGCATGACGTCGTACCCTGCCGGCACGCCCAGAGTGGCCCGCACCTTCTGCCTGGTGGTTGCGTACGACGCCACCGGGTAGCGGTTCAGGGCAGCGGCAGCCAGGCGCGTGCCCAGCTCCTGCAGCAAATGCTCGGGCAGCTGGTACGGGTTTTCCATCGCATCGAGCTTCACGAAGCCACTGGCGTCAGCCACGTGGTAACCATGCATGGCTGCCACGTCCGGGCGGATGGTGTTGGCGATGAGGGTGTCGATGGCGGACATCTGGTCGGGCTCCTGGTCAGGCTACGGTTGAAAGTCGCTTGGTGGCGGCCTTGGGTTTGGCGGCGACGATTTTTTTGGGGACGGCTTTTTTTGTCACCGCCTTGGGTGCGGTGCTGGTCACGGTGGCCAGGGTGGGCGCGGTATCGCTTGCCGCCCTGGCCCTGGCCTTCGCAGGTGCCTTGGGCGGTACGATAGCGGCAGCTACAACGTCAGCTTTCTTCGGTGCGGCTTTTTTCAGTGCGGTTTTTCGCGGCGCCGGCTTTTTCTTCACCACCGGCGGCAAGTCCAGCGCCGCCAGCCGTTCGTCGATGATCGCGCAGTAGTCGGGATTGAGTTCAAAGCCGACGAAGCTGCGTCCGCAACGCTTGGCGGCAATTGCCGTGGTGCCGCTGCCCATGAACAGGTCGAGCACCACGCCGTCGGGCGGGCACGAGGCCTTGACCATGCGCTCGATAATTTCCAGCGGTTTTTGCGTCGGATGGTCGGCGCGCTCGGGATGCTCCTTGTGCAGGCGCGACACGCTCCACAGGTCCTTGGGGTTGTAGCCCACTTCGAGCCACTTGGCGCCGATGAAGATCGAGCGCGAACGGGCTTTCTTGGTTTCGGCGTCGTAGGCGATGCGCACGGCGTCGAGGTCGAAATAATAATCCTTGCGGCGGACAAAAAAGCCGATGGTGTCGTGCACCGACGAGTAGCTGCGCACGCTGCCGCCCATCGACGGCACGCGGCGGTCCCAGATAATCTCGTTCATCATCGTCATGCGCTTTTTCAGCAGCACGAAGATCTCGGGCGAAAAGCGCCACGTCAAAAAGATGTACAGGCTGCCGTTGGGCTTGAGCTTGGGCAGCGCGGCGTCGATCCACTGCTCGGTCCAGCGCAGGTAATCATCGACCGTCTGCTGGTCGGACGCATTGCCGTAGTCCTTGCCCAGGTTGTACGGAGGGTCGGTCAAGATCAGGTCGATGGAACCGTCGGGGATGCGCGCCAGTCCGGACAGCGCATCCTCGCAGAAGACCTGGTTGAGCCACTTTTCGGTCATTGGTTTTTTAACCTGAGTTCGGCGCTGCGGGCGTGCGCCTGCAAGCCTTCGCCATACGCCAGTTCGGCCGCGATCTTGCCGAGCGTTTGCGCGCCGGCTTCGCTGACGTGGATGATCGACGAGCGTTTCTGGAAATCGTACACGCCCAGCGGCGACGAGAAGCGCGCGGTGCGCGACGTCGGCAGCACGTGGTTCGGACCGCAGCAGTAGTCGCCCAGCGATTCGGACGAGAAGCGTCCCAGGAACATGGCGCCCGCGTGGCGAATCTTATCGGCCCACTGTTGCGGATCTTCGGCCGAGATTTCCAGGTGCTCGGCAGCGATGCTGTTGGCGATCGCGCACGCTTCGTCCATGTCACGCACTTTCACCAGCGCGCCACGGTCGGTGAGCGACGTGCGGATGGTGTCCTGGCGCGGCATGGTCGGCAGCAGTTTTTCAATACTCGCTTCCACCCTGGCGATGTAGTCGGCGTCCGGGCACAGCATGATCGCCTGCGCCAGTTCGTCGTGCTCGGCCTGCGAGAACAGGTCCATCGCCACCCAATCCGGGTCCGTGGTGCCGTCGCAGATCACCAGGATCTCCGACGGGCCGGCGATCATGTCGATGCCGACGATGCCGAACACGCGGCGCTTGGCGGCAGCGACATACGCGTTGCCGGGACCGACGATTTTATCGACCGCCTGTATGGTCTCGGTGCCATGCGCCAGCGCGGCCACCGCCTGGGCGCCGCCGATGGTGATCACGCGCGTCACGCCGGCAATCGCGGCGGCGGCCAGCACCATCTGGTTTTTTACGCCATCAGGTGTTGGTACCACCATGATGATTTCCTGTACACCTGCCACGTGGGCCGGAATCGCATTCATCAGCACCGACGACGGGTACGCGGCCTTGCCACCGGGGACGTAAATGCCCACGCGGTCGAGCGGCGTGACTTTCTGGCCCAAGATGGTGCCGTCGGCTTCGGTGTACGTAAAGCCGTTCAGTTCCTGCTTTTGCCGTTCGTGGAACACGCGGATGCGCTGCGCGGCCACGTTGAGGGCGTCGCGCTGGGCGGCGGGAATCGCTGCGAGAGCTGCCTGCAGTTCGTCCTGGCCGATATCGAAGGCGGCCATGCTGGCGGCGCCACCGTTGGGAATGCGGTCGAAGCGGTTGGTGTATTCGAGGACGGCGGCGTCGCCGCGCGCCTTGACGTCGGCCAGGATGCCGGCGACGGCGCGCTCGATCGCTTCATCGGTGCCCGCTTCAAATGCCAGCAAGGTGTCCAGGGACTTTTGAAAATCGGCTTGCGTGGAATCGAGCTTGGTAATTTGAATCGACATGATGTGTTCCGTATTGATTTACTTTTTTGCCGCGCGCTCGAATGCTTCGAGGATGGGCTGCAAACGCTGGCGCTTGAGCTTTAACGCTGCCTGGTTGACGATCAGGCGCGACGAGATGTCCATGATCGCTTCCACTTCCACCAGGTCGTTGGCGCGCAGCGTGTTGCCGGTGCTGACCACGTCCACGATGGCATCGGACAGGCCGACCAGCGGCGCCAGTTCCATCGAACCATACAGCTTGATCAGATCGACGTGCACGCCCTTCTTGGCGAAGTGCTCGCGCGCGGTCTGCACGAACTTGGTGGCCACGCGCAGGCGCGCGCCCTGGCGCACGGCGGTCTCGTAATCAAAACCGTTTTTCACGGCCACCGACATGCGGCACGCGGCGATATTGAGGTCGATCGGCTGGTACAGGCCTTCGCCGCCATGCTCGAGCAGGACGTCCTTGCCGGCCACGCCGAAGTCCGCCGCGCCATGCTGAACATAGGTCGGCACGTCGGTGGCGCGCACGATCAGTACGCGTACACCGGGGTCGTTGGTGGCCAAAATCAGCTTGCGCGAGGTTTCCGGATTTTCCGTGACGGTGATGCCGGCCGCTTCCAGCAGCGGCAGGGTGTCGTCGAAAATCCGGCCCTTGGACAGGGCCAGGATCAGTTGCTGGTTCTCTGGTACGTTCATCATTTGATCCGTTTGATGTTGGCGCCCACGGCCGACAGTTTGACTTCCATCTGGTCGTAGCCGCGATCGAGGTGATAAATGCGGTCGATCAGCGTCTCGCCGCGCGCAGCCATGGCCGCGATCACCAGCGATGCCGAAGCACGCAGGTCGGTTGCCATCACGGGCGCGCCGACCAGCTGCTCCACGCCCTTGATGAAGGCGGTGTTGCCGTCGGTCTCGATGGCCGCACCCAGGCGGTTCATCTCCTGCACGTGCATGAAGCGGTTTTCAAAAATGGTTTCGGTCACGCGGCTGGCGCCGTTGGCAATCGTGTTGACTGCCATGAACTGCGCCTGCATGTCGGTGGGGAAGCCCGGGTATTCGGTGGTGCGGAACGTGACGGGCGTCGGGCGCTGGTCCATCTGCGCGCGGATCCAGTTGTCGCCCACGGTCAGTTGCAGGCCCATTTCGCGCAGCTTGTCGAGCGCGGCGTCCATGATGTCCACGCGCGTATTGCGGATGGTGATGTCGCCGCCGGTGGCAGCGACCGCGCACAGGAACGTGGCCGCTTCGATGCGGTCGGAAATCACCGCGTGTTTGGCGCCATGCAGCTCGGCCACACCTTGAATGACCAGGCGGTTGGTGCCGATACCTTCGATCTTGGCGCCCATGGCCACCAGCAGGTTGGCAAGGTCCGTCACTTCCGGTTCGCACGCGGCGTTTTCCAGCACGGTCTCGCCTTCGGCCAGCGTGGCGGCCATCAGCAAATTCTCGGTGCCGGTGACGGTGATCATGTCGGTGACGATGCGCGCGCCTTTCAGTTTGGCGCACTTGGCGTAGATGTAGCCCGCCTCGATGGTGATCTCGGCGCCCATGGCCTGCAGGCCCTTGATGTGCTGATCGACGGGACGCGAACCGATGGCGCAGCCGCCCGGCAGCGATACCTTGGCCTGGCCGAAACGCGCCAGCAAAGGACCGAGCACCAGGATCGACGCGCGCATGGTTTTCACCAGTTCATACGGCGCTTCGAGCTTGTCGATGGCGGCGCCGTTCAGGGTGACCTTGTCGTTGTCCTGGGTGACCTTCAAGCCGGTCTGGCCCAGCAGTTTCAGGATGGTGGCCACGTCGTGCAGGTGCGGCACATTGGACAGCTCGACGTCGCCGGACGTCAGCAGGCCGGCGCACAGGATCGGCAGCGCGGCGTTCTTCGCGCCCGAAATCGTGATGTCGCCGTGCAGGCGGTTACCGCCTTGAATCAGGAGCTTGTCCATGCTTAGCCTTGGTATTCTTCTGGGGTGAGGGTTTTCATCGACAGCGCGTGGATTTCTTCGCGCATGCGGTCGCCCAGCGCGGCGTACACCAGCTGATGGCGCTGGATCGGACGCTTGCCGGCAAACGCCGGCGACACGATGATGGCCTGGAAGTGCTGGCCATCGCCGTCCACTTCGAGATGGGTGCATTCGAGGCCGGCAGAGATGTAGCCGTGGATCAGTTCTGGAGTGGTAGCCATGATGGGGTCCTGTTTTAAATCTGTTATCTGTATTTGACGCATGATTGTGCTCCTGGTGCCGCCGGTTAGTGTCGCAGACGATAACCGCTGCGCAGCAGCCGGATCGCCGCCAGCGACAGCACCACTAGGAAGGCCGAGACGATGCCCAGGCTGATCCAGGGGCTGGTGTCGGACTGGCCGAAGAAGCCGTAGCGGAAGCCGTCGATCATGTAGAAGAACGGGTTCAGGTGCGAGACGGTGAGCCAGAACGACGGCAGCGAGTGGATCGAGTAGAACACGCCGGACAAGAAGGTCAGCGGCATGATCAAAAAGTTCTGGAACGCGGCCAGCTGGTCGAATTTTTCGGCCCAGATGCCGGCGATCAGGCCCATGGTGCCGAGGATGGCGGCGCCCAGCAGGGCAAACACGGCGATCCACAGCGGCGCCGCAAAACTCATGTGAGCGAACCACGCGGTCACGGCAAACACGCCCAGGCCCACGGCCAGGCCGCGCACCATGGCCGCGATCACGTAGGCCGAGAAGATTTCCCAGTGCGACAGGGGCGTCAACAGCACGAACACCAGGTTGCCGGTGATTTTCGATTGGATCAGCGACGACGACGAGTTGGCAAACGCGTTTTGCAGCACGCTCATCATCACCAAACCGGGAATCAGGAACGACGTGTAGCTCACGCCTTCGTACACCTGCACCCGGCCTTCCAGCACGTGGCCGAAGATCAGCAGGTACAGCATGGCGGTCAGAATCGGCGCCGCCACGGTTTGCGTCGCAACCTTCCAGAAACGCAGCGTCTCTTTATAGACCAGGGTGCGGAAGCCGCTGGAGATAAAATTCATACGGAGCCCTTGTCCATGATTTGCAGGAAGATGTCTTCGAGATCGGCCTGTTGCAGCTGCATCTCGTCGATCACGGCGCCCGACTCGCGCAGGCGCGCCAGGATGCCTTCCACTTCCGAGTACTCGTTGATGCGCAGGCTGTACTTGCGGCCGTGGTCCGACACTTCCGGATGCGTGACCAGGTGGCGCAGGTCGTCAGGCAAATCGCCGGCCGTCATGTTGACGATCAGCTGCGAGCCCGAAATGCGGCGGATCAGCGCCGCCATCGAGTCGAGCGCGACGACCTTGCCGCTCTTGAGCATGGCGACGCGCTTGCACATCGCCTGTGCTTCTTCCAGGTAGTGGGTGGTGAGCACCACGGTGTGGCCTTCGCGATTGAGGCGCGAGATGAACTTCCACAGCGTCTGGCGCAGTTCCACGTCCACGCCGGCGGTCGGCTCGTCGAGCACGATCACGGGCGGCTTGTGCACCAGCGCCTGCGCGACCAGCACGCGGCGCTTCATGCCGCCGGACAGCGCGCGCATATTGGTGTCGGCCTTGTTGGTCAGGTCGAGGTTGTGCATCACCTCGTCGATCCAGGCGTCGTTGTTGGGCAGGCCGAAGTAGCCCGATTGCAGGCGCAGGGTTTCGCGCACGGTGAAGAACGGATCGAACACCAGTTCCTGCGGCACCACGCCCAGCTTGCGCCGCGCTTCACGAAAATCGCCGGTGACGTCATGGCCGTGAATGCTGACCTTGCCGGCATCAGGGCGAATCAGGCCGGCGATGATGGAAATCAGGGTAGTCTTGCCGGCGCCGTTGGGGCCCAGCAGGCCGAAAAACTCGCCCTCCTCGATGGTGAGCGACACGCCGCCCAGCGCCTGGAGCGACTTGTAGCGCTTTTCGACATTCGTTATTTGGATCGCTGACATTCTAGACTTTATGTTGTGCGACGGCGTGACCGGCGCTGAGTGCCCGCCAGGCGCCGAAAACGGCACGAAACGGTGATTCAGGGGGGCCGCAGCGCTGTAGCTGCGGCAACGTTCAATTATATTGGAAATCTGGGTCGGTCGAGCCGGACCGGCGGAATACTACAACTGCGAGGGGGCGGAGCGGGGGTCAATGATGGTGGTGCAGGTCGGCAGGCGCGGCGGCCGGAGCGACGGAGGTATTGTCCAGATCTTGCTCCTCTTCCTGGCCGGGGAACACCAGGCCGCAGACGCCATAGAGCTTGGTCAGGTTTTTCAGCGAGGCAGGCAGGTTGTGCAGCGCCAGTTGCACCCCGGCTTCGCGCGCGGCGCGCTGCCAGGACAGCAGCACCGACACGGCCACCGAATCTACCGAGGTAACGTTGCTTAAATCAAACGCCCGCTGGCCGGCCTTGATGGCAGCCAGGCCGCGCTCTTGCGCCGCAGTGGCGTTGAGCACGGTCAGGGACGTGAGTGATTGCAGGTTGTCGGTGGCGTCGGCGGTCATGGCGATAGCTTGGTGAGGTACTTATTTGGCTGGCGTGGCAGGGTTGGCTTTGAGTGGTTTGCTGGCCAGCGACTTGTTCTTGTCGGTCAGCGTCTTGATCAGGCCATCGATGCCGCCCTTGTTGATTTCGGACGTGAACGTACCTTTGTAGGTTTCCACCAGCCAGGCGCCCATGACGTTGATGTCATAGATTTTCCAGCTGTCGCCAGCCTTGGCCACGCGGTAGTTCAGCAGGACCGGATCGCCACGGGTCATGTTTACTTGCGAACGCACTTCCACGTCGGTATCGGCCGGATCGGCGCGCAGCGGCTTGAAGGTGATGGTTTCGTTCTTGATTTGCGACAGCGCGCCCGAGTACGTGTACACCAGCAGCGTGCGGAACTGTTCCGACAGCGCTTTCTGTTGCTCAGGCGACGCCTGGCGCCAGAAGCGGCCAGCCGCCAGCGCGGTCATGCGGTTCGAATCGACGTACGGCAAGATCTTGTTTTCGACCAGCGCCATGATTTTTTGCTGATTGCCGGACTGGATGTCCTTGTCGGCCTTGGCGGTGTTGATCACGTCTTCGCTGATGCGCTTGACCAGCGCGTCGGGCGCCTCGGCCGCTTGCGCGGTCATGGTGAAGCCCATCGTGGCCACGGTGGCAACAGCTATCAGTTGTTTGATCAGATTCATCGTTTATCTACCTTGTGTGAGTTCTTCGGGTCACAGGCTGGCTCAGTTCGCAGCCGGTGTACCAGAGTTTAACGCGTTCGGGGCGGATTCGGCTGACACGGTTGGCGAAGTTTCCATTGGAGCAACTGCTGCACCTGCGGTGGCAGAGGCAACGACGGCGGTTTCAGCAACAGGTGCGACGTCGGCTTGCGGCGGCGTTGCGGGAGCAGCAGGTGCCGGCTCTGCAGCGGGCGCCGGCGTTGCCGGTGCGGCTTGCGGATCGGCGGCTGGCTTGGCGCCGTCGTCTTCACCGTACGGATCGTCGTTCTGCTTCGGCTTGCGCGGATTGCCGTCCGGGAAGACCTGGCTTTCGCGACGCTGCAGGTAGCCGTCGCGCAGGAACACGTAGCGGTCCAGTGCAGCATCTTCAAACAGCGAGCCGGCGTCCAGCAGGCTGGCGCGGGTGTCGATCAGGTTGATGCCGGTACCGATGTTGCGGACATTGGTCGGATCCTTGTAGCGCCAGATATTGCCGGCGAAGTCGGCTGGCAGCGCCACGGTGTCGCGCACGGTGGACGGTCCCAGGATCGGCAACACCAGGTACGGACCCGACTCCAGGCCCCACACGCCCAGGGTCTGACCGAAGTCTTCCTTGTGCTTTTCCAGGCCGGCCGGGGTGGCGATATCGAACAGGCCCAGGATACCGAGCGTGGAGTTCAGCGCGAAGCGGGTGATGTCGGTCATGCCGTCTTCGCCCTTGCCTTGCAGCAGGTTATTCACACCGCTCCAGGCATCGGAAATGTTGCCGAAGAAATTACCGACACCCGTCTGCACGAACGATGGCGTGACGTCGCGGTACACGGTGGCCACCGGTTTCAACGCATAGGTATCAACCTTGTCGTTGAAGGTGAACATGGCGCGGTTGTAGCTTTCGTACGGGTCGCGCGGGTTGGGACCGGCACAGCCGGCCAGCATCATCGCGGTACCCAGCACCAGCGCAGCAGTGCGCAGCGAGGTTTTATTGCTTTTCATTTATTCGTCCTTTTTGCCTTCGGCAGCCTTGCTGTAGATGAACTGATTGATCAGGTCTTCCAGCACGGCGGCCGATTGGGTACGTGCGATTTTGTCTCCGGCGACCAGGTTTTTCTCGTCGCCGCCTGCTTCGATGCCTACGTATTGCTCACCCAACAAGCCTGCCGTCAAAATCTTGGCCGAGCTGTCTTTCGGGAAGTTATAGCCTTCATCCATGTTCAAGGTCACCAGCGCCTGGTAAGTCTTGTCGTCAAAACTGATCTCGCCCACGCGGCCGATGACCACGCCCGACGCCTTGACGGCTGCTTGCGGACGCAGGCTGCCGATGTTGTCGAACTTGGCGGTAATCGCATAGGTTTTACCGAAGGACAATGAGCCGGTATTGCTGGCTTTTAACACCAGAAACATCAGTGCGGCCACGCCGATGACGATAAACAGGCCGACCCAGACATCCAGAGATTTGCGTTGCATAACTATCCTCGTTTAATTCCGTTTTATCTTACAACTATTTGCTGAACATCAGCGCCGTCAACATGAAGTCCAGCCACCAGACCATCAGCGACGAGATCACGACCGTGCGGGTGGTGGCGCGGGCCACGTCTTCCGGAGTCGGACGCGCCTGGTAACCCTGATACAGCGCGATGAAAGTGATTGCCACGCCGAACACGATGCTCTTGACGAAGCCGTTGAGCACATCCTTGAACAGGTCGACGCCGCCCTGCATTTGCGACCAGAAAGCGCCCTCGTCCACGCCAATCAGTTGCACACCGACCAAGTAGCCACCCATCACGCCCACGGCACTGAATACCGACGCCAGCAGCGGCACCGAAATCACGCCCGCCCAGAAACGCGGCGCCAGCACGCGCTGGATCGGGTTTACGGCCATCATTTCCATGGCGGACAGTTGCTCGCCCGCCTTCATCAGGCCGATTTCGGCCGTCAGCGACGTGCCGGCGCGGCCGGCAAACAATAGCGCGGTGATCACCGGCCCCAGCTCGCGCGTGAGACCCAGCGCCACCAGCAGGCCCAGCGATTGCTCGGCGCCGTATTTATTGAGCGTGTAATAACCCTGCAAGCCCAGCACCATGCCGACGAACAAGCCGGACAGGGTGATGATGACCATCGAGTAATTGCCGATGAAGTGCAGCTGCTCGACCAGCAGGTGCGGCCGGCGGAAGATCAGCCCCGGCGACAGGCGCAGGATTTCGAAGAACGTGCGCGCGGCAAAGCCGATGCCTTCGACGAAATCGCGCAGCGGCGCACCGAGCTTGGACAACAAATTTCTTACACTCATGCTTTGACTCCCAGGCCAAGGTCGTCGGCCAGGGATTTGCCGGGATAGTGGAACGGCACCGGTCCGTCCGCTTCCGCGTTGACGAACTGGTGCACATACGGGTCAGTGGACGCCATCATGTCGGCCGGCGTGCCATGCGCAACGATCTTGCCCTGCGACAGGAAATAAACGTAGTCGGCAATGGCGAAGCATTCCTTGACGTCGTGCGACACCAGCACCGTGGTCGAACCGAGCGCGGTATTCAGGTTGCGGATCAGGTTGGCAGTGACACCCATCGAGATCGGGTCGAGGCCGGCAAACGGCTCGTCGTACATGATCAGTTCGGGGTCGAGCGCGATCGAACGCGCCAGCGCCACGCGGCGCGCCATGCCGCCCGAGATTTCTCCGGGTTTTAATGCCGCAGCATTGCGCAGGCCCACGGCGTGCAGCTTCATCAACACCAGGTTGCGGATCAGCTCTTCCGGCAAGTCGGTATGCTCGCGCAGCGGGAAGGCGACGTTTTCGTACACGGTGAGATCGGTAAACAGGGCGCCATGCTGGAACAGCATGCCCATTTTACGGCGCAGCAAGTACAGGCCAGCGGTATTGAGCTTGTGGACCACCTGGCCCTGCACTTTGACCTGGCCTTTGCGCGGGGTGAGCTGGCCACCGATCAGGCGCAATACCGTGGTCTTGCCGCTACCCGAACCGCCCATGACTGCGATCACTTTTCCACGTGGGAAATCCATGCTCAGCCCGGACAGGATGGCTCGCTTTCCATACGAGAAATGTAAATCGCGAATTTCGACTAGATTGGACACGACGGAACTCTTTATTTTTTGATGCCGTATTGTAGTGCAGAAAGGTCAATCCTTGCTGGAAGCACCTCCGTTCAACGCAAAGGGACGGACGATGTATCGCCGATAATACAACACTACTGAACCCAAAGTCAGCAATTTACATGAGGCACGATTTGTTACATTGTGCATTGCATCATCGACGGCATAAAAAAAACCGGGAGGCGCGGGGATTGCCCGCCCGCTCCCGGGGGAAAACATCGCCTTGCGGCGGTGATCAGCGTGGCAGTTCGGAACTGCCCATCAGGAATTCATCGACTGCGCGTGCGCACTGGCGGCCTTCGCGGATGGCCCACACGACCAGCGACTGGCCACGGCGCACGTCGCCGGCGGCAAACACCTTGGCCGACGAGGTTTTGTAGCAACCTTCGCCATCGGTGGTCGCCTTGGCATTGCCGCGCGCATCTTTTTCCACGCCAAAGGCATCGAGAATGTTGGCAACCGGCGACACGAAGCCCATGGCCAGGAACACCAGGTCGGCCTTCATGTCGAATTCCGAGTTGGGCACTTCGGCCATCTTGCCGTCTTTCCATTCCACGCGGCAGGCAACCAGTTTTTCCACTTTACCGTTCTTGCCTTCCAGGCGCTTGGTGGCGACGGCCCAGTCGCGCTCGCAACCTTCGTCGTGCGACGACGACGTGCGCAGCTTGGTCGGCCAGTATGGCCACACCAGCGGCTTGTTCTCTTGTTCCGGTGGCATCGGCATCAGTTCGAACTGGGTGACCGACGCGGCGCCCTGGCGATTCGAGGTGCCCACGCAGTCGGAACCGGTATCGCCGCCGCCGATCACGACCACGTGCTTGCCAGTGGCCTTGATCTGGTCTTTCACCTTGTCGCCGGCGTTGATCTTGTTTTGCTGGGGCAGGAAGTCCATGGCGAAGTGCACGCCCTTCAGTTCACGGCCCGGTACCGGCAGGTCGCGCGGCTGCTCGGCGCCGCCAGCGAGGATCACCGCGTCGAATTCTTTTTCCAGGTCTTCCGGGAAAATGGTTTCCTTGGCCCAGTTGTTGACGTTGGCCGGGAAGTCTTTACCGATCAGCACACTGGTACGGAATACCACGCCTTCGGCTTCCATCTGCTTGATGCGGCGGTCGATGTGCGACTTTTCCATCTTGAAGTCTGGAATGCCATAACGCAGCAGGCCGCCGGCGCGGTCCGATTTCTCAAACACGGTGACCGCGTGGCCGGCGCGCGCCAGCTGCTGGGCGGCAGCCAGGCCCGCAGGACCGGAACCGACCACGGCAATTTTCTTGCCAGTCTGGTGCGCCGCAGGTTGCGGCACGACCCAGCCGTGTTCCCAGCCTTCGTCGATGATTTTATGTTCGATCGACTTGATGCCGACCGGATCTTCGCTGATGCCCAGGGTACAGGCGGCTTCGCACGGCGCCGGGCAGATGCGGCCGGTGAACTCGGGGAAGTTGTTGGTGGAATGCAGCGTATCGAGCGCTTCGCGGTAGTTGCCGCGATAGACCAGGTCGTTCCAGTCGGGGATGATGTTGTTGACCGGGCAGCCGTTGTTGCAGAACGGGATGCCGCAATCCATGCAGCGCGCGCCCTGCACCTTGGCTTGCTCGTTCGTCAGCGGAATGACGAATTCGGCGTAGTTTTTCAAACGCGTGGCAGGTGGCAGATAGCCTTCTTCCTGACGCTGGAATTCCATGAAACCGGTGATTTTACCCACGATTAAATCCTTACAATTCTGTGTTGACCCGGGACTGCCGAGCCGTCATCGCTGACGGCTCCAGGCGGTCGGTTTGTTTAAGCTGCCACCGGCTGCACTACCGCCGTCTCGTTCGCCACGTCCTCGGCCATTTCGGCCAGCACGCGCTTGTATTCGCTTGGGAATACCTTGACGAACTTGCTGCGGCTCTCAAGCCAGTTGTCGAGCAACAGGCGGGCACGGGTGCTGCCCGTGTGCTTGAAGTGGCGCTCGATCAAACGCTTCAGGATCACTTCGTCCGACTCGCGGCCCAGGTCCTTGTGCAGCACGTGGTACGTTTCGCTTTGCGCCGACTGCTCCTTGGTGCTGAGCACGCGCTCCAGTGTCACCATCGCCGTGTTGCAACGCGATTCGAAATCGCCGTCCGGGTCGTACACGTAGGCGATACCGCCCGACATGCCCGCGGCAAAGTTGCGGCCGGTAGCGCCCAGCACCACCACGGTGCCGCCGGTCATGTATTCGCAACCGTGGTCGCCGGTGCCTTCGACAATCGCCGTGGCGCCCGAGTTACGCACCGCGAAACGCTCGCCGGCCACGCCGTTGAAGAACGCTTCGCCGTTGATCGCGCCGTACAGCACGGTATTCCCGACGATGATGTTGTTGACCGCCCAGCCACGGAACTCGGTGTTCGGACGCACGATGATGCGGCCGCCCGACAGGCCCTTGCCCACGTAATCGTTACCCTCGCCCACCAGGTCGATGGTGATGCCGTGCGCCAAGAACGCGCAGGCCGACTGGCCGGCCGTGCCTTGCAGCTGGATGTGGATGGTGTCGTCCGGCAGGCCGGCGTGGCCGTAACGCTTGGCCACTTCGCCCGACAGCATGGTGCCAACGGTACGGTTGACGTTGCGCACCGGCGAGATGAACGACACGCGTTCACCTTTTTCCAGCGCACCTTTTGCTTGCGCGATCAGCTTGTGGTCGAGCGCCTTGTCCAGGCCGTGATCCTGGTCCATGGTGTGGTAGATAGCCTGGCCGTTCTGCACTTCGGGCTGGTGGAAGATGTTGCTGAAATCCAGGCCCTTGGCTTTCCAGTGCGAGATCGCTTTCGACTTGTCGAGCAGGTCAACCCGGCCGATCAGTTCGTCATACGTACGGATGCCCAGTTGCGCCATCAGTTGACGCGCTTCTTCGGCAACGAAGAAGAAGTAGTTGACCACGTATTCCGGTTTGCCGGAGAACTTGGCGCGCAGCACCGGGTCTTGCGTGGCCACGCCCACCGGGCAGGTGTTCAGGTGGCATTTGCGCATCATGATGCAACCCTCGACCACCAGCGGTGCCGTGGCAAAGCCGATTTCGTCGGCGCCCAGCATGGCGGCGATGACGACGTCGCGGCCGGTACGCATCTGGCCGTCGGCCTGGACCCGGATACGCGAGCGCAAACCGTTCAGCACCAGGGTCTGCTGCGTTTCCGCCAGGCCCAGTTCCCACGGCGTGCCGGCATGTTTCACCGACGACAGTGGCGACGCGCCGGTGCCGCCGTCATGGCCGGCGACAACCACGTGGTCGGCCTTGGCCTTGGTGACACCAGCGGCCACCGTGCCGATACCGACTTCCGACACCAGCTTGACCGAGATCGACGCGCGCGGGTTGGCGTTTTTCAGATCGTGGATCAGCTGTGCCAGATCTTCGATCGAATAGATGTCGTGGTGCGGCGGCGGCGAAATCAGGCCCACGCCCGGCACCGAGAAGCGCAGGGTGGCGATGTATTCCGACACCTTGTGGCCTGGCAGCTGGCCGCCCTCGCCCGGCTTGGCGCCCTGCGCCATCTTGATCTGGATCTGATCGGCCGAGTTCAGGTAAGCAGCGGTCACGCCAAAACGGCCCGACGCCACCTGCTTGATGCGCGAACGCAGCGAGTCGCCTTCCTGCAGTGGAATATCGACGACCATCTGTTCCTTGCCCATGACCGAGGCCATGGTCTCGCCCTGCTTGATCTTGATGCCTTTGAGTTCCTGGGTGTAGCGCGATGGATCTTCGCCGCCTTCGCCGGTGTTCGATTTGCCGCCGATGCGGTTCATGGCCACGGCCAGCGTCGCGTGGGCTTCGGTCGAGATCGAGCCCATCGACATGGCGCCGGTGGCAAACCTCTTGACGATTTCCTTGGCCGGTTCCACTTCGTCCAGTGCAATCGCCTTGGTCGGATCGATCTTGAACTCGAACATGCCGCGCAGGGTCAGGTGACGACGGCTCTGGTCGTTGATGATTTGCGCGTATTCCTTGTAGCTCGAGAAGTTATTCGCGCGGGTCGAGTGTTGCAGCTTGGCGATCGCGTCCGGCGTCCACAGGTGGTCTTCGCCACGCACGCGGAATGCGTATTCGCCGCCCGCATCGAGGTTGTTGGCCAGCACCGGATCGTTGCCGAAGGCGGCCGCGTGCAGGCGCAGCGCTTCTTCCGCCACTTCGAACACGCCGATGCCTTCCACTTTCGACGACGTGCCCTTGAAGTACTTGTTGACCAGCGACTTGTTCAGGCCGACAGCTTCGAAGATCTGCGCGCCGCAGTACGACATATAGGTGGAGATGCCCATCTTCGACATCACCTTCATCAAGCCCTTGCCGACGGCCTTGGTGAAGTTGTAGATCGCTTTTTCGCCCGACAGGTCGCCCGGCATGCCGTGCGCCAGTTCGATCAGGGTTTCCATCGCCAGGTACGGGTGGATCGCTTCGGCGCCGTAGCCTGCCAGCAGCGCGAAGTGGTGGGTCTCGCGGGCCGAGCCGGTTTCCACGACCAGGCCGGTGGACGCGCGCAGGCCCTTGCTTACCAGGTGCTGGTGGACGGTGGACGTAGCCAGCAGCGCAGGAATCGCCACGCGGTCCGGGCCGATGCTGCGGTCGGACACGACCAGGATGTTATGGCCCGATTTGACGGCGTCAACCGCTTCCGCGCACAGCGAGGCCAGGCACGCTTCGATGCCTTCCTTGCCCCACGACAGCGGGTAGCAGATGCTCAGTTCGTACGATTTGAACTTGCCGCCCGTGTGCAGGCTGATGTTGCGCAGGCGCTCCATGTCGTCGAAACCGAGGATAGGCTGCGACACTTCGAGGCGCATTGGCGGGTTGACGTTGTTGGTGTCGAGCAGGTTCGGCTTCGGACCGATGAACGACACCAGCGACATCACCATCGCTTCGCGGATCGGGTCGATTGGCGGGTTGGTCACTTGCGCGAACAGCTGCTTGAAGTAGTTGTACAGCGGCTTGAGTTTGTTGGACATGACGGCCAGCGGCGAGTCGTTGCCCATCGAGCCGGTCGCTTCTTCACCGGCGGCAGCCATCGGCGCCATCAGGAATTTCAGGTCTTCCTGGGTGTAGCCGAACGCCTGCTGGCGGTCCAGCAGCGACGGCACGGCTTTTTCGCCCTGGGCCGGCGCGGCGGTGACAGTGGTGCCCGCACCGTACTTGGCGCGGTTGTGCGCCAACTGGCTTTCGCTAAGCTTGATTTCGTTGAGCTTGATGCGCACCGCGTTGATCCACGCCTTGTATGGCTTGGCGTTGGCGTAGGTGTCTTTCAGCTCTTTATCGTCGATGATGCGGCCTGCTTCCAGGTCGATCAGGAACATCTTGCCTGGTTGCAGACGCCATTTCTGGATGATCTTCGATTCCGGGATCGGCAGCACGCCCGATTCCGATGCCATCACGACCAGGTCGTCGTCGGTGACGATGTAGCGGGCCGGACGCAAGCCGTTGCGGTCCAGCGTGCCGCCGATGTAGCGGCCGTCGGTGAAGGCCATGGCGGCAGGGCCGTCCCATGGTTCCATCATGGCTGCATGATATTCGTAGAACGCACGGCGATTGTCGTCCATCGTGCCGTGATTTTCCCAGGCTTCCGGGATCATCATCATCATCGCCTGGGCCAGCGGATAGCCTGCCATCAACAGCAGTTCCAGCGCGTTGTCGAAGCAGGCGGTGTCGGACTGGCCTTCGTAGATCAGTGGGAACAGCTTTTGCAGGTCTTCGCCCAGCACGGCCGACTTCATCACGCCTTCACGGGCGCGCATCCAGTTGAAGTTGCCTTTGACGGTGTTGATCTCGCCGTTGTGGGCGATCAGGCGGTACGGGTGGGCCAGCGGCCATTCCGGGAAGGTATTGGTGGAGAAGCGTTGGTGCACCAGCGCCAGAGCGGACACGCAACGCGCATCCTGCAAGTCTTTATAGTACACGCCCACCTGGTCGGCCAGCAGCAGGCCCTTGTACACGATGGTACGGGCCGACATCGAGGTAACAAAGAATTCCTTGCCGTGGATCAGGTTCAACGCCTGGATCGCGTGGCCCGACGATTTGCGGATCACGTACAGTTTGCGCTCGAGCGCGTCGGTCACCATGATGTCGGCCCCGCGACCGATGAAGATCTGGCGGATCACCGGCTCTTTTTCGCGCACGGTCGGCGACATCGGCATCTCGATATCGACCGGCACATTGCGCCAGCCCAGCAATACCTGGCCTTCGGCGCGCACGGCGCGCTCGATTTCCTGTTCGCAGGCGATGCGCGAGGCGTTTTCCTTCGGCAGGAACACCATGCCCACGCCGTACTCGCCCGGTGGCGGCAATTCCACGCCCTGCTTGGCCATTTCGTCGCGGTAGTACTGGTCCGGGATCTGGATCAGGATACCGGCGCCGTCGCCCATCAGCGGGTCGGCACCGACCGCGCCACGGTGGTCGATGTTTTTCAGGATCATCAGACCCTGTTCGACGATGGAGTGACTCTTGTTACCCTTGATATGGGCGACGAATCCGACGCCGCAGGCATCGTGTTCATTGGATGGATCGTACAGACCTTGGGCTTTCATGGTGCTCTCCACTGGCAGATTGGCTATAAGAATGGAGAGTAGAACAATCCCACACAAAAAACAATGACAATAATTAGGGTCGGAGTCGAATTAATTTTTTAAATATCCTTAGAATTTTTTATTAGGGACAGAGTGGATTGGGCGGTAGAAAAACCGCAGTCACTGAATTTACTGCGGCTTTAAATCGATTTTTATGCGGTTTCTTGCTTGATCTTGAATGGTCGGCCTCGCTTTGCTGGTAGCACCCGGCGCTTGACCTTGTTTTGTAAGGCGGCCTTGAACTGTTCCGAGCCCAGCGGCCAGCCCTTGAGCAGGGCGTTGCCGATGCGGGTGATATCGTCGCTGGTAATCACCAGTTCGAACAGCGCCACGTAGGCCGCCTCGCGCTCGAACGGCGTGTTGCCCAGTTCCCAGAACTTCGGATGATCGATGATCAGCCCGTCCGGGCGGATGCCCGCGTGGTGGCAATAGCTGGACCAGCGGTAATCCTCGTGGCGGGCCGCCAAGCCGCTCCTGACCGGGTTCGATTCGATGTATCGGCTGCACAACATGAAATAAGCGTCGGCGTCGATCAGCGAGGTCTTGTAGCGTCCGTTCCACAAGGTGCCGCTGCGGCCGTATTTATGGTTGAAGTACGGCACGTAGTAGCGACCTACCCACTGCATCATCTGGCCCAGGCCCTCCTCGTCGGTGGGCGTGACCAGCAAGTGCAAGTGATTGGGCATCAGCACGTAGGCGTGAACTTGCACCTTGTAGGTCTTGGCGGCCGCGCGCAGCCAGCCAAGGAAGGCCAGGTAGTCGTCGTCGTCGTGGAACACCGGTTGCTCGTTGTTGCCGGTCTGGATGACGTGGTGCGGCTGGTGAGGGACGATCAGGCGGGGCAGGCGGGCCATAGGTGCGCGGCAAGGGAATCAAAGCGCCATCGTACTCTGTCCCCAATAAATTGGGCAAGCGGCAAAATGGATTGCCGCTTTGTCCCTATTTATTTGAAAGTCACGAGAGATTAAAACTGGCGGACAGGCTGTAGCCCTCGCCATAGGCGCTGCGCAGCGGCAGGTCCTGGCCCAGGCCGGTGCGGGCCTTCTTGCGCAGGCGGTACACCAGCATGTCCACCCGGCGCCCGGCGTCGGGGTCGTCGCCGCCGATACCGGCCACGATCACCTGGCGCGGTACCGGCCGGGTGTTAATCGTCAACAGGTGCAGGAAGTTGCATTCCTTTTCGGTCAGGGTGATGGCCGTGCCTTGCAGTTCCAGTTGGCGGGCGCTCACTTTCAGCGTCCACTTGCTGGGTGCGGGCGCGGTTTCCTGCGGTCCCACGCGGCGGTCGAGCGCCTCGATGTGGGCAGCCAGTTCCGGGAACTTGATCGGCTTGGTCAGATAGTGGTCGGCGCCCAGGCGCAGGCCCAGGATGCGGTTGTCAAACGCCACGCGCCCGGTCAGTACCAGCAGGCCAATCTGGGGATAGAGCTGGCGCATGCGCGGGATGACGTTAAAACCGTCTTCGTCGGGGAGGCCGAGGTCCAGCACGACCACGCCCACGTTGCCGTGGCTCAGCGCGGTCCACATATCGCTGGCATTATTGGTGATGTGCACCTCGTGTTGAAGCTCAGTCAAGAACTCCGCCATTTCCTCGGCGTAGTCCAGATTGTCTTCCACGATCAGTATTTGCGTCATTGATGCGCCATTCGATGTTTTTACGGACAAACTGCCCAGTGTGTACTGCTTCTTCAGACTATATCGAGGGGATTATCACTGTTGCTACTGACTCGCGCAAGGCTTTTCCCGGGCTTGGCGGCTACCGGCAGCCAAATCCGAAATTCCGCGCCGCTTTCAGAAACATTTCTGACCGTGACGGTGCCGCCGTGGACATCGGCAATCGAGCGCGCCATGTACAGTCCCAGGCCCGAGCCGGCCACGCCGGCGGCACTGGTGGCATTGGCGCCGCGCGTACCGCGCCCGAAGATCGTTTCCAGTTCGGCCTCGGGCACACCGGCGCCATGGTCGCGCACCAGGAATTCGACGCCGCCCTCGGCTGCCATTTTGCCCGTCAGCTGCAGCGGCGTGTCGGCCGGCGTGTACTTGATCGCATTGTCTAGCAGGATTTCCAGGCACAGGCGGATGCCGGCCGGGTCGCACCGCATCCACTGCGGCAGCGCCTCGATATGCAAATCGACGCGGGCGCGGCGCGTGCGCGCGCCTTCGGCAGCTGATTCAAGCAGGTTGGCCGGTGAAATTTCGTCCGGCTGGCGGGCGCGGCCGATGCTGGCCATGCGCTCGGGCGACAGGTATTCGTCGAGCATGGCCAGCATGCGGTCCACCGCCGTCTGGATCTTGCGGTAGCGCTTGCGCGTGCCTTCGTCGTGGTGGGCGCCCGTCATTTCCAGGCGCTGGACCGCGCCATCAATCGTGGACAGCGGCGTGCGGAACTCGTGCGACAGCATCGAGGCGAATTTCTTTTGCTGGTCGGCCAGCGCCCGCCGCTCGGTCAAATCGCGCACCACGCCCAGCACCGAGACCGGCACGCCGTCGGCACCCGTCATCAAGGTCGATTCGATTTCCACCGGCACCGAGTGGCCATCGGCATGGGGCAACTCGGTTTCGCGCACCAGGCGTTTTCTGCTCAGGTCGCCCGACTCGTAGCGGTCGAGCCGGGGCGCCAGTTCCTGCGCCAGGTCCCAGGCCAGCGCCCGGGCAGTTTCCAGCGTGTAGCCGAACTGGGTTTTAGCGGCATGGCTCAACCATTCGAGCTCGCCGCTGGCGCAGTCGATCATCCAGCTCACTTCGCCGCTGTGATCGAGCAACTGGCGGTAGCGCGCTGCCTCCTGCTGCGACTGCCGCAGCGCCTCTTCGAGTTCCGCGATGGTCGCCATGATCGATTACTCGACCAGTGGCGCGAAGATTTGTTGCAGGTCCTCTTGCGTGAGTGCCATTTTTTGCGACTCCCCTTCTGCCAGGATCGATTGGGCCAGGTCCGATTTCTTCTGTTGCAGGATCTGGATTTTTTCTTCCAGCGTACCCTTGGCGATCAGTTTATACACGAATACCGGCTTGTCCTGGCCGATGCGCCAGGCGCGGTCGGTGGCCTGGTTCTCGGCTGCCGGGTTCCACCATGGATCGTAGTGGATCACGGTATCGGCCGCCGTCAGGTTCAGCCCCACGCCGCCCGCTTTCAGGCTGATCAGGAAAATCGGTACCGCGCCCTGCTGGAACGCCGCCACTTGCGCGCTGCGGTCCTTGGTGTCGCCGGTGAGCAGCGCGTACGGAATGTCGCGCGCTTCGAGTTCCTGTTCGATCAGTTCGAGCATGCTGGTGAACTGCGAGAAGACGAGGATTTTACGCTTCTCTTCCAACAAGTCTTCCACCATTTGCATCAGGTCGATCAGCTTGGCCGAGCCGGCCGTCTGCTTTTTCGACGACAGCGATTTCACCAGCCGTGGATCGCAGCACACCTGGCGCAGCTTGAGCAGCGCCTCGAGAATGACGATCTGGCTACGCGCCACGCCCTTCCGGTCGATTTCGTCGCGCACTTTCTGGTCCATGGCCAGGCGCACGGTTTCGTACAGGTCGCGCTGGGCGCCGGTCAGTTCCACGCGACGCACCATCTCGGTCTTCGGCGGCAATTCCTTGGCCACGTTGTCCTTGGTCCGGCGCAGCAGGAACGGCTTGATGCGGCGGTTGAGCAGGGACCGGCGCAGCGGATCGTCCTGGCGCTCGATCGGATGGCGGAACACGGTATTGAAACCCTTCTCGTCGCCCAGCAGGCCGGGCAACAGGAAGTGGAATTGCGACCACAGCTCGCCCAGGTGGTTTTCCAGCGGCGTGCCCGACAGGCACAGGCGGTGGCGCGCGCGCAGCAGGCCGGCGCTCTGGGCGGCCTTGCTGCGGGTGTTCTTGATGTAATGCGATTCGTCGAGGATGACCAGGTGGAAATCGTGCTCGCGCAGCTTTTCCTCGTCGCGCGGCAGCAAGGCGTAGGTGGTCAGCACCAGATCGGCGCTGTCGATCTGGTCGAACTGCGCCATGCGGTCCTTGCCCTGCAACAGCAGCACTTTCAGGTCGGGGGCGAAGCGCGCCGCCTCTTCCTGCCAGTTGCCCATCAAACTCGTTGGGGCAATCACCAGGGCCGGGGCGGTCAGGCGACCGGCTTCCTTTTCCACCAGGATGTGGGCCAGGGTTTGCACGGTCTTGCCGAGGCCCATGTCATCAGCCAGGATGCCGCCGAAGTTATATTCGCGCAGGAACTGCATCCACGACAGGCCATCGGTTTGATAGTCGCGCAAGGTGGCGCGCAGGCCGGCCGGGGTGGCGATGCGTTTGACGGCGCCGAACTGGTTCAGGCGCGCGCCCATGTCGCGCAGTTCCTCGCCGCCGGTCCATTGCATCTCGACATTGCGCGCCAGTTCATCGAGGCGCGCGGCGTCGAGCGTGGCCATGCGCAGCGAGGTCTTGATCTTGTCGTTGAAATACAACTCGCCAAGGGTACCGAGGATGGGCTTGATGCGCGCCCACGGCAGCGCCACGCGGGCGCCGTCCGGCAAGGTGGCCAGCATCTGGTCCTCGTCGCCGTGGTGGGCGATGGCCTTGGGCGTGAAATCGTTGGGGGCGCCACGGATCAGTTGCACCAGTACGGGCAACAGCGGCACCCGCTCCTGGTCCACCAGGATGCCCAGTTCGAGGTTGAACCAGGTGTTGCCGCCGTCTGCCTCGTCGGGCGCCACGTCGGCATACCAGTCGCCCACGTCGCGCATGTCGTAGCGGTACTTGGCAGTCTTTTCCAGCTTCCAGCCGGCGTCTTTCAATTCCGCCAGGCCGTCACGGGCGAAGCGGATCCAGGCGGCCTGGTTGGGCAACAGCAAACCGCCCTTGAGGCTGCTGAGCGGCAGCGTGGTGGGAGCGGCAAACGAACGTTCGGCCAGCAGCGCCAGCGCGGCAGCTTCGGCCGCTTCGTCGCGGGCGATGATCTCGGTGACGTCGCCCTTCTGGCGCACCACGCGCTGCGACGGGTCGAACGACACGCGCTCGCCATCGTAGTCGAACGACAGCACGGCAAAATCGTGCCAGCGTTGCAGCGAACCGTCGGCCAGCATGGCGGCATCGAGCGTGAGCACGGGGCGCGGCTTGACGTCGTCGCGCAGGCGCTGCGGCAGCGGTTGCGGCAGCGGCATCAGCTGTTGCAGGCCGTGGGCCAGCAACAGTTGCGATACGCGCATCTTGTCGTGGTTGGTGAGCAGCGGCGCCTGCGCCACCAGCGCCTGCAGGTCGGCCAGCGGAATCGCGGCGCCGCCCTGGTTCAGTTGCAGCACGCCGCACGACAGGTTGTCGATATACCACGGCGGATCGGTCGGCAACATGTAATCGACCTGGTCGGCACCGGTCTGGCTGGCATGGCGCGCGCCGGGCGCCGGTTGTACGGCCCAGCCCAGTCGCAATCCTTTACCCTCTTCGCGCCAGGCCAGGTTGGCTTCGCGCAGCACGCCGCCCTTGAGCGGATACACCAGGCCGTTGCCGACGTCGGACCACGAGTTAGCCCACAGCAGCTTGTCCTGGTCGGCCAGCATTTGCAGCAGTGCTGCGCCAATTTTGCCGCGCGGCTCGGTGGCCGAGCCGGTCTGCGAGTTCTGGCCGCTGCGCATCGCGACAAAAAAGCGCACGAGGTCTTCGTCGCCCGCGACCAGGAAGTTGGGCGGCGCCGATAGCAGCGAGAAAATTTCGCTCACCGGCGTGGCCGCCGCGACGTCGCCGTTGGACCGCAGCCGCGCCTTGTACAGGCACAGCGCCACGTGACGGCCGCCGCTGGTGGGCGCCAGCACATAGATCAGGCGGTACTGGGTTTGCTTGGGGTCGGCATCGACGGGCGGCGGCGTGAGCTTGGCCTTGGGATGCGCTGCCGCATCGACCCGCTGCAACCACGTGGCAACAGCGTACGAGAGTTGATTCGCAGGGGGCGTCAGGCGCGGAGGCACGGCCGGCGCCGTTGGAACAGCTGGGGCAGCTTTTACTTCGGAAGCGTCGTCGCGGGTAAAATCCATGGGTCGCATTGTTGTTCAAAGATGGTTCAAAAACGGCAACAGGCGATATTATCCGCCATACACGCGTTCGTGTTTGCGGATTCTATCGAAAACCCGCCATTCAATCGGTGTTTCCACGCGCATTAGTCACACAACCGCGCGCACACAGTCTGTTTGGGCTGTCAAGACTGGCACATTCGCCAAGATTGCGTATGATTCCGGGCTTGACTGCTCAGGATACCCGCTCATGTTGCCTTCCATTGAACAACGCCTCGCCCTCGAACTTGCCGCCAAACCGGCCCAGGTTTCCGCCGCCATCGCCCTGCTGGACGAAGGCGCCACCGTGCCGTTCATCGCGCGTTATCGCAAGGAAGCAACCGGCGGCCTCGACGACATCCAGCTGCGCCTGCTCGAAGAACGCCTACGCTACCTGCGCGAGCTGGAAGATCGCCGCGCCGCTATCGTGGCATCTATTACCGAACAGAACAAGATGACGCCGGTCTTGCTAGATGCGGTCATGCACGCCGAAGACAAGACCCGCCTGGAAGATTTGTATCTTCCATACAAACAAAAACGCCGCACCAAGGCACAGATCGCCATCGAAGCGGGCCTGGCGCCGCTGGCCGACGGCCTGCTGGGCAACCCCGAGCTGAACCCGGAAACCGAGGCAGCCAGCTACCTGCGCGAGGCGTTTATGACGACCGATGGCAACAATCCCGGTGTGGCCGACAGCAAGGCCGCCCTCGATGGCGCGCGCCAGATCCTGATGGAGCGCTTTGCCGAAGATGCAACCTTGCTGCAATCGCTGCGCGAATACGTGCAAGAGCATGGCATTGTCCAGTCGAAAGTTATTGAAGGAAAACAAGAAGAAGGCGAAAAGTTCGCCGATTATTTTGATTATTCCGAACCCCTGGCCAACGTGCCTTCGCACCGCGCGCTGGCGCTGATGCGTGGCCGCCGCGAAGGCATCCTCGACGTCGCGCTGCGCCTCGACACCGAGCCGGAAAAGCCGAAGTGGGATGCGCCGCACAATCCGTGCGAGAGCCGCATTGCCGCCCGTTTCGGCATCAGGCAGCAGGGCCGCCCGGCCGACAAGTGGCTGGCCGACACCGCGCGCTGGACCTGGCGCGTAAAAAGTTTCATGCACCTCGATACAGAACTGATGGGCGCGCTGCGCGAAAAATCCGAGCTCGACGCCATCAACGTTTTCGCTACCAACTTGAAAGCCTTGCTACTGGCGGCGCCCGCCGGCCAGCACGCGACCATGGGTCTCGATCCCGGGCTGCGCACCGGCGTCAAGGTGGCAGTGGTCGATGCCACCGGCAAGGTGGTCGATACCGCCGTGATCTATCCGCACCAGCCGAAGAACGACTGGGACGGTTCGCTGCACACGCTCGGCAAGCTGGCCGCCAAGCACAATGTTTCCCTGATTTCGATCGGTAACGGTACGGCATCGCGCGAGACCGACAAGCTGGCGCAGGATCTGATCAAGCGCCATCCTGAACAAAAAATGAGCAAGATCGTCGTCTCGGAAGCAGGCGCGTCAGTGTATTCGGCATCGGAATTCGCCTCGCGCGAGTTGCCGGACATGGATGTGTCGCTGCGCGGCGCGGTCTCGATCGCGCGCCGCCTGCAGGATCCGCTGGCCGAACTGGTAAAAATCGATCCGAAGTCGATTGGCGTGGGCCAGTACCAGCACGATGTGTCGCAAACCCAGCTGGCGCGCACGCTCGATGCCGTGGTCGAGGATTGCGTCAACGCGGTGGGGGTCGATGTGAATACGGCGTCCGCGCCGCTGCTGGCGCGCGTGTCGGGCCTGTCGGCGTCGGTGGCGCAGGCGATTGTCACCTACCGCGATGCCAAGGGCGCATTCACGTCGAGGAGCGGCCTGAAATCGGTGCCGCGCCTCGGCGATAAAACCTTCGAGCTGGCAGCGGGCTTTTTGCGCGTGACCGGCGGCGACAATCCGCTCGACGCTTCGGCGGTGCACCCGGAATCGTATCCGCTGGTGCAAAAAATCCTGGCCGACATCAAGAAAGATATCAAGGGCGTGATCGGCGAAGCCGCCCTGATCAAGTCGCTGAACCCCGCCAAGTACGCGGACGATAAATTCGGCGTGCCGACCATCACCGACATCTTAAAAGAGCTGGAAAAGCCTGGCCGCGATCCGCGCCCGGAATTTACCACCGCCACCTTCAAGGAAGGCGTGGAAGAAATCCGCGACCTGCGCCCGGACATGATCCTTGAGGGCGTGGTGACCAACGTGGCCGCGTTCGGCGCGTTTGTTGACATCGGCGTGCACCAGGATGGCCTGGTGCACATCTCGGCGCTGTCGAACACTTTTGTGAAAGATCCGCACACGGTGGTCAAGGCCGGCCAGGTGGTCAAAGTCAAGGTGCTGGAAGTGGATGAAAAGCGCAAGCGCATCGCCCTGACCATGCGCCTGACCGACAGCGCGCCGCAAGCCGGTGCGCAGCCGCAACAACGCGCCGACCGCAACGACCGCAAGAGCATGGGCCAGCATCAGAAGCAAACCGCGCGCGAGCAGCCGGCCGGCGGCAGCATGGCCGCCGCGTTCGCCAAGCTGCGGGGTTAAAGAATGTCGTGAGCAGGCCGCTGTTGTTTTCAGGCCGCCGCGCTTGCTTGCAAAGTTCTGCCAAACGGTTAACCTAAAGTCAATATCCTCAATAAAGGAGATTGATCATGAGACAGCTTCTCGTCAGCAACCCCGATCAGGAAGTGCTTGAAGCCTTGCACCGCGTGGCGGCCGCCAACGGCCGCAGCGTGGAGGCCGAGCACCGGGCCATTTTGCGCTCGCACCTGCTCACGCGGCCAAGCCAGCGTTCATTCAAACAGGTACTGGCCGAGATGCCTTATTTCGATGACGACGACCTGTTCGACAGGCGCTAGCGTGGGAGGTATTCATGTACCTCATCGACACCAACGTCATTTCCGAACACCGCAAAGGCGCTCGCGCGCATCCTGGCGTGATCAAGTTCTTTGCGGCCACACCTAACAACGTGCTGTATTTGGCCGCCCAGACTGTCGGTGAAATCCAGGCCGGCATCGCCAAGCTGCGCCGTCAAAACGATCCGGTCGCCTCGGAACGGGCCACCGCCTACGAGCTCTGGCTGATGACGCTGCTCGCTCATTTCGGCAGCCATGTCCTCAAGTTCGACCACGAAGCGGCCCGACTGTGGGGCGCCATGTTATCCAGCGAGCGCAAAGACCCGCATACCATCGACAAGCAAATTGCCGCGATCGCCATCGTCAACAACCTGGTCATGGTCACGCGCGACCGGCAATTGGCGTGTTGCAGCGCCACCGCCATGCAAGTCCTCGATCCCTTCGACGAAACCGGCGTTGTCCCCTGAATCCCACGCTTGAGCCCAATGAAATGCCAGGTTGCCGCCTTTCGCGATACGCGCAGGGCGCATTTCTTATAAAATGTCGCCATCTATTTACTTCATTACCGAGGCAGCTATGAGCGACGTACAATCCTGGATCAAAGAGACCGTGAGCAACACCCCGGTGGTGCTGTTCATGAAGGGCACTGCCCAGTTCCCGCAGTGCGGCTTTTCCGGCCGTGCCATCCAGATCCTGAAAGCTTGCGGTGTTGAAAACATTGCCACCGTCAACGTGCTGGAAGATCCGGAAGTTCGCCAGGGCATCAAGGACTACTCGAACTGGCCAACCATTCCCCAGCTCTACGTCAAGGGCGAGTTCATCGGCGGTTCGGACATCATGAACGAAATGTTCGAATCGGGCGAACTGAAAGCCCTGTTGAATGGCTGATCGCCCGCTGCGGCTGATCGTCGCCATCACCGGCGCCACTGGCGCCATCTATGGCGTGCGACTGCTGCAGCATTTGCAACACATACGGGGTGTCGAGACCCACTTGCTGGTCTCGGACGCTGCTGTGCTGACCTTGCACCAGGAAACAGGGCTGCAGCGGCGCGATGTCGAGGCGTTTGCCGATGTCGTGCACAAGCTGCGCGATATCGGCGCGTCGATTGCCAGCGGTTCGTTCCAGTCGGATGGGATGGTGGTGGCGCCGTGCTCGATGAGGACATTGGCGTCGGTGGCGCACGGCCTGTCGGACAACCTGATCACTAGGGCGGCCGACGTGGTGCTCAAGGAGCGCCGGCGCCTGGTGCTGATGGTGCGCGAAACTCCGTTCAACCTGGCGCACCTGCGCAATATGACGGCGGTGACGGAAATGGGCGGCATTATCTACCCGCCCCTGCCCGGCTTTTATCACAAGCCACAATCGATCGAAGAGATGGTGGATCACACCGTGGGCCGGGTGATCGACCTGTTCGGCATCGAGCACGCACTGACGCCGCGCTGGCATGGCATGAAGCCGTCCGGCGCAGCATCCGGCTGCGATGAGAGTGAGCAACCGTAGCTGCAAACTCAGTTGCACCCGTAGTTGCAACGTGGTCGCAAACTCATTCGCCACTTCAGCTGCAAGCTCGCCGGCAACCTCAGCCGGCCACACCACCCGCTTCTTACCGCGCGCCGAAACGCAGGCCGTCTTCCGCTTTTTTCAGTTCCCTGGCTTCTTCCACCATGCGACGGTCGGCGATGCGCTTGCGCATGACTTCGGCATGTTTGGCGGCCGTCATGGGCGGGGCGGTCATTAATTCCTTCAGCTGCGCGACGTTGCTGTAGTTACTTTTCATATGGCTGCTCAAAGGCTGGACTCCAAGTAATCACGACCACTGCAACGGTATCAACTGACGTTGCAAGTCAGCGGTGCTGACGCCCTATTGTGCCTGAAATCGGTAACCGACCCATGACAATTCGCAAACGTACTTCAAATAAAAAAGTAACGTTGATGGACATCAATACCGCGTCCAGAATTCCGAACAAAAAGCGGAAAAGTCATGAAACAAGGTTCACACGGCAACAGTGCAACCGGCCTTTTCCGGCACTGCAAAAACCGCGCAAGTTTATTACTTTTGGTAGTTAACCCGCACCAGCATGCGAATAAATTCACGGGCAATTTGCTTGTGATGTTCATCCAGGCGCTGTAAATCGGCAATTAACTTGACGTCGGCCGACTCGAAGCGCGAGACACCGTTGGCGCCTTCGCCTTCCGGGGTGCCGTGTTCGGCGCCACCAAAGCGCAGCCATTCGGCAGGCACGCCCAGCCATTGGGCGATCATGCGCAGCTTCTCCTGGGTCGGTATCGCCTCGCCCACCAGCCATTTACGGGCTGCGTGGACGGTAATCGGTCGCCCGTCAAAGCGGATGTTGAACTCGCGCGCCAGCCGGGTGGGGCTGTCAGGAGAGTAATGGGCATTCTTCAGCGCTTGCTGAAGGCGCTGGCTAAAGCTTTCGCGTTCATTAGAGGAATTCATCGTTGCACTATTTCATGTTGCGTCATGAAAGTCAGTCTCTTGAAGCGGAGCTTGATTTGTGACGCTGTGTGGTTCTGAAGTTAACATTATCGGCTCTGCCAAAAGCAGGAGAGGTCCAGGGAGTGAGCGAATTTTATTTTGTTTTTTGCCGTTGTGGAACACTAAACTGTGGAGAGCGATAAATCAAGAAATGTCGCAAGTAGCGGCTGCCACGCTACAATGACCACTAACGTTAACGTAAGCGGAAATCCAACAATTATTTTGCCGATGTCCACCTATACCATTACCGAACTTGCCCGTGAATTCGACATCACGGCACGCGCCATCCGCTTCTATGAAGACCAGGGGCTGCTCAGCCCGTCTCGCGAGGGCACTGGCGGACGCAACCGCGTATACACGCCGCGGGACCGCACCCGCCTCAAGCTCACCTTGCGCGGCAAACGGCTGGGCTTGCCTCTGTCGGAAATCCGCGACCTGGTCGATATGTACGAAACGCCCAAGGATACGGCGGTGCAAATGAACCACTTCCTGGGAGTGCTGGCACGCCACCGGGAGACCCTGGAACAGCAGCGCGAAGACATCGAAATGACCCTGGCCGAGATCACCGCCCACGAAGAGGAATGCCGGCAGCTGATCGCGGCGGCAGCCGAGGGCAAGTCCGCGCCGCTGGAGTAAGCACGGTTGACGTTTACGTTAACGTCACTCAAGAGTATCATCGGACTTTCCAGGGAACGCCGATTCCCGCCCATGACAACGATGAGGAAGAGACATGATCGATCTGCCCGGACTGACCTTTGACCACGGCGAGGACATCGCCGCCCTGCGCGCCGCTGTGCAGCAGTTCGCTGCCGCCGAAATCGCGCCGCGCGCGGCCGAGATCGACCGCTCCGATCAATTTCCGATGGACCTGTGGCGCAAGCTCGGCGACCTGGGCGTGCTGGGCGTGACCGTCGGCGAGGAATACGGCGGCGCCAACATGGGCTACCTGGCCCACATCGTGGCGATGGAAGAAATCTCGCGCGCCTCGGCCTCGGTCGGCCTGTCGTACGGCGCCCACTCCAACCTGTGCGTCAACCAGATCAAGCGCAACGGCACCGAAGAACAAAAGCAGCGCTACCTGCCCAAGCTGGTTTCGGGCGAATACATCGGCGCGCTGGCCATGTCCGAACCGAATGCCGGCTCCGACGTGGTCAGCATGAAGCTGCGTGCCGAACTCAAGGGCGATCATTGGGTCCTCAACGGCACCAAGATGTGGATCACCAACGGCCCCGACGCCGACGTGCTGGTGGTCTATGCCAAGAACGACCTCGAGGCCGGTGCGCGCGGCATGACCGCGTTCCTGATCGAAAAGACTTTCAAGGGTTTCTCGGTGGCGCAAAAGCTCGACAAGCTCGGCATGCGCGGTTCGCACACGGGCGAGCTGGTCTTCGAAGATTGTGTCGTGCCGGTGGAAAACGTGCTGGGCGGTGTGGGCAAAGGCGTCAACGTGCTGATGTCGGGCCTGGACTTCGAGCGCACCGTGCTCTCCGGTGGACCGCTCGGCATCATGCAGGCCTGCATGGATTCGGTGGTGCCGTACATCCATGAGCGCACCCAGTTCGGCCAGGCCATCGGCGAGTTCCAGCTGATGCAAGGCAAGCTTGCCGACATGTACTCGACCATGATGGCCTGCAAGGCCTACGTGTACGCGGTGGGCCAGGCGTGCGACCGCGCTGCCACGCCCGAGGCCGTGCGCAACCTGCGCAAGGACGCGGCCGGCGCCATTCTGTACAGCGCCGAGAAGGCCACCTGGATGGCTGGCGAGGCGATCCAGGCGCTCGGTGGCAACGGCTACATCAACGAATACCCGGTAGGCCGCCTGTGGCGCGATGCCAAGCTGTATGAAATCGGCGCTGGCACCAGCGAAATCCGCCGCATGCTGATCGGCCGCGAACTGTTTGCGGAAACCCGCTAGTCGTACCGGCGGCCTGTGACGATGACATCCAACATGACCCAGGCCGCCTTCCCCAAACTGCTGCGCTCGCAAATCGCGTTCGATATCGCCCGTACCATCCTCGACGGTTTCGACAAGCACTACCGGCTGTTCCGCGCGACCAGCCGCCAGGCCAAGCGCTTTTTCGAGCTCGGCGCATGGGCCGAAGCGCAGCACGCCGCGCGCGAACGCATCGATTTTTACGACCGCCGCGTGCAGGAATGCGTGCAGCAGCTCGAGGACGAATACAGCCAGGCCGACCTGTCCGACGAGGTGTGGCAGGAGCTCAAGCTGCACTATATCGGCCTGCTGTCCGACCATGCCCAGCCCGAGCTGGCCGAAACGTTTTTCAACTCGGTCTGCTGCAACCTGCTGCACCGCAGCTACTTCCATAACGCGTATATTTTCGTGCGGCCCGTGATCTCCACCGAGTACATTGAAACGCGCGAACTCGCGCCCACGTACAAGGTCTATTATCCGGACGCCGACGGCGTGCATTTCGCTTTAAAACGCATCATCACCAACTTCCAGCTGGCGACGCCATTCGCCAACCTCACGCGCGACGTGGAACAGGTGGAAGCGCGCCTGGCGCAACTGTTCGGCGCCACCCGCATCGAAGCTAACCACCAGATCCACGTGCTCTCCAACCTGTTCTTCCGTAACAAGGGGGCGTACATCGTGGGCAGGATCATCAATGGCAACCGCGAGTACCCGTTCGTTGTGCCGATCCTGCACGACGCCAACGGCCATCTGGTCCTCGATACCGTGCTGTTCGATCCCGAGCAGATCACGGTACTGTTCTCGTTTACGCGCGCGTATTTTTTGGTGGACATGGAAGTGCCGTCGTCGTACGTGCAGTTCCTGCGCACGCTATTGCCACGCAAGCCGCGCAGCGAGATTTACACCATACTCGGCCTGCAAAAACAGGGCAAGACGCTGTTCTACCGCGATTACCTGCAACACCTGAAACACTCGTCGGACCGCTTCGATATTGCACCCGGCATCCGCGGGCTGGTGATGCTGGTATTTGCACTGCCGTCGTTTCCATACGTGTTCAAGGTGATCAAGGATTTTTATCCGCCACCGAAAGAAACCACGCGCGCGCTGATCAAGCAGAAATATTTACTGGTCAAGCACCACGACCGCGTGGGCCGCATGGCCGACACGCTCGAGTATTCCAACGTGGCGTTTCCGCGCCACCGCTTCTCGGAACGCCTGATCGCCGAGCTCGAACAATTTGCGCCGTCGATGGTGGAGCTCGAGGGCGACCAGCTGATCATCAAGCACCTGTACATCGAACGGCGCATGGTGCCGCTCAATATGTGGCTGGCCCATGCCGAAAAGGACGGCGACGATGGCCAGCTCGAACACGGCATCGTCGAGTACGGCAACGCCATCAAGGAATTGGTCGCCGCCAACATTTTTCCTGGCGATATGCTGTACAAAAACTTTGGCGTCACGCGCCACCAGCGCGTGGTGTTTTACGATTACGACGAAATCGAATACATCACCGACTGCAATTTCCGCGACATCCCGCAGGCCCGCACGGAAGAAGACGACATGGCGTCCGAGCCGTGGTACCCGGTCGGCAAGCACGACGTGTTTCCCGAGCAGTTCGGCCAGTTCCTGCTCGGGCATCCGACCATCCGCCGCTTTTTCATGCAGCACCACGCCGACCTGCTCACGCGCGACTACTGGCAGGCGCGCAAGCAGCGCATTCTCGATGGCGTGGTGGAAGATGTGTACCCGTATCCGCAGCACATCCGCTTTTTCCACGATCATGTCACCAACACCCCGGCGGTTACCCCGCCACCGTTTATGGAGATACTAGAAAATGAATGACCCGATTGTTATCGTGGGCGCAGCCCGCACCCCCATGGGCGCCTTCCAGGGCGACTTTTCCGGCCAGGCCGCGCATGACCTGGGCGCAGTCGCGATTGCCGCCGCCGTCGAACGCGCCGGCATCGATGGCCAACTGGTCGAGCACGTCTATTTCGGCAATTGCCTGATGGCAGGCCAGGGCCAGGCGCCAGCGCGCCAGGCATTATTGAAAGCGGGCTTGCCCACCTCCACCGGTGCCGTCACGCTCTCCAAGATGTGCGGCTCGGCGATGCAGGCCGCCATCTTCGCGCATGACCAGCTGATCGCCGGCAGCGCCGACGTGGTGGTGGCCGGCGGCATGGAGTCGATGACCAACGCCCCGTACCTGGTACCGAAGGCGCGCGGCGGCTACCGCATCGGCCACGGCATGCTGCTCGATCACATGATGTACGACGGCCTCGAAGACGCCTACTCGCGCAACGAAAAAACCGGCGAAGGCCGCTCGATGGGCACGTTTGCCGAAGAATGCGTGGCCCAGTACCAGTTTACGCGCGAAGCGCAAGACAGCTTTGCCATCGAATCGGTCAAGCGCGCACAGGCGGCCACCAGCGAAGGCTGGTTCAAGTGGGAAATCGCGCCCGTCACCGTCAGCAGCCGCGCTGGCGACACGGTGATCGACCGCGATGAAGGCCCGCTCAAGGCTAAGCTCGACAAGATCCCGACGCTGCGCGCCGCGTTCAAAAAGGATGGCACCATTACCGCCGCCTCGTCGTCGTCGATCAACGATGGCGCTGCCGCGCTGGTCATGATGCGCGAATCGACCGCCGTCAAACTCGGCGCCAAGGTCATCGCCCGCATCCACGGCCATGCCACCCATGCCCAGGCGCCGGACCTGTTTACCACCGCGCCGATTGGCGCCATCGAAAAGCTGTACAAGAAAACCGGCTGGGCCAGCCGCGACGTGGACCTGTTCGAAATCAACGAGGCATTCGCTGCCGTGCCGATGGCCGCCATGCGCGACCTCGATATCCCGCACAGCAAGATCAATGTCCACGGCGGCGCCTGCGCGCTGGGCCACCCGATCGGCGCCTCGGGCGCGCGCATCATCGTCACCCTGCTCGGTGCGCTCAAGCGCACCGGCGGCAAGAAGGGCGTGGCGGCGCTGTGCATCGGCGGCGGCGAAGCAACGGCCATGGCCATCGAACTGGTGGAGGCATCATGCCAACCGCTCTGATTATTGGCGCCTCGCGCGGCATCGGCCTGGAACTGGTCACGCAATACCGCGCCGACGGCTGGCGCGTGATCGCCACCGCGCGCAAGGCCGAGGACTGCGCCGCCTTGAGCGCCCTCGGCGCAGAGGCGCACAAGCTCGACGTCACCGACGTCGAAGCCTGCGCCGGCCTCGGCTGGAAGCTCGATGACGAAGAACTCGATGTCGCCTTCCTCAACGCCGGCGTCTATGGCCCGCGCCACGACGGCTTTCCACAGCAGTCCGACTTCGACAGCGTGATGCACACCAATGTGCTGGCCGCCATGCGCCTGCTGCCCATCATCGCGCCGCTGGTGGCCGGCAAGCGCGGCAAGCTGGCGGTGCTGTCGTCGCACATGGGATCGCTGAGCGAACGCGGCAGCCCCAGCGGCTCGCTGTACCGCGCCAGCAAGGCGGCGCTGAACTCGGTGCTGATCGATACCGCGCTGGTGTATGGTCCGCAGGGCGCCACGTGCGTGGCGTTCCACCCGGGCTGGGTGCGTACCGACATGGGCGGCGACGGCGCCGACATTTCGCCGCAGGAAAGCGCGGCGGGCATGCGCCGCACACTGACGACCTTGCCGGCATCGGACCAAGCCGTCTATCGCAATTACGACGGCAAGCCGATCGGCTGGTGAGCGACAGCGCACGGTAACCAAGCCCGCTACCTGCCAGGTGGCGGGCCTCCAACACCATAACAACGAGACACCATGATACTGAGCCAGGAACACGACATGATCCGCGACGCGCTGCGCGCTTTTGCGCAGGAGCGTCTCGCCCCCAACGCCGCCCGCTGGGACAAGGAACACCATTTCCCGAAGGAGGAATTGCAGGAGCTCGCTGCCCTCGGCGCTTTCGGTGTGGCCGTGCCGGAAGCGCTGGGCGGCGCCGGCATGGATTACGTGTCACTGGCCCTGGTGCTCGAGGAAATCGCTGCCGGCGACGGCGGCACGTCCACCATCATTTCGGTGAACAACTGCCCGGTGTGCAGCATCGCCATGATGTATGCCAACGACCGCCAGAAGGAACAATGGCTGCGTCCGCTGGCACAGGGCGCCATGCTCGGCGCGTTCTGCCTGACCGAGCCGCACACGGGCAGCGACGCGGCCGCCCTGCGCACCACGGCCACGCGCGATGGCGACGACTACGTACTCAACGGCGTCAAGCAGTTCATCACCAGCGGCAAGTATGCGGACGTGGCCATCGTGCTGGCCGTGACCGACAAGGCGGCCGGCAAAAAGGGCATCAGCGCATTCTGGGTGCCCACCAGCACCCCCGGCTACATCGTGGCGGGGCTGGAACAAAAAATGGGCCAGCACTCGTCGGACACGGCGCAGATCGTATTCGAGAACTGCCGCATTCCGGCAGAAAACCTGATCGGCGAAGAGGGCCAAGGCTACAAGATCGCGCTGTCGGGCCTGGAAGGCGGACGCATCGGCATCGCCGCCCAAGCCGTGGGCATGGCGCGCGCAGCGTACGAGGCGGCGCTCAGCTATGCGCGCGACCGCGAGAGTTTCGGCAAGCCGATTTTCGAACACCAGGCCGTGCAATTCCGCCTGGCCGACATGGCCACGCAAATCGAAGCGGCGCGCCAGCTGATCCGCCACGCGGCGGCGATGAAGGATGCGGGCTTGCCGTGCCTGAAGGAGGCGGCCATGGCGAAGCTGTTCGCGTCGGAAATGGCCGAGCACGTTTGTTCGGATGCGATCCAGGTCCACGGCGGCTACGGTTACGTGAGCGACTTCCCGGTCGAACGGATTTACCGCGACGTGCGCGTGTGCCAGATCTACGAAGGCACCAGCGATATCCAGAAACTGCTGATCGCGCGCGCCTTGTAGCAGCGACTATACTGGGGCGATTATCGTCATTCAAAGCTGCCATGAACCAATACATCGCCCCCGTCCCACTGGAAAAAGCCTACCGCCTGCTCACTCACGGCCCGACCGTACTGGTGTCCAGCCGCCACGACGGCGTGGACAACGTGATGGCCGCCGCCTGGTCCTGCGCACTCGATTTCGCGCCGCCCAAGGTCACGGTCGTGATCGACAAGATCACTGCCACCCGGGCGCTGGTCGAGAACAGCGGCATGTTCGTGCTGCAAGTGCCCACCGTGGCGCAGCTGCAATTGACCGAACAACTGGGCACGACCAGCCTGGCGACCGAACCCGAAAAACTGCAACGCGCGCAGGCCGAACTGTTTCATCTCGACGGCTACGACCTGCCGTTCGTGGCCGGCTGCTCGGCCTGGCTGGCGTGCCGGCTGGTGCCCGAACAGCATAACCAGCAAACCTATGATTTGTTCATCGGCGAAGTGGTGGGCGCCTGGTCGGACACCCGCGCGTTCAAGGACGGCCACTGGCAGTTCGAACATGCCGATCCGGCCTGGCGCAGCCTGCACCACGTGGCAGGCGGACATTTCTATGCGATCGGCGAGGCCTTGACCGTGACCGAAAAAAAATAGATGAAAAAAAAGCCCGCTTAGCATCAGCTAGCGGGCTTCGTTCCAATGTATTACCAATGCTTTAATCGTACCGGTCTCCAGGGCTATCTGCCAAGTGAGGCGGTAATCTCAGGCGCCCATGCTATCTGCATGGTGCCCCTGACGTGTAAGTCGACCAACGTATTCGAAAGACAGCTGCGGCATCTGCGTCACCAGCGCGTTGAACTTACACTGTTCGTTGCGCGGCGAATTTGCCAGAGGTGGGACTGTCGGCACGCACAACGTGCAGACCTCAACCACGAACGTAGTGTAACACAGATATTTGTGCAGCGCACAAATTATTTCATTGGTGTTTCTTCGGTGGTCATCGGCCGCACGGTCCGGCGCGGCTTGTGGCGGCAGGCGCGTTCGAATTCCGAGATCACCTGGGCTCCGAACAGCAGCAGGGTCGCGCCGATTTCCAGGCTGAACATGACGATGATGGCGGTGGTCATCGAGCCATACACCACGTTGACCTGCGACAGCGTGGTGAAGTACCACACCAGGATGTGGCGCGCGCATTCCCACAGCAGCGCCGCCGTCACGCCGCCGATCAAGGCGTGCGACAGCGACAGCCGCCCGACCGGCATTACCAGGTAGATCGACGTCAGTACCAGCACTTCGCCGCCAAAACCGAGCATGTACAGCAGCACGCCGGAAACACCCTGCAACGACCATTCGTAGCCGAACAGCGACACGCTTTCCTCGCCCATCACCTGCAAGCTGCCGGCTACCAGGGTCACCAGCAACATGCCCGCGCCCAGCGACAGGATGTAGCAGTAAGGCATGATGGCCGAAATCAGGAAGCGCCGGCGCTTGACCTCCACCCGGTGCTTGAAGATCACCGACATGGCGTTTTCCAGCACCGTGAACGCCAGCGAACTGAAGAAAATCATGCTGATCAGCAGCACGCCCCCCACCACGTCGCGATGGTCGAGGAAGTGCGAGACCTCCTCGACGATGGGGCCGGAGTGGCCGGGCACCAGCCAGCCCAGGTAGCGCCCGACCGTCTCGAGCAACACGTTCTCGTCGATGACGTGGGACAGCGCCACCACCACCAGCATCAGCAGCGGCACGATGGACAGCAAGGAGTAATAGGCGACCGCGCCCGCGAGCAACAAGCCCTGGTTGGCGCGAAAGCCCTTCAGGCATTGCACCAGGAAAGCCATGGGGTGCGTGATCACGTAGACCAGCCCCCTGCGATTAAGGAATTTCATTGCCTTATTCTACGCACAAGCCGGAGACAAGTATGTGCGGCGTCGCCCAGAGGCCGGCGCCGGCGCGCCGGTCCCATTCATGGCGCGCGGCAGCCATCCCCCGCTATACTGCGGCTATCGCCCACTGATTCCGAGAAAATACGCATCTATGTCGCTCACCTATATCTGGTCTGGATTTTTCGTGGTCGGCTTGCTGGCCGCGCTGTTGCAATTCTTCTTCATGGGCGACACCGAGATTTTCAAGCGCATTGTCGATGGCACTTTTACTTCCGCCAAGTCGAGCGTGATGGACATCGCCCTGCCGCTGGCCGGCGTGATGACCTTGTGGCTCGGCATCATGAACATCGGTGAAAAGGCTGGCGCGGTCAACCTGCTGGCGAAGATTATCGCGCCGTTCTTCTCGCGCATCTTCCCCGGCGTGCCGTCGAACCACCCGGCCAACGGCCACATGGTGATGAATTTCTCGGCCAACCTGCTGGGACTGGACAACGCCGCCACGCCATTCGGGCTGAAGGCGATGGAAAGCCTGCAAACCCTCAACCCCAAGGCCGACGAGCCGACCGACGCCCAGATCATGTTCCTGGTGCTGCACACCTCGGGCCTGACCCTGATCCCGGTGGCCATCATGGCGCAGCGCTCGATCATGGGCGCAGCCGACCCGGCCGACATTTTTATCCCCTGCCTGATTGCCACCTACGTGGCCACCGTCACCGGCATCATCGTGGTATCGATCCGCCAGCGCATCAACCTGATCAACCGCGTGGTGCTGGGCTGGCTGGGCGGCATGACCGCCGCCATCCTCGGCATGATCTGGTACTTCACCGAGTACCTGACCAAGGCCGAGATCCAGAAGTTTTCTACCGTGTTCAGCAACCTGCTGCTGCTGACCGTGATTGTCGGCTTCATCCTCGGGGCGCTGCGTAAGAAGGTCAATGTCTATGACGCCTTTATCGAGGGCGCCAAGGGCGGCATCGAAACCTCGATCAAGGTGATTCCGTACCTGGTGGGCATGCTGGTGGCGATCAGCGTGATCCGTAACGCCGGCGTGTTCAACTTCGTGGTGCAGGGTTTTACCTGGGTGTTTACCCACATGGGCATCAATACCGATTTCGTGCCGGCGCTGCCCACTGCGCTGATGAAGCCGCTCAGCGGCAGCGGCGCCAAGGCCATGATGATCGATACCATGCAAACCTATGGCCCCGACTCGTTTGTCGGCCGCCTCGCTTGCGTGTTCAACGGCTCGGCCGATACCACCTTCTACATCGTCGCGCTGTACTTCGGCTCGGTTGGCATCCGCAAGACGCGCTACGCGATCTCGTGCGGCCTGATCGCCGACTTTGCCGGCGTGGTCACCGCCATCGCGGTCGCTTACCTCTTCTTCCATTGATCGGGCCGTTTATGTTGCGTCGTACCTTGCTTGCCGCCCTGCTGTTCGTTGGCACCGTTCATGCCGCGCCGTTGCCGGAGCCGGTGGCCCGGCTGATGAAATCGGCCAAAATTCCCGAGGCGGCAGCCGGCATCGTCGTCCTGCGCGGCGACACCGTGCTGCTGGCGCACAATGCGCAGCAGGTGATGCAGCCGGCATCGACCATGAAGCTGTTTACCGCCATGACTGCGCTGGAGCAACTGGGGCCGGTATTCCGTGGCCGCACCGAGCTGCGCAGCAGCGCCGACGTCGTCCAAGGCGTGCTGCAAGGCGACCTGATCGTGCGCGGCGGCGCCGACGCCGACTTCAACGAAGACGTGCTGACCCACATGCTGCAAGCGCTGCGCAACCAGGGCATTACAGCCATCAACGGCGACGTCGTGCTCGACCGCACGCTGTTCCAGCCCGCGCGTCTCGACGTCGGTCGGCCGCCGTTCGACGAATATCCGTGGGCCTATTACAACGTCATTCCCGATGCGCTGCTGATCAACACCAACCTGTTGAAACTTGAGCTACGTGCGGTCGGCGGCCAGCTGTCGATCGTGACCATGCCGGAGATGGACAACGTCACCGTGCGGTCGGACCTGCGCATGACCGACGCCACGTGCGCGCAGTGGGAACAGGGCTGGCGCACGCCCGATTTCGTCCGTAGCGGCGACCGCATCGACGTGGTGCTGCATGGCAGCTTCCCGCGCGATTGCGTCAAAACCGTCAACATCAACGTGCTCGATCCGCACGATTACCTGGCGCGGCTGGTGCGCGCGACCTGGCGCAAGCTCGGTGGCACGATTGCCGGCACGGTGCGCGAGGCCAATGCTCCGGCGCCGCTATCGGCCGGGTTGGCAGGCGCCTCGGGGGAGCGACAGGCTGCCGGGACGGCAGCAGCCCTCGCTACGACACCATCGGCTTCGTCGGCACCCCCCTCCGCCGCGCCACCAACTGCGCAGCCGGCCGCTCCCTCGGGAATGCAGCAGTCCGTTGTACTGAACAACGCGCCGGCCAATGCCGATGCGGAAGACGGCGTGCCAGCCGCGCCGCCAACCACCGCGTCCGTCGCACCGGTCACCACGCGCCTGCTGGCCGAACACGTCTCGCGCGCACTGCCGGAAGTGCTCCGCGACGTCAACAAGAACTCCGACAACACGCTGGCGCGCACCGTGTTCCTCAGCCTGGGCAGCCTGGAAGCCGACCCGGCGCTGGGCAGCCGGCCGCTGCCGCCGGACGGCCTCAACACCACCACCAGCGCCCGCGCCGACGCGGCAATACGCGCCTGGCTGCAGCAGCACAATATCGACAGCACCGGCCTGGTGCTCGACAACGGCTCCGGCCTGTCACGCAGCGAGCGCGCGACAGCCACCCAGCTGGCCGGCGTGTTGCAGGCGGGATTAAAAAGCAACTGGATGCCGGAATTTTTGGCCAGTCTGCCGATCGCCGCCACCGACGGCACCATGCGCCGCCGCCTGAAGGACAGCCCCGCCGCCGCCCGCGCCCGTATCAAAACGGGCAGCCTGAACGGCGTGATCGCCATTGCCGGCTACGTGCAGGACGCCAACAACCAGCCGGTGGTGGTGGTGGCCATGCTCAACGACCCGCGCGTGGCCGGCGGCGCCGGGCGGGCGGTGCTTGATGCGTTGATTGATTGGGTGGCGCGGCAGTAGCTAGCGCGTTACCTTCCGAGCGCTAGCTGTTGGTATCGTCTAGTGGAGGGAAATTCAAATTTCGTTGTTTGGACGCGGGACTTTCCGGCAAATCTTCCGTACCCAATGCTGTGATGATCAAGCAGCCGAATGAGCGTGCCCGCATCGAAAAGTACCTTCACTCCACACTCCGCATTTCAAGATGGGCATGGACCGGATCATCGAGGTCATTCCAGCTGTTTCCCTTGGCTAGACGTGCTGCGTTCAGGATATCCGTGATCGGTGTTTCGTCGAGTAACTCCCAGCCGGTGATCTTGAATTTCTCCAACGTCCATAGGCCATTTTCGCCGCGCAGCCAATCACCGTTCCCCGTAACCCGCACCGGCAAGGAAAGGTAATGCTGAATCAGCTCCCGGGCCATGTCGCTATTTGCTTCGCATTTATGTACAGTGCCGTCCGCATCTTTGAGCCAAACGGGTATGGTCTGGTCCTTGCCACCGATGCGAATGACGATACCGTCCAATACACCGGCTTCTTTGACGCGGTAGGTTTTTTGGACCGGCGTATCCCTGCCCGGAAAAGCTAAAACCAGCGCGCCAGCCGGCAAGTTGACGTTGCCAACCGCATGATCTGATTTCAGCATGCCGTTGATATTGTGGTACGTCCGTCGCAGGTCGTCCGGTGCTGCAATGGTATTCACCAGCCGCAAACGCGACTCGACTGAAGCCACGGCCTCGCGCTCAACCAGAGCATGCAATACCGCGCTGCCCTTTCTCACTTCCTTGAAATGCACGAACGCCTGACTGCCATAGAGGGCTGCCAGCTCGTACAAGTATTCGGCCAGGCGGGACATGGGGATGGTCTCCGGGCTGAATACATCAATACTGAAGTCGAGTGATTGTGAGTTTTCCATGACAGGGCAAAAGATGCACGATATCAGCCACAGTATGAGCCAGATAGATCGAATGTCAATCAGACGCCGTTATTGAAACCAAGCACGCCCGCTACACGCCTTACTCCACCGGAGCAGTCTCCACAGCCGCCGGCGCGGCAACAGGCGCGGCCGGCAGCACCGGCAGCGGGCTGGTCAGCACGTCAAGCAGCGCGGCGGTTTCCGCGTCCATGGCGCCGTCGAACAGTGCCGGGCGGTACTTGGTCTGGAATACGGCCAGCACGTTGCGCGTCGCCGTGTCGAACACGCCGGTCTGCGGCACGGCGTAGCCGATCTGCGCCAGGGTGCGCTGGAACCAGAAAACGTCGGGCAGTTGCTGCTGGTAGCCGGGCAGGCGTGCGGCCACGCGGCTCGGTTCGGGCCAGGTGATCAGGCCTTCGTCGGCCAGACGCTTCCAGGGGAACAGCGGACCGGGGTCGAGCTTGCGCTGCGGCGCGATCTCGTTGTGACCGAGGATGTTTTCCGGGCGGATGTTGTGGCGTTTGACGATGTCCTTGAGCAGCAGCACCAACTGGTCGATCTGGGCCGGCTTGAACGGATACCAGGCGCGGCCCTGCGGCGTGTCCTTGTAGCCGGGATTGACGATCTCGATGCCGATCGAGGCGGCGTTGAGCTGGTTGTAGATTTTCCAGTTGCTGTAGCCGGCGTGGTTCGACTGGCGTGACTCGTCCACCAGGCTGTACACGGTGGGCTGGTCGGCATCGGTCACCAGGTAGTGGGCGCTGACGTCCTGCGTGGTCAGGATCTTGATCGAACGCGGAGTGTCCGACACCGTGTAGTGGACGATGATGTACTTGACGCGGTCGCTCTGGCCGCGCGCACTCAGGGTGCGGTCGATGGCCAGCCCGGCGGGCGGCGGTGGCGGCACGGTGGCACAGCCGGCAAGCGCCAGCAGGGTGGACAGGACAGTCAGCGTTACGATCTTCATTCGGTCATCTCGGGCGGTGGTGGCAGCAACATGCTCATGCGTGGGAGTGTAGTGCAATCCGCGCAGCTGCGTGGTGCGCCGGACCACTTATTTGCTGGAGTGAAAGCTCCACCGGCAGCGCTGCACGCATCGCCTGCACGATGGCCGGATGCAACGTGGCGGCGCGGCCACTCACGGCAATCGGCCGCGCGCCGTAGCGTCCCACCAGCGCCAGCGCGATACGCGCCAGTTCCTGCCCGGCCTGTTCGAGAATGGCGCGCGCCACTGGATCGGTATCCGCCGCCTGCGCGACCGCCAGCGCCAGGCGGCCAATCGCACCGCGATCCTGGCCGTAGATGAACTGGCGCGAATACGCCCAGTCGCTGCCGCCCACGTGGTCGAACACCGCGCGCGCCAGCGGCGACTGTTCCCAAGCGCCCGGCTGTTCATCCTCGCGGCGCCAGATGTGGCGCATCGCTTCGCGCGCGATCCAGAAACCGCCACCGCCATCGTCCAGCGTGACGCCGCGGCCGCCGGCGCGATGCAAGACGCCTGCGGCATCGATCCACGCGGCGATCGAGCCGGTGCCAGCGTACACCAGGTACCCCTCGCCCGGCGCAAAGCTGGCGAGATAAGCGATGTCGATGTCGCTGCGCACGTTGACTGTTGCGGGGCTGAGGCCCAGTGCTTCGGCCAGCAGCACGGCCGGAATGCTGGCGACGCGCTCGACGCCGGCCACCTTGGCGGGATCGGTGCGCGGCGCTTCAGTCGGCAGCACGGCCGAAGCGGTGGTTAAGCGATCCCCTGCGGCGGGTGCGATGCCCGGTGTTTCGGCCAGTAGAGAGACTGGCGCGGCAGAAGCGCCATCGAAGCCGGTCAGCCCGGCGCATACGAATGAAGGTCTGCCGACCGCCACTACCTGCGCGGCCAGATCGGCCAGCACGGTGCGCACTGCCGCAATGCCAGCAGCAGACGCCATCTGGTTGGCCGAGATGCCGGCCACGAAGCCTTCCGCCACGACGGTCCCGGCACCATCGGCCAGCGCCCAACGCGTTTGCGTACCGCCAGCGTCGATGCCGAGCGCGGAGAACGGGGCCGGAGCGAAGACTGGCGCTGATGCCCGCGCTGCTGCAACAGGTGCGGGTACCGGCAGTGCGGCTGGCGCTGGCAATACTGCCGATGCTTGCGCCATTGCGCTTGCGGTAGCGCCTGGATCCACCTTCACCGTCATGCCTGCAGGCTGACAGTCACGCGCACGCTCTCGTTGCCGAGGCGGTCCACCGCGCTCACCACCACGGCCTGGGCGGCGCCGGCAACGGCGTCGTCGGGCAGCAGCAGCACCGTGCGCGACGAGGGTGCAACGGCGAAGCGCCATTCGGTGCCGTAGCGTGACCAGATCGCGTAATGGCTGACCGGCTTGCCGGCGCCGGCAAACAGGCGCAAGCCGGTACCGCCGGCTTCGCGCCGCGCGGTCGCTTTCGGCGCCGTGGGCAGGTCGGAGCCGAGCCAGGGGGTGGCCGGCGCCAGCGCCGCGCTCTGGTAGGCGCGGGCGCGCAACTGGTCGGTGATGCCCTTGCGGTTTTCCATCAGCGGCGCGATGCTGAAATGCACATGGCCACGGGTGCCGGCGCGGGTACGGGTAACGCCGATCTGCTTGACGATCTCGTCGGGCGCGAAAGACTTGGTGCTGTTGTCGATACGGCTCGTATACAGGCCCGGCCATACGTGGCGCGCATACGTGTTTTGCGCCAGCCAGTAATCAAGCAGCACGCCAAACGCCTGCGGCGCCTGCCCTACGGGCCAGTACAGCTGCGGCGCCAGGTAGTCGAGCCAGCCGTTGTTGAGCCACAATTCGGCGTCGGCATACAGCTTGTCGTACTGGCTGAAACCGACAATACCGGTGGGCCGGCGGTCGGGCCGGCCGATGCCGAACGGGCTGATGCCAAAGCGCACCCAGCTTTTCTCGCGGTGGATGCCCTTGTACAGCGCCTCGATCAACGCGTTGACGTTCTGGCGCCGCCAGTGTGGACGGTCGAGCGCGCCGCCGCCAAGCAGGTAGCGCTGCCACGACGGCTCGTCCGGGAAATCGAGTTCGCGGCGTGCGCCATTGCCGCCCTCGAGCGCCACGCCCTCGGCGCCGGCAGTATTGGTATTGTCGATCGGGTACGGATAGAAATAATCGTCGATGTGAACGCCGTCGATATCATAGCGACGCACCACGTCGAGGATCACGTCCAGCGTGCGCTGGGCGGCGGCCGGCTCGCCCGGGTCCATCCACAGGTAGCGGCCATACGTCTTGACCGCTTCGGGATGGGTAAACGACATGTGGTTGGACGCCAGCGGCGACTTGGCCGTGGCATGGCGCGCGCGGTACGGGTTGAACCACGCGTGCAGTTCCAGTCCGCGCGCATGGGCCTGCTCGATCCAGAATTGCAGCGGATCGTAGGTGGGTGCGCGACCCTGCTGGCCAGTCAGGAACTCCGACCACGGCTCGAGCGCGGAAGGATAGATGGTGTCGGCGCTGGGCCGCACTTGCAGCACGATCGCGTTCAGGTTGAGCAGCTTGCAACGCTCGAGGATGGCGATGGCTTCGGCCTGCTGCTTTTCAGCAGTCAGATTACTGCGGCTGGGCCAGTCGATATTGGCGACCGTCGATATCCAGGCGGCGCGGAACTCGCGCGGCGCTGGCGGCGGCGTGACCAGGCTGGCCGGTGTCGGTGTGACCGGCGGCGGCAGTGCGCCAGGGGCAGCCGGCGCGGCGGGCCCTTCGGGCACCACCGCAGTCGGCGTGCTCGAACAGCCCTGCATGATGGCAGCCACGGCGCCGGCCACGCCAGCGGTCAAGGTCAGCCGTTTCTTCGCATTAAATACCAAAACATTCCCCGATCCAATTGAGCGTCGTATTGTAATGCGGTCGCCGCCATTTTCTAGCCCTGCTTCTTACCGAATCCGGGCTTGATCTCCACCAGTGCGGTCATGAAAAACGCGGGCAACGTTGAAATACATGCCCAGATGAAAAAGTTCTGGTAACCGAGCAGGTGTTGCAGCTTGCCGCTGATCATTCCTGGCAGCATCATGCCCAGCGCCATGAAGCCGGTGCAGATCGCGTAGTGAGCAGTCTTGTGTTCGCCGTCGGCCACCATGATCATGTACAGCATGAAGGCGGCAAAGCCGAAACCGTAGCCGAATTGCTCGACTGCCAGGCAGCCGGCAATCACTTCGATGCTGGTGGGCATGGCCGTGGCCAGGTACACGAACACCAGGTCCGGCACATGCATGATGAACAACATCGGCCAGATCGCCTTTTTTAATCCGAAGCGGGCAATCACGATGCCACCGGCAATGCCGCCCAGCACCAGCGCCGCCACGCCAATGGTGCCGTACACCAGGCCGAACTCGGACGTGGTCAAGCCCAGCCCGCCCTGATCGCGCGGATCGAGCAGGAATGGCGCCGCCATCTTGAGCAGCTGCGCCTCACCGAGCCGGTACAGCAGCAGGAAGCCGATGATGGAAACGATGCCCTTCTTGCGGAAAAAACTGCGGAAGGTTTCGATAAAGTCCGTCCACAGCGCGCCGGTTGTGCCCGTGCTGTGGTCGCCCTGCGGGCGCGGCAGCACCAGCTGATGGTACGCGCACAGCGCCAGGAAAATCGCTGCCGTGATACCGAACACCACCGACCACGCGTACGCAGGATCATTGCTCGACTTGATCAGTTCGCCAGCGAGGTACACCAGCCCGCCTTGCCCGGCGATCATCGCCAGTTTATAAAATGCGCTGCGCACGCCGACAAAGGCGGCCTGCTGGTGCTGCGAAGGCAAGCCCAGCATGTAATAGCCGTCCGAGGCGATGTCGTGCGTGGCGGAGGCAAACGCCATCACCCATAGCACGGCCAGGCTCAGCGCAAAAAATTGTGGCAAATGCAAGGTAAAGGCGACCGCCGCCAGGGCCGCACTGGACACCAGCTGCATCAGCACGGTCCAGTGGCGCTTGGTGCCAAACAGGTCGACGATGGGCGACCACAGCGGCTTGAGCACCCACGGCAGGTATAGCCACGACGTATAAAACGCCAGGTCGTCATTGGACACGCCGAGGTTCTTGTACATCACGGTGGACAGCAGCATCACCGCCACGTAGGGCACAGCTTGGCTGAATGACACGCTGGGCACCCAGGCCCACGGACTGCGTTGCTGCGTACTGCTTTGATTCATACGATATTCCTCCCGGCGCTAGTGTAAAGGCGGACCTCCAGGGCAGCACCTGTTATTTCTTCATCTGGTGTAACTTCGCGCCGGGCGCAAGCGCGCCATTTGGCGGATAATGCTCGCTTGTCAGACCTGCCCACCGTGCATCCATGTCCAAGAAGTCCTCCGCGCCTACCGGCTGCCCTTGCGGCGGCCCCTCGCTGGCTACCTGCTGCGGCCCGTACATAGACGGGTCCGCCATCGCGCCCACGGCCGAAGCGCTGATGCGCTCGCGCTATACCGCCTATGGCCAGCGCAACGAGCCGTACCTGCTGGCCACCTGGCATGCCAGCACCCGGCCGGCCGAGCCCTTGTTTGGTGCCGAGGAAAAACTGCAATGGCTGGGACTTGAGGTAAAATCTGCTTTACGTTTACGTCAACGTAAAGCAGAACCAGCCGAACAAGCAGACCAGAATCGCGATACGGTGGAGTTCGTGGCACGGTTCAAGGTCGGTGGCCGCGCCGAGCGCCTGCACGAGATTAGCAACTTCGTGCGTGAACCTGACGCTATCGGTGGCGCCCTGCGCTGGTTTTACGTTGACGGACATTTTCCGCAATAAACCACACGACGCGTGCGAGACCACGCGCAAAGGAAAACCATGCCGCAGATCGACACCAAGCTCAATCCCCGTAGCGAAGATTTCAAGACCAATATCGCCGCCATGCAGGCGGTGGTGGACGACTTGCGCGCCAAGGTGGCCGCCATCGCCCAGGGCGGCGGCGCCGCTGCCAGCGCCAAACACGTCGCGCGCGGCAAGCTGCTGCCGCGCGACCGCGTGCAAATGCTGCTCGATCCCGGCACGCCGTTCCTCGAACTGTCGCAAATGGCCGCCTACGGCATGTACCAGGACGCCAATGGCGTCGATGCGGCGCCGGCCGCCGGCATCATCACCGGCATCGGCCGCGTGGCCGGCCAGGAATGCGTGATCGTCTGTAACGACGCCACCGTCAAGGGCGGGACTTACTACCCGATCACGGTCAAAAAACACCTGCGCGCGCAGGAAATCGCCGACCAGAACCACCTGCCCTGCATCTACCTGGTCGACTCGGGCGGCGCCAACCTGCCCAACCAGGACGACGTGTTTCCCGACCGCGACCACTTCGGCCGCATCTTTTACAACCAGGCCAACCTGTCGGCCAAGGGCATTCCGCAAATCGCCGTGGTGATGGGGTCGTGCACCGCCGGCGGCGCCTACGTGCCGGCCATGAGCGACGAGTCGATCATCGTCAAGGAGCAAGGCACGATTTTCCTCGGCGGCCCGCCGCTGGTGAAAGCTGCCACCGGCGAAGTGGTTACCGCCGAAGACCTGGGCGGCGGCGATGTCCACACCCGCCTGTCCGGCGTGGCTGACCACCTGGCGCAGAACGATTTGCATGCGCTGTCGCTGGCGCGCACCATTGTCTCCAATCTGAACCGCATCAAGCCGCAGCAGGGCGCCATCCGCCCCGTGGTGGAACCGAAGTACCCGGCCGAAGAACTGTATGGCGTGATTCCGGTGGACACCCGCAAGCCGTTCGATGTGCGCGAAGTGATCGCCCGCATCGTCGATGGCAGTGAGTTCGACGAATTCAAGGCGCGCTTCGGCGCCACGCTGGTGTGCGGCTTCGCCCACATCTTCGGCATGAAGGTCGGCATCATCGCCAACAATGGCATCCTGTTCTCGGAGTCCGCCGTCAAGGGCGCGCACTTTATCGAGCTATGCGCGCAGCGCAAGATCCCGCTGGTGTTCCTGCAAAATATCACCGGCTTCATGGTGGGCCGCAAGTACGAAAACGAAGGCATCGCCCGCCATGGCGCCAAGATGGTCACTGCCGTCGCCACCGCTGCCGTGCCCAAGTTCACCGTCATCATCGGCGGCAGTTTTGGCGCCGGCAACTACGGCATGTGCGGCCGCGCCTTTTCGCCGCGCTTCATGTGGATGTGGCCCAATGCGCGCATCTCCGTCATGGGCGGCGACCAGGCGGCCAGCGTGCTGGCCACCGTCAAGCGCGACGGCATCGAGGCCAAGGGTGGCACCTGGTCGGCAGACGAAGAAGCCGCGTTCAAGCAGCCGATCAAGCAGCAGTACGAAGAGCAGGGCCACCCCTACTACGCCACCGCGCGCCTGTGGGACGACGGCGTGATCGATCCGGCCGATACCCGCACGGTGCTGGGCCTGGGCCTGTCCGCCGCGCTCAATGCGCCGATCGAAGACACCAAATTCGGTATCTTCCGGATGTAAGGAGCGGCCATGACCTACGACACCCTGACCATCGAACGCGCCGGCCACTTGGCTACCGTCACCCTCAATCGTCCAGACGTGCGCAATGCGTTTAACGAGGCGACCATCGCAGAACTGACGCAGGCTTTCAGCGCACTGGGCGCCGACGCGTCGGTGCGCGCCATCGTCCTGGCCGCCAACGGCCCAGCGTTTTGCGCTGGCGCCGATTTGAACTGGATGAAAAAAATGGCGGGCTACACCCACGCCGAAAACCACGCCGATGCGCTGCAACTGGCCACCATGCTGCGCACCATCTACGAGTGCCCGCAGCCTGTGGTCGCGCGCGTGCAGGGCGACTGCTACGCCGGCGGCATGGGCCTGGTGGCCGCGTGCGACATCGTCGTGGCAGTGGACGAAGCGCAGTTTTGTCTGAGCGAAGTGAAGCTGGGACTGATCCCGGCCACCATCGCACCGTACGTGATCAAGGCCATGGGCGAGCAGGCGTCGCGCCGGTACTTTTTGACGGCCGAGCGCTTTACGGCGGCCACCGCGCTGCACATCGGCTTCGCCCACGAAGTGGTGGCCGGCGCTGCGCTCGACGCCACGGTGGCCGAGATTGTCCAAGCGCTGGTCAACAACAGCCCCGCCGCCGTGCGCCAGGCGAAGGCGCTGGTGCGCGAGGTGGCGGGACGCCCGGTCGATGATGCAATGTTGGACGATACCGCCGCGCGCATCGCCGCCATCCGCGCCTCGGAACAGGGCCGCGAAGGCGTGGCGTCGTTCCTCGAGAAACGCAAGCCGGCCTGGCTAAATTAGGAAATAAACGTATTGGAGCAGTTTTGAAATTGAATACTCAAAGTGTATGGGTTACCCGCAGCCTGCGCAGCGTCTGGCATCCGTGTACCCAGATGCAGCACCACGAAACCGTGCCGCTGATCCCGGTCAAGCGCGGCCAGGGTGCGTGGCTGTACGACCATGAAGGCCGCCGCTACCTCGACGCCATCAGCTCGTGGTGGGTCAACCTGTTCGGCCACGCCAACCCGCGCATCAACGCGGCATTGAAGGATCAACTCGATACGCTCGAACACGCGATGCTGGCCGGCTTTACCCACGAGCCGGTGATCGAGCTGTCGGAAAAACTGTCGGCATTGACCGGCGGTGTTTTGGGCCACAGTTTCTACGCCAGCGACGGCGCCTCCGCCGTGGAAATCGCCCTCAAGATGAGTTTTCACTCGTGGCGCAACCACGGCAAAACCGACAAACAGGAATTCGTCTGCCTCAAGGGCAGCTACCACGGCGAGACCATCGGCGCGCTGGCCGTGACCGATGTCGCCCTGTTCAAGGACGCCTACGGCCCGCTGCTGCGCGCCTCGCAAACCGTGATGTCCCCCGATGCGCGCCAGGCCCGCGACGGCGAAACCGCCGAAGATATGGCCCGCCGCGCCGCCGCCGATGTCGAGCGCCTGTTCCAGGAAAAATCGGAAAAAATCGCCGCCATCATCATCGAACCGCTGGTGCAATGCGCCACCGGCATGGCCATGCACGACCCGCTGTACCTGCAACTGGTGCGCGCGCTGTGCGATCAGTATTCAGTGCACCTGATCCTCGACGAAATCGCCGTGGGGTGCGGGCGCACCGGCACCTTCTTCGCCTGCGAGCAGGCCGGCGTGTGGCCCGACTTCGTGTGCCTTTCCAAGGGCATCAGCGGCGGCTATTTGCCGCTGTCGCTGGTGATGACGCGCGCCGAGATCTACCAGGCGTTTTACAGCAATGACGTCACGCGCGGCTTTTTGCACTCGCACTCGTACACCGGCAACCCGCTGGCGTGCCGCGCCGCCCTGGCTACCCTGCAAATCTTCGAGGAAGACGATGTGCTGGCCGCCAACCGCATCAAGTCGGCCAAGCTGACTGCCGCCCTGCAACCGCTGGCGCAACACGCCAGGGTGCGCAACTTCCGCAACCGCGGCATGATCTGGGCGTTCGATGCGATTGACGCCACCCCGGATTTTTCGCGCCGCTTCTTTGCCACCGCAGTGGAGCACGAACTGTTGATGCGCCCCATCGGCGCAACCGTGTACCTGATGCCGCCGTACATCCTGGACGACGAAGAAATCGGCGGCCTGGCCGCCAACACGCTGGCCGTGTTCGACAAAGTGATGGCAGGTTGAGATGAAGCTGCTTGCCCAACTCTCGCACCAGCTGCAAGCGCTCGACGAACGCAGCCTGATCCGCCGCCGCCGCACGGTCGATACGCCGTGCGGCCCGCGCGTGACGGTCGATGGCCGCGAACTGCTGGCCTTTTGCAGCAACGACTACCTGGGCCTGGCCAACCACCCGCTGCTGGTCGAAGCGCTGCGCGAAGGCGCTGCGCGCTACGGCGCCGGCAGCGGCGCTTCGCATTTGATCAGCGGCCATGCGCGCCCGCACGCGCTGCTGGAAGACCGCCTGGCCGATTTCGTCGGCGCGCACCTGGAGCAGCCGCGCGCACTCACCTTCTGCACCGGCTACATGGCCAACCTGGCCATCATCAGCGGCCTGACGGCGGGCGACCGCGATGCCGAGATTTTTTCGGAGTCGCTCAACCACGCCTCGCTGATCGACGGCGCCCGCCTGTCGCGCACCCGCGTGCGGGTGTACCCGCACACCGACCTGGCCGCGCTCGAGGCCATGCTCAAGGCCAGCAACGCCACCACCCGGCTGGTGGTCACCGACAGCGTGTTCAGCATGGATGGCGACCTGGCGCCGCTGCCCGAACTCCTGGCGCTGTGCGAACAGCACAACGCCTGGCTGGTGGTCGATGACGCCCACGGCTTCGGCACGCTGGGTGCGCGCGGCCACGGCGCCCTCGAACACTTCGACCTGCGCTCGCCGTACCTGGTGTACATGGGCACCCTGGGCAAGGCGGCCGGCATCGGTGGCGCCTTTGTCGCCGCCCACGCGACGGTAATCGACACGCTGGTGCAAAAAGCCCGTCCGTATATCTTCACCACCGCCGCGCCGCCGGCCATGGCCCATGCGCTGCTGGCCAGCCTGGACCTGATCGAAGGAGCGGAAGGCGCCCAGCGCCGCGCCCACTTGCAGGCATTGGTGGCACAATTGGACGATGCCCGTACCGGCCTGCAGTTGCAACGCTGGCAACGCCTGCCATCGGCCACCGCGATCCAGCCCATCCTGATCGGCGATAATGCCGAAACCATGCGCGCCGGCGCCGCCCTGTACGAGCAGGGACTGTGGGTAGGCACGATCCGTCCCCCCACCGTGGCGCCGGGTACCGCGCGCCTGCGGGTAACGCTCTGCGCTGGCCATAGCACCACGGAAGTGGCGCAACTGAGCGCCGCGATCAATGCACTGGAAAAGGAATGGACATGAATCTCGACGCCCCCCTGATAGTCGATACCCCGCCGGCGGACGCCGAAGTGACCGGCGAGGTCGTGCTCGACCTGGAGGCCGATGCCACTGACGAGGCCAACGCCCAGACCGCAGCATCGGCCGCCGTGGCGGCAGCCGCCCTGCCGCCACGCTTTTCCTGCTTCGTCACCGGCACCGACACCGAGATCGGCAAGACGCTGATCTCGTCGGCGATGCTGCACGCGCTGGTGCAAGCGGGCGTGCGCGCCTGCGGCATGAAGCCGGTGGCTGCCGGCGCCGAACTGCGCGACGGCGTGTGGCACAACGACGACTGCGACCAGCTGGCTGCCGCCGGCAATGTCCACCTGCAGCCATCGATCACCACGCCGTTCCTGCTGCGCGAACCGGCCGCGCCACACATCGCCGCCGCCCTGGAGGGCGTGGAGATTTCGCCGGTGCCGATCCTGGCCGCGTACGTGGAAATCAACGCCGCGTCCGACGCCGTGGTGGTGGAAGGCGTGGGCGGCTTCCGCGTGCCGCTCAACGACGAATTCGACACCGCCGACCTGGCCGAGCAACTGGGTTTGCCGGTGGTGCTGGTGGTGGGCCTGCGCCTGGGCTGCATCAGCCACGCGCTCCTGACGGTCGAAGCGATCGCCGCGCGCGGCCTGGTGCTGGCCGGCTGGGTGGCCAACGAAACCCAGGCCGACATGGCCTTTGCCGACGAAAATATCGCCGCGCTCGAGCAGCGCATCGACGCACCACTGCTGGGCCGCGTGCCGCGCCTGGAACAAGCGACCGCGCAAGCTGCCGCCGCTTATCTCGACTTCACGATGCTGCCCGACTGGCCGGCACAGAAAAACACTTGAACTACGCACTTAAGCCAAACACTTGATCCACGAAGGAAAACCGATGTCCACGAACACCCTCCAAGAACCGAAAGTCGTCGCCCTGCACCGCCCGACCGCCGCCATCACCCTGCCGCCGGCAGCCACCTGGCCGATCGACGACGTGCTGGCGCTGTTCGAGCTGCCGTTCAATGACCTGATGTTCCGCGCGCAGCAAACCCACCGCGTCAACTTCCCGGACGGCGATGTCGAACTGGCCACCCTGCTGTCGATCAAGACCGGCGGCTGCGAGGAAGACTGCGGCTACTGCCCGCAGGCAGCGCGCTACGACACCGGCGTCGAAGCGAAGAAAATCCTCGACATCGACACCGTGCTGGCAGCGGCCCAGCAGGCCAAGGACAACGGCGCCACGCGTTTCTGCATGGGCGCAGCCTGGCGCAGCCCGAAAGACCGCGACATGGACAAGGTCGAAGAGATGGTGCGTGAAGTGAAGGCGCTGGGCCTGGAAACCTGCGCCACCCTGGGTATGCTGGAAGAAAAACAGGCGCAGCGCCTGAAGGACGCCGGTCTCGATTACTACAACCACAACCTCGATACCGCGCCCGAGTTCTACGATAACGTGATCTCCACCCGCGAATACCAGGACCGTCTCGACACCCTGGGTCACGTGCGCGAAGCGGGCCTGAAAGTGTGCTGCGGCGGCATCGTGGGCATGGGCGAGACGCGCCTGCAACGCGCCGGCCTGATCGCCCAGCTGGCCAACCTCAATCCCTATCCCGAATCGGTGCCGGTCAACCACCTGGTGCAGGTGGAGGGTACGCCTTTGTTCGGTATCGATCCGCTCGACCCGCTCGAATTCGTGCGCACCATCGCGGTTGCGCGCATCACCATGCCGAAGGCGCGCGTGCGTTTGTCGGCGGGTCGCCGTCAAATGGGCGAAGCCGTGCAGTCGATGTGCTTCCTGGCCGGCGCCAATTCCATCTTCTACGGCGACAAGCTGCTCACCACCGACAACCCGGAAGCGAACGACGACCGCGAGCTGCTGGCCAAGCTGGGCCTGAAAACCCGTGGCACCGTGCTGGAATCGGCGCCGAAGGAGAAGTGCGGCTGCTGATACGCGGCGTGTGAACCAGCGTGACAGCCGGCGCATGCATTACCAGAGCGGTGCCGGTGTTCGACCTCCATAAAAAAACTTCCAGCCACGAGCTGCAAAGAGAGAGACGATGTTTACCAAAATTCTGATCGCCAACCGTGGTGAAATCGCCTGCCGCGTCGCCGCCACCGCGCGCCGCCTGGGCATCAAGACCGTCGCCGTCTATTCGGAGGCGGACGCCAACGCCCTGCACGTCGCCAGCTGCGACGAAGCGATCCTGATCGGACCAGCGCCAGCCAAGGAAAGCTACCTGTGCGGCGACAAGATCATCGCCGCCGCCAAAGAGACCGGCGCCCAGGCGATCCACCCCGGCTACGGCTTCCTGTCCGAGAATGCCGATTTTGCCGAGGCGTGCGCAGCGGCAGGCCTGGTGTTCATCGGCCCGCCGGCATCGGCCATGCGCGCCATGGGCTCCAAGTCCGCCGCCAAGACGCTGATGGAGCAGGCCGACGTGCCGCTGGTGCCCGGCTACCACGGCGACCAGCAAGACCCCGACTTCCTGCACGCACAGGCCGACCGCATCGGCTATCCCGTCCTGCTCAAGGCTTCGGCCGGCGGCGGCGGCAAGGGCATGCGCGTGGTGGACAGCTCGGCGCAATTCAAGGACGCGCTGGCCTCGTGCAAGCGCGAAGCGATCAGCTCCTTCGGCGACGACCAGGTGCTGGCCGAAAAATACCTGCAACGCCCGCGCCACATCGAAATCCAGGTGTTTGCCGACACCCATGGCAACTGCATCTATCTGTTCGAGCGCGATTGCTCGGTGCAGCGCCGCCACCAGAAAGTGCTGGAAGAAGCGCCGGCACCGAACCTGCCGCAGGAACGCCGCGCCGCCATGGGCGAGGCGGCAGTTGCTGCCGCGCGCGCGGTCGGCTACGTGGGCGCCGGCACGGTGGAATTCATCGCCAACCAGGACGGCTCGTTCTACTTCATGGAGATGAACACGCGCCTGCAAGTGGAGCACCCGGTTACCGAAATGATCACCGGCACCGACCTGGTGGAGTGGCAGCTGCGCGTGGCCGCCGGCGAGCCGCTGCCCAAAACGCAGGCCGAACTGGCGATCCACGGCCACGCCATCGAAGCGCGCATCTACGCCGAAAATCCCGATAAAGGATTCCTGCCGTCGATCGGCACCTTGCGCCACCTGGGCACACCGGCCTCGGTGATGTTCGAACTCGGTGGCGACGCCAAGGCGCCGGCCCCGGTGCGCATCGACTCGGGCGTGCGCGCCGGCGATGCGATATCGCCGTTTTACGACCCCATGATCGCCAAGCTGATCGTGTGGGGCGCCAACCGCCAGCAGGCGCTCGCGCGCATGGCGCAGGCGCTGTCGCAATACCAGGTGGTGGGCCTGACCACCAACGTCGCCTTCCTCAAGCGCCTGGTGCAAAGCGCGGCGTTTGCCACCGCCGATCTCGATACGGGCCTGATCGAGCGCAATCACGACATCCTGTTTACGGCCGCACCCGAGGCGCCCGCTGCGGCACTGGCCCTGGCCTGCGCCGCGCTGATGGCGTCGGAACAAGGCAAGGCGGCCAGCCAGGGCAACCACCCTGGCGACCCGTGGAGCAGCGCCACCGGCTGGCGCCTGAACCAGCCGTACCTGCGCGCGCTGTCGTTCAGCGACGAATTCGATTACACCGCGCACCTGAGCTACCGCGCCGACGGCTGGCTGTTCAGCACCGCTGCCGCACCGGACGCGCAGGTGCTGCAACTGACTGCGCACCACGGCGACGACTACGCCATCCGCCTGGGCGAGCAGACCATCCACGGCGTGGTGCGGCGCGACGGCGACGTGCTGCACGTATTCACCGGCGGCGCCCACTACCAGCTGACGTTCCACGATCCGATGGCCCACGCGGGCGAAGCGGAACTCGATACCGGCAGGCTCACCGCGCCGATGCCGGGCAAGGTGGTGGCGGTGCTGGCGGCCAAAGGCCAGCAGGTCAAACGCGGCGAAGCGCTGGTGATCATGGAAGCGATGAAGATGGAGCACACCATCGCGGCGCCGCACGACGGCGTGATCGACGAAATCCTGTACGGCGTGGGCGACCAGGTGGCCGATGGCGCGCCGCTGCTGGCGTTCAAAACGGAATAACACGGGAGCACACCATGCGCATACTTCTGCACCGCGCCGACGGCAGGACCGAGCCGTGGCTCAAGGATTTTTCGAAATACCTGCCCGAGGCGGAATTCGAGATCTGGCATGCCGGCGAAAAAAGCCAGCCGTGCGACTACGCGGTGGTGTGGTCGCCGCCCGAAGCCATGCTGCCCGAGCTGGCCCAGGTCAAGGCCATCTTCAACACCGGCGCCGGCGTCGATGCGCTGCTGCGCTATGGCGACGCGATCCCGCGCGATATCCCCATCATCCGCCTCGGCGACGCCGGCATGGGCCTGCAAATGGCGGAATATGTCACGCACGCGGTGCTGCGGTACTTCCGCCGCTTCGACGACTACGAGCGGCAGGCGCGCGCCGGCATCTGGGCCGCGCTGCCGCCGTACAACCGCGAAGACTTCGCCATCGGCGTGCTGGGACTCGGTGCGCTGGGCATGCGGGTGATCGAAGCGCTGGCGCCGTTCGGCTTCCCGCTGCGCGGCTGGAGCCGCACCGAGAAGCGCATCGACGGCGTGCAGTGCTACCAGGGCCTCGATGGTCTCGACACCTTCCTGCGCGGCAGCCGGGTACTGGTGTGCATGCTGCCGTTGACTCCCGAGACCAATAACCTGATCGACCGCTCCAACCTGGGCAAGCTGCCGGCCGGGGCGTACGTGATCAACGTGGCGCGCGGCGCCCACATCGCCGAGCCGGAATTGCTGTCGCTGATCAAGTCGGGCCACATTGCCGCTGCCACGCTCGACGTGTTCCGCAACGAGCCGCTGCCCGCGCAGCACCCGTTCTGGCAGGAGCCGCGCATCACCATCACGCCGCATATCTCGGCGCTCACGCTGCGGCGCGAAAGCGTGCAGCAGATCGCCGACAAAATCCGCAGTTTCGAAAGCGGACAACCGGTCGCCGACATCGTCGACCGCAACCTGGGATACTGATATGGCCATCTTGCCAAAACAAGTGAAAATCGTCGAAGTGGGACCGCGCGACGGCCTGCAAAACGAAAAGGAAAGCGTACCGGCCGCCGTCAAGACGGAGCTGGTCAACCGCCTGTCCGGCGCCGGTTTCCGCAACATCGAAGCCGCTGCGTTCGTGTCGCCCAAGTGGGTGCCGCAAATGGCCACCAGCGCCGACGTGATGGCCGCCATCGACCGCCGCCCCGGCACCATCTATTCCGCCCTCACGCCCAATATGCAGGGTTTTGACGCGGCATTGGCGGCGCGCGCGGACGAGGTGGTGATCTTCGGCTCGGCCTCCGAGGCCTTCTCGCAAAAGAACATCAACTGCTCGATCGCCGAATCGATCGCCCGCTTCGACAGCGTGGCGCAGGCGGCCAAAAAGCACGGCCTGCGCCTGCGCGGCAGCATCAGCTGCGCATTCGGCTGCCCGTACCAGGGCGAGGTCTCGCCCGAGTCGGTGGCCGACGTGGTACGCCGCATGCGCGACCTCGGTTGCGACGAAATCGACATCGCCGACACCATCGGCGTGGCCACCGCGCGCCAGACGCAAACCGTGATGGAACGCGCCGCGCGCGAGTTTTCCATCGACGCGCTGGCCGGTCACTTCCACGACACCTACGGCCAGGCCCTGGCCAATATCTACGCCAGCCTGGAAGTGGGCATCTCGATCTACCATTCGTCGGTGGCGGGCCTGGGCGGCTGCCCCTACGCCAAGGGCGCCACCGGCAACATCGCCACCGAGGACGTGCTGTATATGATGGAAGGCCTCGGCATCGAGACCGGCATCGACCTCGATATCGTGGCCGACGCGGGCCAGTTCATCTCGCAATTCCTGGGCCGCAAAAGCGCCAGCCGCGCGGGCAATGCGCTGGCAGCAAAACTCAAGTCCGCAGCGGCAGCGTAATGCGCGGTTCGATGGCCTTGAGCCTCGTGTGTGTCGCCAGGATGGCCTCGTGAAGGTCGGCGTGGCGCGGCGCTTCCACCGTCAGCACCAGCGCATAACGTATCAGTTCAGCGCCCGCAGCCGCCATGCCCGCGCCATGGCGGGCATTGTAATGCACATCGAAGGTTGGATCGTTCAAGCTTGAGCCGAGCAGGGTATCGCTCGCGTGCAACACTGTTTCCCACTTGCCCAGATCAGTGCGCTGTTCCTGCTCGGTACGGAACGCGGCAGCGCTGAAGAACGAGCGCGACTTGACCTGCTTGCCGGATTTTTTCCCACTGTGCGGGCGAAACGTAATTTCCAGGCCCGCCTTGGTATAGGCAGCAGCATCTTCTACATCCACCGGACTGGCATAGCAGAATGTCGCCGTGATACGAACCTTGCCTTGTAGCGGATCGGCAGGCAGCGGTATCGGCGCACGCAGGTATTTTCCGGGTCGCAGCAGGCCTTGATAGATGATGCGGGCAACGCCATCGTCGCAGGTGATGATGCGGTCGAGGTCTTGTGGAATGCGTCCCCAGCCGACCTCGTCGCAATGCGTTTCCTCGCCAGCCTCCGTGCTGTGCACCATCAACGCCTTGATGGTGAGCGGATGGACTTCGTCGCCGAGGAACGCCCGCACACCCACCGCCGTGCGCAAGGCGTAGGGCGCGGCAAAGCTGGTGCCCATGGTGGCCGCCAGTTCCGGTCCCGCGCCCTGGCATACCGCATGAAAGTATTCTTGGGGAGAGCCGCCAAACGCGATGGCGTCGGGCTTGCGGCGTCCCGGACTGCGGCCTGGACCGATTGCGCTGTAGCCAGCGCGCATCCATTGGTCGCCAGTGGAGTTGGCCGATCCGATCGACAGGGCGTTGACGCTGTCGGATGGCACCTGGATGCGGTTAAGCCGCAGTTGACGGTCACGCTCGCCGTTATTGCCAACCGCAACAGTCATCAATGTTTCGCCGTCGGCCAGCAAGGTGTCGAGCACCGCCGTCCAGGCGTGCAGGTCGGTGTCCTCACAGGGCAAGTCCGGGCCCAGGCTCAGGTTGATGAACTGGTACTGGCGCGACAGCAGGATTTCCTCCACATGCGCGAGCGTGCGGTACAACTCGTATGGATCTTCCTGGTCAGACCTGGCGTCGAGCACGCGGTAATGGTGGACATAGGAAGGCGGGCGCCGGGCATCGCCACCCGGCTCGATCGAACCGAACAGGAAAGCGGACGTCACCGCGAGACCATGATCGAGATAGTCGCCCACATCGGCGGCATTCTGGTCCGCCTTGTCGTAACGGGTCACGAATGGCTGCAGCAGGTGGCCGTCAGGTAGCCCGCCATCGAGTATTGCCACGCTGGGTTCGCCCGACACAGGCTGGACGAGCGGCATGCGAAAACCGATGGCGACCGGGCTGGATCGCACTATTGGACGTGCACGGCGCAGTATGGGCATAGGGCGCACTATCCGCACCAGGGTGAAGGATGCCAGTTGCGCCAGTCCGCCCCGGTCCCCTTCCACAGCCACGAACAACATGCGACCAACAGGAAATTCAAGCCGGGTATTGACAGTAAAGCCGCACGACTGCGCGTACTGGGCAAACAATGTTTGCAGCACCGCCACCGGCTGGTCCGGCAACAGATGCAAGCCCACTTCATATACCCGCGTGGCGGGATCAGCAGGTCGTAGACGATCTTGCGCCTGCATGACGCTAACTGTTTCTATCTCGCGAAATTGTAGGGCTTCCGCGGATGGCTCACGCAATTGCGTGGCCAGTGCCGGAAAGCGATACAGCGCGCTGCGCTTACCACCTACAAACAATTCCGTTGTATCGCACTCGTCGGGAGCACGCAGCCGCAGGTCGATACGGGGCCGACAGCGCACCGTACGGCTTCCCAGCGAAACCAGGCTCGCTTCACGCAATAGCGCCTTGGGAAAGAACGATTTGGAAATGTATGCTGGATGCAGCACCAGTTTGACGACCGCGTAGTCGAGCGGGCAAGCTTCGTGCGGCAGCAGGCGTATGTCCTCCGCAGCTTGCATCAGTTGCGGAATCAGTACCGCCTGGTTTTGTGCCAGAGAGTAGGGGTGGGCCTTGTTCGGAACCATCGGCGGCGGCGGAATGTCGAATGTCAGCAACTCTCCGCGTCCGATGATGAATCGATTTACCATGGCCTGTTACCCCCTTTTGAAACCACGCCCTTTGATCGGCGAAGGGCCGGCGTATTTGCGCAGCGTGTCGCGTGCCACGCCGGTGAGGTCCGATATCTGGTTGTGCGACATGGTGCCGGACCGGGCCAGGGAAATCGCCAGATCACGACGCCCCGATTTGTCCATGCCGTCCGACTTCCTGGCCGCCAGGTTCGCCACTAGCTGACCAGCATCGGCATTGCTGAGAATGGCCTGGCGCCGTAAACCGATCACCGTACGCTCGACCTCGGACAGCGACTGTCCCTGCAAGGAGAAGCACAGCATGCCGACCCACGGCTCGAACGCCGGCAAATCCTGATCGAGATAGCGCCGCACCGCCGCTTCGATGTCAGCGGCTTGCGCCGGTCCGAAGTTCAGCACCACGTCGAACCGACGCCATAGCGCTGGATCGATCAGGTCAGGATGATTGGTGGCTGCCAGCAGCAGGCCGGTATCAGGCCAGGCGTCCACCTCTTGCAGGATGGCGGTGACCAGGCGCTTGAGTTCGCCGACATCGGATTCGTCGCTGCGCCGTTTGGCGATGGCATCGATTTCGTCGAGCAGCAGCACGGCCTCGTGCTCCTTCGCATAATCGAATACGCGTCGCAGGTTGTTTCCTGTTTTGCCGAGCAAACTGCTCATCACCGTCGTCAGGTCAAGCACCCACAGCGGCTTGCCGATGCGAGCGGCGATCCATCGGGCCGACAGGGTTTTGCCCACCCCGGGCGGCCCCACCAGGATCGCTGAACGACTCGGCGGCAAGCCGTGATCGGCAAGGCGGTCACGCTCCAGGCGCTCCTGGGTAATCGCCGTGATCTGGTCCAGCAGCGCGGCCGGCAAAATGGGCGTCTGCATTCCACCAAGGTCGTCAAAGATCCGTATCAGCGAAAGGTTGGAATCGATATCGACCGGCATACCGGACGGGGGCGGCAGCCTTTTCTCGTCATGACGCATGATGGATGGTGCGCCCGATCGGGCATGCGTGGTTTTCAGCGCCTGGTCCAGGCCAGCGGCAAGGTCAGGGCGATGGGTGCGATGCTTGCGCACCATTTTTGCGAGGAATAACCGCACGTCTTCCGCCGAGCCACCGGCAGCAAGTTTTGCCAAACTGGCGAAATCTTGCTCAACTACCTTACATACGTCAATAGCTTGCACAAAGTTCTCTTTTTCAAATAAATATCAAGAAATTCAATTGACGAATTATATGGCGCACCACTATTTTTCTTCAATAGTTTCTCTTTATCGTGAAAATGAGCGTTTAATACCATCGCTATGACGATTACATCTGTCGAAACTGCCGCGCATAAGCCTCACTCACCGCCAGCGTTTCACGCCGGCCGCGCAGGTAGATTTCCAGAGCCGCGCCCTGGCGCTCGATCCGGTCCACCGCCTGCAGGTTGACGATGGCGGCGCGGTGGATCTGGGTGAACTGCGCCGGGTCCAGCTGCGCGGCCAGGTTCTTGAGCGGCGCCCGTATCAACGCCTCACCGCTGGCGGTGACCACGCGCGTGTACTTGTCTTCGGCCTGGAAGTACAGCACCTCCCCCACCGGCAGCAGCCGCACCGACGATCCCGACGACGCCTTGATCCACTTGAGGAACACCGGAGCCGGCGCCGGCATGGCTTGCCGCCACACCTCGGGCGCGATCGCCTGCACGCCATCGCCGCGCGATTTGAGCCGCTTGATGGTATGCAGCAGGCGCGCGGCGTCGAGCGGCTTGACCAGGTAGTCGCAGGCGCCCGCTTCGAACGCATGCAGCGCGTGCTCGGCGTAGGCCGTGACGAACACGATCTGTGCCGACGGCGGCACATGGCGCGCCACCTCGATGCCGGTCAGGCCCGGAATCTGGATGTCGAGGAAGACGATGTCGGGCCGCAGCGATTCGAGCAGCGCCACCGCTTCGATGCCGTTTTCCGCCATGCCGGCAATCTCGAGCTCGGGCCACAGCGCCGCCAGCTGGTCGGCCAGTTCGGCGCGCAACAGCGGCTCGTCTTCGACGATCAGGGCGCGCATCATGCCGCCTCCTGCGGCACCACCAGCATCGCCTGCACGCCGCCCGCTGGCGGTGCTACCACCGTCAGTGAAGCGCGCGCGCCATACAGCAGTTGCAGGCGTTCGTGGATATTGGCCAGGCCCACGCCCTGCCCCGGCTCGTCGCTCAGGCCGGCGCCGTTGTCGGCCACCGTTACGCGCAAAGCGCCATCGTCAAGCGTGGCGCGGATCACGAGTTCGCCGGGACGGGTGGCGCTTTCCAGGCCATGCTTGATGGCGTTTTCCACCAGCGAGATCAGCATCGCCGGCGGGAACGGCAGCGTGCGCACAGCCTCATCGGCGTCGATACGGAAGCTGAGCCGTTCGCCCATGCGGATGCGCATGATGGCCAGATAATCGCCGGCCAGCGCCAGCTCGCGCCCCAGCGTGGACGACACGCGGCGCAGGTCGGGCATGGCGTTGTGCAGGTAGCCGACCAGGTGGTCGAGCATCTGCTGCGCCAGCGCGCTATCGGTGCGCACCAGGTACTTGAGGTTGGCCAGGGTGTTGAACAGGAAGTGCGGCTCCACCTGCGCCTGCAAGGCAGCCAGCTTGGCGTGCAGCGCGGCGCGCTCCAGATCGCGTTCGCGCTTGAGCAGTTGCGCGATATCGTGGCGGCGTTTGAGTTCGATACGCAGGTGGTCCGCCACGACCTGCACCGCTTGCCATGCTTCGCCGCGCTGCACGTGAAAGAAGTCGAGACCGAAGCGGCCACGAATCTCGATGTCGATCACTTGTCCCGGCTCGCCGCTGACAACCACCTCGATGCGCCGCCACAGGAACATTGAACGCGGTGGCGCCAGCATGATGCGCCCCTTGAACGGCCGGTACGAAAACGCCGCAGGACCGGGGTAGCCGAGCGCGCGGCCCAGGCCCAGGCCGGACAAGGTTTCGGCGCAGGCGTCGAAGGTGGTGAGCGGGTCGAGCGGCGACTTGATCGCCAGACGCGGACGGGCCGATATCATCTGCGGCGTGAGCGCGATGCCGGCAGCGCGCAACTCATGCAGGTAGCGCCAGCTGTTGCTGGTGCTGACCAGTACTACCAGCAAGCCGTCCAGCCACAGCCAGGGCCCGAACAGGAGCGGCAATATCACCAGTGCAGGCGCGAACCCGGGCAGCAGGCGCAACAAGGTTTGCAGGTGATAGCGCCACACCAGGCGCGGATCGTGGACGATGATGGGAATCGCAGTGGTGAAGGATGGCGTCATGCCGGGATTCTACGCCGTCGCCAGGCGCGGCTGCAGCCGGTGCGATGGATGGCCGGTTTCGGCCGATGAATGCGGTGCTATAAAAAATGCGGCCGGAATGGAAAAATCCCGCCTGACGTTGCCATCAGGCGGGATTTTAAATTTTGGTCGGAGTACAAGGATTCGAACCTTGGACCCCCTGGTCCCAAACCAGGTGCGCTACCGGGCTGCGCTACACTCCGAAGAAGCAAGATAATACAAGCTGCCGCACCCTCCGTCAAGGGCGTCATAAATATTTATGTCATTTACTGGTGCAAGACAGTGGAACTTACATAAAATGCATGCACCCAAACAAAGGACCGGCCATGAGCATAGTGTTGTCGACAGAACCGGTGCGTCGCCGCAGCATCGTGCCGGGCATCCTGGTGTCGCTGGCGCTGCATGCGGCGCTGATCTTCGGCTACCGCCTGGCCGCACCCATGCCGCCCCCGGAGCTTTCCCCCAACCGGACCATGACCGTGTGGCTGCTGCCCACGCCTGCGCCTGCTGCGCCCGCCATTCCAGCGCAGCCAGACGCGGCGCCACGGCTGGCAACCCAGGCGGCCGCCACCCGCGAGCGCAGGAACGGGCGCGAACCAGACGAGCGCAACCAGAAACGCCAGCGACAGCACGACACTGCCGACCGTGACCGCACGCCAGCGGCCATCACTGCCGCCACGCCGACACCCGCCCCGACCGACACCACCGTGGTGGCCGACACCGCCAAGCCGGCCGGCGCCGATTACGATCCGCTGCGCGCACCGGCGGAACCGAAACCGTTCGATATCGAGGCGGCACGCAAGGCCGCGCGCAAGGTGGCGGTGGAAAAGCCGGCGCCCGGCACCCTGGCCGCGCGGTTGCAAGCGCATCCGCTCTATCCGGAAGATGACCGCAACAAGCTCGAGAAAGACATGGCGCGGGCCGGCCGGCCCGACTGCCTGAAGGGCGGCGGCAACCTGCTGACGCCGTTATTCTGGCTGCTCGACAAGAAAGACCATGGCTGCAAGCTCTGAGCTGCCGTGGTGGTGCCTGCAGCTTACTGTTCCTGCTTGAACGTCAGCGCCAGTTCGTACAAGGCATTTTTCTTCTTGCCCGTGATTTGCGCGGCCAGTCCGGCCGCCTGCCTGACCGACAGCTCGGTCAGCAAGACCTTGAGTATCCTTTCCGCCTCGGCATCGCCGGCCTCGTCCTGCGCGGGCGCGCCGGCCAGCAGCACGACGAACTCGCCCTTTTCGCGGTGGGCGTCGGCACGGATCCAGGCTTCGGCCTCGGACAGCGGGCAGCGGTGGATTTCCTCGAACATCTTGGTCAGTTCGCGCGCGAACACCACTTCGCGCTCCGGCTCGAACACGGCTGCCAGCGCGGTGGCGCAGTCGAGGATGCGGTGCGGCGCTTCATAAAACACCATGGTGGCGGTCACCGTGCGCAAGGTGGCGAGAAAATTCTCGCGCTGTTTGGCCTTGGCCGGTAAAAAGCCGACAAAATAAAACTGGTCGTTGACCAGGCCGCTGGCCGACAGCGCCGTCACCGCTGCCGAAGCGCCGGGCAGCGGCAGCACGCGCAGGCCGGCCGCGCGCACGGCCTCGACAATGCGCGCACCGGGATCGGAGACGGCCGGCGTGCCGGCGTCGGAGACCAGTGCGATGCGCTCGCCAGCCTGCAGGCGCGCGATCAGGGTCTCGGCCACTTCGCGCTCGTTGTGCTGGTGCGCGGCGATCAGCGGCCGGTGCAGGCCGAAGCGCGTCATCAGTTGCGCGGTGTTGCGGGTGTCCTCGCACGCGACCGCATCGACCAGGCTTAAAACGTGCAATGCGCGCACACTGATGTCGGCGACATTGCCGATGGGGGTCGCCACGACGTACAAGGTTGCGCTAGGATAGGTCTGGTGCGCTGTTTCTTCCAAGACAGGAAGGGCGGAAATGGCGCGGGTAGTATTTTCAGACATATCGTGGTCAGTAAATGGAATGAGGGGGCAGCATGAAAAAAATGAGGTTGTGCGCGGCAGTTGCCGCATTGGCGGCGCTGGCATTGATGAGCGGGTGCGGCTCGTCCGTGCCTATCATTATAAGCCCGCCACCGGCGCCCGCTCCCGTGCCGTTGCCGCCGCCACCGCCGGAACCACCACCGCCGGCAGCGGAAGTGTTCGCCATCGCGATGCCGGGGGCGGCCGCCCAACCCACCCGCGCACCTGATACCGACCGGCTGCGCACCGAGAATGCCACCGGCTACCGGCCAGCCGACGACGCCGCCAGGCCGTCCGGCGCACCGGTGCGCATGGGCTTGATCCTGCCGCTGCGCTCGGAAACCCTGGGCGCAGCCGCCGAAGCGCTGCGCGCCGGCTTCATGGCAGCCTGGGAACGCGACCGCGACAACATCACCATCACCGTGGTGGAAACCGGCGACGTCGCGCAAGACATTTTATCGAGCTACGCCCAGACCCTGGAAGGCGTCGATCTCGTGGTCGGCCCGCTGGCGCGCTCGGCGGTCACTGCGGTGGCGACCAGCCCGCTGGTGACCAAGCCCACCATCGCCCTCAATCACCCGGAAGGTTTCGGCACGGTCAACGCCACCCCGCTGCCGCAGCAAATGCTGGCCATGGGCCTGTCGATCGAGGAAGAAGCGCGCCAGGTGGCGCAATGGGCGGCGGCCGAGCAGCCCGGCGCCAGCGCCATGATCATTACCACCAGCACACCATGGCAGCGCCGTATCGCGGCAGCGTTTGCCGCCCACTGGCAGCAACTGGGCCAGCAGGTGCGCATGGTGGAACTGAGCGCCCCGAACAACTACCTGAGCGACCCGGAGCTGGTGCAACTGCGCGCGCGCCTGCAACAGGACCCGCCAGGCTTGCTGTTCTCGGCCATGGGCGCCGACCAGACCCGCCAACTGCGCGGCGCGCTGAACAGCGGCCTGGTGCATGAAGCGGACGAGCCGGTAATCAGCACCGCCGACGGCTTGCCGGCCGCGCCTGCCGCACCGATTGCCCCCACCGGCTTTGCCGCCCTGCCGCTGTACGGCACGTCGGCGCTGAACGCCGGCGGCGGCATGAATTCGCCCACCAACGAACTCGACGGCGTGCGCCTGCTTGACCTGCCATGGCAGGTGCAGCGCGACCATCCGGCGGTGATGGTCTATCCGCACCCGGTACAAGCCGGCACGGCCGACATGGAACGCCTGTACGCGCTGGGCATCGATGCCTACCGCGTGGCGCGCGAAATCAGCCGTAAGCCGGCCGGCCGTTTCAGCATCGACGGTGTCACCGGACGCCTGACGGTGGACTTCGGCCAGGGCCCGGCCCGCTTCGAGCGGGTGGAGCAGCCGGCCGTGTTCCAGCACGGCGTGCCGCAAGCGGTCCAGCAGTAATCAGCCATGGCGCCGCCCCGCGCGCCGAGCGGACGGCGCACCGCGCAGCAGCAACTGGGCCAGCAAGGTGAAGACCGGGCGCTGGCCTACCTGGTGGCGCAGGGCCTGGTGCCGGTCGAACGCAATTTTCGCTGCAAGGCCGGCGAGATCGACCTGATCATGCGCCACGGCGCCCACCTGGTGTTTGTCGAGGTGCGGCGCCGTGCCGCGAATGGCTTTGGCGGCGCGGCCGCCAGCGTCACCCATCACAAGCAGCGGCGGCTGGTCCATGCCGCCCAATACTATCTGCTGCGCCACCGCTCTCCTCCACCGTGCCGCTTCGACCTGGTCGCCCTTGATGGCGATCAGCTGGAGTGGCTGCGCAATATCATTACGCTTTAAGCGCTTCTTCAGCGCAGATGTAAGCATTTTTAACAGGTCTTGTCCGGGGTTTCGGATGACTGCACTATAATCAGCACACTATGACAAATCAACGCATCCTGGCGCACTTCCACGAAAGTGCCGAACTGAAAATCCAATCGGCCACCGTGCTGGCGCCCCATATCGCCCAAGCCATCGACATGATGTTTGCGGCATTGTCTAACGGCAATAAGATTTTGGTGTGCGGCAACGGTGGCTCGGCTGCCGACGCCCAGCATTTCGCCGCCGAACTGGTGGGGCGCTTCGAACGCGAACGCTTCCCGCTGCCCGCCATTGCGCTCACTACCGACACGTCGATCCTGACCGCAGTGGCCAATGACTACAGCTACCGCGAAATCTTTTCCAAGCAGGTGCAGGCGTTCGGCCAGTCCGGCGACATCCTGCTGGCGTTTTCCACGTCCGGCAATTCGGGCAACGTGGTCGCTGCCATCGAAGCGGCGCTCGAGCGCGAAATGCGCATCGTGGCGCTGACCGGCAAGGGCGGCGGCGAGATCGGCAAGATGCTGACCGATGCCGACGTCCATATCTGCGTCCCGGCCGACCGTACCGCCCGCATCCAGGAAGTGCATCTGGTCTGCATCCACAGCATTTGCGACGGCATCGATGTCGCCCTATTCGGAGGAGATGTGAATGAGTAATTCCCGCACCATCTGGACTACACTGAAACGCCCGCTTGCCATGAGCGTGCTGTGCCTGGCCACCGCTGCTACCCTGTCCGGTTGCGTGGCGCTGGTTGCCGGCGGCGCCATCACCGGCACCCTGGCCGCTTCCGACCGCCGCACGTTTGGTGCGCAAACCGAGGATACGTCGATCCAGTTCAAGGGTGCGAACAAGCTGCGCAATGTGCTCGGCAGCGATGCCCACGTCAACATCAACAGCTTCAACCGCCGCGTGCTGTTGTCCGGCGAAGTGCCCGACGATGCCGCCAAGGCCACCGCCGAGCGTGAAATGGCGTCGGTCGAGGGCGTGCTGTCGGTGATCAACGAGCTGGAAGTGGCCGGCCCCGCCAGCTACACCTCGCGCTCGAACGACACCATTATCACCGGCAAGGTCAAGGCCAGCCTGGTGGACGCCAAGGATATCTCGGCCAATTCCTACCAGGTGGTGACCGAGCGCGGCGTGGTGTTCCTGATGGGCCGCGTGACCCAGCGCGAAGGCCAGATCGGCGCCGATATCGCACGCGGCGTCTCGGGCGTGAGCAAGGTAGTCAAGGTCTTCGAATATATCTCTGAAGACGAGTGGAAATCGTACCAGCCAAAGCCTAGCGCTTCGGCGCAATGATGCCATGAGCACGACCACTGCATTGCCGGAGTCCTCGCGCGCCTGGGTCAAGCCGCTGATCGCTGCCGTGGCGCTGGCCGTGATCGGCGCGGTAGCCTACGTCACGCTCAGCAAGCGGCCGGTGGCGCCCGAGGTCACGTTCGTCACCATCAAGGGCGAAAAGATTGCGCCTGCAGACCTGCGCGGCAAGGTGGTGATGGTCAACTTCTGGGCCACGTCGTGCACCACCTGCGTGGCCGAAATGCCGCAGATGGTCGAGACCTACAACAAGTTCAAGGACGACGGCCTGGAATTCGTGGCCGTGGCCATGAGCTACGACCCGCCCAACTACGTCGTCAACTACGCCGATACGCGCAAGCTGCCGTTCAAGGTGGCGCTCGACACCGACGGCTCGGCCGCCAGGGCCTACGGCGACGTCTCGATGACGCCCACCACCTTCGTCATCGCCAAGGATGGCAAGATCCTCAAGAAGTACGTGGGGCAGCCCGATTTCCCGGCGCTGCACCAGTTGCTCTCCACCTCGCTCAAGGGCTAAGTCTTAAAAGCCGGCCTGTACCGAGAGGTAGAGGCCGCGCTGGGTCTTCGGATTGAAAACCGTGATCTTGCCCAGATTCGCATACGCTGCCGTCACCGACACATGCTTGGTCGGGAACCACGCCACGAACGCATCGTAATACGCCTTTTCCGGATCGACGCCGAGGTTGTGCGGCTTGCGCCGGTACTCCGCGCCCACCGCCAGGTGGCGGTTGATCAGGTACGCGGCCGACACTTCCGGCATCACCTTGCGGCTGTCGCCCTGGTCGCCGCCGAAGCCCAATAAACCCATCTGGTTGGCCTTGGTGGCGCGCAATGTCAGGTTCAGCAGCAGGCTTTGCTCGAGCAGGATCTTGGTAGCCGCCACGTAATAGTCGTAGCCGCTGTCGTCCTTCGCGCCGAGCTGGGTGACGCTGGTCACGCCCAGCGCGCCGAGTCCCTTCACGCCCTTGTTGTCCTTGTACATGGCCCCCACCGCGATCTGCGGCAACCAGCTGTCCTGTTCGTACACGGCGTCGCCGGTCAGCTTGACCTTGATGCCGAGGATGTCCTGCTTGAGGATGAGGTTGTCGAGCGGCGCCAGGCTGCCCTTGAACGACTGGCTGGCCACTGACAATTCCACGCGGTCGGCCAGGCCGATCGCCACGCCATAGGTGTCGAGCTTGTAGTCCTGGGTGCTGATATACGTGTAATGGGCGTTGGCGCCCCAGCTGTCGCGGGTGCCGTAGCCGGTGATCAGGGCCCACGGCACGATGCCGCCACCGCCGGCGCCTTCCACCTGGCTGACGCCGCCGGTGGCCAGCAGCTTGCCCATGTCGGGCGAAGCCTGGGATTGGGCGGCGGCGCTGCCAGCGCTTGACGCCATCAGGATTGCGAGAGTGAGCCTGGTTATCGGAAATGTCATGAGGATGCTCCTGGCGGCTGCTTACTTGGTGACGATGGCGCGCTGCATGGGCGCAAGCTTGGCCACCAGCTTGTTGGCGACGCTGTTGGGGACGTTGTGACGTTCCATGGCGATTTGCAGGTCTTCGGTCAGCGCGTTGAACATGGCGTTGGTGATTTTCAGATCCTGGTGCACGGTGGTCATGTCGCGCACGGTGCCGACGCCGTCCATGGTCTTGTCGCGGTATTTGCCGGTGTACTTGCACGGGCCACCGGCGAACTCGCAGATCTGCTCCTGCAGGCGCACGTTCAGCTGGTCCATGTCGAAGTCGGCGAAGTTGTCCTTGATGCGCGGATCGGCCAGCACCAGCGGAATGAAGGTATCGACGATTTTCTTGATGCCTTCCTTGCCACCGAGGCCCCGGTAAACGGTGTCGTCGGTATAAGGCGTTTGCGCCACGGCCAGCGAGGACGCCAGCAGCAAGCCTGTCATGACGGCGGCCACGCGCGAAAGTAGTTTCATGTCGGTTCCTCAGCAGGGAAAATAGGGAATATCCCTCCGACAATTTATCAGCTTATGCCCGTCGATCGGCCATTTGTTTGCTTGGAATCAACACTTTAGGATTGCCAGTTGTGGCTTGCTGAACACGCCGCCGATGTCGGCGCGGCTGGCATCAGGCCCAGCGGATCGGCGCCTTGGCGTGGGCGGCCAGGTAATCGTTGGTCCGCGAAAACGGCTTGCTGCCGAAAAATCCCTTGTGGGCCGAGAATGGCGACGGATGCGGAGAAGTAATCACCAGGTGCTTGTTGGTATCGATCAGCGCGCGCTTGGCAATCGCGTAACTGCCCCACAGGATGAACACCAGGCCGTCGCGCTGGTCGGACAGGCGCGCGATGGCGCTGTCGGTAAAAGTTTCCCACCCCTTGTTCGCATGCGACCCGGCCTGGCGTGCACGCACGGTCAGCACGCTATTGAGCAAAAACACGCCCTGCTCGGCCCAGTCGGTCAGATCGGTCTGGCGCCGTTCGACGCCGGTGTCGTCGCGCAATTCCTGGAAGATGTTTTGCAGGCTGGGCTGCGGACGATTGCCGTCCGGCACCGAGAAGCAGAAGCCCATGGCCGCGCCGGGCGTGTGATACGGATCCTGGCCGAGGATGACGACCTTGACGTCATCGAACGGCGTCAGGTCGAAGGCACGGAAGATGTTTTTACCGGCCGGGCAGCAAGGACCGGCGGCGTACTCGTCCTTCACAAAGGCGGTGAGGTTTTGCCAGTACGGTTGTTCGAACTGGTCTTGCAGATGGGCTTTCCATGATGGTTCGATGCGGACGGTCATCCATACTCCTGTTCAGATCTTTGGGGTGTCGAGTACCACGCTCATTAATTTCCTTCGAAGGCCGCTTGAATATCGTCGGGCAGAGGCGCATCAAAGTCGTCGGCGATCCATATCCGCCCTTTCATGGAGCCCGGTTTGCGTAAGACGGGGGCGGGAACAATTGGCACTAATTTTGCCAAGGGCCGGCCGGACTTGGCGATGACAATTTCTTCACCCGACACGGCGTTGATGATCAACTCGTCGAGTTGCAGCTTTGCTTCGTGGATATCGACTGTGGACATACATCCTCCGAGGGTATTCGCTTGAATATATGCCAGCTAAGGGCATGGTGCAAGCAATGCACGTAGCGGATCGGGCGCGCTGGGAGGGATGTTTAACGGCCAGGAAAATCAGCCGATTTCAACAATGAAATTGCTATCGAACCGTTCATTTTCCGTGCCGCCCGCACGATTCATGTAACCGCACGGATTACACACGACCCGGCATCGGCCAATGGCGTAATCGAACGACTCGTGCATGTGCCCGTGTATCCACAGGTCGGCCTTGGCCGCCAATTCGTCGAGACGGGAAGCGTAGGCGGCAGAACTCAAGGCGTGAACCGGCAAGCCAGGAAAAGTGCGGGCGGCCCATTCGACCGCCTTGGGCCCGGTGTTGATGTCGCCAGCCAGGATTACCACATCGGGCTGGCTGACAGCAGGGTCGATACGCGGCGCCTGTTCCCGCCATAGCTCGTGGTGCAGGTCGGAGAGGACGAGGAGGCGCATATCGACCCGTGGCTACTTACATGACGATCAGCCGTTCACCGCAGCCAGCACATTGTGCGCCTGCTCATCCGCATGGTACGAGCTGCGCACCATGGCGCCGACGGCGGCGTGGCCGAAGCCCATTTTGTAGGCTTCTTCTTCGAACATCTTGAACACGTCCGGGTGCACGTAGCGGCGTACCGGCAGGTGGCTGTTCGATGGCGCCAGGTATTGGCCGATGGTCAGCATGTCGATGTCGTGCTCACGCATGTCGCGCATCACTTGCAGGATTTCCTCGTCGGTCTCGCCCAGACCGACCATCAGGCCGGACTTGGTCTTGACGTTCGGGTACAGGGCCTTGAAGTCCTTGAGCAGCTTGAGCGAGTGCATGTAGTCGGCGCCCGGGCGCGCTTCCTTGTACAGGCGCGGCACGGTTTCCATGTTGTGGTTCATCACGTCGGGCAAACCGTCGGCGAAGATCGCCAGGGCTTTCTCGAGGCGGCCACGGAAGTCGGGCACCAGCACTTCGATTTGCGTCAGGGGCGACAGGTCCTTGGTCTTGGTGATGCACTCGACGAAGTGGCCGGCGCCGCCGTCGCGCAGGTCGTCGCGGTCCACCGAGGTGATCACCACGTAGTTCAGGCGCAGCTTGGCGATGGTGTTGGCCAGGTTCATCGGCTCGTTGACGTCGAGCGGGTCGGGACGGCCGTGGCCCACGTCGCAGAACGGGCAGCGGCGGGTGCACTTGTCGCCCATGATCATGAAGGTGGCCGTGCCCTTGCCGAAGCATTCGCCGATGTTCGGGCAGCTTGCTTCTTCGCACACGGTGACCAGCTTGTTCTCGCGCAGGATGTCCTTGATTTCGTAGAAGCGGCTCGACGCGGAGGCGCCCTTGACGCGGATCCACTCCGGCTTTTTCAGCCGCTCCACCTGCTCGACCGGCACGATCTTGATCGGGATGCGCGACGTCTTGCTGGCGCCTTTTTGCTTTTCGCTCGGGTTGTAAGCGGGAGTGCTGGAGGTGATCTCAGTGGTCATTTGGCTGCATGCCCTCGCGGGCTGGTTTGGTTATTCAGGTTGTAAGGCTGGTTGCGGAACGGGGGCCGGGGCATCGACAGGCACAGCGAGCACCCGTATCAATTCCTCGGCCAGTTGCTGCTGCACATCGGCCAACTGCGCGTGGGCGCCGACGGTGCGCATATCGACGGTTTCCAGGCCGGCGTAACCGCACGGGTTGATCCAGGAAAACGGCGCCAGGTCCATTGCGACATTGAGCGACAGGCCGTGATACGTGCAGCCGTTGCCGCGCACTTTCAAGCCCAGCGCGGCAATCTTGGCGCCGCGCTTGGGCCCGTCCGCCATATAAATGCCGGGCGCGCCTTCAATCCGCTCACCGACGAGATTATACGCCCCTAATACATTGATGATCGCCTGCTCGATTTTATGCACGAACTGGCGCGCATACAGCTTGCCGCCCGGCTTGTTGCGGCGCAGGTCCATCAGCAGGTAAATCACCACCTGGCCGGGGCCGTGATAGGTCACTTCGCCGCCACGGTCGGTCTGCACCACGGGGATGGCGGTGGCGCCGGCCAGCAGGTGGCCACGGTCGGCGGCCAGGCCCAGCGTGAACACCGGTGCGTGCTCGACGATCCATAGCTGGTCGCGCGTGTCGGGCGTGCGGGCGTCGGTGAACGCGCGCATGGCGGCAAACGTGGTGTCGTAATCGGCAACGCCGAGGTGGCGGATCTCGGGAGTGGTGGGGGACGTCATGCCGCCATTATAAATCAGCCGGCGTGGCGGCAACCGGCTCCGGCTTGGGCGGCACCGGGTCGATTTCGGTTATAGGTTAGTTTTATTCACATGGTAAACATTGCCGTATCGCCTGTAGGTGCGGTATATTCCGCTTTTCTTGCCAGTTTTATTCACAAAGTTATCCACAGACCCAGATGAGCGCGAGCCGCCGCCTGCCGAATTTTTCCGCCCTGCGCGCCTTCGAGGCGGCGGCCCGCCACGAGAATTTCTCGCGCGCGGCGGAGGAGTTGCGCCTGACGCACGGGGCAATCAGCCACCAGGTGCGGGCGCTGGAAGAGGACCTGGGCCGGCCGCTGTTCGTGCGCCATGGCCGGCAAGTGAAAATAACTCACGAGGCGCAGCAGTTCGCGCAGTTCCTGGGCAAGACTTTCGATGCCATCGGCACCGCTGCCGACGCCCTGCGCCCGGCCGCCGCTTTCACCGCGCCATTGATCCTGGCCGCGCCAGCCTGGTTTGCCGCGCGCTGGCTCACGCCCCGCCTGGGCGGATTCATCGAACTGCATCCCGAGATCGACCTGGTGCTGCACACCAGGACGCCGCCGGCGGACCTGGCGCGCGCCGGCGTGGACGCAGCAATCGTGTTCGACCTGGGACGACATCCGGGCATGGTGGTGGAGCGGTTGATGGATGAGACACGCTACCTCGTAGTGAGCGCCCACTATGATGCTGGCGCGCACGATCCCGTGCTGCTTTCGTCGGAATTGCAAGGAGGGGAGTTGCTGCGCGCCGTGCTGACGGGCGCGGGCGAGGCGCTGTTGCACCACGTGGTGGCAGCGCCCGAGATTGCCGCCGGACGCCTGGCGCGGCGGCCCGGTGCGGCACAGGCGTGCGCGGAGGCGTATTACCTGGTGTCGCCGCCGGGCATGGCGGAGCGCCCGCAGGTGGCGGCGCTGCGGCGCTGGTTGCACGACGAGATCGCCGCCTTCCAGCGCCAGCAGTTTGGAACGTATGCAAGCAGGGAATGAGGCGCTGCTTGCGCCGCATCCCTGCCGAAACAGGTTCTTACATGACGATCTTGACCATCGGGTGCGCCGACAGCTCGGAGTAGAGTGCGTCGAGCTGTTCGCGGCTGGTGGCGCGCACGGTCACGGTCAGGCCGGTGAAGTTGCCCTTGGACGAGGGACGCACTTCCATTTTGCCTTCGTGGAAATCCTGGTCGTGCTTTTGCACGACCAGCACGATGGTCGGTGCGAAGTCGATATGAGTCGGCCCCATCACCTTGATCGGAAAGTCGCTCGGGTATTCGATGAGGGACTCGGTCGGTGGGATCGCTTGCATAATCATTCCAATCTATTAAGAAAAACCGGCGGACATCGACGTGACGCCGCCAGCCTGCATTGTAGCCAAAGTTGCCGGATACGAGGCCAGAGACCGATATGGGGTCGCCGCGTCCAAAAAAAAGCCAGCCTGGTAGGCTGGCAAAAACTATTCTCTCGGGAATATCGAAAATAGTTGGGGCAAAGTGGTGGGGTCTGAATGGCGTTGCGCGGTGCGAATTGGTCCGCTGCTCTGACGCTGCCACCCGTATCTGCAATGTGGCAACTGTAAGCAAAGGCTTACCCGGACGCCACGCGAATGTGACGAACTGCAGTTTAAGGGAGTTGAAATGCGCAGGAGCGGGACCGAACCTGTCCATGACGGAACAGGCCCTCCCTCTCTTGCGTGCCTCATGGCTAGTTTTGATCGTGGGCAGGCCGGTCGCGGTGCTGGCGGCTCTGGCCCGGATCGGGCCGTTGCTGCGGCTGGGCCGCCGGCGCAGGTCGCGGCGCCGGCGCCGGCTGTGCCTGCGGCTGCGGACGTTCCTGCTGCGGCCGCTCAGGACGCGATTGCGGACGCTCCTGTTGTTGTGGACGCTCCTGCTGCGGCTGGAAACGGGGCCGCTCCTGCTGTTGCGGGCGTTCCTGCTGTTGCGGGCGTTCCTGCTGGGGCTGGAAGCGTGGGCGTTCAGCTTGCTGTGGCCGCTCCTGCTGCTGCGGTCGTTCCTGCTGCGGCTGGAAGCGTGGACGTTCAAGCTGCTGTGGCCGCTCCTGCTGTGGCTGGAAACGTGGTTGCTCGGGCTGCTGAGGTTGCAGTTGCGACTGTGGCTGCTGTGGCCGTGGCTGCTGCGACGGCTGTTGAGTCTGCGGCTGCTGCTGTTGCGATTGCCTGTCTCTCTCACGCTGACGCCGCTCTTCCTCGTCGCGCTGGCGACGGTCATTGTCGTCGCGCTGGAAACGGTCGCGGGTGTTACCGATTTGCAGTACCGGCGCCGGCATCAGCGCGCCATTACCGGCACGGCCGCCATAGGGACGCGTATGGATCTCGACGCCCACGTCGCGCGGATTGATGGTCTGCGCCGGCGCATCAGGCGTACCGATCTGGTTCGGCGGCAGGGTGCTGATGGTTTGCGGCCGGCTGTCATTACGCGGCAAATCATTGCGCGGATTATTGCCAGCGCGCGGATTATTATCGTTGCGCGGATTATTCGGGTTGTTGTCGTTGCGTGGATTGTTATCGTTGCGCGGGTTGTTACCAAAGCGCGGGTTGTTATCGTTACGTGGATTATTGTCACCACGCGGATTATTGTCATTGCGCGGATTATTGTCATTGCGCGGATTATTGTCCGCGCGTGGGTTGTTATCGTTGCGCGGGTTGTTGCCAAAGCGCGGATTGTTATCGTTGCGTGGATTATTGTCAGCGCGCGGGTTGCTGCCGTTGCGCGGATTGTTGTCGAAGCGGTCCGGGCGGCCATTGCCGTCGCGGTCCTGCCAGTTGCGGTTGGTTTCGATGCGGCCCGGGCCGGCGGCCGGACGCGGCGGCGTTGCCGGCGTGACCAGGTTGCCCTGCTGCGGACGCGGCACGAAATGGTCGCCGCGATTGACGCGGATAATGTTGCGTCCCTCGAACTGCGCGCGTGGCAGCACGGTCAGGCCGTCGCGGCCGCCGTTTCGCCCAACGTCATGATCGCCACGGGGCGTAAACGACTTGCCCTTGTAGCTCCAGCTCAGGCGCTGCTCGTAGCTGGACGACACCCGGTAGCCGGGCACGAAGCGATCGCGCGGCGTCAGCGGGTACCAGCCCAGGCCGGGCCCCTGGTTCGGACGGTTGACGCCACCCACCCAGCCCACCAGCGCCGGCGCCCACACGGGACGGCCGGCCGGACGGCCCGGCGCCCAGTACCAGCGCTGGCGCACCGTGACCCAGCGTCCGTAGTGCGATGGCGCATAGCCCCAGGGGGCGTTATCGACCCAGGTCCAGCCCCACGGCGCCAGCCAGGTCCAGCGGCCATCGCGGTACGGCGCCCAGTCGGCAGCCACATTGCGCGGCGCCCACAAGGGGCCGTACTCGACGTTCTCGGTCCAGCTGCCGTGACGGTCCAGTTCTTCATAGCCGGTCATGCCGGTGGACACATATTGGGTGGTGACCACGACGTCGGCCAGGCGGTCGCGCTCGTCGGCCCAGACATCGAAACCGTCGCGCCGCGCCACCGTCGTGCGCACGTCCTCGGTGGTCACGTCCACTTGGCGGCCCGGATTGACCGTCACCGACGAACCGGCGCCATCGACGCGGGCGATGCCGGCCAGCACGCTGATCTGGCTGGTGTCGGGCACCCGTTCCACGTCCACCCGCAGCAGGCCCGGCTCGATCATGGTGATGCGGGCCTGCGGCGTGGTCAGTTCGAAGTCGCGCACCAGGTCGGCATTGCGCACCCGGATGCTGGCGCTGCCGTAGTTGAGGCGCAGGCGCAGCAGGTCGTCGTCGAGCTGGGTGATTTCGAGATCCGAGTCGCCATCGAGCCGTACCGCCGTGGAGCCGATGCGAAACTCGGTGCGGGCGCCGCTGGCGGTGACCAGGTGGCTGTTGGCCGTCACCGGCCAGTTGAGGCTGGCGGCCACCGGTTCATCGTCCCCGCTCAGGGTAACCTGGCCCTGCACCGCTGAAATGCGCCCCACCGCTGCCGGCAGGTCGGATTGGGCCTGGGCCAGGGTGCTCAAACCGGCCAGGGCGGCCAGCAGGACGGTGGGGATGATGTTCATGGCGTCTCCGTTAGTAATGGGGATTTAACGCGGCAACAGACGGTTCGCCTACACGGGTTACAAATAATTTCAAGTTGCCGAGCCACGTTTGACGAAAAAGAGCGCCGCCCCCACGCCCATCAACAGCCCGCCGAACACGCGGTTCTGCTGCTTGACCGCGCGCGGGTCGCGGAAGAAGCGCTGCATCGACGAGGCCAGCAAGGCGTAGCCGTGCATCACCACCAGGTCGATCGCACACATGGTGGCGGCCAGGATCAGCAGTTGCGGCAGCAGCGGCGAACCTTGCGTAATGAACTGCGGCAGCACGGCCACCATGAAGATGATGCCCTTGGGATTGGTGGCATTGGTCAAAAAGCCGGTGAGGAAGCGCTTGCGCGCTGACGGCACCACCACTTCCAGCTGCGCATGCTGCGCGCCGATGGCCACCCTGGCGCGCCACTGCGACAGGCCCAGGTAAATCAGGTACAGCGCGCCGACGGTCTTGACCACGTTGAACGCCAGCTCGGACGCCAGCAGCAGCGAGCCGACGCCGGCGCCGGCAATGAAAAAGATCAGCAGCAGGCCTGTTTGCAAGCCGAGGATGGTGGCGCTGGCGCGCCGCACGCCGTAGGACAAGCCATGCGACATCGACAGCACCGCGCCCGAGCCGGGCGAAACGGCAATAATGCAGGCGGCGACGAAAAATCCCAGCCAGACGGCAAAGCTCATGATGTAAATCCCATGGTTGACTCCGGCGTCAGCGAAATGCTGCGCGGTAACGCACATTGTAGCCGCGTCGCCATATCGCCGCCGGCTCGGCTTGGGTTAAACTTGCTGCTTCTATAATAAGGATCACCATGACCACTTTCACCACCCGAGGGAGCCGCTGATGGCCGGCACCAGCCTGTTGGCGCTGATCGACGATATCGCCACCATCCTCGACGACGTCACCGTGATGACCAAGGTCGCGGCCAAGAAAACCGCCGGCGTGCTGGGCGACGACCTGGCGCTCAATGCGCAGCAGGTGTCCGGCGTGCGCGCCGCGCGCGAAATTCCGGTGGTGTGGGCGGTGGCGGTCGGTTCGCTCAAGAACAAGGCGATCCTGGTGCCGGCAGCGCTGGCAATCAGCGCCTTCCTGCCGCAGGCCATCACGCCGCTCCTGATGATCGGTGGCCTGTACCTGTGCTTCGAGGGCTTCGAGAAAATCGCCCACAGCGTGCTGCACAAGGAAGAAAAAGCCCAGCGCAAGCAGGAACTGGTGGCCGCCGTGTCCGATCCCGACGCCGACCTGGTGGCGCTGGAAAAGGAAAAGATCAAGGGCGCCGTGCGCACCGACTTCATCCTGTCGGCCGAGATCATCGTCATCTCGCTCGGCAGCGTGGAAGGCAAGCCGTTCATGGAACAGGCACTGGTGGTCATCCTGATCGCGCTGGTGATGACGGTGGGCGTGTACGGCCTGGTCGCCGGCATCGTCAAGATGGATGACGCCGGCCTGTACCTGAGCAAGCTGGGCAACGCCATCGTGCGCGGGCTTGGCCGCTTCCTGCTGGCCGCGGCGCCGGTGCTGATGAAATTCCTGTCGGTGGTGGGCACGGCCGCCATGTTCATGGTCGGCGGCGGCATCCTGGTGCACGGCATTCCCGGCAGCCACGACGTGGTGCACCACGCGCAAGAAGTCATGGCCGGCGTGCCGACGCTCGGCCCGGTGCTGTCCTTTATCACCGAAAGCGTGATCGGCGCCGTCACCGGCCTGGTGGCGGGCGCGCTGGCGCTGGCGGTGGTGACCGTGGTTGGCAAGCTCTGGCGCACAACCAAGAAGGCTTAAAAAATCGGACTTCCTGCGGAACTTTCCGGCTGGTAGCCACTCCAAGACCAAAACAATCGGTTTTTGGAGTGGCACATGGATTTTCGGCATTTAAGGATGGCGCTGGACGCGGCGCGCATGACGATTTGGGACACTTTCATTCACGACGGCACGGTGGCAAGCAGCACCGTCAACTGGCAGGGCGGCGGCCAGCACCTGCTCGGCTTGCCACCGGGCCCGCTCACGCAGCCGTTCCCCGATTTTCTCCGCTATGTCCATGTGGACGACCGCGACGCCGTGCTCCGTACCATGCAGGAGGCGGTGGACAAATGCACCGGCTACGAGGTCGAGTACCGCGTGGTGTGGGACGACGCCAGCCTGCACTGGCTGGCCGCCAAGGCCCACATGCTGTGCAACGCCCAGGGTGCCCCTACCGGCACCCTGGGCATCATCTGGGACATCACCGAACGCAAGCTGAGCGAGCAGGCCACCGCGCGCGAGCGCGAGATGGCCGCGGTGACGCTGCGCGCCATCGGCGAGGGCGTGATCACCATCGACGCGTACGGCAAGACCGATTACCTGAACCGCACCGCCGAACAGTTGACCGGCTGGCGCAGCGACGAGGCGCGCGGCCAGGATATCGCCAGCATCCTGCACCTGACCAACGAGGCCGGCGAGCCCATTGCGCAGCACGTGGCGCTGCAATGCCTGCGCCTGCGGCAAACGGTGGAACCCTCATCCGACAACCAGCTGGTCACGCGCGAAGGGCGCCATATCGCGGTCGAGGAATCGGCCTCGCCGATCTGGTCCGACAACGGCGCGCTGCTGGGCGTGGTGGTGGTATTCCGTGACGTGAGCCACGAGCGCAAGCTCACCCGGCAGTTGTCGTGGAACGCCACCCACGACACCCTCACCGGTCTGATCAACCGGCGCGAGTTCGAGGTGCGCATCGCCGAGGCCCTGCACAGCGCCAAGGACGAAGGCCATGTGCACGCCATGCTGTACATGGACCTCGACCAGTTCAAGATCGTCAACGACACCTGCGGCCACGCCGCCGGTGACCTGCTGCTGCAATTGCTGGCGCGCATGCTGCAAACCCAGATGCGCGATTCCGACGTGCTGGCGCGCCTGGGCGGCGACGAGCTCGGCGTGCTGCTGCCGCGCTGCCCCACCGACCAGGCGCGCCTGATCGCCGAGGGCTTGCGGCAGTCGATCCGCAATTTCCGCTTCGTCTGGCAGGAGCGCACTTTCGAACTCGGCGTCTCCATCGGCATGGTCGAGGTCACGCGCCACAGCAAGTCGATGACCGAGCTCTTGATGGCGGCGGACCAGGCCTGCTACCTGGCCAAGGAGCGCGGCCGCAACCGCGTGCACGTGTACCGCGACGCCGACCAGCGGCTGGCGCGCCGGCTCGGCGAGATGCAATGGGTGTCGCGCCTGAACGAAGCGTTCGAGCAGCAATACTTCCGCCTGTACACGCAGCCCATCGTCGGCCTGGGCGAGACCGGCAGCGAACACCTCGAGGTGCTGATCCGCATCCAGCCCGCCAAGGGCGACCTGATCCTGCCTGGCGCCTTTATTCCGGCCGCCGAGCGCTACGACCTGATGACCGCCATCGACCGCTGGGTGATCCGCGCCGTGTGCCGCCATGCCGGCGCTGCTGCTGCCGCTGCGGCGGCCCCGGCCGGAGCCCCTACCGCCGCCATCGCTCCGATCGCTCCCATCGAGTACTCGATCAACCTCTCCGGCACCTCGCTCGGTGACGACAGCCTGCACGACTACATCGTCGAGCAGTTCCGCGAATTCAACGTGGCGCCGCAGTACATCTGCTTCGAGATCACAGAAACGGCCGTGATCGCCAACCTGATCCGGGCGCAGGAATTCATGGCCAAACTGAAGGCGCTCGGCTGCCGCTTCTCGCTCGACGACTTCGGCAGCGGCCTGTCGTCGTTTGCCTATCTCAAAGCGCTGCCGGTCGATTTTCTCAAGATCGACGGCGTGTTCATCCGCGACATCGCCACCAATTCCATCAACCGCGCCATGGTCAAGGCCATTAACGAGGTGGGCCACGTGATGGGCCTGCGCACCGTGGCCGAATACGTGGAAGACGACACCACGCTGGCCGTGGTGCGCCAGCTCGGGCTCGACTACGCCCAGGGCTACGCAGTAGGCACATTGCAGCCCCTGCACAGTTGATGCAATACCGATAACACCCCCTGCCACAATCCCGGAAATTTTGATCTACATCAATAAAATTGCCTGACGGACTCCGTACACTGGTCACACCTATTGTGATAAAGCAACAACAGCCGGAGAGTGCGATGCGCAACAACCAACCCGTCAGCAACCGCGAAGTGGACGTCCTCGACGACCAGGCGATCGTTTCCAAGACCGATATGAATGGCAACATCGTCTATGTGAACCCGTATTTCACCCAGATCAGCGGTTTTACGGAAGAAGAGCTGATCGGCGCACCGCAAAACATCGTGCGCCATCCCGACATGCCGGCCGAAGCGTTTGCCGACCTGTGGGAATCGATCAAGGGTGGCACGCCGTGGACCGGCATCGTCAAGAACCGGTGCAAGAACGGCGACCACTACTGGGTGCGCGCCAACATCACCCCGATCCGCGAACATGGCAAAACCATCGGCTACATGTCGGTGCGGGTCAAGGCCGAACGCCACCAGGTAGCCGAAGCCGAAGAAGCATACAAGGCCATCCGCGCTGGCGACGGCCACGGCATCCGCATCAAGAACGGCCAGTTGATCCGTCCCGGCCTGGTGCGGCTGCTGGCGCGCCTGTCCCACGTCTCGCTGGGCATGCGCATCTGGCTTGCCACCAGCGTGGTCAATGTGCTGCAACTGGGCGTGTGCGTGGCTGCGCTGATGGGCAACGAGGGCCACAGCTATGCGATCTTTGGCGCCACCTTCCTCGGCCTGTTGATCAACATCTTCCTGTGGTACACCTTGCGGGTCTCGATGCTGGCGCCGCTCAAGCAGGCACTCGAGGGCGCCCGGTCGATCGCCGCCGGCGACCTTACCGCGTCGTTCGACACCCATGCCACCGATGAAGTGGGCCAGTTGCTGCGCGCGCTGCAACAGATGAACAGCAACCTGATCGCCACTATCCGCGACGTGCGCATCAACGTGGAAACCATGGCCGTGGCCACGCGCCAGATTGCCGCCGGCAACGCCGACCTGTCGGGCCGCACCGAGGCGCAGGCCGCCAGCCTGGAAGAGACGGCATCGTCGGTCGAACAGTTCTCGGCCACCGTCAAGCAGAATGCCGACAACTCGGCGCAGGCCAACGACCTGGCCGTCAGCGCCTCGCACGTTGCCGTGCAGGGCGGCGAAATTGTCGCCGACGTCATTGCCACCATGGACGAAATCAACACCTCGTCGCGCAAGATCGTCGATATCATCGGCCTGATCGAAGGCATCGCTTTCCAGACCAATATCCTGGCTTTGAACGCGGCCGTGGAAGCAGCCCGTGCCGGCGAACAGGGCCGCGGCTTCGCGGTCGTGGCCGGCGAAGTGCGCAACCTGGCGCAGCGCAGCGCCACCGCCGCCAAGGACATCAAGAACCTGATCGACGTCTCGGTCGGCAAGGTCAGCGCGGGCATGGTGCAGGTGGACCGCGCTGGCGCCACCATGAAGCAGGTGGTGTCGTCGGTACAGCAGGTCACCGCCATCATGCGCGAAATCTCGGTCGCCTCGCACGAGCAGAGCATCGGCGTCGATCAGGTCAATTCGGCCATCGCCCACATGGACCAGGTCACGCAGCAGAACGCCGCGCTGGTCGAAGAAGCGGCAGCAGCCACCGCCAGCCTGGCCGTGGAAGCGGGTGGCCTGACGCAGGCGGTCAGCCTGTTCAAGTTCGGCCGCGCGCCATCGCGGGCCAGGGCCAGCAACGGCAGCGGCAAGGCCGGCCGCCCGGCCACCAAGACGGAACCCCGCCGCTTGGCAGCCTGAGAGCCACCATCATGTCTACCTCCAGCATTACCGCGTCGGCCATCGATGCGGTCGAATTCGACGCCGCCATCATCAGCAAACTGAGCCAGTCCGGTCCGCGCTACACCTCGTACCCGACCGCCGACCGCTTCGTGCCGGACTTCGGCTACGGCCAGTTCCTGGAAGCGGTGGCGGGCCTGCGCCTGCGCCGCAGCCAGCGCCCGCTGTCGCTGTACATCCACGTGCCATTCTGCGACACCATCTGCTACTACTGCGGCTGCAACAAGATCGTCACCAAGGATCACGGCAAGGCCGCCACCTACCTCGGCTACCTCAAGCAGGAACTCGACATGCAGGGCCGGCTGTTCGCCGGCATCGGCCAGATCGAGCAGTTGCACTTCGGCGGCGGCACGCCCACCTACCTGAGCGACCGCCAGATGGGCGACCTGATGGCCTACCTGCGCGAGAACTTCGACTTCGCGCCCGATGCGCTGGGCGAATACTCGATCGAGATCGACCCGCGCACCGTGACACCGGAACGCATCCACTCGCTGCGCGCGCAAGGTTTCAATCGCGTCAGCCTGGGCGTGCAGGATTTCGATCCCGAGGTGCAGCAAGCGGTCAACCGCATCCAGCCCGAAGCGGAAACCCGGGCCGTGATGGCGGCCGCGCGCGACGCCGGCTTCCGCTCGATCAGCATCGACCTGATTTACGGCCTGCCCAAGCAGACCATGGACACCATGGCGCGCACGCTCGACAAGGTGATCGACGCCAGCCCCGACCGCATTGCCCTGTACAACTACGCCCACCTGCCGCATTTGTTCAAACCGCAGCGCCGGATTGCGGACGCCGACCTGCCCACCGCCGCCGTCAAGCTCGACCTGCTGGCGCTGTGCATCCGCCGCCTGTGCGCGGCCGGCTACGTGTACATCGGCATGGACCATTTCGCCAAGCCCGACGACGAGCTGGCCGTGGCCCAGCGCCAGGGCCGCCTGCAGCGCAATTTCCAAGGTTATTCTACCCGTGCCGAAGCCGACCTGATCTCGTGCGGCGTCTCGGCTATCAGCGCGATTGGCGCCACCTACAGCCAGAACGAAAAGACGCTCGACGCCTACTACGAAAAGCTCGACGCCGGCGTGCTGCCGATCACCCGTGGCGTCAAGCTCGATCACGACGACCTGCTGCGCCGCATCGTGATCCAGAAGCTGATGTGCAATTTCGAACTGTCGCTCGCCTCGCTCGAGCAATCGTTCCCGATCACGTTCCGCCATTATTTTGCCGCCGAACTGGAACAACTGGAGGCGTTTGCGCAGGATGGCCTGCTCACGGTCGATCACGAGTGGATCAGCGTCACGCCCAAGGGCCGGCTGCTGATCCGCAATATCTGCATGGTGTTCGACCGCTACCTGGCCACCGCAAGACTCGATAGCGCGCAACCGCTGCGCTACTCGAAAACCATCTGAGCGCCATGGCCGTCCAGCTGCTTCCCGTGTTCCTGGTCGGCCTGGCCGGCAGCATTCATTGCGTAGGCATGTGCGGCGGCATTGTCGGCGCGTTATCAAACAGCGCCAGCAAGCGCACACCGCACACACCCGCCAGGGCGGTGATTCCGATCGCTGCCGCTACCTCCCGTGGCAGTGCCAGTGCCGCTATCGCTACTGCCGGTGCTGCTGGTGCCGGCACCGCCGGAGCCGGCACGCCTGCCGCAGCGCTGACGCTGGTGCTGGCCTATAACACCGGCCGCATTGCCAGCTACATGCTGGCCGGGGCCATCGCGGGCGGGCTGGCCGGTGGCGCGCAAAGCCTGGCCAACCTGGCCGGTGTGCAGTTGGGCTTTTACTGGCTGGCCAACCTGATGCTGGTCGCCCTGGGCCTGCACCTGATGAACGCCTGGCGCGGCCTGGCGTGGCTCGAACAAGGCGGCCGCCTGCTGTGGCAGCGCGCGCAGCCGGTCATCGCGCCGTGGATGAAAACCCTGCTGCCGGTGCAGAAGCCGCAGCAGGCGCTGGCGCTCGGTGCGCTGTGGGGCTGGCTGCCGTGCGGCATGGTGTACAGCGTGCTGCTCACGGCCATGCTCAGTGGCGACGCCTTCGACGGCGCCGCCGTGATGCTGGCCTTTGGCCTCGGCACGTTGCCGATGCTGGTCGGCCTGGGGTTGATCGGCGCGCGCGTGCAGCGCGCCATGCGCCGGCCGCTGGTGCGCATCGTCTGCGGCGTGGCGGTGCTGGGATTTGGTTTGCTGGGACTGCTGCGCGCCGGCGGCGGTGATGGCATTACGCCGGAATGGATCACTATCTTATGCCTGACACCCCACTGACACAACGCGCGGCCAGCGCGCACGCTGGCTGCTACCACTGCGGCGAACCAGTACCCTCTTCCGCCAACTGGCCTGTGGATATCGACGGTGTTATCCACACCATGTGCTGCCCCGGCTGCGCAGCGGTGGCGCAGACCATCGTCGACCTGGGGCAGGCGTCGTACTACCGCGACCGTTCGGCGTTTGCCGCCAGCGCCGGCAACGCCCACCTGCTGCCGCCCGAGCTGCAACTGTACGACAACGCCGACCCGCGCTTCGCCCGCGACGACAACACGCGCGAGACCACGTTCGCGGTCGAAGGTATCCGTTGCGCCGCCTGCGTGTGGCTGATCGAACACCGGCTGGCGCGCCTGCCCGGCGTGGAAGCGGCCCAGCTCAACGTCGCCACCGAGCGCCTGTACGTGCGCTGGCGCCCGGCCGACTGCCGCCCCGGCGACATCCTCGCTGCGCTGCACGCGATCGGCTACACCGCATATCCGTACGATGCCGGCCGCCACCAGGTGCAGCAGCGCCAGGCCGCGCGCACGCTGGGCCGCCAGCTGTTCGTGGCCGGCCTGGCAATGATGCAGGTGATGATGTACGTGGCGCCGGCCTATATGTCCAACGGCGACGGCACGCTCGATCCGGCCATGGCCTCGCTGATGCAGTGGGCCAGCCTGCTGCTCACGATACCTGCAGTCAGTTATTCCGCACTGCCGTTCTGGCGCGGCGCCCTGGCCAGCCTGCGCGCACGTACCCTGGGGATGGACGTGCCGGTGGCGCTGGGTATCGCCGCTGCCTTTGGTGCGAGCGTGATCGCCACCGTACGCGGCACCGGCGAAGTATGGTTCGATTCGGTCACCATGTTCATCTTCCTGCTGCTGTGCAGCCGCTGGTACGAGCTGCGCGCGCGGCGCCGCGCCGGCGCCGCGCTCGAACGGCTGCACCACGCGCTGCCGGCATCGGCCACCTTGCTGGCCCAGTATCCCGACAGCCGGGGCGCCACGCTGGTGCGCGCGGCCGCGCTGCAAATCGGCGACGTCATCATGATCAAGCCCGGTGAGGCGGTGGCGGCCGACTGCGTGGTGGTCGATGGCAGCACGTCGCTCGACCTCTCGCTGCTGTCGGGCGAGAGCGCGCCCGTGGCAAAAGACACCGGCGCAGCGCTGCCCGGCGGCGCCATCAACGCCGGCGCCGTGGTGCTGGCGCGGGTAACGCGGCGGGCCCAGGACAGCACCATGTCAAGCCTGGTAAAGCTGATCGACCGCGCGGGACAGGGCAAGCCGCGCATTGCACTGTGGGCCGACCGCGTGGCGGCGTGGTTCGTGGCAGGGCTGCTGCTGTTTGCCGTCTGCGCGTTCGGCTTCTGGTCCTGGCACGACGGCAACCTGCTGCGCGCATGGCCGATCGCGATTGCAGTATTGGTGGTTTCGTGTCCGTGCGCGCTGTCGCTGGCCACGCCCACCGCGCTGGCCGCCGCCACCGACCGCCTGCTGCGCGGCGGCGTGCTGGTGACCGGCGCCCAAACCCTCGAAACCCTGCACCGCGCCACCCACATCGTGTTCGACAAGACCGGCACTCTTACCCACGGCCGCCCGGTGCTGCGAGCGACCGTGCCACTAGGCGCCATGCGCGCCGGCTTTTGCCTGCAAGTGGCTGCCGCGCTCGACGCCGGCAGCGCCCACCCACTGGCGCGCGCCATCGTGGCGGCAGCCGTCACGGCCGGCGGTGGACGGCGCGAGGACTGGCACCCGAGCGCGGTGCGCGAAGTACCGGGCTGCGGCATCGAGGCCGTGCTGCATAACCGCCTATACCGGCTCGGCAGCGCTGCTTTCGTGGCGGGGATCGCGGGCATGGCGGGTATGGCGGGAACCACCACAACGGTCGCCAGCGCCGGAACAGCGGGTACGGCAGGACAGCCCGGAGTGTCCGCAGTGGGCGGCACGGGGATTGCGGGAGCTGCCAGCCCAACCGCAATGACGGCAAGCGCCGAACTTGCGGACATGCCGGAATACGCCGGTCAGCCTGGCACCGGCCTGGCGCCAACCCACCAGGTAGCCGATGGCGCAACCCCGGTGTACCTTGGTGCGGAAGGCCAATGGCTCGCCTGCCTGCAATTGCACGACGGCTTGCGGCCCGACGCCCAGGCCACGGTCGATTATTTCCGCCGCACCGGCAAGACGGTGGTGCTGCTTAGCGGCGACCATGATGTGCTGGCGCGCCGCGTCGGCGACCAGCTCGGGATCGGCACCACCGTGGGCGGCTACCTGCCCGAGGAAAAGCTGGCGTTTGTAAAACAGTTGCAGATGAAGGGTGCGGTGGTGGCGATGGTAGGCGACGGCATCAACGACGCCGCCGTGCTGAGCGCGGCCGATGTCTCGTTTGCGATGGGCGAAGGCGCCGCGCTGGCACAAGCCCATGCCGACGCGGTGCTGCTGGGCGGCCGGCTCGGCGCCGTGGCCGACAGCGCCCGCGTGGCTGCGCGCACCATGCGCGTGATCCGCCAGAACCTGGCCTGGGCCAGCGTGTACAACGTAACCGCGATTCCAGCGGCGGCGCTGGGCTTGCTCAATCCCTGGTTGTCGGGCGTGGGCATGGCCGCCAGTTCGGCGGTGGTGGTGGCCAACGCGCTGCGGCTGCGCCGCGCCGGCAAGGAGTCGTGATGGAAGCGCTGCTGCTGTTGATTCCCTTAAGCGTGCTGCTGGTGTTCGTCGCCCTGTGGATTTTTTTCCGCGCGTCCGACGACGGCCAGTTCGACGACCTGGTGGGGCCGGGCCTGCGGGTGCTGCAGGATGACGACCGGCCGCACCATGCCGCCCCGGAAGATCAGAGCTCTGTTCTAAGTTCGAATAGTTCTGGGAATAGCACCACGTCGAGCATCTTGCGCAAGTAGTTGACGCCGTCGGTACCGCCGGTGCCCATCTTGAAGCCGATCACGCGCTGCACCGTGGTGACATGGCGGAAGCGCCACAGCCGGAACGCGGTCTCCAGGTCCACCAGCTTTTCGGCCAGCTCGTACAGCGGCCAGTACTCACCCGTGTTTTGATACACGGTGGTCCACGCGGCCTTCACCGAATTGTCGGATTTGACCGGCTGGTCCCACGGCCCCGCCAGGCGCGTGGCATCGACGGCCAGGCCGCTGTTGGCCATCACCATGATGGCCTGGTCGTAGATCGACGGCGCCTCGAGCGCGCGCTTGAGCACCGCGTGCGCTTCCGGCTTGTGCTGGTGTACTTGCAGGTGGGTGGCGTTCTTGTTCCCGAGCAGGAATTCGATTTCGCGATACTGGTGCGACTGGAAGCCCGACGACGCGCCCAGGTACGGGCGGATCGCCGTGTACTCGGGCGGCGTCATGGTGGACAGCACATCCCACGCGTGCACCAGCTGGTTCATGATGGCCGCCACGCGCGCCAGCATTTTCATCGACGCTGGCAGCTGGCCGGCCGCGATATTGTCGCGCGCGCCGTGCAGCTCGTGCAGCATGAGCTTCATCCACAGCTCGCTGGTCTGGTGCTGGATGATGAACAGCAGCTCGTTGTGCTCGGGCGAGAGCGGGTGCTGGGCCGACAGGATGGTGTCGAGCGACAGGTAGTCGCCGTAGCTCATGTCTTTTGAAAAATCGAGCTGGGCGCCGTGGTAGTCGGCTGGCTGGCTCGGGGCTGGCGTTGCGGCGCCGTGGGATACCGGACATTTCATGGTGTGCTTTCGTCTGTCGTAGGGATCAGGTTACCGCATCGCGCTTGGCATCGACCTGGTAATCGCGGCGGTCGAGGATATCCTTCAATACCATCACCGCACGCCACACGTCCTGGTACGTGGTGTACAGCGGCGTGAAACCGAAGCGCATCACCTGCGGTTCGCGGTAGTCGCCGATCACGCCGCGCGCGATCAGGGCCTGCATCACCGCGTAGCCGTGCGGATGCATCACGCTCACCTGGCTGCCACGCTCGGCGTGGGTGCGCGGCGTGATCAGCTCCAGCGGATGGTCGGCGCAGTGTTCTTCGAGCAGCGCGATAAACAGGTCGGACAGCGCCAGCGACTTGGCGCGCAGCGCCGCCATCGGCACCTGGTGGAAAATCTCCAGGCCGCATTCCACCAGCGCCAGCGACACTACCGGCTGGGTACCGCACAGCGCGCGGCCGATACCGGCCACCGGTGCATACGACGGCTGCATGGCGAACGGCTGGCGATGGGTCCACCAGCCGGTGAGCGGCTGCGAAAACTGTTCATGGTGGCGCTTGGGCACCCAGATGAACGCTGGCGAACCGGGGCCGCCATTGAGGTACTTGTAAGTGCAGCCCACCGCGAAGTCGGCGTTGGCGGCGTTCAGTTCCACCGGCACCGCGCCGGCCGAGTGGGCCAGGTCCCAGATCGCCAGCGCGCCGGCGGCGTGGATCTGCGCCGTGGTGGCGGCCATGTCGAACATGCGGCCGGTGCGGTAGTTGACGTGGGTGAGCATGACCACCGCCACTTGCGCGCCGGCGTCGCCGCTGAGCGCGGCCGGCAGGTCGGCCCACGAGTCGAGCAGTTTCAGTTCATAGCCGCGTTCGAGCCAGCCCAGCAGGCCCTCGGCCATGTAGATGTCGCTGGGAAAATTGTCGCGCTCGGTGATGATCACGCGCCGGCTGGCGCGGACTGGATCGGCCGCCTGCATCTTGATGGCGGCGGCCAGCGCCTTGAACAGGTTGACCGACGTCGAATCGGTGACCACCACCTCGTCCTCGGCAGCGCCCACCAGCGGCGCCAACAGTGAGCCAAGGCGGCGCGGCAGGTCGTACCAGCCGGCGGTGTTCCAGCTACGGATCAGGTCGTCGCCCCACTCGGCAGCAATCACCTGCTGCGCACGTTGCAGGGAGGCCTTGGGCCGCGCGCCCAGCGAATTGCCGTCGAGGTAAATCACGCCGTCGGGCAGTGCAAACTGGGCGCGCTGGGCGGCCAGCGGGTCGGCGGCGTCGAGCGCCAGGCAATCTTGTTCGGTGGTCATGGAAGTCTCGTGGTTGAAGTTATCGGGTAAAGGCAAAGGATGGGGGCGATACGTCACCGGGCAGCGCACGCAACACCGCGCGTACCGGGCTGGCGTCGAGCCCGCGCAATTTGAGCGGCAGCGCGATCAGTTCGTAATCGCCGGCCGCAATCTCGTCGAGCACCACGCCTTCCAGGATGGCCATGGCGTGACGCCGCACGGCGTTGTGGCTGGCCATGGTCTTCGAGGTTTGCGGATCGATCGACGGCGTATCGATGCCCACCAGGCGCACGCCGTGCCAGGCCATCAGGTCGATGGCGCCGGCGGCAACCGCAATGAACTGTTCGTCCCACGCCAACTGCGGCGCGGTAGCCGTGGTCTTGAGCAGCACCCGCGCCGGCGTGTTGTGCAGCATGGAAGCAATGTGGCGCGCTTCCACCACGCCGCCAGCAGCGATGCCCAGCATGCTGCAATCGATCACGCGGCACGGCCCCAGGTAAGGGTCGAGCGCCACGGCATCGATCGCCGCACCGTTGCGGTCGTAGTGCGACGGCGCGTCGCAATGGGCGCCGGTGTGGGTGGACAGCGTAATCTGGCTCACCTGCACCGGGCATTGCTCGTCCATCTGCCAGGTGGTGCGGGCGCTGAACGGGCTGTCGCCGGGCCAGACCGGGATGGCTGGTGACAGCGTCGGACTGATGTCCCAGATGCGGTGCGTAGTGGTCATGAGAGCGTGGTGGTGAAGGGCTGCGACAGGTATATTCTAGAGCACGAAAGAACTTTTTTTTCTGCAAAGATCGGCGCAAAAAACGCCGATATTGATCTATTATTCGATTTAGCCAATCAAAAACCGCAAAATATTTCAATGAAACTGGATCTGGTCGATATAAACATTTTACGGGCCCTGCAACAGGACGGCCGCATCAGCAATGCCCGGCTGGCCGAGCTGGTGTTCCTGTCGCCGTCGGCCTGCCTGCGCCGCGTCGGTCTGCTGGAAGAGGCCGGCATCATCCAGGGCTACACCGCCCGCCTCGACGCCGAACTGCTGGGACTGGACGTGGAAGCGTTCGTCATCATCACCATGCGGCGCGACACCGATCAGTGGCACGAGCAATTCGTCGCCGCCCTGCCGCAGTGGGAAGAGGTGGTGGGCTCGTTCGTCGTGACCGGCGAAGCCAACTACATGCTGCGGGTACGCGCGCGCAATTTGAAACACTATTCCGACTTCGTGATGAACAAGCTCTACAAGGTGCCCGGCGTGCTCGACATCCGCTCGCACATGGTGCTGCGCAATCTCGGCGAATCGGGCGTGCTGGGCACCAGCCTGCTGCAGCAGGACGAACGTTAGTCGGCCAACGGCTTGACCACCTTGCCGCCCTTCATCACGAACGAGACTTTTTCCAGCGCACGCGGATCTGCCAGCGGATCGCCCTTGACGGCAATGATGTCGGCATAGCGGCCCGGCGCGATGCTGCCGATGTCCTGTGCTGCGCCGATCAAATCGGCGGCGTTACGGGTGGCCATCAGGATCGCGTCCATCGGCGTGATGCCGGCCTGCGCCAGCAGCGCGAATTCCTCGCCGTTGCCGCCGGTCTGGTCGGTGCCGAACGCCAGCTTGACGCCGGCGCGGTAGGCCACGCCGGTGTTTTTGATCGTGCCGGGCGCGACGATCTTGGCCTTGGCCGCCGACGAGGGCGGCAGGCGGTCAGGATGCTCGATCGCCACTTTCAAACCACGGTTGGCCACCAGCAGGGTCGGGACGAAATACGTGCCGTTCTTTTTCATGATCTGGAAGCTGTCGTTCTCGGCAAACGTCACGTGCTCGACCGAATCGGCGCCCAGGCGGCTGGCCTGCTCGATGGCATCCTTGCCGTGCGCGTGCGCGGCCACTTTCATGCCCAGCGCGTGCGCGGTGGTGACCACGGCGGACACTTCGGCATCGGTCATGGTCGTGCGTTTCGGATCGTCATTGATGCTCAGCACGCCGCCGCTGGGCATGATCTTGACCAGGTCGGCGCCTTGACGATGCAGGCGGCGCACGGCTTTGACTGCTTCATCAGCTCCATCGATCACGGCCTCGTCCCAGTGGGCGTGATCGAGCTCGGGATCGAGACCGTTGCGCTTGTCGCTGTGGCCACCGGTCGGTCCCAGCATATTGCCCGACACGTACATGCGCGGGCCCGGAATCACGCCTTCGGCAATGGCTTTTTTCAGGCCCACGATCACCTCGGTATTGGTGCCCAGGTCGCGCACCGATGTAAAGCCCAGATTGAGCAGCATATTCGCATTTCCCACCGTGCGGAACGCCTGGTCGGTCGAAGACGACGTGAAGCGCTGCGCCAGTCCGCCACCCTGGCCGATGATGCCGCCGGCCATGTGCACATGGCAGTCGATCAGCCCCGGCAGCACGGTCGCCTGCGACAAATCGACGATCTCGGCGCCGGCCGGGGTGACGAAGCCGCTCTGCACGGCGGTGATGCGGTCATCGGTGACCAGGATGGACATCTTGTCGGCCACCTTGCCGGAGACGGCGTCGATCAGGTGGCCGGCGTGGATGACCACGTCCTTCGCAGCAGCGGCGGAAGACCAGCACAACAGGGCGGCAGCAAGCGCGGTGAGGGGGAGCGACTTCGATTTCATCGGTGGGTCCTTAGGTGGGAGACGACAGGATGCGCACGGCGCGTCGTGAACGGCGCCGCTGGCTCGTGGTGGAAGAAATTTTACTTGACTAGCAGAAAAATAGTGTTCTTATTTTTCCGGCGAAGCGGACAGATTCGGAACATTGGTCCGAATCCGTCGCGGTTGACAGAACAGTTGAACCTGTCAGACCGCTTTGGCGCGCCAGTGCGCCGCTGCCGTCAGCGACGAACGCGACTTGATGGTCTTGAGGCAGATCATGGTGGTCGAGCGCTGCAAGCCGGGCAGCAGCGACAGGTTGTAGCGCAGCAGGTCGTCCAGCGTATCGACGCCCTCGCACACGACCTTGAGCAGGTAGTCGGCCTCGCCCGCCATCGACAGGCACTCGATCACGGCCGGGTTGGCCAGCGCGGCCGCTTCGAACTCGGCACGACGGCCGAAATCGATCATCACCTGGATATAGGCGGTCAGTTTCAGTTGCAGCAGCTGGGGCGCGATGTCGGCGTGGTAGCCGCGGATGGTGCCATTCTTTTCCAGCGCCTGCACGCGGGTCCAGCACGGGGTTTTCGACAGGCCCACCTCCTCGGCCAGGTCAACGAACGATTGCCTTCCATCGCGTTCGAGGGAAGCCAGGATGGCCAGGTCGTATTTGTCCAAGGGTTCTCCAAAATGTTGAAAAACAAGCAGGCTTCCTGTGCCGCTGATCCGGCACGAGATGATGATCCAAATATACAACTAAATCAGAACAATATTCCAAAATTTCTGATTTTTCTCGGATTAAAAGAATAAAAATTGCTTGCATATCGATATCATGTATTTCTATATCGCGAGCCGCAACAAACGATCCGCCCGATCCGCCACCAGCGGGCCCCGGGGTGAGGGACAACGATCGCCACAACGACCAGGTGCCATCCGGAAATAAACCACACGTTCGCTTCAAAGACGTTTACTAACCGGGGGAACCTCATGAGCAAATCAGGAAAACGCAAGGCGCCACGACCGCGCTCCACGCTACCAGCCGCACCGCTGCCCAGGAAGCTGTCCGGCTCCCTGCGCGTGGCCACCGGCCTGCTGCTGCTGTCCGGCAGCGGCTACGGCTATGCCCAGACGGCCGCGCCGGAGGCTGTGCCTGCCGCCACTGCGGCAGCGGCCCCGGCCACGACAGAACCCGCTGCGGTGGAAACCGTGATCGACACCGGCGCCAGCGTGGTGGTGAGCGCCTCGCGCATCGACCGCGCCGGCTTCAAGGCCCCTACCCCCACCACCGTGATCGGCGGCGCGGCCATCGCCCAGCGCGCGGCGGTCAACGTGGCCGATGTGCTCAATGAAGTGCCGGCGTTCCGCGCCACCAATTCCGCTACCAGCGGCACCACCAGCACCGGCGTCAGCTTTACCGACCTGCGCGGCCTCGGTTCCAACCGCACCCTGGTACTGCTGGGCCGCAACCGCCTGCCGCTGACCTACAACGGCAACATTGCCGGCGCCGCCGGGGTGGACCTGAACATGGTGCCGACGTCGCTGATCCAGAGCGTGGACGTGGTGACCGGCGGCGCCTCCGCCGCCTACGGTTCCGACGCCGTGGCCGGCGTGGTGAATATCCGCCTGAAAGACCGCATCGACGGCGTGCAGGGCTCGGTCCAGTACGGCCAGACCGGCCAGGGCGATGCCCGCGACAAGACCGTCAGCCTGGCCGGTGGCACCACGTTTGCCAACGGCCGCGGCCGCATCATTGCCGGCGGCGAATACAACGACAACAGCGGCGTGCGCAATTACTACGAGCGCGACTGGGGTCGCGAAGAGGTATCGGCATTTGCCGTGCCCGGTACCCGCGCAGCGGGCGTACCGGCCAACCTGATTGCCAGCGGCGTACGCATCGGTAACATGACTTCCGGCGGCCTGATCCAGAACGTGGCCACCAATCCGGCCGCCCTGCGCGGCCAGCAGTTCATCTCCAACGCCGATGGCACCGTGGGCATTGCGCCGTTCGCCTACGGCCAGTACGCAACCGGCACCACCATGATCGGCGGCGGCGCTTACGGCAACAGCATCTACGGCCCGTTCGCACTGCGCACGCCGGTCGAGCGCGCATCGTTCATGAGCAAGCTGTCGTACGACATCACGCCTGACATCACCTTCTATGTCGAACCGTCGTATGCGCGCAGCAAGGGCGGCGGCACCAGCCAGATCTATTTCAATCCCGCCGTCTCGATCGCGCGCGACAACGCCTACCTGCCTGCCTCGGTGGCGTCGCAAATGGGTACATCGGCGCTGCGCGTGGGCTATTCGGGCAACAACCTCGGCGCGCCGCAACTGGAAAACCTCAACGAGGCGGCGCGCCTGGCCACCGGCCTGCAAGGTTCGTTCGGCGACACCTGGAAATGGGACGTCAACCTGCAAAAGGCGCGCAGCAATTTTGAAAAAACCACGTCCAACGTGGTGATCAATGCCAATATGCTGCGCGCCATCGATGCCGTGACGGTGACCGCCGCCAACGTCGGCACGTCGGGCCTGGCGCTCGGTTCGATTGCCTGCCGTTCCACGCTCACCGCGCCGGCCAATGGCTGCGCACCGGTCAACCTGCTGGGCAGCAGCACGCCGTCGCCAGCAGCGGCCGCCTACATCCTGGGCCAGGCGCGCTTCAAGCAGGTATCGGAACTGGAAGAGGCATCGGCCAATATCCAGGGCGAACCGTTCTCCAGCTGGGCCGGCCCGGTCTCGATTGCCGGTGGTTTTGAATACCGCAAGGAAAAACTGTCGTCGTCAGCCGATGCGCTGTCGTCCGCCGGCGCCTTCAACATCAACAACGTGCAGCCGATCAATGGCGACCTCAGCGTGAAAGAGGTGTACCTGGAGACGCTGGTACCGCTGGCGGCCAAGCTGCCCGGCATCCACGCGCTCGACTTCAACGGCGCCGTGCGCCGCACCAGCTACTCCACGTCCGGCGACGTCACTACCTGGAAAGCTGGCCTCAGCTATTCGCCGACCGCCGACTTCCGCCTGCGCGGCGCCCGCTCGCGCGATATCCGCGCACCGAACCTGTCCGAGCTGTTCAGCTCGCGCAACTCGGCCACGCAATCGCTGTTCGATCCGCGTGCCGCATTCAACAGCAGCTACGTGATGACGGCCTACACCGGCGGCAACACCGCGCTGCAACCGGAAAAATCGGACACCACCACGCTGGGCATCGTGTTCGAGCCGACCTACCTGAAACGCCTGAGCATGTCGGCCGACTACTACAAGATCGACGTGAAAAGCGCGATCACCACGGTAGCGTTCCAGACCCTGATCAACAACTGCCTGCGCGACGGCAAGACCAGCGACTGCCAGTACATCACCTTCGCTGCCGACAACTCGATCGCGGCCGTGTCCGGCGTCAATGCCAACGTGGGCGAGTTGCGCACCCACGGCGTCGATCTGCAACTGGCGTATGCCCAGCCATTGCGCGACCTCAGCGACAAACTGAACGGCACCGTCAACGTCGCGGTGCAAGGCACCAAGGTGTTCGAGCTGTGGTCGTCCGGTGACGTGACCCCGGCCACGCCCAACGGCGTTAACCGCGCGGGCCAGACCGGCGTGACCGGCGGCATCCCGGAATGGTCGTGGAATGTCAGCGCCACCTATAAGCTGGGCCCGCTGTCCACCACCGGCCAGCTGCGCTACATCAGCCGTGGCCACTACAACAACGCCATGATCGGCCCGGACGATGCCAACTACGCCGCCACGCTGGCCAACAGCATCGACAACAACATCGTGCCGTCGGTAACGTACTTCAACTGGCGCGGCAGCTACGAGCTCGGTGGCAAGGGTTCGCCGGAAGTGTTCGTTGCCGTCAACAACGTGTTCGACCGGGCGCCACCGCTGCCGGCCAATGGCGTCTACTATGACGTACTGGGCCGCAGCTTCAGCCTCGGCCTGCGCGCCAAGTTTTAATCGCACCAGTGCGCGTCCTCCGGGACGCGCTTTGTTATGTCAGCGTACAGGAATCATTGATGAAGAAAAAACTCGTAGCCAGCTTGCTGCTGGCCGGCCTGCTGGCCACCGGCGCCCAAGCAGCTCCCGCCCCTCTCACCGCGCAACAGCAAACCTTCCGCGCCATCTACCAGCAACTGGTGGAAATCAACACCACCCACTCCGCAGGCGATACCACCAAGGCGGCGCAAGCGATGCGCGAGCGGCTGCTGGCGGCCGGCTTCAACGCCGACGACGTGCAAGTGATCGCCCCGTTCGAGCGCAAGGGCAACCTGGTGGCGCGTTTCAAGGGCACGGGCAAGAAGAAACCGTTGCTGCTGCTGGCGCACATCGACGTGGTGGAAGCCAAACGCAGCGACTGGACCACCGACCCGTTCATCCTGCAGGAAAAAGACGGTTACTTCACGGCCCGTGGTGCGGTCGATGACAAGGCCATGGCGGCCGCGTTCATTTCCATCCTGGCGCAACTGAAGACCGAAGGCTTCAAACCCGAGCGCGACATCGTTCTGGCGCTGACCGGCGACGAGGAACGCGGGGGCGTGCCCAGCAACGGCGGCCGCTGGCTGCTGGAAAACCGGCGCGACCTGGTGGACGCCGAGTTCGGCATCAACGAAGGCGGCCGGGGCGAGCTGAAAAACGGCAAGCCGTTCGTGCAGATCTTGCAGATCGGTGAAAAGAGCTTTGTGCAGGCCGAGTTCGAAACCAGCGGTCCCGGCGGCCACAGCGCCCGTCCTACCCCGGACAACGTGATCTACGACTTGACCGCTGCGCTGGGCCGGCTGCAACAGTACCAGTTCCCGGTGCGCCTGAACGATGCGGCACGCATGTACTTCGAACGCAGCGCGCCGTTGCAGCAGGGCGCCGTGGCGGACGACATGCGCGCGGTGGCCAGGGGCACGCACGATGCGGCCGTGTTCGCGCGGCTGTCGCAGGACCCGAACCTGGTGGGCCTGCTGCGCACCACGTGCGTGGCCACCATGGTCAACGCCGGCCACGCACCGAACGCGCTGGCGCAAAGCGCCAAGGCCATCGTCAACTGCCGCCTGCTGCCCGACGAACAATTCGCGTTCGTGGAGGCGCAATTGAAAGCGCTGGGCGGCGACAAGGTGAAAGTGACGGTGCGCGCCGAGAGCGAGCAGGCGCCGTCGTCGCCGCTGCGCCCGGACGTGATGGCAGCGGTGGAAGCGCTGACCGCGCAGATGTGGCCCGGCGTGCCGGTGGTGCCGACCATGGGCGTGTCCACGACCGACAGCCGGCTGTTCCGCGCGGTGGGGATACCGATGTATGGCGTGTCCGGCTTGTTTGTCGATCCGGCCACCGTCAATGCCCATGGTTTAAACGAGCGCATCGGCGTGAAGGAACTGTATGATGGACGTGAATTTCTGTACCAGCTGGTCAAGCGTCTGACGCGTTGAACCGCCCTGTCAACCCATAAAAATTCTCATGAAAAATGACAACACGCTCAAGCGCGGCTTGAGCAACCGCCACATCCAGCTGATCGCGCTGGGCGGCGCCGTCGGCACCGGCTTGTTCCTCGGCGTGGCCCAGACCATCAAGCTGGCCGGCCCGTCGGTGATCCTCGGCTACGCGATTGCCGGCATCATGGCCTTCTTCATCATGCGCCAGTTGAGCGAGATGGTGGTGGACCAGCCGGTGGCCGGGTCCTTCAGCCATTTCGCCAACCGCTACTGGGGCTCGTTTGCCGGTTTCGCCTCGGGCTGGAATTACTGGATCCTGTACGTGCTGGTCAGCATGGCCGAACTGACTGCCGTGGGCATCTACGTGCAGTACTGGTGGCCGGGGGTGCCGATGTGGGCGTCGGCGCTGGGCTTCTTCCTGCTGATTAACGCGGTCAATCTGCTGCACGTCAAACTGTTCGGCGAGATGGAGTTCTGGTTTGCCATCATCAAGGTGGCGGCCATCATCGGCATGATCACTTTCGGCGGCTACCTGCTGATCAGCGGCAGCGGCGGTCCGCAGGCCAGCATCACCAACCTGTGGGCGCTGGGCGGCTTCTTCCCGCACGGCGTGGGCGGCATGGTGATGGCGATGGCCATCATCATGTTCTCGTTCGGCGGGCTGGAACTGGTCGGTATCACGGCGGCCGAAGCGGAGTCGCCGGAAAAGACCATTCCCAAGGCCACCAACCAGGTCGTCTATCGCATCCTGATTTTTTACGTGGGCGCCCTGGCGGTGCTGTTGTCGCTGTACCCGTGGAGCGACGTCCAGCAAGGCGGCAGCCCGTTCGTGCTGATCTTCCAGGCGCTCGACAACGGCTGGGTGGCCTCGGCCCTGAACGTGGTGGTGCTGACGGCCGCGCTGTCGGTGTACAACAGCTGCGTGTACAGCAACAGCCGCATGCTGCTCGGTCTGGCGCTGCAAGGCCATGCGCCGAAAACGCTGGCGCATGTGAATAATCGCGGGATTCCGGTGCACGCACTGGGCGTGTCGGCAGCCGCCACCGCCCTGTGCGTGGTGGTCAACTACGTCATGCCGGGCAAGGCATTCGGCATGTTGATGATGCTGGTGGTGGCGGCACTGATGATCAACTGGGCGATGATCAGCATCACGCATTTGAAGTTCAGCAAGAGCAAGGCGGCTGCCGGCGAACGGACCAGCTTCCGCAGCTGGGGCCAGCCGTGGACCAACTACCTGTGCCTGGCCTTCATGGCCGGCATCGTGGTGATCATGTACCTGACGCCCGATACGCGGATCGCGGTGTACATGATGCCGGCGTGGGTGGCGGTGCTGGCGATTTGCTACAAGATCAAACAGAAATAAGCTTCGGGGTGAGAGAAATAAGCTTCGGGGTCAGTGCCGACATTTAGACACGAGCTCAACTGTAGTAGCTGCTACGGTCGAGTTTGTGTTCGAATGTCGGCACTGACCCCGAAGTTGTTTTAGCGCTTGGCCGGGAGGTCGGCCAGCGAAAGAAAGGCGTCGGCAAAGAACTGCGCTGCCGGCAGGCTGCGCTCAAGGCAGAAGCTGGTACGGGCGGCAGCCACCATGGGCGGGGCGCCGCAGGCATAGACCTGGTGTACGGCCAGGTCGGCATGGTCGTCGAGCACGGCCTGGTGGACGAAGCCGGTGCGGCCTTGCCAGTCATCACCTTCAGTCGGTTCCGAAATCACCGGGATGTACTCGAACCATGAGAGTTCGGCCGCCCATTGCAGGCACAGCGTGTGCTGGTACAGGTCCGCTGCCTTTCTGCCGCCCCAGTACAACGTCACCTTACGCGCATTACCTCGCGCGATCGCCTGCTGCATGATGGCTTTGACCGGTGCGAAGCCGGTGCCGCTGGCCAGCAGGATCACCGGCGCCTCGCCACTGCGCAGGTAAAAATCGCCGGCCGGGCCTTCCAGCGCCAGCCGTTCGCCGGCTTGCAGCGTGCCGAAGACGTGGTCGGTAAAGCGGCCGCCCGGCAGGTGGCGGATATGCAGTTCCAGCGTGTCGCCGCCGCCCATGCTTGCCATCGAGTAGCTGCGGCGCACGCCGCCATCGAGCAGCACGTCGAGGTACTGGCCCGGCAGGTAGTCCAGCGGTGCGCCGCTGTCCTGGTGCAGGCGCAGCACGGCAACATCGGCGCCGGCTTTTTCGATGCTGGCGATGCGTACCGAGAACGTGCGGCTTTCCGGTAGCTGCACTGCGGGTGCTACCGGTGCTGCAGCGGGAACCACGCCGGAACACGCACCGCCACAGCCGCCGGCCGCAGCCGGGGCGTCAACGGCAGCAGCGGCCGCACCAGTACTGGCACCAGCGCCAGCAAACTCTGTCACGCTACTGGCGGCAGCACCGGCATCGGCAACCAGCTCGGCCACATCGACCTCCACCCTGCCCGCCACCACCCGCACCGGAAAACTGCGTACCGCTGTGGTGATCGGCGCCGAGCGGGCGGCGCCGCTGCGGATGTCGATCAGGCCCTGGTGCAGCGGGCATTCGACGCAGCCATCTTCCACGTAGCCATCGGACAGCCGGGCATTGCCGTGGCTGCACTTGTCGCGCAGCGCGTACACGTCGTCGCCGAGGCGGAACACGGCCAGCGGCTGGCCGCCCGCCTGTTTCGCCACCGGCGTATCTTCGCAAAATTCGTCGGCCGCACCGAGATCGATCCAGGTCGTCATGGCGGCCTCAGATCGGCGTGGCCAGCAGGGTGGCCACGCGCGAGGTGTCGTAGATCACGCGCTTGGACTGGTAGCGCCAGCCCTCGGGCGTGCGCACTACCACGTCCAGGTAGCGGCCCGCCTGGTAGACGAACGATTCTCCATCCTGCAAGGTTTGCACCACCACGTAGCTCGATTCGGTTTCCACGGTGTCGGCGTCGATCACGCGGATCTGCATGCCCGACGTCATGTGGCGGTAGCTGTGCACCTCGTAGATATTGGCGTGACGCAGCGACAGCACGCGGTCGCGCAGCATGCGCTTGCTGTCGCAGTAGATGATGCCGATCGGCAGGCCGGCGTCTTCGTTTTCGCGCGGGACGATTTCGTAGACACACTCTTCGGTGAAGAAGTCGGCCCACTGTTCCAGGCGGTCGTTGTCGAGCGCACTGATGTACTGTTGCTGCAACTGGTGCAACTCGAACCACAAGATCATTTGTTCCATGTTCATTCTTCCTTAAAACGCCATCAGCTTTTGGTAGCCCTGCCAGAATTTGCGGATCAGGCTTTCGGTGATCAGCGTGTCTTCCTGGTCGGGCTTGTCCTTCGACATTTCGATCACCGAGCACGAATCGGGGTCGCGCCGGGTGCCGCGCTGGACCATTTCCGTCGCTTCCGTGTCTTCCATCGAGATATAGCCGGCCGGCCCCACCAGGTTGGCCTGCTTGATGCGCAGTGCGCGCATTTCCGGCGTGTCGTCGGCGTAGCCGAAGAAGTGGAAGATCAGCTCGAAATTGTCGGGGCCCTTGGTCAGCAGCTGGCGCGCCACCAGGGTGTTGTGGATCTGCTGCACCACCAGTTGCGGGAAGATCGGCTGGATGTGGTTGGTGGTGTTCTCGTCGAACTCCTGAATCTGGCCCAGCACCGACGGATCTTCCAGTTGAAAACCTTCGTCGAACGAGCGGATCGCCTGCTGCTTGTAGGCGTCCGAGGTTTCTTCCTGGTTCTTGGTGGCGGTGATGATGCTGTGCAGGCCGTGGCGCTTGTCGGCAATCGACCGCGCCTTCATGCCCACCCGGAAAATGTTGAAGGTCGTGTGGAACAGGTGCAGCAGGCTGGCGTGGTACGGATCCTTCACATTTTCCAGGTACAGCTTCCAGTTCGATTTCGAGTACTGGCGGGTGCAGCCGAGGTACACGATCGGCTTATGAAAAATACGGTCGAGCCATGGCGTCATCTCGGCGCCCAGGTAATCGACCAGCGGTTCCACCGTCTCGCTGAAGGTGGCGAACACCAGGCCCTTGTAGCTGTCCACGCGCAGCTGGCGCAGGCCGTGGCATTTCGGATCGAAATCCTTTGGCATGCCGGCCATGCCATTCTGGCCGCGGCGGAACGGTACACCGAGCAGGTTGCCGCGCTGGTCGAAACTCCACTGGTGGTAGGCGCAGCTGTGCGAACTGGCGTTGCCGCGCTGCTCGCGGCACACGGTGGCGCCCCGGTGCGAACATTTGTTCACCCAAGCGGCCAGGCTGCCGTCGTCGGTGCGGGTGACTACCACCGGGGTGTCGCCGACAAACGTCGATTTGAAATCGCCGGGGTTGATGATTTCCGCTTCCAGCGCCAGGAAATTCCAGACCGGGCCGCGAAAAATCTTTTCCTGTTCGCGCTCGTACACTTCCTGCGAACTGAATACTTTGTACGGTGTGCGCGAACCGTCGGTGCGCGGGAACTGCACCAGGGCATGCACCGTGGCCGGTGCGGCTGCTGCTTCGTCTAGATGGGACATGGGACCTCTCCGTGTGGTGGACTCGATGAATCGAGTCTAGGGAAGAGGCCCCGGCGCTGCTAGCCGGATCTGGCAATCATGAAGCAGGCGCCATCCGTTTCTGGCTACGTGGCAAATGGCCATGGCGCGCGCGGTAGTACGCGGCAAACCGTCCGGCGTGGCCGAAGCCGAATGCGAGCGCGGTATCGGCCACGCCGGCTTCGGCATGCGCCTGCAAATGGGCGTGGGCGGCGTCGAGCCGCATATTGCGCAGCAATTCCATCGGCGACACACCATGGTGGCGCTGGCACAGCTGATTGAGACTGCGCACGCTCATGCCGGCTGCCAGCGCCAGGTCGGCCAGCGCCACCGGCGCGCACAGCTTGCTGCGCATGTAGCGCTCGAGCGCATCGAGCCGCTTGCCGGCGCCGCCGTCGGTCAAGCCCTGGCCCGAGGCCGCCGCCTGCGCATCGGCAGCCGCCTTCGGCGCGCCCTGCCCCTGCTGCGCCAGCAGGAACAGCGCCACGTTGCGCTCGTAGTGATCGATCCACGCCGTGTGGCCGGATTCGGTGGCAGGCAGCGCCAGGATGCTGAGCAGGGAGTGCAACATCATTTCCCAGTGCTGCCCCAGGGCCGGCGCCAGCAGCAAGCCGGGCGCCAGGCCTGGCAGCGCGCCCGGGGCACCGGCGCCACGCGTGGCCTGTCCCTGCATCTCGCGCAGCAGCGCGTGCGGCAGCTTGACGATCAGCTGCTCGGAACCCTCGCCCCACACCATGCGGATGTGCTTTTTCGGTGCAATGATCGCGGTGCGTCCCTGCGGCACGGCCACCCGGTGACCATCGCAGTCGAACTCGGTACAGCCCTTGAGCGACGTATGCACCAGCGCGAAATCCTCGAACGGACGCGGCGTCACTTCCACCTCGGCGCCATAGCGCAGCGCCATCATCTGCAAGCGGTTGATACGCGCCTGGTAGAGGGCGGTATTGACGGTGCCGCGCCGCCATTGCAGGTCGTGGTCGGCCAGCGCGCTTGCCACATGCTGGTGCGTGGCCACCTTCTCATCGGAGTGAAATACGCAGCCTTGGTACAGTTTGGACAAGTTCAGCGATTCGACGAGCGTGTGCATGGTGCATCCAGTGATCGGCAATAGGGGCCGCCAATTGTTTGCAATATTCATGCCCAGCACTGTGTGACACCCTGGCCACTGTACTTAATTCATCCGGGCAATTTTGATTCACATCAAGGATTTTTGAGTTTCAGACGCTTACCCTTCGGGCTATCAACTTGACATTACCCGGGGAGAGCTTGTGTGGAGCTAGCATCGAATTACAACTACAAGGTCGTGAAGCAATTCGCGATCGCCACCGTGATCTGGGGCATCGTCGGCATGCTGGTGGGGGTGATCATCGCCGCCCAACTGGCATGGCCCGCGCTGAACCTCGACATTCCATGGCTGACCTACGGCCGCCTGCGGCCGCTGCATACGAACGCGGTGATTTTCGCGTTCGGCATCTGCGGCCTGTTCGCCACGTCGTACTACGTGGTGCAGCGCACCTGCCAGGTGCGGCTGTTTTCCGATAAGTTGGCGGCGTTCACCTTCTGGGGCTGGCAGGCCGTGATCCTGCTGGCAGTGGTCACGCTGCCGATGGGTTATACGCGCGGCAAGGAATACGCCGAACTGGAATGGCCGATCACGATCCTGATCGCGCTGGTGTGGATCGCCTACGCGGTCGTGTTCTTCGGCACCCTGGTCACGCGCAAGGTCAAGCACATCTACGTCGCCAACTGGTTCTTCGGCGCCTACATCCTGGCCGTGACCATCCTGCACGTGGTGCAGGGCGCCAGCATGCCGGCCAGCCTGACCAAGTCCTATTCCGCCTACACCGGCGTGCAGGACGCCATGATCCAGTGGTGGTACGGCCATAACGCGGTGGGCTTCATCCTCACCGCCGGCTACCTGGGCATGGTGTATTACTTCATCCCCAAGCAGGCCGAGCGCCCCGTGTACTCGTACCGGCTGTCGATCGTCCACTTCTGGGCGCTGATCTTCACGTACATGTGGGCCGGCCCCCACCACCTGCACTACACGGCGCTGCCCGACTGGACCCAGTCGGTGGGCATGGTGTTCTCGCTGGTGCTGCTGGCGCCGTCGTGGGGCGGCATGATCAACGGCATGATGACCTTGTCGGGCGCCTGGCACAAGCTGCGCACCGACCCGATCCTGAAATTCATGATCGTCTCGCTGTCGTTCTACGGCATCGCCACCTTCGAAGGCCCGATGATGTCGATCAAGACCATCAACGCCCTCTCCCACTACACCGACTGGACCGTGGCCCACGTGCACGGCGGTGCGCTCGGCTGGGTCGGCTTCATCACCATGGGGTCGATCTATTACCTGATTCCGCGCCTGGTGGGCGAACAGAAAATGTACAGCGTCAAGCTGATCGACCTGCACTTCTGGGTGGCCACCATCGGCGTGGTGCTGTACATCGCCGCGATGTGGATCGCCGGCGTGATGCAGGGCCTGATGTGGCGCGCGGTCAACCCCGACGGCACCCTCACCTACACCTTTGTCGAAGGCGTGAAGGCCACGTATCCGTACTACGCGGTGCGGGTGCTGGGCGGCTTCATGTACTTCGCCGGCATGTGCGTGATGGGCTACAACACCTGGATGACCCTGCGCCGCCGCGCCACCGTCATCGCCCCCATCCCTGCCCTGGCTGCGGCCCATTGAACCTGGAGTGCCCATGAAATTCTCACATGAATGGATCGAAAAAAATCCCTGGCTGCTGATCGCCCTGGTCACCCTGGTGATCAGCGTAGGCGGCGCCGTGGAAATCGTGCCGCTGTTCTTCCAGAAGTCCACCACCGAGCCGGTGGCGGGCCTGAAACCCTACAGCCCGCTGCGGCTGACGGGCCGCGACATCTACGTGCGCGAAGGCTGCTACAACTGCCACTCGCAGATGGTACGGCCGCTCCGTGCCGAAACCGAGCGCTATGGCCATTATTCGGTCGCTGGCGAGTTCGTCTATGACCGGCCGTTCCAGTGGGGCTCCAAGCGCACCGGGCCCGACCTGGCGCGCGTAGGTGGCCGCTACAGCGACGAATGGCACCGCACCCACCTGGCCAACCCGCGCGACGTGGTGCCGGAATCGAATATGCCCAACTACCCGTGGCTGGCCAAGACCAAACTGGTGCCGCAGGACGTGGTGCCGAAGCTGCGCGCGCTGCAGCGCCTGGGCGACCCGTACACCGATGCCGAGATCGCCGCCGCGCCGGAAGAACTGCAGGACAAGACCGAGGAAGACGCCCTGATCGCCTATCTGCAAGGCCTGGGCACGTTAATCAAAGCAAGGAACTGACATGGCTATCGAGAACCTGTTTGACCAGGCCAGCAGCGTGATGACGGTGGTGTCGTTTGTCACGTTCATCGGCATCGTGTGGTGGGCGTATATCCACCACAAGGAAACCGATTTTACCCAGGCAGCACTTGCCCCGTTTGCCGACGAGCCGCTGAAAAGCGAGCGCGAGGTGCATCATGGCTGACTTTACCAGCGGCTTCTGGGATTACTACATCGCCGCCATCACTCTGCTCGGCATCATCGGTTGCGGCATCCTGCTGTGGGCGCAATCGAAGGCGCGGGTGGGCAAGCGCAGCGACATCAATGTCGATACGACCGGCCACATCTGGGACCAGGATTTGACCGAGCTGAACACGCCGATGCCGCGCTGGTGGATGTGGCTGTTCTACATCACCATCGTCTTCGCGCTGGTGTACCTGGTGCTGTACCCGGGCCTGGGCAGTTATGCAGGCAAGCTGGGCTGGAGCTCCACCGGCAACTACCAGACCGAACTGAAACAGGCCGAGGCGGAATATGGCCCGCTGTTCGCCCAGTACCAGCAGCAGGATTTGAAGGCGGTAGCAGCCGATCCGAAGGCGCGCGCCATCGGCGAGCGCCTGTTCCTCACCTATTGCGCCCAGTGCCACGGGTCCGACGCGCGCGGCAACAAGGGTTTTCCGAATTTGACCGACAAGGACTGGCTGTTCGGCGGCACGCCCGAGATCATCAAGCAGACCATCCTGCACGGGCGTACCGGCGTGATGCCGCCGATGGGCGCGGCCGTGGGCAGCGAGAAGGATATCGAGAACGTCGCCCACTACGTGCTGAGCCTGTCCGGCTCGACGTCCGATCCGATCAAGGCGGTGTTCGGCAAAGCAAAATTCGGCGCCTGCATGGCCTGCCACGGCGCCGACGCCAAGGGCAACCAGGCGCTCGGCGCACCGAACCTGACCGACAAGGTCTGGCTGTTCGGCGGCAGTGCCGACACCATCATGGAAACCATCCGCAATGGCCGCGCTGCCACCATGCCGGCGTTTGGCGACTTCCTCGGCGACGCCAAGGTGCACGTGCTGGCTGCCTACATCTGGAGCTTGTCCAATGATGTGACGCAACCGGCGCCAGCGCCAGTAGCCACTCCGGAACCGGGACCAGCAAAATGAGTGCGCCCGAGACACAAGTCATCAAGATGTATGCGGCGCGCGAGGAAATCTACCCGCGCGAAACCTCGGGCCGCTACGCCCGCCTGCGCTGGCTGTTCGTTTGGCTGACGCAGCTGGCGTTTTACGGCACCCCGTGGCTGCTCTGGAACGACCGCCAGGCCTTGCTGTTCGACCTGACCACGCGTAAGTTCTACATCTTCGGCATGGTCTTGTGGCCTCAGGATTTCATTTACCTGGCGGTACTGCTGATCATCAGCGCGTATTTGCTGTTTCTGGCCACCGCCGTGGCCGGGCGCGTGTGGTGCGGCTTCACCTGCCCGCAAACTGTTTATACCGAAATCTTCCTGTGGATCGAACGCCGCATCGAAGGCAAGCGCAGCGCGCGCATGCTGCTCGACCGCCAGCCCTGGTCCGCCGGCAAGCTCGGAAAAAAAACCGCCAAGCACCTGGCCTGGGGCGCGGTGGCGCTGTGGACCGGCTTTACCTTTGTTGGCTACTTCACGCCGATCCGCGAGCTGATGGTCGAGGTGCAGACCTTCGACTTCGGTCCCTGGGAATGGTTCTGGGTGCTGTTCTACGCCTTTGCCACGTACGGCAATGCCGGCTGGATGCGCGAACAGGTGTGCAAGTACATGTGCCCGTACGCCCGCTTCCAGAGCTCGATGTTCGACCGCGACACGCTGATCATCACCTACGACAGCCAGCGCGGCGAACCGCGCGGTCCACTGGTGCCACGCCGCAAGCAGGCAGCCAGTACCGGCGGCGCCTGCATCGACTGCTCGATGTGCGTGCAGGTGTGCCCCACCGGCATCGACATCCGCAACGGCCTGCAATACGAGTGCATCGGCTGCGCCGCGTGCGTGGATGCCTGCAACGGCGTGATGGACAAGATCGATGCGCCGCGCGGCCTGATCCGCTACGCCACCGAACGCGCGCTCGACGAACACCTGACGCCCACCGAAATCCGCCGCCGCACCTGGCGTCCCCGGGTGCGCATCTACACCGCCGTGCTGTGCCTGATCGTGGCCGGCGCCGGCGCCGCCCTGTACCTGCGCGTGCCGCTCAAGATGGACGTGATCCGCGACCGTGGCGCCATGGGCCGCGAGGTGGAAGACGGCATGATCGAAAACGTCTACCGGCTGCAGATCATGAACACGACCGAGCGCGCCCACACGTATCGCATCAGCGTGTCCGGCATCGACACACTGGCCCTGGTCACGCCCGCTACCGTGCGCCTGGACGCGACCGAAACGCGCGGCGTGCCGATCCGCCTGCGCACCGCGCACGGCGCCGCACACAAGGGCTCGAACAAGATCGAAGTGGCGCTGACATCGGTGGACGATCCGGCGCTGCATGTGAAAGAAACTGCGGTCTTCATCGTGCCGCGCTAGGAGATCACCATGCACCATTTACACAGCACAGTCACGCCGTGGTACAAGCAGCGCTGGCCGTGGTTCCTGATGCTGGGCCCGGCCATCGTGGTGGCCGGCAGCGTGTTTACCGCCTGGCTGGCGTTTTCAACGCCCGACCCGGTGGTGGTCGGCGACTACTACAAGCAGGGCAAGGCCATCAACCAGGACCTGAGCCGCGACCGCGTGGCCAGCGCCATGGGCCTGTCGATGACGATCGGATACGACGCCAATCGCGGCGCGCTGACGGGCCAGGTCGCGCGTCACACCGGCGCCAGCGGCGACGGCATCACCGAGCGCCTGCGGCTGCGTCTCGCGCACGCGACCTTGCCCGACAAGGACATCGAAGCGACCGTGCTACCCGATGCGGCGGGCCGCTTCGACCTGCCACTGGCCATGCTCGAACGCAGCCGCTGGGTGGTGCTGGTGGAAGGCGAAAAACGCGACTGGCGCCTGGCCGGCGCGTGGACGTGGCCGAAAGAGCGCGGGGTGACGTTGGTGGCGGATGTGGTGCCTGTGCAGCAGCAGGCGCCGGCGCAATAGCCGCACAATAAGCGCCGGGGCAACAGGCGTGCCTCAGGCACGCTATCAGTTCAACCGCAAGTCTGCGTACCCGCCGTAATCGCCTTGAGTGTCAACGGCTCGAGCAGTTCGATTTCGCGGTTGCTTACCCGGACCAGTCCCTCTTTCTTGAACTTCGACAGCAGGCGGCTGATGCTTTCGATGGTCAGGCCCAGGTAGTTGCCGATTTCCTCGCGCGACATGCGCAGCTGGAAGGCGTTGGGCGAGTAGCCGCGTGCTTCGTAGCGCGACGACAGGTTGACCAGGAAGGCGGCGAAGCGCTGGGTGGCCTGCATATTGCCGAGCAAGAGCATCACGCTTTGCTCGCGCGTGATTTCCTGGCTCATCATGCGGTGGAAGTGGCGCAGCAGGGTCGGCATTTCGGCCAGCAGTTGCTGCAGGGTGGCGAACGGAATTTCGCACACTTCGCTGTCTTCCAGCGCCACCGCCGTGCAATGGTGCAGGTCGGTGCTGATGGCGTCCATGCCCAGCAGTTCGCCGGCCATCTGGAAGCCGGTGATCTGCTCCGCGCCTTCGCGGTTGACCTGGTAAGTTTTGAAGTGGCCGAGGCGGATCGCGTACAGGTTCTGGAACGAATCGCCAATGCGGAACAAGGTATTGCCGCGCGCGACCTTGCGCCGGCGGCCGATGATCTGGTCGAGCCGGTCCATGTCTTCGTTGCCCAGTCCCATGGGCAAACACAGCTGGTGCATGCTGCACGTGGCGCAGCTGGCTTTGAGGATGTCGATAGTGGCGCCGGGCAGCACCAGCGATGGCAGGTCTTTGATCATGTCCGCTAGTGTAGACCATGATGCGCCAGAATGGTGCGATGCCGCACTGCCACCATCGGGTATTCCGACGTGCATTTCACTTGCATTGTGCAAGCAAATGACCGGTGAAAATTCCGCCCGCCGCCACTTTCCCGCTGGCGAAGGATGCGCTAGACTGGCCCTCGTTATTGCCGATTTCTCAACTTGAGCAGGAGAGATAAAGACCATGAATCTACGCCGCTGCGCCGTGTTGTACCTAGAACCCCGCGAAGAACTGGACATCGACTGGACCGCCCTGTTTGCCGGCACCAGCACCCTGGCGGCCAGCACCCGCTGGCTGGCGCTGGCGCCGCACCTGGACCGCGAGATCGAAGTCGATGCGGCCGACCTGGCGGCACTGGCCGCAGTTGGTGCGTCGGTGTGGACCGCGCGCGACCAGGTCGTCGAACGCCATGGCGCGGCCGTCGTGGACCGGCTGCTCGCGCACGGCCTGCTGCTGGCCGAGGACCAGGGCCAGCAGCAAGAGCAGGCCACCGCGCAGGACGCCCTGCGCGAACGCGACGACACCTTGCGCACGCTGCACTGGCGGCCGCTGGCGGCGCTGGCGCACACGTTCTCGCGCTGGCAGGACGTGCGCAGCGACACCGGCATGGAGGCGCCCAGTTTCGAGGAACTGCTCGAGCGCCACGGCAATCCGCCGCCGCCGGTGCAGCAGGTGGCCAGCATCGGCGCGGCGGTGCCGCTGCCGGCGCCCGCCGGCTTCCTCGACGAGGTACTGCTGCGCCGCTACACGGGCCGCAACTACGACACCAGCGCCAGCCTGCCGCTGGCGGTGGCGGCGCGCCTGCTGCAACGCACGTTCGGCGCCCAGGAACTGCGCCACATCGGCCCGCACGCCAACGTCCTGAAAAAGACCAGCCCGTCGGGTGGCGGCCTGCATCCGGTCGAAGCGTTCGTGCTGGTGCAACGGGTGGACGGCCTGGCGCCGGGCTTGTACCACTACCATCCGCTCGACAACACGCTGGTGCCGCTGCGCGCAACCACGCAGGACGAAGCGGCGGCGCTGGCGCTGCAAATGGTGGCGGATCAGTACTGGCTGGCCGGGGCGGCGATGCAGGTGGTGATGGTGGGACGGGTGGAGCGCTCGTTCTGGAAATATCGCAACCACCAGAAGGCGTATCGCGCGATGTCGCTCGATGCCGGCCACCTGTCGCAGACGTTTTATCTGCTGGCCTCGGAAGCGGGCTTGCCGGCGTTTATCACCGCCGCCATCAACGACATCGATATCGAAACCATGCTGGGACTGGACCATCTGCGCCACGTGGTGATTGCCGTGTGCGGCTGCGGCGTGGCTGCGGCCGGCACGCGCGAAATGGTGGAACTGCGCTACGGTGAAACCGGCCTCGGCCAGGTGGCAGAGTAGCCGGTCAAGAGTTGATCAGGAGGCCAGGCGCGACACCGATACGCCGGACAACATGAAGAGCACCATGCCGTTCTCGCCGATCTGCTTGCTTGCCAGGGCGGCATGGTCGGCGGCGGCTGCATCCTTGGACGGCAGGAGGCGCGCGGCCGGTACCTTGGCCGGATCGAGCTTGATGCCGAGCGTGTCCAGGGCGCGTACCGGGTCGTTCTGCATGCGGTCGCGGAAACCGTCGTCGGTGGCCAGTTTGGCGAGCATGGTGTTGAGCTGATCGAAATTCTGTTTAAGCATTGTGTACTCCCTCAAGGTGGATAAAAACAATGTGCTGCCCGGCCATCCTACGCCGAACTTAGCGGATTCACAACGTCTTTAACGATCGCCAGGGTCCGCTGCGCGGGCCGCATCGAGCACTGTCGCCAATGCCGTGTCGAATGCCGCCAGCGCAGACGCGGCCTGGTCCGGTGCGCTGCGCAATTGCAGCTCGAGGATGCCGCTGCAGCGGTGCAGCTGGCCCATCGACAAGTTGCCGGCTGCACCCTTGACCTTGTGGACCAGCAGCGCGGCCTGCTCGGTATTGCCGGCGCCGATGGCAGCCGCCAGTTGCGCCGGCGTGCCCGCGAATTCCTCCACGAATTTCTCCAGCAGCACCGTGAGCAGGCGGCGATTGCCGCCCAGCCGCACCAGCGCGGCGCTGGTGTCGATGCCAGCGTCGATGCCGGACTCGCTGGCCAGGCCAGCCGCGCTGCCCCCGCCGTCCGCGACGCCGGCTTGCGCCTCTGGCACCGTTTCCGATCCCGATCCCGGTTCCGGTTCCGGTGCCGGCAGCGCCGGCGCAGCGCGGCCGATGATCCAGCCAGCCAGCACCTCGAACAGCCGTTCCGGTTCGATCGGCTTGGTGATGTAGTCGTTCATGCCCATGGCCAGGCTGTTTTCGCGGAAGCCCGGCACCGCGTGCGCGGTCATGGCGATCACCGGCAACTGCGCGGTCGAATGGCGCGCGCGGATCAGCGCGGTCGCCTCGTAACCGTCCATCTCCGGCATCTGGATATCCATCAGCACCGCGTCGTAGCGGCAGGCCTCGACCATGCGCACCGCCTCCATGCCGGTGGCGGCCAGGTCCACCTGCAGGCCGCCGCCGAGCAACACCTCGCGCGCGACCTGCTGGTTGATCTGGTTGTCATCGACCACCAGCACACGGGCGCCGGCCAGGCGCTGCGCCGCTGCCGACAACACGCGCGGCGACAGCGGCGCCACTGCCGGTTCGTCGGCGGCCAGGCCCAGCGCCTGCGCGATGGTCAGCAGCATGCGCGCGCGGTTGACCGGCTTGGCCAGGCAATGGCGGATGCCGAGCTGGCCGGCCGCGCGCATGGCCGCCTCGCGCCCGTACTCGGTGGCCATGATCACGATCGCGGGCGCACCGGGCGCGGCCGCCTGGCGCAGGCGCCGCACCGTGTCGGCGCCGTGGGCGCCCGGCATGTCCCAGTCCAGCACCACCACGTCCACCGGCTCCGGCGCCAAATAGGCATCCACGGCCGCCGCCGCCGCATCGGCAGAGCCGGCGGTGGTCACCGGCAGGCCGGCGTCGCCCAGCTGCTGGGCGAACATGGTGCGCACCACCGCGCTGTCGTCCACCACCAGCACCCGCGTGCCGGCCAGCAGCGCCAGCAAACCGGGCGCGTCGTCGTGCCGCGCCGGCAGGCTGGGCAGGGCGACGCTGAAATGGAAGCGACTGCCTTGTCCCGGCGTGCTGTCAACGCCGATCACGCCGCCCATGGCGCGCACCAGCTGCTGCGAGATAGCCAGGCCCAGCCCGGTGCCGCCGTACAGGCGCGTGGTGCTGCTGTCGGCCTGGCTGAAGGCGTGGAACAGGCGCTGCTGCTGCTCGGCGCTGATGCCCACGCCGCTGTCGCTGACGGCGAACCGCAGGCGGTCCCCGTCCGGCCCGGTTTCCCGGGTTACCTGCACCACGATCTCGCCGCGCGCGGTGAACTTGAGGGCATTGCCCACCAGGTTGATCAGTACCTGGCCCAGGCGCAGCGGATCGCCGGCCAGGCGCGCCGGCACGTCCGGGTCGGCCCAGGCCACCAGCTCCAGGCCTTTTTCCGCCGCGCGCCACGAGAACAGGTCCACCACCTGGTCGAGCACATCCGCCAGGTCGAACGGCACGCTTTCCAGCGCCAGCTTGCCCGACTCGATCTTGGAAAAATCGAGCACGTCGTCGATGATGCCCAGCAGGTTCTTGCCGGCGCGGTCGATCTTGTGGAAGTAATCGCGCGGCTTCGAGGGCAGGTCGAGGTGCGCGCCGAGGCCGGCAAAGCCGAGGATGGCGTTCATCGGCGTGCGGATCTCGTGGCTGATATTGGCCAGGAAGTCGCTCTTGGCGCGGGTGGACGCTTCGGCGTCGGCACGCGCCTGCTGGATGGCGCGGATCGCGTCGGCTTTCTGGAAGGCCGAGATGAACGGCTCCTTGAGCGCCTTGAACATGTCCAGGTCGGCCCCGGCAAAGGCCTGCTGCTGCTCGAACACCAGGTAGCCCTGCACTGCCTCGCCGTTGCAGATGCGTACCGCCAGCACGGCGCCGGCGCTGGTGCGGCTGAGGTACATCTCCGGCATGACCAGCTCGGCGCCTGCGACCAGCAGAGCGTGGGTCTGGTCCAGCGTCATGGCCGCGCAGGGCGGCACCACGCTGGTCTGCCAGCTGGCGTGTACCTTCAATTGCCCGGTGCCCGGCTCGCGGATCAGCGCGCAGGCGCCGCTGACGTCGCCAATCGCGCTCGATTCGACCAAGATCGCCTGCAGCAGCGCATCGAAATCGAGCTGGTCGTTGATCGACTTGACGATGGCGTGGACCCGCGCCAGGTGGCGGGTGCGGGCATACACCTCCTGCTGCAACTGCAGCTTGGCGTGCTCGAGCTGGCGGATACGCCAGCGGTACAGGCCCCAGCCCAGCAGCAGGAGGCCGAGCGCCGCGCCGGAGCGCGCCCACCAGGTCTGGTACCAGGCCGGCAGGAAGCGCAGCGCCATGGTCAGCTCGTGCGGGCTCCAGGCGCCGTCGCGATTGCTGCCGCGCATGTGCAGCCGGTAAGTGCCGGGCGCCACGTTGGCGTAGGTGGCGATGCGGTGGCTGGCATCGGCCTCCACCCAGTCCTTGTCGTAGCCCTCGAGGCGAAACGCGTAGCGGTTGCGGGCGCTGGCGGAATAGTCGAGCGATGCCACTTCGATGTTGACGTTGCGGGTGCCGGACGGGATTTCCAGGCCGGGACCGTCCGCCGCCAGCAAGGGCGCCGGCGCTAGCTGGCGTGTGTCGAGCTGAACACTACTGACCACCAGTTGCGGCTGGTAGCTCCAGCGCTGCGCCGGCGTCTGCCGTACCACCACGTAGCCACCGGAGGTGCCGAACACCGGCTCGCCCTGGGCGGTGCTGGCACCGGCGCCGCCGAAATAGGACTGGAACACCAGGCCGTCGGCACGACCGAACAACTCCACGCGCAAGGTCTCGGTGTCGATCACGGCGATGCCGTTGCCGCCCGACGCCCACATGCGGCCGCTGGCGTCGAGGCGCAGCGAACTGGCGATTTTGCCGAACTGGCCGGCGCCGACGGCGGGCCGCAGAAAGCGCGGCTTGCCGCCGGCGGTCTGGCCGTCGAGGATGGCGATGCCGCCGCTGTTGGTGGCCACCCACAACCGGCCGCGCCGATCGAAGGCCAGCGCGTTGATCAGGCCCTGCGGCAAGCCGTCGCTGCGATCGGGTTCCGCCAGGATCTGCTCGGCGCGGCCGGTGGCCGGATCGAAACGATTGAGGCCGTTGCGGGTGCCCACCCACAGCATGCCGTCCGGTGCTTCCAGCAGGGTGGTGACGCGGCTGTCGGAGAGGCCGCCGGCAGCGGCCGGTCCCTGGTGGTAGGCCTGAACCGTGGCGGCGCGCGGATCGTAACGCAACAGGCCGCTTGGCGTGCCCAGCCATAACTCGCCGCCACGCCGCAGGATGCTGCCGATGCGCGGCAACGGCTCGTGGTGCGGCAACGGTACCCGCCGCACCCGGCTGCCCTGGCCGCTGGTGTGGTACAGCCCGGCAAGGGTGCCGATCCACGCCTCGTTCGGTTCGGCTTCGGTCATGGCGAGGATCAGGCTGCCGGGCAGGGCGGTATCCGGCCGCAGCGGGTCGGGCCGCAGGCCGGCGCGGCGGGTGGCGTCCGGCGCGATCAGGTCGATGCCCTGGTCGGCCAGCGCCACCCACAGGCGGCCGCCCTGGTCGGTCATGAAGGCCGAGGCCGAAATCTCCGGCAAGCCGACGCCGTCGAAGATGGTGCTGAAGGTGCGGTTGCGCGGATCGTGGGTATCGACGCCGCGCTCGTTGGCCACCCACACCAGGCCGCTGCGGTCGCGCCACAGCGCCGCCACCCGGTCGCTGGCCAGGCTGACCGCCACCGCCGGCCGGTGCGTGATGCGGCGGTGGATGCCGGTGGCATCGAATTCGATCACACCGTCGCCATAGGTGCCGGCCCACCACTGGCCGGGCACGGTTTCGGTCAGCGACAGCACCATCGCCTGGCGCCGGCCCTGGTCCGCCAGCGCCAGCAGGCGCGCGCCGGCGGTGGCCGCATCGGCGCCGGCAAAACCGACGCCGCTGCGCAGGGTGCCGAACACTACGCCGCCTTGCGGATTCTGGCTCAGCGACAGGACGGCGTCACCCACGCCGGCGATGTCCGCGATCCGGCCGCTGGCCGCGTCGCGCCGTGCCAGGCCGGCGTCCGAGCCGATCCACAATACGCCGTCACGGTCGAGCAGCAGGGAGCGGACCTGGTTGGCGCGCTGACCACCGGGCGCCGCGTCCGGGCGCCGGTGGTGGCGCACCTGGCCGGCGGCGTCCACATAATCGAGGCCGGCGGCCGTGCCCACCCACAGGCCGCCGTCCTTGTCGCTGGCGATTGCATACACAGCCGGACTGGACAATGCGCCGGCCGCCACCCGCACGAAACGCTCGCTGTGCTTGTCATACCGGGCCAGGCCGTCGATGCTGGTTCCCACCCACAGCCGGCCTTGGCCGTCCACGTGCAGGGTCTGGATGAAGTCGCCGGGCAGCGAATACGGATCGTTGGCATCGAAATAGAAGTTGCGCATCTGGTAGCCGTCCCAGCGGCCGAGTCCGGCCTGGGAACCGAACCAGAGGAAGCCGTCGCCGTCCTGGGCCATGCTCATCACGACCGGGCTGGGGAAATTGCGCTCGGCGGGCGACAGATGATCGAACACGACCGGCGCCAGCGCATGCCAGCGATCGGTATCGGGGGCCGCGCGCAGCGGCGCAGAAGCCAGTCCGGCTAACAGGACGGCGGTCGCAAGGGTCAGGACGGTCGGGTTCACCACAAATCAAGGCCAGAGTACTGTGAGTTTCCCCGACGCCAACGTGCACAGGGTAATGCATCGTAAAGCAAAGCCCGCACTTGCGCCATTGCAAGTACAGATTGCAAGTCACACGCGATTCAATTGTGTGTCCATCGCAATCCTGTTGCCATTCTTGAACTTTGATAGGAAAATTCCTGTTACTCCTGGTTTTCTCCCTCGCAGCCCCCGCACAAGGACGACATGAAACCACTTGGGATCAAGGCGAAAGTTGCACTGGCAACCAGCATCACTTCGATCCTGATGATCGCCCTGGTGACCGTGGTTCAGATGCAACGAGTCAAGCACGATTTCGCCCGGGTGCTGTTTACCCAGCAAACCGCACTGGTGGCCCGCACTGCCGAGGAACTCGACGACAAGCTGACCGCGCTGCTCGAAATCGTCGCCTTTTCCGCCCGCAAGCAGCCGCTCGAGCTCGGCACCTCGGCCGAACGCCTGCGCGCCTACTACCAGGACCGCGCCATCCTGTCGCTGTTCGACGAACTGGTGGTGTATGGCGCCGACGGCAAGGCCGTGGCCGACCTGCCGGTGGTGCCGGGCCGGGTGGGCATGGACGTGTCCGACCGCGCCTACTTCAAGCAGGTGATGTACACGCGCAAGCCGATGATCACCGAGCCGGTATTGGGCAAGTACGGGCGCGAGCCGATCGTGCAGGTGATCGCCCCCGTGCTCGACGCGCGCGGCGAGGTGGTATGCATCCTGTCCGGCGTGCTGCGGCTGTACAAGAACAACTTCCTCGGCCACCTGCGCCACGCCACGGTGGGCGCCAGCGGCTATTATTTTGCCCTCACGCGCGGTCCCAAGCCGGTGTACGTGCTGCACCCGGACCCCAACCGCCTGCTGCAGCCGCGCGGTGGCCAGCTCAACGGCGCTACCACGCTGGCGCTGGCCGACGGCTTCGAGGGCACGGTCGATAGCGTCGATACCGAGGGCCACGAAGTGCTCAACAGCTACAAGACGCTGAAATCGGTGGACTGGGTGCTGGGCATGTCGCTGCCGGCCGCCGAAGCCTACGAGGCGTTTGACGGCGTACTCGCGCGCCTGCTGCTGTGGGGCGGCCTGGCCTCGCTGCTGACGGCGCTGCTGGTGGGCAGCCTGGCCGCGCGCCTGCTGGCGCCCCTGGTCAAGCTGCGCAACGCCATCGGCGCGCTGCGCGGCTCCACCGCCGAGTTCGCGCCACTGCCGGTCCACGCCGACGACGAGGTGGGCCAGCTGACCACCGCGTTCAACCACCTGATGCGCGAACGGCAGGCCGCCGACACCCGCCTGCAAAGCGTGCTCGAGTACGCGCCCAACGCCATCCTGGTGGTGGGCATGGATGGCCGCATCGAAACCGCCAACCGCGAGTGCGAACGCTGCTTCGGCTACCCGCGCGACCAGTTGCTGGGCCGCGCGATCGAGATGCTGGTGCCGGCGCCCTTGCGCGAGCGCCACACCAGCCACCGCGAACATTTTTTTGCCGAGCGCCTCAGCGCCGAGCCGGTGCGCATGGGACGCGGCGCCGTGCTGCACGGCCTGCGCCAGGACGGCACCGAGTTCCCGGTCGAGATCAACCTGAGCGCGGTGCGCACCGACCAGGGCACCAAGGTGCTGGCGGTGATTGCCGACGTGACCGAGCAACACCGGATGCGGCTCGACGCGGCAGCGCGTACCGAGGAACTCGAACGCGAGCGCGACCGCGCCGAGGCCGCCAACCGGGCCAAGAGCGAATTCGTCGCCAACATGAGCCACGAGATCCGCACCCCGATGAACGCGGTGCTGGGCATGGTCTATTTGCTCGGCAACACCCAGCTGACGCCGCAGCAGCGCAAGTACCTGAACATGGTGCGGGTGTCGGGCCAGTCGCTGCTGGGCATACTCAACGACGTGCTCGACTACTCCAAGATCGAGGCGCGCCACATGGCGCTGGCACCGGTCGAGTTCAACCTCGACGACACCATGAATTCGCTGGCCACCACCATGACCATGAATGCCGGCGACAAGGAAATCGAACTGGCCATCGCGGTCGATCCGGCCGTGCCCAAGCTGCTGCGCGGCGACGCCCTGCGGCTGCAGCAAATCCTGGTCAACCTGGCCGGCAACGCCATCAAGTTCACCGCCGCCGGCGAGGTGGTGGTATCGATCGGCCTGGCCGAATTGTCTTCCGCATCGCAGGCGCGGCTGCATTTCGAAGTGCGCGATACCGGCATGGGCATGACCGAACAGCAGCTGGGCCAGCTGTTCCACGCGTTTTCGCAGGGCGACCAGAGCATCACCCGGCGCTTCGGCGGCACCGGCCTGGGCCTGGCGATCACGCGCCGCCTGATCGAGCTGATGGGCGGAGAAATCGCGGTCAGCAGCAGCGAGGGCCACGGCTCGCGCTTCTGGTTCGAGTTGCCATTCGAAGTGCTGCCCGAGAAGGGAGAGGAGCGGCGCCGCCCCGCCATCGGCGAGCTGCGCATGCTGGTGGCCGACGACAGCGACACCAGCCGCACCCTGATCGCCCAGATGATCCGCGCCTGGGGCTGGCAGGCCGACGAAGTGGCATCCGGCACCGAGGCGCTGGCCCTGTTCCGCGCCAGCCTGGATGCACAGCAGCCGTACGACGTGGTGCTGGCCGACTGGCACATGCCCGGCATGGATGGGCTGGCCACGGCCAAGGGCATCCGCGCTGCCGCGCCCGAGGGCGGCCAGCCGGTAGTGGTGATGGTCAACGCCTTTGCCCGCGACCGCCTGGAAGAAATTTCCGCCGCGCCCGAGGTGGACGTGGTGCTCGTGAAACCCATCACCAGCTCCAACCTGTTCGACGCCCTGCACGAGGCGCTGGTGACCAACGGCGAGACCGGGCTGCAAATGGCGGCCGGCCAGGGCATCGAAGGGACGCTGGCCGGTTGCCGCCTGCTGCTGGTCGAAGACAACGTGGCCAACCAGGCGGTGGCCTGCGGCATGCTCGAGCTGGCCGGCGCCACGGTGGACGTGGTGGACAACGGCCAGCAGGCGGTGGACCGCATGAGCACGCGCCAGGGAGAATATGACGCGGTACTGATGGACATGCAGATGCCGATCATGGACGGCTTCACGGCCACCCGCATCCTGCGCCAGGAACTCAAGCTTACCTTGCCCATCGTGGCGATGACGGCCGGCGTGCTCGAAGCGGAGCGCGAGCGCAGCGTAACGGTGGGCGTGACCGCCTTCATCCCGAAACCGATCGAGGTCGAGGAAATGCTGGCGGTGCTGCTGCGTCACCTGCCTAAAAAAGCGGCAGACGAGCCGGTGCCTGCGCCTGCTGCGCTGCCGCACCCTGCGCGGCCTCACGCCGCCGTCAAGCTGGTGGCAGCTCCAGTGCCGGCACCGGCGACGGGAACGGTGCCCGGTGCTGGCAGCGAAGCCGACATCTTCAACGTGGACAAGCTGATGCGGGTGATGGGCAAGGACGCCAAGGGCAGGGCGGTGATGCTCAAGATGGTGCGCGGCGCCATCGAAGGCGGCATGGCGCCGGCCGACGAAGCCGGCACAGCAATCGCCGAGGGGCGCCTGCGCGATGCCGCCCGCCAGTTCCACGGCCTGCGCGGCGCCGTGGGGGTGCTCGGCGCACGGCGCCTGATCCAGGCCACCATGGATGCCGAAGACGCAATCGTCAAGGAAGACGACGCGGCGATCGCCGCCGGCTACCAGGCGGTGCGCACGGAACTGCAGGCCACGTTGCACCAGGCCGGGGCCTGGCTCGCCCTTCAGCCGGATTGACAGAAAGAAAACTCATCTACATTTGCAGAAATACCACACGTAAACGATATTGATAACAATTCGCATTTACGAAATGCAGCGCCATCGTTACAATCTCACGGATTAATCGAATAACAACCGGCATTCGAGCCGTCCTAACTATCCGAACGAGAGATACCGTAATGATCAAGAGCCGCAAGCACACGCAGTCACGTTTCAACCAACACATGAGCGCCGCCCTGGCCGCGATGCTGCTGCCGGTGGCAGCGCACGCCGTTGCCGCCGCCGATGAGCAGGCCCAAGCCCCGCAAACCCTGTCCGAAGTCAAGGTACAAGGCGCCGCCGAAGACACCTTCAAGGCCGACCGCGCCGTCTCGGCCAAGTACACCGAAAAGCTGGTCGATACCGCCCAGACCATCACCGTGATCAAGAAGGAACTGATCGAGCAGCAAGGCGCAGTCTCGCTGACCGAAGCGCTGCGCAACACCCCGGGCGTGGGCGCGTTCTTCCTCGGTGAAAACGGCAATACCAACACCGGCGACGCCATCTTCATGCGCGGCTTCGACACCTCGGGCAGCATCTACGTGGACGGCGTGCGCGACGTCGGTTCGATCACCCGCGACATCTTCAACATCGAGCAGATCGACGTCCTCAAGGGCCCGGCCGGCACTGACAACGGCCGCAGCGCGCCAACCGGTTCGATCAACCTGGTCAGCAAGCGCCCGCAACTTGAAGACGCCTACCTCGGTTCCGTCACCGCCGGCAGCGGCAAGCAAAAACGCGTCACCGCCGACGTCAACCAGGTGATCAACGTCGACAGCGGCAGCGCCTTCCGCTTGAACGCGCTGGTCCAGGACAGTGGCAACGCGGCCCGCGACGTGGTCGAGAACAAGCGCTGGGCCGTGGCGCCGTCGCTGGCGTTCGGTCTGAACGGTCCTACCCGCCTCTACCTGAACTACCTGCACGTCAAGCAGGACAATATTCCTGATGGCGGCGTGCTGACCATCGGCCTGCCCGGCTACACCCCGCCATACCTGGCCGCCGCCACCACCGGCACCCCGGCCGCCATTGCCGCCAGTGCTGCGGCTGCCGCCGCCGACCGCATCCGCCTGGCGCCGCTGGCCACCGCGCCGCGCGTCAATCCGAAGAACTTCTACGGCTCGGAGAAGGACCACGACAACGTCACCGCCGACCAGTTCACGGCCCGCGTGGAACACGACTTCGCCAATGGCGTCAAATTGCAGAACACCACCCGTTACGGCAAGAACAAGCAGGATTACCTGCTGACCGCGTTCATGGCCACCTCCGGCAACCTGATCGTCACCGGCACGCCCGACACCTGGACCATGGCCCGTAGCACCCTGACCTACAAGGACCAGACCAACAAGGTGCTGACCAACCAGACCAACGTCACCGCCGAGTTCGGCACCGGCGCGGTCAAGCACACGCTGGTGGCCGGCCTGGAATTCATCACCGAGAAACAAACCAACTACACGCTTGCGACCACCGCAGGTACCGCCATCACCCGCACCAGCATCTACAACCCGAATCCGGCCACGCCGCAAACCTTCACCTATGCCCGCACCGGCGCGCAAGCGGTGGGCAATACCGACACCCAGGCCGTGTACCTGTTCGACACCGCGAAGTTCGGCGACTGGATCATCAACGGCGGCCTGCGCCTGGACCACTTCAGCACCACCTACGATTCGGTGGCCATCCAGGGTACGGCCACGCCGCAAACCATCCCGGTCGGCACCCGCATCGCCACCAACCTCAAGGTGGGCGACACGCTGGTCAACGGCAAGCTGTCGGCACTGTACAAGCTGACGCCGGAGAGCAGTGTCTATGCGCTGGCGGCCAGCTCGAAAGCGCCGCCGGGCGGCACCAACTTCTCGCTCAGCGCCAACGCCAACAGCGCCGCCAACCCCAACTACGATCCACAGAAAACCACTAACTACGAGTTCGGCGGCAAATGGGATCTGCTGCAGCAAAAACTGTCGCTGTCGGCAGCGGTGTACCGCACCACGGTGAAAAACGAAGTGGAGCAGGATGCCACCAGCGGCACCTACTTCCAGACCGGCGAGAAGCGCAACCAGGGCGTGGAACTGGGCGTGACCGGTGAAATCACCCGTGGCTGGCTGGTGAGCGCAGGCTACACCCGCATGTCGGCCAAGGTCACCAACGGCCGCGCCGTGGCGGCCGACGGCGAAGTCTACCTGGCCTACACGCCGAAGCAGTCGTTCACGTCGTGGACCTCGTACACCCTGCCGTTCGGCCTGACCGTCGGTGGCGGCGTGCGCTTCAACGACCAGCTGCGTCGCGGCACCGACGGCGCCGTGGGCACTCCGTCCCATATCGATTCGTACTGGGTAGCCGACGCCATGGCCAGCTACCCGCTCAACAAGCACATCGACCTGCGCCTGAACGTGTACAACCTGACCGACAAAGAATATGTTGCGGCGATCAACAAGTCCGGTTACCGCTACACCCCGGGCCAGCCGCGTTCGGGCAGCCTGACGGCCAATATCAAGTTCTAAGCCGCGCGCTGCCTTGGCAGCACCTGAGCCCCGCCGGTACCGGCGGGGCTTTTTCGTTTTTGCACAACGTTGTTTTACGGTCCTGCCAGCGGATTTTGATGCAATAAAGAGTAGATAAATAAAGAACGTTCATTACAATGCTTGCACGGGCGGCTGGCATGCGATTGCAACGGCATCTGTGCAAAGCCTCCCCACTTCAGGGAGGCAACCATGGCATACCACCATCCGGCGTCACAGCCGTCTTCACCTATCTCATCGAACCGGCTGCGCACCGTCCTGCGCATGATTCCCCTGGTCTGCGCGGCCTGGTGCGGCAACGCGCTGGCGGTGGACGTGATCTACCAGGGGCCGCCTGGCAGCAGCGGCCTGGCCGGCGCCACGCCGGGCGCTCCCGGTACCGCTGGCGGCGCCGCGCCGCCTGCCCCGTACCTGCTGTTTGGCGCCGATCCGGTCAACACCCTGCTGGTCAGTGGCGGCGCCGGCGGCGCGGGCGGTAACGGCGCCAATGGCAATACCGGTCAGACCGGGGGCGCGGCTGGCGCTGGGGGCGCCGGTGCCGACACTTCGGCCGAGTTATCGGTGGCGGCGCCGGCAACCGGCGCCAGCCTGGCGGTCACCGCCAACGGCGGCCTGGGCGGCAACGCCGGCCAGCCGGGCAGCGGCGCCCAGACCGGGGCCGGCGCGGCAGGCGGTGTCGGCGGCACAGCGTTCGCCAACGGCGTGCTCACCAGTTCGGGCAGCGGCGCCGTGCAAGGCGTGGCGCAGGCCACCGGCGGCCAGGGCGGGCGCTCCACCGGCGTACTCAACGGCGCGGCCGGCGGCGCGGCGCTCAGCAACCTCACGACGGTCGCACTGGGCAGCGGCGCGGCCAGCGTGCGTTCGATTGCCACCGGCGGCCAGGGCGCCGCCGCCAATGTCGACGGCACGAGCGGCGGTGCAGGCGGCAATGCCTCCGCCAACGCAGGCGTCGGCAATCCCAACGCCACGCTGTCCTCCTACAGCCAGGAAGTGCGCGCCACCGGCGGCGCTGGCGGCCATGCCAACCTCGACTTTGACAACGCCCCCTTTGCCTACGGCGGCAACGGTGGCGATGCCGCCGCCAACACCAGCAGCGCCTTCAACAGCAGCACCGGCACGCTGACGCTGGTGCAGAGCGCCACCGGCGGCGCCGGCGGCGATACCGTGTTTGCATATGCCGGACGCGGCGGTAACGCCACGTCCACCATTACCAGCGGCCTGGGCGGCGCACTCAACGCCAGCGTCGACAGCATCGCCACCGGCGGCATCGGTGGCAACGCTGCCGGCAACCCGTTCAACGACCCGATATCGGGCGCACCGGGCGCGGGCGGCAATGCCACCAGCACCGTCTCGCTCGCAGGCAACGCACCGGCCGCCGGCAGCTGGAACGCGGTGATTGCCGCCACCAGCACCGCGCTGGCAGGCTTGCCCGGCGTCGGCGCCTTCTCGGGTGGCGGTGGCACGGCCGACGCCACCGTGACGGTGGCCGGCTACGGCCGCGTGACCGGCACCGCGCTGGCCACCGGCGCGTACGGCGGCAACGAGGGTGGCGCCGGCATTGCGCGCGCCACGGTCGATTCCAGCTACAGCGCAGTGGCCAACGCCACCGCCAATGGCGGCGGCGCCTTCTTCAACCCGGGTGCGGCGGCCACCGCGCGCGCCGATGCCCGGTCGGCCTGGCATGCGAGCGCCGACGCGGTCGCCATGTCCGGCAGCGGCCGCTTTGGCAATACCGAGGCGGGATCTGCCATCGCCCAGGCCTCGGTCACCCGCGCGCTCGGCATGCCGGCGCCGCCTTTGCCGCCAGCGTCGCTGCTGGCGCCAGAAGCGCGCGCCCACGCGCTGGCCAGCTTCCGCGGCGGCGAAGTGCTGGCGCGCAGCAGCTACAGCGACGCCAGCCTGGGCGCCGCGGTGGTGGCCACGGCCGGCTCGGCCCAGCCGGCCGAGTTCTACCAGCCCGAGGCATACAGCGCGGCCAATGTCGGCGGCGCAGCCTACGGGGCGTGGACGCCTGATCCCGCCGTCGGCATGGTCTCCTCGTATGCCAGCGCGCTGCCCGATCCGGCTTCGCTGTCCACCTTGCTGGCGGCCTCGCCCAACATCGCGGCAGCATTCGACGACGCCCAGTTCTTGGGCGCCGGCACCATGGGCGCGATGTTCTTCCCGTTCAGCGCCACGGCGCAGTTCAGCGTGCCGTTTACCGCCGGCCGCCACCTGCTGCTGGGATTGGGACTGCCGTTCGTCTCGGAATTCAATACCGCCAACTTCGAATTCTCGGTCAGCAATGGCGCCACCGAACTGTACGCGGGCAGCTTCAACAATCCGGACCAGGCCGCGCTGTTCTTCTCCGATAAGGTGCTCGACCTGGGCGTGTTCAACACCAGCACGCTCGACCTGCTGGTGCGCTTCTCGTTCAACGGCGGCATCTACGGCTTCAACTACGTGCTGGGCGCCGGCGACGCCCTGACGCCGGTGCCGGAGCCGGGCGCCTGGCTGATGCTGGTGCTGGGCCTGGCCCTGCTGACGTGGCGCGCGCGCACATTGCGTTCAGCTAGTCACTGACTGCCGCAACACCGGTGGTGAAAACGCTTGCCACCAATTGCAGCCCCATGACATGATCAATATCAGACTTTGGCTTCCGGTTCCTCCGGAATGGGGCTGCGATGGATCGTGTGGTTGGCTTGTCCGCGAAATACCTGGCGGCGCGCCCCGGCGCCGCGCCACACAACGCCCTCCAACACCCCTTGCATGCCGCTAGCTTGACCAGCGCTGGCGGCCATTTCCTCATCTTTTCCCCCTTGCATGCCACGGCCATTTCCCTGGCAGGCATGCGCACATCCGTTTCAGGAGCGATTATGTTTGCAAACATGAAGGTGGCGGTACGGCTGGCAATCGGTTTCGGCGCGGTGGTGGTGTTACTGCTGGCGCTGTCGGCGGTCAGCCTGAACAGCATGGCGGCCTTGAATCACGACGTCAGCCTGCTGATGGACGACCGCTATCCGAAGGTCATGCTGGCCAATGAAGCAGCCACCCTCACCATCGACAACGGCCGCCAGGTACGCAGCATGATGCTGGCCACCAGCAACGAGGAACGCGAGCGCTACAAGGCGACTGCCGAGGCCAATCGCGTCAAGGTGGCCGAAGCGCTGGCCCGGCTCGACAAGCTGGTGGCCAGCGACAAGGGGCGCGAACTGTTCCGCGAGGTCACCAGCAAGAGCAATGCGCTCAATCCTGCCTATGTCGAACTGTATGCCTTGATCAAGGACGATCCGAAGGCTGCGCTCGAGTACATGAAGGACCAGTTCCTCGTCGCCAACAGCAGCTACCTGGCGGCGCTGGAAAACCTGGTCAAGCACCAGACCACGCTGATGGAACAGGACCGCCAGCACGCGGCAGATAACTATGACAGCACGCGCAACACGGTGATCGCACTGGTGGTGGGCGCGGTGGTGATAGCGATCGGGCTGGCATGGGCCATCACTGCCAGCCTGGTGCGTGGGCTCGGCGGCGAACCGGCGTATGCGGCCCAGGTGCTGCGGCGCATTTCCGAAGGCGACCTGTCCAGCGACGTGGTCACCCGGCCCGGCGACAAGGGCAGCCTGCTGCTGACGGTCAAAGAGATGGTGGCCAAGCTCAAGCAGGTGATCGACGGCCAGCGCACGGTGGTGGAAGCGGCCAATCGCGGCAACTTCGATTCCCGCGTGGACCTCAATGGCTTGCAGGGCTTCCAGCGCGACATGGGCGACGGCCTCAATCAACTGGCGGCCACCACCGGCGCCAGCATTGCCGACGTGGTGCGGGTGATGGGCGCAATGTCCGACGGCGACCTCACGCAAACCATCGACAAGCCGTACGAAGGCGCGTTCGGCGAACTGAAAAAATACGCCAACACCACCGTGGCCAAGCTGGGGCAAGTAGTCGCCGAAGTGAACGCCAATGCCGAGGGGCTGGCTGCCGCCTCCGAACAGGTGAGTGCCACCGCCAACTCGCTGGCGCAAGCTGCCAGCGAACAGGCAGCGGGCGTGGAAGAAACCTCGGCCTCGGTCGAGCAGATGACCGCGTCGGTAGCGCAAAACACCGACAACGCCAAGGTGACCGACGCCATGGCCAGCCGCGCGGCGGTGGAAGCCACCGAAGGCGGCGAGGCCGTGCGCTCGACGGTAACGGCCATGAAGCAGATCGCCGCCAAGGTGCTGATCATCGACGACATCGCCTATCAAACCAATTTGCTGGCGCTGAACGCCGCCATCGAAGCGGCCCGCGCGGGCGAGCACGGCAAGGGCTTCGCGGTGGTGGCGGCCGAGGTGCGCAAGCTGGCCGAACGCAGCCAGGTGGCAGCCCAGGAAATCGGCGAAGTCGCCACCAGCAGCGTCAGCCTGGCCGAGCACGCCGGCCAGATGCTGGGCGCGATGGTACCCAATATTCGCAAGACATCCGACCTGGTACAGGAAATCACGTCGGCATCGGAAGAGCAATCGGCGGGCCTGGCGCAAATCAATTCCGCCATCGCCCAATTGAGCCAGACCACCCAGCAAAACGCCGCCGGCTCCGAACAACTGGCCTCCACCGCCGAGCAGATGAGCAGCCAGGCAGAAGAGTTACAGCAGGCGATGAGTTTCTTCCGGGTAGCGGGCAGCCTGAAAAGCACCGCCGCCTCATCCAGCAGCCACGGCGCCAGCCGGCAGCAGCCCCGCCCGTCATCCGCCCCACGCCACGCCCCAGCGCCACGGCAACAGGAATTTGCGTCCACCGGTCCGGATGAAACCAAGTTCGTGCGGTATTAAGATCGGATGGCGTCAAGCGGTGACGTCAACAGTGTATGTACAAAAAATCTTGAACTGCTCATTTTTTGTACATACAATAATCTATGGACATTATCTACGATCCCACCAAGGACCGCTCCAACCTGGAGAAGCGTGGTGTGCTGTTGTCCGCAGCGTCGCTGCTCGAATGGGATACGGCTGTTGAGAAGCCCGACGATCGGGAAGACTACGGCGAACAGCGTTACCGTGCCTTTGGATTCATTGGCAACCGGCTGTATTGTGTGGTGTATGTGGATAGAAACGAAATACGGCGAATTATCAGTTTGCGTAAGGCAAACGCAAGGGAGGTCAATGAGTATGTCAAAGCAAACCAGTAACCGCATAGTCTTATCCGGAGAGGCCGATGACGATGCCAACCGGGCACAGGCTCGCCGTTTGAAAGTCATGGACATCATTATTCCAACTGCGGAAGAGGATGAAGTCATCACGGCCGCTGCCTTGCTGGACCCCGACAACCCGCCTCTGGCCGAAGGCGAGATGGCACAGTTCCTGCCGGCCCGTAAACCGCGAGGCCGCCCCGTGCAGAGCATCATCAAGGTTCCCACCACGATGCGGTTGGACAGCGACGTGGTCGATTCATTCAAGGCAACTGGAGAGGGCTGGCAGACCCGTGTCAATGCAGCATTGCGCGACTACTTGTCGGAGCGCAATATGCTGGCTCATCGTTATCACGCTACCGTGCACAACCGTAAAGATAAGACCGAACAACTTGGCGAATTCTTGGTCGTCGCAACCGACGATGTTCAGGCCCGCCAAAAGGTTAAACATCATTTGCGTGAGCGAGGCGACAACGAGACGGCGCGCGGGAGTGTGCGCACTGTGGATATCGGCAACGTACGCATGGATGATCTTGACGTTATTTACTGATTGTCTGCCGCCATGCAGCGGCTTTTTAACCGATTGTGGAACTTTAGTAGCGTAGACGTAGTCACAATTCCTATTTATAATTGCGAGTGATTCTCATTTAGATTACTCAACATTCAGGAGTTGTGATGTTCCACCGCGCAGACAAACCTTTTTCATCCACCCCAGTCCTGCGCCCCGTGCGCCTGGCGGCCCGACTGGCGCTGCTGTGCGCGAGTGCGGCCATCACGTTCCCGCTGGCCTACGCTGCGGACGCGCCAGCGCCGGCAGATGCAGCCGCCGGTGCGGAGGCTGACCGCGACACTTTGCTGCCCACCGTGACTGTCACCGGCACCAGCGACCGTGTCACCACCGAGAACTCGGGTTCGTTCGGCAGCCGCAAGACGTCGATCGTCAAGGGCCTGGAATCGGTGCGTGAAATTCCGCAGCCGGTTACCGTGCTCACGCGCCAATTCATCGAAGACCGCGCGCTGCTCAACCTGACCGACCTGATGCTGGCCACGCCCGGCATCGCGGTTGACTACACCGACAGCGAGCGCATTACGTACCACTCGCGCGGCTACCAGATCGACGCCATGCAAGTGGACGGTTTGACCATTACCCAGGGCGGCTCGGCTTTCGCCCAGCCCGATGCGGCCGTGCTCGACCGCGTGGAAGTGCTGCGCGGCGCCTCCGGCATGTTGCGCGGTTCCGGCAATCCGTCGGCCACCGTCAACATGGTGCGCAAGCGTCCCACGCGCGACTTCCAGGCGTCTGCCACTGGCGTGCTCGGTTCGTGGGACCGGCGCCGCGCCGAAGGCGATATTTCGGGCGCCCTGAACCAGGCTGGAACCGTGCGCGCGCGCCTGGTGGCCGTCAAGGAAAAAAAGGACAGCTTCCAGAAGGCGATGAAGGAAGACCGGCAAGTGCTGTACGGCGTGGTGGAAGCGGACCTGTCGCCCGAAACTGTGCTCACCGCCAGCCTGCAGCGCACCGAACTCGATGCCACCGGCTCGTGGGGCGGCATGCCGGCCAAGCTCGATGGCTCGTCGATGAACCTGCCACGCGAAACGTTCCTGGGCGCCGCCTGGAACCGCTGGAACCGCGCCAACGAACAGGCGTTCGTGGAGCTCGAGCAGCGTTTCGACAATGGCTGGACCGCCAAGGCCAGCGCCGGCTACCTGCACCTGAAGATGGACCCGAACGGCTTCAAGCAGTCGTACATCGCCCGCCCCACCGGCAGCAAGGACGATTACCTGTTCGGCGTGACCACGTCGCAGTACACGGGCGACGACAGCCAGCAGGATAATTACTCGCTCAGCGCCAACGGCCCGTTCACCCTGCTGGGCCGCCAGCACAAGCTGGTGGTGGGCGCGGAAGCCCTGCGCACGCGTACTATCGCGACGGCCGGCCTGGGCAACCAGTTCCCGCTCAATAACGTCGATATCCGCAACTGGGACCCGTACACCACGTACCCGGAAAACAACCTGGTCACCATCAATACCTTGAAACCAACTTTCGTCCAGCAGCAGGGCGTGTATGCAACCACCAGCCTGTCGCTGATGGACTCGCTCACGGCGCTGGCCGGTGTGCGCCTGAGCTGGTACGAGTACCGCGCGCCGTCCGCCCCCGCTACCAGCTACAAGGTGGAGCGCCAGACCACGCCGTTTGCCGGGCTGGTGTACGACATCACGAAAAAGCTCAATGCCTACGTCAGCTATACCGAAATCTTCACGCCGCAAAACGTCAAGGACGTCAACAACAACATGCTCAAGCCGATCACCGGCGAGGACTACGAAGCGGGCCTGAAAGGCGAATTCTTCGGCGGCAAGCTCAATGCGTCGGCTGGCGTGTTCCGCATCAACAACGTGGGCCGCGCGGTGGAAGACTCGGCGGGACCGGCTACCTGTGCGCCGTCGAACCCGACCGGCCGCTGCCGCATTGCCGGCGGCAAGACCGAGAGCGAAGGCTGGGAAGCGGAGCTGTCGGGCGAGCTGGCGCCGGGCTGGAACATCCAGGGCGGTTACACCAGCACCCGCACCAGGTACGTGGTCGATACCGCCGCCAACACCAACCAGCCGCTGCGCGCCATCGATCCGCGCCACCAGCTGCGCTTCTTCAGCAACTACCGCCTGAGCGGACTGCTCAAGGGCTGGACCGTGGGTGGTGGCGCCAACATCCAGAGCGACGCCACCGTCACCGGCAGCGGCTTGACCGCGCGCCAGGGCGGCTACTCGGTATTGAACGCCATGGCCGGCTACCGCTTCAACGACCGTTACTCGGTGCAGGTCAACGTCAACAACCTGGCCGACAAGACCTACTACAAGCGCTTCGCGCCGACCGGCCTGGCCTACTACTACGGCGATCCGCGCAACGTGGTGGTGACGCTGCGCGCGGCGCTTTGATTTAATTATTTATATCGTTTATACGAGATAAATAGTTTATATCGTATAAACGGTTTATATAAATAATTTTCAGCTGTTTTTACCGTCGATTTTTACCCCCATTCAGGTGGTGATTTGACGGATGGCGGCGGTGAATTTGTCGAGTTCTGCGGTGGTGGTGAACAGTGCCGGGGTCACGCGCAGGCAGGCGCCGCCTGCCGCGCCTTTGCGCGGGACCGTGAAGATGCCGTACTGGTCGACCAGCGTTTTTTGCAGGGCCACGTTGTCGTCAAAACTGGTCTTGCCGGCCAGGCGCAGCGACGTGACGGCGCCGCTCATGTCGTCGGGGGCCAGGATGTGCACCTTGCTGTTGCCGCGCAGTTGCGCTACCCAGTGGTTGCGCAGGTGCAGCAGGCGGGCGCCCTTGTTGCGCGTGCCCATGGCGTCGTGCTGGCGCAGCGCGGCGGGGATGGTCATCAGCGCAGCGACATTGACGGTGCCGGCCAGCACGCGCGCACGGATGTCGGTCGCCGGGTGGTCGGCATTGCCCAGGTGGATGCCGATCGCGCTCAGTCGCTCCTTGCGGATGTGGATGAAACCCAGGCCCAGCGGCGCGCCGATCCACTTGTGCAGGTTGCCGCCGACGAAGTCCGCCTGCAAGTCCGGCAATTGATAGTCGAGCTGGCCCCACGACTGCGCCACGTCCACGATCACATCGACGCCGCGCGCCTTGGCCATTTTTACCAGCTCGGCAATCGGATACACCAGGCCGGTGCGGTGGCTGATGTGGGTGAGCAGCAGCAGGCGCGTGCGCGGATGCGCCTTGAGCGCCTGCTCGTACACGTCCAGCACGCCCTGGCGCGTGGCCGGCTCGGGCGTGGTGACCACAGCCACCGTGGCGTTGCGCCGCGCGGCCAGGTCCTGCATGGCGTACTGCATCGAATCGTAGTCGAGGTTGCCGTACATGATGGTGTCGCCGGCCTTGAGCAGCTGGTAGTTGCTGATCAGGTTTTGCAGCGATTCGGTGGCGCCGCGCGTGAGCGCCACCTCGTCGGTGGGCACGCCCAGATGCTGCGCCAGCGTGGCGCGGATCGCCTCGATGCCCTGGCGGTCGAATTCGCGCCGCAGGAAGTACGAGTTGTCGCGGTTGAGGCGGTCGATATGGCGCTTGAAATCATCCGATACCGCGCGCGTCATGATGCCGTAGTAGGCGTTTTCCAGGTTGATGAAGTCGCCGCTGACGTCGTAGTGCGACTTGATGTCACGCCAGTACGCTTCGTCGCGCACGACCTGTGCGACCGGGCCGGCCGGCGCCTTTAATGGCTGATCCTGCGCCTGCAGCGCTGGCGTGGCGCCAACGGTACCAGCGGTGCTGGCGGCAACGAGGGAACCCTGCAGAAAGGTGCGGCGGCTGATGGTCATGGCGGTCCTGTACGGTGATGGGCGATCGGAACATTGTAGGCAAACGCCAGCGCCGTGCTTGTGGCGCGACTTCGCAAGCTATAAACTGGGCTTATACCCTGACCTGATCACTCCCATGCTGCTCCGTGAAATCGAGATCTTCCGCGCCGTGATGACGGCCGGCTCCGCCAGCAAGGCGGCGCGCCTGCTCAGCCTGACGCAACCGGCCGTGAGCCTGTCGCTGCGCAAGCTGGAAACCCATGCGGGCCTGGCGCTGTTCGAGCGCGTGCGCGGCAAGCTGGTCCCCACCCAGGAAGCGCACGCGCTGCTGGCCGAAGTGCACCGCTGCTTCGTCGGGCTCGACGCCATCGAGCACCGGCTGCGCAGCCTGCGCCAGTTCGGCGTCAACCGCATCCGCATCGCCAGCCTGCCGGGCATGGGCGTGGGTTTCCTGCCGCGCGTGCTGAGCGAATTGAAGCTGAGCGAGCGCAAGGTGACGGTGTCGTTGCAGATCATGTCGTCGCGCGACGTGCGCGCGCGCCTGCTGGCGGGCGAGGCCGATATCGGCCTGATGGCCGACGAGGTCAGTGCCGATGGCCTCGAACACTCGGTGTTCGCACGCTACAACGGCGTGGTGGCGCTGCCGTTGAAACACCCGCTGGCGCGCAAGAAGGTAATACGCCCGAACGACCTGGCGCGCTACCCGTTCTTGGCGCTCAATCCCGAGGACGGCGCCAGCGTGCGGCTCGACGCCATCTTCCGCGCCCACGGCGTGGTGCCCGAAACCGTTGTCGAGACACCGTATACGATCAGCTTATGCGAGCTGGTACGCCACAACGTGGGCATCGCCATCGTCAACCCGGTCACCGCGCTCGATTACGCGGGCCGCGACATCGTGCTGCGGCGCTTTTCGGAAACCCTGGCTTACGGCTGCCAGCTGGCCATGCCGGCAGGGCGGCCGCTGACACCGTTCGCCCAGCAATTGCTGGCCACCATGCGCACGCGGCTGGCGGCCGACCTGGCCGGGCTGGACGCGTGGCTGGAAAGAAATCACTGAGGTGATCAATTTGAATAAATGATGAGTCCGGTTACAAAGTGTGAATATATAAAGTTTTCAATATGATATCTTTCTCGATATAAAAATATTGTATTTATATAAACCAAATGCTAGGGGAAACTTCAGTTTCAGCAATGCATTTTATATTTCCAAATAAAAATTGGATTTAAAAAATGCCCGTTTCTTAAACTACTACATTTAATTCACCAACCGGAATCTTCATGAAAAAAATCACGCTTTGCGCCTTGCTGTCGCTGTTCGCCTTCTCCAACTACGCCGCTGCCGGCCCCGTGACCAGCGGTTTTAATAACCTGGGTACCGTCGAGGTGTGCGACGATTGTTATACCCCCGAAGTGACGCTCGGTTTTAATGCCAATTATTTCGGCAATACCTTCGATACCACGTATGTCAGCAATAATGGTTATGTCACCTTCGGCAGCGGGCAGGGCACTTATACGCCTACCGGACTGACCGCCAATTATCTTGGCGCTCCGATCATCGCGCCATTTTTCTCCGACGTCGATACCCGGGCGGCAGCCGGCGGCACGGTTACTTACGGCAATGGCACCTACGCCGGCCAGAACGCCTTTGGCGTGACCTGGAACCAGGTCGGCTACTTCGCGTCACGCGACGACAAGCTCAATACCTTCCAGCTGATCCTGGTCGATCGCAACGCCACCGGCGCCGGCAACTTCGACATTTATTTTAACTACGACCAGGTGCAGTGGGAAACCGGTGAAGCGGACTCTGGCGTAGGAGGCCTCGGCGGCATTTCGGCCTCGGTCGGCTTTGCCAACGGCAGCGGCGCGGCCGGCACCTACAACCAGCTGGCCGGCTCGCTGGTCAACGGCGCGCTGCTCGATGGCGGCATCCACTCGCTTGCCGCCGGCTCCAACAACGGCGTCACCGGCCAATACCTGTTCCACGTGCGCAATGGCGTGATCACCGCCGTGCCGGAACCGGAAACCTACGCCATGCTGGTTGCCGGCCTGGGCCTGGTGGGCGCCATGAGCCGTCGCCGCCAGCGCAGCAAGGCCGCCGTTTGATGCGCTAGCACTACCTCGCGTACACTCCCTGGCAACGCCGCGCCGCCCGGTGCGGCTTGCCACGGGAGTTCACAGTGCCATTACCGATCACCAGCGTCGCTGCCGACGACACCGCGTTCTGGGACGCGGTCCGCGCGCAGTACGCCCCATCACCCGACTTCATCAACCTGGAAAACGGCTACTTCGGCATGCCCGCCAACCCGGTGCGCGCCGCCTTGCGCCGCTACCAGGACGAAGTCGATGCGGAAAGCAGCTATTTCCTGCGCCAGCGCTGGCCTGACCGCTTGGCACAGGTGCGCCAGGCGCTGGCCGCATTCACCGGCGTCGATGCCGATGAACTGCTGATCACGCGCAGCGCCGTGGAGTCGCTCAACATCGTGTTGCAGGGCTATCCGCTCGCATCCGGCGACGCCATCGTGTACGCCCACCACGACTACGACAGCGCGCTCGACATCGTCGCCACCCTGGCTGCACGGCGCGGCGTGGCGCCGGTGCCGGTGGACGTACCGCTCGATGCTGTCAGCGACGCCGCCATCGTCGCCGCCTACGAATCCGCCATCACGCCGCGCACGCGGGTGATGCTGCTCACCCACATCGTGCACCGCACGGGCCAGATCATGCCGGTGGCGGCGCTGGCGGCCATGGCGCGCGCACGCGGCATCGACGTCATCATCGACGCTGCCCATTCGTTGGCGCAGCTCGACTACCGGGTGCCGCAACTGGGCGCGCAGTTCGTCGTCGCCAACCTGCACAAGTGGGTGGGCGCGCCGCTGGGTACGGGGCTGCTGTACATCGCGCGCGAACGCATTGCCGACATCGCGCCGTTTTACGCCGACACCACCCACGCCGCCGGCGATATCGACAAGCTGGGACACGTGGGCGCGGTGCCGCCGGCGCCGGTCATGGCGATCGAGGACGCGCTGGCGTTCCACGCGCAGATCGGCACGGCCAGCAAGGAAGCGCGCCTGCGCTGGCTGGCGCGGCGCTGGATGGACGCGGTGCGCCGCGTGCCCGGCGTGCGCCTGTACACGCCCGCCGATCCGGCGCGCCACTGCGCACTGGGCGCCTTCGGCATCGACGGCATGGCGGCGGCGGACGTGGCGCGGCGGTTGATGGACGAGCACCGCATCTTCACCGTGGTGCGCCAGCTGGGCGAAGTGTCACTGGTGCGGGTAACGCCGCACGTCTTTACACGCGCGCAGGATGTCGATGCGCTGGCGGCGGCAATTATCGGGCTGGCGGCGTCATCGCGCTGACGCCAGCGAGCAGCATGGCGCGGAAGTCTGCCACCAGCGGCCGCAAATTGATGCGGTGCCAGGCCACCCATAGCGGCGTGCGGTAGCTGAACCACGGCAGTTCGCGCAGCACCACGCCGGGCGGCGCCTGGTGCCGCAAACCCTGCTGCACCATGGCGATGCCCAGGCCCGCGCCGACCAGCCCCAGCGCCGTCATCGGCTCGGTCGCTTCCATGCGCACGTGCGGGGTAAAGCCGGCCCGCGCGCACTCGGCGATGAAGTTGTCGTGCTGGAGCGCGGTCTCCTTGTGCCGCACCAGGATCCAGTCCTGCGCCGCCAGGTCGGCCGGCGCCAGCGTGGGCAACGCGGCCAGCGGGTGCGCGTCAGGCAGCGCCAGCAGCATCGGCTCGCTGCGCACCAGCGCGCAATCGAGATCGGCGTCATCGGGCGCCGGCGGTTCGCATAACAGGGCAATATCGAGGCTGCGCTGGCGCAGGCCCTCGACCTGCTCGGCCGAATGCAGGTTGTAGAGCGCCACGTGCACCTGCGGGCGCTCGACACGCAGCGTGCGCAGGCCGTCGGGCAGCACGCCCGCGTGCATGGCGTTGTCGATATAGCCGATGCACAGCCCGCCCTCGTCACCGCGGCCCAGGCGGCGCGCCATGGCTTCCAGGCGCGTGGCATGGACCAGGAAGGCGCGGGTTTCGGTCAGGAAGGTACGGCCGTCGCGGGTGAGGCGGATACGCTGCAAACTGCGCTCGAACAGGGTCAATTCCAGCTTTTCCTCGAGCTGGGCGATCTGCCGGCTCAGCGGCGACTGCGAGATGTGCAGGCGCTCGGCAGCGCGCCCCACGTGTTCTTCCTCGGCCACGGCGACGAAGTATTGCAACTGGCGAATATCGAGCATGTCAGACCCAACAGGACTTAAGGTGAGCAAATTATGTCTTGGACGGTCTGTTAAAGTCAATCTACACTGGTCTCATTCACTCATCCACCAGGAGCACACCATGAGCATTCGTGAACAACTGCAAGGCAAACTCGGCTTCGGCACCGCCCCGCTGGGCAATATGTACCGCGACATTCCCCCGGCCGAGGCGATCGCCACGGTCGATGCGGCCTGGGACCAGGGCATCCGCTTTTTTGACACCGCACCGCTGTACGGCGCCGGCCTGGCCGAGATTCGCCTGGGCGAAGCGCTGGCCCGCCGGCCGCGCGACGAATACGTTCTGAGCACCAAGATCGGCCGGGTCATCCTCGACGAACTGGAAGACCCGCTGGCGCGCGACATGGGAGAGAAGGGCGGCCTGTTCGAGTTCGGCCTGAAAAACAAGATCGTCAACGACTACAGCGCCGACGCCACGCTGCGCTCGATCGACGCGAGCCTGCAACGCCTCAAGACCGACCGCCTCGACATCGTCTGGGTGCACGACGTGGCCCAGGATTTCTTTGGCGACGAATGGCTGGCGCAATACGAGATCGCCCGCACCGGCGCCTTCCGCGTGCTGGACCGCCTGCGCGACGAAGGCGTGATCAAGGGATGGGGCCTGGGCGTGAACCGGGTCGAGCCGCTGGAGTTGACGCTCGACCTCGACGAGCCGAAACCCGATGCCTTCCTGCTGGCAGGCCGCTACACGCTGCTCGACCACGAGCGCGCGCTGCAACGCCTGATGCCGGCCGCCGCCGCGCAACACGTGGACATCGTGGTCGGAGGTCCGTACAGCTCCGGCATCCTGGCCGGCGGCACGCATTTCGAATACGCCAAGGCGCCGCCTGCCATCGTCGACAAAGTAGCGCGCCTGACCGCACTGGCCACCCGCCACGGCATCAGCATCAAGGCCGCCGCCTTGCAGTTCGCGCTGGCGCATCCGGCAGTGGCCAGCGTGATCCCGGGCGCCAGCCGCCCCGAGCGCCTGCTGGAGGACCAGGCCGCACTGCGCCAGGCGGTGCCGGCAGCGTTCTGGCAGGAGTTGCGCGAGCAGGGGCTGGTGTCGGCGCTGGCGCCGTTGCCGGGCGCATAAAGATGGACGGCAACCGGAGAGAAACCGCTAGTTTTCGGTCATAAAGTGCCATAATTCCTCTGCTTTTCAGTCATTTGAACGAGGCAGGGGGAAACAATGGCACAGTTTTCAGACACCAACACTGCAGAAGTCCTGTTCACCGACGGTAATGCGGCGCTGCAGCGGACCCTGGCCCGTCAAGTGGATGCGGGTACGCTCAGGCGCATCTACGCCGGGGTGTACACGACTAACCTGGACAGCCCGCTCGAGGCCATCGTAGTTCGCAACTGGGCGGCGATCATCAGCCACCTGCTGCCAGCAGCTGTGTTGGCATATCGCTCCGCAATCGAACACCGGCCCGTAGCAGGGGTTATTCACGTACGCCGCGCCAGCACGCGGCGCACGCTGCACCTGCCCGGCCTCGTGGTCGAGGTATACCCGGGCGCGGACCAGCCACCTTTGCTGGAACACCCCAACGCCGACTTGTTACACAGGCAAATCTACCTTCCTGGCGAAGCACGAGGTTTTCTTGAAAACATGGGTACCGCGCGCGGTGCGGTGAACCGGGTACTCCCGCAAGCCGACATCGAAGCCCGGCTCGATAAAATTCTGACCGTACGGGGCGACTTCAAACTCAATGCGCTGCGCGACCATGCACGCAGCGTCGCCGCATTGCTGGGGATGGCTGCAGAGGGCAAGCGTCTCGACAGCTTAATCGGCGCGCTGCTTGGCACGCACGCGGAAAAAAAATTGCACAGCAAGCTGGCGCTGGCGCGCGCAGCCGGCAAGCCTTACGATCCGGACCGGCTCGACCTGTTCGATATGCTGCAGCGCGCGCTGGCTGCCGAGGTGTTTGCGCACCCCGCCGATCTTGCCAGCAAGGGGACGGCGCTGGAAAATTTCGCATTCTTCGAAGCATATTTTTCGAATTTTATCGAAGGCACCACGTTCGAGGTGGCCGAGGCCAAGCAGATCGTGTTCGAGGGTGCGATCATTGCCAACCGCTCGCAGGATTCGCATGACATTCTCGGCACTTTCCAGGCCGCGAACGCAGCGCCATGGCGCAACCAGCCGGCGGCAACTGCGCAAGACTTTCTCGGCTGGCTCAAAAGCGTCAACGCCCTCGTCATGCAGGCGCGCCCCGACCAACTGCCGGGTCAATGGAAAGAACAGCGCAACATGGCAGGCAACACACTATTCGTCTTGCCCGAACAGGTGCCAGGAACCCTGGTCGAAGGCTACGAGCGTATTCGTGCATTGACTGACCCGGTGGCACGCGCACTGATGACGATGTTCGTCGTGTCGGAAGTCCACCCGTTCAAGGACGGCAACGGACGCACGGCCCGGCTGGCGATGAATTGCATACTCAGCGCGGCTGGCATTTGCCGGATCATGGTGCCCACCGTGTATCGCGAAGACTATCTGTTACCCCTCAAGCGCCTGTCGAACGACCGCGATGCCAGCCCGTATGTGCGCAGCATGACGCGTGCCCATGACTGGACATCGCGCTTCGAGTACGAGCAGCCGCTGCACGACGTCCAGATGCAACTTGCGCGGTGTAATGCGTTTCAGGAAGATTTGCGCAATTATCGGCTGATCTTTCCCGACACGACATCCAGGTGAGCGGCAGTCAGGTCCCTTCGCACCGTGCGAAAGCCGATGTGCGCTGCGGCCAGGTCGCGTTCCTGCGACTCGCGCGCCGAGGCCCGGTAGCGTACGCAGTAGTCGGGGGCGCACAGGAATGAGCCGCCCTTGATCACCATCGTGGCGTTGGCTGCATTGGCGGCGTTGGACGCGTTGGGCGCGTTGCCGGCACCGGCGATGCGGCCGGCTGCGACAGCGGTATCGCCATTGGCGTGCGGCTGGCGCGGGCCGGTGTAGGGGTCTTGCGTCCATTCCCAGACGTTGCCGATCATGTCGTACAGGCCGAAGCCGTTGGGCGCGTAGCAGCCCACGGGAGCGACGCCCGCATGGCCGTCAGCCCCGACATCGAGTTGCGGAAACGCGCCTTGCCAGTAGTTGGCGGCTGGCTTGCCTTCGGCGTCCGTCGGCGCGGTGTCGAGTTGATTGTCGCTGCGGCCGGCCTTGCCGGCGTATTCCCATTCCGCCTCGGTAGGCAGATCGCGGCCCAGCCAGCGCGCGTAGGCCAGGGCGTCGGCTTGCGTGACCAGCGTAACAGGCAAGTGGCCGCCGGCAGCTTTGGCCGGGGCTGGCGCTGATGCCGATGCCAATGCCGATGCCGATGCCGATGATGGCGATGGCGATGGCGATGGCGCGGCAGCTTGCGCCGTGCGCCACTGCGCGCCTTTTTCCAGCGTCCACCAGGCATACGGCCGTTGCTGCAGTTCTTCCGCTGTCGGCACATGGAACACCACGCCGGCGCCTTGCCGTTCCGCTTCCGTCACATAGCCAGTGGCTGCCACGAACGCGGCAAACTGCGCTTGCGTGACTTCCGTGCGGTCGATCCAGAAGTCGGCAACGCGGGTGACGCCGGGCTGCGCGGGACGCTCATCCGGATAGCCGCGCTCACTGCCGAAGATAAAGCTGCCGCCTTTTACCTGCACCATGCCCGCGTGAGGATCGGCGCCCCAGCCGGCCGGCAGGCCGCTGTAGGCGGCGCACGATGGTTCACTGCCCAGCTGGGCAGCCGGTGCATTGGCCAGCGCATTGCCGGTACCGGTGCTGGCACTGGTATGCCAGACCAGCGCCAGCAGCGCGCCGCCCAAGGCCAGCGCTGGCAACGCCATGCGCCAGGCGTTGCTGCGTGACGCCACGCCCATCAGTAATAGCCCTGCGGTTTCAGTGGCTCCACGCCGCCCACGCGCTGCATGAATTGCTGCCACTCGCCGACCATGGTGTTGGTCAGCGCCTGGTTTTGCGCGGCGACGTCGGTGGTTTCGCCGCGGTCGCGGGTGAGGTCGTACAGTTGCCAGCGGCCGTCGAGCGGACCTGTCGGCGGCTCGTTCCACAGCGCCTTCCACTTGCCGTCGGCGCTGATCAGGTAGGCGCGGCCGTATGATTCATGTCCGAGCGGTTCGGTACGCACGCTGGCGGTGCTGCCTTGCAGCAGCGGCAATAGCGACTTGCCGGTGACGGGATAGACGTTGCGGCCGTTATACACCACCTTGCCCCGGTTGCGATCGACGCCGCCGGCATCGACGGCGGCCGGTGCCGCTTGCGTGGGCGGCGTTACGCCGGCCAGCGCCAGGAACGTCGCGGTGTTGTCGGTAATGTGGGTGAGGGCGCTCAGGTTGGGCAGACGCGCGGTCTGGCCCGGCAGGCGCACGATCAGTGGCGTGGCGACGCTGCCTTCGCCGGCATAGCCCTTGGTCAGGCGGAACGGCGTGGCGCTCACCTCCGCCCAGCGCAGGCCATATTGCAGGCGCTTGGCTGCCTGGGCGCCGTTGTCGGTGCCCAGCGTGGCGTACACCGGTTCGGTGGCGTTGGCTTCGTCGGTCAGCCTGGGGTCGGCGCCGCTGTCGATCGGCCAGCCTTCGGCGCCGTTATCGGACTGGAACATGATGTAGGTGTTGTCGTATTCGCCGATGTCCTTCAAATGCTGGATCAGCAGGCCGATGTTGTGGTCGAGGTTATCGACCATGCCGGCGTAGATTTCCATGTAGCGCGCCTGCGCCTTCTTTTCGAGCGCGCTCAAGCTGGCCCACTTCTTGTTGACCTTGCCCGGACCGTAATCGGCATAGCCCTGCGCCATGCCATTGTTGGCGTTGATGTACTTGGCACTGGCCGTGTTGAAGCCGGCCGTGGCCGGGCTGCGCGACGTGGTTTCCGGCGCACCCGGGTACGGCGTGAAATCGGCCGGGATGATGCCGAGCTGCTTCTGGCGGGCGATGCGCGCATCGCGCACGGCCTCGTAGCCGGCGTCGTACTTGCCCTTGTACTTCGACAGCCACGGCTCCGACACTTGCAGCGGCCAGTGCGGCGAGGTGTAGGCGGCGTACGCAAAGAATGGCTTGCCGTCGGCCTTGTTGCTGTCGATGTAAGAGATCAGGCGTTTGGTATAAAAATCGGTCGAATAAAACGGTTCGCCGCCGGCGCCGCCGGGCTGGCCCGGTTGGCCCGGCTGCACGAACTTGCCGTCTTCCGTGTAGTTGGTGGAGCCTTCGCGTTCGTGGGCGTAATGGTTGGCGGCGGCGCCGGCCAGCAGCGCGTAGCTGCGCTCGAAACCCCACTGGTCCGGCGTCTTGCCGGCGGTGGTGACGGCGCCGCCGGCAATCGCGGAACCGAGGTGCCATTTGCCGGCCATGTAGGTGTGATAGCCGTTATCGCGCAGCAGCTGGGCAAACGACAGCGAGCTGTCGTTGAGGAAGCCTTCGTAGCCGGGCAAGCCACGCCGTTCATCGTTGGGCGCGCCCATGTGGCCTTCGCCTACCAGGTGGTGGTCGGTGCCCGACACCAGCATGGCGCGCGTGATGGCGCAGACGGTGCCGGTGTGGTGGTTGGTCAGCAACCGTCCCTGTTTGACCAGCGCATCGAGGTTGGGCGTGTCGATCTCGCCGCCAAAGGCGCCGAGGTCGGAATAGCCGAGATCGTCGGCCATGATGTACAGGATATTGGGCTTCTTCTTGATCGCCGGCGGCGCCTCGGACAGCGGCGCTTTGGCGGACTCGCTGCAGCCGGCAAGCACCAGGGCGCTGGTGACGGACAGGCCGATCAGGCTTCGTTGAATGACGCGCAGCAGGCGTGGAGCGGGCATGGTATTCCTTGCGGATGAAAAGTATGCAAAGAATAAATGTTATCGAGGCGATCAAAAACGAAGCATTTCGACTTAGCTCATGCGGTTTTTACATGCCCTGCCTGCTGCGCGGTTGCCGGCTAGTCTTTCAGGTCGGCCGGCACCTTGCCGCCATTTTCCGCCAGCTTGTTCATGACCTGGCGGTGCAGCCAGATGTTCATCTTGGCCGAGTCGCCGGTGTCGCCGCTGTAGTGCAGTTCCTGCGCCAGGTCCTTGCGCGATTGCAGGCTGCTGTCGAGGTCCAGCAATTTCAGCAGATCGACAATCGACGTGCGCCAGTTGAGCGGCTGGCCCGCTTGCTGCGCCTTGGTGTTGAGGATGGACTCCACGTCCACTTCGGACAGGTGCACGGCCGCTGGCGCTGCGGTGGTCTCTGCGGCAGGCACGGAAGGTGACGCCGGTGCGGTTGGCACAGCGGCAGGGTTGGCCGGCGCCGGCACCGTGGTGCCTTGCGGCGCCTGGGCGATGGCCGGGTGCGAGGCAGGGAAGATTTTGTGGAAGATGTTGCTCAATATGCCCATGTCGGGATCTCCTGTGGGTGGGTGTAAGGGGTCAGCATACGGGTTTGGGGCGGGGGGTCTGTGCGGGAGCTAACAGCGTACGTCCACCTTGGCGATCTGATCAGCGATGTCGAGCAGGTCCCGCGCCTGGGCGCAGACGTAAGCGGAAATTTGACGCACCAGATCGACCTCCGCACCGATGTACACGCCAAGCGCGGCCTGCATCGGCGCCAGCTTTGCGGTTGCACGAGCCATGCGGATGATTTCACGCGCCAATTGCTTCGGCGGCGTCCTGGTGCGATAGGCGAAATCCGCCAATGCGTATGGCGTTATGTCTTGCGGCTCGAAGACATCGCCATATGCCATGGCCATTGTATGCTCGACCTGATCGCCGTAGGCGTTGACCGACACCAGGTCATATAGCGGCGCCAGCGCCAGGCCTGCGGGATGAACGTGGAACGATATATTCTTTCCGTGAGCATCGCTGTTACCAAGAAGTAGCTGCAAGATGGCCCAGCGTACCAGGTAAGCCCGCGCCGCCGCAGGTGTGATCATGTTGCCCAGCAATGAGACCAAGCGCTCGAAGCTGACGCCTTCGCGGATACGCCGGACGTCCTTGCCGGAGCCAAAATTGCGCTCGTATTTGAAGGTTGACGGCAGATCCAGCGCCTGGCAACTATCGATCACGTGGGAGCGTAACACCGCCTGCACCCGATGCGGATCTTCAGCACTCCGCTGCGCCACCCGGTCGAAACAAGTCTTCAAGTTGGGACACCTGGGCATTTTGTCGCGGACCGGGAGAACGTAGTTTTCGCGCCATAGTTTCCACTTTCAGAAATTTAGCTGCGGCTATCGGATTTTCGCCCGATGTTTCGGTATCAGGAAACAATAGCACGACGTGCCTGAAAACCCTGCGCATTCCTTTCATTTGAAGCGACTGCCGCTATACTCGCACCCCATGAAAAATACCTATAACGAGACCCCCACCCGCATCCTGCGCCGCCAGCAACTTTCGCTGGTGCTGCTGGTCGTCTGCGGCGTGATCAACTACCTCGACCGCGCCACGCTGGCCGTGGCCAACGAATACATCCGCGCCGACCTGGGGCTGTCGCTGGGGCAGATGGGATTGCTGCTGTCGGCGTTTTCGTGGAGCTATGCGCTGTGCCAGTTACCGGTGGGCGCGCTGGTGGACAAGATCGGGCCGCGCTGGCTGCTTGGCTGCGGCCTGGTGGTGTGGTCGCTGGCGCAGGCGGCCGGCGGTTTTGCGGCCACGTTCGGCTACTTCGTGCTGGCGCGGATTGCGCTCGGCATCGGCGAAGCGCCGCAGTTTCCGGCGGCGGCGCGCGTGGTCAGCAACTGGTTCCCGGCCCGCGCGCGCGGCACGCCGACCGGCATCTACAACTCGGCCTCGCCGCTGGGCGTGGCGCTGGCGCCGCTGGTGCTCGCGCCCCTGATCATCGCCACTAGCTGGCACTGGGCGTTCTTCATTACCGGCGCCATGGGCCTGGTGGCGGCGCTGGTCTGGGTGGTGCTGTACCGCGACCCGGTGCGCGCCGACATGACGGCCGCAGAGCAAGCCTATCTCGAAGTGGACGAGGTGGCTGCTGCCGCCCCCAAGGCAAACTTCGCGTCGTGGCTGGCGCTGTTTCGCTACCGCGTGACCTGGGGCATGATGCTCGGCTTCTTTGGTTCCGTATATCTGAACTGGGTGTATCTGACCTGGCTGCCCGGCTACCTGCGCACCGAGCGCCACATGGACCTGGCGTACGCAGGACTGGCGGCGTCGGTGCCGTTCATGTGCGGCTTTGCCGGCGCGCTGATCGCCGGCTGGGCTTCCGACCGCGTGGCGCGCGCGGCGTCTTCGCCGGTGACCGGTCGCCGCAATGCAGTGGTGATCGCCACGCTGGGCATGGTGGTGTTTACCATTCCGGCGGCGCTGGTGGACAGCAATCTGGTCGCGGTGGCGTGCATCTCGATCGTGATTTTCCTGGCCAACGCTTCTTCGGCCTGCGCGTGGTCGCTGGCGACGGTGGCGGCGCCGCCAAGCCGGGTGGCCTCATTGGGTGCGTTGCAAAACTTCGGCGGCTTCTTGGGCGGCGCGCTGGCGCCCATCCTCACCGGTTACATCGCGCAGACGTGGTCGTTCGTGCCGGCGTTGCTGGCGGGGGCGGGGATTGCGTTCATGGGGGCGATGTCGTATCTGTTCCTGGTGACGAAGCCGATTCCGGAGTGACCGAACGCTGCGCCAGCAGGTGAGACAGCCGTTGCAGGCCTGCCTGCAGGCGGCCCCGGTTCTTGATGCTCCCCAGCGAAATCCGGATGGCATTCACGGATTCGGTGCCGGTTGCAAATGCCTCTGCGGGCGTGACGGCGATGCCCTCGCTGCGGGCAGCGCGCGCCAGCTGCGCGGAGTTCCAATACGCCGGCAACTCGAGCCAGACGTGCAGACCGTCGCCGGTGCCGCTGTACCGCCCCGCCAGGATAGTGCGAGCCATGCGGTGACGCAGGCGCGCCTCGTTGCGCACGCCTTCCATCAATCTGCTGGCCGAGCCGTCGAGGATCCACTGCGTGGCCAGCGCAGCCGTCAGCGGAGCTGTCATCAGCGCAAACGATCTGAGTGCGTCCAAAAAACGCTCGCGTTCCTGCGGGTTGCGTATGAGCACAAATGCGACACGCAAGCCGGGCGTCAAACATTTCGACAGGGTCGAGATGTACACCACCTGTTCCGGCGCAAACGTGGCAACCGGTGGCGGCGGGGCATCGGCAAGCAGCCAGTAGGGATCGTCCTCGACGAGGCGTACCTTGTAGCGCCTGGCGATGCTGGCGAGCTCCTGGCGCCGATGCTCGGGCATGGTGATGGCGGTGGGGTTCTGCAAAGTGGGGTTGAGGTACACCAGCGCGGGCTGGTGCTGGCGGCACGCTTGCTCGAGCATCGCGGGCACCATCCCGTGCTGGTCCGCTGCCACCGCGATAACTCTCCGGCCGAACTGGGTGGCTGCGGCAAGCAAGCCGGGATAGCTCGCCGGCTCGGCCAGGATCATATCGCCAGGCGCCGTCAGCGCCAGGATCGATGCGGCGATCGCCGCCTGCGCCCCCGGGCAGACAATCACTTGCCGGGCATCCAGGTGTCCGAACATCGGTGCGAGCCAGGTGGCGCCTGCCTTGCGGTCGGAGTCGCTGCCGCCGGCCAGGTGGTAGGTCATCAGCAATTCGCTATCGGCCCGCATCAGCACTTGCGACAAACCTTGTTTCAACAGGTCGTCGAAGTCCACGCCAGCGGGCGGCGGCGGGGTATTCATGCTGAGGTCGAGAATCGAGGTCAGTTCGACTTTCGGCGCTGCGACATAGGTGCCGCGCGCACCGCGTCCCTCCAGCAGGTTGCGGCGCCTGGCTTCGTCGTAGGCGCGCGTGACCGTCGTCAGGTCCACGTTCAGCTGGGCGGCCAGCTGGCGCTGGGGAGGTAACCGGTCACCGGGCGTCAACGATCCGTCTGCCACCGCCGCCTGTAAGGCATCGGCAATCTGCAAAAACCGTGGCCCCTGGTTTGCGACCAGGCGCGGCAACCAGCCAGTCAAATGTCCATCTTGTATGGTTTTCGCCTGGGACATTTTGTCTCGATGTATGGAAATTGTTTTTCAGTAGTATGCTTCAAATCGACAGTGTCACGTAATCACCTGGAAAAATGATGGATTGGATCCCGATAGTTTTCGTAATGTTCAAGTTTCTCGTGCTGGGCACGGGCATGTACTACGCCATCAAGTGGCATTACGACCAGGGCAAGAAGGTGTCGGTGAACGAGCGGCGCGCGGTGCTGCGTGCGGGGGGCAAGGTGGTGGCGATCTTTGTGCTGGGGCTGCTGGGGGTGGGGCTGGCGACGTTCCTGATGATCAGGATGATGGGGATGGAGCTGAGCTTTTGATTGGTGGGCTGGTAGTGATGCGGCAGTGGTCCACAGCTGCCGCAAACCACTCCGTCTCGCTTACTCCACCGTCACCGACTTCGCCAGATTCCTCGGCTTGTCCACATCGGTCCCCCGCGCCAGCGCCGTGTGATACGCCAGCAATTGCAGCGACACCACGTGCAGGATCGGTGACAGCAAACCGTAGTGCTCAGGCAGGCGGATGACGTGGACGCCTTCGCCCGGAGTGATGCGCGAATCGACGTCGGCAAAGACGTATAGCTGGCCGCCGCGGGCGCGTACTTCCTGCATATTCGATTTCAGCTTTTCGATCAGTGCATCGTTCGGCGCCACCGTGACTACCGGCATTTCCTCGGTCACCAGCGCCAGCGGACCGTGTTTCAGTTCGCCGGCCGGATACGCTTCAGCGTGGATGTACGAAATCTCTTTCAGTTTCAACGCGCCCTCTAACGCGATTGGATAGTGCATGCCGCGCCCGAGGAACAGGGCGTTTTCCTTGCGGGCGAAATCTTCGGCCCACGCCATGATCAGCGGTTCCAATGCCAGCACCGAGGCGATCGCTATCGGCAGGTGGCGCATCGCTTTCAGGTGCTGTGCTTCCTGCTCGTCGCTCAAGCGGCCGTTGACTTGCGCCAGCGTCAGCGTGAGCAGGAACAGGCCGGCCAGCTGGGTCGTAAACGCCTTGGTGGAGGCCACGCCCACTTCCACGCCGGCGCGGGTGATGTAGGCCAGTTTGCATTCGCGCACCATGGCGCTGGTGGCCACGTTGCAGATGGTGAGCGTGTGTTCCATGCCCAGGCTGCGCGCGTGCTTGAGCGCGGCCAGAGTGTCGGCGGTTTCTCCGCTTTGCGAGATGGTCACGACCAGGGTGTTCGGATGCGGCACGCTGTCGCGGTAGCGGTATTCACTGGCGATCTCGACGTTGACAGGGATTTTTGCGACCGACTCGATCCAGTACTTGGCGGTCAGGCCCGAATAGTAGCTGGTGCCGCAGGCCAGGATCAGCACGCGGTCGATCTGCTTGAAGACGGCATGGGCGCCGTCGCCGAACAGCTCGGGCATGACGGCCATTACGCCTTCCAGGGTGTCGCCGATCACGCGCGGCTGCTCGAAGATTTCCTTCTGCATGTAGTGGCGATACGGTCCCAGGTCGGCCGCGCCCGTATGCGCATGCACGGTTTTGACGTCGCGCTGGACCGGCTTGCCGTTGACGTCGACGATCCAGGTGCGGCCCAGCTGCAAGTCCACCACGTCGCCCTCTTCGAGGTAGATGATCTGGTCGGTGGTGCCGGCCAGCGCCATGGCGTCGGACGCAACAAAATTCTCGCCCTGGCCCAGGCCGACGATCAGCGGCGAGCCCTGGCGTGCAGCCACCACGCGGTGCGGTTCTTCACGGGCGAACACGGCGATGGCGTAGGCGCCGGTCAGGCGTTTCACCGCTTGCTGCACGGTTTCGAACAGGTCGCCGTTGTACAGGTGGTCCACCAGGTGGGCGATGACTTCGGTGTCGGTCTGGCTCTGGAACACGTAGCCGAGCGCGGTCAATTCGGCGCGCAGTTCGTCGTGGTTTTCGATAATGCCGTTGTGGACCAGCGCAATGCGCGCCACGTCGGCCGACGGCGAGAAGTGCGGGTGGGCGTTGTGGGTGGCCGGCGCGCCGTGGGTGGCCCAGCGCGTGTGGGCGATGCCGGTAAAGCCGTGCAGGTGGGTATGCTCGATCTGCTGTTCCAGGTCGGCCACGCGCGACGTGCTGCGCGAGCGCTGCAACTGGCCATCCACGTGCAGGGCCACGCCGCACGAGTCGTAGCCACGGTATTCGAGGCGCTTCAAGCCTTCGATCAGGATCGGGGTGATATTACGTTGCGCTACCGCGCCGACGATGCCGCACATGGGAAACCTTTTCAATGAGTTGAGGAGTTCATCCTAGTGGAGACTCGATGAAATATGCTTTCTAATTATTCACTGCTGTGAAATATTATTTCATCACTGTGATAGAATGAAATATTATTTCATTTTAGTGGCAATAATTTTATGGATGACATAGATCGCCGCATACTCACTGTCTTACAACGCGATGCAGCGCAGACCAATAGCGAACTGGCGCAGGCCGTTCACGTATCTCCCCCCACCTGTTTGCGGCGCGTCAAGCATCTGACCGATACCGGCGTCATCACGCGCCGGGTGGCGCTGGTCGATCCTTCAAAGATCGGCCCCAGCCTGACGGTCATCGTGGAAATTTCGCTCGATGTGCAGGCGGCCGAGCGCATGGCCGAGTTCGAGGCGCTGGTGGCAACCGAACCGGCGGTGCTGCAATGCTACCGGGTGGCGCCGGGCCCGGATTTTGTCCTGATCGTGCAGGTCGGCGACATGCCGGCATATCACGCGCTGGCGCACCGCCTGTTTGCCGCGCACGCCAATGTGCGCAACGTGAAAGCGTATTTCTCCACGTTCCGCAGCAAGTTCGAGACCCGGGTGGCGGTGTAATCCACAGCTTTCACACCGCTTATACAGAGGTTATACCAGGCTTTTCCAGCGGTTATGCACCGGCTTATCCATGCAGTTATCCCGGTGGTTCTCACCAGCTTGTTGACAGGCTTGCCCACAGGGATATCCACAGGCGATTTCAGAACCTCGCGGTGAGCGCGAGCCGCACATTGCGCGGTTCGCCCCAGAACACGCTGTCGTAAAAGCCCACGTTGCGGTTGTACTTGCGGTCCGCCAGGTTGGAGACATTCAGCTGCACGCCCAGCTGGCGGTTGATCTCGTACGACGCCATGGCGTTGATGAGCGCGTAGCCGCCCTGGCTGATGCGTGCATTGCGGTCGCCGGTGCCCGGCTGGCCGTACCAGGTCACGCCGTAAGTGCCGCTTTGTGCGGTCACGCCGCCGCCCACCTTCAACCCTTTTAATACATCGTCGAGCCGGTAGGCCGTGGACAGGCGCAGCAGGTGGCGCGGCTGGTTGGGCTCGGCCCGCTCGCCATCGACATCCTTGACGCGCAGGAAGGTGTAGCCGGCGCTGACGTTCCAGGACCGGTTGACCTGGCCTGCCACCTCGAATTCGATGCCCCGGGCAGTGATGCCGTCGCCATTGGCGACATAGGCGCTGTTACCGTTGGGGAGCTTGAAGCCGGGCGGTACGGTCGAGTCCAGTACCGCCAGGTTTTTCTTGAGCGTGCGGAACACGGCAGCCGACGCATTGAGGCGCTTGTCGAAGAATTCGCCTTTGACGCCGAGTTCGCTATTGGTGCCGGTCTCGGGGTCGAGCAGGGCGTTGTTGCGGTCCCTGGCCGACTGCGGACTGAACAGCGAGGTGTAGCTGGCATAGGCCGAGATATCGTCGCTCAGGTCGAGCACCGCGCCCACGTACGGCGTGAACTCATTTTTCGTCTTGCGCAGGTTGTCGTAGCCGATCAGCCGGCCCGAGGTATCCCAGGCGCCTTCCTCGGTGCGGTAGTTGCTCAGGCGGCCGCCCAGCACCAGCGTGAGCGGATCGGCCACACTGAAGCGTCCGGCCAGGTAGGCGCCGCCCTGGCGCACCTCGGTTTCGGTGTGCGAGCCGTCCGGCGTAAAGGTGGGCATGGGGATGTTACCGGTCCAGGTGCGGTAGTCGGGAATCTGGGGCTGATACGCAATGGTAGCCTCGCCGCCCTGGCTATGGCTGACCGACCGCGAACCGTTCCAGCCGGCGATCAGCACGTGGCGCCGGCCGAGCAGGCTGAACGGGCCGGTGGCGTACAGGTCGAGGTTGTCGTCGATGTTTTTGCCTTCACCCCACACGCCGGTCCACAGGCGCATGCCGGTGCCGGTAGCCGGATCGGGGTAGCCGGCGCCGCCGTAAGCGACGGTGGTGTTGTTGCGGCTGTCGGTGCGGGTATAGCCGAGGTGCACTTTCCAGCCGTTGCCGAAGCGGTGTTCGAGCGAAGTAAAGGCGCTGTGTTCGCGGTTGCGCCAGGTGCTCCACGGCGTGGACAGCGAAAAATTGCGCGGCAACCGGGCCAGGCTGCCATCGGCATTCCAGTAGGGCACGGCGCCCCAGGTGGCGCCGGTGGGATTGTTGTGCTGGAAGGTAAGGCCGGCAGTCAGCAAGGTAGATGCGCCCAGGTCAGCTTCGACGATGGCCATGCCGACGGTCTTGCGCTCGTGGTACATGTCGTAATACGAATCGCGATCCTGGTAGGCCATGGCGGTGCGGCCGCGCACGCTGCCGTCGGCGCTCAGCGGTGCGCTCACATCGACTTCAGCGCGGCGATCGTCCCAGCGTCCCAGTACCGCCCTGGCGCTGGCTTGCAGCGTGCGCCCCGGGCGCTTGCGCACCAGGTTGATGGTCGCCGACGGGTCGCCGGTACCGCCCATCAGGCCGCTGGCGCCGCGCACCACCTCGATGCGGTCGTAAAGGATGGTGTCCTGCAGCGGCGCATTGCCGCCCATGGTCATGCCATCGACCTGGATATTGGTGATGGAAAAACCGCGCGCATAAAAGCTGGTGCGTTCGCTGTCTTGCTGGCCGACCGTCACGCCTGGCGTCTGGGTCAGCACCTCGTCGAGGCGCACCGCGCCCAGGTCGTCGATCATTTCGCGCGTGACCACGCTGACCGACTGCGGCGTGTCGCGGATCGACATGTCCATGCGGGTAGCGGTGCGCATGGCGCCGGTGGTATAGGAACCGGAGCCGTCGGTCGCGCTGCCGAGCGTATCGCTCCTGACGGTCACCTGGTTCAATTGCACGGGATCGGCGGTAGTGTTGCCGGATTGTGCCAGCGCTGGCTGCGTGGCGGCGGCCAGGGCCATCAGGACCGCAAGGTGGAGCGCGGTGGGGCGTAAAGCGGTGAGGCGTGATTCTGCTTGCATAAACTTCCTTGCGGTTGGGCACGGACGTGCGCGGGCCGGACTCGGGCGGAGCCTGGCAGTGGGTTTCAAGGGATAGCTGGCAGCTTCCGCGAGGAGGGAAGGGGCTTGCTGCACAGCCGGCAAGGATGCCGGCAGAAGAATTTTATGAGAATGATTCTTATTATAACATTAGTATCATGGCGAAACAACAATTTTTAGAGTTATCCAGCGCTTGTGCACGGGCTGTACCGGGCTTTTCCACAAAGTTATGCACACGCCGTTCCGGGACGAAAAGTCAGGGAAGCCAGTTATTCACGGTTACCCCGGGCTTATTCAGCGGTTACTCCAGTGGTTGCACACAGGGTTATGCACAATGACCGGAAGTCACTCAAAACAAGGAAGGGGTATCAGCACGACGCAGACTATTTGTATCCCAGGGAAAAAATGCACGTAGATATCCACTAGCTACGCACTGCTTGCGCACCTGCTGTTCACAGCTTTATCCACAGGAAAGAAGCGCGCCTGGATACAGGCGCGCGGAAGGCGTTACTTCTTGATCTTCACCGGACGGGTCCAGTTCTCGATGGTGACCTGGCGCGCGCGCGCGACGGTCAGCTTGCCGGCCGGGGCGTCCTTGGTGAGCGTGGTGCCGGCGCCGATGGTCGCGCCCTGGCCCACGGTGACGGGAGCAATCAGCTGGCTGTCGCTGCCGACAAAGGCATCATCCTCGATCACGGTGCGGAACTTGTTGGCGCCGTCGTAGTTGCAGGTAATCACGCCAGCGCCGATGTTGACGCGCGAACCGATGGTCGCGTCGCCGATATAGGCCAGGTGGTTGGCCTTGCTATGGGCGGCCACTTGCCCGTTCTTGATTTCCACGAAGTTGCCAACGTGGACGTCTTCAGCCAGCACCGTGCCCGGGCGCAGGCGCGCGTACGGTCCGATAATCGAGACTTCGCCCACCACCGCTTCCTCGATATGGCAGAACGGCTTGATCTTCGCACCGGCCAGGATGCGGCTGTTGACGATTACGTTGTGGGCGCCGATATGCACGCCATCGCCAAGTTCTACCTTGCCCTCGAACACGCAGCCGACGTCGATGGTCACATCGCGCCCGCACACCAGTTCGCCACGCACGTCGATGCGCTGCGGGTCGAGCACGGTGACGCCTTGCTCCAGCAGCCGGTTGGCGATATTGCGCTGGTGGATGCGTTCGAGTTCGGCCAATTGCACCTTGCTGTTCACGCCAGCGACTTCCCACTGCGCCGACGGCTGGGCCGACACCACCGGCACGCCATCGGCCACGGCCATCGCAACAATGTCGGTCAGGTAGTACTCGCCCTGGGCATTCTCGTTTTTCAGCTGGCCCAGCCAATTTTTCAGTTGCACGGTGGGCACGACCAGGATGCCGCTATTGATTTCCTTGATGGCACGTTCAGCTTCGCTGGTGTCTTTTTGCTCGACGATGCGGGTAATTTGACCATTCTCGCGAACGATGCGGCCCAGGCCGGTCGGGTCGTCCTGCACCACGGTCAGGATGCCCAGCTTGTCGGTGCCGGCAGCGTCGATCAGCGCCTGCAGCGAGGCGGCGGTGGTCAGCGGCACGTCGCCGTACAGTATCAGGGTAGGGGCGTTGTCGTCGAGCTCGGGCAGGGCTTGCATGACGGCGTGGCCGGTGCCCAGCTGCTGTTCCTGCTGGGCGGTGGCGACCGGTTGCGGCTGCTTGCCGAGGAGCTCCAGCACGGCTGCGCCGCCATGTCCGTAAATCACGCATACTCTATTCGTAGCCAAGCTGCGTGCCGTATCGAGCACATGGGCCAGCAGCGGTTTTCCCGCCAGGGGATGCAAAACTTTCGGCAAGGCCGACTGCATGCGCTTGCCCATACCGGCAGCCAGAATTACAACGTTCATAAAAGTCACTTAGAGAGAGTAAGTTAATGCAAAAGTCTAACATGCCCTCCAGCGCCAGTCAGACGCTGCGCCGCATTTTCCTGATCACCCTCATCGGCCTGCTGGCCGCGTGCAGCTCGCTGCGCTTGGCGTACAACAATGGCGATACCTTGCTGTACTGGTGGCTCGACGGCTACGTCGATCTGAACTCGAACCAGAAGGACTGGGTCAAAAAGGATATCGACAAGCTGTTCCAGTGGCACCGCAAGACCCAGCTCGAGGACTATATCCAGGTCCTGCAAACGGGCCAGCGCCAGCTGGCGGGCAATCCCACCACGGCCGACCTGCTGGGCGACTTCGATGAAATCAAGAAACGCACCCAGCGCCTGCTGCTGCAAGCCAAGCCCGAGCTGGCCGAGCTGGCGCGTTCGCTGCAACCGGATCAAATCGACAAGCTGGAAAAGAAATTCGCGTCCAACCTCGATGATTTCCGCAAGAAGAACATGAAGGGCGACCGCGAAGCCCAGCAGAAATTCCGTTATAAAAAATCGATGGAGCAGTTCGAGCTGTGGTTCGGCAAGTTCACTACCGAGCAGGAAGTGCAGCTGCGCAAGGCATCGGACGCGCGTCCGCTCGACAACGAACTGTGGCTGGCCGAACGCCAGCGCCGCCAGGGCGCCATCCTCACCCTGGTGCGCAAGGTGCAGAAGGACAAGCTGAGCAAGGAATCCACGATGGCCCTGATCGATACATTGGTGAAAGACAGCTTCAACCGCCTCGACAATTCCGAGCACAAGGCCTTCTTTGATGCCTCCGAAAAAGGCACGGCCGAGCTGATCCTGACCGCGATCCGCATTGCCACGCCGCAGCAAAAAGCCCACGCCCAGCAGCGCATGCAGGGCTGGATCGGCGACTTCCAGAGCCTGGCCAAATAGGCTGCATGATATAGTGTGGCCTGTTGAATCAATGACTTAGAACAGCGCCACATGCCAAAAAAGCCCGCCAAATCTGCCGCCAAACCGGCCAAAGTCCCGGTCCACGGTCCCCAGCACAGCAACCAGGTGCGCATCATCGGCGGGCTGTGGAAACGCACCCCGCTGCCGGTCCTGGCTGCGCAAGGCCTGCGTCCCACTCCCGACCGCGTGCGCGAAACGGTCTTTAACTGGATCAACCACCAGCGCGACGCCAACTGGGCCGACGCCCACGTGCTCGACCTGTACGCCGGCAGCGGCGCGCTCGGCTTTGAAGCGGCCAGCCGTGGCGCGCAATCGGTCACCATGGTGGATATGGCCACGCCAGTCGTGCGCCAGCTCGAAGACATCAAGGCCAAACTGAAGGCGGACAATGTGCAGATCCTGCGCGGCGACGCACTGGTGGTGGCGCAAGCGGCCGCCGCCCGTGGCCAGAAATATGACCTGATCTTCCTCGACCCGCCTTACCAGCAGGAATTCCTCGAGCGCAACCTGCCGCTGTGCGTGCGCCTGCTCAAGGAGGGCGGCCTGGTGTACGCGGAATCGGGCGCGGCGCTGGCCTGGCCCGACGGCGACACGCCGGACTGGATGGCAGGCTGGGAAGTGATCCGCGCCGACAAGGCGGGCATGGTGTTTTACCACCTGCTGCAAGCAAAGCCGGCTGTGGCGTAGTTGACCCGAAGTTGCCCCTTAGTTTCCGTGCAGTGACTGCTAAATTTTAAGGCACTCGCGGTTTTGGGGCATAATGCACGTTCTATAATGGTGCAGTGCAGGGAGACACAATGGTAGTAGCTGTTTATCCGGGAACGTTCGATCCGCTGACCCGTGGCCACGAAGACCTGGTGCGCCGCGCCTCGGGGCTGTTCGACACGCTGGTGGTTGGCGTGGCGGACAGCAAGAACAAGAAACCGTTCTTTTCACTGGACGAACGCCTGGCCATTGCCAACGAAGTGCTGGGGCATTACCCCAACGTCAAGGTCGAGAGTTTTTCCGGCCTGTTGAAAGATTTTGTGCGTGCGCACGACGCCCGCGTGATCGTGCGCGGCCTGCGCGCCGTGTCCGATTTCGAATACGAATTCCAGATGGCGGGCATGAACCGCTACCTGCTGCCCGACGTCGAAACGCTGTTCCTGACGCCGTCCGACCAGTACCAGTTTATCTCCGGCACCATCGTGCGCGAGATCGCAGTGCTCGGCGGCGACGTCTCCAAGTTTGTGTTCCCCTCGGTTGACCGCTGGCTGCAAAAGAAAATTGCCGCTACCAAGACCGACTAAGAAAGAAGTTCTGTCATGGCCTTAATGATTACCGACGACTGTATCAATTGCGACGTGTGCGAGCCCGAGTGCCCGAACGACGCGATCTACATGGGTCCGGAAATTTACGAAATCAATCCCGACAAATGCACCGAGTGCGTGGGCCACTTCAACGAGCCCCAGTGCCAGCAGGTGTGCCCGGTCAGCTGCATTCCGTTCAACCCCGAGTGGCGCGAGACGGAAGAGCAGTTGCGGGCGAAGTTTGAAGCGCTGCAGGCGCCGAAAGCTTAAAGTTCGGCGCGCTTCGGCGCGAAATGCAGTTTGACGGCCAGCGCGGCGGCGCGTACGCATCCGGTCAGCAGCGGTTTGAACAGCAGCGCCAGCAGCGCAAACACACCCATCCCCAGCGCCAGCTGGATAAAGGCGATCAGCGACAAGCCTTGCAGAACTGCGATGAGAGTGGACATGATGAAGCCGGACATTTAGAATCAGGCTCAATATAGTGCAGCGCAACATAAGCTGCCAATTTAGTTCTCCGATAACAATTATGCGATTGGTGAATGGATTGGCGTATGATGGCTGCACACCATCTCCCCCTTTCCACCTCCTATATCCGAGCCAACATGAGCTTTCTGACGCTGGACTTGAATTTGTTACGCGTCTTTGACGCCGTGATGACAGAGCAAAATCTGACACGCGCGGCCGGCCACCTGGCCATGACCCAACCCGCGGTATCAAACGCCATCAAGCGCCTGCGCGAAAGCCTCGGCGACGAGCTCTTGATCCGCACCGCCTACGGCGTGAAACCCACGCCGCGCGCCGAAGCGCTGTGGCCGTCCGTGCGCAGCGCGCTGGCCAGCCTGGAAGCGGCCGTGGCGCCCGAGACCTTCGATGTGTCCGCCGCCCACGCGACCTTCCGCCTGGCCATGGCCGACGCTACCGCCGCCATGTGGCTGCCGTCGCTGATGCGTTCGATCGAACGCGAAGCGCCCGGTGTCAACGTGCGCATGATGCCGCTGACCACGCGCGAACCACGGCCGATGCTGCTGCGCGGCGATATCGACCTGGCGGTCGGCTTCTTCCCCGGCGTGGCGGCGCAATTGTCGTACGAAACCGGCTCGCCGATCCGCCACGAGCGCCTGTATTCGGGCCAGTACGTGTGCGTGATGCGGCGCGAGCATCCGCTGGCCAAGGTCGAGCTCAACCTCGACAACTACTGCAAGGCCAATCACCTGCTGGTCAGTTTCTCGGGCCGCGCCCACGGCCTGGTCGATGAAGCGCTGGCGCAGTTGCAGCGCGAACGCCGTATTTTACTGACGGTCAACCAGTTCTTCACGGCCGGCCGCGTGGTGGCCAACTCGGACCTGATTACCGTGTTGCCACGCCACCTGATCGCGTCCACCGGCATGACCGATGCGCTGATCTGGAAAGAGTTGCCGTTCCAGCTGCCGGCGGTCCACCTGGACATGCTGTGGCACGAACGCGATGCGCGCAGCCCGGCGCACAAGTGGCTGAGGTTGCACCTGGAAGGCATGAACCAGGGCGCGGCAAGAGCTGCCACTGCGGCCAAGAAAGACGCTGCTTAAAAAAAATCGGACCGCAACTGCGGTCCATTTTTTTATACGCTCGACCGGTAGCCGATCCTGAACCCACCCCAATGCCGGCCATCGACGTAAATCGGCGCCGACAGGTCGTGCATCACTTCCCCCGTATCGCGTTTATAGGTCTGTAACAGGAACGGTTTCGTGTTCGACCCGCAGCGCTTGCCGGTGCGGTCGCTGAAGATGCGCTTGGTGCGGTTGTTGACGATATCGACATCGTAATTACCGGTCAGCGGCTGCGAGAATTTCCTGTTGTGGGTAGGAAAATAGCCATTGTTATCGACCGCGCCCGCGTAGGCCAGCTGCGGCATGGCCGCCAACAATCCTTCCTGCAAGGTCGGCAATACCCGGTCGGTAAAATCGTCGAAGCGGGTCTTGTGCTTGGGCGGGTCGGTATTGGGAATGGCCGTGTAGGTGCGGTCGAACAGCGCCTCGCGCGTGATCTTGCCAGACTTGATGGCGGCCTCGAAGATCTTGCCCACCTCGTGGGCAGCGGTTTGCGCGGCGGTGCGGATGGCGTCGTGCGAGGTTTCGATGGCCGACTCGCCCAGCGCGCCGGTGATCAGTTCGGCGCGTTCGGCCAGGGCCATGGCCGAGCTGGCCGCGCGCGGCAATTCTTTCTCGGTCGAGAGCAGGCTGTCGCGGATGCTGGCAATCGCGGCAGCGATCTCGTCGGCAATGGCCACGTGTTCGCGCGACGACCGGGCGATTTCGCCGATTTCCGTTTCCGACACGCCCGACGAGCGTTCGATATTGCCCAACAGCCCGTGCACGGTTTCCACGTTGCCGGCCGCCTCGCTGACCTTGGTGGCCAGCGCGTTCATGCCGGTGGCGGCGCGTTCGGCTTGCTGGTTGATCTCGCGCACCATGATGCTGATCTCGTCGGTGGCTTCCTTGGTGCGCAGCGCCAGCTGGCGTACCTCGCTGGCCACCACGGCAAATCCACGGCCCTGTTCGCCGGCACGCGCGGCCTCGATGGCGGCATTCAGTGCCAGCAGATTGGTGCGGGCCGAGATTTCGCTGATCGCCTCGGTAAAACCGTAGATTTTGCGGGAGTTGGTTTGCAGGTCGGTCATCACGGCTGCCGCCGCCTGGGCGTCGTGGCGCGCGGTGCGGATCCGTTGCAGGCCGGTATCGGCCTCGGCACGGCCGGTGACGGTTTCACCGCGCACCTGGGTGGCAATCTTGGCGGCGCGTTCGGCGTTGGCGGCGATGCGCTCGGTGGTGGCGGCATTTTGCGCCGAGCTGTGGGCGATGCCGCCGGCGGTGCCGACGTCGAGCTCGATCTTCTTTTTCACCGAATCGACGAAGTACGAGGTTTCCGCCGCGCCGATCATGATGGCGTCGATTTCCTCGCCCACGGTGTGGGCGAACTGGCGCACGCCGCCATCGTCGCTGTCGCGGCGCGCGGCAAACCAGGCAATGGCTGCGCCCGCCAACGCGGCAGGCGCAGCCGTGTAGACCAACGCTGGCGTATCGCCAGCAGCCAGCTTGAACAAATACGCGAGAGCCGTACCGCCCGCCGTCGCACCCAGTATCCACAATCCACGCTGCACCAACTTGTGTTGCAAATGACTCATGTCTCCCCCGCGTTGTTCTTGTCACCGGGCGCGCTGCCAGCGCTGAACGCTGGCAGCGTCCGGATTTAATTTATTGCTGGTACTATTTTATGGGCAACTTGGTGGTATTCTTGACTTCTTCCATGACCGCATAGGTGTGTGTTTCGCGCACGCCTTTTTGCAGCAGGGTCTTTCCGAGGAACTCGCGGTAGGCGGCCATGTCCTTGACGCGCGCTTTGACCAGGTAGTCGAAGCCGCCGGCAACCATGTGGCATTCGAGCACTTCGGGGATTACCTGCACGCTGTGCTTGAAGGCGTCGAAGACTTCGGGTGTGGTGCGATCAAGCACCACTTCGATGAAGACGAGCAGGGACACGTCAAGCAACTGCGGATTGAGTTGCGCGGTATAGCCCATGATGTAGCCCGACTCGTGCAGCTTGCGCACACGCTCCAGGCAAGCGGCTGGCGACAGGTTCACCCGGGCAGCCAGCTCCACATTGCTGATGCGGCCATCGCTCTGCAACTCCATCAATATTTTTTTGCTGATCTTGTCTAACATTTCAGGGAACTCCCAAATAAATATTATTTGGTTAAATTGTCGCACTAAAAACAATCTATTGCTAGTCCCCTGTAATACCAGAATTAATCCGAAAGAATACACTTTACAATCGAATCATCAGCAGTTCACCGATTCGTGACCCAGAATCACCCATCTTCACGCGCTCAAGCTACCCGCTTGCAGCGCGTGTTTTTGTAAGTGGACTGCCTTCATTCAAACTTGAAAGTACTTTCATGCACGCAGCAGACCCCACCTTTTTCACTCCTTTTGCAGCGCTCCAGGCAGAGATCCTGCGCGACCCGATCTCGCTGCGCGCCGCAGTGACGGCAGCGTACCGCCGCGATGAAATCACCGCCGTGCAGTGGTTGCTCGGCCAGGTCGCCAACCACGACGGCGCCAGCGTCGAGCAGGCGCGCCAGCTGGCCCATAAACTGGTCAGCGCGGTGCGCCAGCAGCGTACCCGCGCCTCCGGTGTCGATGCGCTGATGCACGAGTTTTCGCTGTCGTCGGAGGAAGGTGTAGCGCTGATGTGCCTGGCCGAAGCACTGTTGCGTATTCCCGACAACGCCACGGCCGATCGCCTGATTGCCGACAAAATCAGCAAGGGCGACTGGCGCAAGCACCTGGGCGAGTCGCCATCGCTGTTCGTCAACGCTGCTACCTGGGGCTTGCTGATCACCGGCAAGCTGGTCTCCACCAACAGCGAAACCGGCCTCGGTTCGGCCCTGACCAAGCTGATTTCGAAAGGTGGCGAGCCGTTGATCCGCAAGGGCGTGGACCTGGCCATGCGCATGCTGGGCAACCAGTTCGTTACCGGCCAGACCATCGGCGAGGCGATCAAGAACGGCCAGGCCAACGAAGCGCGCGGCTACCGCTATTCGTACGACATGCTGGGCGAGGCGGCGCTGACCGAAGCAGACGCCAAAAATTACTATGCCTCGTACGAAACCGCGATCCACGCGATCGGCAAGGCCTCGAACGGCCGCGGCATCCGTAACGGCCCCGGTATTTCCGTCAAACTGTCGGCATTGCACCCGCGCTACAGCCGCGCCCAGCGCGCGCGCGTGATGGCCGAACTGCTGCCGCGCGTGCGCGCGCTGGTACTGCTGGCCAAGCAATACGACATCGGCCTCAATATCGATGCGGAAGAGGCCGATCGCCTCGAGCTGTCGCTGGACCTGATGGAAGCGCTGGCCCACGATCCGGCGCTGGCCGGCTTCGACGGCATCGGCTTTGTCGTGCAGGCGTATCAAAAACGCTGCCCGTTCGTGATCGACTACCTGGTGGACCTGGCCCACCGCAGCGGCCGCAAGTTCATGGTGCGGCTGGTCAAAGGCGCGTACTGGGATGCGGAAATCAAGCGCGCCCAGGTCGATGGCATGCCCGGCTACCCGGTCTATACGCGCAAGGTGTACACCGACGTCTCGTACCTGGCGTGCGCCCAGCGCCTGCTGGCCGCCACCAACGTCATCTACCCGCAGTTCGCCACCCACAACGCGCAAACCCTGGCCACCATCTACACCTGGGCCAAGCGCGACGGCGTGACCGACTACGAATTCCAGTGCCTGCACGGCATGGGCGAGTCGCTGTACGACCAGGTGGTCGGCAAGGATAACCTCGACAAGCCGTGCCGCATCTACGCCCCGGTGGGCACCCACGAAACCTTGCTGGCCTACCTGGTGCGCCGCCTGCTGGAAAACGGCGCCAACTCGTCGTTCGTGAGCCAGATCGTCGATGAAGCGATTCCCGTCGAATCGCTGATCAAGGACCCGGTGGCGCAGGCGCGCGAGCAGGGCGGCGCACCGCACCCGGCGATTGCGCTGCCGCTGGCCATGTTTGGCAGCGAGCGCAAGAACTCCGCCGGTTTCGACCTGGCCAACGAAGACGTGCTGCGCGAGATTGCCGCCGCGCTGGCAACCCCGCGCAACTGGCACGCGCTGCCGCTGCTCGCTGGCGGCGTCTCGGCCGGCCAGCCGATCCAGCAGATCACCAACCCGGCCCAGCGCGCCGACGTGGTGGGCCAGCTGGTGGAAGCGACTGCCGCCGACGTGGAGTCGGCGCTGATCGCCGCCAACCACTACGCCATGGATTGGCAAACCACTGAACCGGCCGTGCGCGCCGCCGCCCTCGAGCGCGCTGCCGACCTGTTCGAAGCCAACGCCATGGAACTGATGACGCTGGCCATCCGCGAAGCCGGTAAATCGCTGCCCAACGCGATTGCCGAGCTGCGCGAAGCGGTCGATTTTCTGCGCTACTACGCAGCCGAAGTGGCCGGCGCCACGAATCCGCTGGCGCTCGGTCCCGTTACCTGCATCAGCCCGTGGAACTTCCCGCTGGCGATTTTCACCGGCCAGGTGGCAGCGTCCCTGGCCGCCGGCAACGTGGTGCTGGCCAAGCCGGCCGAGCAAACCCCGCTGATCGCGTTCCGCGCGGTGGAGCTGCTGCACGAAGCCGGCATCCCGCGCGCCGCGCTGCAATTTTTACCAGGCCGGGGCGAAGTGGTGGGCGCCGCACTGACAGCCGACGCGCGCGTAAAAGGTGTGATCTTCACCGGTTCGACCGAAGTAGCGCAGCTGATCAACCGCACCCTGGCCAAGCGTGCGGCGCTCGAACACTGCGACATTCCGCTGATCGCCGAGACCGGTGGCCAGAACGCCATGATCGTCGATTCGTCGGCCTTGCCGGAGCAGGTGGTGCAGGATGCGATCTCGTCGGCGTTCGACAGCGCCGGCCAGCGCTGCTCGGCGCTGCGCGTGCTGTTCCTGCAGGAAGATATTGCCGACAAGACCATCCACATGCTCAAGGGCGCGATGCAGGAACTCAACGTCGGCAGCCCCGACCGCCTGGTGACCGATATCGGCCCGGTGATCGATGCCGAGGCACAAGCCAACCTGCTGGCGCACATCAACAAACTGAAAGGCACGGCGGTCAACTACTTCTCGCTCGATCTGCCGTCGCACGTGATTACAGCCGGCACGTTCGTGCCGCCAACGGTGCTGGAAATCCGCTCGCTGGCCGAACTCACGCACGAAGTGTTCGGCCCGGTGCTGCACGTGATCCGCTACCGCCGCGCCGATTTGCCCAAGCTGGTCGAGCAGATCAACGCGTCCGGCTTCGGCCTGACCCTGGGCGTGCATTCGCGCATCGATGAAACCATCGACTTCATCACGGCCAATGCCCACGTCGGCAATATTTATGTGAACCGCAACATCGTCGGCGCCGTGGTCGGCGTGCAGCCGTTCGGCGGCGAGGGCAAATCGGGCACCGGTCCCAAGGCCGGCGGCCCGCTGTACCTGAAACGCCTGCAACGCAACGCGGTAGCCACCAGCGCCCACCAGCGCCAGCCGGCGCCGGCACTCGATGCGCTGACTGCCTGGGCCAACCTGCACGGCCAGCAGCGCCTGGCCGCGCTGATCGAGCAATACGGCCGCACCAGCATGCTGGGCAACCTGGCTACGCTGCCGGGCCCTACCGGCGAACGCAACACCCTGGCGCTGCTGCCGCGCGGCGCCGTGCTGTGCGCAGCCGGCACCCAGCCGGCGCTGCTGAACCAGCTGGCGGCGGTGCTGGCCACCGGTAACACGGCGCTGGTCGCGAACGAAGCCGCCAGCCTGCTGCCGACCGACTTGCCGGCGGCCGTGAAAGACTGCATTGGCCGCGCTGGCGACGGCGTGGACGGCCCGTTCCAGGTGGCGTTGGTGGAATCGCAGCTGGCGGCAGGCCTGCACCCGCGTTTGGCGGCCCGGGAAGGGGCGCTGGCAAGCCTGATCGACACCAATGCAGAGGATGCCATCCCCCTGTGGCGTTTGCTTGCTGAGCGGGCCCTGTGCGTGAATACGACGGCGGCAGGCGGCAATGCCAGCCTGATGACGTTGTCGGTATAAGGAATTGTTGTAAACGGAACCTGTTGTAGACCCTTTGGGCCGGCGTTTGCCGGCCTTTTTTTATGCCTTGCAGAAGTTCTCGATCACCTCGAACGCGTAGCGCGACGCCACGGTTTCGATGAAATGCAGGAAATCGACGGCCGCATCGTCGTTGGCGTTGTCGGAAATGGTGCGGATCACCGCGAACGGTATGCCCAGCTCGAAGCACACCTGCGCCACGGCCGCGCCTTCCATTTCCACCGCCAGCAAGTCGGGCAGGGCGGTTTTTAACGCGACGAGCTGTTCCAGGCGGCCGATGAACTGGTCGCCGCTGGCAATCAACCCACGGTGCACGCGCGTGGTTTTGGCGGCAGCCGTTGCCAGCCGTTCGGTCAAGGCCACGTCGGTGGCAAAACGCGACAGGCCGGTCAATGGCACTTCGAAACGGGGAAACAGCGGTGACGCATCCATATCGTGCTGGACCAGGCTGTCGGCCACCACGATATCGCCGACATTGACGTGCGGATCGCCGCTGCCGGCAACGCCGGTGAAGACGATGTGGGTAACACCAAACTTTTCCACAAGGATCGCGGCTGTCATGGCAGCGGCAACCTTGCCAATTCGCGACAGAACGCACACAGCGTCGATTTCCCACAGTTTCCCTGTCGTGTACTCACGCATGCCGTGAACGCGCGTGGCGGGGCTCTGAAGGGCTTCCAGCAGCCCCTGCTGTTCTTCGGCCAACGCACTGATGATGCCAAGACGCATGTTTTTTTCCCTGGTTTTTGGATCGATGACAACGTTTTGCATGTGGACAGCGAGGTCCTTGTCCACAGCGCAGCGTTCAAAACGGTCGATTTTAAGGCGTTTCTTGCGTGCAGAACCAGACTCTGACTACGAGCAGGCCTGTGGTTGTCGGTGTTTTCTGGCTGTTTTGGGTGGTTTTAGGGTTTTGCCGTGGCTGTTGCTGTTTACTTGTTTACAAAGAATTTATATAAAATAATAGTAGTAGTAAACGCGGTCAAAGCTGTGGATAAGTTCTGTATACGTTTACGAATCAGCTGTTTACAACTTTTACAAGCAGGCGCATAAGCGCTGTACCAGTTGCAGAACAATTTCTGCATAAAATTACGGCCCTTGCTTCATCAAGCGCTTACTCACATCGATCCTTGTGGATATCCAGAACGTTATCCACAGAAGCATAGTGCTGGAAGCGATTTCTGCCGCTTTCCTTGGCCGCATACATGGCTTGATCGGCGTTTTTCATGAGTGTTTCGACATCTTTGCCGTCTTGCGGGTACAAAGCGATGCCGATGCTGCTTGAAATCTCCGCGATATGGACGCCGTCGCCGTCCAGGTCGAACGGTGTGCTCATCTGTTTGAGGATTTCCCTGGCGGTGCGGGTGACGTCGGCCGGGTTGCGCAGCTCGCCAAGCAGGGCGATGAATTCGTCGCCACCAAGCCTCGCCACCACGTCGGTGCCGCGCATCGAGGCAGTCAACCTTTCTGCCACTTGTTTGAGCAGCAGGTCGCCCTTGTCGTGGCCCATGGTGTCGTTGACCTCCTTGAAGCGGTCGAGATCGACGAACAATATCGCCATCGGCAACTTGGCCCGGTCCGATTTCTTCATTTCCTGGCGCAGCCGTTCGTGGAACATGCGCCGATTCGGTAAGCCGGTCAGCGTGTCGAAGTTGGCCTGGCGCCAGATCCGTTCTTCCGATGCCTTCTTTTCCGTCACGTCGCTGAGCAGCGCGACGTAGCGGAACGGCTGGCCGAAGTCGTCGTGGACGGTGTCGAACCGGATTTCCGCCAGGTACTCGGTGCCATCCTTGTGGCGGTGCCACACTTCACCGTCCCACTGGCCCGTCTCGCGGATGGTGTTGGTCATGCGCGCAAAAAACTCGACACCTTCGCGCCCGGCGGTCAATTCGTAGCTGCGGCGGCCGATCACTTCCTGTTCCGTATAGCCGCTGAGCAGGGAAAAAGCGGGATTGACGGTCAGGATGCGGCCGGCGGCATCGGTCACCATCATCGCTTCGCCGATATTGTGGAACAGCAGCGCCGACAATTTCATCGATTCCTCGTTGGCGCGCAGCTTTTGCTCCATGTCGCGGCTCTCGCCCAACAGTGCGCGGATGCGCAACTCGCGTTCTTCCTGGCGCGCATAAGTGCGCAGCGAATACATGCCGCCGGCCGTCATCAGCAACAACAGGCAAACCAGGCCGGCGCCAGCCACCAGGTAGCTGCGGTTTTTCTGGCGCGCCGCCTCGGCATCGCTGCTGCCTACCAGCATTACCAGCGGAAATTGGTCAAACACCCGGTAACTGTAGGTGCGATGCAAACCGTCGATGATGCCAACCGCCTTGTAGGTGCCGGTGTTGCCGTTGCGTAGATGCCTGAACAACTCGCTGTTGGACAAGTCGCGTCCGAACGACTGTTCGAACAGCGGCGCGCGGGCGATGATCTTGCCATCGCGGTAGAACAGCGTGATCGAAATATCGGCGGTAAACCGCGAATTGTCGAACACCGAGGCGTAGCGCTCGACATTGAGCGGCGCCACCAGCACACCGATGAACTCGCCCTTGGCGTTTTCCACCCGGCGGCTGATGAAAAACAGCTTTTTGCCCGTGTATTTGCCACGCACCGGTGCGCCGATGAACGGCCGGTTGCCGCTGGCGTTGTCAAGATGGGCCTTGAAATAGTCGCGTTCGGCGTAGTTCTGGCCGGTGACATCGATATCGAGCGACGTGGCAACGACGTTGCCCCGGGTGTCGAGAAATGTGAGCCAGTAATCGACATTGAAATTGGCCGCGCGTGCCGATAACAAGTCGGAAATGGCAGCGCGTGAAGGATTTTGCGTGCTGGGCAGTACCTTGATGGCATTGGCAAAACCGATCATGGCCAGGTCCACCGACTGCAGCGAGTTGGTCACATAGGCTTCCATCGCTTTCACGTAGTGATCGGTCTGGCTTTGCAATGCCTGTTCGCGTTCGACGTAGGATGTGCGGACCTGGGTGATGACGACCGTGACGGCCAGCGTTGCCGCCAGAAACAGGCCGGTGAGCAAGCGACGGCGAAAGCGCAGGTAGGCAGGCGATCGCGGTTGGGTAGGCATGGATGACAATCGGTCTCCGACACGGTTGTGAGGCGTTGTCTTGCGCAAGCCGAGTATAGGGGAAAGCCTGTGCTGGCGCGATGTTCGCGTTGGCGCGTGCTGTGGTTTACTCTAAAAGATGTATATGAAGAATAGTAGTAGTTGTTTACATGGACACTTTTCTGTGGATAAGTCGCTATTTTGGATTAGAATCAGGCGTTTACGCGCTGTAGAACCGGGCGCGTAAACTGTGTATGTGGACAGGCACTGTTTTTGGATAAAAAATGGTGTCCCCAAAAAAAATTCGTTTACGCACATTTCGCACCTGTGGATATCCATAAGGTTATCCACATGGGTAAACACCTCTTTTCAGGGGCGTGACCGGGGAGCCGCAGCTTGGAATCAGCAGGTGACTACGACTACATCATCATCGGCGCCGGCTCGGCCGGCTGCGTCCTCGCCAACCGCCTCAGTGCGGATTCCACCAAACAAGTGCTGCTGATCGAAGCGGGCGGACGCGACGATTATTTCTGGATCCACGTCCCGGTCGGCTATTTGCACTGCATCGACAATCCGCGCACCGACTGGATGTACCGCACCGAAAACGAAGCCGGTTTGGGCGGACGCAGCCTGATTTACCCGCGCGGCAAGGTGCTCGGCGGCAGTTCGTCGATCAACGGCATGATTTATATGCGCGGCCAGGCTGCCGATTACGACCGCTGGGCCGAACTGGTCGGTGACGACAGCTGGCGCTGGCAGTCGGTGCTGCCGCTGTTCAGGAAGAGCGAGGATTACCACGGCGGCGCGTCCGATTTCCATGGCGCCGGCGGGCCGTGGCGGGTGGAAAAGCAGCGCTTGTCGTGGCCGGTGCTGGAAGCGTTCCGCGCTGCCGCCGAGCAGTGCGGCATCCCGAAAACCGACGATTTCAACCGCGGCGACAACCACGGTTGCGGCTATTTCGACGTCAACCAGAAGCGCGGCATCCGCTGGAACACGGTCAAGGCGTTCTTGCGGCCGGCTGCACGCCGGCCCAACCTGACCATCATGACCGGCTGCCACGTGGAACGGTTGCTGTTCGCGCCGGCTGCGGGGGAGGGCGGCCCGTTCGTGGGCAGCCCGCGTTGCACCGGCGTGGTGTTTACCGGTGGCGGCACGCACTATACGGCCAGCGCCAGCACCGAGACCGTGCTGGCCGCCGGCGCCATCGGCACGCCGCAGATTCTGCAGTGTTCGGGCATCGGCGCGGCCGACCGTCTGCATGCGCTCGGTATTGCGCCGGTACTCGATCGGCCCGGCGTGGGCGAAAACCTGCAAGACCACTTGCAACTGCGCATGATCTTCAAGCTCGGCCGTGGCGCGCGCACGCTCAACACGCTGGCAGCAAGCTGGTTCGGCAAGCTGCGCATCGGCGCCCAATATGCGGCGTTCCAGAGCGGTCCGATGTCGATGGCGCCGTCGCAACTGGGGGCATTTGCCCGGTCCGATCCGGGCCAGGCCACGCCCGATTTGCAGTACCACGTGCAACCGCTGTCGCTGGAAAAATTCGGCGACCCGCTGCACGCGTTTCCCGCCTTTACCGCCAGCGTGTGCCACTTGCGGCCGACATCGCGCGGCCATGTGCGCATCGCCAGCGCCGATGCGCATGTACCGCCCAAAATTTCGCCGCTGTATTTGAGCACCGCGCACGACCGCCAGGTGGCGGCCGCCGCGCTGGCGTTGACGCGCCGCATCGTTGCCGCGCCGGCGCTGGCCGCCCTGGCTCCCGAAGAATTCCGGCCCGGCGCGCACCTGCGCACGGACGCCGAACTGGCCGACGCCGCTGCGGCGATCGGCACCACCATCTTCCACCCGGTGGGCACGTGCAAGATGGGTCGCAGCGACGATCCGGATGCCGTGGTGGACAGCCAATTGCGCGTAATCGGCGTGCAAAACTTGCGCATCGCCGACGCCTCCATCATGCCGCTGATCACCGCCGGCAACACCAATTCTCCCACCATCATGATTGCGGAAAAAGCAGCCGAGCTCATCAAGAAACCCAATCAGCATAAGGGTGTCTGACTAGATCTGGATCAAACAATCCTCGTATTTATACCGTATTGTTGGTCAATTTGTTACTGTGTATGATCTGAAAAAAAGGCGGTACCTTGCATATAAAAACAAGGAGACAGGATGTCAGGCTTTATTTTGGAAACACAGCATTTGACCAAGGAGTTCCGCGGATTTACCGCCGTTAGCGACGTCAATCTTCGCGTCCAGCGCGGTCATATCCATGCCCTTATCGGCCCCAACGGCGCGGGCAAAACCACCTGTTTTAATTTGCTCACCAAGTTTTTGGTGCCCACGTCCGGCCGCATCCTGTTCAACGACAAGGACATCACGGCAGCCAAACCGGCGCACATCGCGCGGCTCGGCGTGATCCGCTCGTTCCAGATTTCCGCCGTGTTTCCGCACCTGACGGTGCTGCAAAATGTGCGCATCGGCTTGCAGCGCCAGCTGGGCACCAGCTTCCATTTCTGGCAAAGCGAACGCAAGCTCGCCGTCCTCAACGATCGCGCCATGGCCTTGCTGGCCGAAGTTGACCTGGCCGGTTTCGCCGACACCGTCACGGTCGATATGCCTTACGGGCGCAAGCGCGCGCTCGAAATCGCCACCACCCTGGCAATGGAACCGGCGCTGATGCTGCTCGACGAACCCACCCAGGGCATGGGCCATGAAGACGTGCACCGGGTTACCGAACTGATCAAAAAAGTCTCGGCCGGGCGCACCATCCTGATGGTCGAACACAATATGAAAGTGGTGGCCGGCATCTGCGACCGCATCTCGGTGCTGCAGCGCGGCGCCATGCTGGCCGAAGGCACGTATGCCGAAGTGTCGCGCAATCCGCAGGTGATGGAAGCCTATATGGGAACCGAAGCAGGCACCGAAGTCGGCGAATTTGAAGGAGCGCACTGATGACCGCCGCGCTCGACATCTGCAACCTGCAAACCTGGTGCGGTGAATCGCACATCCTGCACAACGTCAACTTGCGCGTGCAACCGGGCGAGGTGGTCACTTTGCTCGGTCGTAACGGCGCCGGCCGCACCACCACCTTGCGCGCCATCATGGGCCTGACCGGCGCCCGCAAGGGGTCGATCAAGGTCAACGGCTCCGAGGCGATCGGCCTGCCCACGCACCAGATCGCCCACCTCGGCGTTGGCTACTGTCCCGAGGAGCGCGGCATTTTCGCCTCGCTGTCCACCGAGGAAAACCTGCTGCTGCCACCGCAACTGGCCGGCGGCAAGCAGGGCATGCCGGTGGCCGATATCTACGCCATGTTCCCCAACCTCGAGGAGCGCAAGCATAGCCAGGGTACCCGGCTGTCCGGTGGCGAGCAGCAAATGCTGGCTGTCGCACGCATCCTGCGCACCGGCGCGCGGCTGCTGCTGCTCGATGAAATCTCGGAAGGGCTGGCGCCCGTGATCGTGCAAGGCCTGGCGCGCATGATCAAAACCCTCAAGGCCAGCGGTTACACCATCGTCATGGTGGAACAGAATTTCCGGTTTGCCGCACCCCTGGCGGACCGGTTCTATGTGATGGAACACGGTCAGATCGTCGAGACCTTTGTTGCATCCGAACTCAGCGCCAAGATGCCAGTGTTGACGGAGCTTCTCGGCGTGTAGCGGTTTTCATTCGAATATTCCTCGGGAGACACCATGAAACGCAAAGTACTCGTCAGCGCCTGCGCGCTGTGCCTGTCGTATGGCGCGCAGGCGCAAATCTCAGGCGACACCATCAAGATCGGCATGATCACCGACATGTCCGGCCTGTACACGGATATCGACGGCGCTGGCGGCGCCGAAGCGATCAAGATGGCCATCGCCGATGCCGGTGGCGCCATCGCCGGCAAGAAGGTGGAATTCATCTCCGCCGATCATCAAAACAAGGCCGACATTGCCGCGTCCAAGGCGCGCGAATGGTTCGACCAGCAGGGCGTAGACATGCTGATCGGCGGCACCAATTCCGGCGCCAGCCTGGCCATGGCCAAGGTCGCTGCGGAAAAGAAAAAAGTGTTTATATCGATCGGCGCCGGTTCGGCCCGGCTCACCAACGAGGAGTGCACGCCGTACACCGTGCACTATGCCTACGACACCATCGCGCTGGCACGCGGCACCGGCGGCGCCATCGTCAAGCAGGGCGGCAAGAACTGGTACTTCCTCACCGCCGATTACGCGTTCGGCCAGTCGCTGGAAAAGGACACGGCCGACGTAGTGAAATCGGCCGGCGGCAAGGTGCTGGGGGCAGTGAAGCACCCGCTGTCGGCATCGGATTTTTCATCGTTCCTGCTGCAGGCGCAATCGTCGGACGCGCAAATCCTTGGCCTGGCCAATGCCGGTGGCGACGCCATCAACGCCATCAAGGCCGCCAACGAGTTTGGCATCACCAAGAAAATGAAACTGGCCGGGCTGCTCATTTTCATCAACGATATCCACTCGCTCGGACTTAACCTCACGCAGGGCATGTACCTGACCGACGGCTGGTACTGGGACCAGAACGACGATACCCGCGCCTGGTCCAAGCGCTATTTTGCCAAGATGAAGAAAGAGCCATCGATGTTACAGGCGGCCGATTATTCCGCTGCCGCCCAGTACCTGAAAGCCGTCAAGGCCACCGGCACCGACGATGCCGACAAGGTCATGGCCTGGCTCAAGGCCAACAAGGTCAATGACATGTTCGCCAAGAATGGCGTGATCCGTCCGGACGGACGCATGGTCCACGATATGTATTTGATGGAAGTGAAAAAGCCATCGGAATCGAAATATCCGTGGGATTACTACAAGGTGGTGGCCACCATCCCCGGCGACCAGGCGTACGCCACCAAGGCGGAAACCAAGTGCAGCTTGTGGAAATGATGTGATGCCTGCCCGGGGCGGCCATTCGGCTTGCCCCGGTTCCTTGCCCTCCCGACCCCCGCCTGGCGCAACGCACCTCAAGCAGGCGACTTTTTTTGTTAGTGATCTCATGGAAATATTCGGCCGTCCCTTGACCGTGTGGTTGAGCCAGCTAATGCTGGGACTCGTCAACGGTTCTTTCTACGCGATGTTGTCGCTGGGCCTGGCAGTGATTTTTGGCCTGCTCAACGTGATTAACTTTTCCCATGGCGCCCTGTACATGATGGGCGCGTTCGTGGCCTGGATGGGCATGACGTATTTCGGCCTCAGCTACTGGTGGATGTTGCTGCTTGCGCCTTTGACCGTCGGCGCGTTCGGCGTGTTCGTGGAAAAAACCATGCTGCGCTGGCTGTATAAACTGGACCACCTGTACGGGCTGCTGCTCACCTTTGGCATCACCTTGCTGGTCGAAGGCGTGTTCCGCTCGTTCTACGGCGTGTCGGGCCAGCCGTTCCAGACGCCCGACGCGCTCGCCGGCGCCACCGACCTCGGCTTCATGGTCATGCCGCACTACCGCGCCTGGGTGGTGGTCGCCTCCGTGGTGGTATGCCTGGCCACCTGGTACGTGATCGAAAAAACCAAGCTGGGTTCGTATCTGCGCGCCGGTACCGAAAATCCCAAGCTGGTGGAAGCGTTCGGCGTCAACGTGCCGCTGATGGTCACGCTCACCTACGGCTTCGGCGTCGCGTTGGCGGGCTTTGCCGGGGTGCTGGCGGCGCCGATCATCCAGGTCCAGCCGCTGATGGGCCAGAACCTGATTATCGTCGTGTTTGCTGTTGTGGTGATCGGCGGCATGGGCTCGATCATGGGCTCGATCCTGACCGGCCTCGGGCTTGGCGTGATCGAGGGCCTGACCAAGGTGCTGTACCCGGAGTTTTCCTCGACCGTGGTATTCCTGGTGATGATCGTGGTGCTGCTGCTGCGTCCCGCCGGTTTGTTTGGTAAAGAAAAATAAGAGGCTCTCATGAACAAGACACTCGGTTATTCCCTGGCCCTGGCGGTCGCGCTGGCGGCGCCCTTCATCGGCTACCCCGTGTTCCTGGCCAAGCTGCTGTGCTTTGCACTGTTCGCTTGCGCCTTCAACTTGCTGATCGGCTTTACCGGCCTGCTGTCGTTCGGCCACGCAGCCTTCTTTGGCGGCGCCGGCTACGTGGTGGGCAACGCCCTGAAAGTATGGGGCTGGCCCGTGGAGCTGAGCCTGTTCATGGGACTGCTCAGTGGCGCCGGCCTGGGCCTGGTGATGGGCGGGCTGGCGATCCGCCGCCAGGGCATTTATTTTTCCATGATCACCTTGGCGCTGGCGCAGATGGTGTTCTTTGTCGCGCTGCGCGCCGGCGGTTTTACCGGTGGCGAAGATGGCTTGCAGGGTGTTCCACGTGGCAGCGTGCTCGGCATGATCGACCTCGGCAACGACCTGCTGCTGTACTTCTTCGTGCTGGCGCTGGCGGTCGGCGCGTTCGCGCTGATCGTGCGCACGGTCCATTCGCCGTTCGGCCAGGTGCTGATGGCGATCAAGGAAAACGAGCCGCGCGCGATCTCGCTTGGTTACGACGTGGACAAGTACAAGTTGCTGGCGTTTGTGCTGTCGGCCGCGCTGGCCGGCCTGGCCGGCGGCCTCAAGGTACTGGTGCAGGGCTTCGAAACCCTGACCGACGTCCACTGGACCATGTCCGGCCTGGTGGTACTGATGACCCTGGTTGGCGGCATGGGCACGCTGGCCGGTCCCATCCTCGGTGCGGTGATCATCATCATGCTTGAGAATAAACTGGGCGACTGGGGCATTTACCTGTCGTCGGTCAGCGGCATCGAATGGTTCACCACCATCGGCGAGGCGGTCAACATGGTGGTGGGACTGATCTTCATCATTTGCGTGCTGGCATTCCGGCGCGGCATCATCGGCGAGTTCCTGGCCTGGAGCCGCAAAAAGCCGGTCGCCAGGCCGGCCTGAGACTTTTCTAAACCAAGTATGACGTAGCACATGCGCCGGGCGATCTGCCCGGCGTTTTCCATTTGGACGGGGTAAATTTCTGGCAGCAGTCTGGAGGGACTCTTTCCGTCCATCATTTACCAACCTGGAGGATGAGCATGAAAACCACGACACTTGTCTCCGCCGTTATGGCCGCTATTGCCACCCTGGCGTTGAGCGCCTGCGGATCGCACCATGGCCACCACGGCGAACCGAACGAAGCACCGCGCTACCTGCGCGACATCAGCGTCGCCACCTACGATGGCGTATCGGATGATTTGCTGACCGGCGGCCTCGGCGCTTCCGGACTGACTGCCTCCGCGCCGGTTCCCGGCTATGCCGATCCACTCAATCCCACGCCGGCCGAGCTGCGTCGCAACGCCATCTATTTCAATTACCGGGCGATTGCCGACGTCAATCCCACCGCCGGCTATGGCCGCCTGTACGGTCCCAATGTCGATGTCAACGGCGTGCCCACCACCGGCGAGGGCAAGATCGCCGGTACCGAGTACATCGCCTACGCCGACGACGGCAGAGGCAAGCAGAACGTGACGGTCATGGTGCAGATACCGGACAGTTTCGATGTCAGCAACCCGTGCATCATCACCGGAGCCTCGAGCGGTTCGCGCGGCGTGTATGGGGCGATTGCCACGGCGGGTGAGTGGGGCCTCAAGCACAAGTGCGCGGTGGCTTATACCGACAAGGGTACCGGCACCGGCCTGTACACCTTCGAGGATGACAGCGTGAACCTGCGCACCGGCGTGCGCGCACCACGTACGACGGCCGGCAACAACGCCAATTTCTCTCCGACTATTACGGAAGCCGAACGTGCCGCGTTTGCTGCCGCGTACCCGGGCCGCATCGCATCGAAGCATGCGCATTCGCAGCAAAACCCGGAAAAGGACTGGGGTACGCACGTGCTGCAATCGGTGGAGTTCGCTTACTACGCGCTCAACGAAAAGTATGGCGAGCCGGGCAAGGACGGCAAGGGCCACCGTGTGCGCTTTACGCCGCGCAATACCATCACCATCGGCTCGAGCGTTTCCAACGGCGGCGCTGCCGCGCTGCTGGCGGCCGAGCAGGACCGCAAGGGCCTGATCACCGGCCTGGCGGTGAGCGAGCCGCAGATCCAGCCCAGGGACGCCACCAGCTACTCGGTGCGCCAGAACGGCACGCCGGTGACGGGGCAGGGCAAGCTGCTGATCGATTACTCGACGTACGCAGCGCTGTACCAGCCGTGCATTGCTGCCACGGCAGCGACGTCCGGCCGCTGCACGTCGCTGGTCGCCAAGGGTTTGCTGGCGGGCGCCGACCTGGCGGCGCAGCAGCTTGACGCCAGGGCGCGGCTGCGTGCCTATGGCTGGCTGGCGGAGTCCGATCCCTTGCAGGCAACTTATTCGCCAATCAATGTGCTGGTGGCTGTCACCTATACGTTTGCCTATGGCCGCTTCGCGCCCACCGACAAGGTGTGCGGCTTTACCTTCGGCCCGGTCGATTCGGCAGGCCTGCCCACCACGTTCACGGCGGCGCAAAAGGCGGCCAGCTTTGCCACCCAGAACGGCATCATCGGCACGCCGATCTACGAGGATTCGGTCGGCGGCGCCCGGTCGTATGCAGCGGGTGTTTCGCCCAGTACCAACCTGGCCGACCAGTCGCTTGACGGCTTCCTGTGCCTGCGGGCGCTGGCCACCGGCATCGATCCCGTCAACGGCAACGCGCTGACCGGCGCGCTTGCGGCACAGAGCAAGCGGGTACGCGATGGGGCCGCCGAGGTGGTTGCAAATGGCAAGCTGAACGGAAAACCGGCGATCATCGTCCACGGCCGCAGCGACACGCTGATGGTGGTGAACTTCACGTCGCGTGCGTACCTGGGACTGAACGCGGCAGCGGAAGGCTCCACAAGCAAGCTGCGCTATATCGAGGTCACCAATGGTAATCACTTCGATGTGCTGACCAATGCGCTGCCGCAGTACGTGATCCCGCTGAACGTGTACCTGTTCCGCGCGCTCGACGCGATGATGGCGCATCTGCGCAGCAATGCTGCATTGCCGCCATCGCAAGTGGTGCGCACGACCACTCGGCCGGATAATACGGTGCCGTTGACGGAGGCGAACCTGCCGCCGATTGCAGCCGCCCCAGCGCCAGCCAACGCGATCACTGTCAGCGGCACGACGGTGGACGTGCCGCAGTAAGTTTGGTATTCGGCGACAGCGCATCGCGCGGTCGCCTTGTGCTTGTTCGCAAAGCCATGCCGAATCGGCATGAACTGCGCGCGCTTCGGGCTGGCGTTCGTGGTAGCGCAAACGCTGCCCGCCTGTTGCTCCTTTGTATCACTTGCGGTTGCCATGCCATCTCGGCATGAAGCCTGTGGCCGGTTGTTCCGTACAATACAGCCTTGAGAAATTGACGGATGGCGGTAGCAGTGGATTACTTGATATTGGGTGTGGCCGCATTTGGCGCGGGACTGGTCGATGCGGTGGTGGGTGGGGGCGGGCTGATCCAAATGCCTGCGATTTTTTCGGTGTTTCCCAACACCGCGCCGGCCACCTTGATCGGCACCAATAAGCTGGCATCGATCTTCGGCACCAGCGTGGCGGCCGTGAGTTATGCGCGCCGGGTGGCAGTAGCCTGGACCGTCGCCGCGCCAGCGGCGTTTGCCGCGCTGATCTTTTCCTTCCTCGGTGCGTACACGGTGACCAAGGTGTCGCCCGACTTTCTACGTACGGCTTTGCCGGTGGTGTTGCTGCTGGTGGCGATCTATACGTTTGCCAAGAAGGACCTCGGTTCGGTGCACGCACCGCTGCACACGGGGCGCAAAGAACAAACGCTGGCGCTGATCATCGGCTCGGCGATCGGCTTTTACGACGGCTTCTTCGGTCCCGGTACTGGCAGCTTCCTCGTGTTCCTGTTCGTGCGGGTCTTCGGCTTCGACTTCCTCAGCGCGTCGGCGGTCAGCAAAATTGTCAACGTTGCCTGTAACTTTGCCGCGCTGGTGTGGTTCGGCTACAGCGGCCACTTGCTGTGGCAGTTGGGCCTGATGATGGCCGTGTGCCAGATTGCCGGCTCAGTGATCGGCACCGGCCTGGCGATGAAACATGGCAGCGGTTTTGTGCGCAAATTGTTCCTGATCGTGGTGTCGGTGTTGATTGCCAAAACCGGGTACGACGCTTACCTCAGGTGGTAACGATGGCGTGATGTTTCACGTGGAACCAAAACCAGATCAAAGAGCAGGGCGTTTGTCGAAAAATGAGCGCCCCTTTTCAATGTTTCACGTGGAACCAAAGCAGAATATTTTTGCCTAAAAAAGTCGCAGCTACAAAAAGACTCTATAATTTGACCTTACTCCCTCCGCTTTAAAAATTCCATCATGTTATTTCCAACTTCATTCGACGTCATCGTTGTCGGCGGTGGTCACGCCGGCACCGAGGCCGCACTTGCTTCCGCCCGCATGGGCCAGAAGACTTTGCTCTTGACGCACAACATCGAGACACTGGGCCAGATGTCGTGCAATCCTTCCATCGGCGGTATCGGCAAAGGCCACCTGGTCAAGGAAGTCGATGCCATGGGTGGCGCGATGGCGATCGCCACCGACGAATCGGGCATCCAGTTCCGCATCCTGAATTCCTCGAAAGGCCCGGCAGTCCGCGCCACCCGCGCCCAGGCCGATCGCATCTTGTACAAGGCAGCGATCCGTGCGCGCCTGGAAAACCAACCGAACCTGTGGCTGTTCCAGCAGGCCGTCGATGACCTGATGGTGGAGGGCGACCGCGTGGTTGGCGCCGTTACCCAGATCGGCCTGAAATTCCTGGCGCCAGCCGTGGTGCTGACCGCTGGTACTTTCCTCGACGGGAAGATCCACGTCGGGCTGCAAAACTACTCGGCCGGTCGTGCCGGCGATCCGCCAGCGATCTCGCTGTCGGCCCGTTTGAAAGAACTGAAACTGCCACAAGGCCGCCTGAAAACCGGCACGCCACCGCGCCTCGACGGCCGCTCGATCGACTTCGCGCAAATGACCGAGCAGCCGGGCGACCTCGATCCGGTGCCGGTGTTTTCGGTGATGGGCAATACCGCCATGCATCCGCAGCAGCTGCCGTGCTGGGTAACCCATACCAATAATGAAACCCACGACATCATTCGTGCGGGCCTTGATCGCAGCCCGATGTACACGGGCGTGATCGAAGGCGTGGGTCCGCGCTACTGCCCGTCGATCGAAGACAAGATCCACCGCTTTGCCTCGAAAGAATCGCACCAGATTTTCCTCGAACCAGAGGGCTTGACGACCCACGAATTCTATCCAAACGGCATCTCGACCAGCCTGCCGTTCGACGTGCAAATCGCCCTGGTGCGCTCGATGAAGGGGCTGGAAAACGCCCACATCCTGCGTCCCGGCTATGCCATCGAATACGATTATTTCGACCCGCGCGGCCTGAAAGCATCGCTGGAAACCAAGGCCGTGAGCGGCCTGTATTTTGCCGGCCAGATCAACGGCACCACCGGTTACGAAGAAGCAGCCGCGCAAGGCATGCTGGCCGGTATCAATGCGGCACTGCAAACACAGGGCCGCGAGGCATGGACCCCGGCGCGTTCGGAAGCCTACCTGGGCGTGATGGTCGACGACCTGGTCACGCAAGGCGTGATGGAACCGTACCGCATGTTCACCAGCCGCGCCGAGTACCGCCTGAGCCTGCGCGAAGACAATGCCGACATGCGCCTGACCGAAATCGGCCGCAAGCTTGGCTGCGTGGGCGACGCCCAGTGGGAAGCATTCGACCGCAAGCGCGAGGCCGTGGCCCGCGAACTGGAACGCCTGCGTTCCACGTGGGTCAATCCGCGCATCCTGGAAGCCGCTGAATCGGAGCGTGTGATTGGCCAGGCCATCGAGCGCGAGTACTCGCTGGCCGACCTGCTGCGCCGGCCGGGCGTGGGCTACGACAAGCTGATGACCTTGTCCGGCATCGACGGCCGCGACTTGGCCGGCCCTGGGGTCACTGACGATGCGGTGCGCGAACAGATCGAAATCCAGCTCAAGTATTCGGGTTATATCGACCGCCAGACCAAGGAAGTCGAGCGCCACGAACACTACGAAAACCTCAAACTGCCGGAAGGTTTTAATTACCTCGACATCACCGCGCTGTCGGTGGAAGTGCGCCAGAAGCTGCACGCCCAGCGCCCGGAAACCCTGGGCCAGGCCTCGCGCATCTCCGGTGTGACGCCGGCGGCGATCTCGCTGCTGCTGGTCCATCTGAAAAAAGTGGGCTTCGGCGGCTTTTTGAACAAGGAGCAGAAAGACGAGGTGGCGCAATGAAGGTCTTCGATCGCGCCGTCGTTGCTGACGTCTTACGCACCGGAATCGCCGGCCTCGAGCTTGACCTGAGCGAGGCTCAGGTCGAGAAACTGCTCGACTACCTGGCCCTGCTGAACAAGTGGAATGCGGTGTACAACCTGACGTCGGTACGCGATCCGCTGCAGATGGTCACGCTGCATTTGCTCGATTCGCTGGCCGCCGTTGCCGCGTTCAAAGGCGCCAAAAACGTGCTCGACGTGGGCGCCGGCGGTGGCTTGCCCGGCATGGTGCTGGCAATCAGCCGGCCGGACATGAAAGTGTCGATGATCGACACCGTGCACAAGAAAACCGCGTTCCTGAACCAGGTGAAAGCGGAGCTGGAACTGACCAATGTGACGGTGTACACCAAGCGCGTGGAGCAGCTGGAAGTCAAAACCAAATTCGACGTGATCACTTCGCGCGCCTTTGCCGACCTGTCCGACTTCGTCAACTGGTCCGGCCATTTGCTGGAGCAGGGCGGCCAGTTCATCGCCCTGAAAGGCACGGCGCCAGCGGAGGAACGCGAGCGGCTGCCGGAGCCATGGAAGGTGCAGAAACTGCAGCCTTTGCAGGTGCCGGGGCTGGAGGCGGAGCGCCATCTGGTGTTCATAAAATCAGAGCAGACAGAAACCGTATAAATGGTATAAACGGTTTAAATTATACAAATCGTTTATATGAAATAAACGGTATAAATCATTTAAACCGTATAAATAATTTGTTGTAAAAATTCAGCAGAAAGACGATAAACAATACATGGCGAAAATTTTCTGCGTAGCGAATCAGAAGGGTGGTGTGGGCAAGACCACCACCACCGTCAACCTGGCGGCCGGACTGGCAAAGCTGAACCAGCGCGTGCTGCTGGTGGACCTGGACCCGCAGGGCAACGCCACCATGGGCGCCGGCATCAACAAGGCCGGCCTGGCCGCCTCCACCTACGAGGTGATGCTGGGCGAGTCCGACGTGGCCACCGCGCGCCTGCGCTCGGAGGCGGGCAAGTTCGACGTGCTGCCATCGAACCGCGAGCTGGCCGGCGCCGAGGTGGAGATGGTGGCGCTCGATAACCGCGAGCGACGCCTCAAGCTCGCGCTGGCGGCAGTGGACAAGGACTACGACTTCATCCTGATCGATTGTCCGCCGGCATTGTCGATGCTCACCTTGAACGGCCTGTGTGCCGCGCACGGCGTGATCATCCCGATGCAGTGCGAGTACTACGCGCTCGAAGGCTTGTCCGACCTGGTCAACACCATCAAGAAGGTGCACGCCAACCTTAACCAGGATCTGAAGATCATCGGCCTGTTGCGCGTGATGTTCGATCCGCGCATGACGCTGTCGCAGCAGGTCTCGGCCCAGCTCGAACAGCACTTCGGCGACAAGGTCTTCAAAACCATTATCCCGCGCAACGTGCGTCTGGCCGAAGCGCCGTCGTATGGCTTGCCCGGCGTCACCTTCGATCCATCGTCCAAGGGCGCGCAGGCGTATATCGCCTTTGGCGCCGAGATGGTCGAACGCATCAAAAAAATGTAAGGCATTTAATTATGGCAACCAAAAAACTCAAGGGCCTGGGCCGCGGCCTCGACGCGCTGCTCGGCGGCAGCGACGACAAGGCGGCGGACGCCAACACGCCATCCGAATTGCCGGTCACGCAAATGCAGGCCGGTAAATACCAGCCGCGCACGCGCATGGACGAGGGCGGCCTGCAGGAACTGGCCGCGTCGATCAAAACCCAGGGCATCATGCAGCCGATCCTGGTTCGCCCTGTCGGCACCGACCCGTTGACCGGCGCGGTCACGTACGAGATCATTGCCGGCGAGCGCCGTTTCCGCGCGGCGCAGCTGGCCGGACTGGACGTGCTGCCGGTACTGGTGCGCAACGTCGATGACCAGGCTGCCGCCGCCATGGCGCTGATCGAAAACATGCAGCGCGAAGACCTCAATCCGCTGGAAGAGGCGCAGGGCATCCACCGCCTGATCACCGATTTCAGTTTTACCCACGAACAGGCCGCCAACGCGGTGGGCCGTTCGCGCAGCGCCGTGTCGAACCTGCTGCGCCTGATGAACCTGGCGTCGAGCGTGCAAACCATGTTGATGGCCGGCGATATCGACATGGGTCATGCGCGCGCGTTGCTGGCGGTCGATGCGGCCACACAAATCAACCTGGCCAACACGGTCGTTGCCAAACGGTTATCGGTGCGCGAAACGGAAAAACTGGTGACGCGCACGCTGGAAGAGCAACAGGCGGCGCCGGCCGAGGCGCGGCAAAAGGAAAAGTCCGGCGATATCACCAGGCTGGAAGAAGAGCTGTCGGACAAGCTGGCCACGCCGGTGGTTTTCAAGATGGGCAGCAAGGGACGCGGCCAGATGATCATCGATTTTGCCGACCTCGATATCCTCGATGGTGTGCTGGCAAGACTGCGTGCGTGAGCCAGCACGAGGAAAAATGGGAGATGACAGCAGATTGCAGCATTGTTGATTTCAAGTCACAAGTAGGCTGTTTTCTCCCTTTTACCTCATCCGGCGCCAAAGTGGTGCAACACGATTGGAAATGTTTGTAAAAGCGTCTCTTTCGCGCACTATATGCTCTGGTGCGGTGCAGCATGTTTGACGTGATACAGGAAAGACACATATAATCACGCGTCTTTGAGTTTATCGGCAATTTTTTGGAGCCTCGCAGTGATTAAAACGACGAGTGTTTCGAGGCCGATGTTTAAAGTCGTCGCCCTCCAGTTGGCCATCGCAACTGGGTTCGCCTTGCTCGCCTGGAACCTCGGTGGAGTACTCAAAGCATGGTCGGCCGCCTATGGCGGAGCAATCGCAGTCATCGGGAGCCTGGTGTACGCGATGATTGTCATGGGCGCAACGAATGATCCAAAAAAGACTTTCCGGACGCATTTTCGCGCGGAAATGGTCAAGTTTTCCATCACTGCAGCGCTGTTTATTGTCGCGCTGGTGCTATTTTCATCGGCCGCTTGGTTATGGCTGATCTTAGGTTTCGCGGTGGCAACCATGGCGTATTGGTTTGCACTGCTTGCAGTTTAATTAACAAAATCTGACGACATTATGACCACTGAACACGGGGGGCACTCAGCCCCGGCTAACGCCACAGAATACATCAAGCACCACTTGCAACATCTGCAAACCAGCGATGGCATGTTTAACCTGGACACGTTCTGGGTTTCGGCCATCCTGGGCGCGATTTTCCTCGGTGTCTTCTACATGGCTTCGCGCCGCGCCACCGCTGGCGTGCCGGGCAAGCTGCAAAACTTCGTCGAACTGGTCATGGAACTGGTGAACGACACTGTTAATAGCGCGTTCCACGCCAAAAGCGCGGTGATCGCACCATTGGCCATCACCATCTTCGTCTGGGTGTGGCTGATGAACGCCATGGACTTCCTGCCGGTGGACCTGCTGCCGAAGGCACTGGAGTTCTTCGGCGTGTACAACCTGCGTGTGGTACCAACCGCCGACGCCAACCTGACCTTCGCCCTGTCGCTGTCGGTCCTGCTGTGCATCTTCGGTTTCTCGATCAAAGCCAAGGGCCTTGGCGGTTACGCCAAGGAGCTGTTCACGGCGCCATTCCATGCAACCGGCTTCGCAGCCATCTTGCTGGCACCGGTCAACTTCCTGCTGCAAATGGTTGAATTGTTCGCCAAGCCAGTTTCGCTGGCGCTGCGACTGTTCGGCAATATGTATGCCGGCGAACTGATTTTCATCTTGATCGCGTTGTTGCCTTGGTGGGCGCAGTGGCTGTTGGGTGGTCCATGGGCAATCTTCCACATCTTGATTGTAACTTTGCAAGCTTTTGTGTTTATGGCGTTGACGGTTGTGTATCTGGCCCTTGCGGTTGAGAAGCACTAATCACCAACTTTATAGTTTTATTTTTTAGTATCTTTCGTTTTTTAAATTAGGAGAAATATATGCAAGCTCTGATCGCACAAGTACAAGGCATGACCGTTCTGGCAGTCGCTATCATCATTGGCCTGGCCGCTATCGGCACCGCACTGGGCTTCGCCATTCTGGGCGGCAAATTCCTGGAAGCGTCGGCACGTCAACCAGAACTGATGCCACAACTGCAAACCAAGCTGTTCGTTATCGCTGGTCTGCTGGATGCGATCTCGATGATCGGCGTTGGTGTTGCTCTGCTGTTCACGTTCAACAACCCATTCCTGACTGCTGTTATCGCCGCTGCTGGCCAGTAATACTGCTCCAACCGGGGAAACTAATTAGGAGCAAGGTATGAACGTTAATATGTCGCTCATCGGCCAGATGATCACCTTCGCGGTGCTCGTATGGTTCTCGATGAAATTCGTATTCCCGGCGCTGAACACCGCGCTGGACGAGCGTGCCAAGCGTATCGCCGATGGTCTGGCAGCTGCCGACCAAGGCAAGGCTTCGATGGCAGTCGCTGAAAAGCGCGCTGCAGAAGCCCTGACCTCCGCCCGTGACGAAGCTGCCCAGCGCGTCGCGGACGCAGAAAAGCGTGCGCAACTGGTCGCAGAAGAAATCAAGACCAACGCCAAAGCTGAAGCCGACCGCATCATTGCGCAAGCCAAGGCAGAAGCCGATCAGCAAGTTACCCAAGCCCGCGAAGCACTGCGCGCACAAGTAGCCGACCTGGCCGTCAAAGGCGCCGAGCAGATCCTGAAGCGCGAAGTCAACGCGTCGGCCCACGCCGACCTGCTGGCCCGCCTCGCGACTGAGCTGTAATCATGGCTGAACTCGCAACCGTCGCCCGTCCTTACGCGGAAGCCCTCTTCCGCGTAGCCCAAGCCGGCAACCTCGCGCAGTGGTCCGATCTGGTGTCCGAAATGGCCCAGATCGGCAGCAACGCCGATGTCCAGGACTATGCCCGCAATCCGAAAGTGTCGGAGAGCGATATCGCCGCCACCATCGCGTCGCTGGTGAAATCGCCGATGACCGCAGAAGCGAATAACTTCCTCGGCATGGTGGTCGCCAATGGCCGTATCGAATTGCTGCCGGAAATCGGTGCCCAGTTCCAACTGCTCAAAAACAGTGCAGAAGGTGCAGCGGACGCCGAGATCACGAGCGCGTTCGATCTGAGCGCCGCCCAGGTGTCCGATCTGGTCGCCACGCTGGAAAAGAAATTCAGCCGCAAGCTTAACCCGACTGTCACGGTCGACCCATCGCTGATCGGTGGTGTGCGCGTGGTGGTTGGCGACGAAGTGCTCGACACTTCGGTCCGCGCCAAGCTGCAACAGATGCACGTCGCGCTGGTTCAGTAAGAACCCGCTGGCTACGGCAGACCAAACATACCCTCGCGCAAGCGGAGAGAACTAAATTAGGAGTTAGCATGCAACTCAACCCATCTGAAATCAGCGAGCTGATCAAGAGCCGGATTCAAGGCATTGACAGCGGCGCTGAAGTGCGCAATCAAGGCACGGTTATTTCCGTAGCCGACGGTATCTGCCGCATCCACGGTCTGTCGGACGTAATGCAAGGCGAGATGCTGGAATTCCCAGGCAATACCTTCGGCCTGGCCATGAACCTGGAGCGCGACTCCGTCGGTTCCGTGATCCTGGGTGCTTACGAGCACATCTCGGAAGGCGACACGGTCAAGTGCACCGGCCGCATCCTGGAAGTACCAGTCGGTCCGGAACTGCGTGGCCGCGTGGTCAACGCCCTGGGCCAGCCAATCGACGGCAAAGGTCCTGTCGATGCCAAGCTGACCTCGCCAATCGAAAAGATCGCACCGGGCGTTATCGCCCGTGAATCCGTTTCGCAGCCGATGCAAACCGGCCTGAAATCGATCGACGCGATGGTACCAATCGGCCGTGGTCAGCGCGAGCTGATCATTGGCGACCGTCAAACCGGTAAGTCCGCCGTTGCGGTTGATGCGATCATCAACCAAAAAGGTCAGGGCATGACCTGTATCTACGTGGCGATCGGCCAAAAAGCCTCGACCATCAAGAACATCGTGCGTTCGCTGGAACAGCATGGCGCCATGGAATACACCATCGTCGTCGCGGCGACCGCGTCGGAATCGGCTGCCATGCAGTACATCTCGGCATACTCGGGTTGCACCATGGGCGAATACTTCCGCGACCGCGGTGAAGACGCCCTGATCGTGTACGATGACCTGTCGAAGCAAGCAGTTGCCTACCGTCAGATCTCGTTGCTGCTGCGCCGCCCACCAGGCCGCGAAGCGTATCCAGGCGACGTGTTCTACCTGCACTCGCGCCTGCTGGAACGCGCAGCCCGCGTGAACGCCGACTACGTGTCCGCCTTCACCAACGGCGCCGTCACCGGCAAAACCGGTTCGCTGACCGCCCTGCCGATCATCGAAACCCAGGCTGGTGACGTCTCGGCATTCGTGCCAACCAACGTGATTTCGATCACCGACGGTCAGATCTTCCTGGAAACTTCGCTGTTCAACTCGGGTATCCGTCCTGCGATTAACGCCGGTATTTCGGTGTCGCGCGTTGGTGGTGCTGCTCAGACCAAGGTCATCAAAAACCTGTCCGGCGGTATCCGTACCGACTTGGCCCAGTACCGTGAACTGGCTGCGTTCGCGCAGTTCGCGTCCGACCTGGACGAATCGACCCGCAAACAGCTGGACCGCGGTGCCCGCGTGACCGAGCTGCTCAAGCAAGCTCAGTACTCGCCACTGTCGATCTCGCTGATGGCTGCCTCGCTGTTCGCCGTGAACAAAGGCTACCTGGACGACGTCGAAGTGAAGAAAGTACTGCCATTCGAAGCCGGCCTGCACGCTTACCTGAAGACCAAGCAAGCTGACCTGCTGTCGAAGATTGAATCGTCGAAGCAACTGGACAAAGACGGCGAAGCATCGCTGGCTGCCGCCATTGCCGACTTCAAGAAATCCGGCGCATTTTAAGGTGCTTGACGGCGCCGGGGTTCGCCCCGCGCCGTCCTCAGCGCAGAAGGAGTAAGGACTCATGGCAGTAGGCAAAGAGATACGTGGCAAGATCAAGAGCGTAGAAAATACGAAGAAGATCACCAAGGCGATGGAAATGGTTGCCGCATCGAAAATGCGCAAAGCGCAGGATCGTATGCGCGCCGCCCGTCCCTACAGTGAAAAGATTCGCAATATCGCCGCCAATCTGGCCGCCGCCAATCCGGAATACACGCACCCGTTCCTGGCTGAAGAGCAAAAGGAATCGGCCAAGAAAGTTGGCTTCATCGTGGTAACGACCGACAAAGGTCTGTGCGGCGGTATGAACACCAACATCTTGCGCATGGTGACGCAGAAATCCCGCGAGCTGGAAACAGCTGGCAACAAGATTGCGGCAGTTGCCATCGGTAACAAAGGTTTGGGGTTTTTGAATCGCGTAGGCGTTCCTGTGGTCGCGCAAGTGACCCAGATCGGCGACACGCCGCACCTGGAAAAATTGATCGGACCTGTCAAGGTCATGCTCGAGAAGTTCCAGAACGGTGAAGTTGACGCCGTGTACATCTGCTACACCAAGTTTATCAACACCATGAAGCAGGAGCCGGTTGTGGAGCAGTTGCTGCCACTGCCAGCTGCCAAGACTCAGGCGGACGCAGGTAATCACAATTGGGATTACATCTACGAACCTGACGCGGCTGCGGTGATTGACGAACTGCTCGAGCGCTATGTAGAAGCGCTGGTGTACCAGTCTGTCGCGGAAAATCTGGCGTCCGAGCAATCGGCGCGCATGGTGGCGATGAAAGCCGCCAGCGACAACGCTGGTAGCGTCATCGGTGAACTGAAGCTGATCTATAACAAGACGCGTCAGGCTGCGATTACCAAAGAACTCTCCGAAATCGTCGCCGGTGCGGCAGCGGTTTAAACGAATTTAACTATATTTGAAGGAACGAACATGGCTGATGGCAAAATCGTTCAGTGTATCGGCGCTGTGGTGGACGTTGAGTTTCCACGCAACGCGATGCCCAAGGTATTCGATGCCTTGAAAATGGAAGGCTCCGAGCTGACCCTGGAAGTACAACAGCAGCTGGGCGACGGCATTGTCCGTACCATTGCGCTGGGTACCTCCGACGGCCTGCGTCGCGGCATGATGATCCAGAACACCGGCAAACCTATCATGGTGCCAGTCGGTAAAGCAACCCTGGGTCGCATCATGGACGTGCTGGGCAACCCGATCGACGAATGCGGCCCGGTCGCTCACGACCAGATCGCTTCGATCCACCGCGCTCCTCCTGCGTACGACGAACTGTCGCCATCGCAAGATCTGCTGGAAACCGGCATTAAAGTTATTGACCTGGTGTGCCCGTTCGCCAAAGGCGGTAAAGTCGGTCTGTTCGGCGGTGCAGGTGTCGGCAAGACCGTGAACATGATGGAACTGATCAACAACATCGCTAAAGCGCACTCGGGTCTGTCCGTGTTCGCCGGTGTGGGTGAGCGTACCCGTGAAGGTAACGACTTCTACCACGAGATGGCCGATGCGAAAGTGGTCGATCTGGAAAACCCAGAGAACTCCAAGGTAGCGATGGTGTACGGTCAGATGAATGAACCACCAGGCAACCGTCTGCGCGTTGCGCTGACCGGTCTGACCATGGCGGAAGCATTCCGTGACGAAGGCAAAGACGTTCTGTTCTTCGTGGACAACATCTACCGCTTCACCCTGGCCGGTACCGAAGTATCGGCACTGCTGGGCCGTATGCCATCGGCTGTGGGTTACCAGCCTACGCTGGCCGAAGAAATGGGCCGTCTGCAAGAGCGCATCACTTCGACCAAGACCGGTTCGATCACCTCGATCCAGGCCGTGTACGTGCCAGCGGATGACTTGACCGACCCGTCGCCTGCAACTACCTTCGGTCACCTGGATTCGACCGTCGTTCTGTCGCGTGACATCGCTTCGCTGGGTATCTACCCTGCGGTCGATCCACTGGACTCGACCTCGCGCCAGCTGGACCCGCTGGTCGTTGGCCAGGACCACTACGACACCGCACGCGCCGTTCAAGGCACGCTGCAGCGTTACAAGGAACTGCGCGACATTATCGCGATTCTGGGCATGGACGAGCTGGCTCCTGAAGACAAGCTGCTGGTATCGCGCGCTCGTAAGATGCAGCGTTTCCTGTCGCAGCCGTTCCACGTTGCTGAAGTATTCACCGGCGCGCCTGGTAAATACGTTTCGCTGAAAGACACGATCAAGGGCTTCAAAATGATCGCGTCGGGCGAACTCGACCACCTGCCGGAACAAGCGTTCTACATGGTAGGCACGATCGAAGAAGCCATCGAAAAAGCCAAAAAACTCAACTAATCGTTGAGCTAATTGTTGAGTGCGGTCCTGGCGTTTGCCGGGGCCGCTCCATCCGATAGGACACACATGGCAAACACTATTCACGTTGACGTGGTTTCCGCCGAGGAGTTGATCTACTCGGGCGAAGCCGAATTCGTCGCGTTGCCGGGCGAACAGGGCGAGCTGGGTATCTACCCGAAGCACACGCCGCTGATCACCCGCATCCGCCCGGGCGCGGTGCGCATCAAGGTTCCTGGCCGTGCTGAAGAAGAGTTCGTCTTCGTCGCCGGCGGCCTGCTGGAAGTGCAGCCGAACGCCGTGACGGTGCTGGCCGATACCGCAATCCGCGGCGCCGACCTGGACGAAGCCAAAGCGGCAGCGGCCAAGAAGCGTGCCGAAGAAGCGCTGGCCAATACCGGCGCCGGCATCGACTACGCCAAAGCGCAAGCCGAACTGGCAGCAGCGGTAGGCCAACTGGCCGCCATCGCCAAACTGCGGGCCAAGCACTAAGCAGCGGCAACGCAACAGCAGTACAGCAAAAAGGCAGCTTTGGCTGCCTTTTCCCATTTGAGCGCAAGATTTGGCCAGGCTGGAGCCTTGATTCAAGCCTCCTGTACTTGTTTAGCTGCATCCACCAGTGCTTCAGGGTGGCTGAGTGCAACTGCAATCAATGTTCGCACAGCCCCATTAAGCGGATGGCGATTTTGCTCCAATTGTTCGAGCTCATCAGCGTTCATACCTAACAACCTGGCGAACTGTTCGCGGGTAAGCCCTGTTTTTTCACGCGCGGCAATTAAGGGCGAATACACTACATGCCCCAAGCCAGCCTTCATTTCTCTACCTGCTTGCAACAACTCTGCTCCCAGGTCGCGGTTTGCCTCAAACGTTACAAGTTCTTCATCGTTGAGAGGCAATTTTCTAGTCGTAGACACGACGCATCTCCTTCAATATTGCGGGGCTTAAATTAGCTAAGTTAGCCTTTGCATAAAGCGTTAATAAAACGATTTCAGCGGCTTTGCTACGTGTGAAATAGACGACTCGTACCCCGCCGGACTTTCCGGAACCTTGGCGCTTCCAACGCACTTTACGTACGCCGCCCGTTCCTGGCACGACGTCACCCGCATTGGGATTTGAAGCGATGAAAGTAATGAACGCAGCGTACTCATCCGGGAACCAGTAAAGGGGCCAGCTGCTTTCAAACAACGGCGTTTCGATGACGGTGCGCATCGATCAACCGTATGGTTTTTAAGTGTAGTCCCATTTGCGCTGCGTCAAACGGGCGAATGCGAATCACTATTCTGCTGCACAACTACGCCGGTAATGCGCCGGTGGCTTACCCACCAGTTCTTCGAAATCCGACGTGAAATGCGCCTGGTCATAGTAGCCAAGATTCTGCGCCAGCGTGGCCAGGTCGATGTCGTCGCCGTGGCCCAGCTGGTCGGCGGCGTCGAGCAGGCGGTTGCGACGGATGACCCACTTGGGCGCGGCGCCCACGTAGTCGCGAAACAGCGTCTGCAAGGCGCGCACGCTGGTGCCCAGGCGCTCGGCCAGTTGCGCAACCTGGGTTATTTCGGGATGCTGCCTGATCAGTTCCATGGTCTTTGCAACCCGTTCAATGCCAGGGTCCATCTGTGCCGGCAGCGCACGGCGGAAAATCGCGTTGGCGGCTGCCACCATGGCTGTGTCATCGCCGGCGTCGGCGGCATCGAGCACGCTGCGTTCATGTTCTTCATCAGCGCCGCCAAACACTGCCGAGACCGGCATTTGCTGGTTGGTGATGGTTTGCACCGCACGTTTTAAAAAGCCGCGAAATGCGCCCGGGTGAAAGCGTGCGCCCAGCACGGCGCCCTTGCCGGTCAGGGTATATTCAAAAGATCCCGTCATCACCCCGAACACCGCGCTGCGGCCGCGGTCAAACACGACCTGGATGCATGGCGAGGGCAGGGTGCGTTGTACGTGCACCACCCCGGGCGGCAAATCCCATGCGACCATCCAGTACCACTCGATGTACGGCGCCAGGTCGGGCGGAGCGGCATAGCGCTCGAGGCGGAACCGCTGGCCCACGGCAGCCGGGTTGACCACGCCCTTGTAGCGGTCTTGCAGCGTCAGCGGTGTCGTTGTCATCGTGGTTATCCGATTGTGCGCGTTTTTCCAAGACTGCCATCTTAGCAGCAGCTATCGTCAGGTTTTCACCAGGAGACCATCATGGACCAACTGATTTTTCATCACTGCCCCAACTCGCGTTCGACCGGCGTGCTCGCGCTGCTCGAGGAACTGCAAGCACCCCATGCGCTGCACGTCATGAACATGAAACGCGGCGAAAACCGCGCGCCGGCCTACCTGGCGATCAACCCGATGGGCAAGGTGCCCGCCATCGAGCACAACGGTGCACTGGTCACCGAGCAGGTGGCGATTTATCTCTACCTGGCCGACCTGTTCCCGGCTGCCAAACTGGCGCCGCCGATCGGCGATCCGCTGCGCGGCCCTTACCTGCGCTGGATGGCGTTCTATGGCAGCTGCTTCGAGCCGGCGCTGATCGACAACTGGATGCAGCGCGCGGCGGTCGACAAAACCATGAACGGCTACGGCGACTTCGGCGATGTGTTCAACACCCTGGTCGCGCAGCTGGGGCGGGGGCCGTGGATGCTGGGCGAGCAGTTCACCGCGCTCGACGTGTTGTGGGGGACGTCGCTGGCCTGGATGACCAAGCTGCCCAAGCGCGACGAAATCATCGACTATGTCGCACGGGTGAAGGCGCGTCCGGCGATTCTAACCGCGCAACAGAAGGACCAGGAACTCGCTGCCGCCCAGCCTGATTGATGCCGTTGATTTCTGCGGTAGCTCATGCCATGATCGGCGCCCGTCCAGTCTGAAAGTTGTCGATGATCGCAGTTCCCGTTGCCACCCTGGCCGGCTTGTTCGTTGCGCTCGGCGGCACGTCGGTGTTAGCGCTCATCAAGTCACGCAACAAGCACGCGCCGATCAAGGCCGCGTTTCATTTGTCGTCGATGTGGGGCCTGGCGCTGGCGCTGGCGGTGGTGGCGATTGTCCTGTTCTGGGAACGCAGGTCGCTGGCCAGCATCGGCATCGAAGGCGGCCACTATGGCGCCTGGGCCGCCGGCGCCCTGATCGGCCTGACCATGGTCACCTTTACCGTGCTATCGCTGCACCTGGCTTTGCAGCGCGGGCGCAGCGCGATGCCGGAAAGTTCGGCCCAGGGTCTCAAGCGCCTGACCGACATGCCGCTGTGGTTCCGCTACGCGGCCGTGATCACGGCTGCCATCACCGAGGAAATCCTGTTTCGCGGTTATCCGATCGAACGACTGCAAGAGTTGACCGGCAACGTCTGGTTGGCGGCAGCGATGCCGTTATTGGTGTTCGTGGTGGCGCACCCGGGTGGCTGGTCAGCAGGCCACCTGGTGGGCGTGCTGTTCGGCGGCGTGCTGCTCACCGGTCTCTATCTCGTCACGCGCGACCTGGTCGCGTGCATGATCACGCACGCGCTGATCGACTCGACCATCATCTTTTTGCCGGCGCTGCTGCGCCGCTATGGCAACCGGACGGCGGGCGGTGACCGATAGATCGACTGCACGCTGTGTGCAGACGGTTGCAAGGCCTGCACCACGATAGCAAGCGCTAACTCCGGCTGCGCATCGCCGCACATGAAGATGTCGGCAGCAGCAAAGCCGCACTCGGGCCAGGTGTGGATCGAGATATGCGATTCGGCCAGCAGCACCACGCCGGTCACGCCCTGGCCGTCGCCGAAACCGTGAAAGTGGCTGTGCAGCACGCGCGCGTTGGCCGCTTCGGCGGCCGCGCGCAGCAGGGCGTCGAGCGATTCACAGCTGCACAGTTTTTCAGCAGCGATGCCACCGAGATCGGCCAGCACATGGGTGCCGGTCGGACGGTGCTTGAGCGCCGCAGTAGCAGTAGCAGTCGCCGCCGCGTGCGCAGCTGGCATCGGCATGATGGCGGTGTCTGGCACGCTGGCCGGTAAAACCTCGCGCTTCACTTGTGGCCTCCGCCACCGGAGCCATTGCCATAGCTGCCGCCGCCACCGCCGAACGAGCTCCAGGTGCTGCCGCGATAATTTGACTTGTCGCGGTCGCCCGAGACGGCGCGCACCCACGAGGCGCCTGACGTGGCCAGGGTGACGATGACGGCGTACAGGAAAAATTTGCTCATGACTTGTCGTTGTTATCGAGGAAGGTGGCCGGCAAATAAATGGCCAGCGCCCCTAGGGCGCTCAGGTACCAGGTTGATGAAAAATTCATCAGCATCGGCAAGGCATTTACCACCAGCATGAACATGATGATGTACTTGGCCGCATCGCGGTGGCGGTTGCGCGCGAACGGCTTGGCGCCGCCGGTGGTGTTGACCTTGCCGTGGAACTGGGCGCCGAACCATGCGCGCATCTGGTCGGCCGGCACGGGGGCGGAGCGCGACCACGTCATTTCGTGTTCGGTCGTCTCGCGCGCCAGATTGATCTGGCCGGATTCGTACTCCTCCACGTGGGTGACATCGCCGACGGCCACGCGCCAATTGAAGGCGCCGGCGGCCCAGGTGACGGTCGAACCGTATTCGTACAGGCTCTCGTAGCGCACGCGGTCGATCACCACGTTGTCCGCGCCGGGCTGGTACTGCAGCGGCCACTCGGCCATGACGGTGGCGCCGGACCAGCCTTCATCGGTCTCCACCAGCCACGAAAAGCCGGCGCGGGCGCCGTACAGCAGGTACTCGGTCCACTCGGTGCCTTCGTCATCGGCGCGGCGCATTACGCCGATGATGGTGAAATCCTGGCTGTTGATGTTGGCGGTGGCGCCAAGTTCAATGGTGGTCGCCACCCTGGCTACCTGTTCGCCGGCGGCAAGCACCTGCGCCTTGGGACTGGTGGCGTCGATCCGCGCCTGGCAGGCCGCGCAGACCAGGGTGGTGGTCACGCCGGGCAGGTACTTGATGGCGCTGCCGCAAGACGGGCAATCGAGGGCGGCCAGCTTGCCGCGATAGCGGCCGGCCGCGCGCAGGATGGTGTCTTCGTCGCGCAGCAACTGCGGTTGCAGGCTGTCGAGGGTGACAGCCGCGCCGGTGTACACCACCGGCGCGCCGTCGGAATAATCGAGCGTGATGAATTCTTTACCACGGCGGAAATCGGCCACTTTGGATTGATAGCCGTCGCCCACGCGGAACGGCAGCTCACCCTGGCCGCCGACGCAATCGGCCACGCGGATTTCGGCGGCCGTGTAGGGCGCGCCGTTGATGCCGTAGTTGCGGCCCGGTTGCAGCTGTTCGAACGTCGGCAGGCGGGCATCGCCCTTGAATTCGGCGGTGATCGTGTACAGGCCGGAGGAGTCGCCGAGCCACGCCGTGGCGCCGTCGTCGAACAGCAGATACCACTCGTTCCACATGCCGGCCGAATAGCGCAGCTGGATGCGGCCGATGACCGTGAACGGCCGGCCGGCCAGCACGCCGGCGGTGCCGATCTGGATCGGCGAATAGTCTTCCAGCACCGCCGACATCTTGCCGAAGTATTTGACCGTGTCAGCGTCTTTGAGCACGGTGGTGGCGCAGTACTCGCACACGGCCACCACCGACGCGTGCGAGCGGAATGTGACTTCCGCGCCGCAGCTGGGACAGGAGACGATTTGCATGTGGTTCTAGGTAGTTAGCCGATCAGTTTTTTCAGCAGCTCGGCCTTGGTGCTGTCGTAGTCGGCAGCCGAAATCAGGCCCTTGTCGAGCAGACCCTTGAGCTGTTGCAGGCGTGCCTCGATCGAGTCGTCGGCCGGTGCTGCGGCAGCCGGCGCCGCAGCGGGAGCAGCGGCGGGCGCCATCGACGACCCCATCGCAGTGCCCATGGCCTGGCCCACCGTCATGCCGGCGCCGAGGCCCGCGCCAATGCCGGCCAGTCCCCCTTCGTTCTGCGCGGCCAGCGGAATCGCGGTGGCGGTCTGGTAGCGGGTAAAACCGGTCATCTTGTCGGCCGAGAGGCCGCCTTTCATGCCGGCCGAGATGCGGTCATCGAGCGCGGCTTGCAGTTCCTCGGGCAGGCTCACGCTGGCGACGTTGAATTCATCGAGGCCGATGCCATAGCGGCCGAACGCTTCCAGCAGGTCACCCTTGATCTGCTGCGCCATCAGCGCCTGGTTGGCGGCCATGTCGAGGAACGGCACGTTGGAACTGCCCAGCGAGCTGGCCATGGACGCCATCAGGATGCCGCGCAACTGCTCTTCGACCTGGTCGCGGGTGTAGGTGTCGCGCGTGCCGCTGATCTCCTTGAAGAACTGGCGCGGATCGCTGACGCGGTACGAGTACATGCCAAAGGCGCGCACGCGGATCATGTCGAAGTCCTTGTCGCGGATCGTGATCGGCTGCGGCGTGCCCCATTTGCGGCCGGTCTGCACGCGGGTGCTGAAAAAATGGACATCCGACTTGAACGGCGAATCGAACAGCTTGTCCCAGTTTTTCAGGTTGGTCAGCAGCGGCAGGGTTTGCGTGGTGAGCTTGTGGGTGCCGGGGCCGAAGACGTCGGCGATTTGTCCTTCGTTGACGAATACCGCCATCTGCGACTCGCGCACGACCAGCACGCCGCCGTTCTGGATTTCCTGGTCCTGCATCGGGAAGCGCCAGGCCAGCACGCCGTCCACTTCCTCGTTCCATTGCAGTACGTCGATAAACTGCTTCTTGATAAAGCTGCCGATACCCATGGTGGGCCTCCGTTCAAATGTCAGGAAATGCAGGCGCCGTTGATGACGCCGATGGAAATGGCGATCGCGCCCAGCAGGCCGCCGAATGCCGTGTTGTTGCCCTCGATCTGGTCCTTGGCCATGTTCAGCACGCGCGTGGTGATGGCGTAGGCCAGCATCTGCACGACCATCGCGCCAAAAGCCCAGGCGAAGAACTCCTGGTAGCCGAGCGTGTGCATCAGCGCCGAACCGACCGTGATCGAAAAGCCGATCAAGGCGCCGCCCAGCGACAAGGCGGCGGCCTGGTTGCCCTGGCGGATCAAGAGCACCTCGTTGTACGGCGTCATGCGCGTGTACGCGGCAAAGAACACGGCCAGCAGCATGGCTGCCAGTAAAAGATGGATCAGATAATTGAGGATAGCTGGCACGGCGCGCTCTCGCAGGTTAAAGTGATGGCGAAATTGCTAACGAAGCAGCATGGTAGTGCATAAAAAGGCCAAAAGAAGCGCAATGAACAAAAAAATCCTGATCTTGTCCGTGTTTGTGGTCGCGTCGTGCGGCCTGGCGTATGAACTGATCGCCGGCGCCCTGGCCAGCTACCTGCTCGGCGACTCGGTGCTGCAGTTTTCCACCATTATCGGCTGCTACCTGTTTGCCATGGGCGTGGGCGCGCATTTTTCGAAGTACGTGCGCGACGAGGACGTGATGGCGCGCTTCGTCGATATCGAACTGGCGGTGGGACTGGTGGGCGGCGTGTCGGCGGCGGTGCTGTTCCTGACGTTTTCGTGGAGCGCCGCGCCGTTTCGCGCCATGCTCTACACGATGGTGTTCCTGGTCGGCGCGTTCGTGGGCATGGAAGTGCCGCTGGTGATGCGCGCGCTCAACGCGCGCCAGACCGAATTCAGTGAACTGGTCAGCCGCGTGCTCACGTTCGACTACCTGGGTGCGCTGGCCGTGTCGCTGCTGTTCCCGCTGGTGATGGCGCCCAAGCTGGGACTGGTGCGCAGCGGCTTTGTGTTCGGCATGCTCAACGTGGGTGTGGCCCTGTGGACAATTCGGGTGTTTCGCACAGAGCTCACCAACGTTACCGGCCGCATGCTGCGCGCCAGCGCCGTGTTCTTCCTGCTGGTGTGTGGCTTTATCTCCGCTGACCGCCTGACCTACTGGGGCGAGCATGGCCTGTTCGGTGACGAAATCGTGTTTGCCACCACCACGCCATACCAGCGGCTGGTGGTCACGCGCTGGAAGGACGATCTGCGCCTCTACATCAACGGCAATTTGCAATTCTCGTCGCGCGACGAATACCGCTACCACGAGGCGCTGGTGCACCCGGTACTGGAACCGCTGCCCTGGGCGAAACGCGTGCTGGTGCTGGGCGGCGGCGACGGCCTGGCGCTGCGCGAAATCCTGCGCTATAAAAATATCGAGCACGTCACGCTGGTCGATCTCGATCCGGCCATGACCGGCGCCTTTGCCACCCGCGCGGAACTGGTCAAGCTCAATCACGGCTCGCTCACCGACAAGCGGGTGCGCGTGGTCAATGCCGATGCGGCGATCTGGCTCCAGCAAAACGACGACATGTTCGACGCGGTGATTGTCGACTTTCCCGATCCGTCGAGCTTTGCGCTCGGCAAGCTGTACTCGGTGCCGTTCTATGGCATCCTGAAAAAACACCTGGCCGCCAATGGCCTGATGTCGGTGCAATCGACGTCGCCGTTTTTTGCACCGCACGCCTACTGGACCATCGACGCCACGCTGCGCGAAGTGGGCATGAAAACCTCGCCGTACCACGCCTACGTGCCGTCGTTCGGCGAATGGGGTTTTGTGCTGGCCAGCCCGCAGGCCGACTACACGCCGCCGACCAGTTACCGGCTGCCGATGCGCTACCTGAACGAAGCAACCACGCGGGAAATGTTCATCTTCCCGCCCGATATGCAGCCGCTGCCGATGGCGCCCAATCGCCTCAACACGCAGTCGCTGGTGCACGAGTTCGAACAAGACTGGCGCCGGGTGATCCGCTGATGTTGCGTCGATCCTTCCTTGTATGGGGCGGCATGGCCGGCCTGGCCGCCGCCGGCAGCGTGGCCGGTTTCCAGCGCTGGCAGGAGATCACGCCGGTGCTGCACTACCCGGGCCGCGACGAGGGCCATTTTCTGCGCGACCGCAAGGCTTTGCCGCCGCCATCGGAGGTGATCACCACGGACATCGCCATCCTCGGCTCCGGCGTGGCGGGCCTCACCGCCGCGTGGAAACTCAAAAAGCTCGGCAAGACCGACATGCTGATGATCGACGGCCCGCAAGCGTATGGCAACGCCGCCGGCGGCGCCTTTGGCGACCTCGAATACCCGACCGGCGCCCATTACCTGCCGCTGCCGTCGCCCGAGTCGGTGCACGTGCGCGAAATCCTGGCCGACCTGGGCATCATTCAAAAAGACGCCTTCGGCGACAAGCCATATTACGATGAGCGCTTCATCCTGCACGCGCCGGAAGAGCGGCTGCTGCACGACGGCCACTGGCAGGAAGGCTTCATGCCCACCGAGGGCGTGCCGCAGTGGGAGCTCGACGAACACGCGCGCTTTTTCAAGGAAGTGGAGCGCCTGCGCCAGCTGCATGGCGCCGACGGTCGCCGCGTGTTCGTGTTCCCGACCGTGATGTCGTCGGAGGACCCGGTATGGACGGCACTCGACCGCATCACGCTCAAAGCGTGGCTGGAACAGAATGGATACCGCTCGCCCACCTTGCACTGGTACCTGAACTACTGCTGCCGCGACGATTACGGCACCCGCTACGACCAGGTGTCGGCATGGGCCGGCCTGCACTACTATTGCAGCCGCTGGGGCAAGGCTGCCAATGCCAATGACGGTACCTGGCTGACCTGGCCCGGCGGCTTGCAGCCCTTGGTGCGCGGCATGGAGCGCTCGTCAGGTATCCAGCGCCGTGCCGGCACCTGCATCTCGCTGAAAAAGACCGCCAGCGGGGTGGAGGCGCTGTGCTTCCGGTTAGAGGCTGGCAAGCCGACCACCTACCTGGTGCGCGCCCGCAAGGCCATCTGCGCCATGCCGACCTACGTGGCCGCGCGCGTGGTGGAAAACATCGCCGGCTATGGTTTCGATCCGGCCCGACACATTCCCGAATACGCGCCGTGGCTGGTGGCTAATTTCCTGCTCAAGCGTTTTCCCGACGAGTTGCCCGGCCAGCCGCTGTCGTGGGACAACGTGGTCTATAGCGAGCCGGGACTCGGTTTTGTCGTCTCCACCCATCAGGACATCCGCGTGCGCCCGCCCGAAAAAACCGTGTTCAGCTCTTACGTAGCGCTGTCGGACCGCAAGGCGGTAAACGCGCGGCGCTGGATGGTAGCGGCCAGCCCGGAGGAACTGCTGGCGCTGGCCAGCGCCGATCTGAAAACCGCGTACGGCGCGCAGTTCGCATCATGCGTGGAGCGGGTGGACATCACCTTGCGCGGCCACGCCATGAGCGTGCCGTGGCCGAACTTCCGCAGCAACGCCGGCATGAAGGCGCTGCGCGAGGTCGATGGCAGCATCCTGTTCGCGCATGCCGATTTGTCGGGGTTTTCGGTATTCGAGGAAGCGGCGTGGTGGGGTTATCGGGCGGCGACAATGGCGGCAAAGTGATAAGCTGGCCCATCGACAAAAACATAAGACACTCCATGACCCACGACGCCCGCAAGCGCTTTCTAGCACCCGCGAAACCCAAGCTGCGCGACGAAGACGCCGGCAACAGCGTGTTCTCCAGCCGCGCCGCCAATCCCGACTTGAGCAAGTCGAAAGCCAAGGCGCTCGACAACGAACGCACGGCCGGCCTGATCTCGCGTATCTCCGATTTGCAGGACCGCCTGTACGCGGTGCATCAGCATAAAGTGCTGCTGGTATTGCAGGGCATGGACACCTCCGGCAAGGACGGCCTGGTGCGCGCCTTGTTCAGTGGCGTCAATCCGATGGGCGTGCGGGCGGTGGCCTTCAAGGCGCCCACCGACGCCGAACTGGCGCATGATTATTTGTGGCGCGTGCACCAGCATGTGCCGGTCAAGGGCGAGATCGCGATTTTCAACCGCAGCCACTACGAGGACGTGCTGATCACCCGCGTGCAGGGCATGATCGATGACGACGAATGCCAGCGCCGCTACGCCCACATCCGCGACTTCGAGCGCATGCTGGCGGAAACCGGCACCGTGATCATCAAGGTATTCCTGCACATCTCGCACGAAGAGCAGCGCGAGCGCCTGCAGGAGCGGCTCGACGATCCCGATAAGCAGTGGAAGTTCGATCCCAACGATATCGAGCAGCGCAAGAAGTGGGACGACTACGTGAAGGCGTACGAGCACGCGATCCGCGCCACCAACACCGACTACGCGCCGTGGTACATCGTGCCGGCCGACTCCAAGGTGCACCGCAACCTGGCCATCGCCAGCCTGCTGCTGGAAACCCTGGAAGGCATGGACTTGCAGTATCCGCCGCCGCACCCGGACCTGTCCTCGTTCACCGTCGTGTAAATCACGATTTTTTCGGCTATGGCATAGTGGTTTTTTGAGGAGAACCACGATGCTGCAACTGAAAGATCCTTCGCTGCTGCGCCAGCAGGCGTACATCAACGGCCAGTGGGTTGATGCCGACAACGGCGCCACCGTGGCAGTGACCAATCCCGCCACCGGCGAACAGATCGGCACCGTGCCGGTCATGGGCGCAGCCGAAACCCGGCGCGCCATCGAGGCCGCCGACGCCGCCTGGCCCGCCTGGCGCAAGAAAACCGCGCGCGAGCGCGCGCTCATCCTGCGCAGGTGGAATGACCTGATCCTGGCAAACACCGACGACCTGGCGCTGTTGATGACGGCCGAGCAGGGCAAACCATTGGCGGAATCGCGAGGAGAGGTGGCGTATGGCGCGTCGTTCATCGAGTGGTTTGGCGAGCAGGCCAAGCGCGTGGCCGGCGAGACGCTGGCGTCGCCTTCGGCCAGCCAGCGCATCCTGGTCACGCGCGAGCCGATCGGCGTGTGCGCCGCCATCACGCCATGGAACTTCCCGATCGCCATGATCACCCGCAAGGCCGGACCTGCCTTGGCGGCCGGCTGCCCGATGGTGCTCAAACCGGCCCAGGCCACGCCGTTTTCCGCGCTGGCGCTGGCCGAACTCGCTGCGCGCGCCGGGGTGCCGGCCGGCGTGTTCAGCGTGGTCACCGGCAAGTCCGGCGACGTCGGTGGCGAAATGACCTCGAATCCCCTCGTGCGCAAGCTGACGTTTACCGGCTCCACCGATATCGGCCGCCTGCTGATGGAGCAGAGCGCGCCCACCATCAAGAAGCTGTCGCTGGAACTGGGCGGCAATGCGCCGTTCATCGTGTTCGACGACGCCGACCTCGATGCGGCAGTCGAGGGCGCGATCGCGTCGAAGTACCGCAATGCCGGCCAGACCTGCGTGTGCGCCAACCGCCTGTACGTGCAGGACAGCGTGTACGACGCCTTTGCCGAAAAACTGGTGGCGGCCGTGAACAAGCTCAAGGTGGGCAATGGCGTCGAGGAGGGCGTCACGCAAGGGCCGCTGATCGATGCCAAGGCCGTGGAAAAAGTCGAGCAGCACATTGCCGACGCGCTGGACAAGGGCGCCCGCGTGCTCACCGGCGGCAAGCGCCATGCGCTGGGCCACAGCTTCTTCGAGCCCACCGTGCTGGCCGACGTCACCAGCGACATGCTGGTCGCACGCGAGGAAACCTTCGGCCCGATGGCGCCGCTGTTCCGCTTTAACACCGAGGAAGAGGCGATCGCGCTGGCCAACGATACCGAATTCGGCCTGGCCAGTTATTTCTATGCGCGCGACGTGGGCCGCATCTGGCGCGTGTCCGAGGGCCTGGAAAGCGGCATGGTCGGCGTCAACACCGGTTTGATTTCGAACGAAATCGCGCCGTTCGGCGGCGTCAAGCAATCGGGCCTGGGCCGCGAAGGTTCGCACCTCGGCATCGACGACTACCTGGTCGTGAAATACGTGTGCCTCGGCGGTATCGCGTAAATTGCACAGCAGTCGGACAAGGGGCGGGCATTTGGCATAGAATGAATTTTCTTTCATTCTTGCCCACTCCACCATGCCCAAGATCCTTGCCCAATTGTGCGCTGCCTCGTCCCTGACCCTGCTGGCGGCTACCTCCGCCTTGGCCCAGGCGCCCGCCGCTGCCGGCGCGGCGCCTGCCGCCACCGTGGCGCCGGCCAGCTGCCCGGCCATCCTCAAGCAGAACTTCAAGCGCCTGCAGGACGAGGCGCCGCAGGACCTGTGCCAGTACGCGGGCAAGGTGATCCTGGTGGTCAATACCGCCAGCTACTGCGGTTTCACCAAGCAGTACGAGGGCCTGGAAGCGCTGTACGCCAAGTACGGCAGCAAGGGCCTGGTGGTGCTGGGCTTCCCGTCGAACGACTTCGGCCAGCAGGAACCGGGCAGCGCCAAGGAAATCGCCGACTTCTGCTACAACACCTATGGCGTCAAGTTCCCGATGTTTTCCAAGACCGTGGTGTCCGGTAAAAATCCGAACCCGCTGTATGCCGACCTGATCAAGGCTACCGGCAAGGCCCCGGCGTGGAATTTCCACAAATACCTGATCGGCCGCGACGGCAAGGTGCTGACCAACTTCGGCAGCAAGGTCACGCCCGAAGACAAGCAGCTGGTTGGCGCCGTCGAAAAAGCGCTGGCATCCTGACGGATCGGTGCTGTACGGGCCGGTTCGGTCACCATGCCGCATAAAACTGGTTTCATGCCGCTCGTCACCAACTAGCATGTCCGCGTAGTGCTTTGTGTGCGTCTGCGCACCGGGCGCTGCGCCTGATTGTTATTGCCACTGGTCAATCGTGGTTTAATCGGTGGCGACCTACACCACGAGATGAACCATGCAACCATTTACCTTCCAACAAAAAGTTTTTCTTGCCCTGCTGGGCATCATCACCATTGCCTTCATCTGGATCCTGATTCCTTATGGCGGCGCGGTCTTCTGGGGCGTGGTGCTGGCGATTATTTTTGCGCCCGTGTACCGCTGGCTGCTGCAACGCACGCGTAACAAGCCCAACCTGGCAGCGTTGCTGACCTTGCTACTGATCCTGGTGATGGTGATTTTGCCGCTGACGTTGATCGCGGTGTCGATCGTCAACCAGGCCGCTGCGGTGGTCGAGATGATGCAGTCGGGGCAGATCACGGTGGGCATGTTCTTCGCCAAGGTGATGGCCGTGCTGCCGGACTGGATGATCAACCTGCTCGACCGCTTCCATTTGACCAGTTTGACCAACTTGCAGGACAAGCTGACCGAAGGCGCGGCGCAAGTGAGCCAGGAAGTGGCCAAGCGCGCCATCAACTTCAGCCTGTACACGATGGATTTCCTGACCAGCCTGTGTATTGCCATGTACTTGCTGTACTTCCTGCTGCGCGACGGCGACAAGCTGGCCAAGCGCATCCGCGAAGCCGTGCCGCTGAGCCGCAAGTACAAGCAGCGCCTGTTCCAGAATTTTACGACCGTGATCCGCGCGACCGTCAAGGGCAACATCCTGGTGGCGATCGCCCAGGGCGCGCTGGGCGGCCTGGCCTTCTGGTACCTGGACGTGAGCGCACCGGTGCTGTGGGGCGTGCTGATGGCCTTCCTGTCGCTGCTGCCGGCCATCGGCGCAGCGCTGGTGTGGACACCGGTGGCGATCTATTTCCTGGCGACCGGCTCGGTGTGGGAAGGCGTGGGCCTGACCATCTATGGCGTGGTGGTGATCGGCCTGGTCGATAACATCCTGCGCCCGCTGCTGGTCGGTAAAGATACCAAGATGCCCGACTACGTGGTGCTGCTGTCCACAGTGGGCGGCATGGCGCTGTTCGGCCTCAACGGTTTCGTGATCGGCCCGGTGGTTGCCGCCTTGTTCATCGCCACCTGGGACTTGTTTGCCACCGCGCCCGAATTCCACCAGGACTGACGTCCACGCCGCTTGAATTGTCAGGGAGCGTCGCCTAACCTGACCGTTCAACCATTTTATGGAGGCGATCATGGCGTATGTCGATGGATTTGTGATTCCTGTCCCCCGCAGCAAGCTGGAGGACTACAAGAAAATGGCGGCGGCAAGCGGCGCGATCTGGAAGGAATTCGGCGCGCTGCAGTTTCGCGAGACGGTGGCGGACGACGTCAAACCGGGCGAGCACACGTCGTTCCCGCAGGCGGTGCAATTGCAGGATGATGAAGTGGTGGTGTTTTCCTGGATCGTCTATGCCTCGCGCGCCGCCCGCGATGAAATCAACGAAAAGGTCATGAAAGACCCGAGGCTGGCCGAATTCATGCAGCCGGAAAACATGCCGTTCGACGGCAAGCGCATGATTTACGGCGGCTTCGAGATGATCGTCGACCTCTAGCGGCTCGACGAACCGGCGCAGGTGTCCGCTATGGCAGCTGCGCCAGCGCGAACCCTTCGTCGAGCCAGCCGGTGACGCCGCCGATCATCAGCTTGACGGGGCGGCCCAGCCGGGCCAGCCGCACGGCTGCGCGCGCCGCGCCATTGCAGTGCGGACCGGCGCAATACACCACGAACAAGGTATCGGGCGGATATTGCGCCAGCTTGCCGGTGACGATCTTGCGGTGCGCCAGGTCGCGCGCGCCCGGCACATGGCCGGCCGCGTATTTTTCCGTGCCGCGCACGTCGAGCAGCACGAAGTCCGGCGCACCGCCGGCCAGCGCCTCGTGCACATCCCAACAATCGGTTTCAAAGGTAAAGCTGGCCTCGAAGTGGGCGAGGGCGGCAGCGCTGGGTGCGGCTGGCACGGCGGCAACGGCGGACGGCTGGGACATGGCGAACTCCTGGTGTGGTGATGACGCCATTGTGCGGCCGCTCGGCGTTGGCCGGCAGTGGCGTCAATGCCATGCTGCGGTAAGATTGCGACATGAGAACAGCGCCAAGAAAAACCGCATCATGAAAAAACACCTGGTGGTCGCACTGGCCTACGACCGCCTGTGCACCTTCGAATTCGGCTGCACGGTCGAATTGTTCGCGCTCGAGCGTCCCGAGCTGGGCGTGGACTGGTACGACTTTGCGGTCTGCGCGCTCGAACCGGGACCGATCCGTGCGGCCGGCGGCATTACCGTGCACGCGCCGTACGCGCCCGAGTTGCTGGCGCTGGCCGACACCATCGTCATTCCCGGCTGGCGCGATGCCGACGAGGCGCCGCCGCCCGCGCTGCTGGACCTGCTGCGCGCGGCCCACACGCGTGGCGCCCGCTTGTGTTCGATCTGCTCGGGCGTGTTCGTGCTCGCCGCCGCCGGCGTGCTCGACGGCCAGCGCGCCACCACCCACTGGCGCTACGCCGAGCGACTGGCGCAGCGCCATTCGCGCATCCGCGTCGAGCCCGACCTGCTGTACGTCGATAACGGCCAGGTGATCACGGCGGCCGGGTCGGCTGCGGGCCTGGACATGCTGTTGCACCTGGTGCGGCGCGACTACGGCGCGCGTATCGGCAACATGGTGGCGCAGCGGCTGGTGATCGCGCCGCATCGCGAGGGCGGCCAGGCGCAGTTCGTACCGCGCCCGGTGGCGTCCAACGAAGGTGGCCGGCTGTCGCGCTTGCTCGACTGGTTGCGCGGCAACCTGGCGCTGCCGCACACGGTGGCCGCCATGGCCGAACGCGCGGCCATGAGCCTGCGTACCTTGCAGCGCCAGTTCCAGCAGGCGACCGGCCTGGGGCCGGTGGACTGGCTGATCCGCGAGCGCATCGCGCTGGTGAAGGAATTGCTGGAAGCACCCGAAGTGCCGCTGGCGCAGGTGGCCGAGCGCAGCGGCTTCGGTTCGATGGAATCGTTGCGGCACCATTTCCGACGGGTGGCGGGGACCACGCCGGGGGCGTATTGGCGGCGGTTCGGGCTCGGTGGTCAGCATCGGTGAGGCGTCAAGAATATCTTTGACAAGGCGAATTATACGAATCTACAATGTATCTACATCAGGAGGCCTTATGGAATTATCCATTCAGAAATGGGGCAATAGCGCAGCAGTGCGTTTGCCTACCGAGTTGCTGGGCCTGCTCAAGGTAACGTTGGGCGATAAGCTCAGTGTCAATGTGCTGCCCGAAGGGGTGCTGCTGAAAGCCGCCCGCCCGTCGTATTCGCTGGCTGACCTGGTGGCGCAATGCGACCTTTCTGCGGCGGAACCGGCCGATATGGCAGCCTGGTCCCACATCCAGCCGGTCGGGCGTGAAGCGTGGTGAGCCGTAGTAAATTTGGACGCGGCGACATCGTCATGGTCAGCCTCGATCCCACCGAAGGACACGAGCAAAGAGGCATGCGGCCAGCCTTGGTGCTCTCCACCAGCGCGTTCAACGCGCTGGGCGTGGTTCTGGTTGCGCCCATCACCCAAGGCGGCGACTTCGCACGCCATGCGGGCTTCGCCGCTTCCCTGAGCGGCGCCGGCACCAAGACGCAAGGTGTCGCTTTGGTCAACCAGATTCGCATGCTGGACCTGGAGGCCAGAAAGGCAAAGCGTGTCGAGACCGTACCGGAGTATGTGGTGGAAGACGCGCTGGCCCGGTTGCGCGCGATTACCGAATAAGGCCACCGCCGCTCGGATTGACGCCGCCTCTGGCGTCCGCAGACTAACGGCGCTTCGCTGCTACAGCGTGGCTTTCATTGCGCCGCGCAGCGCATTGCACACCACCAGTTCCTCTGCGCGGTCCAGCATCTCGCGCGTGATCACCGCTTCGCTGGCCTGCCACGCCCGATCATCGAGCAGCACGCTGCGCATCACGCCCGGCAGCACGCCGCAGTGCAGGGCCGGAGTCAGCCAGCGGCCATCGACCTTGACGAACACGCTGCTGCGCCCACCTTCGGTCAGCTCGCCGCGGTCGTTGAAAAACAGCGTATCGAACGCACCCTGCGCCTCGGCGTCGCGCCAGGCGTTGTCGTAGCGGGTGCGGATGCTGGTCTTGTGGCGCAGGAACAGGTCGCCGGCAGCGGTGGTGTCGGGCGCCAGCAGCACCCGCACCGGCTCCTGCAACGGCGCCAGCGGCGCATGCTGTACTGTGAACGCGCCCGATTGCGCCAGCGCCAGCCGCAGGCGGAATGCCGCCACGGTCGCCAGCCCGTTCTGTGCTTCGTCCTTCAGCATCGAACAGGCGGCGTCCAGGTAGGCGTTGGCTGCCTTGTCGTCCCACGCGAAACCGAAGTACGCTGCCGATGCCGCCAGGCGCCGCAGGTGGCGCGCGCGATGCTGCACGCCTTGTTCCGGCGTGACCAGCATGGTCTCGAAAATCTCGAAGCTGTTCGGCAGTCCCGTCAAGAAGCGCGCCTTGAGGCGGCATTCGTCGTATTCGTCGCCGCTGGCGCTGTCGTAGACGATGCCGGCGCCCACGCCCATTTCGCCTTGCGCCACGCCGGTGGCGGCATCGGGCGCACTCAGGGCCAGGGTGCGGATCGGCACCGCCAGGCAGAAGTCGCCCACCGTGCCGGCAGTCGAGGGATCGAACCAGCCGATGGCGCCGGTGTAGATGCCGCGCGGGTCGGGTTCCAGTTCGCCGATGATTTCCATGGCGCGGCGCTTGGGCGCGCCGGTGATCGAGCCGCACGGGTACAGCGCCTCGAACACCTGCGCCAGCGTGGCGTCGGGGCGCAGACTGGCGGTGATGGTGGACGTCATTTGCAGCACGCTGCCGTAGCGCTGCACGTCGAACAGCGCCGGCACCTGCACGCTGCCGGTTTGCGCCACGCGCGCGATGTCGTTGCGCAGCAGATCGACGATCATCAGGTTTTCGGCGCGGTTTTTCGGGTCCGCCGCCAGCGTGCGCGCGCGTGCCAGGTTGTCATCCGCGTGCGTGTCTGCCTGGGTTGGCGGTGCGGCCGGTGCCGTGCCCTTCATCGGCCGCGCAGTGAGCACGCCGCCCGCGTGGCGCACGAACAGCTCGGGCGACAGCGATAGCACCGCCGAGCCGTCCTCACACTGCACCAGCGCGCCATACGGCACCGGCTGGCGCGCGCGCAGCCGCGCATACAGCACGTGGATGCCGCCAAACGCGTCAAAGCGCAGCCGCATGGTGTAGTTGACCTGGTAGGTGTCGCCAGCCTCGATGTACGCGTGGATGCTCGCCAGCGCGGCGTCGAAGGCCGGCTGGTCGATATTGGCACGCACGTTGGCGATACCGGCCGGGCGCGCGATCGGGAACGAACGCGCCGCCAGCCAGTCGCCCACCTCGGCCGCCGTTTTCAGTTCGCACCGGCGAAACAGCAGCACCTGCGCCAGCGGCGCCGGGGCGGTCATTGCAGCCGCAGTGGCCGAGCCGTCCGGGATGGTGGGCGTCTCGCTGCCGGTCGCGGCAGGGCGGCGGTGCGATGTGCCGGGCAGCCCGTCAGCGATGCCCAGCAACGCTACCCCGAGCTCGTAGCTGCACAGCGTGACCGCGTACTCGCCGCGCGCCAGCGCTGCCTGCATGGCGTCCAGCACTTGCCGCCAGTCGCCGATGGCGTTGCAGCGCAGCGTGGCCACGTGGTCGGTGTACAGGCGTGAGGTCGCGGCGACGGTGACGCCATCGAGCAGCGGGCTGGCGTCATCGAGCAGGGCAAAGCATTCGGCGGTCATGGACATCGCTGTGGTCAAGATGTTACGCCAGCAGCAGCGCGATGTGCAGCGGCGCGTCCTGGGTCGGGTTGTTCCTGAAGCCGCTCTTGGCGTAGCGGTGCCAGCGGCCGATGACGAAGCTGGCCAGCATGGCCGCGCGCGGCGCGACTTCTTCTTCGCGGCCGTGGCCTTCGGCGGCGGCCACGCGCAAGGCCTGCTTGAGGGCCAGTTCCACGCGGTCGTAGAACTGGTTCATGCGCAGTTGCAGGCGGTCGTCTTCGTTGACCAGCGCCTCGCCGATCAGCACCCGCGTCATGCCCGGGTTCTGGCTGGCGAAGTGCAGCAACATGCCGACGATGTCGCGCGCCTGCGTCAGGCCGTCGTCGTGGCGTTCGGCGATCTGGTTGATCAAACCAAAAACGCTGGACTCGATGAATTCGATCAGGCCCTCGAACATTTGCGCCTTGCTGGCGAAATGGCGGTACAGCGCCGCCTCGGAAAAGCCCAGCTTGCGCGCCAGGGCGGCCGTGGTGATCTTGTCGCCTTTGGGCTGTTCCAGCATCTCCGCCAGCGCTTGGAGGATGTCCAGGCGGCGCTGGCCGGGCGGTGTGCTTGCCATGTGATCTCGCGGGTAAAAAGTAAAAGTAAAGGTGGTCAGCGCAGGCGATGCAGCCGCGCTGGCAAGTTCCGGACAGATTTTACTTTGACATCGACATAAGCGGGGCGGATCAGCCTTTTTTGTGGATGGGCGAGACCGGCCCCGCCCGTACCGTGCAACGTCAGGTACTGGGTAACCCACGCGGTGCGGATACCCAGTGCGTGGGCGCTGCGCAAATTGGCCAGCGTATCCTCGACCAGGATGCAGTTCGCCGGGGTCAGGCGGTGCATGCGCATCAGTTTGCGCAGCAGCAGTTTCGATGGCTTGGGCCGCAGCTGGCGGTTGACCGTCATCGCTTCGACCGCGATGTGGTGGCCGAACGAACGGTGCAGGCCCAGGTGGCGCAGCACCTGGGTGGAGTAGCGGTGCGGCGCGTTGGTCAGCAGGATCTTGCGGCCCGGCAGGCGGCGCAGCAGCTGGCGCAGCCCGCGCTCGGCGCGGATCAGCGAGGTCAAATCCTCGATGCTGTGGGTTTCGTGCAAAAAGTGCGCGGCCTGCACGTTGTGGTGCTTGACCAGTCCGAGCAGGGTGGCGCCGTAGCGGCGCCAGTACTGGGTGCGCGCGGCATCGACCACGGCGTCGCTGGCGGGCGTGATGCCGTCGCCCAGCACGCGGGCGATGTACAGGTTCATATTGGCCACGATGGCCGGAAAAATCGCGTACGAAGCGTTGTGCAGCGTGTTGTCCAGATCAAACAACCATACCGGCGAGGAAAGAGTAGTATTCACGAGAGACGATTTACAAAGAGAGCCAAGACAGCCATGCGCCTGATTATAGTGATGTTCTACAGTTTGATCTGCCTGCTGGCCGGGCCGGCCTGGGCCGAAGCACTGGCGCCGGTCGCCGCGCCGGCGGCCAACGCCATCCCCAATCGCGGCGCGCTGTTCAAGGTGGAGCAGGGCGGGCGCACGCTGTACCTGTTTGGCACCATCCACGTGGGTACCCGGGATTTCTATCCGCTCGAGCCGCGCCTGGCCGGTGTGCTCAAGCAGGCGCCGGTGCTGGCGCTGGAGATCGATCCATTGGGCGACCAGCAGCGCCTGGCCCGAGCCCTGCAAAAATATGGCCTGGCGCTCAAGGGCGGCGCCTCGATGGCGTCACTGTCGCCGGCCTGGCGTACGCGCCTGGACCGCCTGCTCAAGCAGTACCAGATCGCGCCCGAATCGGTGGCCATGATGCGGCCGTGGATGTTGGCCAGCATGCTCACGGTGAGCGAATTTGCCGCGCAAGGCTACGATCCGTCGCTGGCGGTGGACAGCTACCTGTCGCGCCAGGCCCACGACAACGGCCAGAAAGTGATCGAACTCGAATCGCCCGAAGCGCAAATGTCCTTGTTCGGCAAGCTGTCCACCGCCGACCAGGTGCTGTTCCTGCAGGAGGCGATTGCCGGCATCGAAGACAAGGAGCAGGCCGACCAGTCGCGCGAGATCGCCGATGCCTGGCGCCACGCCGACGTCAAAGCGCTCGACGCGCTGGCGCAAAAATCGGCCACCGACGACAGTTTTTCGGGACGCTTCGTGCAGAAGGTACTGCTCGACGGGCGCAACCCGGCACTGGCCGACGCCATGGTGCGCCTGATGGCGCGCGAAAACAACAGCCTGGCCGCGATCGGCGTGCTGCACCTGGTGGGCAAGGGAAGCGTGCCGGAACTGCTGCGCAAGCGCGGGCTGAAGGTCGAGCGAATTTATTGAAGCAGGGGAGGGTAAGGCTGGGCTACTGCAGGAGGATGGTGCCCTTTACGTGGATTGAACACGTGGCCTCTCCCTTACCAAGGGAGTGCTCTACCACTGAGCTAAAAGGGCAAACAAATGTGGCGACTCACTTCAAATACCGGCGCGAAGTGCGTCGCCGTTTTTTCAGTGAGACCGGATCATAGTTCCAAATGCCTGTTCGGTCAATACTTCGAGCAATAAAGAGTGCTCGATGCGACCGTCGATGATGTGCACGGTGTTCACGCCCGACTTGGCTGCGTCCAGCGCCGATGAAATTTTAGGCAGCATGCCGCCCGAGATCGTGCCGTCGGCGAACATCTCGTCGATCTCGCGCGCCGACAGGTCGGTCACCAGGTTGCCCTGCTTGTCCTGGACGCCGGCGATATTGGTCATCATGATCAGCTTTTCGGCTTTCAGGATCTCGGCGATCTTGCCAGCGACAACGTCGGCGTTGATGTTATAAGCCTGGCCGTCCTGGCCGAAACCGATTGGCGAAATGATCGGAATGAAGGCGTCGTCCTGGAGCGCTTTTACTACTGCCGGGTTGATGGCGTCGATCTCGCCGACAAAGCCGATGTCCAGCGTCTGGCCCGGATTGTCCTTGTCGGGCATGGCCATCTTGCGGGCGCGGATCAGGCCACCGTCCTTGCCGGTCAGGCCCACCGCCTGGCCGCCGTAGTGGTTGATCAGCATGACGATGTCCTGCTGGACTTCGCCGCCCAGCACCCACTCCACCACTTCCATGGTTTCTTCGTCGGTGATGCGCATGCCCTGCACGAAGGTGCCTTGCTTGCCGATTTTTTTCAGGGCGTTGTCGATCTGCGGACCGCCGCCGTGCACCACGACCGGGTTCATGCCGACCAGCTTGAGCAGGATGACGTCGCGCGCGAAGCCGTGTTTCAGGCGCTCGTCGGTCATGGCGTTGCCACCGTATTTGATGACGATGGTCTTGCCGTGGTAATTGCGGATGTAGGGAAGTGCCTCAGCCAGGATCTGCGCCTTGATCTGCGGGGACACCGCGGTCAAATCGTCATTCATGCCTAAGTTAAGGTGAGAAAATTGGGTCATGGCGAGTCCGGTAAAGAAAGTGCAGCAATTTTACAGCCTGCGGCTGCGGTCAAGCACGCATTATAGGGCCATCTGGTTGTATTTTCAGCGTTCATCGGCTAGTCTGGCCGCCACACCGATCAAGACCGACCTATGAGCACCTGCGCGCGCTGCGGCGCCAACTTCTCCTGCGCGATGGCCGATACCGGCCCGGCAACCGCCATCCCGGCGCCGCCGTGCTGGTGCACGTACCTGCCGCTATCTGTGCCGGTGCCGGTGCCGGACAGAGCCGCCGCCGAAACCATCGGCTGCTGGTGCCCGGCGTGCTTGGCGGCGCACATCCAATTGCTGAAAGAGCCTCGATAAACCGCAGCGAGCGGATCGCGCAGTTTTGCGAGGTCCTTTAACTGACGGTTCGGAAGAAACGCAGCATCTCGCGGCTGGCATCGGGTCCGCGCGAGTCGGTGTACGTGCCATGTTCGCTGCCGCCCGACCAGGCGTGGCCGGCGCCGTGCACCACCCAGTGTTCGCCGAGCGGCGAGCCGTCGGCCCTGGTGTGCGTGGTTTGCGTGTAGCGGTAGCCGTTCGGCACCGCGCCCGATTGCACCGCCGGGTCGGCGTCAATGCTGTGCAAATGCTGGGCGATCACCTGCTCGCCGTTGCGCGGGTTGACGGTGGTGTCGCTGTCGCCGTGGAACACGATGATCGGTTGCGAACCGTTGCCGGCCTTGGGCACGTTGGCGTTGCTCGCGCCGCGCTTCATGGCCGACAGCGCCGACGGCAAATCCGTGGCCGACGCGAACGGCAAGCCCGAATGCACGCCCACCGCCGCAAACAGCTCCGGGTACAAGGTGCCGACGATGACCGCCATGGCGCCGCCGGCCGACAGCCCGGCCACGTACACCTGCTGCGGATTGACCGCATAGTCGTCGCTGATTTTTTCAGCGATGCCGGCGATGATCGACGGCTCGCCCTGGCCGCGCTGCTGGTCGATGGCGTTGAACCAGTTCCAGCACTTCGACTGGTTGGCGCCGGAGGTCTGTTCCGGATAGACCACCAGGCAGCCTGCTTCCTCGGCGACCTGGTTCATCTGGGTGCCGGCGGCGAAATCGTCGGGGTTCTGGGTGCAGCCGTGCAGCATCACCAGCAGCGCCATCGGCTGGCCGTTATAGGTCGACGGGATGAACAGCTTGTAGTTGCGGCTGCCCGCGTGGTTGGCATAGCTGCCGGTTTCGAAGCGCGCACCGGCGGGCAGCGGTACCTGCGGCGTGTGCACGCCAGGGTGGCGCAAGGTGCCTAGGTCGATGCCGCGCTCGAAGCTGGCCGTGAGATCGATCTTGATGCCCATTTTTTCCAGCATGTCCTGCGCGTAGGCGGCGGGATTGATGGCGGGATTGGGGGCGGCTGCGGGTGCAGCGTCGACTGCGGGCGCGGCTTGCGCTGCCTGCTGCGGTGCCGCTTCCGGTGCGGGCCTGGCTTTGGGCTCCGGCGCCGGTTGGAAATTATGACGTGCTTCGTCGGCAGGTGCTGCCACGGCGGCCGCTTCCACGGCGGCTGCTGCCGGTGGTGGCGTGGCGGTTTTGGCCGACGTGTAATCAGGCGCGGGATTGAGGTCGCGCATGCCGCCCGGTGGCGCCTTGGGCGACGGTTTTGGGGTGTTCATCCGTTGTTCCTGAAGTTTTTGCTGTTGTTGCATCATGCTTTCGACAGCCTTGTGCAGCATCGCGGTGGCGCCCTTGCGGACGAGCTTTTGTGCTGCCTGTCGCATATGCGACATGAATGGAAGTTTCATGGTGTTCCCTTAGTGGTGGATGCGTGGCGCCAGGGCGGTTTTCAGTACCGCGCTGGCATGCAGCGAACCTAAAACGAAAATCGAGTCGATTGTTGCCAGCGCCAGTTCGACCGTGACGTCGCTGGCAATGCTGGCCAATCCCAGTACCTGGATGTGCAGCCGTTCGCCGGCGGCACGTATGGCTTCGAGGTCGGCACGGGTGTAATGCTGCATGCCGAGCACCAGGCTTTTGCGCGCCACTGTCTGCTTGACGACGTCGGCGTGCTGGTTCAACTGGTTGCGGATCGCGGTGCGGATCAAGTCCGTCCGGTTCGAATAAAACCCCTCTTGCACTAAGAGGTCGATCTGGCCCAGGTCGATCGGGCCGAGGTTGATCGTGATCTTTTCCGAGTCGGCGGTCTTCAGTTTTAATTCTTGCTTGGCCATGTGTCTCCATCCATTTACCATCTACCTGGATGGTAGTATAAGGACGATCTGCGGCAAATCAAGCGGCGCACGTGCATAATGTGGGTCATGAGTGCGCCAACTAACCCTATCCCTTCTCCTTGCGTCAGCCTGTGCAAGATGGACGTCGAACGCCAGTACTGCATGGGCTGCCTGCGGACCATCGACGAAATCATGGCCTGGTCCAAGGCCGACGACGCCTATAAACAGGCGGTGTGGGTGGAAATCGCCCGCCGCAGGGATACGGTCTCGTTTGATGAGGATGGTTTCCTCCGCTGAAATAGAGCATGGCCCCTATTTTTGGCACGATCGTACTTTTTTCGATCTATAATCGCTCGACCGATGCTTCGATCCGATCAACCTTCTCAGCGAGTTCGCCATGGCCCTGCCTGCAGTGTTGCAAAACCTCTCACTTCCCGTCATCGCTTCACCGATGTTCATCGCCAGCGGTCCGGCGCTGGTGGCGGCGCAATGCAAGGCCGGCATCGTCGGCTCGTTCCCGGCGCTCAATGCCCGTCCTGCCGAACTGCTCGACGTGTGGCTGACCGACCTGCAACAGGAACTGGCCGACTACCAGGCCGCCAACCCCGATAAAAAAGTGGGCCCGATCGCGGTCAACCAGATCGTCCACCAGTCCAACGACCGCCTCGCCCACGATGTGGAAGTGTGCGTCAAGCACCAGGTGCCGATCATCATCTCGTCGCTGCGCGCGCCGCCAAAAGAGATGCTCGACGCCATCCACAGCTACGGCGGCATCGTGCTGCACGATATCGTCTCGATCCGCCACGCGGAAAAAGCGCTGGAAGCCGGCGTCGATGGCCTGATCCTGGTGGCGGCCGGCGCCGGCGGCCATGCCGGCACGCTGTCGCCGTTCGCGCTGGTGGGCGAGGTGCGCAAGTTTTTCAGCGGCCCGATCGCCCTGTCCGGCGCGATTGCCACCGGCGACGCCATCCTGGCTGCGCAGGCCATGGGCGCCGACTTTGCCTACATCGGCTCGCGCTGGCTGGCCACGCAGGAGTCGAATGTGAGCGCTGACTATCGCGACGCGATCGTGGAATCAACGGCTGCCGATGTCATCTACTCCAACCTGTTTACGGGTGTGCACGGCAACTACCTGAAAAAATCGATCGTTGCCGCCGGCCTGGACCCGGACGCGCTGCCGCAGTCGGACAAGACCAGCATGAATTTCGGTTCGGGCAGCGCCAAGGCCTGGCGCGACATCTGGGGCGCCGGCCAGGGCGTGGGCTTGATGAACGATATCCCGACCACGGCCGAGATGGTGGCGCGCCTCAAGCACGAGTACGACGCCGCGCGCGCGCGCCTGGCGCTGTAACCCCAGGGCGTTCGGGGGCCTGCGGGTTGCAGGCATGAATCACGCAATCAAATGATTTCTTTCAGGTTGCCGTTCAGCTAAGATGGTCTCATCCAATCCGGGGACACCATCTTGAACATTTCGCATGCCGTTGCCGCCATCACCCTGGCGCTGTTGTCGACCGTGTCCAGCGTGTGCAGCGCGCAGGCGGACCAGTACATGAATGCCGCCGCTGCGGCGCTGTTTAACCAGGCCCAGGTGCTGTTGAGCCAGGGCAAGATGCAGGAGGCGCTGGCCAAGTACTCGGACGCTGCCAAGGCCGATCCCTCGTCGCCGGTGCTGCTGTCCCATATCGCCGAGCTGTTCCGCCAGGCCTCCGAGAAAGTCCAGGGCGAGCGCCAAGTGGCGCTGCGCCAGCAGGCGGAATCGCTGGTGCGCCAGATCCTGCTAAAATTCCCGGACAACACGCTGGCCCACGAGGTGCAGCGCAAGCTCAAGGACAACCTGCCGCCGCCGCTGCACCAGGGCAGCCCGGCCGCGCAGGCAGAGTTGATCCTGGGCGAAGCCGCTTTTGTCCAGAACAAGATGGACGTCGCACTCGGTCACTACGAGCGCGCCGCCGCCATCGATCCCGCTTATTCGATGGCCTGGGTGTATGCTGGCGACAGCTACTATGCCCAGAAAAAATATGCGGAAGCGGAAACCCGCTACCGCAAGGGCGTGGAGATCGAGCCGCTCAATTCCCAGGGCTGGCGCTACCTGTCCGATGCGCTGGCATTCCAGGGCAAGCGCGGCGCAGCCGAGGATGCGCTGTTCGAAGGCATCGCCGCCCAGCCGAGCCAGGTACCGAACTGGATCAAGCTGGCGCAGTTGCGCGACGCGGCCGGCTACCCGGTCACGTCGCTCAAGCTGGTGCGCAAGTCGTCAGCCAGCCTGGGGGCGGACGGCAAACCGGTGGTCACCCTCGATCCGGAATTTTCCGGCGCCAACCCCAAGGCCACCGATGGCGCCCTGTGGCTGTCGCTGGGCATCCAGCAAAGCACCGATCTGATTGCACAAAAAGATGGCAAGGCCCACGCCACGACGCTGGCCGCAGAAACGGCCAGGTGGCGTGCAGGATTCCAGGTGGTGAATGAAGTCACGGCCAAGGGGGCGCCGGAGCTGCAAGATCCGGCACTCAAGACCTTGCAGATGCTCGACAAGGATGGCGAACTCGAGACCGCCTTGCTGCTGCTTGACTACCGCGAATCGTGGCGCCCCGAGCTCGAAGCGTGGAAGCGCGACAACCCGAACGGCATCCGCAAGTTCGTCGATAAATACGCGCTGCGGCCCTGATTACGTCTGTTGCAGTTCTTCGGGGCGGATGGCCCACAGGCCCGGCAGGTTGCGCCAGTAACCATAGGCATCCATGCCGAAGCCGACCACGAAACGGTTCGGAATGGTCAAACCGACAATGTCGGCATTGACCGGCTTGGTCTTGCCGATGGCCTTGTCGGCGAACACGGCCAGGATCACTTCCGCCGCGCCCATGTCCAGCAGGCGCTGCTTGACGTGGGCCAGGGTTTCGCCTTCGTCGAGGATATCGTCGAGCACGATCACGGTGCGGCCTGCCACGTTGGAGCGCGGTACCACTTTCCACACCACTTCACCACCCTTGTCTTCGTCGCCGTAGCGGCTCACGTGGATATAGTCGAACTCGAGCGGGAAGGTCAGTTGCGGCAGCAGGTTGCCGGTAAACACCACCGCGCCGCCCATCACGCCCAGCACCAGCGGAAACGCTTCGGCCTCGGGGTGGTTGTAGCGGGCATTGAGGTTGTCGGCCATGGCCGTGACAGCGGTGTCCACGTCTTGCTTGGTGAACAACTCTTCCGCGTTTTGCAGCAGCGCGCGGGCGCGATTATGGTGGAAATCTTGCATGATTTTCTCGGTAAAAACGATACCCGCCATTATCCTTCATCTGGCGAATTCCTGCGGCAAAGTTGGCTATTTGCAAGTCGACCGGATTAAGCGCTGGCGCCGCCCAGTATTTCGCGTTGCAGCTTCTTGGTCAGCTTATTCAATATTAATTCATGGGCCCTGGTAATCAAGCCGGTTAATTCGGCATCGCTCATGCTTTGAATATTCTCGATACGTATCCATTTGGCGCGCGCCAGGTAGGGGGCGGGAATAATACCGTCGCGGTCGGTTAATCCGAGAAACAAATCGTCATCCACTTTCAAACTCAAACGCGTGACTTTATGCCCGGTATCGGTGGCTGCAAACATTTTGCCGCCCACCGAAAACACCAGCGACGATTCCCACTTCACGTCTTCAGTGGCGCCCGGCAGGGAGCGGCACAACGCCTTGGCTTGTTCGAGCTTCACGGTGGTCCTCGCAGTCTGGATGGTCCGCCGATTATACCGGGCGCGCTGCTTATGCCGGAATCTGGCAAACACGCGCCAATAACTGGCATAAAAACGGCGAAAACCACCCGTTGGACGTGAGCAAATGCGCGCGGACCGCGATTCCAGGCGGGAACCAGTGCCCGGGCAATCGCGGTATCATAGGGATAACTGACCATGCCGCGCTTGCGGCGCAACGGACCCATGCATATGACCACTACCCACCACACCGCCGAGCGCCTGCTGCAATTGCGCGCCGCGATGCGCCAGCGCGGCATCGACGCCCTGATGGTGCCATCCGCCGATCCCCATTTATCGGAATACCTGCCGCCGCGCTGGCAGGGCCGTGAATGGCTCAGTAATTTCACCGGCTCGGTCGGTACCTTCATTATTACCCAGGAGTTTTCCGGTATCTGGACCGATGCCCGTTATTGGACCCAGGCCGAACAGCAATTGGCCGGCAGCGGTATTCAATTAATGAAAATAACGTCCGGCGCCAGCGTGCAATATATCGACTGGCTGGCCGCATATTTAAAAGCCGGGCAAACCGTGGCAGTCGATGGCGCGGTGTTGGGATTATCGATCGCCCGCCTGTTGCAGCAGGCGCTGGCCGCCAAAGATGTCGCGCTGCGCTTCGATCTCGACCTGCTCGATGCCGTCTGGCCTGATCGTCCCAGTCTGCCCGCCGCGCCCGTGTATGAACACCTGCCGCCGTATGCGTCAAAAAGCCGCAGCGGCAAACTGGCCGATTTGCGCGGCGCCATGCAACAGCTGGGCGCCAACCGCCACGTCATTTCCACGCTTGACGATATTGCTTATTTATTCAATTTGCGCGGCGCGGATGTGCCGTTCAACCCGATCTTCCTGGCCCACGCGCTGGTCACGCCCACCCGCGCCACGCTGTTCGTGGCCGACGGTAAAATCTCGCCCGAGCTGCGCGAACAGCTGGCCCAGGAAGACATCGACGTCGCCCGTTACGACGGCTTTGTTGCCGCCCTGGCTGCGCTGGGGCCGGAGTCCACCCTGCTGATCGACCCGCGCCGCATCACCCACGGCACCCGCCAGGCGATTGCCGTCAAAGTCAAAGTGGTGGAGGCGACCAACCCCACCACGCTGGCCAAGTCGCGCAAGAGCGAGGCCGACGCGGGCCACGTGCGCGTGGTCATGGAACACGATGGCGCCGCCCTGTGCGAGTTTTTCAGCTGGCTCGATGCCACCCTGGCCGACCCGCAGCGCGCCCCGTTGACCGAATTGACCATCGACGAGCAGATCACGGCGGCCCGCGCCCGCCGTCCCGGTTTTGTCAGCCCCAGTTTCGCCACCATTGCCGGGTACCAGGCGAACGGCGCGATCATGCACTACCGCGCCACCGAGGCGAGCCACGCCGCCATCGACGGCGACGGCCTGCTGCTGATCGACTCGGGCGGCCAGTACCTGGGCGGCACCACCGACATCACCCGGGTGGTGGGCGTGGGGGCCATCTCGGCCGAGCACAAACGCGATTTCACGCTGGTGCTCAAGGGGCTGATCGCGCTGTCGTCGGCCCATTTCCCGCGCGGCACCAGGTCGCCGATGCTCGACGCCATCGCCCGCGCCCCCCTGTGGGCAGCCGGCATGGATTACGGCCACGGCACCGGCCACGGCGTCGGTTACTTCCTCAATGTGCACGAAGGACCGCAGTCGATCTCGCCGTCGGCCATGCCCGAGCCGCAAACGGCGATGGAAGCTGGCATGATCACGTCGATCGAACCGGGCCTGTACCGGCCCGGCCAGTGGGGCATCCGCATCGAGAACCTGGTGCTCAACCGGGCTGCCGGCCCGACCGATTTCGGCGACTTCCTGCAGTTCGAAACGCTCACCCTGTGCCCGATCGACACCCGCTGCCTGGACGCAGCGCTGCTGCGCGACGACGAGCGGCGCTGGCTCAATGACTATCACGCCATGGTGCGCGAGCGCCTGTCACCGCTGGTGACGGGCACCGCGCTGGCCTGGCTCACCCAACGTACGGAGGCAGTATGAGCGGACGCGCCACCCGCGCCACCTCGGCGCTCGACCGATTGAAAGCCCGCACCGGCAACCCGCGCTACTCGATGGCGCGCACCGGCGCCGGCCACTTTACCCTCAGCGACGGCGCCGGCGAGCCGCCGCTGTGCCCACCGCTCGAACTCGACGACTTTGTCGCATTCGTCAACGGCATTTCGCCACTGGCGCCCAAGCGGGTGAGCAAGCTCGATATCGCCTTCGAAAAACAGTTGCAGAAAAAGCCAACATAAACCAAGGGCGCCTCATGCCGGCAATCGAATTCCTCGGCGCGTACTGGTCGCAGTCGGAAGTGGCCACCAACCTGGTGATCCTGCTTAATTTGCTGGGGGCGCTGGCACTGGGCCTGGTGGTCGGCTACGAGCGCTCGTACCACGGCCGCGCGGCCGGCATGCGCACCTATGGCCTGGTGTGCATGGCGTCGGCCGCGCTTACCGTCATCGGCGGCTATCCGGGCCACTGGTTCGGCGGCCACGTGTCGCAGTACCTGATCAACTCCGACCCCACCCGCATCGTGCAGGGCATCGTCACCGGCATCGGCTTCCTCGGCGCCGGCGTGATCATGCGCGAGGGGTTCAATATCAGCGGCCTGACCACGGCCGCGTCGATCTGGGCCTCGGCGGTGATCGGCGTGATGGTGGGCGTGGGCTTTTACCTGGGCGCGATCGGGCTGGCCATTTTGTGCGCCGGCTCCATGGTGCTGCTCACGCGGGTGGAGGCGTGGCTGCCTTCGCGCCATGCGATTGCGATCACCATGCGCTTCAAGGCCGGGTACCGGCCGCAGGAACAGGCACTGCGCGAGATGGCGCTGCAGCGCGGCTATGAAATTGCCGGCGGCTCGCTGATGATCGGCAGTGACGGCGGCATGCAGGAGTGGCGTTTTGTCGCCATCGCCTTCAGTAAACGCAGCGGGGCGCCGATGTCGGTGCTGTCGGCCGAACTGGCCGATTTCGACGGCATCCACAGTTTCCAACTCTCCCACGCAAGGAATTAAAAATGACAACACCAGCCCAGGACGTGCTCGATTTCTGGTTCACCCCCGACCCGGGCCAACCGGCCGACGCCATGCGCACCGCCTGGTTCAAGAAGGATGACGGGTTCGACGCCGAGATTGGCCGCCGCTTCGGCGCGCTGATCGACCAGGCGGTAGCGGGCGGCTTGCAGGAATGGGACCAGCAGGGCCCGGCCGGCACGCTGGCGCGCATCCTGCTGCTCGACCAGTTTACCCGCAATGTTTATCGCGGTACGCCGCAGGCATTTGCCGGCGATGCGCAGGCGCTGGCCGCCGCGCAGGCCCTGGTTGCATCGGGCCAGGACTTGTCTCTGCCGCCGCTGCAACGCAGTTTTGTGTACTTGCCGTACGAGCACGCGGAAGACCTGGCGCAGCAAGACCTGGCGGTGGCGCTGTACACGCGCCTGGCTGGCGACCCCACGGTGGCCGCTTCGGCCGAGCTGGCCAAGGGCATCGCCGGCATGCTCGATTACGCCCACAAGCACCACGAAGTGATTGCTCGCTTCGGCCGCTTCCCCCATCGCAACGAGATTCTCGACCGTCCGTCCACGCCGGAAGAACAGGAATACCTGAGTCAGCCGGGCGCGGGTTTCTGATGGCAGTAACGCTCAACCTGGTGGGAGCGGGCCATGTGGGCCGCGTGCTGGGCCGCTTGCTGGCGCGCCAGGGCGGCGTTGACATCGGCCAGGTGCTCACGCGGTCCGCCGCCTCGGCGCGCCAGGCGGTGGATTTTATTGGCGCCGGCCAGCCGGTCGAGCGCTACGACCAACTAAAAGCGGCGCAGGTGCACGTGCTGGCCGTGGGCGACGACCAGGTTGAAGCGGCCTGCGCGGCGTTGGCCGCTGCCGTGCCGCTGGCCGGCAGCATCGTGTTCCATTGCAGCGGCGCCCTGGCCTCCACTCACTTGCAGGCTGCGCGCGACGCCGGCGCGCTGGTGGCCAGCGTGCACCCGATCCGCAGCTTTGCCGACCCGGCGGCAGTGGCCGACCGCTTCGACGGCACCTATTGCGGCGTGGAGGGCGACGCTGCCGCGCTGGCGGTGCTGATACCGGCGCTGGAAGCGATCGGCGCGCAGCCGGTGCCGATCGACGCCGGCGCCAAGACCGTGTATCACGCGGCAGCCGTGTTTGCCAGCAACTACCTGGTGACGGTGCTCGATGCCGCCCTGCGCGCCTACCAGGCGGCCGGCGTGCCCGAGGACGTGGCGCGGCGCATGGCGCAGCCGCTGGCATCCGAATCGATGGCCAACGTGTTTCGGCTCGGTGCTGCCACCGCGCTCAGCGGGCCGATCGCACGCGGCGACCTGGCCACCGTGGCGCGCCAGCAGCAGGCAGTGTCGCAATGGGATGCCCCTACCGGTGACCTGTACCGCGACCTGGTCGCACCGACCACGGCACTGGCGCGTCGAAAATCCCGCTGACGGCGAAACACTGCGGTGTTGCAGTTGAAATGCCACGAATTGACAAATAACTCCGTTGATACATCGACAAACGCCCTGATAAGCAATAAGCTTGATTCTCAGAATGTTTTTTCTAAGAAATTAGCGGTTCACAAAGTGCCGCGCTGGCGTCAATTGTATAGGGGTAAAGAATGTTATTTTTGAAAAGCACCACCGTGACGAAAGCGCCGGGCATTTACGACGTCGATATCGCCGCCAAGCCGCCAGGCAAGACTTTCGGCGTATTCATTGCCACCGATCCCGACCATCCGCCGACCGCCGTGCTGGAAAAGCTGGCCGAGCTGGGTTTCAAGAATACCTATAGCGGTGGCTACACCCACAAGGATCGCGGCAAGGTGCTGGACCTGCATTTCCAGAAAGACGGCACCGACCTGTTCCAGGGCTGGAAAGCTGAAGAGCTGGAAGGCAATATGGCTGCCATTACCGCCTTGTTCTCCAGCATCGGCGTCGCCATCACCCCGCGCGTGATGTCGCTGGCAGAGGCGTACGCTTAAGTTCATCTCGGGTTCCATGCAGGTATCATGCGCGCATGGACCTTTTTGAAGACGCTGCCGCCAGTACCCTGACTGCCATCCCGATCGAGGATGGCCAGCTCGCCTTTCAGCAACGCCTCCTGCTGGACTTGTCGCCAGAGCAAGTCTTTTGCCGCCTGCGCGACGAGACCGACTGGCGCGCCGAACAAATCCAGGTGTGGGGCAAACTGCACTGGCAACCGCGCCTGTCGGCCTGGCATGGCGAAGCGCGGTATCGCTATTCCGGCAAGACCTTCGATCCCCAGCCGTTTACGCCGCTGCAACTGCACATTAAACAGGCAGTCGAGCAGGCCACCGGCTGCCGTTTCAACAGCGTGCTGCTCAATTACTACCGCGACGAGCGCGACAGCATGGGTTTCCACGCCGACGACGAGCGTGAACTGGGCCCCGAGCCGGCCATCGCCTCGGTCAGCTTCGGCGCACCGCGCACCTTCATCCTCAAGCACCGTACCCGGCCGCAAACCATCAAGCTGGCGCTGGGCGACAGCTGCCTGCTATTGATGGCTGGCACACTCCAGCAACACTGGACCCACGGCATCAACAAGGAACGCGCCGCGCGCGGCCCGCGCATCAACCTCACGTTCCGGCTGATCCTGTGAGTGCTGGCGCACCCAGCTATCCTTTTGCCAGGGGTTTTGACGCAATCTCTTAAGCCTCGCTTAAGTTTGGTCGTGACGCCAATTGGCAGTGATTCGTTTGGCTCACATCTCGTTACACTTATTACTAATTCGGTCGTGACGCCTTCGGCATCTGGTGGTATCTTGAACACATCGCGATTCAACACAGAGAGAATTGCGATCCCAAGCAAGTCCATAACCACTTTTGCTGAAAGATCGAGATCATGAAAAAAATTATTCTGGCAGTTATTGCTTCCGCAGCCGCCCTGGCTGGTACCTCCGCCTACGCCGATGACGCAGGCACCGGTTACGTCGGCGTTGGCGCCGTCGGCAGCAAATACGAATTCAATGCTCCTAACGCGGTAAGTGGCGAAAACCACAGCGGCTACAAGGCTGGCGGCAAGATTTACGGTGGTTACAATATCGACCAGACCTGGGCAGTTGAAGGCGGTTACACCGATTTCGGCAAAAAATCGTATAACTACACCGCCGGCGGCCTGCCAGGCGGCGTGCATACCGATGCCCACTCGTACTACCTGGCCGGTAAAGGCACGTGGCCTGTGAACCAGCAAATCGCGCTGACCGGCAAGCTCGGCGTGGCCCGCAACACCAACGAAGTGAGCACCTCGGGTATCTCGTCGGTCAATGGCGACAAGAACAAGACCGCGCTGTACGCATCGGTCGGTGCCGAGTACGCTGTGACCAACAACGTCAAAGTGTCGCTCGAATACGAACACTATGGCAAGAACGACATCGACACCGGTCGTAAAAGCGGTGCTGTCACTGCCGGCGTGCGTTACGCTTTCTAAGCCGAACGTCGCTTAGCTCCTAATGAAAAAGCCACCGGTCGATCCGGTGGCTTTTTTGCGTTGTGCGGGCAATACGAGAGGCCGCGTGATGCCGGCCTCTGTTGCTTAGGCCGTGAGCGGCTTGTAGCGGATACGTTTCGGCTTGGCGCCTTCTTCGCCGAGGCGCTTTTTCTTGTCCGCTTCGTATTCCTGGTAGTTACCGTCGAAGAAGGTCACTTGCGAGTTGCCTTCGAAGGCCAGGATATGGGTGGCGATACGGTCGAGGAACCAGCGATCGTGCGAGATCACCAGCACGGAGCCGGCGAATTCGAGCAGTGCATCTTCCAGCGCGCGCAAGGTTTCCACGTCCAGGTCGTTCGACGGTTCATCGAGCAGCAGCACGTTGCCGCCCTTGAGCAGCGTCTTGGCCAGGTGCAGGCGGCCGCGTTCACCACCGGACAGGTTGCCGACGATTTTTTGCTGGTCGCCGCCCTTGAAGTTGAAACGGCCCAGGTAGGCGCGCGACGGCATTTCGAAGCGGCCCACGCTGAGGATGTCGGCGCCGCCGGACACATCGTCAAACACGGTCTTGCTATTGCCCAGCTCGTCACGGCTCTGGTCCACCAGCGAAATGCGCGCGGTCTGGCCGATCGCCACTTCGCCGCTGTCCGGCGTGTCGATGCCGGCGATCATCTTGAACAGGGTCGATTTACCGGCGCCGTTGGGGCCGATAATGCCGACGATGGCGCCCGGCGGCACGGTGAACGACAGGTTGTCGATCAGGAGGCGGTCGCCAAACGCTTTCGAGACGTTCTTGAATTCGATCACTTCGTTACCGAGGCGCTCGGCCACCGGGATGAAGATCTCCTGGGTCTCGTTGCGCTTCTGGTATTCATGCTCGCTCAGCTCGTTGAAGCGGGCCAGGCGGGCTTTCGACTTGGCCTGGCGTGCCTTCGGATTCTGGCGTGACCATTCCAACTCTTTCTGCAGCGCTTTCTGACGGGCCGATTCGGTCGATTCTTCCTGCTTCAGGCGCGCCTGTTTCTGATCGAGCCACGACGAATAGTTGCCTTTCCACGGGATGCCATGGCCACGGTCCAGTTCCAGGATCCATTCGGCGGCGTTGTCGAGGAAGTAGCGATCGTGGGTGATGCCGACCACCGTGCCCGGGAAGCGCAACAGGAATTGCTCGAGCCATTCGACCGATTCGGCGTCCAGGTGATTGGTTGGTTCGTCGAGCAGCAGCATGTCGGGTTTGGACAGCAACAGCTTGCACAGCGCCACGCGGCGCTTTTCACCACCGGACAGCACGCCGATCTTGGCATCCCATGGCGGCAGGCGCAGCGCGTCGGCGGCCATTTCCAGTTGCAAATTCAGGTTGCCGCCGTCGGACGAGGCGATGATCGCTTCCAGGCGGCCCTGTTCGGCTGCGAGGGCGTCGAAGTCGGCGTCTTCCTCGGCATAGGCTGCGTACACGGCGTCGAGCTTGGCTTGCGCTTCGAACACTTCGCCGAGGCCCGATTCCACTTCCTGGCGCACGGTTTTTTCCGGGTCCAGTTGCGGTTCCTGCGGCAGGTAGCCGATGTTCAGGCCCGGCATCGGGCGCGCTTCGCCCTGGATGTCGGTATCGATGCCTGCCATAATTTTGAGCAAGGTCGATTTACCGGAGCCGTTCAGGCCCAGTACGCCGATTTTTGCGCCCGGGAAGAAGGAGAGCGAAATGTCCTTGAGGATCTGGCGTTTCGGCGGGACAATTTTGCCCACGCGGTTCATGGTATAGACGTAATTTGCCATTCAGTGTCTCGGTGAAATGAATCGGTAAAAAGCGCGGTAAAAAGCGCGGTAAAAAAGCGCGGTAAAAATCGCGGTGAAAATCCGGGGAAGGACGACAGGATACGACAAATCCCCTGTTACGCCCACTCTTGCGTCCACTATTTAGGGCTGTTACGCCGGCTGACCCACAGCCCTTCGGCCACGTACAGCGCCAGCGCGGTCCAGATAATCGCAAAGCCGATCAGCCGCTCCTGCGGGAACGCTTCGTGAAATACCCACACGCCAAGCAGCGCCTGCAAGCTCGGCGACAGGTATTGCAGCAGGCCCAGCGCCGACATGGAAATCTTGCGCGCGCCGGCCGCAAACAGCAGCAGGGGAATCGCGGTAATCGGACCGGCCGCCGCCAGCAGCCAGCGCGTGGCGCCGGTGTCGGTGTTCACAAAGGTGTTTTGGCCGTGTACGGTCAGCCAGACCACGTAGCCCAGCGCCAGCGGGAACAGCAGCATGGTTTCCAGCGACAGGCCTTCGAGCGCGGCCAGCGCGGCAGTCTTGCGCAGCAGGCCGTAGCAGGCAAACGAGATGCCCAAAATTAAGGCAATCCACGGCAATTCGCCGGCCGACCAGGTCAGCCAGGCCACGCCGCACGCGGCCAGGCCGATGGCCAGCCACTGGCCCCGGCGCAGGGTTTCTTTCAATACCAGCATGCCCAGCATCACATTGATCAGCGGATTGATGAAGTAGCCGAGGCTGGCGTCGAGCACGTGGCCATTGTTGACCGACCAGATATACACGAACCAGTTCGACGACAGCAGCAGCGCGCTGGCCACAAAGGCGCCCAGCACGCGCGGCTGGCGCACCACTTGCGGCAACCATTTCCACTGCTGGCGCACGGTCAGCACGATGGCCAGGAATAACAGCGACCACAGCATGCGGTGACCGAGGATTTCCAGCGGCGGCACCTCGCGGATGGCGTGGAAATACAGCGGAAAAATTCCCCAGAGAATAAAGGCGGAGGCGGCGTAGAGAATTCCTGGATTCATGGTGCAAGGCGGCGAAACTTGTGGTCGGTCTGACATTATGACCTATCCGGGCGTTGCTTGCTGGCCTCAACTTACTCGCACACTGCAAGGCGGACGCCCACGCGGCGCACAGCGGCGTACACTGGCGATATTGACGAATTGGAACGAATCCGATGCCATCCTCCATGCCAAAATCTCCTTGCGTTTTGACGGACCTTGTCCTACTGTGCAATGCACCAAAACAACAACAGGTGCAATCTTGACCGAGCAACACAAGAAAAGCAGCGTTGCCGCGCTGACCATGGCCGCCATCGGCATCGTCTACGGCGACATCGGTACCAGTCCCCTCTACACCCTCAAGACCATTTTCGATCCCGACCACGGCCTGGCGCTCAACGAAGCCAACCTGCTGGGCATCATTTCCCTGATTTTCTGGGGCCTGACGATGATCGTCTCGCTCAAGTACGTCAGCCTGGTTCTGCGCGCCGACAATCGCGGCGAGGGCGGCATCATGGCGCTGATGGCGCTGGCGCTCAATTCGGTCAACAAGGCCGCGCCGCGCTGGCACTATCCGCTGCTGGTGCTTGGCGTGTTCGGCGCCACCATGTTCTACGGCGACAGCGTGATCACGCCGGCCATCTCGGTGCTGTCCGCGATCGAAGGCCTGGAGGTGGCCGCGCCCGGGCTGGAACAATACATCGTGCCGCTCACCATCATCGTGCTGGTGTCGCTGTACGCAGTGCAGCACCAGGGCACGGCTGGCATCGGCCGCTGGTTCGGCCCCATCATGCTGCTGTGGTTTGCCGCGCTGGCGGTGATGGGCGTGATCAACATCGTTGCCGCCCCCGAGATCGTGGCGGCGCTGAACCCGATGCACGCGTTCCACTTCATGCTGGAAAACCGCATGATCGCGCTGGTGGCGCTGGGCGCCGTGGTGCTGGCGTTTACCGGCGCCGAAGCGCTGTACGCCGACATGGGCCACTTCGGCAAGAAGCCGATCCGCGCCGCCTGGTTCCTGATCGTGTTCCCGGCGCTGGCCATCAATTACCTGGGCCAGGGCGCGCTGCTGCTCACCCATCCGGAAGCGGTGTCGAACCCGTTCTTTCAGCAGCTGGGCGCGTGGAGCGTGTACCCGCTGGTGGTGCTGTCCACGGCGGCGGCGGTGATCGCCTCGCAAGCCACCATTTCGGGCACCTTCTCGATGACCAAGCAGGCCATCGCGCTGGGCCTGCTGCCGCGCATGCGCATCAACCACACGTCCGCCACCGAGATCGGTCAGATCTATATTCCAGCCGTGAACTGGCTGCAGCTGGTGGTCGTACTGATGGCCGTGGTCGGCTTCGGTTCGTCCGATAAGCTGGCCGGCGCGTACGGCATCGCGGTCACCGCCACCATGCTGGCCACCACGCTGCTGACATTCTTCGTGATCCGCTACCGCTGGAAATTGCCGCTGTGGGTATGCCTGCTGGCCACCGGCTTCTTCATCACCATCGACATCGTGCTGTTCTCGGCCACCACGCTCAAGCTGTTCCACGGCGGCTGGTTCCCGCTGCTGCTGGCCATCGTGCTGTTTACCGTGATGATGACCTGGAAGCGCGGGCGCGAACTGGTGTTCTCGAATCTGCAAAAGCATGCGATTCCGCTCGAGGAATTCATGGACTCGCTGTTCGTGGCGCCGCCCACCCGGGTGTACGGCACCGCGATTTTCCTGCGCGGCGAGAGCGACGGCGTGCCGCACGCGTTGCTGCATAACCTGTCGCACAACAAGGTGCTGCACGAGCGGGTGGTGTTCTTCACCGTCCACATCGTCGAGGAACCGTATGTACCGGTGGCCGAGCAGGTGAAAGTGACCGACCTGGGCCACCAGTGCTACCAGGTCAACGTGTATTACGGCTTCAAGGACGAACCGGACGTGCCGAAAGTGCTGCAGCAGTGCGAATGCCTGGGCTTGCCGTTCGAAATGATGGAAACCTCGTTCTTCATCGCCCGCCAGACCGTGATTTCGGCGCCGGACAAGGGCATGGCGCCGTGGCGCGAACACCTGTTCGTCACCATGTCGCGCAACGCGCGCGGCGCGGCCGACTACTACCAGATTCCACCCAACCGGGTGATCGAACTGGGCACGCAGGTGGAAATCTAGGCCAGCGCGCCCGCAAAAATATGTAACCGAATGTTGTGGCCCGGGCACTGGGTGCTTGGTCTGCTACACTTCTGCTCCTGAAAAGCTGCAAAGCTGCCAAGGAATACGAACTTATCCTCAAAGGTAATCATGAAATCGATGTTGAAACTGATCGCTGCGGCTGTTATCGGCGCAGCCGCGCTGACCGCGTGCGGCGGCCATTACAAGGCGCCGGAAGCCGTGGTGGTGGTGCAGCCGGAGTACAAGCAGACCGATACGCTGGTAGGCACGGGTACCGAAGCCAAGGCCGGCACCGTGGTGACGATCTACGATCCCGTCGATGCCGCCGATAGTACGATTCTTCCCCAGAACAAGAATATCCTGAACAAATATACGAAGGACTCGCAGCTGGTGACCGTCACCTACACCGGTTACCTGTATGACAGCTCCAAGGCGGATGGCAAGGGCGCGGTCGTGGAAACGTCGGTGCCGGGCGAATCGATGTTCCCCGAATTCCCGATGCAGCCGTTTACGCTGGGCGCGGGCAAGCCTCTTGCTGGTACCACTGCGCTGATCGGCTTCGATCAGGCAGTAGTGGGCATGAAGGTGGGCGGCAAGCGCACTGTCGTGCTGCCAGCCATCCTGGCGTATGGCCCGACCGCCATTGCAGCGAGGACGGCAAAGAATGACGCCACAAAAACATTCCCCGCAGTGCCGGCCAATTCGCCGCTGGTGTACGACATCACGCTGGTGTCCGTTTCCATGCTGCCCAATATCATTCCTGAAACGCCGCCTGCCGTGGTGACCGACCTGGTGCCCGCTGTCGTGGGCGCCGGTGCCACACCCGTGGCAGGCAAATATGCCCGGGTGCTCTACACCGGCTATTTCTATGACGGCACCCTCGCCAGCCGCATCGGGAAGCAATTCGACACCAATGTACCCGTCGTCGCCCCCACGCCCCCTGCCGTGCCGCCGCCATTCTCGTTCCTGGTGGATGCATCGCCCACCCTCGAAGTGGTCAAGGGGTTCAACGACACGGTCAAGGGGATGCAGGTTGGTGGCAAGCGCACCGTCATCATTCCGAGCAAGTTCGCCTATGGCAAAACCGGCTCAGGCAGTATTCCGCCTGATACTACGTTGATATTTACCATCGAGCTGGTCAGTGTGGGCGACACCAGGAACTGATTCGGGTAGACAGTGAAAAAGCCGGCGGCAGCGATGCCGCCGGCTTTTTTTCGCCTGTGCTTGTCAATCGCGCAGCGCCTGCACCGGCGACGTGCGCATCGCCGCCAGTGTATGGCGGGCCGCGGCCAGCGCCACCACCAACAGCGCCAGCGCCAAGGCCGCCAGCGGCGCCCAGCGGCCCCATGGTGCGTGCGCCACGAACGGCGCCAGGTAGCGCTCCACGCCCAGCACCGCCAGCGGCAGCCCAATCAAGGCGGCGGCGCCGGTGAGCAGCACGAATTCTCTGGCAACCAGCGCCGCAATCGCCGCCCGGCCGGCGCCATGCAGCTTGCGCAGCACGATCTCGCGCCCGCGCCGCTGCACGCTGGCGGCCGCCATCGCATACACCCCGAACGCCGCCAGCGCCAGCAGCATCGCGGTTGCCCAGCCCAGCATGCGCGCCATCCGCTCATCGGCGGCATAGGCTTCGGCCGCGTAGCTGCCGGCGCGCCGCACCACGGTCGGCGCGGTCGGCACATAGCGGGCGGCGGTGGTAGCGATGGCCGCTTGCGCTGCTGCCACTGCGGCCTGGTCGCTGCGGCCGGCCAGGCGCACCGTCAGCAGATTGCTGTCGTGCGCCAGCTCGTACAGGATAGCCCGCGCTGGCGCACGCAAGGACTCCCAGCGGATATCGGGCGCCACGCCGACGATTCGGTACGAGGTGCCGACAATCCGCTGACCGGTGGCCTGGGCGGCGGACTGCCAGCCCAGTGCACGCACTGCGGCGGCGTTGAGCACTACCGGCCGCTCTTGTCCGATACTTTGTCCAATACCTTGCCCGATACTTTGCTCGGTACCTTGCGCGAACTTCTGCCCGTCCGGTTGACCGGCGGCGTGCTTGGGCGCGTGCTCGGCCCGCTGTCCGGCGCCCGGGCCGCCGGTGCGCTCCAGGCGCGGCTCGAACAGGCGGCCCGCCACCGGCGTCAGGCCATACACATCGAAGAAATCGGCGCCCACGGCGTACACGGTGAGCGAGGCGCTGCTGCCATCGAGCCTCTGCACCGCCACGCTGCCCAGGGTGCCGGTGCCGTCGTCGCGCCCCGGCACGGAGCGGCTGTCGGCCACGCCTGCCACGCCGGGCAGACGGGCCAGCGCATCGCGCAGCGCCGCTACCGGGACCGTATCATCGCCGCGCGGCAGTTCGACCACCAGCAGCGGCGCCGCATCGAAACCGGCCGGCGCGGTCGCTGCAAAGCGGGTTTGCCACAGGATCGCCAGCGCCACCGCGCCCATGGCCATGGCCGCGCCGAACTGCAACGCCGCCAGCACCCGCCGCAGCCACGTGCCACCGGCCGTCTCGCCGCTGCGATGCGACAGCACCCGCCCGAGATCGACGCCGCGCGCCAGCCAGCCCGGATACACGCCTGCCGCCGCGCCCAGCACTGCGCCGCCGGCCAGCGCCAGCGCCACGCTGGCCGTTGTGAACAGGCCTGCCGTCTGCCACACCAGCAGGTCGGACGCCACCGGCGCCAGCAACCAGGCCAGCAACACGCCGGCAGCAGCGGCAGCAGTGGACAGCAGCACCGACTCAATCATGAACTGCGTAAGCAGTTGGGCAGTGCCAGCGCCCAGCACGCGCCGCATGGCGATCTCGCGCTGGCGGCGCACCACGCGCATGGCGGCCAGGTTGACGTAGTTAAGTGCGGCGAGCAGCAAAATCACCACGCCGGCGCCGGCCATCGCCAGCACCAGGCGGTGATCACCGCGCGGGCCGGTGCCCATGGTGCCGGCCACGCTGCGGTCGAAATACGCCTCGCTCAAAGGCCCCAGGGCGATATCGACCATCTTGCGCTGTCCCAGCGCCGCCTTCATCTCGGGCGTAGCGATGTCGCCCCAGGGCGCCCGGTCGATCACATCCTGCAGTACCTGTTGCAGTGCGCCCGGCTGCACCCCGGGACCGGTCCTGACGTAGATGCGGCCGCCGATACCCATCCAGTTGGCCAGCGCCTGGCGCCGCTCGGGCTCGGGCCACAGCGCGGTGTTCACCCCGGCCAGGATGCCGAACTGGATGGTGCTGTTGGCGGGGCGGTCGGCCAGTACCGCGCGCACCTGCACCGTCTGGCCGTTGATCTCGACCGTGCGGCCCAGCGCGGTGCCATCGCCATCGCCGAACAACTGGCGCGCCGCCAGCCTGGTGATGGCCAGGCCGTCGGGCCGGGTGAGCGCCTGCTGCAAGTCGCCTTCCAGCGCGCGCAGACCGGCAATGCGTTCAAATGCGGGATCGACCAGCGTGACCTCCACCGCACGCGGCAGCCCTTGCAGGCGCGCGGTGGCCTGGCGCGGCCACCAGGCGCTGACGTCGAGCGGCAGGCCGCTGCGTAACGCCACTTCGCGCAGCGCGAACGGCGTGTACTCCATCCACTGTGGCTGCGGAATAAAATTGAGCCGGTGCTTGACCAGGTACACCTGCTCGCGGGCGGGCACGTCGCGGTCGTAAGTGAACGCGTAGCGCGCATAGCCGAGCAGCAGGAAGCACACGGCAAAGCCGGCGGCCAGCCCCAGCAACTCGATGGCCGATTGCAGTGGCTGGCGCGCCAGCAGGCGCAGACCGATGCGCCAATGGCGCGCCAGATTGAAGAAGTTCATCGTCTCTCCTCGATGGGTTCAATCGCGCAGCGCCGCCACGGGCGCCATGCGCAGTGCGGCCAGGGTGTGACGGCTGGTGGCCAGCAGCGCTACCAGCAGTGCCAGCGCCAGCGCGGCGGCCAGCGTCCAGGCGCCGATCGGCGCCCGCTCGGTGTAGGCGGCCAGGTAACGCTGTATCGCCAGTGCTGCCAGTGGCAGTCCCACCAGCGCGCCGGCGCCGACCAGCAGCGAAAATTCTCGGCCCAGCATCACGGCGATATCGCGGCGGCGAGCGCCATACAGCTTGCGCAGCACGATCTGGCGCCGGTGCCGCTGCACGCTATAGGCCGACAGCACATAGATGCCGAAAGCGGCCAGCACGATCGCCACCGCACTGGTATAGGCCAGCATGCGTACCAGGCGGGCATCGTCGGCGTAGCGGTCTGCCAGCACGGCCGATTGGCTTTGCAGGTCCATGATCTGGTTCGGGAAATGGCGCTGCCACAGTAACGCTACATGGTCATATGCCGTAGCAAAGCTGTCGCCTGTACGGATGGTCAGCACGCGGGCCGGCTGGACGCGATAGAAGATGGCGCCGGATGCCATGCGCAAGTCATGGAAGCGCACCTCGGGGGCGATGCCGATGATTTGACCGCCATCGGACACCCGCTTGCCCACCGCGTCGGCGGGTGTGGCATAGCCCAGTGCCAACGCGGCAGCGGTGTTGAGCACCACGTCGCTGCCGGGGGGCAACCGCTGCGATTCCGGACTGCGGCGCGGATCGAATTCCTGCGGCATCGGCAGCAGGGGCTGGCGCGGATCGAACAGCCGCCCATGGACGGGCCGCAGCTGGTGCACCGCGAACCAGTTGGGACTGACTTGTTTGGTTTCCATCGGGATGTCGCGACCATCGGCTGTCGTCGTGGTGCCAATTAGCTTGCTACCATCGCGGCCCACGGCCTGCGAAATATAGGCCACCCCCTGCACGCCGGGGGCGCGCGCGAGCTGCTCGATGAAGGCGCGGGCCGCCGGCTGGTCGGCTCTCTCTGGCAGGGCCAGCACCAGCATCTGGCGCGGATCGAAACCGGGCGTGGCCTGGCTGGCGTACCAGGTCTGCCAGCCCATCGCCAGTGCGGTAGCGCAGATCGCCATGGCGCTGGCAAACTGCACCACCGTGAGCACGCGCCGCACCCACAGTCCGCCCACGGTCTCGCTGTTGCTGCGTCCCGCCAGGGCGGGGCCGGGCAGCGCCGTTTGCGCGATCCAGGCCGGGTACAGGCCGGCCAGCGCGCCCACCTGCGCACCGAATGCCAGCGCGATCAGGCAATGGACCGGCGTGAACACGCCTTCCAGGCGCCGATTGACCAGATCGGAAAAAACAGGCAGCAGCAGCCATGCTAGCAGCAAGCCGGCGCCGGCGGCCAGCACGGCCGTCAGCATCGCTTCGCTCAGGAACTGGCGGATCAACTGCGACGCGCTGGCGCCGAGCAGCTTGCGGATGCCGATCTCGCGCTGGCGACGCAAGGTGCGCACGGTGGCCAGGTTGACGTAGTTGATGGACGCGAGCAGCAAAATCAGCAGACCGCCGGCCGCCATGCCGGCCACGGCGCCGCGCTGGCCGTAACGCGCGCCATCGCGGCTTTCCGCCAAGCCCGGATCGAAGTAGGCGTCGCGCAGCGGCAGCAGCGCGATATCGGCGACCTTGCGGCCATGCAGACCCTGGCCCATCGCGCTGTTCAGGATGGGGCGGGTGGCCGGCGAGTCGTCGCTGGTCTGCTGCAACAGCGCGGTCAATGCTTCCCGTGACGCGCCGGGGGCAAGCTTGAGGTACACCGGCGCATTGCGCCACATGGACACTGCCGTGGCGCGTTGCGGCCAGGCAGTGCTGCCGCTGCCCACCAGCGCCTCGTAGGTGACGCTGCCATTGGCCGGCGGATCGGGAAGGATCGCCCGCACCAGCAGCGTGGCGCCGTCCGCGCGCACCGCCTGTCCCAGCGCAGGGCCGACGCCGAACAGACGGGCCGCACCGGTACGGGTGAGCGCCAGGCCGTCGGGTCGCTCCAGCGCGGCTTGCACATCGCCTTCGAGCGCGCGCACACCGAACATGGCACCAAACGCGGGATCGACCACCTTGAGCGCGACCGCATGCAGCGTGTCGCCGGCGCGCAGCGGCGTATCGAGCGGCAGGACCATGGTGGCTGCTTCCGCCATGCCGCTGGCCAGCGCCACGTCGCGCAGCGGCAAGGCAGCGCGGATTTGCCAGTCGGGACGCGGGCTCACATTGTTGCGCTGCTTGATCGCTACCACGCGATCGTTGTCGGGCACTGCGCTGTTGAAGTTGAGGCAGTAGACCACGTAGCCGAACATCAGGAAGCAGGCCGCAAAGCCCACCGCCAGGCCACCCGTCACCACGAGCGAGTAAGCCGGTTGCTGCACCAGCAGGCGCCAGCCGATGCGAAAGTCGCGCAGGTTCATGGGCTTATGCCGCCTGCAGCGCGTCGACCACTACCCGGCCATCGAGCAAATTGAGCGTGCGCGACGCCTGCGCCGCATGGTCGGGCGAGTGGGTGACCATGACCACCGTGGTGCCTTCGGCGTTAATCTGGCGCAGCAGGCGCATGACTTCGTCGCCGTGGGCGGAATCGAGGTTGCCGGTCGGTTCATCGGCCAACAGCACGGCGGGGCCGGCCACCAGTGCGCGCGCGATCGCCACCCGCTGCTGCTGGCCGCCCGACAGCTGCGACGGCCGGTGCGCGGCGCGGTGGCCCACGCCCAGTTTGTCGAGCATGGCAGTGACGCGCATACGCCGTTCGCGCGCCGGCGTGCCGTTGTATTCGAGCGCCAGTTCCACGTTCTCGAACACGGTCAGTTCTTCGATCAGATTAAAACTCTGGAAGATGAAGCCGATGCGGCCGCGCCGCAGCGTATTGAGCTGCGATTCGCTCCAGCCAGCGATGTTACGGCCTTCGAACCAGTACTCGCCCTGGGTGGGCACATCGAGCAGGCCGAGGATGCCCAGCATGGTGGACTTGCCGCAGCCCGAGGGCCCGGTGATGGCCACGTATTCGCCGGCCTCGATGTGCAGGTCGATGCGATCGAGCGCCGTGGTTTGCACTTCTCCTGCCTGGTGGATCTTGCTGACGCCGACGAGTTTGAGCATAGCGATTGCCTTTCTGGTTGATGAGGGAATTTACTGCAGTTTTCAGCGCGCGAGTTGCAGCCGTGGTGAATTTCCGTAAGCGGCGTAGCTGGACAGGATCACGCGGTCCCCGGCTTGCAGCCCCGCCAGCACTTCGAGCTGGGCGTTGTTACGGCGGCCTACGCGTACGGCGCGCCGCTCGGCGCCACCGCCAGCCGCGTCCAGCACATACACCCAGGCGCCGCCGCTGTCGTTGATGAAGGCGCCGTTGGGCAGCAGCAGCGCCGGCGCCGGCTCGCCCAGCGTGATGCGCGCATCGAGGCTCTGGCCCGGGTTGAGAACCGGCGGCTGCTCCCTGGTGAACACCAGGTCGACGATGAAGCGGCCGTCCTTGATTTGCGGGTAGATGGCGCGGATATCGGCCGGGTAGTCGCGGCCATCCTGGGTCACGGCGCCGTGGCGGCCCACGGCCATGCGATTGAGGTAGTACTCGTCCACGCTGGCGGCAAGCTTGAAGCGCGCCGGATCGTCGATGCGGCCGATGTTCTTGCCGGTGGCGACCGATTCGCCCACCTGCAAGCGGAAATTGGTAAGCCGCCCGGCCACCGGCGCGCGCACGGCCAGCGCATCGACCGTACCCGCCACCAGCTTCAAACCCGAGTCCAGCCCGCCGATGGCGCTTTCCAGCTGCTGGGCGGCGGCGTTGCGCACCTGCGCTTCGGTGGTGGTGGCCCGTTCCTGCTGCGCCAGCAGGTGCTGCTGCTGCGCCAGTTGGTCCTTCGATTCCTCGAGCGCCACCGACGAAATAAACCCCTGCGCGGCCAGGCGTACGTTGCGGTCGTGGCGTTTTTGCGCCTGTTCCAGGTTGAAGCGCAGGTCGTCCAGGCGGCGCCGGTGGTCGCTGGCGCTGGCTTCCTGCGCCACCCGCAAATTGGAGAGATTGAAGATGCTCACCGCGTGTTCGGACTGGCGCGCCAGCAGTTCCAGGTGGCGCTGCGGATTCGAGATGCGAAACAGCAGCTCGCCCTGCTTGACCAGCGCGCCATCGACCGCCAGCACTTCTTCCACGCGGCCCGATTCCACCGCGTCGAGGATCACCGAATGCAGCGGCTCGGCGCTGGCGCGCACGACGATGTCGTCGATGAACACGCCGCGTGTTACCTGGCCGATGCGCACATCGGTCCCATCGACGCGCAGGCCGCGCGGCAGCATCGACCACAGCGCACAGGCAGCGATCAGCATGGTCAGCGCGATGGCGGCACCGATGGCAAGGCGGCGTCCGCGCCGGCGCGGGACGATGGTGTCCATGGCCGCACCGCTGGCGGGCAAGGTGGTGGGGGCCGGTGAATTTTTTTTGTTGTGCATGGCGGACGTACAGCAAAGCGTGTGCCATGCACAGCATGCCAGCAATCATGCGGGTTTTGCGGGTGTGGCGGGAACAGGTGTCCGGTATCGAACACCGCCCGCTGTTCGCAGATGGACAGTGGTGGCGGCGGCATCCGCCAACCGGCACCGGGGCCGTACCCGCACGGCTGGCGCGCTGCTAGAATGACCGCATGTCCGCCCACATCCTGATCCTCGACGACGACCCCGATGTCGCCACTGCCGCCCGCCTGTTGCTGCGCCGCCGCCATGGCGCCGTGGCCACGCTCGGCGATCCGTCCGGGCTGCCGGCGCTGCTGGCCCAGGGCGTACCGGATGTGGTGCTGCTCGATTTGAATTTTACGCCCGGCTGCATCGATGGCGCCGAAGGCCTGGCGCTGCTCGACCTGCTGCGCGCGCAGCCGAAGCCGCCGGCGGTCATCGCCATGACCGCCTATGCCGGCGTGCCACTGGCGGTAGCAGCGCTGCAGCGCGGCGCGGTGGATTTCATCACCAAGCCATGGGACAACGAGCGCCTGGTCGCCACGGTGGACCAGGCATTGGCCCGCCGCGCTGCCGTGCGCGCACCGGCAGCTCCCTCGGAGCTGATGGGCCAATCGACCGCGATGCGCGAACTGAACGCGCTGATCGCCAGCGTGGCGCCCACCGAAGCGAACGTGATGGTGCTCGGTGAAAACGGCGTCGGCAAGGAACTGGTGGCGCGCGCGATCCACGCCCAGTCACGCCGCGCCGCCGGCACGCTGCTGGCGGTGGACATGGGCGCGCTGCCAGAATCGACGTTCGAGAGCGAATTGTTCGGCCACCGCAAGGGCGCTTTCACCGACGCGCGCGCCGACCGCGCCGGCCGCTTCCAGGCCGCGCGCGGCGGCTCGCTGTTCCTCGACGAGATCGGCAACATGCCATTGGCCGCCCAGGCCAAGCTGTTGACGGCGCTGGAGCGGCGTGAAGTCACGCCGATCGGCGCCGACAAACCCGAGGCGATCGACGTGCGCATCATCAGCGCCACCAACCTCGATGAGGCGCAGCTGTTCGACCCGGCCGTGTTCCGGCCCGACCTGCTGTTCCGTCTGAATACCATCGTATTGCGCGTGCCGCCGCTGCGCGCGCGGCGCGACGATATCGCACTGCTGCTGGCGCATTACCTGAAGATGTACGAAGCGCAGTACGGACGTCCCGCGCGCACGGTGGCTGGCGCCGCGCTCGACAGCCTGATGCGCCACGACTGGCCCGGCAATGTGCGCGCGCTGCGCCATGCGTGCGAACGGGCGGTGATCCTGGGGCAGGGCGCGCAATATGGCTTGGCCGATTTCGCGCTGAGCGGCCCGGCGCTGCCGGCTGCCACCATCACGCCGGCCGCCATCAACGGCAGCACGAACGCCGATGCCAACGCCAGCGGCGGCACCGATGGCACCAACGGCGGTATCAACGCCAGCACGTTAGCGCCTGCGTTCGCCCCATCCTGCACAGATCATGATGGCACGCTGGACGCGCTCGAGCGCAACGCCATTGCCAGCACGCTGGCCCGGTTCAATGGCAATATCAGCCACGCCGCCAAAACGCTGGGCATCAGCCGCGCCGCGTTGTACCGCAAGCTGGGCAAGCATGGCATCTGAACGCCGGCAGAAGCTGGGTGTGGTGGCAAGCGCGGCAGCGCTGCTGGCGCTGGCCGTGGCGGCCGACGCGCTCACACCCGAGCCACGCCGCATCGTGCTGTGCGCGCTGCTCGGTCTGATGCCGGCCGCACTGCTATGGCGCTGCCTGCAAGCGCTGGGCCGCCGCCCGCCGCGCATGGAGGCCGCCGGCGGTGGCGCTGCATCCCCCAGGGACCGCGACTACAAGCTGGCAGCGCTGCTGGCACTGGAAGCCCGGCTCGAACATGCGCCAATCGCGCTGTTCCGCCTCGACCATGCCAGTGGCGCCGGCGCGCTGGCGCCGCTCAACGGCAGTGCGCGCCGCCTGCTGGCGCCGGGCCGCGCCAGCGCACCAGCGGCGCTGCGCGAGCTGCTGGCGGCGCAGCCGGTGGGACAGCGTCAGCTGGTCAGCTTCGACACCGAGCGCGGCGCCGAGCGGGCGCTGGTGGCTGTCTCCGCGCTGGCGCTGCACGGCGCGCCGCAGCGGCTGGTGGCGCTGATGCCGGTGGAAAGCGAACTGGAAGCGGAAGCGCTGAACGCCTGGCGCGAGCTGGTACAGGTGCTCACCCACGAAATCATGAATTCGCTGACGCCGGTGGCCTCGCTGTCGCGCACCGCGTGCGGCTTGCTCGACGACGCGGCAGCCACGCTGCCCGCCGATATCCACGCCGATCTCGATACCGCGCTCGATGCGATTGCGCGCCGCGCCGCCAGCCTGGTCGATTTCGTGGCCAGCTACCGCAGCCTGTCCACGGTGCCGGCGGCGCAACCGCAACGGGTGGCGCTGGCAGCGGAGTTCGCGCGGCTGGCGGCGCTGGTGACGCCTGGCTGGCAGGCCATGGGTGGGCAGGTGGTGTTTGCGGTGGAACCGGCGTCGCTCGAAGCGGTGATCGATGCGGGCCAGCTGGAACAGGCACTGATCAACTTGCTGAAAAATTCGGCCGAGGCGGCCGCCGCAGCGGGCGTGGCGCAGCCGCAGGCCAGCGTCACGGCGCGCCTGAGCCGGGGTGGCCGGCTGCGCATCGAGGTGGCCGACAATGGCCCCGGCGTACCGGCAGCGCTGGCCGCGCACATCTTCACGCCGTTTTTCTCGACCAAGAAGCAGGGCCGTGGCATCGGCCTGGCCATGGTGCGGCACCTGGTGCACGCCAACGGCGGCACGGTGCGCTATGCGCGGCCGGTCGGCGCCGGCGCGCGCTTCATGCTGACGTTTTAGGAAGTGACTGAAGCAGGGCGCAGCATGTCGATGTGCATGATGCCGTCCTCGTCGTACGGGTCGGTCACGGTGACAAAACCATAGCCGCCATAGAATTTTTCCAGGTGCGCCTGGGCGCCGATGCGGCAGGCGTCGCGCGGGTACAGCGCATCGACCAGCGGCATGGCGTGATCGAGCAGGGCGCGGCCGATGCCGGTACCGCGCGCGGCCTGCGTGGTGAGCACGCGGCCGATCGACATCTCGTGGTACTTGAGGCCCGGGGGCAGCACCCGCAAGCTCGCCTGCAACACGCGCTGGCCATCGACCGTGCGCCACGCCATCAGATGGTGGCAGTGGGGATCGAGACCGTCGATGTCGGGGTATAAGCAGGTTTGTTCGAGGATGAACACCTGCTGGCGCTGGCGCAGCACCTCGTACCAGTCGCGTGCGGGGATGTCGTCAAAGGGTAACCATTGCCACTCAATCATGTGTGTTCCGGAAGTAGGCGAAACGATAATTGTATGTGAAAAAAAGCCGGCATCCTTGCGAATGCCGGCTTTTGCGTTACTGCGGTTGAGCTTAAACGATGGTCAGCGTGACGTCGATGTTGCCACGGGTGGCGTTCGAGTACGGGCACACGATGTGGGCAGCGTCCACCAGTTTCTGCGCGGTGTCGCGGTCCAGGCCTGGCAGCGAGATTTTCAGTTCCACTTCGATGCCGAAGCCGGTCGGAATGGCGCCGATGCCCACGGTGCCTTCGATCGACACGTCGCTTGGCACGGCGATCTTGTCGCGGCCGCCGACGAATTTCATCGCGCCCAGGAAGCAGGCCGAGTAGCCGGCTGCGAACAGTTGCTCAGGGTTGGTACCGGCTGCACCTGCGCCGCCCAGTTCTTTCGGGGTGGTCAGTTTGACGTCCAGCACGTTGTCCGACGAGACGGCTTTGCCTTCACGGCCGCCGGTAGCGGTGGCGGTTGCGCGGTAGAGAACTTTTTCGATCGACATGATGTATTCCTTTCAGAGACTACGGTGAATGAGGGAACAACTTTTCAATTTTAATGCGTTGTTTCACTTTGGCGCTGCGTCTTTATATTTGCGTAGCGCCCATGAACATCACTATACATAGTGTACGATTTAATCGCAAGCGATATTTGTAAGAAGTTGTGACAGCACGGTATTCGGCCGAGGCTTGACGCTTATGTGACATATGTCGCACAATGGTGTCATTCGTCGCAAATATTCCACGGAGATTCCATGAAACGCCTGTTGCCCACCCTGCTGGCAGCGCTGCCAGCCCTGTCCGTCTGCGCCGCCGACTGGGACGGACCGCAAGAACCGTTCGCCCTGTTCGGCAACACGTATTACGTGGGCACCGAGGGCCTCAGTTCCGTGCTGATCACGTCACAGCAAGGACATATCCTGATCGACGGCGCCGGCCCGAACGCCCCGGCAGCTATCGCCGCGCACATACGTCAGCTGGGCTTCAAGCTCGAGGACATTAAAATCATCCTCAACTCGCACGAGCATTTCGACCACGCGGGCGGCATCGCCGAGCTGCAGAAAATGACCGGCGCCGCCGTGCTGGCCAGCGTGCACGGCGCAGCCATGCTGCGCACCGGCAGCAAGAGCCGGGGCGATCCGCAATACGTGATGCTCACCACGCCGCTGGCGGCGGTGGCCAACACCCGCGCCGTGCGCGATGGCGAGGTAGTCAGGGTGGGTCCGCTGGCTGTCACTGCCCATTACACGCCCGGCCACACCCAGGGCGGCACCAGCTGGACCTGGCAGTCCACGGAGGGCGGCAAGACTGCCGCCATGGTATATGCCGACAGCCTCTCCGCGATCAGCGACGGCAAGTTCCGCTACAGCGGCGACCCGCTGTATCCGACCGCGCTGGCGGATGTGAAAAAATCGATTGCCACGGTGGCGGCGTTCGATTACGACATCCTGGTGTCCGCCCACCCGGAGGCCAGCAACCTGTGGCAGCGCAAGGCGCGCCAGCCGGCCGAAGGCAATACCGCCTTCATCGACCGCCAGGCCTGCCGCGACTACGCGGCCAAGGGCCAGCAACGGCTGGACCAAACGCTGGCAGCGGAAGCCGTAAAAAACTAAGACCCGCCGCAGCGGGCCTGGTCGCCAGTCAAAACATCAGAACTTGTGCGACAGCTTGAGTGAAGCAAAGCGCCCGCGCGGATCGGCCTGGGTGTAGTCGAAGAACGCGGTGGACGAATCCCACGACGGCCGCTTGTCGGTCAGGTTCGACACCACCAGTCCCACCGAAGTTTGCGGCGTCACCCGCCACGCCAGGTTCAGGTCCAGCGTGCCGATCGGCGCCACGGTGTCGCCCTTGCGCGTGGTTTGTTCGTAGCCGTCGGTGTAGTTCCAGGTCACGGTGTTCGACCACTGGCCGATGTCCCAGGTAGCCGCCGTCACGCCGCGCCATTTCGGTATCGAGCCGAAGTAGTTGGTGCCGGCGCCGTCGGTCAGCCTGGCGCCGGTGGACAACGGCGCTTCGAATTTCAATACCCGGCTCAACTGGCCGTTGATGGTGAGATTGCCCCAGCCACCGCCGATGAATTTATAACGGGCATCGAGGTCGAGGCCCGACACGTGGCGTTCGCCCTGGTTCGCATACTGGCGGTACAAGGTCAGGATGCGGCCATCGACGCCGCGCACGATGTTTTGCGGCGCGGTGGCTTCGTTGGCGATGATGGTGTCGGCGGTTTCGGTACCGATCACGTCTTTCTGGCGGATCCGGTAGTAATCGAGGCCGATGCTGCTGTTCTTGGTCGGCGCGATCACCACGCCCAAATTCAGGTTGTTCGACCGCTCCGGGCTCAGGTTGGTGTTGGCGCGCGTGATGTTGGTGATGCCGCGTGCCTGCGTGGGCGAGACCGGATCGCGCGGATCGAGCACGCTGGCATAACTGACCGCCGTACTGTTGGTGCTTTCCGGCAGCGACGGCGCGCGGAAGCCACGCGAGGCCGTACCGCGCAGCAGCAGCCAGTTGAACGGCTCGTAGCGCAGGCTCACCTTGGGCGAGAACGAACTGCCGAAATCGTCGTAGCGGTCGGCGCGGCCGGCCAGGTTCAGGTTCAGGTCCTGACGCAACGGCACGTTAAACTCGGCAAACAGCGCCGAGACGTCGCGTTGGCCCTTGATGATATTGATCGCCGGGCGCAGCTCGGTGCCGCTCAAGACAAAGGTGGACGTGTTGGAGTCCATTTCCTCGCGCCGCCACTGGGCGCCGAATGCGAAGCCCACCGTGCCGGCGGGCAGCGCGAACAGATCGCGCGAGGCCGAGAAGTCCACCGTGGTCAGCGTCGATTCCGCCGGGCGCAGGGTGGACAGGCGCAGGGCCTGGCGCACCGCTTCGCTGTTGGCCGACTGGTTGGCGAAGTTGTAGCCGCCGCTGGCCAGCACGTCCTGGAACACGTAGCGATTCACAAAATTATCGACCGTCTCCTTGAGCTTGCTGCCCGAGCGGCCGATCGATGCGTCGTAGGTCCAGCCGGCCGCAGTGCCTTTGATGCCGGTGAGCGCGCGGTAAAAGTCCACTCGGCCCACCTTCATGCGCGGACCGAGGTCGAACAGCGTGGCGTTGATGGCCACCGGCGTGGCGCCCGGATTGTTCAGGTGTCCCACCGGCAGCGTGACGGCGATATCGTCGAGCGACTGGGTGGCGTTGTTCCACGCGCGCAGGCCGGTTCCCACCGTGAGCGGCGCGCTGAAGGTTTGCGCGGCGCTCGAATAACCGTACAGCAGGTCGGCGTAAACGTCGGTGTCGGCATCGAGCCGCGCGGTGCCCAGCAGCGCCGTGTGCACGCGTTTCACGCCCGGGATCAGGGTTTTATATTGGGCCGGGTTATACGCCAGCACGGTACCGGCCTTGCCCGGGGTGATGGCGTCGTAGGGCACCAGTTGCAGCGGATCTTGGGCGCTGCCGAGCAGCCGGGTAGGGTCGGTACCGTAGTAATTGGTGGGCACCCACGCCAGCGTGCCATTCTTGTAGTTGCGGAAGTCGCTGCCGGCCATCCAGGCCACATCGCTTTGCTGCAGCTTGTCGCGTTCCATCGCGTCGGCCGACAGCACCACGCTGTAGCCGTCGCGATTGAGGTCGCCGAAACCGGTTTTCAGCGCCACGCTTTTTTCGGTCTGGCCCGTGCCTTCGGTGGAGCTGCCCGCCTGCGCCTTGATCTCGGTGCCGGTGAACTGCTGGTACAGGATGATGTTGACCACGCCCGCCACCGCGTCCGAGCCGTACACCGACGAGGCGCCGTCCTTGAGGATCTCGATGCGCTGCACCGCCTCCATCGGCAGGCTATTGAGATCGACAAAGGTCTCTTGCAGGTTTTGCGCGGTGGCGAAACTGGCCACGCGCTTGCCGTTGACCAGGATCAGCGTGTTCTTCTGGCCCAGGCCGCGCAGCGACAGGCCGGCCGTGCCGGCCGAGAAGCTGCCCGTGTACTGCTCGTTATAGCTGTTGCCGCTGTTGGCGGAAATCGCGCGCAGCACGTCGGCCACGGCGGTCTTGCCGGTGGCCGCCAGGTCCTTGGCGGTGAGCACCTGGACCGCGCTGGCGCCTTCCTTCTGCGTCACGCGCAAATTCGATCCGGTGACGGTCACGCGGGCCATGTCAGAGGGTGCATCGGTCTGGGCGCTGGCCAGCAGCGGCAGGGCGGCAGCCACCGCCAGGGTCAGGCGCAGCGGAGTCAGGGGGAGGCGGGAAGAAAACATGGGCAATCATGGCAAGTCGATAATCTGCGCACTATAAAGGTGCAAGCTGGGCAGAAGGAACGAATGATTTTTGCCGTGGTTATCTGTTTTTTGCATGTGGCCCGTGCCATGTGCGCCACGGGCCGTGTGTTAGACTTTTCTCCCAAGATATTCACACCGGTGCCCCCATGAGTTTGCGCGACAGCCGCCGCCTGCCAGGCCTCAGCACCCTGCTGACGATCGTGATCGCGGCTGCCACGCTGCTGGTCACGGGCCTGATGGTGTGGATCGTGGGCGGCATCGCCACCACCGACATCAAGCGTACGGTAGGCGAGATCCTGGCCGAACGGGCCCGCACGGCAGCCGATATGATCGACGACAACATGGCCACGCGCTACCTCGAAGTGCGCCAGCTGGCCGAGCGCATCGACCGCGACCCCGCCTATGCCGGCCGCGCCACTGCCGCCCGCCGCGCGCTGCTCGAGCAAGTGCAAACCTCGGCCCCGCAATACGCCTGGATCGGCCTGGCCGGCGCCGATGGCAAGGTCGTGGCCAGCACCGGCGGCCTGCTCGAGGGCGTGGATGTGTCGGCGCGGCCGTGGTTCAGCGACGCCGTCAAGGGCATCTTTGTCCACGATGTCCACGACGCCAAGCTGCTGGCCAAGCATTTGCCGCTCGACCGCGGCAATCCGCAGCGCTTTGTCGATCTGGCCTTTCCCGTGCGCCTGGCCACGCCCGATGGCGTAGCCCCCGGCGTGCTGGGCGCGCACCTGAGCTGGGGCTGGATCGGCCAGCTGGGACGCATGTTCAACGCGCCGGTGGCCGACCGTCCGGTGGAAATCATGGTGCTGGCGGCCGACGGCACCGTGCTGATGGGACCCGACGACGCCGTCGGCAACCGGCTCGAACGGCTGGCGCCCGGCGCGCCGGCGGCGTCGCCGGTGGCCACCGAGCTGCAATGGGTCGATGGCAAACGCTATATCACGGCGCGCTACGCCACCCACGGCAAGGGCGATTACCCGGGCCTGGGCTGGACCGTGCTGGCGCGCCAGCAGGCCGATACCGCGTATGCCCATGTGGTCAATATGCAGCGCCGCATCTACCAGAGCGGCATCGTGCTCACGCTGCTGTTTTCGGTGGGCGGCTGGCTGCTGGCGCGCCAACTGACCGCGCCGCTCCTGGCCGCAGCCGAGGCGGCAGCGGCCATCGGCGCCAGTACCGACCATGATGACACCAATGGCGCCACGCTGTCGGTGCGCGGCGGCTTTTACGAAGTGCACACCCTCACCGGCGCGTTCGACGCGCTGCTGGCGCGCCTCGCGCAAAAGCGCGACGAACTCAATACCCTCAACGCCGCGCTCGAACACAAGGTGGCGCAACGTACCGAGGCGCTCGAAGCGTCGCTGGCCGCCAAGTCGCGCAGCGAGGAGCAGGAACGCGCGGCGCAGCGCAAGGCCCACGACAGCGAAAAATTCCTGCGCACCATCGCCAACAACAGTCCGGCGCTGATCGCGTATGTCGATCGCGACCACGTCTACCGTTTTGCCAACCACGCCCACCAGCGCATCCTGGGCATTGCTCCAGACGCCATGATCGGGCATCACATGGCCGAGGTGCTGGGCGACGATGTATTCGGCGTGCTGCGCGGCCGCATCGCGCGCGTGCTCGACGGCGCCACCGTGCATTTTGAGGAAGCGTTCGACCGCCCCGGCTGGCCGCAGCACTTCATGACCGATTACATTCCCGACGCCGATGGCGACGGCCCGGTGCGCGGCTTCCACATCCTGGTCACCGACATCACCGCGCGCAAGCAGATCGAGATCGCCCAGGCGGCCAACGAAAAACTGGCCGAAGCGGCCAACCGCGCCAAGAGCGAATTTGTCGCCAACATGAGCCACGAGATCCGCACGCCAATGAACGCGGTGCTGGGCGCCTCGCATTTGCTCGGCAATACCCGCCTGACCGGCGAGCAGCGCGGCTACCTGGAACTGATCGAATCGTGCGGCCGCTCGCTGCTGCATATCATCAACGACATCCTCGACTTTTCCAAGATCGAAGCGGGCAAGATCCAGATCGAGCACGAAGCGTTCGACACCCACGGCCTGGTCGAGGCCGCCGAAGCGGCCATGCTGTCCTCGGGCCGCAAGCCCGGGGTGGAGCTGGCCATCGTGGTGCCGGCCGACTTCCCGGAACGGCTCGTCGGCGACGCCATGCGCATGCGCCAGATCATCACCAACCTGGTCAACAACGCCCTGAAATTCACCGCTGCCGGCGAGGTGGTGGTGCGCCTGGCATTGCACGGCGGCGAGCTGGCCATCACCGTGCGCGACACCGGCATCGGCATGTCGGCGGACCAGCAACAGCGCCTGTTCCAGCCGTTTGAGCAGGCCGACATGTCCACCTCGCGCAAGTACGGCGGCACCGGCCTGGGGCTGGCCATCTCGCGCAAGCTGGTGGCGCTGATGAAGGGCAATATCGCGGTCATCAGCGCGACCGGCGCCGGCGCCGAGTTTACGGTCACGCTGCCGGTGGCTCTGGCGCCCAGTCCGGGGCCGGAGACCGAACCGCTGCTGCCAGCGGTGGTCGCCGGCCCGCTGCTGTTCATCGACGCCCACCTGGCATCGCTCAAGGCACTGCTGCAGAACGCCGCGTTTTACGCGCTGCCGGCGCACAGCGCCAACACCGTCGATGCAGCCATCGCCTGGCTGCACCAGCAGGCCGGTGACGGTGCGCACAGCGGCGTGGCGCTGGTGAGCGCGGGCCTGTACGCGACAGCCCCCGAGCGACTGCGGGGCGCCGCGCGCGCGGCCGGCATGCAGCTGGTGCTGATGCATGCGGCAGCGGGGCCGGCGTTCGACGATGCCCTGTTCGACGGCGCGGTGGCCAAGCCGGTCACGCGCCGCGCCTTGCAACGGCTGCTGGCGCAGCTGGTCAATCCCGACCAGCGTGATGGCGCCGGCGACCCTGCGGCCGGCACCGCGCAGCAGCAGGCCAGGCCGCTGGCGGGCCGGCGCCTGCTGCTGGTGGAGGACAACCCGATTAACCAGCTGGTCGCTTCGCGCCTGCTGGAACTGGCCGGCGCCACACCGACGGTGGCGGAAAACGGCCGCGATGCGCTGGAACTGCTGGCCATGGCGCAGGCGCCGTTCGATATCATCCTGATGGACGTGCAAATGCCGGTGATGGACGGCTACGAGGCCACGCGCCTGCTGCGCGAACGCGGCGTGCGCACGCCGATCCTGGCCATGAGCGCGGGCGTCACCCAGGCCGAGCGCGGCGAATGCCTGACGGCCGGCATGGATGGTTTCATTTCAAAGCCGGTCGATGCCGACGAGATGATCGCCACCATCGTCGCGTGGCTGGACCCGGGGAAGGGAAGTCGCTAAGCGCTGACCAGCTTGAGTTTGCGGATCACGTCCGACAGCCGGTACGGTTTGCCGATCAGCTGGAACTGGTCGAGGTCGGGGTGGTCCTGCTGCAGCGCCGACGTGACATAGCCCGAGGCCAGGATCACCTTGAGCGCTGGCAGGTAGCTCACCGCGCTCTTGGCCAGCTCGATGCCGCTCATGCCGGGCATGACCACGTCGCTGAACAGGATCGAAACGTCTGGATGGCGGCGCAAGGTATCGAGCGCCTCCTGGCCGTTGTTGGCCGCCAGCACCTGGTAGCCCAGGCTGGAGAACAGGTGGCTGGCCATGTCCAGCACGTCCGGCTGGTCGTCCACGATCAGCACTTTTTCCACCGCTTCGTCGTTGTCCGCCTCCTGCGGCGCTAGGCAAGCGCCGGGAAGCGCAGCGTGATGCAGGCGCCCGCGCCCGGGGTGGAGGTAATCGCCAGGTTGCCGCCGGCCTGCTGCATCAACCCGTACACCTGCGACAGGCCCAGGCCGGAACCTTTGCCCACTTCCTTGGTGGTGAAGAACGGCTCCACCGCGCGCTGCGCCACGGCCTCGGTCATGCCGGCGCCGGTGTCGCGCACGGACACCACCACGCTGGCCCCATCGACTGCGGTCGTGAGCGTGATCGTGCCGTTCGCATCGATGGCGTCGCGCGCGTTGACCACCAGGTTCAAGAGCGCCGACTCGAACTGGGTCAGGTCGGTCATCACGTCGGGCAGGACGGCGGCGAGCTGCATGTCGAGCCGGATCGAGCTGCGGATCGCGCGCCGCAGCACCGCCTCGAAGCTGCTGATGGCGCGGTTGAGATTGACCCGTTCCGGTTTCAACGGCTGCTGGCGCGCGAACGCCAGCAGTTGCTGGGTGAGGCTGGCGCCGCGCTTGGCGGCGCGCTCCATGCTGTCGATGGTCTTGTTCTGCGCCTGCCGGTCGTTGACCACGCGCAGCAGGTCGAGGCCATTGGTGATCACGTTGAGCAGGTTGTTGAAGTCGTGGGCGATGCCGCCCGTGAGCTTGCCGATGGCTTCCAGCTTTTGCGACTGGAACAGCGCCTCCTTGGCCTGCGCCAGGCTTTCGTCGGCGCGCCGGCGCTCGGTGACGTCGCGCGTGATCTTGGCAAAGCCGATCAGGGCGCCGTCGCTGGCGCGCACCGGGTCGATCACCACGCTGGCCCAGAAGCGCGTGCCGTCCTTGCGCACGCGCCAGCCCTCGTCCTCGAAACGCGCCTGCGCGGCCTGGTGCAGCACCTGCGCCGGCCGTCCGGCGGCGCGGTCTTCTTCCGTGTAAAAACACGAAAAATGGCGGCCGACGATTTCCGCCTCCGAATACCCCTTGAAGCGCTGGGCGCCGGCATTCCAGCTGCAGACGATGCCATCGGGCGAGAGCATGTAGATGGCGTAATCGCTGACGCTGGAGATGAACAGCTTGAACTGTTCAGCCTCGGCAGTGATGGGGAGTGGGAGCGTCGTTGTCATAACCAACAGTATATTTTTTTTACAGTCGCACGGGTGACATTATCTCGGTGTAATTGATAATGATTCCTATTACCTATAGAATGGCGACATTCCCCCCTATTGTCTGCCCGCCATGCACCAGCCGATCCATCCGATCCTCGCCATTTCCGTTGTTTTTGCTGCCGGGAAGGTGGTCCTGTGAAAAAGCTCTGGTTCCAGCTGCACTGGTTTGTCGGCATCACCGCCGGCACCATCCTGATCCTGATCGGGCTGACCGGTTCGATCCTGTCGTTCCGCGAAGAGCTGCTCGACTTCCTCAACCCCGGCGTGCGCAATATCGCGGTGCAGGATGCGCCGGTGCTGACGCCGCCGCAGATCGCCGCTGCCGCCAAGGCCCTGCACCCGGATGCGCGCATCGCCAGCATCATCATCTATTCGGAGCCGGGCAGCACCGCGCGCGTGGGCCTGGCCCCCGCCAAGGGCGCACAGCGCGGCGAGGCGATCTTCCTGAACCCGTACACCGGCGCGCTGCTGCCGCCGCTGCATTACGACGAAGTGTTCGAGTGGGTCGATTCGCTGCACCGCCACCTGCTGCTGCCGCGCGACGCCGGCCGCATCGCGCTCGGCATCCTGGCGCTATGCCTGCTGGGACTGTCGCTGAGCGGCCTGTATTTGCGCTGGCCGCGCCGCGCTGGCGACTGGCGCGCCTGGCTCAAGCTCGATCTGCGCCTGAAAGGCCGTTCGTTCCTGTGGGGCTTGCACTCGGTAGTGGGCACCTGGATGATGCTCGGTTACGTGATCTTCACACTGACCGGCGTGTACTGGAGTTTCGACGTGGTGCGCAGCACGGTCGATGGCTGGCTCGGTGTGACGCGCGTAGCGCGCGAAGTACCCGGTCCCAAGCCGGCCAAGGGTGTCAAGCCGCCACCGGTGGACCTGGCCGCCAGCTGGGCCACGTTCGAAGGCGCCGCGCCCAACTGGCGCATGGCGTTCCTGCGCATACCCGAACGCGCCACCGCGCCGCTGCAAATCGTCTGGACTGCGAAAGATGCGCCGCACGTGCGCGCGCGCGGCCGCATGGCGCTCAACCAGCAGACCGGCGCCATGATCAAGAACGAGCCGTACGCGGAGATGACGGTGGGCGGCCAGGCGCAGGCGTCGATCTATGCGCTGCACGTGGGCAGCTTCTTCGGCATGCCGGGCAGGATCGTGATGTTCCTCATCAGCCTGGCCTTGCCCGGCTTTGCCATCACCGGCTGGATGTTGTACCTGAACCGGCGCAAGCAAAAACGCAGCGCCGCCGCCGAACGCAAAAAATTCGCTGCCGGCGGTCCCGGTTCCGGCGCCGGTACGGTCGCTGCGGGTGCGGACGCCGTGTTGCTGGCCTACGCCAGCCAGACCGGTGCGGCCGAGCGCCTGGCGCTGCAAAGCGCTGCAGCGCTGCAGGCGGCCGGCGTGGCGGTGCACGTGCATTCGCTGGAAAAACTGACGCCGCCGCAGCTGGTCAAGTACAAGCGCGCGCTGTTCGTCGCCAGCAGTTTCGGCGAGGGCGAGCCACCCGACGCCGCGCGCCGTTTCAACCGCCTGCTGCACACGGCTGCCGAGGAATTGCAGCACATGCAGTACGCGGTGCTGGCGCTGGGCGACCGCAACTACGCGCAGTTCTGCGGCTTCGGCCACGCGCTCGACGCGCGCCTGCGCACCATGGGCGCGCAAGCGCTGCATCCGACCATCGAGGTCGATAACGGCGACGCCGGCGCGCTGGCGCGCTGGTCGGGCACCTTGCACGCGCTGATCGGCGGCGAAAGTGCCAATGTGCCGGAAATGGCCTTGTCCGCCGCCGTGGCCGATACCGATTACGCCAGCTGGCGCATCGTCGGCCGCAAGTTGCTCAACCCGGGCAGCGTGGGCGATGGCCTGTACGAGATCACCCTGTCCGGCGACCCTGCGGCCGACTGGCGTCCCGGCGCGCTGGCCGATATCTGGCCTGGCCATTACACGCCGGCCGATGCACCGGTAGCGGCAACAGCACCAGTGCCGCATGCAACGCAGGCCACGCCGGCACCTGCTGCAACGCCGGTAGCGCCGCGCCGCTATTCGCTGGCCTCGCTGCCAAGCGATGGCGTGCTGCAACTGCTGGTGCGCCAGGTGCGTTATGAAGGCGCGTCCGGTCCGGCGCTGGGCCTGGCCTCGGGCTGGCTCACGCAACATGCCCAGGTGGGCGACGAAGTGCGGGTGCGGCTGATTGCCAATCCGGCGTTCGACATGCACACCGAGGCGCGGCCGGCGATCTACATCGGCAACGGCTCCGGCATGGCCGGTTTGCGCTCGCACCTGCGGGCGCGGGTGCAGGCCGGGCAGCAGCGCAACTGGCTGATCTTCGGCGAGCGCCAGCGCGAGTTCGACAGCATCTGCGCGCAGGAGATCGCCGGCTGGCGCGCGGCGGGCATGCTGCCGGAACTCGACCTGGTGTTTTCGCGCGACGTGACCGGTGGCGAGTATGTGCAGGACCGCATGCACGTGCGCGCCGACGTGCTGCGCGACTGGCTGGCCGACGGCGCGGTGCTGTACGTGTGCGGCAGCTTGCAGGGCATGGCTGGCGGCGTGGATGCGGCGCTGGAAGAAATGATCGGCCGCGCCGCGCTCGATGACCTGATCGAGACCGGTCGCTACCGCCGCGATGTCTATTAAATGTAAAAAACGGGACGGCGCGGTTACAGCGCCGTCTCGAACCCTTCCAGCACGTTTACCACGTTGACGCCCAGCTCTTTGACCGCATAGCCGCCTTCGAAGATGAACGCGGTGGGCACATTCAGGTACGCCAGCCGCTCGCCGATCTTCAGGTAATCGGCGCTTTGCAAGGCAAACCGCGACAGCGGATCGCCCGCAAACGTATCCACGCCCAGCGACACCACCAGCGCGTCCGCGCCGAAGCTGCCCAGGCGGATGCAGGCCGTCTCCAGCGCCGCAAACCACGCCTTGGCCGAGCTGCCCTGCGGGAGCGGCAAATTCATGTTGAAACCGTGGCCCGAGCCGTCGCCGCGCTCGTCGGCGTGGCCGAGGTAAAACGGGTAGTCGCTGCGCGGGTCGGCGTGGATCGAGACGAACAGCACGTCGCTGCGGTCGTAGAAAATGCTCTGGGTGCCGTTGCCGTGGTGGTAGTCGATGTCGAGGATGGCCACCTTGCGGGCGCCGTCATCGAGCATGTGCTGCGCCGCCAGGGCGGCGTTGTTGAGGAAGCAGTAGCCGCCAAAAAAATCCTTGCCGGCATGGTGGCCGGGCGGGCGGCTCAGCACAAAGGCGCCGCGTTCGCCCAGGCGCAGCGCGTGGGCGGCGTTGACCGCGCAGTCGGCGCCGGTCTTGGCGGCGGTCCAGGTGCCGGCCGTCAGTGGCGTACCGCTGTCCATCGAATACAGGCCCATGCGGGCCGTGAAATTATCGGGTTCGATGTCATGGCGCAGCGAGCGCACCGGCCACACCGACGGAAAGGCGTCGCGCCCGGCGTTGGCCGGATCGAGCGCCAGCCACTCGCTCCAGGCGGTGCGCAGGAAGTGCAGGTAGCGCGGTGTGTGGATCCGTTCGAGCGACATCAGCGGTACGCCCTGCGGCGTGACGATGCGGCCCAGGCCGCGACGGCCCAGTTCGGCCAGCACCGAGTCGGCCCGTTCCGGCTTTTCAAAGCACGGCACCAGGGCGCCCCGGAAAAATTCGTGGCGGCCCCGGTGTTGGGCGTGCAGCTCGTTGTAGAAAGTTAGCACGCTCGGGCCTCGGTGTTCAGTCGCAGCCGGGAGTGGAGTGGCACAGGTTGCTGTTGCGGTAAGCGGCCACGTAGTCGTCGAACGCGATGCGCGGCGCCGCTTCCATGGCGGCCTGCTCGGCCAGCGATTCGGCCGCCATGGCGTCCAGCGCGGCGGCTTCCGCTGCGCCCGGGGCCGCGCTGCGGAAGTACGCGGCGTGCTTTTCGCTTTGGGCCAGGCCGAAGGCGGCAAACGAGTTGCCGTGTTCGCGCAGGGCGACCAGCACCTGCGCCGACGGCGTGAGCGACGGGTCGGCCAGCTTGGCCGCTTGCGCGCGCAGGCTGTCCGCGTGGGCGGTGTCGCCGCGCAGGCTGTCGAGCAGCTCGGCGGCCGGGCGGATGCGTTCGAGCAGCTCCTCGCCCCACTGCGCCAGCGCGACCGGGCCGTGGTCGCCGTCGAGCAGCAAGCCCGGGCGGCGGCCTTCCTTGACCGTGCGCGCAAAGTTGGCGGTGTGGCGCGCGCCTTCTTCGGGCGTGATGGCCGGACTTTCTTCCAGTGCGCAGAACAGCAGGAAGGCGTCGAGCAGGCGGCCGGCTGCCACGCTGATGCCGACCGGCTCGAACGGATCGACGTCCATGCAGCGCACTTCGATGTATTGCACGCCGCGCGCGCACAGCGCCTGGATCGGCCGCTCGCCGGTCTGGATCACGCGCTTGGGGCGGATGGTGGCGTAGTACTCGTTTTCGATTTGCAGCACGTTGGTGCTGAGCTGGATCCACTCGCCGTCGCGCTTGGTGCCGAGTTCGGCATAGGGCGCATACGGCTGGTTGACCGCGCGCGTCAGCGCCGCCACGTAGCTGTCGAGGCAGTTCTCGTGCGGGCGCAGGCCGGACTGGGCATCGTTCTGATAGCCGAGGTCGCTCATGCGCAGGCTGGTGGCGTACGGCAGGTACAGGGTGTCGTCCGACAGTTGTTCGAGCTGGTGCGGGCGGCCGCGCAGGAAGCCGGCCGACAGCGCCGGCGAAGCGCCGAACAGATACATCAGCAGCCAGCTGTAGCGGCGGAAGTTGCGGATCGTGGCCAGGTAGGCTTCCGATTGATAGGCCTTGGCGCCCAGCTGCTTTGGATTCGGTTCGTTCTCGGCCAGTACGCGCCACAGCCGCTCGTCGAGCGAGTAGTTGTAGTGGATGCCGGCGATGCATTGCATGGCCTTGCCATAGCGCAGCGCCAGGCCGCGCCGGTACACGTGCTTGAGCGTGCCCAGGTTGGACGTGCCATACCAGGCGATCTCGATGTCTTCCTCGGCCGGCAGCGCGCACGGCATCGACTGGCTCCACAGCAGTTCGTCGCCGAGCTTGCTGTAGGCGTAGCGGTGGATGCCGTCGAGGCTGGCGATGGTGGTGGCGATGTCGGACTGGGCGGGGGTGATGAATTCCAGCAGGGTTTCAGCGTAATCGGTGGTGATTTGCGGGTGCGTCAGGGCGGCGCCGAGGGCGACCGGGTGACGGGTGCGGGCCAGTTGGCCGGCGCCGTCCACGCGCAAGGTTTCCCGTTCGATGCCGCGCAAACCGCCTGCCAGCACGGCGCGGTGTTTTTCATCGGCCAGCAAGGCCAGGCGTCGTGTCAAATGAGTTGGCAATTTGTAATCCTTTTAAGCAAATGCGGTAAGAGCTATTTTGGTGCTGAGAGTAACCGAAATTGGCCAACCCCGCCGAAACCCATCGAAAACCCCGGGAAAAGAAGAGCATTTTAACAAAATGCGTAACAGAAATTATGTGCGCCAGCGGACGCCGGCATTTGCCGCACCGGACAAAGTGTTTGGCAAACAGGAAAATTTCGTGATCGCTATGAAGCTACCCATAATCGTTCCTGTAGCGTAACTTTTTGGAGTAGCGAAATGAGCCAGCGTCAATACCACTCGGTCCTGTTTATCGATGCCCGCGTTGCCGACGCCGGGGTATTTCTGACCTCGGCAAACGAGGGTGTGCTGGTGGTGCAATTGGCGCCGGAGGGCGACGGCGTGCAGCAGATCGCCGCCGCGCTGGCCGGCCTGGAAGGGCTCGATAGCATCCAGATTGTTTCGCACGGCGCCAGCGGCCAGTTGCAGATCGGCGACACCGTGCTCGATGCCGCCAGCCTGGCAACCCATGCGGCCGCGCTGGCCGAGTGGGGCGGCGCGCTGCGCGCAGGCGGCGACCTGCTGTTGTACGGTTGCGACGTGGCCCACGGCGACACCGGCGCCGCCTTCATCGACGCGCTGGCCGGCCTCACCGGCGCCGACGTGGCCGCCTCTACCGATGTGACCGGCAGCGACCTGCTGGGCGCCAACTGGGTGCTGGAAGCGGCCACCGGCAGTATCGAAGCAGCCAGCGCCGTCTCGGTGCAGGCGCAACAGGACTACGCTCACACGCTGGCGCTGGTCAACAACGGCAGCAATGGCACCCTGACCTTCAACACCAACAGCAATGTCACGCTGCTCAACGCGACCGGCCTGGCTGCCGGCACCGTGGTCAACGTGACCAACATCCTCAACACCGGCTTCGACCTGTATGCCCAGAGTGGCGGCCTCAACAACACCAGCGTTACCGTCGTCAACGCCAATGGCGTGCTGGGCCTCACCGACGACCGCCTGACCATTAACGGCTCGCTGCTCTCGCCGGTCAGCTACGTGGAACTGCGCGCCAACAGCGGCGTGTTCGACCTTACCAGCATCAAGATCGGCAGCGGCAATGCGGTCGGCAATTTGCTCGGCAACGTGGTGTTTACCGTCTATGCGCTGGACGCCAACTTCCAGCCCACCGGCGGCGGCCAGTCGGTGACCGGCTTGATCATCAACGAGGACGGCTTGCTTAATCTGGGCGCGTCGGCCAACTTCAAGGGGATTTTTGGCGTACGCATCGTCAACCCGCTCGGCTTTGAAATCAGTATCGACGATGTGGCCGTGGCCAACGCCCGCGTGGCGCCGTCGATCACGTCGGCCGGGTACAACGCCAGCACCGGCGTGCTGACCGTCACCGCTGCCGGCATCAATGCCGGCGACAGCATCGATCCGTCCAAGCTCAGCCTGACCGGCCAGGGCGGCAGCTACACGCTGACGTCACCGCTGGTAACCGCGGCCAGCGGCACGTCATTCACGATCATCCTCAACGCCGCTGACAAGCTGGCCCTCGGTGGCGTGCTCAACAACAACGGCGGCACCGCCGTCAGCGGCGTCGGCTTCAACCTGTCGGCCGGGTTGAACTGGGACGTCAGCCGCCCCAGCGGCCAGGACCTGACCGGCAACCCGGTCACCGTGAGCAACGTGGCAGCGCCCACCATCACCGGCGCCACCTACGACGCCACCACCCATGTGCTGACCGTCACCGGCAGCAACCTGGTCGGCACGCTGGGCGCGGCCAACGACATTACCGTCAGCAAGCTCTCGCTGCGCGGCGAAGGCGGCGTTGCCTATACCCTCAACACTACCGGCAACGTGGAAGTAACCAGCGCCACGTCGTTTTCGGTCACCCTGACCGGCGCCGACGTGGCGGCGGTTGCCGCGCTGCTCAACCGCAACGGCACCGCGGCTAGCGGCGGCGCCACGTACCAGCTGACGGCCGGCGACGACTGGAACAGCGTGGTCACCGGCGGCAATATCGGTGTGGCCGGGGTGGGCATCGCGGTGTCCAACGTTGCCAACAGCCCGCCGACGATCACCGGTGTGTCGCTCGGCAATGTCAACGACAACGCCACCATCAACCCGTTCGCCAACGTGAATGTCGCCGACATCGACGGCGACAACGTCAGCCTGACCATCAACTACACCGCCGCCAACGGCGTGCTGTCGGGCGCGGGCCTGACCGGCAGCGCCGGCAACTACACGCTCAGCGCCACCTCGCCGGCAGCGCTCAGCGCGCAGCTGAAAGCCTTGACCTTCACCCCGACCGACAACCAGGCCGTGGTGGGCGCCACCGTCAACACCACGTTCTCGCTCACCGCCGTTGATGCCAATGGTTTGGCCAGTGCGGTCAACACCGGCACCGTGGTCAGCGCGCTGTCGGTCAACGACGCCCCGGTCGTTACCGGCACGGTCGGTGGCCAGGGGGTGGCCGCCGGCGGTACCGTGCGGCCGTTTGCCAACGTCGTCATTGCCGATCCCGATACGGGCAGCTCGGTGATCCTCACCATCACCGTCACCAACACCAATAGCAGCCTCGGTACCTTTACCGCCGCGTCCGCCGCTGCGGCCGGCTTCGTTACCACCGATGGTGGTCTGACCTACACCCACACGTCGGCCGCCCCCGGCGCCGCCCAGGCGGCGTTGCAGGCGCTGGTGTACCAGGCTGCGCCTGGCCAGGCCGGCACCACCACGCTGGCCATCGGCGTCAACGACGGCCATGTCATCGTCAGCAACAGCGTTACCACGGTGCAGTCCAGCGTGCCCAGCGCCACCACCGCGCTGTCGGTGGCATTTTCAAACGACAGCGGCATCAGCAATACCGACCTGGTCACCAATGTGGCCGCGCAAACCATCAGCGGCACCCTGTCCGCCGCCCTGCAAAGCGGCGAGCAGGTGCAAATCTCGCTCGACAACGGCGCGACCTGGGCCAATGCCAGCGCCAGCGTGGGCAACACCGCTTTCAGCCTGGCCGGCCAGACCCTGACCGGCGCCGGTGTGCTGCAAGTGCGGGTGACCAATCCCGGCGGCAGCAATACGCCGTACAGCGTCAACTACAAGCTCGACACCACCGCGCCCACGACTACCGGCGGCGCCGTGAGTTTCTCGTCAGATAGCGGCGCCAGCAGCACCGACCTGATTACCCGCACCGCCCAGCAGACCGTCAGCGGTACGCTCACCGCCGGCCTGGCCGCCGACGAACGCGTGGAAGTCTCGTTCAACAACGGCACCAGCTGGACCACCGCCAGTTCCAGCGCCGGCAGCACCGCCTGGAGCCTGGCCGGCGTCACGCTTACCGGCAGCAACACCATGCAGGTGCGGGTCGTCGATGCCGCCGGCAACGCGGGCACTGCCCATGGCACCGCCTATGTGCTTGACGTCACCGGACCCACCGCCACCCTGAGCACCAGTGTCAACGTGATGGGCGCGGGCCAGAGCAGCGCGATCACGGTGTCGTTCTCGGAGGCGCCGTACGGCCTGTCGCTGGCCAGCTTTACCGGCGTCAACGGTACCGTGTCGAACTTGCAGGCCACGGCCGATCCGCGCGTATTTACCGTGGACTACTCTCCCAACGGCGGCCTGGGCGGCGTGCTCGGTGGCGTGCAACTGGTGGCCGGCACTTATACCGACATTGCCGGCAATGCCGGCGGGGCGGGGTCGGCACTGGGCATCTCGATCACGCTGGGACCGACAGTTGTCATCACCAGCGACAAGGCCAGCCTGAACGCCAGCCAGACGGCCAACCTGACCTTCACCTTCAGCGCCGTACCGTTCGGCTTTGACGCGACCGACATCGTCGCCACCGGCGGCACCATCAGCAACCTGGTCAACCAGGGCGGCGGCGTGTACAAGGCGCTGTTTACCCCGGGCGCCAATATCACGGGGCCGGCCTCGGTCACCGTTACCGGCGGCAGCTATACCGACCTGCTCGGCCTGTCCGGCGGCAGCGGCATTTCTCCGGTGATCGCGGTCGATACCGTGGCGCCCACGCTGGCCATCACCAGCCCGGCCACGTCCCTCAAGCTGGGCGACAGCACCACCGTGGTGTTTACCTTCAGCGAAGCGCCGCTGGGCTTCGTGGTGGGCGACGTGCAGGTTGCCAATGGCGTGCTCAGTAACTTCGCGGTCACTGCCAATCCGCTGATCTACACGGCGCAACTGACGCCCAACAGCGGCGTGGCCTCGGGCGCGGTCACCTTGACGGTGAACTCGGGCACGTACACCGACGCCGCCGGCAACGGCGGCACGGCCGCCGTGTCGGCGCCGATTGCCATCGACACCGTGGCGCCGGTCACCACCGGCGCCAGCGTGACCTTCTCGGCCGACAATGGCCCCAGCAGCACCGACCTGGTCACCAATGTCGCTGCGCAAACCGTCAGCGGCACGCTCAACGCCGCGCTGGCCACTGGCGAAACCGTGCAGGTGTCGCTCGATAACGGCGCCACCTGGGTCAATGCCACCGGCACGGCCGGCAACAACGGCTGGAGCCTCGCTGGCGTCAATCTGGCCGGCAGCAATAGCTTGCAGGTGCGCGTGGCCGATGCGGCCGGCAACCTCGGTCCCGTCTCGAGCACCGGCTATGTGCTCGATACCACGGCGCCTGCCGTGGTGGTGACCAGCAATGCCGCCGCCCTGGGCGTGGGCCAGAGCGCGTTGCTCACGTTCACCTTCACCGAGGCGCCGTTCAACTTCACGACTGCATCGCTGGCCGTGACCGGCGGCGTGGTCGGCAGCTTCACCTCCACTGCCAATCCGCTGGTGTACACGGCCGTGTTTACGCCGACGGCCGGCCAGTCCGGCGCCACCGCCAGCGTGGCGGTCAACGCCGGCGGTTACATCGACAACGCCGGCAATGCCGGCCAGGCCGGCGCCCCGGCGAGCTTCGCCGTCAATACCAGCGTGCCCACGCTGACCATCACCAGCAACGACAGCGCCCTGGCGATCGGTGACACCGCGCAGATCACGTTTACCTTCAGCAGCGCACCGACCGGTTTCACGGCCGCCAGCATTGCCGCCGGCAATGGCACCTTGACCGGTTTCACCGCCACCGCCAATCCGCTGGTGTACACCGCCCAGTTCACGCCGACGGCCGGCCTGGCAGCCGCCACCGCCTCGGTGGTGGTGGCTGGCGGCGCTTACAGCGACGCGTTCGGCAACAGCGGCAGCGCCGCCGCCTCGCTGCCGATGGCCATCGATACGCTGGCGCCCACGCTCACCATTACCAGCAGCAGCGCCGCGCTGGGTGTTGGCCAGACCACCCAGGTGACGTTTACCTTCAGCGAAGCGCCGGTCGGCTTCGACGCCACCACGATCACTGCCAGCGGCGGCACCTTGAGCGGCCTGGTCGCCACTGCCAACCCGCTGGTGTACACCGCGCTGTTCACGCCGACCGCCGGCATCCAGGGCGTGGGCGCCAGCTTCGCGCTGGTGTCCGGCGCTGTCACCGATGCCGCCGGCAATGCCGTCGGCACCCCTGTGCAGCCAACCCTGGCCATCGATACCCAGGCGCCCCTCGCCGTGGCCAGCAGCGCGGTGTTCTCGGCCGATAACGGCATCAGCGCCACCGATCTGCTCACCAATGTCGCTGCGCAAACCATCAGCGGCACGCTGGGCCAGATCCTGGGCACGGGCGAGACAGTGGAAGTCTCGCTCGACAACGGCGCCTCGTGGACTGCCGCCATCACCAGCGGCACGGCCTGGACCCTGGCCGGCCAAACGCTGGCGGGCAGCAATGTGCTGCAGGTGCGCGTGCTTGATGCCGCCGGCAACCACGGCGCCGCCTATGCCCGCTCCTACGTGCTCGACACGGTCGCGCCCACTGCCACGCTGGGCACCAGCACCGCCGCGCTCAAGATCGGCGAGACCGCCACCATTACCGTCAGCTTTACCGAAGCGCCGGTGAACTTCACCGGCGCCAGCCTGGTTGCCACCGGCGGCACGTTGGGTATCCCGACCGCCACCAGTGACCCCCTGGTCTATACCGTGGTGTTCACACCAGCAGCCGGCGTCAATGGCGGCAGCGGTACGGTGCAGTTGATTCCCGGCAGCTATACCGACAGCGCCGGCAATGCCGGTCTCGGTGCTGCGATACCGGCCATCGCCATCGACACCCAGGCGCCGACCACCATCGGTGGCGCCGTCAGCTTCTCGAGCGATACCGGCGCCGCTGGCGACCTGGTCACCAGCGTCGCCGCGCAGGATATCAGCGGCACCCTGAACGCCAACCTCGTCGCTGGCGAAACGGTGGAAGTTTCGCTCGACAATGGCGCCACCTGGGTGGCGGCCACTGCCGCCGCTGGCGCCAGCGGCTGGACCCTGGCTGGCCAGACCCTGTCGGCCGGTCCCGGCCACCAGGTGCAGGTGCGCGTGTCGGACGCTGTCGGCAACCATGGCGTTGCTACCGGCTTCGGCTACACGTTGGACAATACCGCGCCGACGGTGCAGGTCACCAGCAGCCTGACTTCGCTCAACAGCGCCGATACGCCGCTGATCACGTTCACCTTCAGCGAGGCGCCGGTGAACTTCACCAACGCCAGCCTGGCCGTCAGCGGCGGCGTGCTGGGCACCGTGACCGCCACCGCCAATCCGCTGGTGTACACGGCCGTGTTCACGCCCACCCCGGGCCAGGCGGCTGGGACGGCGACGGTTGCCGTGGCGACCGGCGGCTACACGGATGCGGCCGGCAACAACGGCGTGGGCGCCAGTACGCCCACCATCAACTACAACACGCAAGCGCCCGGCGTGGCGATCAGCAGCGATCTCGCCACGCTCAACGGCAGCACGACCGCCACCATCACGTTCACCTTCAGCAGCGTTCCCACCGGCTTTATCGATGGCGATGTGGTGGTCACCGGCGGCATCTTGAGCACGCTTATCGTGGACAGTAACAATCCGCTGGTGTACACCGCCATATTTACGCCTGGGGCCGGCGAGGTGCTGGGTACGATCACCATCGCCGACGGCGCTTACAGCGATGGCGCAACACTCGGTCTGGGCGCCAGCCTGGCGCCAATCATCATCGACAACGTGTCTCCCACCCTGGCCATTGCCACTGATACCGCCATGCTCAAGGCCGGCGCCACCGCGCTGATCACGTTCACCTTCAGCGAGGCGCCCGTGGGCTTTACGCTGGCCAGCCTGGGCGCCACCGACGGCGCCTTCAGCAACCTGGTGCAAACCGCCAACCCGCTGGTGTACACGGCGGTGCTGACGCCGTTTGCCAGCGTGGCGGCAGGCAGCGCCCAGATCACCGTGGCGCAATTTAAAGATCTGGCCGGTAATGACGGCACCGTCAGCATCACGCCAGCCATCGTCATCGATACCGTCGTGCCGCTGACCACCGGCATCAGCGTGACGTTCTCGGCCGACCACGGCGCCAGCGGCACCGACCTGGTGACCGATACCGCGCTGCAGGATATCTCCGGCACGCTGTCCGGCGCGCTGGGGGCGGACGAGCGGGTGGAGGTGTCGCTCGATAACGGCGTCACCTGGCTGCCCGCAGTTGCCGCGACTGGCAACACGAGCTGGCAGCTGGCCGGTCAGACCCTGGGTGCCGGCAGCGGCGCGCTGCAGGTGCGCGTGAGCGACACCGCCGGCAACCACGGCCCGGTGGCTACCTACGCCTATACCATCGACACCACGGCGCCCACGGTGGCTATTGCCAGCGCTGCCACCAGCCTGCGCGACGGCCAGTCGGCGTTGATCACGTTCACTTTCAGCGAGGCGCCCACCGGCTTTATCGAGGCCGACCTGGTTCCGACCGGCGGCACCCTGAGCAATTTCACGGCCACCGCCAATCCGCTGGTGTACACCGTGCTGCTCACCCCAACGGCAGGCTCGACTGTTGGCGCCAGCGTCAGCCTGGCCAACAACCTGTACACCGATGCGGCCGGCAACCTGGGCACGGGCGGCGCCCTGCCAACGATCACGGTCGATACGGTGGCGCCATCGCTGACCATCGACACCAGCACGAGCAGCCTCAAGGTGGGCGAGACCGCTACCATCACGTTTACCTTCAGCGAAGTACCGGCCAGCTTCACGCTGGGCGATATCAGCGTCGCCAACGGCACGGTTGGCAACTTCGTCATCAGCGCCGACCTGCTGGTGTACACGGCCACCTTTACGCCGCAGGCGGGCCTGGCCAGCGGTAACGCCGTCATCAGCGTGGCGCCCAATGTTGTGGTCGATGCCGCCGGCAACCCAAGCGCCGGCGCCAGCAGCGCACCGATCGCCATCGACACGCTCGCCCCCGCCACCAGCGGCGCGTCGGTCACCTTCTCGACCGACAATGGCGTCAGCAACACCGATTTGATTACCAACACCGCCGCCCAGGTCATCAGCGGTACGCTCGACGGCGCGCTCGGCAGTGGCGAACGGGTCGAAGTCTCGCTCGACAACGGCGCCAGCTGGCTCACGGCCGTCGCCACCTCCGCCACGCAATGGACGCTGGCGCTGCAAGTGCTGCCCGATAATGGCGGCGCCGGCGGCACGGTGCAGGTGCGCGTGGCCGACATGGCCGGCAACACCGGTCCGGTGTTCTCGGCCAGCTACCTGCTGGACCTGGTGGCGCCCACCATGACGATTGCCAGCAGCACCACCGTGCTGCGTGACGGCGAGATAGCCACGTATACGTTGACCTTCAGCGAAGCGCCCGTCGGCTTCGATGTCACCGACCTGGTGGCCGTCAACGGCACCCTGACCAGCTTTACCATCACCGCCGATCCGCGCGTGTACACGGTACAACTGACGCCTGACGCCGGCCTGGCCGGTGCCGGCGCTTACGTCAGCCTGGTGGTCGGGCAGTACACCGACGCTGCCGGCAATCTTGGCGCGGGCTTCACGTCGGCGCCGATCGCGGTCGACAGCGCCCCGCCCGTGCTGCAAATTACCAGTAACGCCGGCATCCTGGCTATGGGCCAGCAGGCCGTGATCAATTTCAGCTTCAACGAACTGCCGGTCGGCTTCGATATCGGCGATATCGTGGTCACCGGCGGCACCATCAGCGGCTTCGCCCAGACTGCCAACCCGCTGGTGTACACGGTGATTCTCACGCCCGACCAGGGCGTGGCCAACGGCACCGCCAGCATCACCGTGGCCGGCGGTTACACCGACGTGGCCGGCAATCCGGGCGGGCTGGCGTCGATGACGCCGATCAGCTACAGCACGCTGGCGCCCACCACCATCGGTGCGTCGGTGGCATTCTCGAGCGACACCGGCATCAGCGGCAGCGACCTGATTACCATCAATCCGCTGCAATCGATCGCCGGCACCCTGAGCGCCAACCTGGCCGCCGGTGAAACGGTCGAAGTCTCGCTTGACGGCGGCGCCAGCTGGATCGCTGCCGTCACGCCGGCCGGCGGCAACGCCTGGGCGCTGCCGGCGCCGGTGCTGCTGGCCGGCGCAGGGCAGGTATACGTCCGCGTCAACGACGCTGCCGGCAACCATGGCCCGGTCTGGTCGTCGGCCTACGTGATCGACACCACCGCGCCGACCGTGGTCATCACCAGCGATCTGACCACGCTGTCGGCCGGCCAGAGCGCCAATCTCACCTTTACCTTCAGCGAAGCGCCGCAGTTCTTCACCGCCGCCAGCCTGACCGTGGAAGGCGGCACCGTCAGCGGCCTGGCGGTTACCGCCAACCCGAACGTGTACAGCGCGGTGTTCACGCCCGCTGCCGGGTACGAAGGCGCGGCCAACGTGTCGCTGGCGCCGGGCAGCTTTATCGACACCGCCGGCAACGCCGGCCTTGGTGCCGCCGCGCCGACCATGCTGGTCGATGCGGTGGCGCCAAGCCTGGTCATTACCAGCAGCAGCGCTCAGCTCAAGGCCGGCGACACGGCGGTGATCACCTTTACCTTCACCGAAGCGCCGGTGGGCTTCGGGCCCGATGATGTCAACGTGTCCAACGGCGTGCTGTCGGGCCTGACCGCCACCGCCAATCCGCTCGTATACACGGCGCTGTTTACCCCGAGCGCCGGCGTATCCGGCGCCAGCGCCGCCATCGGCGTGGCAGCTGGTCGTTACACCGACCTGGCCGGCAATGCCGGCGCCGCCGCCGCCGGCGTGCAGATCCCGGTCGATACGCTGGCGCCGGCGGCGTCCGCAATCGGCTTCCCGGACTTCTCGGCCGATACGGGCGTGAGCAATGCCGACCTGGTGACCTCGGTGGCAGAACAGACCGTCAGCGGCCGGCTGTCGCTGCCGCTGGCGGCCGGCGAGAGCGTGCAGGTCTCGTTCGACAACGGCGTCACCTGGCAGACCGCCACGGTGGCCACCAATGGCGCCGACACCACCTGGTCGCTGGCGCATACCTTGACCGGCAGCGGCGTGCTGCGGGTGCGGGTGGCCGACACCTTCGGCAACCTCAGCCCCGAAACCTTCAACAATTACACGCTCGACCAGAGCGCACCCACCGTCACCATCACCAGCAACGTAGCGGTGGCCAACGGCGTCGATGGCGCGATCATCACCTTCACGTTCTCCGAGCCGCCGGCCGGCTTCTCGGCTGCCAGCGTGGCAGTGACCGGTGGCGCGCTGGGGGCAGTTACCGCCACCGCCGATCCGCTGGTGTTCACCGCACTCTTTACGCCGCAGGCCGGCGTGGCGTCCGGCAGCGCCAGCATTGCTGTTGCCGGCGGCTACACGGACACCGCCGGCAACAGCGGTGCGCCGGACAGTATTCCGTCGCTGCAGATCGATACCGTGGCGCCGGTTGCTACCGTTACCGGCGGCGTGCAGTTGTCGAACGATACCGGCACCCCGGGCGACCTGATCACCAATGATCCGCAGCAGACCCTGAGCGGCACGCTGTCGGCGCCGCTCGCTGCCGGCGACGTCGTGCAAGTGTCGGTCGATGGCGGCCAGACCTTTACCGCCGCCACCGTCACCGGCACCGGCTGGACCCTGGCCGGCCAGACCCTGGCCGCCAGCGGCACCCTGGTGGTGCGCGTGGCCGATGCCGCCGGCAATGTCAGCGCCGCCGTCAGCACGCCGTACACGGTCGATACGGTGGCTCCAACCGTGGCCATTGCCAGCAGCAGCGCAGTGCTGTTGCCGGGCCAGAGCACCACGCTCACCTTTACCTTCAGCGAGGTGCCGCAAGGCTTGACGGCCGCCGCCCTGGCGGTCACCGGCGGCACCGTGAGCGGCTTTGCCGTCACCGCCAACCCGGCCGTGTACACCGCCGTCTTCACGTCCGACCCGGGTTATACCGGCGCTGTCGGCGTCACCGTGGCCGCTGGCAGCTACAGCGACACGGCCGGCAACGCCGGCACCAGCGGCGCGTTGCCGGGACTGGTCGTCGATGGCATTGCGCCTACCCTGTCCATTACCAGCGACGTGACGGCGCTCAAGGCCGGCGACACGGCGCTGATCACCTTCACCTTCAGCGAAGCGCCGCAGGGCTTTACCGCCGACGATATCGTGGTGGCCAACGGTGTGCTGTCCGGCTTGACGGCTACCGACAATCCGCTGGTGTACATGGCGCGGTTCACGCCGGACGCCGGCCTGGCCAGCGGCAACGCCGCCATCAGCGTGGCGGCCGCCGTGTATACCGACCTGGCCGGCAACGGCGGCCTGGGCGCGGTCGGACCGCAGATCGCCATCGACACCCTGGCGCCGCTGACCGTCGCCATCGGCGTGCCCGGCTTCTCGGCCGACACTGGCGCCAGCAACACCGACCTGGTCACGTCGGTGGCGGCCCAGACCGTGCGCGGCAATCTGTCGGTGCCGCTGGAGACCGGCGAGCGCGTGGAAGTGTCGTTCGACAACGGCGCCAACTGGCAAACCGCCACGGTGGACACCACCGGCGCTGCCTGGACCATCGACCACACACTGGCTGGCAGCGGCGTGCTGCGGGTGCGCGTGGCCGACGCCTTCGGCAATACCGGTCTCGAAAGCGCCACCGACTACGTGCTCGACCAGAGTGCGCCGCAGGTCACGCTCAGCAGCGATGTCGCCGCCATCGGCGCCGCCGGCACGGCCGTCATCACGCTGGCCTTCTCCGAAGCCCCGGCCGGCGTCACCGCCGCCAGCTTGACCACCACCGGCGGCACCATCGGCGCCCTGGTCGCCACTGCCGACCCCACCGTGTACACCGCCGTCTTCACGGCCGAAGCCGGCTACAACGGCGCGGTCGGCGTGACGCTGGCCGCCGGCAGCTACACCGACGTGGCCGGCAACGCCGGCGTGGGCGGTGCGCTGACGGGCCTGGTGGTGGATACCATCGCACCGACCCTGGTCATCACCAGCAGCACCGACGCCGTCAACAGCGCCGGCACCGCGCTGATCACCTTTACCTTCAGCGAAGCGCCGCTGGGCTTCGACAGCGCTGCCATCGCGGTCACCAATGGCGCGCTGTCGGGCCTGACAGCCACCGCCGACCCGCTGGTGTACACGGCGGTGTTTACGCCCACCGCCGGCGTGGCCAGCGGCACCGCCGCCATCACGGTGGCCGCTGCCGCCTACACCGACCTGGCCGGCAATGGCGGGATTGCCGCCACCGGCCCGCAAATCGCCATCGACACGCTGGCCCCGCTCGCAGTTGCCAGCGGCAGCCCGCGTTTCTCGGCCGATACCGGTGTCAGCAGTACCGATCTGATCACGTCGGTAGCGCAGCAGACTGTCAGCGGCGACCTGTCGCTGCCGCTGGCAGCCGGCGAAGCGGTGCAGGTATCGTTCGACGACGGCGCCACCTGGCAGGTCGCCACGGTCAGTGGCACCGGCTGGTCGCTCGACCACACGCTGACCGGTAACGGCGTGCTGCAAGTGCGCGTGATCGACGCTGCCGGCAACACCAGCGCCGCCACCGTTAACGCCTACGTGCTGGCGCAGGAAGCGTCCACCGTTGTCATCACCAGCAACGTGCCGGTGGCCAACGGTGTCGAGCCAGCCATCATCACCTTCACCTTCTCGGCCGCGCCGGTGGACTTCACTGTCGCCAACGTGGCGGTCACCAGTGGTACCCTGGGCCCGCTTACCGCCACCGCCGACCCGCTGGTGTACACGGCCACCTTCACGGCGCCGGCCGGCGTGCCGGCCGGTACCGCCACCATTGCCGTGTCGGGCTTTACCGATGCCGCCGGCAACAGCGGCACCAATGCCACGCTGCCATCGTTGCAAATCGATACCGTGGCGCCGGTGGCAGCGGCAACTGGCGCCATCGGCTTCTCCACCGACAGCGGCACGCCTGGTGACCTGGTCACCAACAATCCACGGCAATCGCTGAGCGGCACGCTGTCGGCGCCGCTGGCCGAGGGCGACGTGGTGCAAGTGTCGATCGACGATGGCCGCACCTGGGTCACGGCGATTGCCATCGGCCAGGCCTGGACCCTGGACGGCCTGACCCTCCCAGAGAACGTCAGCGGCACCCTGGTGGTGCGGGTGGCCGACGCGGCCGGCAACGTCAGCGCCGCCCAGAGCGTGCCTTACCTGGTGGACACGATCGCCCCGACCGTCACCATCACCAGCAGCGCCGCCGCACTGGTCGAAGGACAGGGCGCCACGCTGACCTTTACCCTCAGCGACGCCGGCGTGCTCAACGTGTCCAACATCATCGTCACCGGCGGTACGCTGACCAACTTCACCGGCAGCGGCACCACCTACACCGCCACGCTTACCGCGACCGGCACGGCGCCGGTCTCGATCGGCGTGCCGGGCCAGTTGCTGACCGATGCCGCCGGCAACACCAACAGCGCCACCGTGCCGCTGGTGCTGCCGGTCAACGCCGGCCAGCTGACCACGGTCGATGGTGTCGGTATTGTGACCGTGATCGGCGTGGACGACCGTACCGGGCTGATCTCGCGCACGGTGACCGTGCCAGTGATTAACCCTGGCCGGGACGACGTGGAGGGTACCCCGCATCCCACGCTGGCCGACATTCCGCTTGGCATCGCGGCCAACGCCAACGGCGTGGGCAGCACCCTGACCGTCAGCGTACCGGTGGGCGTGGGCTTCGAGTCCACCGGTCCGTCGGTCTTGTTGGCCGGCGCCATGGCGGCGACCGACCTGATCGGCCGCATCGACGACCATACGGTCGTCAGCAGCACCCGCACCGCGATGGAAGACCAGGCGCGCCTGTTCCTGGCCAGCCAGGATGCCAGCGAGCTGCAGCAGAATGGCACCTTGCGCATCTCGGGCAACAGCACCATCAACGATACCTGGCTGCTGATTGCCGGCGACACTTCGGTGCAGGCCGGCACCATGGCTGCCGCACAGGGACCGCGCGCCGGCGCCCTGGCCGCTGCCGCCGCCGTGATCGATCCCGATACCGAGATCGCGCTGGTGATCGATGCACGCGGCCTGTCCGGCGTGGGCCTGCAGATCGATAATCTCGACTTCGGCGCCATCGTCGGCGCGGCGCGTGTGCAGGGTGGGCAGGGTAGCAACTTCCTGATCGGCGACGACGCCGCCCAGCACATCACTCTCACCGTGGGCCTCGACAACGACACGCTGTACGGCAACGGCGGCAACGATATCCTGGGCACCGGTGGCGGCAACGACTACCTCGACGGCGGCGACGATGACGATATCCTGTTCGCCGGCGCCGGCAACGACGTCTTGGTGGCAGGCGCCGGCAACGACGTGCTGCAGGGTGGCCGTACCGACAGCGGCCAGTGGCGCTTCACGCTCAAGGCCGATGGCACCGTGCTGGGCACGCACGAATCGACCCTGCTTGGCGTCACGCAAACCATCGCCACGTCCGAGCTCAACATGAGCATCCAGCAGCTGGGCTTTGTGGCTGCCGATGCCGTGCGCCTGGAAACGCTGTCGCTGCTGTACCACGCGGCGTTCGACCGCGCCCCCGACCTGATCGGCCTGACGTACTGGACCAACCAGGCCATGACGGCCCAGCAGTACGCTGGCGCCTTCCTGGGCCAGGTCGAGGCGCGCGATGGCCTGATGAAGCTCGGTAACGCCGACTTCGTCTCGGCCCTGCTGCGCAACACGCTCGACCGCGAACCGACCGCCGCCGAACTGTCCGGCTTCGTGGCGCGGCTGGACGCGGCGCCCGGCGACGTCGGCGTGCGCGCTGCCGTGCTGACCGATATCGCCAACAGCGACGCCCACAAGGCCCTGTGGTGGACCGCCGACGGCATGGACCTCGGCGGCCGCACGCTGGACCAGGAGCAGGGCTGGCTGGCCGGCTCCGGCAACGACCGGCTGGTGGCCGGCAGCGGGTCCAACCTGCTGGTCGGCGGCGACGGCACCGACACCGCGGTGTTTACCGGCGCGGCCGCCGGCTACCAGGTGGTGCTGGCCAACCATACCGTCTATGGCGACAACGGCGCCGACGTGATGGTGGGCCAGGGCGTCGGCAGCATGAACACCGTGCGCCAGATCGAGCTTGGCGAATTCGACGGCAAGGTGTTCGACCTGTCCTTCACCCAGGCCGCCACGTCCACGCTGCGCGAAATCGGCATGTTGTACCAGCTCACGCTCGACCGCGCTGGCGACCTCGAGGGCTTCCAGTACTGGCTGGCGCAGAACACCACCGGCGCCACGCTGGCCCATGGCTTCACGCAGTCGGCCGAGTTCCAGCGCTTGTACGGCACGCTCGACGACGCCGCCTTCGTGACCCAGTTGTACCGCAACATCACCGACGCGGCGCCCGATACGGCCACGCTGGCGCGCTGGGACACTTACCTGGACAACCACAGCCGCGACGAAATGGTGGCGCAACTGGTGGTCGATGCGACCCTGGTCGGCATCCAGAGCGGCACCAACGGACTGGCCCTGGTCGGTTACTGGTAACTTGATATTCTGAATGAAGAGACAGGACTTTTGCTGGAGGAGACAGATACCTGGAGCAGGTAAAAGGTGGTGAAAATCGCCGGGTGGGCTGTGTATAATCGGCGCGTATTCCCCACAGGGAGCGCGCCATCTTATCCGTCAACAGCTCTGAAAAAGTACGGCCGAGTATCCTGATCGTCGATGACGAACGGGAGGAACTGCGTGTACTCACCGACCTGCTGCGGCGCCAGTTCTACCACGTGCGCAGCGCGGCCGACGGCGCCGCCGGCTACCAGAGCGCGCTGGCCCAACCGCCCGACCTGATCCTGCTCGACGTGCGCATGCCGGTGGTGGACGGCTTTGCTGCGTGCCGCCTGCTCAAGGCCGACCCGGTCACGCGCGACATCCCGGTGCTGTTCCTGAGCGCCCTCGACGACCCCGACGAACGGGTGGCCGGCCTGGCCATGGGCGGCGTCGATTTCATCACCAAGCCCTATCACCCGGCCGAGGTGTTTGCGCGCGTGCGCATCCACCTGGAACTGGCCGGCGTGCGCGCCGCCGCTGCCGCTGCCGTGGTGGCCGCTGCTGCCGTCATCGCGGGACCGGCGCCGGCGCCAACACCCCAGGCAACACCGGTTCATCCCGACATCCATTTTCATCCGCATCCCGACGCCGTCATGACCGATGCCGCCATGCGCCTGATCGACGACAACCTGGCCGCGCCGCTCACGCTGGCCGGCATTGCGCGCGCGCTGGGCACTTACGAGAAGCGGCTGTCGCAGGCGTTCCGCCAGCAGGCCGGCATCACCGTGTTCGCCTACCTGGCCGAAGCGCGCATGATGCGCGGGCGCCAGTTGCTGGTCGATACCGACATGAGCGTGCAGCAAATCGCCGAGCAGATCGGCTTTCGCAGCGCCGCCAATTTCGCTACCGCCTTCCGCGAACACGCCGACGCCACGCCCACCGCCTACCGGCAGTCGGTGCGACAGACCATCGGCCATTCATGATGCGGGGCTCTGGTGCCGATGCTGGTGCTGGTGCTGGTGCTGACGCGGCCGCAACCGCAACCGCAACCGCGCTGCTGCTGGCGCAGGAACGGTTACGCCTGCTGGCACGCCTGAACCATGACCTGCGCGCGCCGCTGGCGCAGATCGCCGCGCGCGCCCACGGTGATGGCCTGGACGATATCGCCGGCCTCGCGCACCGTCAGCTGGCCTGGCTCGGCGACATGCACGCGTGCGCCCGGTACGAACTGGCAGCGCCCGACCTGGCGCCGGCGCCGACGTATCTGCACGCGCTGCTGCAAGCCCACGGCGTACGCTATCAACCGCAGTCGCTGCCGGGCCTGGCCATGCTCGATGCGCGCCTGCTGGCGCAGGTGCTGGAACGCATGGCGAGGCACTCCGGTGCGCCGCTGGCGCTGGACGTTGCCGCAGCGGCAGATGGCATGCTGGCGCTGGCTTTCCACACCGGTGATGGAAACGGCGACGCTGGCGACAACGACAACGACAACGACAACGGCAGCGGTAGCGGTAGCAGCAACGGTAGCGGCAACTGGAGTCGTAGTAACGTCGGCACAGGCATTGGGGACGGGGCCGGGATGGGCGTCGCGTGGACCGACGTGCGTGCCACGCTGGAGCGCGATGATCTTGCGCCGGGCCTGGTGCTGGCGGCGCACCTGGTACGCGCCATGGGCGGGTGCTTGCAGCAGGCCGGTGCCGCGCTGCGCTTCACCTTGACCGCTGCGCCGGCAGACGAAGACCAGGCCATGCCGCCAAATCCCTTTAAGGCGAGCGACGAACTGCCGGTCCCGTTCGGCGACGGCCTCACCGTGCTGGTGCTCGAACCGCACGACGCCATGCGCGATTACCTGACCGAGGTGTTCGACAGCGCCGGCTTTACGCTGTGCTACGACGTCCAGGAACTGGACGGTATTCCACCTGCGCTGGTAGTGTGCGCCGATGCCGATGCCGATGCCGATGCCAACGCCAGCACAGGCACAGGCACAGGCACAGGCACAGGCACAGGCACAGGCACAGGCACAGGCACAGGCACAGGCACAGGCACAGGCACAGGCACAGGCACAGGCACAGGCACGGCTGCTGCCGCTGCCGCCGCAGCAGCCGTCGCAGACGGTGCCCATGTATATCGGTATGAAGCCGCACCGCGCCTGTTGCACGCACTGCGGCCGCCGGCAAGGCCGGAAGATTTCGAGGTGGTGTTGTTCAAGCCGGCGCCGGCGCAGCAGTTGCTCGCTGCAGCGCGCCGCCTGCTGGGGAAGTAAAGGGAACCTCGAAAAACCTACTGAGCAGTCCGCTATCGCCACTCCGTTGCTCAGCGTACCTCCGTACGCTTCCGCTACTCCCGACGATAACGAACCGCTCGCTACGGTTTTTCGAGGTTCCCTAAACGCGATTACAGCGGCCGGCGGCCGCCGCTGACCCGTTCGATATCGGCGATGTCGCGCCAGCTCTGGACGTCGGTGTAGCCGGCGCTGGCCAGCAATGCACGCACGGCCTCGGCCTGGTCGTAGCCGTGTTCCATCAGCAGCCAGCCTTGTGGTGCCAGGTGCGCCGGGGCGCCGGCGACCAGGATGCGCAACGCCGAGAGGCCGTCCGCGTGATCGGTCAGCGCCCCGACCGGTTCGTAGCGCAAGTCGCCTTCGGACAGGTGGCGGTCGCCGCTGGCGATGTACGGCGGATTGGAGGCGATGATGTCGAACGGCGGTGCATCGGCCAGCGCCGCGAACCAGTCGCTGTGCAGGAACGTCACGCGCGCGCCGTTGGCGTCGGCATTGCGGCGGGCGACCGCCAGCGCATCGGTGCTGACATCGAGCGCGGTGACGTCGGCATCGCGCCGCGTATGCGCCAGCGATACCGCAATCGCCCCGCTGCCGGTCCCCATGTCGAGCACCCGGCCGCCTTGCGGCAAACGGTCGAGCGTCAATTCCACCAGCAGTTCCGTATCGGGGCGCGGGATCAGCACCGCGCCTGACACTTCGAACGGCAGGCCGAAAAATTCGCGCTGGCCCACCAGGTAGGCCACCGGTTCGCCGGCCAGTCGCCGCTGCACCAGGTCGCCGAAGCGCTGCGCTTCGTCAGGCGTCAAGGCGCGCTCGGAGCCGGTGATCAAACCGACGCGCGTGGTGTTGAGGGCATGGCACAGCAGCACGCGCCAGTCGAGTGCATCGAGCAGCGCCTGCCGTTGCAGGGCGCCGACGGTCACGCCGGCAACGATGTCGGTGACTGCTGCGATCATGCGCGGCTGCGGCGGATCAGCGCCCAGGCCAGCGCAATGGTAAACAGCGCGAACCACAGGAATGCCCACTGCGGAATCGACAGGCCGAACCACGGCGCGGTAGCGTCCTCGCACAGGCCGTCAGCCTTGAACAGGAATGGCAAATACGTGGCGGTAGGGATTTTGTTCAGAAAAGTTTCCACCGGGTCGATGCCGCACGACAGGCCCGGGTTGGCCAGCACGTACAAATGCTTGCCGGCCGTGTACAGGCCACCCAGCGCGGCCAGCAAGGCCACGCCGGCGCCAAGCTTCGGCTTCGGGATGTACGCACCGACCAGGGCAGCGATACCGATCGCCAGGAACAGATAGCGCTGGATCACGCACAGCGGGCAGGGCAGCAGGTCTAGCCCATGCTGCAAATACAGGGCAACGCCGATCAGGCCGAAGCTGGCGACGGCGATGGACAACAGCAGGGAGCGTGATTGGTGCATGGTGGTTCCGGTCAGGTTGGACAATGGACGATGGGCGACAATCGTGGATTTTCGCACAAAGTTGCCGGTTTGCCCTTAGCAAGCTCTTAAGATCAGTCGCCGAGCGCCGCCAGCAACTCGGCCTGGTGCTCGGCCGCCAGCGCATTGGTCAATTCGGTCAAATCGCCATCCATGATGAAGTCGAGCTTGTACAAGGTCAGATTGATGCGGTGGTCGGTCATGCGGCCTTGCGGATAGTTATACGTGCGGATCCGTTCGCTGCGGTCGCCCGAGCCGATCAGGCTCTTGCGGGTAGCTGCTTCCTTCGACTGCTGTTCGCGCAACTGCACGTCCTTGATGCGGGCCGCCAGCACCTTCATCGCCTGCGCCTTGTTCTTGTGCTGCGAGCGGTCGTCCTGGCACTCGACCACGATGCCGGTGGGCAGGTGGGTCAGGCGCACGGCCGAATCGGTCTTGTTGATGTGCTGGCCGCCAGCGCCCGACGCGCGGAAGGTGTCGATGCGCAGGTCGGCCGGGTTGATGTGGACGTCTTCGACCTCGTCGGCCTCGGGCATCACTGCCACCGTGCAGGCCGAGGTATGGATGCGGCCCTGGGTTTCCGTGGCCGGCACCCGTTGCACGCGGTGGCCGCCCGACTCGAATTTCAGTTTCGAGTACACGCTGTTGCCCACCAGGCGCACGATCACTTCGCGGTAGCCGCCCAGGTCCGACGCCGATTCCGACACCACCTCGACTTGCCAGCGGTTGCGCTCGGCAAAGCGCGTGTACATGCGCAGCAGGTCGCCGGCAAACAGCGCCGATTCGTCGCCGCCGGTGCCGGCGCGAATTTCCAGGAAGATGTTGCGCTCGTCGTTGGCATCCTTCGGCAGCAGCATTTTTTGCAGTTCCAGCTCCAGTTCGGCCAGGCGCTCCCTGGCCGCTTCGATCTCGTCCTGGGCGAACTCCTTCATTTCCGGGTCCGACAGCATGTCTTGCGCCGCCACCAGGTCGCCTTGCGCGTCCTGGTAGGATTTATACAGCGCGACCAGGGGGCCGAGTTCGGCGTGTTCGCGCGTCATCTTGCGGTAGGCGTCCATATTGGCGGTGGCGCCTTCGGACATCAGCAATTCATCGAGTTCGACCAGGCGGTTCGCCAGTTGGTCGAGCTTGGCCAGCATGGATGGTTTCATAGCGTATTTCTGTGAGAGGTATAACGGAGGCCGCATCGATTGACGCGGCAGCATGGCAGGGGAGGGGCGCTAACGACGGCCGCGGAATAGCTGTGGCAGCAGCTGTGCCAGGTGGGCGCGTTCTTCGCCCTGGGCGCGGTGCAGCGCCTGCTGCGGGCCGTGCATGAACTTGGCGGTGAGGCCGCGCGACAGCGCTTCCAGCACTGCGTCGATATCTTCGCCCTTGGCCAGCATCTTGCGCGCGCGGTCGAGTTCGAGCTGGCGCAGCGCCTCGCCGTTCTCGTGCAGGCTCTGGATGACCGGCACCACGGCGCGGTCGTCGATCCAGTGCATGAACGACTGCACCCGGGTTTCGATGATGGCTTCTGCTTGGGCAACAGCAGCCTGGCGGTTTTCCATGCCGGCCTGCACCACCTTGCCGAGGTCGTCCACGGTGTACAAAAACGCGTCGTTCAGGCGCGCCACTTCCGGTTCGATATCGCGCGGCACGGCCAGATCGACCATGAACATCGGCTTGTGGCGGCGCGCCTTGATGGCGCGCTCGACCATGCCGAGGCCGATCAGCGGCAGCGACGAGGCGGTGCACGAAATCACGATATCGAACTGGTGCAATTTATCCTGCAACTCGGCCAGGCGCATGGCGCGGCCGCCAAAGCGGTGGGCCAGTGCCTCGCCGCGCTCCAGCGTGCGGTTGGCGATGGTGATGCTGCGCGGGTTTTGCGCGGCAAAATGGGTGGCGCACAATTCGATCATTTCGCCGGCGCCGATGAACAGCACGTTCTGCTCGGAGATCTTGTCGAAGATGCGCTGCGACAGGCGTACGGCAGCGGCCGCCATCGACACGCTGTGGGCGCCGATCTCGGTGGTGCTGCGCACTTCCTTGGCGACCGAAAAACTGCGCTGGAACAGCTGGTGCAGATAGGTGCCGAGGCCGCCCGCTTCGTCGGCGGTGCGGATCGCGTCCTTGATCTGGCCGAGGATTTGCGTTTCGCCCAGCACCATCGAATCGAGCCCGGATGCCACGCGGAACGTGTGGCGCACGGCGTCGTGCTGCGGCAGCATGTACAGGTGCGGGCGCAGGTCGGCGTAGTTGAGCTTGTGGAAATCGGCAAGGAAGTGGGCGCCGGCGTCAAGCGGATCGGGTACCTGGCTGGCCGCGTAAAGCTCGGTGCGGTTGCAGGTGGACAGGATGGCCGCCTCGTCGGCGCCGCGATGGTCGATGCGTTCGAACCACGAGCGCGCCGCCACCACCGCCTGGCCCAGTTGCTCGGGGGCGAACGCCAGCTGCTCGCGCAGCGAGACAGGGGCGGTATGGTGGTTGAGGCCGACGGCAAGCAGCTGCATTTCGGTTCCGGGCGGGGCCAGTGTCATGAATTAGCGGACATTATAGCGCGATGTCCCTACTGCTGCCGGGGTGACTGCCTAAAGGGAGGGCAGTTGGCCGGCCACATTTCAGGCGCCCAGCTTTTCCAGCCGGTAACCGTAGCTGTACACCGGCACCAGCCGGAAGCCGTTTTCTGGCTTCAACTGCAACTTGTTGCGTACCCGCGAGACGTGGGTGTCCATGGTGCGCGACGGCACGGCGGTCTCGCGTATCCACACCGCTTCGTGGATGTAGGCGCGCGACAGCGGGCGGCCGATGTTGCGGAAAAATAACAGTGCCAGGTAGAACTCCTTGTGGGTGACATCGAGCACGATGCCATCCATCAATAATCGACCGGGGCGGGTCTCGAATACGTATTGACCGAATTGCAACTGCTCGGCGCCGTTCTGGGCCGGGTAGGCGCGGCGCAGCAGCGCCTGCACGCGCGCCACCATTTCACTGCGGCGCAGCGGCTTGATCATGTAGTCGTCGGCGCCCGCACCGAGGCCGGCGACGATATCGTCCTCGCCGGAACTGGTGGTGAGGAATAGCACCGGCGCGGTATCGGGCAGCTTTTCACGCACGCGACGCATGACTTCGGCACCGGTCATGTCGACCACCTGCCAGTCGAGGATGAGCATGTCGTAACTGTCCTTGCGGACCTGCGCCAGGACATCCTTCCCGGTCTGGAAGCTATGGCAAATGTGACCGGCGGAGGTCAGCACCTGGCATATCAGGTCGGCCTGGCTGCGATCGTTATCAAGTACAGCGATTCTCATACTGCTGCCCGTGGGAAATAATTGTTAAAGAGTTGACACCAGGCAATATACCAGAGATTTACAATTGCTCCCTAAATTAGCAGAGATTATTTTCCATGGAACAACAACTATTGCCAAGAAAGTGACATTCTCCTATCGTGTACTGCTGGCTGTCTAATACACGGTACACTTTAAAAACTGTGAATTCAATGAAGAAGTTGAATTTTGGAAAGAATCTTCAGTTTCTCTTCCGGGGGCCAGAATGGGTTTGAAAAAAGACACAAATTGGACATTGGTACCCGGCACGGCGCGTGATCTCGACGCCGTGCGCGACCGTTGCCGGCAACTGGTGCGACGCCGTGCCATGGTCTCGGCCGGCGTGGCGGCGGTGCCCATTCCGGGGCTCGACATCATCTCGGACATGCGCCTGTTCGCCAACCTGATCGAAGACATCAACCGCCACTTCGGCCTGTCCGAGGAGCAGATCGAGCGCATGCACCCGCGCTTCCGCATGATCGCGTATCAGGCGGCGGTGGGCATCGGCAGCATGTTGGTGGGCAAGGTAGTCACGCGCGAGGTGGTCATGCACGTGCTGCGGCGCATCGGCGTCAAAACAGCTGCCAGGCAGGCCGGCAAGCTGGTGCCGCTGGCGGGCCAGCTGGCGTCGGCGGGGATCGGGTTTTTTGCGTTTCGCCAGATCGGCTACCAGCACGTGGAAGCGTGCGTGGCCGTGGCGCGGGAGCTGCAGTTGGCAGGGATAGCCAACCCGGTAAACTCGGCCTACCCGGCCCACCCCGAAGGGCAGGCCGAGGTGCCGGCCAAGTCTGCGGTTTAAGCGTCCGGCAGCACCACGTTGACGTCGAGCACCTCCAGGTTGCCCTGGCGGTCGAGCGAAATCTTGATGTCGTCGGCGTTGACCTTGGTGTACTTCGAAATCACGTCGATCAGCTCTTTATGCAGCGCGGGCAGGAAGTCCGGCCCGGTGCGGCCGTTGCGCTCGCGCGCGATGATGATTTGCAGCCGCTCCTTGGCCGCAGTGGCAGTTTTCTGCTTTTGCGGGAACAGGAAAGAAAGCAGAGCCATGGTCACTTACTCCCGAAAAGTCGCTGCAGGAAGCCCGGTTTTTCGTAGTTGACGAAGCGCAGGGGACGTTCTTCGCCGAGGAAGCGCGCGACCACGTCCTCGTAGGCTTGCGCCACATCGGTACCTTTGAAATGAATCGCCGGGTTGCCCTGGTTCGATGCATGCAGTACCGACTCCGATTCCGGAATGATGCCGATCAGCGAGATGCGCAGGATTTCTTTCACGTCCTCGTGCGACAGCATCTCGTCCGCTTCCACGCGTTTCGGCGAGTAGCGGGTGATCAACAGGTGTTCCTTGACCGGCTCGCCGCCACTCTGGGCGCGGCGCGACTTGGCTTGCAGGATGCCGAGGATGCGGTCCGAATCGCGCACCGACGACACTTCCGGGTTGGTGACGATGATCGCTTCGTCGGCAAAGGTGAGCGCCATCAGCGCGCCATGCTCGATACCGGCCGGCGAATCGCAGATGATGTATTCGAAGCCCATGTTGACCAGCTCGTTCAATACCGTTTCCACGCCTTCTTCCGACAGCGCATCCTTGTCGCGCGTTTGCGAAGCGGGCAGGATGAACAGGTTCTCGCAGTGCTTGTCCTTGATCAGGGCCTGGTTCAGCGTGGCTTCCTTGTTGATCACATTGATCAGGTCGTACACCACGCGGCGTTCGCAACCCATGATCAGGTCGAGATTGCGCAGGCCGACATCGAAGTCGATCACTGCCGTCTTGTGGCCGCGCATGGCCAGGCCAGTGGAAAAACTGGCGCTCGTGGTCGTCTTACCGACGCCGCCCTTACCGGACGTTACAACTATGATTCTTGCCACAGATAATCCTTTTCAAAAAGAGGGACGGCGGCCACTCAGGCGCGGGTTGCAGAATTGACAGATAGTATATCGATTCGGTCGCCCATCAAGCGTATTTGCGCGGGGGAGCGTGCAAATTCAGCCGGGAAGCCGTCTTCAAAAGTACGGTACACGCCGGCGATGGACACCAGTTCCGGCGACATGTTCAAAGCAAAGATACGGGCGTCGGCATTGCCGGACGCACCGGCCAGCGCGCGGCCGTTGAGCGTGTTGTAGACGTGAATGCTGCCGTCGGCAATGATCTCGGCGCCGTTGTTGACCACGGCGGTCACGATCAGATCGCAGCCGCGCGCATAAATGCGCTGGCCGGCGCGCACAGGGGTGTCGATGATCATCACTTGCTGGCCGTTGGGCAGCGGCTCGACGGTACTCGAAATAGTCGGTGATGCGCGGGCTGGGGCGGACGCCGGCTTCGGCTCGGCTCGGGGTGCGCGGGCGGCTTCTTCTTCGCGCGGCTTGCTGGCTGTTTCCAGGCTCAGGCCATGCGCGGCGATCTCGGCGGCCATGGCGGCGGGCGCATTGCGCACGGCCACCGGCTTCAAACGATACCTGGTCAGCACCGCGATGACGGCCTTCCAGTCGATGGCCGTGCCGGCTGGCAAGGCGGCAATGTCGATCACGGTCAGGTCATCTTCGAAAAAATCGGCGCTGCCGCCGGTCATCTTGGCCAGCGCCGCGTCGAGCGCAGCGCCGTCCGCCGTGGTGAGGATGGCAGAGACCGCAACAACAGTGGAAATCTTGATTTCGATCGGCTTTTGAAACAGGCTCTTGGACATGGGCGAGAGTATGAGAAGGTTGCAACCGCGCGCGCATGCGCAGGTGCTGGCATTCTACTGTGGAAAACCCGCAATGGGGAGGCGCGCACGACTGAACGCGTGCAAAAATGCGGCGCCGCGCGATGCGGTGCTGGATGAATGTTTTTCCGGTGCTGCTGAGGTTTGTCATAAGGATTTCATATCGATGCGGTACAGTTTGCGGCATTCGATCTACAATCCAAACGAAAGATTTCCCGGATTCACATGAAAAAGATTAATGCATGTTAGAGATACGCCACCTTCGTACGCTGAGCGCCTTGCGCTCGGCCGGCAGCCTGGTGCGGGCCGCCCAGTTGCTCAACCTGACCCAGTCGGCGCTGTCCCATCAAGTCAAGTTGCTGGAGGATCGCTACGGTGGCCCGCTGTTTGAACGCAAATCGGTGCCGATCGGGTTTACCGCCACTGGCGCCCGGTTGCTCAAGCTGGCCGACCTGCTGCTGCCCGAAATCGAAACCGCCGAGCGCGAAGTGGCGCGCCTGACGCAGGGCGATACCGGCCAGCTGCGCGTGGTGCTCGAATGCCATACCTGCTTCGACTGGCTGATGCCGGTCATGGACGAGTTCCGCAAGCGCTGGCCCGACGTCGAGATCGACCTGGTCTCGGGTTTCCACAGCGAACCGGCGGAGTTGCTGCGCACCGGCGCCGCCGACCTGGTGATCGGTTCGCCGTACGGCCCGGACTTCGCCACGTTTCCCCTGTTCCGCTTCGAGATCCTGGTGGTGATGGCGCAAAAGCACCGGCTCGCTGCCCAGCGCCGCCTGCACGCCGCCGACTTCACAGGCGAAACCCTGATCACGTACCCGGTGCCGGAAACCCGTATCGACCTGATCCGCGAAGTACTGCTGCCGGAAAATATCCAGTTCGAGCGCCGCACTGCCGAACTGACGGTGGCGGTGCTGCAACTGGTGGCCAGCCGGCGCGGCATCGCCGCGCTGCCCAACTGGGCCATCAAGAACTACGTCGATTACGACTACGTGATCGCCAGGCCGGTGGGCGAGCAGGGCTTGTGGAGCGACCTGTTCGTGTCGGTGCCGCCGGCGCAGCAGCACAAGGCTTATGTGCTCGACTTCGTCAAAGTGATACGCGAGCAATGCGCGGCCACGCTGGACGGTATCAAATTATTGTCGTGACAAATAGATATGTCTTATTCAAAATGTATGGTGGGGGATTGAGGCAGATCAAAGGCACGGAGAATTGCCGCGCTTACGATAAGTTCCCGATTGATGATGACGGTTGACATGGCAAACCTTGCGCAGGCGCGAGTTTCTGCATAGGAGTTTTCGCGGCAACGCACCATCGAAAGCCGCCACGCCCCGGGCGTGGCAGGCGTATGATCAAGTTGATCGAAGTTCGCTTTTGCTAACCATGCCGGCTTTGTACCGGCGCTTTGGAGAATCACATGGATGATGTAGTAATCGTGGCCGCTGGCCGTACTGGTGTGGGCAAATTCGGCGGCGCGCTCGCCAAGACTCCGGCGTCCGAACTGGGCGCACACGTCATCAAGGGTTTGCTGGCCAAGACCGGCATCGATCCCAACCTGGTCAGCGAAGCGATCCTGGGCCAGGTACTCACCGCCGGCGTCGGCCAGAACCCGGCGCGCCAGGCCGTCATCAAGTCGGGCCTGCCCAACACCATCCCGGGTTTCACCATCAACCACGTGTGCGGCAGCGGTTTGAAAGCCACCCACCTGGCAGCCCAGGCCATTAAATGCGGCGACGCACAAATCGTCATCGCCGGCGGCCAGGAAAACATGAGCGCCTCGCCGCACGCGATGCCGGGTTCGCGCGACGGCTTCCGCATGGGCGACATCAAGATGGTCGACACCATGATCGTCGACGGCCTGTGGGACGTGTATAACCAGTACCACATGGGCGTTACTGCCGAAAACGTCGCCAAGAAATACGAGATTTCGCGCGCCGAACAGGACGAGTTCGCACTGCAATCGCAGCTGAAAGCCGAAGCTGCTCAAAAAGAAGGCAAATTCAAGGATGAAATCCTGCCGCTGGAAATCGTCCAGAAAAAAGGCAGCATCGTCTTCGACACCGACGAATACATCAAGCCAGGTTCGACGCTGGAAGGCCTGGCCGGCCTGCGTCCCGCCTTCAACAAGGAAGGCACTGTCACCGCCGGTAACGCCTCGGGCCTGAACGACGGCGCCGCCGCCGTGATCATGATGTCCGCCACGCAAGCGAAAGAACTGGGCCTGCCGGTGCTGGCCAAGATCAAGGCTTATGCCTCGTCTGGCCTGGATCCGGCCTTCATGGGCATGGGCCCGGTCAGCGCCACTCGCCTGTGCCTGAAAAAGGCTGGCTGGACCCCGGACGACCTCGACCTGCTGGAAATTAACGAAGCCTTTGCTGCCCAGGCCGTGGCCGTCAACAAGGAGATGGGCTGGGATACCAGCAAGATCAACGTCAATGGCGGCGCCATCGCCATCGGCCACCCGATCGGCGCGTCCGGTGCGCGCATCCTGGTCACCCTGATCCACGAAATGATCCGTCGCGATGCCAAGAAGGGCCTGGCGTCGCTGTGCATCGGCGGCGGCATGGGCGTGGCGCTGGCCATCGAACGCGCGTAACGACAATAAAACGATAGACCCGGACCGTCCGCCGTGCGCGGCGGTCTGTTTTTCAAGTCACTTAACGAGGGGACAAAACATGGCACGAGTTGCATTGGTTACTGGCGGTATGGGCGGTTTGGGCGAAGCAGTGTGTTTCAAGTTGTCGGCACTTGGTTATTGCGTGGTCACCACGTATTCGCCCGGTAACGCCAAGGTCGAGCAATGGCTGGCGACCACCCGCGACCAGGGCTTCAACTTCCGCGCCTATCCATGCGATGTGGCCGACTACGATTCGGCCCAGGCATGCATCGCCGCCATCGAGAAGGAAATCGGTCCGATCGACGTGCTGGTCAACAACGCCGGCATCACCCGCGACATGACCTTCAAGAAGATGGACAAGCCAAACTGGGACGCCGTCATGGCCACCAACCTGGACTCCGTGTTCAATATGACCAAGCCGGTGTGCGACGGCATGGTGGAACGCGGCTGGGGCCGCATCATCAATATCTCGTCGGTCAACGGCCAGAAGGGCGCCTTCGGCCAGACCAACTATTCGGCCGCCAAGGCCGGCATGCATGGCTTCACCAAGGCGCTGGCGCTGGAAGTGGCGCGCAAGGGCGTCACCGTCAACACCATCTCGCCAGGCTACATCGGCACCAAGATGGTCATGGAAATCCCGACCGAAGTCCTGGAAACCAAGATCGTGCCGCAAATCCCGATGGGCCGCTTGGGCAAACCGGAAGAAGTGGCAGGCCTGGTGGCTTACCTGTCGTCCGATGAAGCTGCTTTCGTTACCGGCGCCAACATCGCCATCAACGGCGGCCAGCACATGTCCTGATCGCCTGCCGGCGTGACGACAAGACGAGCCGGGATCGTTCGCGATCCCGGCTTTTTTTACGTACAATCCGCTATCGTCGCCTGAAGGATTACCATGTTCGACCCCCATTCCCCGCTGTTCCCGCCCATCGAGCCCACCCGCCACGGCATGCTGGCCGTGGACGAGATCCACACCATTTATTGGGAAGAAGTGGGCAACCCGGATGGCATCCCGGTGATCTTCCTGCACGGCGGCCCCGGCGCCGGCCTGTCGCCGCAGCACCGGCGCTTTTTCGACCCCGAGCGCTACCGCGTGATCCTGTTCGACCAGCGCGGCGCCGGCAAGTCGGTCCCGGTGGGCGAATGCCGCAACAACACCACGCAATTGCTGATCGACGACATCGAGCGGCTGCGCCGCCAGTTCGAGATCGACCAGTGGCTGGTGTTCGGCGGCTCGTGGGGTTCCACGCTGGCGCTGGCCTATGGCCAGGCCCATCCCGAGCGCTGCCTGGGGTTTGTCTTGCGCGGGATTTTCCTGTGCACCCAGCCCGAGATCGACTGGTTCCTGCACGGCGTGCAATGGTTTTACCCGGAACTGTACGAAGAATTCGTGGCGCCGATCCCGCAAGCCGAGCGTGGCGACCTGCTGGGCGCCTACGTGCGCCGCATCATGAGCGACGATCCGGCCGTGCATTGGCCGGCCGTGCGCGCCTGGAGCCGCTTCGAGGGCCGCCGCGTGTTCCTGCTGCCGCAGCCCGAGGACGCGCCGTGCGATGCGCTCGACCTGGGCGTGGGCCGGCTCGAATCGCATTACATGGCCAACCTCGGCTTTTTCAGCGACGACCAGCTGGTGCGCAACATCGACCGCATCGCCCATTTGCCGGCCGTGATCGTGCAGGGCCGCTACGACGTGATCTGCCCGCCGCTGTCGGCGTGGCGCTTGCAGCAGGCGTGGCCGGGCTCGGTGATGCGCATGATCCCGGATGCCGGCCATGGCGCCATGGAGCAAGGCATCTCGCGCGCGCTGGTGGCCGCAACCGAGCAGTTCTGGCGCCTGCGGGCTTTTGATTAGCGCGCTAAAGTTGGCCCGGCGCGGTGCCGGGCTGCTACACTAGCAACTCCCAGCAAGGACCGCCCGAAGAGGCCCAGTATTATTTTCAGCGTACCGTCATTTATGAATATTCAGCTCGGCGATATCGGCCACCTCATCCAGCTGGCCATTGCGCCGGTGTTCCTGTTGTCCGGCGTGTGTACCAACCTGATCGTGCTCACCAACCGCCTGGCGCGCATCATCGACCGCTCGCGCGTGCTCGAGGACCGGCTCGATATCGCTTACAGCGACATGTATATCAACGAGCTCGACGTGATGTACCGGCGCTCGCACCTGATCAACTATTCGATCGCCCTGTCCACCGCCTGCGGCCTGATGGTCTGCCTGGTGATCGCCATGCTGTTCTTCAGCGATATCACCGACATCGCGCTGGAAAAATACATTGCCGGCATGTTCGTGTTTTCCGTGTTCTGCCTGATCGGCAGTTTTTGCTACCTGCTGCGCGAAATCTTCATCGCTTCGGCCGCGATGCGCGCACTGCGTCACGTGCGCCGTCCGCCAACCAAACAACCTGATTAGAATCGAGTTTTGTATGCATGACTACCAACGCCCTCCGACCTTGTACCGCTACGGCGTGCGCGAAGACCTGGAACTGGCGCTGACCCAGGGCCAGTTCATCCTGCGCGCGGCGCCGCCGTGCCTGGCACTGAGCTTTTCGCAAGTGTGGGACCGCAAGCTGTTCGACCTGTTTTCCGCCGACAGCTGCCTGGTGATCCACAACAGCGAAGAATTCGGCGAGCGCCTGCACCGCGCGGTGCAGCGCACGCTGCCCAACTGGGCCGGCATCGATGGCGTGGTGGAATACGGCGTGCGCGCCGCGCTGGGCGCCGCCTTCACCAAGACGGCAGCCGAGGCGCAGGAGCAGGAGTGGCTGTTCGCCTGGCGCGCCATGCAGCACGCCAGCCTGAACCCGGTGATGATCAAGCTGGGCAGCCTGGAAAACTTCGCCGAGCTGCGCGACCGCGATACCCGCCTGTCCTGATTATCTGGCCGGAGCCGCCGGCGGGATCAGGATGGAATTGACGCTGGGCTGGCGGTCCTCGCGGCGGTCCAGGCGGGTGAGCACGGCGCGCATCATGTGCTCGACGTCCGACCGTATCATCTTCGAGCCGAACAGGCTGGGCACATAGAAGTTGGGCATCATGCGGCCCTTGTACACCACCTTGGTGCCGCCGGTCTCGGGGATGGGGATCAGTTCCCAGCGCGCCTCGTAGTGTTTCATGTCGCCCGACACCAGGGCGATGTCGATGGCCGACATCGGCTGCTCGGTGGCGCGCACGATCAGGTGGATGGCCCGCGTCATGAACAGCAGCCGGGCCACGCCGAATTGCTCGATCATGACTTCGTTGCCATTGCGCGAGAGTACCTTGCACGATTCCAGGTCGGGCACGAATTCGGTCATGCGTTCGTAGTTGGTGAGGATGCGCCACACGCGCGGCAACGGCGCGGCCACGACGCCGCTTGCGTCGAGTTCATACATATGCTGGCCGTCCACCTCCACCCGGTTGACCGACACCTCCAGCCGGGACGTGTCCGGCTTCGGTGTTTGCGCCATGGCCAGCGGGGCGGTGACACCTAACAACAGTAACAGAAGGAATCGCATCATTTTTCCAGCCTACGGGAAAGGGTGGCAGAATACAAGGGCAACACTCTCCCGTTACCTAACCGTAACCCTCCAGTCATTATCACAGGGCGCACACACGGCATGGCATCCCCCCACCACCCGCATTTGCTCGCGCCACTCGACCTCGGTTTTACGACCCTGAAGAACCGCGTGATCATGGGCTCGATGCATACCGGGCTCGAAGACCGTTTTTATCACTACGGCAAACTTGCCGCATTCTATCGCGAACGTGCGCGCGGCGGAGTCGGATTGATCGTTACCGGCGGCATCTCTCCCAACCGCGCAGGCTGGCTGTTGCCCTTTGGAGGGACCCTGAACTGGCGCGGCGACATCTTCAATCACCGCAAGGTCACCAGTGCCGTGCACGAAGAGGGCGGCAAGATCCTGTTGCAGATCCTGCATGCCGGGCGTTATGGCTACCAGCCGCTGGTGGTGTCGGCATCGGCCAAAAAATCGCCGATCTCGCCGTTCAAGCCGCGTGCGCTGACCGAAACCGGCATTGAAGCCACCATCCGCGATTACGCGCGCTGCGCCCGGCTGGCAAAGGCAGCCGGCTACGACGGTGTGGAAATCATGGGCAGTGAAGGCTATTTGCTCAACCAGTTCCTGTGCGCGCGCGCCAACCTGCGCACCGACCGCTGGGGCGGCCCGATCGAACACCGCATGCGCCTGCCGGTGGAGATCGTGCGCCGGGTGCGCGCCACCGTGGGGCCGGACTTCATCGTTATGTATCGCCATTCGCTGCTCGATTTGGTGGAAGGGGGCAATACCTGGGACGAGGTGGTGACAGTTGCCCAGGCATTGCAGGGCGCGGGCGTAAATGTCCTCAACAGCGGCTACGGCTGGCACGAGGCGCGCGTGCCTACCATCGTGACGTCGGTGCCGCGCGCCGCGTTTGCCGGCCTGGCCGGGCGGCTGCGCCAGGCCGTCACCATTCCGGTGGTGGCGTCGAACCGCATCAATATGCCGGCCGAAGCAGAAAACATCCTGGCGCGCGGCGACGCCGACCTGGTCTCGATGGCGCGGCCGTTCCTGGCCGATGCCGACTTCGTCAACAAGGCAGCCTCCGGCCGCGCCGACGAAATCAATACCTGCATCGGCTGCAACCAGGCCTGCCTCGACCATACGTTCGCCAACCGGCGCGCCAGTTGCCTGGTCAACCCGCGTGCCTGCCACGAGACCGAGCTGGTGTATGCACCGGCTGCGCATGCGCGCCGCATCGCCGTGGTGGGCGCTGGCCCGGCCGGCCTGTCGGCCGCAACAGTGGCGGCGCAGCGCGGCCACCATGTGACCCTGTTCCAGGCTGGCAGTGCCATCGGCGGCCAGTTCCGCATTGCCATGCAGATTCCGGGCAAGGAAGAATTTTCGGAAACCATCCGTTATTTCGGGCGCCAGCTGGCGCTGCTGGGCGTGACGGTGAAACTCGGCGTGCGCGCCACCCGCGACCAATTGCTGGCCGACGGCTACGATGACATAGTGGTGGCGACAGGCGTCAAAGTACGGCTGCCGGCCATCGCCGGCATCGATCACCCGAAGGTGCTGTCGTACCTGGACGTGCTGCGCGACAAGGCGCCAGTGGGCAAGCGGGTGGCGATCATCGGCGCGGGCGGCATCGGCTTCGACATGGGCGAATTCCTGCTGCACGATCCTGCCCACCCGCTGCCGCAGCCGGTGGACGCCTGGGCCGGCGAATGGGGCGTGGACCTGCACGGCGACGCCCGCGGCGGCCTGGTAGCGCCGGCGCCGGCGCAGCCGTTCCGCCAGTTGTACCTGCTGCAGCGCAAGCTGTCGAAGCCGGGTGCGGGACTGGGCAAGACGTCGGGCTGGGTGCACCGCGCGGTGCTGGCGAGACATGGCGTGGTGATGCTGGCGGGCGTGCAATACGACCGCATCGACGACCACGGCTTGCACATCACGGTCGGTGGCGAGCAGCGGTTGCTGGCAGTCGATAACGTGGTGATTTGCGCCGGGCAGGAGAGCCTGGCGGAGTTGATGCCGGCAGAAGCGGACCCGCGCTTCCACCGGATCGGCGGCGCCGCGCTGGCGTCGGAACTCGACGCCAAGCGGGCGATCAGGGAAGGGGCGGAATTGGCGGCGCGGCTTTAGCTGGCACTGTTAGTGCCCGCCACCTTCCTTGCGCTCGAAATTCTTGATCACGAAATCGGTCATGCCATTGGCCAGCTCTTCCTCGCCCATGAAGATCTTGGCCGGTAATTCGCTGCGCAGCAGTTCCGCTTCCTCGTCGCTGTGCGTGCGCACCACCGTCTTGATGTTCGGGTTGAGCAGGCGCGCGGTTTCCACCATGGCGCGCACGTGGAAGGTGTCGGGCGTGGCGATCACCAGCATGCTGGCGCGGGCCACGTGGGCCTGGATCAGCACCGCCGGCTCGCCGGCATTGCCGGCCACCGCGTGGATGCCCTTGCGGCGCAGTTGATCGACCACTTCGCGGTTTTGCTCGGCCACCACGAACGGGATGCTGTGCTTGAGCAGTACCTCGGCAATACGGCGGCCCACGCGGCCGTAGCCGACCAGCACCACCTGGCCGTCGAGATGTTCGTGCGGCACCGACATCGGCAGTTCGGCCAGCGGATCGGCCGCGCGCTCGAAGTTGGAAATCACCGAACCGTCGCGGGTGAGCCAGCGCTCCAGCGGTTTTGTCACGCTGAAGACGACCGGGTTCAGGGCGATCGAGATGATGGCGCCTGCCAGGATCAGGCTCTGGCCCTCGGCCGGCATCAGGCCCAGCGACATGCCCAGCGCGGCCAGGATGAACGAGAATTCGCCGATCTGCGCCAGGCTGGCCGAGACCATCAACGCCGTCTTGGCCGGGTAACGCAGCAGCACCACCAGCAGGAATGCCGCCACCGACTTGCCGAACACGATAATCGCGACGACAGCCAGCAACTTGAGCGGCTGTTCGGTGACGATGGCCGGCTCGAACAGCATGCCCACCGAGACGAAGAACAGCACGGCAAACGCGTCGCGCAGCGGCAGCGACTCTTGCGCGGCGCGGTGCGCCAGTTCCGATTCGCGCAGCACCATGCCGGCGAAGAAGGCGCCCAGTGCGAACGACACGCCGAAGAAATGGGTGGAACCGTAGGCGATACCGACGGCAGCAGCGATCACGCACAGCGTGAACAGCTCGCGCGAACCGGTGCGCGCCACTTGCCACAGGATCCAGGGGAACAGCTTGCGGCCGACGACCAGCATCAGCGCGATAAACGCGGCAACCTTGCCCAGGGTGATGGTGAGCGTGCTCCACAGATCGACTTCACCGGCGGGAATCGCTACGCCGTGGGCGTCCATGGTGGTGCCGCCGAGGGAGCCGGCCACGGCCGGCAGCAGCACCAGCACCATCACGGTCACCAGGTCTTCGACCACCAGCCAGCCGACCGCGATGCGGCCGTTGAAACTATCAAGAATGCCGCGCTCCTCGAGCGCGCGCAGCAGCACCACGGTACTGGCCACCGACAGCGCCAGCCCGAAGACCAGGCCGCCACCGATGCTCCAGCCCCACCAGTGCGCCAGCCCCATGCCCATGCCGGTAGCCACCGCGATTTGCAGCACGGCGCCGGGCAGCGCCACCTTGCGCACCGCCCACAGGTCGTCAAGCGAGAAGTGCAGGCCCACGCCGAACATCATCAGCATCACGCCGATCTCGGCCAACTGGGCAGCCAGCGCGGCATCGGCGACAAAACCAGGTGTTGCCGGTCCCAACATGATGCCCGCAGCGAGATACCCCACCAGCGCCGGTAATCGCAAGCGCGTTGCTATATAACCAAGGACAAGACCAAATCCAAGTGCGGCGGCAATGGTGGTAATCAGACTGATGTTGTGGGGCATGCGGGGGGGACTCCTCTGGAAAATTGTTAGAAAACAACCCAAGAGTAGCACATCACACGGCAATTGCTGTCAAAAAATGCAAACCACCAGCCAATTAGTTGGAACTTCTGCCATCCCCGGACAACAGGGGATGGCAAGGCCGTCAGTTCATTAAACTTTTCGCAACACTACGCAACCGATCGAATAACCGGCGCCGAACGAGCACAGCACACCCAACTGTCCCGCCGCCATGTCGTCCGAATGTTTATGGAAGGCAATCACCGAGCCGGCCGACGAGGTATTGGCGTAGCTGTCGAGGATGACCGGCGCTTCACCGGGCTCGGCATCGCGGCCCAGTACCATGCGGCTGATTAACAGGT